>OBLG01000014.1_pt1 | contig 246452 bp, 202 predicted proteins | sample 1517451 | NCBI WGS metagenome assembly OBLG01 (sample SAMN04571694, study PRJEB22368) | human gut metagenome | biome: human gut; material: stool | host: Homo sapiens | place: Luxembourg | collected 2012-06-29
CGGACTCAACCCGCGCTTTCAGCGTTACGTTCGACCTGCCGGAAGGCTGGACGGTTAAGCACGAAGAAAGTCCCCGCTCCGATCCGGATTTTATGGATTACTGCAATTCTATGGTTGAGAGCGAAGTTCTCTATGATGAAAACGGTAAGATTGCCGGAGCTGTCGGATTCTATCCGTATTCACCCGATGATTATAAAGAGTACGGTGTAAAATCAGTCTACAGCACAGCGGCTCTGGGACGCATCAAGCTTGTTAACTGGGATAATTTTCATCCCGTTGACGGCGATTCATCGAACTGTGAAAGTGCATATACCTCGTCAATACACGAGATTTCATCATGGATGGACGAGCGGGAATTCCACCCCTTCAGCTGTCCTGTTGCTGTATCCTACACCACGGATACTCCCGTTTACGTGGCTGTCGAACTCTCATATGCTTATGAGAACTCGGCAAGTCTTTCCAAGCGCGTTGCAGAGAGCATAAGGTTTGAATGACGGAAAAGGGAATTAACCGTAACCGATAACGAGCCTCATTTCTTTTTCCGAATAAAACACCCCTGCCGGGCAATACCCGGCGGGGGTGTTTTTCAGAACACAATGTCAGCCGACAGAAGAGGGGCATCCGGCAATTGACATTGAGCCGATTTTTGAACGATGGTGTTTGCAGGTGAATCTTTTTGAATAAAAACAGAAAAAGGAAAAAGACCGATGCAAGCATCGGTCTTCGGAATCCGGTCAATCGCAGCGATAAACCTTATTTGGCATCATGCTTTTTAGCAAGCTGAGCCTTTTTACGATTGGCTGCGTTCTTATGGATAACGCCCTTGGTGACAGCTTTGTCTACCTTGCTGACTGCGGCGGTGTATGCTTCTTCAATAGCAGCCTCGTCTTTAGACTCCAAAGCCTTGTCAAACTTTTTGATAGCGGTTTTGACTGCGGAGCTGATCATGCGGTTGCGAAGATTCTGCTCGCGGGATACCTTAACACGCTTCAGTGCTGACTTAATGTTTGCCAAATCGGTTCACCTCCTTTAAATACTCGAACAAAGTTAATTATATCACCATGTTGCGCAAGATGCAAGCCTTTTTTGCAATATATGGAGGGAAAATCAATATATTATGTGTTGAAAGCATTTTTGTTCATAATCCCGCTTTGCATTGTGCAGAATAATTCAGGACGATTGCCGGCAGATCGGGTTACTGATAAAGCAGGGAGAGGTTTTCGGCAGCTTAAAATCCCGATTACGCATAAGGCATTTGATTTCAGTTATATTGGGGGCAAAATGGGAATATATACAGACCTTGCAGCGGAAATGCGGGAACTTAACCCGGATATTGAAGGCATTCGCGAAGAGGAGACGAATGACGGAGAAATTAAGATTAAGCGTATTGAGATATTGAGCGATACTGCGGCGCAGAAACTCGGCAAAGCGCAGGGCAAATACATCACGCTTGATGCAGAGGCTCTGACGCAGCGTCCGCTTGATTTGTTTGCGCATGTGGCGCAATGCCTGCGGCGCGAGCTTACAGAGTTAATCCCGCTGCCTGAAACAAAGCTCAAAAGCGGCACTGTGCTTGTTGTCGGCCTCGGCAATCGCGGAGTGACGCCTGATTCCCTCGGCCCGCGTGTTGCAGAGCGGGTTTTTGTAACAAGGCATATCAAGGAGCACATGCCGGAGGCATTTGATTTTGATATTCCGAGTGTGTGCGCAATAGCTCCGGGCGTGTTGGGCGTGACGGGCGTTGAAACGATGGATATTGTGTTCGGCGTTGCGAACAAGGTGAAGCCGGATCTGATAATTGCCGTTGATGCGCTTGCCTCAAGGCGCGCGGCGCGGATAAGCACAACCATACAGCTTTCGGATTCAGGCATAAGCCCGGGTTCCGGGGTCGGCAACACAAGAGCGGATTTGAGCCGCGCAAACCTCGGTGTTCCGGTTATTGCCGTCGGTGTTCCTCTCGTTGTTTATGCGAGTACAATTTCACAGGATACAATAAGTCTCATTGCGGACGAAACGGGGCTTCACGGCGATGAGGAAAGGCTCAGAGAGCTTGCGGAGCAGGTCATTGCAAAGCATATGGGTGATTTTATTGTTACGCCGAAGGATATAGACGTTATCGTTGAGGATATGGCGGGAATAATTGCAAATGCAATAAATTCCGCACTGTTCGGGAATAATCTCGAGCAGGTGCGGAATATGCTTGCGTAACCTGTTTTGAACAATCGGCAGGTGCAGCGTCAGACCGACACAGCTCCTGCCGATTCAGTCGGCGTTCGTCAATTCAGCTTTTTAAGCGAGTTTATCATATCCTCATCGGGCGTGATTATCAACGTGCGCTGATTTGTATAGATAACCGAACCGGGTTTTGCACCGCTCGGTTTTTTGACGTACCTGCGCTTGGTGTAATCCACCGGAACGGCGGATGAACCGCGTGCCTGCGAGTGGTAAGCGGCAAGTGCAGCCGCTTCTTCGAGGGTTTTCGGAGGTATTTCACCTGCGAAACGGATGATCACATGCGAACCGTGAATGTCCTTGGTGTGCAGCCATGTGTCCTCGGGCGCGGATTGTTTGAACGTCAGCCTATCGTTCTGAGTGTTATTCTTGCCGACAAAGATTTCGATGCCGTCGGAGGAAAGATACTTATGCGGGCGTGACGGGGGGAGCTTTGAACCTTTTGCTCCTTTTCCGTTTTTACTCGGTTTGCCGCGTTCCGCTTTGCGGCGGGAGCTGTCGCGTATAAGACCCTGCTCAACAAGTTCCTGTCGAATTTCGTTCAAATCGGATTCGGAAGCGCAGTTTGAAAGATCGCAATGCAGCCCGCGGAGATAGCTCAGTTCGGCCACGGCTGTTTCGCGCTGAACAACGGCTGTTTCGCGTGCAACCTTGCCTTTGCGGTATTGCTTATAATACTTTTGCGCATTATCCGCAGGCGAAACGGAGTTGTCAAGCGGAATGACGATGTATTCCGGAGGATCACGATAATAGTCAAGCACCTTTGCATTTTCGGCGCGCGGCGGAAGCGCGTGAAGGTTTGCCGTCAGCAATTCGCCGAAATGCCGAAGTTTCTCAAGTTCCGCTTCGTCGCATATTGCAAGGTTAAATTTCTCGATCTTGCGTTCAAGCCGCTGAACAGCATTGGAAATGACTCGTTCAACGGCCGCCGTTCGCCGCTTAATGCTTTCGTTTTCGGCACGGGAACGGTAGAATTCGTCCGCCGCTGCTCCGAGTGTCGGAAACTCGCGGCATTCAAGCCCGAAGGGGCAGAATGGCAGCAGAATTCGCCCGCCGCTCGGAAGCAATGCAATGCAGGGCACGGTTCGCGCATTAAGAAGGTCACGGTAAAAACCCGCAAGGCAATCGGAAACGGTTTCGAGTGCATCCGAATGAACGGGGCGCGATTTTGCTTCGGCGGCGCATCTGTCAAAAAGCAGTGCTGCAATTGACGGAGAAAGTCCGAAAAATGCAGCGGAAAGTGCCTTGTCGGGGCGCGGTGCATCCGAAAGCACGTTCAAAAAATCCTCCGCCGCAGCCTTTGCGGGGTCAAGCTTGTCCTGTGCGGGGGGCGCGGAATACTCAAGCTTCGGCAGAATAAGACGCACGCTGCTCATTGACGGCGAAACTCGGCGAACAGCATCCACAATGCGCCCGTTCCCGTCAACAAGTATGATGTTTGAGTGCTTGCCCATAATTTCGCAATGCAGAAAGAAACGAGTGCAGTCACGCAGCTCGTTCAAAGCTTCGAATTCGACAACAACGACCCTGTCCGAATTCGGCTGGCGAATCGAATTTATCCTTGCGTTAAGCAGGTATTTGCGCAGCAGCATCAGAAAAATCGGTGCATCAACAGGCGAGGCGGGTCTTGCTTCCGTCAGTTGAATGCGGCAATTTTCCGGTGAAGCGGAGATAAGCAGCCTTTCGTTTTTTCCGCAGGAATGAACAACAAAAAGCAGCTCATCCTTTTCGGGCTGCTGAATCTTTTCAACTTTTCCGCCGGCAAGGCATTGAATTTCCGCCACGGAGCGGGCGAGAGTGAGTCCATCCATTTTTTACCTTTTATTTACGGAACCGCTTGGTCACGAACGGTTCCGTAAGTCAAATCCTTTATAATGCGTATTATGCCCTCGAAACATGCGCCCGCAATGCAGACACATTCAGCGAACAATGTTGCGGAGCGTGCCGAGTCCCGTGATGCGAACCTCAACCGTGTCGCCGCGCTGCATGGAGCCGATGCCCGAAGGCGTACCCGTTGCAATAATATCGCCCGGCAGCAGTGTCATGCATTGAGTGATGTAACAAATCAGCTTGTCGATACCGTGCATCATGGCGGAAACGGGTGAATGCTGAACGATTTTGCCGTTAAGCAGCGTCGTTATCTCCGCAGTTTCGGGGCTGAACTCCGTTTCGATATACGGCCCTGTCGGGCAGAAAGTATCAAAGCCCTTGCCGCGCGTCCACTGGGGATCGGACTTTTGAATGTCGCGTGCAGTGACGTCGTTAAGGCAGGTATAACCGAAAATGTACTCGGTTGAGCTGCCTTTTTGAACGTTATGTGCCCGTTTGCCGATGACAACGGCAAGCTCGCCTTCGTAATCGAGCCTATGGCTGATTTCGGGGTAAATGACGGCCTCTCCGCAGGCAATGACACTTGTTGACGGCTTCAAAAAAAGCAGCGGTTCCGGGGGAAACCCTTCGCCCATTTCATCCGCATGGGCGCGATAATTCTTTCCGACGGCAACAATTTTCGAAGGTTCGCACGGTGCATCGAAAATAACGCTGTCGGCAGCATATTCATCTCCGGTAAAATGCAGCCCGTCATACGGTTCTGCCGAGAGCCTTTTTATGCTCAGTCCGTCAAGTACGCCGTAGAAGGTTTCGGCTTCGGGCTTTAAGCGAAAGCGAACAATTTTCATATCAAAATTCTCCTGAAGCAATTAATGAGCGGTCAATTAACCAAAGGCGGCAGTTGCCCGCCGCCGATGAATTTCGATGTTTGTTTTTGTTATGCCGTTTTTCCTTCCGGCTCGGAGGGCTTAAGCACAAGAATCGGTTCGGAATGCTTAAGAACGGCATCCTTGGTGATTATGACCTTTGCAACGTCCCCACGGGAAGGAATCTCATACATTACGGGGAGCATGATGTCTTCAAGAATTGCACGCAGTCCTCTTGCGCCCGTGTTGCGGAGGATGGTAAGATGTGCAATTTCTTTAAGTGCATCTTCGTCGAATTCAAGTTCAACATTATCCATTTCGAAAAGGCGCATGTATTGCTTTACAAGCGCATTTTTGGGCTGGGTAAGGATGCTTATCATCGCTTCCTCGGTAAGCTGTTCAAGCGTCACAATTATTGGAACCCTGCCGATGAATTCGGGAATGAGTCCGAACTTAAGCAGATCCTCGGGCAGGATGTCCTTAAGGGTTTCGCCGATATCCTTTTTGATATTGGAGCGAATATCCGCACCGAATCCCATGTTCTTTTTGCCCGTGCGTTTTTGAATAATGTTTTCAATTCCCGCAAATGCGCCGCCGCAGATGAACAGGATATTTGTTGTGTCTATCTGAATGAACTCCTGATGCGGGTGCTTCCTGCCGCCCTGCGGGGGGACGGAGGCAACGGTGCCTTCAAGAATTTTCAGCAAAGCCTGCTGAACACCCTCGCCCGATACATCGCGTGTAATGGACGGGTTTTCGCTCTTGCGGGCAATTTTATCGATCTCATCGATGTATATAATGCCTTTTTGTGCGCGCTCAACATCATAGTCGCAGGCTTGCAGAAGCTTGAGCAGAATGTTTTCAACATCCTCGCCGACATAACCCGCTTCCGTGAGTGCGGTTGCATCCGCAACGGCAAACGGAACGTCAAGCACCTTTGCAAGCGTTTCCGCAAGCAGGGTTTTGCCGCAGCCGGTCGGTCCGAGCATGACGATATTGCTCTTGCCGAGTTCGGCATCCGTCTTTGTTTCCTTGGCATAAATGCGTTTGTAGTGGTTATATACCGCAACAGCAAGTGCGCGCTTTGCATGATCCTGGCCGATAACGTAATCGTTGAGGGTTTTTACGATGTCAACGGGTTTCGGCAGTTCGTGCGGAGCTTCCGCCGCATCCGTGTCGGCAAGGGCAGGCTCCTCTTCAAGAATTTCCCGGCAGAGCTGAATGCATTCGTTGCAAATGTAAACGCCCGGGCCGGCAAGGATACGATCTACCTCATCGCGGCTTTTTCCGCAAAAAGAGCATTTGATTGTATCGTTGTCACTGTGTTTTGCCATTCTGATTAATATTCTCCTACGAAACGCCTGAAAAACAGGCGTGTTATTTCAGGGGGTATGCTGAATAATCAAATCAGCATTTATTCCGAAAAGCTCCGATTAAACCTTCAGCCACTGCATGAAAGACCGTTTCGTCCGAGCCTGCTTCGGCTTAACGCAAAATCAATATGAGCATTCCGCATTGAACAGCGGCTGCGGCCGCAAAAAATGATTTTATCTCTTGGGCTGAACGATTTCGTCGATAAGCCCGTACGCAAGAGCTTCGTCGGCGGTCATATAGTTGTCGCGCTCGGTGTCGAGTTCAATGCGGGAAACGGGCTGACCGGTGCGCGCGGCAAGTATAGCATTCAGCTTTTTGCGAATGCGCAGGATCTGTTCGGCATGAATCTTAATATCCGATGCCTGCCCCTGTGCGCCGCCGGAGGGCTGATGTATCATGATTTCACTGTTGGGCAGGGAGCGGCGCTTACCCTTTGCGCCCGCAGCAAGCAGGAATGCGCCCATGGAAGCGGCCATTCCGATGCAGATCGTGGAAACTTCGCAGCGAATATACTGCATGGTATCGTAAATTGCCATGCCGGCGGAAACGCTGCCGCCCGGACTGTTGATGTAAAGGTAAATGTCCTTGTCGGGATCATCCGCTTCAAGGAAGAGCATCTGCGCAATGATGAGGTTGGCGGTGTCGTCATCCACAACGCCGCCCAAAAAGATGATGCGGTCCTTCAGCAGACGGGAATAAATATCGTATGACCTTTCGCCTTTGTTGGTTTGTTCAACAACGATGGGAATTAAGCTGCTCATGTTGACCTCCGAAATAAAAGTTTTTTGTGCGGTGCACGGGCCGACCGTGTGCGCCAAGTTGAAAGAGTTACTTCGCACGAAACAAGCATTTGCGGCAGATGCGGCAGATGCAAGTATCATGCTCAGGTTTTAAAAGGCTCCCGCAAATGCCCGAAAACTGTCGGTTGAAGTCAACCGACCGATGTTTTCCGTATCCCCGGGAGCCGAAAAAGCTGTGTTCCGTCAGCTTCGGCAATGGAATTGAATCATCCGCCGACCGAAGCGGACGCTTTGTTCCGCGTAAAGGATTTATTCCGCTGCGGGTGCTTCTTCCGCGGGAGCTGCTGCGGGAACAACGGCGTTTGCAACAAGCATTTTGACTGCGGCGTTGTAAAGCGCGGATACGGCATATTTCATGCGGTTGTCCTTAAGTTCGGCATCGATTTTTTCGTCATCCCAATGCTGCTGCTTTGCAGTGTCGCTCATTGCGATAACCTCGCGGAAATCCTCGTCGGTGGGCTCGAGCTTTTCCGCATCGATGATTGCCATCATAACGTACTGGGACTTGAGCTGACGCTGAGCGGCCTGCTCATAATCCTTGCGCATATCTTCAATGGAAAGGTGTGCGTATTCAAGGTAGCTCTTGAGATCTGCGCCGAAGGACTGAAGCTGTTTGTCGAACCTGTCGATCTGCATGTCAACCTCTGCGGAGACGATATCGCCGTGAATTTCAACTTCCGCATTGTCGATGACTTTCTGAAGGATGAGGTCGGTGCGCTCGTTCTTTGCTCTTTCGGCGGCGCGCTTTTCAAGATCGCCGCGAACGTAAGCGGTGTATTCGTCAACGGTGGAGCATTCTGAAATATCCTGAACGAATTCATCATTCAGTTCGGGAACGTTTTCTTCGGTGATTGCGTGAACCTTGACCTTGAAAACAACGGGCTTGCCCGCAAGGTTTTCCGCATGGTAATCCTCGGGGAAGGTGACGTTGATGTCACGCTCGTCGCCGATGTTCATGCCGACCATCTGCTCTTCAAATCCGGGAATGAAGGAGCCGGAACCGATTTTGAGCTTATAGCCTTCGGCAGTGCCGCCTTCGAACTGTTCATCGCCCATGAATCCCGCAAAATCGAGGGTTACGATATCGCCCTGACGAACGGGACGATCCTCAACGGCTGCTTCGGTTGCCATCTCGTTGAGCTTTTTCTGAATCTCTGCGGAAACTTCTTCGTCCGTAACATTATATTCAATAACGGGTGCTTCTATTCCCTTGTATTGGCCGAGTTTGACCGTCGGGTGGAGAACAACTTCCGCGGTGAAGCTGACGCCGTCCTGCTCGGATACTTCGGTGAACTCAATGTTCGGCTGAATCTCGGGCACGAGATTGTGTTCGGCAAGCGCATCGGAATAAACGCTTTGAACGAGTGAATCGAATTCCTCATCCCAAAAAACGTTCACGCCGTAGGTTGCTTCAATAACCTTGCGGGGCACTTTGCCCTTGCGGAAACCGGGAATGTTGTAATGTGCACCGGTCCTGCGGTACGCACTTTCCAATGCTCTGCGGTAATCCTCTGCGGGGATTTTGAGGCTGAGCTTGACTTTGCCGTTTTCAATGTTTGTGAGTTCTGACATATAATCCTCCAAATATATCTGCATCGGTACTTCTGTCCGATTAGTGTGCCGAGAAAACGCCGATTAAAATTTTTGCAGCAATGCCCGCAAAGCAGGGCTTCTGCGCCGCAAAAAAGACTTTTCCGGCTTTTTCCTGAGGGATAGCATCCAAGCAAACGCTCAATGCAACAAAAAAACGCACCGCATATGAAGCGTCCCGGGCAGTATCCACAATGATTTATTATAACACAGGGTGATGCGGCTGTAAATGATTGACAACCATAATATACCGCAACGGTCGTGTTTTTTCAAGTCTTTTTTATCAAAATCGGAATCGTTTCACAATTTTTGCGCAAAAATACATAATATAAATAAAAATAAGCAAAAAAAACGGCGGGGTGAACATAAACCACCCCTGCCGAAGTGCGGCACTGCCGCTGTGCCGTATGGTACTGCGGCGTTGCCGTGTCATTGAGCCGGCTTTTGCACGCCGTTCACGTCGATAATGGTTTCGCCGTCCAAAAGCAGGTCGCTGACGGTAACAAAGCTGTATCCCTGAGCAAGCGCGGACTCAATAAGCGTCGGAAGATACTGCTCTATCTTATAGCCGTTGTTGTGGCAGAGGATGATCGAACCGTCCGAAAGTTTCGGAAGCACGGTGTCAAGAATCGTTTGCGCGGAACGCTCGGGCTTCCAGTCAACGGTGTCAATATTCCACTGAATGACCTCGTAACCCGCTTCACGAACGGTTTTAATAACTCTGTCGTCATATTCGCCGTAAGGTGCGCGGAAAAGCTTTGTTCGCCTGCCGATGATGGGTTCAAGCAGATTGTCAAACTGTGAAAGTTCACTTTTCATTTGCTCGGGCGAAAGTTTGCTCATGTGCGGATGGGTGAGGGAGTGATTGCCGATTTCGTGACCGGCATCGGAAATTGCCTTCACCTTGTCGGGGTAGTCGTTCACCCAGAAGCCGCAAAGGAAAAAAGTTGCCTTGATGTCGTATTCCTTCAGGGTATCAAGAATAAAGTCCGTTTTGTCATCCTCCCATGCAGCGTCGATTGTAAGCGCGATGCGCTTGTCGCTCCGCGAAACGCTGTAAACGGGCAGCTCCTTCATCAATCCCGCAAGCACTTCAAGTTCATACTGTTCAACACCGCCGCCCGCTGCCGAACCCGGCAGATTAAGGTTCGACTGCGGTTTGCCTCCGGTCGGACGGTCGGGTTCGGCGCCGCTGTCCCTGCCGGAAAAGACCGCAAATGCAATTGCGGCAACAATGACAAGCAGCACCGTCGCCGCCCAGATGAGGGTTTTTTTGGATATTACCATTATTTTCATTACAGATCCTCCGTCTGATTGATTGTTTCCGTTTTGATTATATGAAGCGGACCGTCGGAAACATTCCGAACGGCGCGAAATTTGCGGCCGCGGCACGGATTTGCGTAATTTGCATAAACGGAACAAAGCGGAGAAAAGCTAAATCGGGAAAAGCCGAACAAAACGTTCTCTGCGTAAAATCCGACGCTTGCGGATGCATTGGGCGAAACGGCACGGAACGGTGTCAGTTCGGAAAAACGGACAACACGAATGAATCAGGGAGCGGAGAAGCTTATGAAACCCGAATCAAATAACGAATCAAACAATCATGAAAGCGACCGGGGCGGGGAAGGCATTCGCGGCAGGTTGGAGCGTTTCTTTGCCTTTGACAGGCACGATATGCGATATGAACTCACCGAACGTGAAGCGGGGGAGCCGAAAAGCTTCGGCGGCTGGAAGGATATTGCACCGCAGGGGGAACCCGAGTTTCGCCCCGTGCCTGCGGATATAAACGCTGCGGAAACGGAGCTTCGGAATGTGTTCCGTGCGGATATAAACACCGATGTTATCTTCCGCCGGCTCAATATTGCGGGGAAAACATCCGCATTGATTGTGTATATGAACGGAATGGCAAGCGATGAAACGATTGCGGATTTCATAATGCGTCCGTTAATGACGGCAAAGCAGGATGCGGATACAAGCAGCGAAGGCATAATCAATAATATCCTGCAAGTCAGCGAAATAGGTACGGAAAGTGATCTTAACCTTGTTATAACGGCAATAACGGACGGTAAAGCCGCCCTTTTCGTGCAGGGTGCATCCGAAGCAATTATTCCGGAGACCCGCGGGTTTGAAAAACGCAGCGTTTCAACAACGGATAATGAAAAAATCGTGCGCGGACCGAAGGAAGGGTTCACGGAGAACCTGAGAACGAATATAACGCTTGTCAGACGAATCATTCATTCGGATGATCTTGTTGTTGAGTTTCGTCCCGCCGGGTGCGATAACAATATAAGAATTGCCGTTATGTATCGGGACGGCGTCGCGAACCGCACACTTATCGAGGAAGTTAAACGGCGGCTGGCAAAGGTGAACGCGCGCACAATCATAGATACCGGGATGCTTGACCAGCTTATTGAGGGTGACGGCTTCTCGCCGATTCCGCAAACACTCGCAACCGAGAGGCCGGACAGGGTCGCATCTTTTATAATGCAGGGCGCGGTTTCAATAATTGCGGACGGAAGCCCGTTCGCGCTTATCATGCCGATAACGCTTTCCGCGCTCATGAACAGTCCGGAGGATATTTACATGCGGAAGCCTCTCGGAACACTTCTGCGCATCGTGCGTTATGCGGGAATTCTGATTTCGCTTTTGCTGCCGGGATACTTTGTTGCGCTTGCGCTGTATCATCAGGGGCTGCTTTCAACGGAAGTGCTGAGCACCGTCATACAGTCGCGAAAGATGGTTTTTGAACCGCTCCCGTTTGAAATGCTGCTGCTGCTTTTTGTTTTTCAGTTGATAAGGGAAGCGGGAATGCGCGTTCCCGGCAGCATCGGGCAGGCGATCGGCGTAATCGGCGGATTGATACTCGGGCAGGCGGCGGTGGCAGCGAATCTTGCAAGCTCCGTAATGCTCATCATCGTTGCCCTGTCGGGACTCGGAAACTTCTGCGTTCCGGATTACTCAACACAAATCGCTGCATCGTATTTCCGCATCGCGTTCGTAATTGCGGCGTGGCTTGGGGGGCTGCTCGGACTTGCGGCGGCACTGGTTGTGTTTACGGCGTACCTTGCAAACATGAAATCGTTCGGCGTTCCGTTCCTTGCGCCTTTTGCACCGAAAACGCTCTCGAAACGGCCGTTCGTTATTCGCGGAAAACTCGGAATGCATCACAGAGCGGAGGATTACATGAATACGCACGGAGATACGCTGCCCAAACAGGAAGGAAAATCATGAAAAAATTTTTGAAACGCTGTTTTAAATGCGTGGATAAGCGCATGAGCCCGAATCAGGGCTTTGCCGTTAAACGGAAATTCAAAAACCGGCTTTCGAAAACGGTTTTCGGGAGGGGCTTATGAATCTCAGAGAAGGGCGCATCGGTGTTCGCGAGGGCATATCGATTGCGGCAATTGCAATGTGTACGAGCGGGTTATTCACGTTTGACACAAAAAATACCTGTGCCTGCGGCAGTGCGGCTTATATCACGCTTCCTGCCGGCGGAATCATTGCAATCGTTTTTTTTATCATCGTGATTGCGGCAATGCGGCGCAGCGGGGCAAAAAATCTTTCGGAACTCATTCTGTCCGCATTCGGAGGAACGATCGGTACGGCGGTCACACTTGTGCTGATGCTTTGCCTGCTCGCTGCGGCATACTCGCCGCTCAGCGGGTTCATCCAAGCGATGCACGGCTTGTTTTTCAACGGCATCGGCTACGGCAAACTTGCAATGTATGTGCTTCCGACGGTGCTTTTTGTTGCATGGCTCGGTTTTGAAACCATAGGACGGACGGCAAAATGCTTCGCTTTGCTGCTGCTGATTGTGCTTGCTGTTTCGATTCTGACGGCATCAAGTGAGTTCGAAACGTACAGATTGTATCCGTTTCCGGGCAGCAATATCGGGTTGTTGACACGGCAGGCTTTTTCGCAGTCGGGTGCGTTCCTGCCGGCCCTGCTGTCGCTTTTGATAACATGTACGGGCCTTCAGGGAACGCATCACGCGAAAAAAGCAGGAGTCATTGCCGCCTTAATCTCCGCTGCCGTCTGCGCGGCTGCACAACTTGCGGTAAGCCTTGCGTTCACTTACACGGAGCTCGGCGATCTTTTTATGCCGCTGTTCAGAATCAACAACCTTAAGAGTCTTGAAACGCATTTGCTGCGCATGGATAAACTTGCACACATTGCGTGGCTCACCGGCGGCATGCTGACGGGTTCGTTCTATATTTATTCGGCTTCGCTGCTGTTTTCGCAGGTTTTCGGCGTTCGTGATATTCGGCCGGTGCTGAGTTCGAATGTTCTGCTTGTAGGACTGCTGATAATCATTGATTTTGAAGGAATTATGCGCTTTCTTCCCGACCCTCGCGCAGCGAATGCCGAGTACGCCTTCATCTTCATTGCCGTGCCGACCGCGCTTGCGGCTTTCATCGGAGCCGTTTCGGCGAAAAAACGGAGAAAACATTCCTGAATTTTACATTAGCATAAAAAGAAACGGAGAAAAACTGATGAAACAAACTCAGCGGCACGAAAATAAACAAAAATCACTGTTGCGCACTGCGGCATTGACGGCTTTGACTGCGGCAGTTTGCACGGCATTGCTTCCGCTCTGCGGCTGCCTCAATCCGGTGAGCCTTGATAACTACGGTTATGTTGTTACGGTCGGTGCTGACATAGGTCAAAAAGAGAAATACGAGGTGATTCTCGAGCTCCAGAGGGAAAGTTCAAATGCCTCCGATGAGAATGAAGGCGGCGCGATAGTCCTTTCGGTGGAGGCTGAAAACCTTTTTGATGCGATAAACAAAATAAGCTACGGTGTGCCGTACGAATTGAGCTTTACCAGAACGCACGTTTTCGTTTTTGGTGAGGAGCTTGCAAGAAAAGGCATGATACCGGATTTTTTGGGACTTTCGTTTGACACACTGCGAATACGAACCTCCGCAATGGTTCAGGTGACGCATTGCAGCGTTCGTGAATACCTCGGCGGTCTGAGTGCAAACAATAACGCGAACCTTTCAACATTGCAGGATGACATGATTAACGATGCGCGCAAAACAGGGCGCGTTGCGGTGATAAATGCTGCGCGCTGCTTTGAAGCGTGCAGCGGCGGAAGGTTTGATCCTGTGCTGCCGATGGGCTTTTACGATCCGAAAGTTGTTACGGATACAAAACAGAAAAATACTGCGACCGAGGGCGAAAATCCTTTGGCGGATGCCGAGAAGGGCGCAAGGCTGGGCGGAATGAAGGGGCTTACAATGTGCGCCGCGCTGTTCGACGGATGGGTTATGAAAGGGTGGCTTGATGCGGATGACACTCAGTTCATGAATATCGGAAAGGGCGATTTCGAATCGGGAACAATAATGTATGATTACGGTGAGCCCGACGGTGCGGAGTGTGCAGCGCTGATTGCAAAACTTGAAAAAAAACGCATTTCGGTCAATGTTGACGGTGCCCCCTCCGCAAAAGCGGAATATGAAATCTCGCTGACTGTCGGACAGGATAAGTCGGGCAGAATCGGAAGGGAATGGCGAAGCGGAATGCAGCAGAAACTGGAACGGTATTTTGAAACCGAGCTTGCGCGGGTGTTCAAACTTTGCCGCGACTGCGGCTGCGATGCAATGGGGTTCGGAAGATATGCCTCAAAGCAATTCGGCAGCGTGGAGTCGTGGGAAAATCTAAACTGGAAATCCATCTATCCGGAGCTCGATGCGGAATTTATTGTTAAATTGACACTGGATGACGAATACATTGCCGAAACAAGACAATAACAGCCTCTCGAATTTTGTTGAAAAGGAGAAAAAACATGATTTGGATTCCTGCCGCGTTATGCGCAGCTTATAACATTGCATACATTATTCATTGTCTCAAATTCAAACGTTTTCGTGCTGCCGTCGGAATGGCTCTGCTTGCGGCGGCAGTTGCGGCGGCTGTCATTTCGATTCAACTGAACAGACTGTAAAATACTTTTTAATAATGCGGAACGGCCGCGCTGCGTATGTTCACGTGACGTGAATACATGCGGCATGTATTCACGTTGTGTTAAGAAGAGGGGATATCGGTCCCCTTTTCTCTTTTTAACATTCAATTTTGATTTATATTCTTCACAGCTATTGAATTTACGTTCGAATTGGGTTATATTTATTGCATCCAAAAATACGGGAGGCTGTTATGTGGTCTGAATTTAAAAAGTTTGCATTCAAAGGCAACGTGATGGATATGGCAGTCGGTGTTATGATAGGCGCCGCATTTAACGGAATAGTAAGTTCAATTGTCAACGATGTCTTCATGCCTTTGTTCGGACTGATTTTTGACACAACCGATCTCAGCACGAAATTCATCGTCCTCAAAGGCGTTGAAGGTGTTGATATTGCCGGAATGACGGCGGCGGATGCTGCCGCGGCCGGCGCAACCGTGCTCAGCTACGGTAAATTCATTGCGTCAATAATCAACTTTTTCATTATCGCACTTGTAATCTTCTTTATGGTCAAGCTCATTAACAAGCTTAAGGAACTCGGCAAAAAACCCGAGGAAGCGGAGCCTGCAAAAGAGCCCAGAATTTGTCCTTACTGCAAGATGGAAATTGCGGATGATGCCGTTCGCTGCCCGCATTGCACCAGCGTTCTCGATGCCGAACCCACCGAAAAAAGTCGGATTTAAACACCGATCGATTCGGGTTCGACAGTTTATTTAAAATGATTCAGGAGAAAACAATGAGTTTATATTCACAGTGGCAGGAGCTTATAAATGCTCACACAAGCGAGGCGGAGCTTCGCAGGTTTTGGGACGGCTATTTTAAGGCGGAGACTGAAGCATACAAAAAAATTCTTTCCGCACACAAAGCGGAGTATGCAGGCCGCGAAGAGGAGCTTGCGCAATTTTTCGGAATGCCCGCCGAAATCTTTATCGGCTTTATCGACGGCATCAACACAAGCCTTCGCAGCGAGTTGCCCCTTGAAGAAATTGAAAAGGATACGGAAATCAAGCTCGATATCGACTTTGAAAAGCTTTACTTCAACATGCATGAAGCAAAGGCCGATTGGCTGTACAATCTTCGCGAATGGGACGGCGTGCTTTCTTCGGAACGCCGCCGCGAGATAACAAAACAGTGGCGTGAATCCAAACAGTTCAGAAACACCGAAAAGAAAATCGGTCCGAATGATCCGTGTCCCTGCGGCAGCGGCAAAAAATACAAAAAATGCTGCGGAAAAATTGCGGAATAATCCTTTGATAAGCTGCACGGAATGCATGAACGACCATGCGTTTCGGCAGCGTTGAAAACGATCATAAAACAAACAATGAGCAACTATATTTATTCCGCCCCGACGGGTGACGGCTGGCTGAACCTTGCAAGGGACGGCTATTTCCTTGAGAACAACAAAAAAGGCGATGTTATTCTATACTTCTATGTAAACAAAAATGCCGTTATTATCGGCAGAAACCAAAATGCATGGAAGGAATGCAGCATTGCAAACATGGATGCGGACGGTGTTCAGCTTGTGCGCAGGCATTCCGGCGGCGGCGCAGTCTTTCATGATAACGGCAATCTTAATTTTTCGTTCATCACGGATGAAAAACACTATGATTTAAACCGACAGATGCGGGTTATTTTGAATGCTGTTTCAAAACTCGGCCTTAAGGCGGAACTGTCCGGGCGCAACGATATTACCGTTGACGGCAAAAAATTCTCGGGCAATGCGTTCAGCCTTGCAAAGGGCAATCGTTCACATCACGGAACGATACTGGTGAACGCCGACTTGACGAAGCTTTCAAATTATCTCTGCGTTTCAAAGGAAAAAATGCGCTCAAAGGGCATTGATTCCGTGCGTGCGCGCGTGTGCAATCTTTGCGAGCTTTCAAGCGGACTCACGGTGGAGGCGATGCGCAGACTCGTTATCGAGAGCTTTATTGAAGAATACGGCGCGGCGAGTGAGTATGTTTTTGACGGAACGGCGCTTGCGGAAGTTGAGGAAAGGCGCGAAAGGCTTGCCTCATGGGAGTGGCGTTTCGGAAAAACTCCGCAGTTTGATTTTGAAACCGACAAGCGTTTTTCGTTCGGAGATACTCAGATTTATTTTAATTCGCGCAACGGCGTTATTCGCGAAATGAAAGTCTATTCCGATTGTCTCGACACCGAGCTGACAACGGAGATTGAAAACGCATTGACGGGAGCCCGTTTCCGCAAGGAAGAAATTAAAGCTGCGCTTTCGAAAATGAAAGACCAAAACATTGCAGCAGAACTCGCAGAGCATTTCTGTTCGCTGGACATTTAAAAACTCGGGGCAGCTTTTGAAGGATGAACCAACTTTCTTCAAAAACTGCCGCATTCGACGATTCTCGGAAACACAGATTCAACAATTACGGAATATTCACTTTTCAACCGGCAACATTATTTTTTTATCAAACCCACCCCAAGAACACCCCATCAGGTAAATGCGGACTCGGTGTCGCTTCTGCAAAAGTCAACTGATTTGTATTCACGCATAAACGGCACGCTCCGTTCATTACAAATAAAATCAATGATTCAATTTCACGGAAAAGAGGTACAATATGAAACTTTATCGACTTAAACTCACAAGAACCCTCGCAAACAGCGTAACCGGCGAAAGAACCGTCGGATATTTCCGCACCGAGGCCGATTGCGAAAACGCAATTCCGGAAGCAAAGAACAATTTCAACATCGGAGAAGACTGCGGCAAGTTTTCAATTCAGGAACGTGACTTTGAAACATCCCGCGACGAAAGCCTTGTTACCGAAGTTTGCGAAGGCAGATGCAGCATTGATGCAAAGGTGCTCGCAGATGTTCTTTTTGAAAGCATGGACGAGCTGATGCGCTATGCAATCAAAATCGCCGAAGAAACGGAAGATGAGAAAGGCAGTTTCGAGTTTGCTGCTGCGACGTTCAAAATCAACGAAGTAAGCAAGCCCGATGATTTCCCCGGAACCGTTTTTGACAGCGACGGTGCACCGCTTGCAGTCAACAGCTCCGAAAAATAGTTTTCGGGAATGACGGGTGAGCGTCAATTTCGCTTTCAAGCTTCCGCACTGCCTTTGACGGACGCTGCGGAATGAATTGAATTAAACTGAATAAAAAACAAAGAAAGACGCGGTACCGCCCGCGTCTATCTTTGTCGAGGCATATGAAGAAAGAGAAAATGACTGTTCTTCATGCCGCCGCAGAGAGGCAAATCCGCGGCGCGGCACGGAAGTCGATTGAATCGGAGCGGCAAAAAAGCGGACTGCACAGCTTGAACACAACGTTAACTGGAGGAAAAACGGAGTAAACACTGCCGCTCCGAAAATCGACCTCACTAATATAACGAATAAGGACGCAAAACGGTTCACATTTTTCGAAAAAAAGTTTATAATAAGCTCATGAACACAAAAATACAGGAAAAATTGAAGCTGCTGCCCGATAAACCCGGCGTGTACAAAATGTTTAATGCGCAGGGCGAGCTTATTTATGTCGGAAAAGCCGTGAACCTGAAAAACCGCGTCCGGCAGTATTTTCAATCCCAAAAGAACCACACCGCAAAGGTTCGGGCAATGGTTTCAAACATCTGTGACTTTGATTTTGTAATCGTTACAAATGAGACGGAGGCTTTGAATCTTGAGAGTAATCTAATAAAGCAGAACATGCCTTATTATAATATTCTGCTCAAGGACGACAAGCATTTTCCGTATATCAGAATTGATTTTCGGCAGGATTTCCCGCGGGTTGAAATCGTCCGACGCTATAAAAGGGACGGAGCAAAGTATTTCGGCCCGTACCTGAGCTCATTTATGCTGCGCGAATCAATTGAAGCCGTTCGCGAGAACTTTCCGGTGCGTCAGTGCAAACACGATATCGGCAGAATGATCGCCCGCGGCGAACGTCCCTGCCTGATGTACCATGTCGGCAAATGCTGCGCACCGTGCACGGGAAAGGTCACGCGGGAACAGTATCATGAGCTGTTGAACGAAGTTGCCGCGCTGTTTGAAGGCAATTGCAAGCCGTATATTGCAAAACTGACGGAGCAGATGCAGAAGGAATCCCAAAATCTGAACTTCGAAAAGGCCGCACAGCTGCGAGACAGGATTCGCGCAATAAAAAGCGTTTCCGAAAAACAGATAGCATCATCCGCAACAGATAAATGCTATGATGTATTTGCTCTTGCAAGGGATGAATTGGGCACGCTTGCCTACGGGCTCTTTGTTCGCGGAGGGAACGTTATCAGCGCGGAGGGATACAAAATAGAGGCGGAAGATGAAAGTTTTTCAGAGATTATCGAGCAGTTTTTGCTTCAGTTCTATCATGATGCAGGCGATATGCCGCATGAAATAAATGTTGCCGATGAGCCGCAGGAATGTGAGCAGCTTGAAGCTTTCCTTTCTCAAAAATGCGGCCATTCCGTTAAAATACGTGTGCCGAAACGCGGAGAGAAGCTTAAGCAATGCGAGCTTGCAAAGATGAATGCCGCGCAGACCCTTGCAAGAAGCCGTGAACTTGCGCATCGCGAGTGGGAACGCACCGAGGGGGCATTGGCCGAGCTTTGCCGCATTATCGGCATCGGTATGCTGCCGCATCGCATGGAGTGCTTTGACAACTCCCATTTTCAGGGCAGGGACACCGTTGGCTCAATGGTTGTATTCATCAACGGAAAACCGGAAAAAAGCCTGTACCGCCGCTTTAAAACAAAGCAGGACACGGCCGGGGACGATTATCTTGCTATGCGTGAACACCTTTCGAGACGGTTCGAACGAACGCTTGCGGGTGACGAAAAGTTTGCCGAGCTGCCGGATCTGTTGGTTGTGGACGGCGGCAGGGGACAGCTCAATGTTGCGCTTGAGGTTTTGGACGAATACGGACTGTCATATATTCCGGCAATAGGTCTTGCCGAAAAAAATGAGGAAATAATTCTGCCCGACAGGGAGGAGCCCGTCATTCTTCCGCGGAGCAGCCCCGCACTGCAAATTTTGCAGCGTATCAGGGATGAGGCGCACCGATTTGCGATTACCTATCACCGCAGCGTGCGTGCAAAAAATTCGCTTTATTCGCGATTGGATGAAATTGAGGGCATTGGCGACAAGCGCAAGCGCGTTCTGTACGAAAAATTCGTCACAATAGACGCTGTTTCGGCAGCCGAAATCGATGAGCTGCGCGCCGTTCCGGGGATGAATATCCGCGCGGCACAGGCCGTTTATGATTTTTTCCATCCCGACGGATCCGCAGGTGCGGCTGCGTCGGCCGAAACGGGGAATGCGGTTCAATCGGAACATCACAAAGCGCAGCTACAGGCAGCGGAGAATAAGAGAAATGCCGATAACGGGGAATAAAAACAACATGAAATATAAAATGCTGATTCTTGATATTGATGACACTCTTGTGCCGCGCGGGGGCGGAATCTCGCAGAAGAATGCGGCAGCGATTCAAAAAGCGCGTGAGGCAGGCGTGTATGTGACGCTTGCAACGGGCAGGGGGTACTACGGTTCCTCCCATGTTTTTCGTGAACTGGGGCTTGATACCTACGTTATCAATTATGCGGGTGCGGTGATAAACGATACAAGAACGGATAAACCGATTTTCGTGACGGAGCTGGATAATAGTTTCGTGCAGGAAATTCTTGCAATGGCGGATGACATGAACCTTCATGCCCATTTGTATCAAGGGGATCGAATTGTGTATGAGCGTGAACATCCTTACGCAAGCGCATATTGCGCGGCACTTAACCTGCCGTATTCGATAGATTCGGACATTCGAAAGAAGATTTGGCAAAATGTGCCCAAGGTGCTTATCATTACGGAACCCGAGCGTGTTTCGGAACTCCTGCCTTTTTTTAAAAAGCATTTTGAAAACAGAGTGGAAGTCTCGGCGTCGTCCCCCGGGTTTATAGAATTCAACAGACTCGGCGCAAACAAGGGTACAGCCGCAGAGCTGCTCGCATCCAGGCTTGGATTCGGCCGTGATGAAGTTGCGGCAGCGGGAGATAACACGCTTGATCTTGAACTTGTTCGCTGGGCAGGACTCGGTGCTGTGGTTGCGGACGGCAACCCCGATGTGAAACGTGAAGCGGATGTTATAATACCCGCCTGCGCGGAGGACGGCGTTGCATATCTGATTGAAAACTATATCTTAAGGGATGATGCAAACGGCATCATGCGGAACAGCGGGGAGAAAAAGGATGTACAGGCTCGGCTTTGATATCGGCGGAACGCATATCGCCTGCGGTATAATAAATGATGAAACATTCGAAATCGTCGGAAAGGATGCCTGCGCATTTTTTCGCGGTCAATCTGCGGAAAAAACCGCACAGTGCATGGCGGAATTGGCAAAAAACACTGCCGCACGGTGCGGAACGGATTTTCAACAGATTGAAACCGTAGGCGTCTGCATACCGGGAAGCATCGATGCGCAGAACGGAACGGTTGTTAACGCCTATAACCTCGGCTTCCATAATGTTCCGTTTCGGCAAATTGTTAAAGAAACATTTAACAAGCCCGCTGCAATGCTGAACGATGCGGATGCGGCAGCTCTTGCGGAACACAGACTCGGGGTGCTGCGCGGAACTCGGAATTCACTGCTTGTAACGCTCGGAACAGGTTTTGGCGGAGGAATAATTCTGAACGGCGAAATCTTCTGCGGCGGAAGAGGTTTCGGAGTTGAACTCGGTCATATACAAATGGATATGCATGGTGAAAAGTGTACATGTGGCAGGCGCGGGTGCATTGAAACGCTTTGCGCGGCATCGCGGCTTACACGGGACGCGCTTCGCCTTGCGGAAAAAAAGAAACAAGCGGGTGATAAGCTCGGTGAAACGCTGCACGATGCCGGCACACTCATTGCAGCGGCAAGGGCGGGGGATATTGAATGCACGGAGGCGTGGAATCGCTATCTTGATGATCTGTCGAATGCGCTTGTGTCGCTTATCAATATTCTTGACCCCGAAATAATTGCCGTCGGCGGCGGCGTGAGCGGTGCGGGGGATTTTCTCATCGTTCCGCTGAATGAACGGGTTGCAAAAGGCAGCTTTTTCAAAAAACCGACGCCTGTCGTAAAAGCTCTGCTCGGCAATGATGCCGGGCTTGCGGGTGCAGCTCTGTTCGGCACCGAAACAGCTCCGCACCGGTGAGCCGTTAATTAAAAAACAAACGAATTTAATTCAGAGGAGGAAAACATATGTCAATCATGGTATCTGTATTTGTGCCGGACGGAATCGTCATGGCAGCGGACAGCCGGCAAACGGTCGGAATCACGGCGGTGAAGCCCGTGAACGGTGCTCAGGGCACGGAAACACGCATTCTGAACCGAATGGACCGGCCGGGGCAGCCGGGTTTCCCTGCGGGAACGATCATATCCCAATCGGACAGCGCACAAAAAATAATGCTGCTCAGCAAGGTTAAGGTGGGCATATCTGCCTGCGGCATAGGTATTCTTGACGGAAAAAATGTTTCGGATTATATCCGCACGTTTGAAATCAACGAACTCACATCGGCGGATGATGTCACGAGCGTTGCCGAAAAGCTGCATAAATATGCATTTAAATACTTTCCGCAGGTCAATTTCTTTGTTTGCGGCTATCAGAACGACGAACCGTTTGTGTACATTGTGAACAAGGAAATTAAGCGCAGCAATATTGAAAACGGCAGAATGCGCTACGCTTCCATCTGGTCCGGAGAGCAGGCTGCAATAACAAAGCTTCTCAACGGCAATCCGCCGATGATGATAAACCATGTGCTTATGCCGCTTAAGGATGCAATTGACTTTGCGGATTTTCTTGTTGATGCAACGATAAAATCACAACGCTTCGAAATGAAGCCCGCAACATGCGGCGGCGATATAGACATTCTTGTGCTCACGAAAGATGATTCATTCTGGTTCCGCCACAAGGTCTATAAGCCCGGAAGATAAGCCGATTCCGATGGCGGAAAAATAAGAACCCTGCACCCCGCACCGCAGCGGGGCGCAGGGCTTAATATATTAAATTCCTTGCGTTCGTTTGTCCTTTTTCATTTGCGGCGGAAATAGACTTTAGATATGAAAAGAACGAACGGAAAAGCCTTATCGGTAAACAATGCAAAACGGCGTATAGGCATTAACGCCCGCCGTGTTATAACGCTGACGCTGTCGAACATTGCGCTTCAGGCTCTCGGGTTTGTGTACAGAATGATGCTTACGGATTGTGCGGGAACAACCGCACTCGGTCTGCAATCGCTTGTGATGCAGATTTATTCAATTGCGGTTTCCGTCTGCATATCCGGGCTCAATGTTGCGGTCATCACCGTTGCTGCGCGGCTGAACGCAGCGGGAGGTCGGGGCATTCGCACCCTGACGCGCTGTGCACTGCTTGCGTTCTGCGTGCTGTTTTTGCTTTCCGCTGTTCCTTCGTTTATACTGCGCAGGTCGATCGCACTTCGCCTCATAGGAGACTGCAAAACGGAGGGTGCGATACCGCTCGTTTTGATATGCATATTCTTGACGGGAACGGAAAACATCCTAAAATCCGTGCATATTGCGGCGGGACGCGTTCGCACGACCGCTTTCAGCGAGATAACGGAACAAACGGCGCGGTTTTTTCTTGTTTGGCTGCTGTTGAAAAGCTTTGCGGCGAACGGTGCTTTTGCAATGCAGGGCGAACCGAGTTTCAGCGTGAAGCTCATAATCACGGGTATGGTGCTGAGTGAGTTTTTCAGCGTCGGATTCCTTTCCATATCGTATTTCAGAACATTTGTAAAGAAAAATCGAACGTCTGCGGATACCCGGCCCGCTGCGGGGAGGTCTTCGGCTTTATTTTCGGAGCTTTGCGAAATACTGCTGCCGGCCGCATTGACAAGCGTCCTCGGAACGGTTTTTTCATCGGCTGCCGCGCTGCTGCTTCCGGGGCGGCTGTATGCTGCCGGCTATTCGCGTGAAGCGGCATTGCAAACAATCGGCGTGCTCAACTCGGTTGCGGTTCCGCTTGTTGTGCTGCCGATGGCGTTTGCGGGTGCGGTTGCGGCTGTGTGTATGCCGGCTGTTTCTGCGGCGGTTCAAAACAATAACAAAAATCTGCATAGAATTGTCAAAAAATCAGTAGGTGTGCTGACTTTTGCCGTTGCGGCGAATCTTTTGCTTCTGCCTTTTTTGAAGAAACTGTCCGCACTTCTCTTCGGAATCGTTCCGGATTGGGGCGTGTTTATTCTGCTGACGCTGAAATCCTGCATAATACATTTTCAAATAGTAACGACAGCGATACTGAACGGCCTAAAGGAGCAGAAAATCGTGCTTGCGTACACCGTTTTGAGTGAAGGCCTGCAATTGATTTTGATTTATCTGTTTGCCGCGCTTCCGCAGCTGCATATTTACGGCTGCCTTGCCGCAATGGCGGCGGGGGAAGGGCTGAGACTTGCTTTAAGTGTGAAAAGAATCAGACTGATACTGAACGGAAATGTGAAGGGTGCGGAGCGTAGAATGCTGCCGCAATAAAGCCGAACTTAAACAACAAAGCCGAGCCGCCGCATTGGGCAAAGTGCCGGGGAATGCGGCGATTCGGCTGCCTTTTTAACTAAGCGGAAAAAACAGGGTTCTTTTTCGCTGCAACTCTTAAAATGCTTCCGGGTGCAACGGGTTCGCTGCATCCGATGTACAGCTTTTGACAGGGATGCGGCGCACTCTGCTGCATCTCGCCTTCTTCGCTGCGTATGCCGTTCACGCGGAATGCGCGGGCAACATCTTTGGGTGCAAGAATATGCAGCTCATCGCCGTCAAAGAAACGGTTGCGCTGTTCAACATGAGCAATTTTGCGTTCCGAATCATAGTCAAGCACAACAGCGGCAATTGCATAATCCTGAATATAGCCGCCTGATTCCGGTGCCATGAGCGGAGCTTTCGAACCCATTGCATCGTTGTCAAGCATGAAGCCCGTTGTGTACGGGCGGTGGCTGATTCGGTTCAGTTCGTTCATAACAAGCTCCATATCGCATCCGTCCAGTGCCATTCGATAGGCGTTCACGACAGTTGCAACGTAAAGAATGGATTTCATCCTGCCTTCGATTTTGAGGCTGATAATGCCTGAATCGATAACTTCGTTTAAATGCTCCGCCATGCACATATCGCGTGAATTAAGAATAAAACTCCCTTTCCTGTCCGCAACAACGGTGAAATATTCGCCGTCGTTGCCGCGTTCGCGGATTTCATATGACCAGCGGCAGGGCTGAACGCATTCGCCGCGGTTGCTGTCGCGCCCGTCGATATAATTGCTGAAAAGACATCTTCCGGAGTAGCTCACGCACATTGCACCGTGAACAAATGCTTCAAGTTCAAGGGTTTCGGGCAGTTTGCGGCGCATTTGTGCAATCTGTGAAAGCGTCAGTTCGCGCGCCAACACAATGCGTTCAATGCCCTGTTCATGCCAGAACAGCGCAGCTTCGGAATTGAGGGTGTTTGCCTGCGTGCTCAGATGAAGCGGGAGGTTCGGCGCAACACGTTTTGCAATTCGGATAACGGACGGGTCGTTGATGATGAGTGCATCCGCGCCCGCTGCATCAAGTGCTGCAATCGTTTCGGGCAGATTTTCCAAATCTTCATCGCGCATAAACGCATTCACGGTGACGTAAACCTTCACGCAGCGTTCGTGCGCATATCTAACGGCCTCCGCAACCTGTTCAAGCGTAAAATTATCCGCAAGGTTGCGCAGCGAGAATGCGGTTGTTCCGAGATACACGGCGTCCGCGCCGAATTGAATTGCGGTCACGAAACGTTCCCAGTTGCCCGCCGGGGCAAGGAGTTCAATTTTTCTTTGTTTATCAGCCATATTTCACCTGTTGTTCAGTTTGTTGAAGTATAAAAATAACAATGAAATTAATCATACGTTTTCGCTTATCACGGAGCGGAGAAAGTGATACATCGGCGCGAGTGCGGAAAACTCGTCCGTCAGCACATCAAGGATGTTCGATGGCGCGATAAGCGCGCCGACCCCGGGAATTGTCTTCATCCACGCAAAAGTCTTAACGTTCAGATAGGGTTTCAGCTCAGCGGGTGCATCGGGGAATCTGTCGCGTCTGTAGCTTTCGCAGCTGTAAATAAATCCGCGCGCTTCAAGCGAATGTGCAAGCTCGAGAAATTTCATCGGAGCGGCAAGTATCTTTTTTCGATATGCTGCCATGAATGCCGGGGTTGATGAATAAAACCCGCAGCCGTAATCGTATCGGTGCGGCGTGATTTCAAACCAGAGCGTGCAGCCTTCGCTTATGCGCGTGCGCGGATATCTGAACCCGATCCACATGTGGTCTCGATAGGGGGACTTGTCCTTTGTGAAGCGGGTGTCACGGCGAATGCGCGAAACGGAAGCATTGATGCTCGGATTAAAATTGCCGTCGATATCAAGAGCCGTCGGCATCAGCGCAGCGGCAAGCCGCCGCATGGGATCGCGGACGAATTGCTCATAGCGCTTGCGGTTCGCTTCGAACCAATCTGCATTGTTGTTAAATCCGATTTCAAGCAGAAAACGGAAAGTTTCCGCCGAAAATCCATTAAATATTTCTTTGCTGTTCATATTCGTGTGTTTGCCGGATGCTTATTGATGATTTGCAGAAATTTGCCCGTTCTGAGCCGCAGTGAAACTGCGGCTCAGAACGGGCTTTTTAATCGGTCGGGGTTCGCTGCATGAGCAGCCGCATTTCACGGCGTTCAAACCGCTGACCGAACGGGTACCCGAAGCATTCTGCATTCGTTACCAGAGCGGGCTGTATCTTGCAACATTGCGATTGTGTTCCGCAAGCGTTTTTGCAAATATCAGCGCGCCGCTGTCGGGATCCATAAGGCAGAAATAAAGGTAATTATCCGCAATGTATTCCGAGTTGGGATAGAGTGCAGCCTTGATTGCAGTATCGCCCGGATTGGAAACGGGTCCGAGCGGAAGCCCGGAATTTGTGTGTGTGTTGTAGCCGGACGGTGTTGCAAGCTGCTCTTCGGTCAGATGAAGCGAACCCGTTTTAAGAACGTATTCAAGCGTTGCATCCGAGTCAAGGTTCATGCTTGCCTTCATCCTGTTGCTGAAAACGGCCGAAACGCGATAGAAGTCATCCGAAACACGTGCCTCTTTCTCAATGACTGATGCAAGGGTAACAACATCGTACATACTCATGCCCAGTTCCTTGGCGCGTGCTGTGTAAACTTCACCGAATATTTGCTCAAATCGGTCAAGCATCTTGTCAATGATTGTTTCCTCCGAGGCATCCTCGTAAATATCATAGGTATCCGGGAAAAGGAATCCTTCGAGTCTGTAAGGCCGCTCACCGGTTTCATCGGCGGGAATATCTTTGATGAACGGGTGATCCTTAACAAACATCTCACCGGTCACGCAGAGGGAGAGGAATTTGTCCGGGCTTTTCAGTATTCCGTCCGCAACAAGCTTGTCGGCCATTGCTTCGATTGTCAGTCCCTCCGGAATTTGTAACTTAATGATTTTTCGCGGCGGCATACCGCGGCAAATCGTATCCACAATGTCAGGAATGCTCATGTTGCGGGAAAGGACATATGTTCCCGCCTGCAAGCGGCTGGATTTACCGATAAAGTCAACGTAAATCTTGAAAACGGCTTTGTGCGGAATCAAACCGGGTGAATCCTCGCCTCCGGCCTCGTAAAGAATCTTTGCAACCGTGGATGCACCGCTGCCCTGCGGGATTGTAACAATAATCGGCGTGGAGTCGTTCGGGTCAACGGGCATGAGGTATTTGTTATAGATTTTTTTGCCGACGGTCGAAAGCAGCATGTAAGTGATGAACAGGCTTGCCGCAATGATGACAGGAACGCGGACGATTTTCCAGATTTTCCAGAAGGTCTCGGAGCGTTTCCTTCGGTTGACATTTTCGGCGGGGTCATCTTCGTAATCACCGTATATATTAAAATCCCGAGTTTCATCCGTGCGGGGCTGTCTGCGTCCGCGCCATCCGGATGCACCGCCGCTGTCGGGGGCATAATTGGGCAGGGATTTTTGCCCCGTATTTCTGTTAAAAAACATCATGGTAAGGAATTCCTCCGAATAATCTTATAATCCTGCTGAAAGCTTTTTGCATAAACCCTGCATAAAACTTCTTTGAAACATCGGCTGCGGCATGTGATGGTCCGTTTTCGAATGCTTCCGTAAGTAATTATACACCAAACAGACGCACAACGCAAATTCTGTCCGCAAAAAGTTTACAAAAACGAATGCATTGTGCGTTATTCGGTGCGCCGCGCACGGTTTGGGCGCGGCTCGGGATTCTTTATTTATGCCCGAATATCGGGCAGCATTCAAAAATACGGTGCATATCAGTCTTCAAGAATGCTAAGGTCTGCATCAACGGCGGCGGCAAGTTGTCTGTATATATCACCGAGAACGTTATTCAGTGCATACTGGGCGAACAGGTATTCGGACGCGGCAAAGTCGAGTTGAAGCAGCTCACCCATTTTTTGAAGCTTCGTCATTTCCTCGCGGCAATCCGCACCGGCAAGCGTTCCCGCCTGAACACGGGTTTGCAGTATGCGGTATTCATCCAGCAAACGGCGCGTGCTTTCGTTTCCGTAAGCGCGTGTTTTGGCATCGAGATAAATCCGATGTTCGTCGGAATTGCGCAGAAGCTCTGCAAGTTCGTTCGTTTTTTGCTTTATGGCTTCGTTGTTCATGATTCCTCCTTTCAATTGATTACGGGCTTAACATTGTTCAGCAGTCGATTTCAACAACGATCGGCAGAATGATGGGTGTGCGTTTTGTTTTGCTGAGCAAAAAACTCTTCATCCCGCTCTTCATGGATGTCTTGAATCCCGTCCAGTCGCTCTTGCGGGATTGCTTTTCGGCAAGCTTTGATGCAAGGTCGAACGCGAACTCCTTTGCTTCGGCAATGAGCTCATCGGAATCTTTGATGTAAACAAACCCGCGTGTGATGATTTCCGGAATGCCGAGCAGCTCTCCGGTGGATTTTTGCACGGGAACGATAATGGAAAACAATCCGTCCTGAGACAGCAGCCGGCGTTCGCGCAGAACGGCCGCGCCGATGTCTCCGACGCCGAGACCGTCGATAAGGATCGCGCCCGAGGGAACTGTGCCGTTGAGTTTTGCGCTGCGTTTGCCGAGTTCAAGCACATTGCCGTTGTCCATCATGAAAATATGCGAAGGGTCAATGCCCATTTCTTCGGCAAGCTGCGCGTGGCGGTATAGATGACGCGTTTCTCCGTGAACGGGAATAAAATACTTCGGCTTTAAAAGACGGAACATAAGCTTGAGCTCCTCCCGCCTTGCGTGACCGGAAACATGAACATCCGCAAGCCTGTCGTAAACAACATTTGCGCCGCGCTGGAAAAGCTGATTGATGACCCGTCCGACGCTTTTTTCGTTGCCGGGAATTGCCGAGGCGGAGATAATGACTGTGTCGCCTTTGCCGATTATCAGCTTGTGATTTGCGTTTGCCATGCGGAAAAGCCCGCTCATGGATTCTCCCTGGCTGCCCGTGGTAAGAACGCAGACACGGTTGTTCTCGTAGTTCTTGAGCTTTTCAAGCTCCACAACGCTGTCCTCAGGCAGTTCGAGATAGCCGAGATCCTTTGCGATCTTCGTTATCATGACCATTGAACGCCCTTGGAAACAGATGACTCTGTTGTGCCGCACGGCGGTATCAACGACCTGTTGAATGCGGTAAACGTTGGATGCAAAGGATGCAACGATGATTCGCCCCTCCGCTTCGGTAAACACTTTTTCAAAGGTTTTGCCGAGTTCTTTTTCGGAAGGCGTAACTCCCGAAAGTTCAGCATTGGTGCTGTCCATCAAAAGCGCGAGAACGCCCTTTGTGCCGTAACGCGCAAAGCTGTTGATATCGATAGGCTCGTTGTCGATGGGAGTGTAGTCAACCTTGAAGTCGCCCGTATGAACGATGATGCCGACGGGGGTTGTGACCGCAAGAGCGACCGCACCCGCAATGGAGTGGCTGACCTTTATAAATTCGATTTTGAAGCATCCGATTTCAATAACGTCGCCCGCATTGATGCATTCAAGACATGTATCCTCAACATGATGTTCGTGCAGCTTGTGTTCAATCAGCGCAAGGGTGAATTTGGTTCCGAAAACGGGTACTTTAAATTTTTCCAATGCATAGGATATTGCGCCGATATGATCCTCGTGCCCGTGTGTGATGATGAATGCGCGAAGGCGTTCGGCATTCTGCTCAAGGTAACTCATATCGGGAATGACCATGTCGATTCCGGGCATTTCTTCGTCGGGAAACGCAAGCCCGCAGTCGATAACGATAATGTCCTCGTTGTATTCAAGTACGGTCATGTTTTTTCCGATTTCGCCAAGTCCGCCGAGCGGAATGATTTTCAGTTGGGGTGCTGTGGATTTTCTTGCCAAATTTTTCTCCTTTCGGTGCACGGCAAAGCAGGATGCAGAAATAACCGTCCGAGCAAGCATCACGCGAAGGGTTCGCAGAAATGAACATTTCGCCGCCGCAGCAAAAAACGCTGTGTGCCGGAATTGTTCGGTCGTATTATGCGAAAACCCGAGCTGCGCAAAAACGATGAAGATCGTGCGCGTCATCGACTGCTCCGAATGTCGTGCAAATTTCGGTTGTCTGTTTTTTTAAACAAGCGGGCGGCAAGCTTCAGTCGTCAGCTGAAGTCAGTTCGGCAAGACGTTCTTCTGCCGCTTCCCACTTCTTATAAAGTTCATCAATCTGCTGCCTTTTTTCGGCAGCTCTTTCGGAAAGTTCGCAAGCCTTTTTGTAATCTGAAGCGATATAGGGCTTTGCAAGCTCTTCATTAATTTCGTCAAGTTCCGCCTCGGCCTTTGAAACGGCAGCCTCGCAGCGTGCGGCTTCTCCCTTTGCGCGGTTGAGAATGCTCTGCTGCTGTTTGCGTTCGCGGTAATCCAGCGCATTGCGGGATTGGGTGCGCTTTTGCTCGTCCGCCTGTGCGCGGCTTTCGTTAACGGCTGCAATATAGTCGTCATACCCGCCGATGTATTCCTGAAGTCCGTTCGGCGTCATATGCAGAATGCGGTCGGCAAGCCGGTTCACAAGATAACGGTCATGCGTCACGATGAGCATAGTGCCGTTGTAGCCTTCGAGTGCGGCTTCAAGTGCTTCGCGTGAGGCAATATCAAGATGGTTTGTCGGCTCGTCAAGCAGCAAAAGGTTCGCCTTCGTCAGCATGAGTTTAAGCAGCTGAACACGCGCAGCTTCGCCGCCGGAGAGCAGTTTTATCTGTTTTTCAATTTCATCGCCGCGAAACAGGAATGCCGCAAGCGCGTTGCATATATCTTTATGCGAAATTGTCGTATAATATCTGTCCCAAACTTCGCGCAGAACGGTTGCTTCCGGATCAAGCGAAGTCATTGTCTGTTCGTAATACGCTTCTTCAACATGAGAACCAAGGTAATAACTGCCTTCGGTCGGGCGCATGCGTCCCGCAAGAATATTCAGCAGCGTTGTTTTTCCGCAGCCGTTATCGCCGAGCAAAAACACTTTCTCGCCTTTTTTTATCAGCATGTCAACATTGCGGAAAACGAGCTTGCCGTCAAATGACTTTGCAAGCTTTTTTGCAGCAAGAACATCGTTGCCGCCGACTTCCTTCGCCTCGAAATGAAAATGTATGGAGGCACTGTCGCGTTCGGGCTCAACAAGGGTTGCTTTTAGCCTGTCCGCCTGCTTCTGTTTTGATGCGGCGGTAATAAAATTTCGCTCCTGTCCCCAACGCCGCTGCTGCTCAACGATGCCTTCGATGCGCTTGATTTCTTTTTTTGTGCGCAGATACTGCCGCATTTCAAGTTCACGCGCCGTGCTTCGCAGTTCGAGATGCCGCGAATAATTTCCCTTGGAAATAAAAAGTCTGCGATCCTTAAGCTCCATGGTTCGGTTCGTGACCTTGTCAAGAAAATACCTGTCGTGAGAAATAACTATGAACGAACCGCGGTATGCGCTCAAAAAGTTTTCAAGCCATTCGATAGCGGATATATCAAGGTGATTGGTAGGCTCATCCAAAAGCAAAAGGTTTGCATCGGAAAGCAGCAGCTTTGCAAGCTGAGCCTTGTTGCGCTGCCCTCCGCTGAAAGAGTTTATGCTTCGCGAAAGCTCATCTTCGGTGAACCCGAGTCCGAGCAGAGTGGAGCGGGTGCGCGCGCGATAGGTTGAGCCGCCGTCCGCCCAGTATTTTTCGTTCAGCGCATGCTGCCTTTCGATAAGCTTCGGGTCAACATCGCCGCCTGCGGCGGCAATTTCGGAATTAATCCTGTCGGTTTCAGCCTCAATTGCGGAAAGCTCCGAAAAAACCTGAAGAACATAGTCGAACAGGGAACAGACTTCGGCAGAAACATTTTGATTCATGCTGCCGATTTTTGTTCCGCCCGGAATGTTGACAGTGCCTTCATCGGCCTGCTCTTCGCCGAGAAGAATGCGGAAAAGCGTGGATTTGCCGCAGCCGTTGACGCCGACAAAGCCGATGTGATCCCCGGATTCGACTTCAAAGGATACGTTTTCAAAAAGAACTCGGGTAACAAAAGATTTTTTTAAATTATGTACTGTTAATAAAGGCATTGTGTACTCCTGAGGAAACCCTGATTCGTTTTTTTTCGAAAAAAGCCGAACTAAGCCCGCTTAAGGTTTGCTTCCGCAAACCGGCAGATTGTTCAGGGTGTTAAAAACAATTGTCCGTGCAGCGTGCCGTTGCCGGAACGGTAATGTTCATATGAATCAAGCTCTGAATCAAGCCCTGCTCGGAGACCTGACAAAGGTTTGTCAGGCTGCTGTCAAACCTTTTTTGCTGTCGGATTCAAAATGACGGTTCGCAGTCCGCGCCGTGCCGCCATGCCGACAGTTTGAAAAGTTCCGCCGGTTCGCCGCCCGTCGTAGACCGCAATGAGCATTGATGCATTTTCAACAAGAAAGCGGTTGCGCCGCTTCATACAGCCGGCGCAGTATTCGGAACTGAGAACGATAACCGAATCGGCAGCGGCGGCAATTGCGGCCGACCTTGAATCGCGGGACGGGCAGGGAAAAACGCAGACCAATGCAATACCGGGCAGTGTTTCGCGCAATTGAAGCACCGCCTCGGCGGCATAGATATCCACTCCGGAAGCCATTCCGCTCAGAAAGCAGCGCTTTCCCTCGGTATATGCGCAGCGAATTGCGCGCAAAAGACCGGCTTTGAGCTTAAGACATTCGTCGGAGCTTTCGTTGAATCCCCACGGAAGGGAATCCGCACGATGACCCGTAAATGCAACATTCAAAGCAGGGCAGGAAAGGGTGTTGTTTTGTTTACCCGCGGATTCCGGGCGGCTGTCGCTGCAATTCATGGCAAATAAAACCGGCTGTGCCGTTTTGCGGGCGTGAGACTTTGCGGGCGGTGCGAAACCGATTTATGCTTTATTGCATTACAGACCGGATTTTGTGTAACTGTCCCAATCGCGGTGCATGTATCGCTTTATCGGCCGAATCGTGCCGATAAAGTTTTCATCAAGTTCGTGCTCCTTTGCATACTGTGCAAATTCCGAAATCACGGGCTCAACGCCGACTGTGAAACGCACGGGCAAATTGAGCCGTTCGGAAATGCTGCGAAGCATTTTATAGCCGTCCAGCGGTTCCTGAACACTCGTTTCCTGCGAAAGGTTTGTGTTGTTGACCAGTGCATCGATTTCGATTCGTCCCGCGCCCGTGACCTTCTCGATCATGTCAAGGTTGGATTCGAGTTCGGCGGAGAAGGGACGCCTTGCGTTCACAACATACAGAACCTCAATGGCACTGCGGTCGATTTTGCTGAAGAAACGGTGGTACTGGCCGAGTGCAATTGCCCCGGTGTCGTCACCTCCGACGTCGAAAATAACAAGGTCGCTGTTATCCGAGAATGCGGAAAAGATTTCGGCGGGAAGGCTCGGAACCTCAACGCCGAGATTGGTGAAGCTGGGCGACAGCAAGCGGATGCCTGCAGCTTCAAGTTCCGCTTTCCGTTCTGTGGAGCGAAAATACGGATTCACGATATCAAGGTCAACAAAAGTGACTTTTTTTGTTTCGGCGGCTTCAAATGCAATGTTGAGAGCAAGCTCTGTTTTGCCGGAGCCGAAATTGCCGATAATTATAAGATATTTTTTCATATGTTTATCCATGCTTTTATTGAAAGATGCACTGCCGTATTTGTTTCGGAGGACAATTTATCCGCCGTTTCAGCCGCGCATGGGCTTAAAACGGGAAATAATGCGTTCGGCGGCACGCATTCCGTCAACCGCCGCGCTCACGATTCCGCCGGCATAGCCTGCACCTTCGCCGACAGGGTAAAGACCCTTAAGCCGGGTTGCTTCGCCGTTCTCATCCCTTGCAATGCGAACAGGGGAGCTTGAACGGCTCTCGATTGCGGTCAGTACGGCATCATACATATCAAAATTATGTATCTGCCGTGCAAATGTGCGGATTCCGTCCTCTATGCCGTTTGAAATAGCCGGAGGCATACATTTGCGAATATCCCGCGGAACGGCATTCGGCCTGTAAGTCGGCGCAACGGAACCGAAATGTTCGGGTTTTTTCCTGTTCAAAAAGTCCCCCACGCGCATTGCGGGCGCGGAATAATCTCCGCCGCCGAGGCGGAATGCAGCGTTTTCAAGCTTTTCTTGGAAAATAATGCCGCTGAGCGGGTTTGCGCTTGCAAAATCGGAGGGATTAACCTGCACGATAACGGCGGAATTCGCATTGCGTTCGCTGCGGGAATGATAGCTCATGCCGTTTGTAACAACCTGATTTTCGGCAGAGGAGGATGCAACAACAACGCCGCCGGGGCACATGCAGAAGGTGTACACGCCGCGGCTGCCGCTCTTGCCCGTTAATCTGTATTCGGCTGCGCCGAGACGGGGATGTCCCGCAAACCGTCCGAATTGTGAACGATTGATGAAATCCTGCGGATGCTCAATGCGAACGCCCACGGCAAAAGGTTTCGGAACAAGCTCGATTCCTTTTGAAACGAGAAGGCGGTATGTGTCGCGTGCCGCCTGTCCGATTGCAAGCACGGCAGCGCAGCACGGCAGCTTTTCTTTTCCGTTAACAGTTACCGAAACAATGCGTCCGTCGCGTGTGTCAAAATCCGTCATGCAGGAGTTGAAGCGTATTTCAACCCCCATGCTCTGAAGAGCTTTTCGCATGTCGGCAACAACATGCGAAAGCACATCGGTGCCGATATGCGGCTTGGCTTCAACGGCGATATTGCCGTCCGCCCCGAATTTAACAAGCGTGTCGATAACATCCTCCGCACGCGGGTCCTTGATTCGGGTTGTGAGTTTGCCGTCCGAAAAAGTGCCTGCGCCGCCTTCGCCGAACATAACATTGCTGTTTGTGTTCAGCAGCCCTTGGGAAAAGAACGTTTCAACATCCGCTTTGCGCTCCGCAATGGGTTTCCCTCGTTCGATAACAATGACCTTGTAACCGCGTTTGGCAAGTTCATGCGCTGCAAAAAGACCGGCAGGGCCGAGTCCGACAACAACAGCGGGCGCATCCTGCGGAACAGTACCCTGCTCCGGTTCGCGCTCGGAACGTTCGGAAAGCTTTCCGACGTTTTTAAGACCCAAAAGGGCAACGCGCTTGGCGTTTTCGGTGGAAAGTTCAAAGCTTACGGAGTAGATGCTCCTGATGTCGGCTTTATCCCTTGCATCAAGGGAGTGCCTTGTGATGCGCAGTGATTGAATATCCTCCTGTTTGACGCGGAGTTCGGATGCAAGCAGCATCATGAGTGCGGATTCGTCCGCATTGAAAGGCAGGCTGAGGTTTGTTGCAGCAAGTCGCATAAAAATTTTTCCTATTCTTGTTCTTATCCGAGAAAGTTCCGATTAAGCTTTCGGAACTTTCCGAATTAATTTGGTTGTGTTTGGTTGTGTTGGGCTGCGTTGGGATACTTTGCCGGTTTTGAGCGGCAAACAACGGATCAGGCGCCCGGCACTTTTGAAATCACACAGATAATTGTGCCGACATCACATTGTATTTTTGCATCCGAAAGCAAATCCGAATGGTTTGCAAGCTCAAGTGTCGGAACGAGTGTGTGCGTTCCTTCGCTGCAGCCGCTGACATTGAGCGTGAGAAGAAGATCCTCCGCCGAAAGGCTGTTGACAAAGCCGGATTTGCCGCTGATGATAACGCTGCAGCTGCGGCTGTCGTAGTTGTAAATAAAGCGGGTATGATCTTCGCCGACGATGCGGCTGAGTTCGATATCGCTGAAAGTGCGGCTGATCGTTGCCTCTTCAAGCTGAACGGAAACCGTGAAATTGTTTTCCGTAAGCAGCTGGATGTTGGATGGCAGTCCGAGAACGCTTCTCTCGAACAAACGCGTTTCACCGGGCTGCATATCGCTTATATCAATCGGATCAACGTAAATAGTCGTTCTGTCAACGGATTCAAGCGCAAGCTTGATTTTGTCGATAACGTCCTGAGAAGCAACGATGCTGAGCACGGAAGGTTTGACCGTGTAGCTTGCTTCGTAGTTATCGTCCCTGCCGGTGGTTTCAATGAGCGTCTGCAAAACGATATCGTATTGGGGTTTGATATCCATGCGAACGATAACGGACGGGAGCGTGCCGACAATGGAGGAAGCCGCCGCAATTTGCCCGCTTGAATCAATGAGAGTCAGCTCAAACGCTTCGTTCACGCTTTCGGTGCGTCCGTCAAGATTGAGCACACAATTTGCGCGGACAATATTACTGATAGAACTGCGCGGCCCCGTGATGTCGATGCTTGTTGCCGCAAGCTGAACATCTCCGTTCCAATAACCGGCGGGCAAGTCGCCCGTCACGGCGCATGTGATGGGGATGGTACGTGTAACAAGCTCGTCAACGGTGATTTTGACCGTTCGCGGTTCAACCGAATAAACCGTGCCGATGGTGGTGGAAGCTATGACATCGCATTCGTATTCGCCGGGTGCGTTTATGCCCTGAAGGCTGACTGAAGCGGACACGATCTCGCCGCCGGCGGAATTGCCGAAGCTCGGAAGGTCGTTCAGTTTTGTTTTGACCGTTACGGTAACGTCGGGAAGCAGGTTCTGACTTTCACCGAGAACAACGAAGCCGCGTGAGCGGAGGTCTGCTTCGCTTCCGCCTTCGAATTTCAGCGGAACATCGGAAACATGTTTCATCCTGTCCGGGTTTTCACTCATCAAAACATAACCCCAGAGCGTTGTGGCAATAAGCAGGGAAATGAAAAGATATCCGAGCTTGCGTACAAGCGGACGGCGAAACCATTTCGTTTTCTTTTCTGCGGCATCGGTATCCGCGGAGCTTGCTCTTTCGTCTGCCGAGGCAATGTCAACGTTAGTCGGCTGTTTATTTTTTTTGCTTTGTTTCATCTTTTGTTAACCTCTTGAAAAGCGATGCAAAAGTTTTCTCCTGTTCGGGTGCCGCAAAAACACCTTCAAGAAGCTCTGCCAGGGTTTTTTTATCAACATAGCGCACGAGCTTGCCGCCTTCGGCATAGGAGATAACGCCCGTTTCTTCGGACACAACAACCGTCAGGCTGTCGGACACGTTTGAAACGCCGAGAGCAGCCCTGTGGCGCGTGCCCAATTCCTTTGAAACATTCGGGTCGCTGAAAAGCGGAAGAACACATGCAGCGTAATAAATCCTTCCGTCGCGGATAATAACCGCTCCGTCATGCAGCGGCGTCTTCGGCTCGAAAATGTTCTCAAGCAATGCGCTTGTGATTTGGGCATCGACTATCGTTCCCGTCGGAAAATATTCATCAAGTTTTGTTTCACGTTCAATAACGACCAACGCACCGACTTTGCGCTTGGAAAGGTTGATCATCGCATTTGTCATTTCTTTAACAATGACGTTCGAGTTTTCAACTTCACGTCCGGGAAGGTTGAATTTGAATCTTCCGATATGTGCAAGCGCACGGCGCAGCTCCGGCTGAAAAAGCACAACCATAACAACAATACCGGAAACAAGCAGCGTGTTTAAAAGGTAATTCACGGTGTAGAGGTTGAACAGTGCGCTCAAAAGCATAACAACCAAAAGGACGGCAAGCCCCTTCAATAATTGATAGGCGCGGGTGTTGACAGTCCAACAAATAATCTTATATATAATTACGGTTATTATGACTATGTCGATAAAGTCCTGAAAGCGGAACTCCGCAAGACCGTTCAACACAGCATTTATTATATCGTTAAAATGCATTATTTCCTCCGTATTATGAATTTTTTGATGCATAATACCGTTAACTCGCGGAAGAGCGCACTGTTGCCGTCCGCACATTGCGAATTCTCCCCCTATATAATAACACAGATCCGAGAAAATTTGTATAACTATTTTAATTTTTTTTTCGCCGTGCGGAAAGATGTGCGGGAAGCGCCTGCAATGCCCCGCAAATATTGAAGAATTGAACATGAATGCGCAAATACCGAAAGAGTGAACCCGTGCCGAATCCGCAGCGCAAAATTAAAATGCAGACAAGAAAAAATGAAGCCGAATCGGCTGATTTCCGTTTCGGCTTCGGTGTGGGTGTTAAAATTTTTTTGCGGTGCTTTGCTTATTCGGCAAGGGCAGCCATTTCATCGATAAGCTCGTTGAAAAGCTTAAGCGCATCGTTCACGGGCTGTGCCGTGGTCATATCAACGCCCGCAATCTTCAGGACGGAGATGGGATCCATGCTGCTTCCCGCGCTGAGGAACTTGATATAATCTTCAACGGCGGGTTTGCCTTCGGTCAGAATGCGGTTCGCAATTGCAACCGCGGCGGAGAAACCGGTTGCATACTGGAACACATAGAAGTTGTAGAAGAAATGCGGGATCCTTGCCCACTCAACGGAAATGAGCCTGTCAACGGTCATTCCGTCACCGAAATACTTCTTGTTCAGCTCATAATATGCATCACACATCATGTCGGCAGTGAGAGTTTCGCCCTTTTCGGCATGTTCGTTCATCCAAAGCTCGAACTCCGCAAACATCGTCTGACGGTACACTGTTCCGCGGAACTGTTCAAGGAAGTGGTTGATAAGGTATGCACGTTCTTTTTTGTCGGTCGTGTTTGCAAGCAGATGCTTAACGAGCAGAACCTCGTTGCAGGTGGAAGCGACTTCCGCAACAAAGATGACATAGTTCGCATATGCCGTGGGCTGATTCTTCATCGAATAATAGGTGTGAAGGGAGTGGCCCATTTCGTGCGCAATGGTGAACATGCTGTCGAGGGTATCCTTTTGGTTCAAAAGAACATAGGGATGAGGATCGCCGCCGGCAGAGTATGCGCCGCCGCGCTTGCCCTCGTTTTCGTATACATCGATCCAGCGGTTGTTGAAGCCTTCGGTCAGAACCTTGATATAATCCTCTCCGAGGGGCTGCAAAGCTTCGATGATGATTTCCTTTGCTTTTTCGTAAGGAATCTCCTTATCGGCATCGCTGATGATCGGGGTGTAGAGATCGTACATATGAAGCTCTTCCGAACCGGTGAGCTTTTTACGCAAAGCAATGTATTTGTGGAGATACTCAAGGTTTGCGTTCACTGCATCGATAAGGTTGCGGTAAACGGAAACGGGAACTTCCGTTTCGGCAAGTGCTGCTTCAAGCGTGCTGTTGTACCTGCGTGCCTTTGCATAGAAGATGAGCTGCTTTATCTGCCCGTCGAGGAACGCCGCGGAAGTGTTCTTGAAGCTTTCGAATGTGCCGTGCAGGGATTCGAATGCAGCCTTGCGGACGTTTCGGTCGGGATTTTCAAGCAGGGGAACATATGAACCCTGTGTAACTTTCAGCTCGTTGCCGTCGGCATCGTAAATGCTCGGGAAACGGATGTCCGCATTGCGGAACGCCGATGCGATTTCTTCGGGTGCATTTGCCATTTCTCCTGCGGCAGCAAGCAGCTTTTCTTCGGCATCGGAAAGAATATGGTCTTTCTTGCTGCGGATTTTTGCAAGTTTGCGCTCATAGAGTCTAAGCTCGGGCTTTTCGTTCATGAAAGCAGCGAGCTTCTCATCGGGAATTGCAAGAATTTCGGGAGTGTCGAAACTTGATGCGCCCGCAATATTGATGTAGACGCTCATGAACCTGCCCTTAAGACCGTTATAGTAGCTGTTGCCGGTGTCTTCATCGGATTTTCGCATGATGTATTCTGCAACGCGGGTGATTTTAACATCAAGCTCATCGCAGAAGGTGAGATAGCTGTAAAGCATGTCTGCGCTTTCCGCAAGCCGGCCGCGGAAAGCTTCGATTTTTTCGGGGAATGTGCGGCATTCGTCAAGTGCCTTTTCCCAAAGTTCATCGGTCGCAAAAATATCTTCGAGTGCCCAGGTGTACTGCTTCTCGACTTCGCTTCTTTTGGGTATGTTCTTTTGTTTTGCCATTTTTTGACCTCCGTTCAGCCGTCGGCTGAAAATATTGACAATCGGATTATAACACAACGGAAGCAATTCCGTAAAGGATATAATCGATACAGTCGGTAAAAAACATCAAAATTTACATAAAAACATGATTTTGCTGCAAATTCTGCCGAAAAATCAGATGCAGATTCGTTGCTTTGAAATAAAAGAGAATAATTCGGGCCGCGGCTAAAAAAAGAATGACTTGCGGGCAGAACTGTGGTATAATGTTTGCATGAAAAAACATGGCTACAAAAGAAGAGTTCTTTCGAAACGCAGACGTTCACGCTTCAGTGCGAGCATATGGGCTCCGATACTCAAGCTTGCGGGCTGTATTGCGGGTGTGCTTGCCGCACTCGGAATTTTGACACTTTTGGTTATGATAGTGCTTGAAGGTGTTTTCAAAATCGACACGCCGCTCCGCCCGGACGGTTTCCTCGGCAAGGCTGCACGACTTGTTAAAATCGAACTTCCGCTTATTGAATCGCCCACGCCGTATATTCCGCCGGAACCGACGCCGACGCCGCATCCGATGGATCTTTTTATCGGTGAAGACGAGGAAAAAGAAATTGTTTTTCCTGCGGGAATGTCCTACACATGGCTGAGCGATCCGTACTGTTTCAACGGCGAGATAATCTGTTCCGCCGGAAAGCTTGTGAACGGAAAAGCTTTGATGTGTGCATTGCTGAAATACAACATTTCAACCGGCAAGGTTTCCGAACTGCCGATAAAAGCGCGGAACGATCACTTGATTTATCCGGTATTTAATGAAAAATACCTTGTCTATTTCGATGCAAATCAAAAAAACGGCGGGGGAGATATCTGTGCGCTCGATCTTAAAAACAGCAGTGCAGAACCGAAGATTATCAAAAAAGTTTATGTCGGTCAACCGGAAATAAAGCTCTGGGATGAATACATTGCATGGACGGAGCGCACGGGCAGCGAACGGGACAAGATATTTGTCTGCCACATTCCGACGGAGGAAACGACGGTGGTTCAATACTTCAATTCCTCGGGATACGGTGCAAGCATGCCTTATTTTGAGAACGGCAAGCTTATTTGGGCGGGGGAGGACAGCACACGCGCACGCTGCTCTTCAATCAATTACATAAGCCTGAATGAAACCTCAATCGGAGAGCTCTATCCGGGAGTGTATGTCCATGACCCCGAAACAAACGGAAAGTATTATGCGTGGCTTGACGGCCCGCACGGTCCGTCCGCAAAGCTTTACGTGTGGGACGGCAGCGGAACACCCGTTGCCGCAGCGGAAGGCGTTGTTGAATTCGGCATCGCGGAGAACTTTGTTGCATACGGCAAGGATGAGGCTGTATGGATATATGTTTTTGAAAACGGGAAGAGCTACAGGCTCACGCCTGAGCGCGAAAATACCCAGTTTCTCGGCGTTTCGGGCGGTTATGTGATGTGGATGGATGTGACTTCGCGTGAGCGTGACATAATTAAATACGCTCTGCCGCCGCTGTAATACGGCCGTTCCGAAATCCCGAAAAATCGCTCAAACACAGCAAATCGGAAAAAGGGCTGCGGAAGATTTTTTATGAAAGAAAAAACAAAGTTTGTCTGCGGTGAGTGCGGATACGAAACAGTGAAATGGATGGGCTGCTGCCCGATGTGCGGCAGTTGGAACACCCTTGTCGAAGTTTCCGCCGCACCCGAAAAGCGCAGCACACATTCGGCGGGCGGAACGTCCTCCCGCGCGGTGACGCTCGGCTCGGTGAGTGAAAACGATACTGTGCGTGTTACAACGGGCATAGGCGAGTTCGATCGCGTACTCGGCGGCGGCGTTGTTGTGGGGTCAACGGTTCTGATAGGCGGCGACCCCGGAATCGGAAAAAGCACACTCATAATGCAGGCGGCGGGAAATCTCAAAAAAACAGGCGGCGTTATCTATGTTTCCGGAGAGGAATCAAAAGCGCAGCTGAAGCTTCGTGCGGTGCGCTGCGGAGTCGATTCGGAACTGCTCATAATGACGGAAACGAGCATGGATGCCGTTGAAAGCGAGGTCGATCGTCTTAAACCCCGTTTTCTTGTTATCGATTCGATTCAAACAATGATGAACCGTGAACTGAACAATGCAGCCGGCAGCGTAACGCAAATCCGCGAGGCAACAACGGCCCTGACGCGCATTGCAAAACAAAACGGCTGTGCAATATTCATAATCGGTCATGTAACAAAAGAAGGTGCGCTTGCAGGCCCGCGAATGCTCGAACATATGGTTGACACCGTGCTTTATTTTGAAGGTGACAGGCATGATTCGCTGCGGCTTCTCCGTGCCGTCAAAAACAGATTCGGTTCAACCAACGAGATCGGAATATTCGAAATGTGCCGCGACGGAATGAAAGAGGTCGAAAATCCGGCCGGGCTGTTTGTGTCCGGCGGGAACGATATAGGTTGTGCGGTGACGTGCATAATGGAGGGCAACCGCCCGATATTGGTTGAAATTCAATCCCTGCTCAGCACATCGGCGTTCGCAAACGCACGGCGGATGGCGGCGGGGATGGATACAAACCGCCTGATGCTGCTGCTTGCGGTGCTTGAGCGGCGCGGCGGACTCCGCGTGTCAGATAAGGATGTTTACACAAACGCTGTCGGCGGCATCCGCATTGACGACAGGGGTGCGGATCTTGCAATAACGCTTGCCGTTGCGGGTTCGATTTTCGACAGACCGCTTCTGGAAGGCACGGTCGTGATCGGTGAAATCGGTTTGACGGGGGAAATACGTCCCGTTGACAGGCTGTATAACCGCGTTGCGGAATGTGCGCGGCTCGGATACAGGCGTGCAATTGTGCCGTTCATTCCTTCCTTAAAGAATTTTGACGGCATTGAGGTTCATTTTGTGAAGTACCTGCGCGATGCGTTCCTTCTGCTCGGGGAGGCAGATGCGAACAGCCGGTAAACGAGTGCGGCTCGATACCGGAATTGCGTATAACGCGGGTTTTTCCAAATAAACAAAACTATCACTGGAGGGTTCAAAAATGCTCGGGGACAGAGCAAATATCGTCTGTTTGTACAAAATTCTCGAAAAGTATTCCGATGAAGAACATATCCTTTCCATGAGCGATATAACGGGTTATTTCATGCAGGACTACGGAATGAAAATCGACAGGCGCGCGGTTTACGGAGCGGCGGACACACTTATTGAACTTGGATATGACATCTCGGTGTATAAAGAGAACGGCAAAGGCTATTACCTGCGTTCAAGACTGTTTGAACCGTCCGAAGTGCGGCTGATGACGGATGCGGTTTATTCAATGCATTCCATTCCGCAAAAACAGACGGCGGATCTGCTTGAAAAACTTCAATCCGTTCTCAGCATTCATCAGAGGTTCGGATTTAAACACCTTACATCGGCGGATGCGGACAGAAAAACAGATAATCGCTGTGTGTTCTACAATATCGACATTCTCGATGAAGCAATTTCGCGCCAGAGAAGGGTTTCTTTCGATTATTACCAATACGGGTTGGATAAACGGCTTGTAAAGCGAAGAAACGAACCCTATGTTGTAAGCCCTTACGGAATGGTTTGCGACAATCAGAACTATTATCTTGTCTGCATAAAGGACGGCAAAGAGGGTTTGAGCTACTACCGAATTGACCTGATGCAGAATATAGCAATAACCGATAAAAAACTCGCCGTTGCGCGTTCGGCCGTGAACCTTGACTCGGTTCGCAAGCTTGTATATGCTTTTTCCGGGGAGCCGGAGCAGATCGTTTTAAAATGCAAAAACGAAGCGATCGGCGGAATCATCGACAAGTTCGGCAAAAGCCTGCGCATTTACAAGCTTGACGACAGGCATTTCATTGCAAAATTTAAAGCTGCACCCCAAGGCGTTATTTATTGGACAATGCAGTATCTTTCCCAAGTTGAAATAATCGAACCCGAACATATGCGCCAAAAGGCCATAGAATTCATAAAATCGAACCCTTACGGCATAACGGCCGAATCGGAACGATCCTGAATTGAGCCGCCCGCTTCCCGTGGGAAAACCATATGGGCAGCAGGCGATAAACGGAGCGGGGCGGATACGGCAAAAAAGTATCAGTCCTGCTCCTCATCTTCAAATTCCGGTTCCATAATTCTGTTAAGCATTGCATCAGCAAGCAGTGGATTGCCCTTCAATGCACGCACTGCCTCGCGATCCATAACGCTGTTCGTGCCGAGACAGGCCGTGCAGCGGTTTCCGCATTCCGGGCAAACGCAGCCGAGGTGTGAATCCTCGGATTGAATCATATATACACCGCAGTTCTTACAGCTGCATCTCATAAACATTTCCTCCGTCAAAATCGTATTTCAAGAGAGCATTTCGAGACAGTTTCAATATTATACAGACAAACCGCTCAAACAAATTCTCTTAAGCCGAAAGCTCATTGCGGGCGGCTTAAATTCCTCATCTGTCAACGGTCGGCATTGATACATATGCGTCGGCCGAAACGGGAATAAAACCATCCGCATAATATTATAATGAAATGAGTTTTGAAATCAAGCCGAATATGTGCATGACGGCACGAATCCATGTGAAAACGGAGGAGGAATATGTACGAAAATGAAACGCAGACTTAAAAGTGCAGCATTTTCAATCGTGATTCTTGCCGCAGTGCTGGCGGCAACGGTGTTTGGCGGTGTACACAGCAACGGAATCCTGCCCGCGTCGGCATTGCCGTCAAGCGTCGGCTTCTATGCCGTTTCCTATCTGAACATTGAAAACGGTGACGGTGCGGAATTGCTCAAATCGGATTTGGACTATATGAAGGAGAGGGGGCTTGCCGCGCTTTTGCCTGCGGATATCCGTTCGGGAAATTTCCCTGCCTCGGGCGGATATGTAATGCTGTTTTTTGAAAACTGCGGCGCATTCGAAACAATAACCGATATTTTGCAGCAGCGCGGAATGCGCGGAGTTTTTACTGCGGATGAATCATTGTGCAAACGGATGAAATCTTCCGAAAAGTTCAGAAATGCACTTGCAGCGGGAATCGCGGAACCGGCCGGCCGGTTTTCGGATTGCGAAGATGAAGTTCGGTTTTGCGCCGCTTTGAATGCGGAGCGCATGAGGATGTTCGAATCGTTCGGAGTTCCGTGCAGAACCTTTGTCCATGTCTGCAAAAAACTTGTTTGCAAAAACCTTATGTTGGATGAGCCGTGTTTTGCGGCGTTGTGCAGGGGCAGCGAGGCCGCAGAGAAAAGCGGTTCGGAGGGGATAACGATTGCGGTCTACGGCAACGGAGTGAATGAGTTCGGCACTTCATACGATGGAATAACCCTGCTGAATCGCATTGTACGCCTTCCGGATTGGACGATTGAAGAATACTTTTCATCAATTGCTCAGCCGCCCGCTTCATGATGCTTCGTCGGTTTATAACGAATAGCATAATCCGCGGGCGTGTTTTTGGCCGAAAAAAAGGATTGAATTTTGAACCCGGCTCAGTTTTCCAGCTGCTTACCCATGAAGTTTGCGGCGGTTTCCGCAACTTTAACGTCTGTCGGGGAGATTACCGCGCCGGGCTCTTTTGAAAGAAGCATGACAGCGCCGATGGCATCGCCCGCGGCAAGAATCGGAATAATGAGTTGGGCGGTGTATGTACGCCCTTGTTCATCGTTCTGAGTGATTCCGATCATTGCGTCGCCGTTGGCAGTGCTGCGGTTAAGCTTCTCGCGCATTTGCATAACGGCCTCAACGTCATCGTGTATCGGTTTGTCAACGGCAAGCGGAGAGCCGATTGCAATATCACGCCTGTGCGGACTTGAAATTGCAATAATCGTGTCCTTATCGCAGATTGCCGCAATATGCCCAACGGATTGCTGAATGGATTCGGCATACTCCTTTGCAAAGTCACAAAGTTCGCCGACAAGAGAGTATTTTTTAAGGATGACCCCGCCTTCGCGGTCGGTATAGATCTCAAGCGCATCACCTTCGCGGATACGCAAAGTCCTTCGAATTTCCTTAGGTATTACAACTCTGCCGAGTTCATCAATTCGACGTACTATTCCTGTTGCTTTCATTTGCAGTGAAAACCTCCGTTTTTTGATTTATCATGGATAGTATTCGCTTTGCTCGCATGAATATACATGATAAGCAAACATCGGCTTTAAGAGCAGGATTCGGTTTTTAATAATCGGTATCGCTGCCCGTCTTGAATATTCAATGATTTGTTGATATAATGTAGATACGGAAAAAATGTGCGGATGACGCCTTTTTCGAACGGCAGAATTGAACGTGTTCGGCGAAATTGCGCCAAAAACGGACAATTGATGCAGCATGTTTGAGCCTCTCGAACATGCACACTAATATGTAATAACACAGCGATGGAGGAAACATGGAAAATTGTTCACAAATTCAAATTAAAAGCATTGAAAAAGCGTCACATACATTAAAAAAGCTTTCGGCAGCTCTGCTTGCTTTTATCATGCTCTTTGCGGCTGCCTGTAAATTCGGTGATATTGACTTCGATGTGACAAAAGCGCCGCAGCAGCAAACGCAGGAACCCACGCAGGAACCGGCGCATGAAAAGACGGCGGCGGACGAAGCATTTGAGGCCGTGGATCATGAAGTTTTTATATCTGTAGTTACTTCATCCGGGCTCACTTTTCATCAATTCGTGAAGGACGCGGCAAGTTTCGGCATTGCCGAAGAGGATATTGAACGCGGATGGGGTGAGCTTTCGCAGGAGGCTGATGCTGCCGATTTTGCGGAAAACGCCGAAATACGCAAAAAGCTTTCCGAAATCGACCGAAGTCAGCTATCCTACAGAAACAGAATCGCATACGACAACCTTGTTCTCAATCTTAAGCTTTCTGATGAAAGTCATGCTGTTCCCGATGCATATTATTACAATGAACCGCTTACAGTGTTCAACGGCGAACACACGATGCTTCCGCTGATGCTCTCGATGTATGAAATCAGCTCGGCGGAGGATGCCGAAAATTACGTGCTCCTGCTTGAAGACACACCGCGTTATGTTGGTCAGATCGAGCAGTTTGAACGTGAAAAGGCGGCAAAAGGACTGTTTATGACAGAAAATGCTTTGAATAAGGTTCTTGAGTCCTGCATCAAGTTTGCGGAAACGGGCAATAACTGTTTTCTTATCGGTTTTTTTGAAGATGAAATGGCAAGTGCCGAGTTCGAAATTTCCGAACAGCAAAAAACAGCTTTGCTCGAACGCAGCAGAAACAGCATTATCAACGAATTGCTGCCGGCATACAGAAGCCTTGCGAACACTCTTGAACAGCTTCGCCCGCAGTGCGGCTCCTTTGCGGGTGCGTGCATGCGCGGTGTTGATGCAAAGGATTACTATGCTGCCGCAATAAAATCAAATGCTGCCTGCAATGCCGAGTATTCGTCAATGGCCGATGAACTCAGTGAAAGCATTTCGAGTGTTTACGCTAAATTGGTGAAAATCATTCTCACCGACTCGAATGCAATGAAAGATTACGAAAAGAATATGACATCCGGCAATGTTGAAACGGATGTTGAATATCTTAAGGAGCTTATCGACGGAATCTATCCTCAGATTCCGGAACAAAGCATTCAATACGTCACGATTCCTGATGCCGTTGCGGAGGATTTCAGCCCTGCCGCATATATGATTTCCGCATTCGATGATCCGACAAGGAATGTCGTTCTGCTGAACCCGACGGCGGAGGACGACACAATGCTCTTCACGCTTGCACATGAATGCTTCCCGGGGCATCTTTACCAAACTCAGTATTTCCGCAGCCTCGACGGGCTGCCCCTTTCGCAGCAGCTGTGCGCGCCCACGGGCTATTCCGAGGGATGGGCTGTTTTTTCGGAGCTTTTTATCTCAGGTATCAGCGAGAAATACGGAGTGGGCGGCTGCACGCTGCGGGAATACGAAAGTGTGCTTGCAAACATTCTTATTCCTGCATATGTGAGCATCAAGGTCAACTGCGAAGGCTGGACAACGGAAGATATCGGCGACTACCTGAAGTCGTTCGGGCTTGATCAGCAGGAATACATCGATGTTATATACGAATATTCAATTGATATGCCGCTGTATTTCTTCAACTATGCAATGGGCTATGTGTACACAAACAAGATTTACGAAAGCGTGAATCATCGCAGCGACGGAGACAAGACAGCATTCTTCAAACGTTATCTTAACATGGGACCCTGTATGTTCGACATTCTGTTTGAAGAATTCGGAATGGAAGAATAAAGCGGAAATCGGCTGCCGCAAGCGAAACGGCAGGCTGAACAGTCAGCAAATGAAGTTAAGCGTGTTCCGAACGGGGATTGCGGAAAACACAGGCTTAAACCTTTCTGCTGAAACCGTATCGCTCGGAGTAATTGCAATTCCAAACGTGCAATGCATCGGAGGCAGGATAACAATGGCGGATTTGTATTTCAGATGCGGAAGCAAAAGCGAGGCTGACAGCCTTGTCGAGTCGGCGCGGGAATTTGCCGAAAAACATGAAATGTCAATAGAGCATGTAATTTTTGACCGACAGGACGGGCGGACAATTATGCTGAACATGTATGCCGATTCGGCCGTGTACAGGGAGCCGACAACGCTCCTCGTTCGCAATTATGCCTGCCTCGGCAATTCGGAGATACAACGGCTTACAATGCATAAAAAACTTGTACGAAACGGGCTGACGGTCGTTTTTGAAGGCGGAAGCCCGATTGCGGATGAAAGAAAGCTGATTCTCCATACAATAAAATCCTATTACAGCTGCGGCGATGAATGGGAACGGAAATATGCCGGGGAAAGTCAATCGGCACAAGTGCGGACGGAGCCTTTTCCCGGGGCGAAATACGCAATGCCGGTGCCGTTCGGATACAGATTCGAAAACGGAGCACCGATTGCGGATCCCGCTGAGTCCGTTGTTGTGCGGAAGATATTTGAAATGTACAGGCACGGAACGGGTGTTATCGAAATTGCAAAGGAAGCGAACAGGCTTTTGGCGGATATCAGGAATGAAAACGGACAGAATACAGCCGATGCCAAGCCGCTTACGCGTCACAACGTGTATGCAATGGTCGAAAACAACAGATATTTCGGTATTGAGGAGAAAGATGGGTTCGCACCCTATCCCGCAATCGTTCCGAATTACCTTCGGCTGTATGCAGCGCGTATCAACAGACAAAGAAAGGAAAAGGCGGAAGCGGGGCACAGATTTATGTTTGCAAACATCCTGCCCGTCGGCCTCGGAACAGTTTTGCAAACGGTCAATATTGCTTCTCCGTACAAGCCTGAAATCAGGTTTTATTGTGAAAACGGCAAAATAATCGTTGATGCCGTCAGGTTTGAAAATGCGATTTACGATGCATTGTGGATGCAGCTGAGAAACGGAAGCGAACGAATGGAAAGAGCTGTTCGCAGATACATTGCCGAAAACAGGGAATCGGCGGAGGCAACCCGAAACGATGTTTACAGCAGACTGGAAATGATTCGCGAGGAGATAAACCGCATCGGTGAAAACGGATGGAGCGAAAGCATCATGCCGCATATGAATCGTGCAGGCTGTTTTGACGATTTCAAAACGGCGTACGACGAGCTGAGGGAAGAGTTTAGGTGTGCGCAGCTCGAATGCGAGCTTTTGAGCGTTACAGGCGTTCAAATTTCAGGTTTTTTTGCTCATGCCGCCGATATTCCGATACAGTGCGCGGAGGAAATTCGGTTTTTCTCCTCCGTATTCATTAAAAACATCCTGATTGACGACTAAAGAATAACAATAAAAACACTTGGCGAAGAGTGGGGCGATGCATCGATGCCTTCAAACGGCATAGTGCGGTTTGCGAAGAATCAACTGAACCATTCCGACACGGAACGTTTCGATTCGGACTGTGAAAATGCCCAATGCAGCACCGAGGACGAAACCGTGCACAATGTGACGGGATGAAAACCTAATTAAAAAACAGGCGGAGACACTGATATGCAGAAAAAGCAAAGAATACCTAAAAACACAAAAGAGCAGAGAACAAAAAAAGCGAAAGGCGCATCAGCATACGATGAAGCCTTGTATTTCCTGACGCCGAAAGCGCGAACGGTTCGCGAGGTTGAAAACAGACTGGATGAATGCAATTATTCCGAAGGCGAAATCATGGCGGCAATTGACAGGCTGCGAAACAACGGACTTTTGAACGATGAAAAATTTGCCCGTGATTTTATTGAATCGCGCCTCAACACAAAACCGGTCAGCAGAGGAAAACTGCGCAGACAGCTGAGGGAGCATTTTGTTGAAAATGCGGTTATTGACGAGGCTCTGTCCGCCGTTTCGGACGAAACGGAGCTTTCCAACGCCGCCGCTGTCGGAAGCAAGTATTTCAGGCAGTATTCAAACCTTACTCTCAAAGAAAGACTGCGTCGAACGGGTTCAAGGCTTGTTTCGTGCGGGTATGCGTTTGACGATGTAAAAACGGTGCTTTCCGAGCTTGCGGAAAATGCCGAAGAGACAGGAAATTCCGATGAAATACCCGATGAAATCGAGTTTTCGTTACGTTCGGCCGAAAACGGTGCAGATGATGAAGAATGACAAAAACGGGCGGACAGGCTCTGTGAATTGTTTAAAAATGCACGGCATACGGAAGGCGGAAACGGTGCATGAAACGGATTCCACAAATGCGGAGCTGAAGCGGCGCGCTGCAAACGGCGTGTTGAAAGACGGAACCGTATTGATTGCGGAACGGCAAACGAGAGGACGCGGCAGACGCGGCAGAAAATGGGAAAACACATCGGGAGCGCTGCTGATGAGCATTGCCTGTGATGCTGAGGATATTGCGGCGGAGGATATTCCTCTGGTTACGCTTGCGGCGGCACTCGGAGTGCTCGATTCGCTCGGTTTGCTCCTGTCTTCAAAAAAACGGTCAAAAGCCGACGCAGCGGATGTACGGATAAAATGGCCGAATGATATTCTGTTCAGACAGAAAAAACTTTGCGGAATACTTGCTGAGCTTGTTAAGAACGGAACGCGGACAATGACCGTTATCGGAATCGGCATGAACGTGAATGCCGCTGAAGTGTCGGATGCATGGATGCAGCGGGCAACTTCGCTTTTTATCGAAACGAGAGCAGTAACCGATGTGAATGAACTCGGAGCCTGCATTGCCGAACATGTGCATGAACGTGTTAACATGCTGAAACAGGGGGAGAAAGACCTTATCCTGCGGGATTACATAAATAACTGTTCAACATTGAATCAGGAAATCACGATTCACGGCACGGACGGCAGCAAGGTTAAGGCGTTTGCGGAGGGAATCGATGAACACGGCAGACTGATCGCCGCTTTTCCGAACGGAGAAACAAAAACAGTGGATGCTGCGGATGTGTCCGTCCGAACGGCAGAACGCATGCCCGAATAAATCAGTACGGGGAACAAAACGACACAAAGGACAGAATTTATGCTTAACGTATCCAAAACGACATTGATGCGCAGCTGCGACAAAAACATGACGGAAAAGATCGGCATACCCGATGCGGTTCTGATGGAAAATGCGGCAAACGCAGTTGCACAGAGCATAAAAAAACATACGGCAGGGCGTAAAAACGGCAGCCGCGTGTTCATACTTATCGGCCCCGGCAACAACGGAGGGGACGGACTGGCACTGCTTCGAATTTTGACGGCGGAGGGGTTCAATGCGGAGGGAATTCTGCTTTTTGAACCGATACAGAACAAAAAAGATGAACAATCGGCTGCGTTGCCGCGCAGCAGTGCCGAACTGAATTATCAAATTGCGATAAATCTCGGTCTGCCGCTTTCAAACGACATTAACAGGTTGAATACCTGCCGAGAATCGGATATAATCGTTGATGCGATTTTCGGAACGGGACTGAACCGAAAGCCGAGCGGTGTTTTTAAAACGGCGATTGAAAGGGCAAACGCTCTTCCCGCCTGCCGTATTGCGGTGGATATTCCGTCCGGAATAAACGGCGACACGGGGGAGTGCGGAGGCTCGGAACCGAATTCGGAGCGCCCAACGGTGTTCCGTGCGGATGAAACGGTGACTTTTGTCGCCGTAAAGCGCGGAATGCTGCTCACTCATGAACGTGAGTGTGTAGGAAAAATAACCGTTGCACAAATCGGAATCACGGATGCGGAACACGCTGCCCTGCTGCAAAAAGAACAGCTTATTGACGAAGAGTTTGTTCGCAGTCTGCTGCCGAAAAGAAGACTTGTTTCAAACAAGGGAACTTTCGGAAAGGCGGCGATTGCAGCCGGAAGTCCCGGCATGGGCGGCGCGGCTGTTATGGCGGCATCTGCGGCTTTGCGTGCGGGTGCAGGATTGACGAAGGCATTTGTTCCGTGCGATATTATGCACATGTTTGCTTCCCGTCCCGAGCTTATGGCAGTGGCGGATGAGGACATTCAGAGCCTTGTGCAGTGGGCAACGGCTATCGGCATAGGCTGCGGGTCGGGCGGCGATGCATCGATTAAGCAAAAGCTTCGCGCCGTGCTTTCGTGCGGAAAACCGGCCGTTATCGATGCCGACGGACTGAATAACCTTGATAATGAGTTGAAAAAACTGCTTTCCCTGCGGCATGTGCTGACTCCCCATCCCGGCGAGATGGCGCGCCTGACGGGAAAATCAATCGAAGATGTGCTGCGTGACCCTGCGGGATTTGCCGAAAACACGGCAAAAGCATTCGGGTGCATCGTTCTGCTTAAAGGAGCGGTTTCGGTGGCAGCGCATCCGGACGGCAGACTGAGATACAACGCTTCCGGCAATCCCGGGCTTGCCAAGGGCGGCAGCGGCGATGTCCTGACGGGAATTATCACGGCGTTGCTGGCGCAGGGTCTGGAACCTTTCGATGCGGCATCGGCAGGTGCATATATTCTCGGCAGCTCGGCGGAGTCCGCACTTGAACTGCTGCATGAACGTGCATTAACGGCGGGGGACGTTTTGGACGCAATCGAAAAAACTGCGGGCATCACGGAACACCGCAATTGATTTTAATACCGATTTCATGTGAATAAATAAGCAAAAAAGGAAAAACAATGGAAATATTAAAAAACGGAAAAATAATTCCGATGGTCGGAGAACCCTACGAGGGGGATATTGCAATTGAAAACGGAAAGATTCATGCAATGGGCGTGAATCTTGATTATCCGAATGCGGAAGAGATAAATGTCAGCGGATGTTTTGTGCTTCCCGGGTTTGTGGATGCACATTGCCATATCGGCATGTGGGAGGACGGCATAGGATTCGAGGGCGCGGACGGCAACGATTCTTATAAACCCGTAACTCCCGAACTGCGCGCGATTGACGGCATAAACCCGTTTGACAACTGCTTTACGGAGGCTCGTGCCGGCGGCGTAACAAGCGTTGTGACAGGCCCGGGCAGCGCAAATGTTATCGGCGGTCAGTTCGTTGCAATGAAAACGTTCGGCAGGAGCATAGAGGATATGACGATAAAATTCCCTGCCGCAATGAAGGCTGCATTCGGAGAGAACCCAAAGCGCGTTTTCAGCGCACAAAAAACTTTTTACACAAGAATGTCGATTGCCTCACAGCTGCGCGGGACTTTGCTCGATACGCTTGAATATGACAGAAGCATTAAAGACGCAAAGCAAAAGGGCGAAAAACCTCCGAAAATCGATCATTCACTCGAAGCGATGCTGCCCGTTGTGCGCGGTGAGCTTCCGCTCAAAATTCATGCGCACCGTGCGGACGATATAATGACGGCTCTGCGCATTGCAAAGGAGTTCAATCTTAAAATCACGCTGGATCATTTTACTGAAGGTTACATGATAATAGACCGCATAAAACCCTGCATCGATGAGCTGAATGCGGGGATTATCATCGGCCCGCTGCTGCATGAGCGCAGCAAACCCGAAGTTCGCAACCGCAGCCTGACATCCGCAAGAACTCTTTTCGATAACGGAGTAAAATTCGCGATAATGACGGATCACCCCGTTGTTCCGGTGCAGTATCTGCCCGTTTGCGCCGCGCTTGCCGTTCGGGAAGGTTTGCCTGAGGATGCAGCCCTGGAGGCAATAACCATAAACGCTGCACGCATTGCGGGCATAGATTCCCGCGTCGGTTCGCTGGAAGTCGGCAAGGATGCGGATATTGCGGTTTTTTACGGCCATCCTTTCGATTTTCGCAGCCGCTGCGCGATGACGCTGATAAACGGCCGAATTGTACATGACGAACTGTAACAAAAAACAATTCGATGCGAAAGACGGTGAAAGACTATGATAGAAACTGAGAACACAGCTGAAAAGAAAGAAAATGCAGCCGATGTATGCGCTGCGGAATGCGCTGCCGAAATAAAGGCGGGCATTCGAAAGCAAATGCGCGCAATGCGCAGGGCGCTCGATGCGGAGGCGGTGCGTGAAGCTTCGTTTGCCGTTGCCGAAAAGGTAAGGGCTTTGCCGGAGTTCAATTCCGCAGGGCTTTTGATGGCATATATGCCGGCAAAAAACGAGCTTGATCCGATGCCGCTTATTGAGTGCGCAAAGGCTGCGGGCAAGCGCATTGCGTTCCCGCTCTGCATTGAAAACGGCGGACTGCGTCTTTTTGTTCCGAATAACGGTGCGGATTCTTTTGTCAGCGGCAGCTACGGCATTCTTGAACCGAAGCCGGAGGATTCAACCGAGGTCTTTGCGGAGGATATCGATCTTATTATCGTTCCCGCCGTGGCATTCACAAAGGAATGCGGAAGGCTGGGACAGGGGGGCGGATATTACGACCGCCTGTTGAAGAAAACGAGCGCATTCACGGTCGGCGTCGGGTACGATTTCCAACTTTGCGAAAGCCTTCCCGTTGAGGAACACGATATGCCCCTTGATTGCGTTGCACTTCCCGGTGCTTTGTTCAAAAAGGGCTGAACGCAAAAACAGAAAATGCGTTAAACGGAAAAATAATTCGGATTTTGTCCGAAAATACTGCATCGGGGGTTGAAATTCACCCTTCGACAGTGGTAAAATCAGTATGTTATATTCGGAGGATTGAAATTGCGTATTATTGCAGGTTCGGCTCGCGGCAGGCGATTCGATGCACCGGAGGGCAGAAACACGCGCCCGACTCTCGACAGGGTAAAGGAAGCCATGTTCGGCATGATTCAGTTCGATATTGAAAACACACAGGTATTGGATCTTTTTTCCGGCAGCGGCAGCCTTGGGCTTGAAGCACTTTCCCGCGGGGGAGCGCATTGCGTCTTTTGCGACAGCGACAAAAAATCAATACAGGTAATTAAACGCAACGTAGAGGCTCTTGGCTTCGGCGGCAGAAGCGAGGTGCTTTTCGGAGATGCGTTTGCGCTGCTTCCGCTGCTTTCCGCCGAAAAACGCCGCTTTTCGTTGGTTTTGCTTGATCCTCCGTATGAATCCGATTTTTATTCCCGCGCGGTGAATGAGCTTGCAAGGCTGAATCTTCTTGAGGATGGATGCATAATCCTTGCGGAGCACGCATTCAAGCGTCCGCCGCAGTTCAACTGCCCGAATATTTCGTGCGGAAAAACGCATAAATACGGTGATGCGGCAGTTACAAAAATTATCTATTCGGAACAAAGGGAGGAACAATCGTGAGCGTTGCTGTTTTTGCGGGCACATTCGACCCTTTCACCGTCGGGCACCTCGATATTGTTCGCCGTGCAAGCACCCATTTTGAAACGCTTTATGTTTCCGTTTGTCCGAATCCGGGCAAGCAGCTTCCGCGCTTCTCGCTTGAACAGCGGCTTGAACTGATACGCGATGCCGTACGCGGCATTGACAACGTGCGCGTTGCGCATTTTGAAGGGCTGCTTGTTGAACATTGCAGACTTGTCGGTGCGGATTGCATAGTCCGCGGGATAAGAAGCGGGCAGGATGTCGAATACGAGCGTATGCTCGAAGCCGTCAATAAAAAACTTGATTCAAAAATCGAAACGGTATTTCTGCTTTCAAAACCCGAGTATTGCCATATAAGCTCAAGCCTTGTCAGGCAGCTTATGGATATCAATATCGGCATTGAGGATCTTGTGCCGAATGCCGAAAACGGGATTTTTAAAAGAATGAACGACTGATAAGCGTCGGAAAGGATACATATTTTGATTCAACAGGAAAGGATAATTGAAGAATGCGTTGATGAGCTTATTGAGCTTATCGATAACAGCCGTACCCCTGCATTCGGCGGTGAAGACCGCAGAGTCGTTGAAACCGGTGCCGTCACAGAAAAATTCAACATCCTGAAAGAAATTGCCGCAGCTTCCGGCAATGATAAATTGCTCGTCGAAGCGAAAAAAGCCGAAGATGCGATTTTTTGCAGTCCCGCACCGAAATTCGGCAGTGCAGATTTCAGAATTATAAGCTTTAACGATATTCTGTTGCGATTGGAAAAACTTAAAACGCTGTAGCTCCCTTATCGGAAGAACGGTTTTGCCTTTTGCCGCAAATTCATGTGCGGAGCAATTGCGGGAGATTATGAACACAGATATAATAAAAAAACCATTTGAAAGGATAAAACACCATGGCACATCACGATAAGATTATTGAAGGGCGCATTGATGAGCTTATTGAGCTGATCGATAACAGCCAGATACCGAGATTCGGCAGCGCGGATCGGAGAATTGTTAACGCTGACGAAATAGCAGGAATACTTGTTGAAATCAAGAGCTGCCTGCCGGAGAATGTCCGCAAGGCGAACGATGTGCTTGCAAGAGCAAACAAGATCATGCTTGAAGCCGATGAGTATTCGAATGCAACAAAAGCAGACGCCGACCGCATTGCACAGGACACCGTCGAAAAAGCAAGGATCGATGCCGAGCAGATGGAAACCGATGCCAACACATACTACGACAACAAAGTTGCCGAGGGTGATACCTACCTTGAGAATAAAACTGGCGAAGCAGATGACTACTACGAATCCCGCGTTGCCGAGGGTGATGACTACCTGAAGCAAAAAACGGAGCAGGGCAACAGCTACTATGAAGACTGCGTTGCAAGGGCGAAAGATACAGCACGTGATATTATTGAAGAAGCAAATGCAACCCGTGAACGCCTTGTCAGCGAAAGTGAGGTAACGCTTGAAGCGCAGAAGCGCGCCGAGGAACTTCGCCGCAAAACCGTTTTGCGTTCCAACCAAGTCTACAGCAATGCAAAACTCAGTGCGGACAGCGTGCTTGCGGAATTGATGGATTATCTTGAACGGTATTATTCCGCAATTGAGGCGGACAGGAAAGCTCTTGATGCGCGCCCTGCGGCAACGACCGGCGCACAGCCCCGCCCGCAGTCCGCTCCCGCTCAAAACGAAGCTGCGGATGAAGCGGGCGATGCAGATGAGGACGATGACGCATCGGGATGGAATATTTTCGGCAATCTGTTCAAGCGCAAAAAGAAAGCCTCCCAAGAGGATGATTTCGAGGATGACGATGCTGAATAAACCTTGCGGCATTGCTTAATGTGCCTGATTCGGTTTTTGAATGCTGTGAAAACGGAATGAGTTCCGAGCAGGCGAATGTGCCGAAATTGTATAATAAAATCAAGGGCAGGTCGTAACAGCCGTCCGCCTCATTGCGGGCGGCTGCGACTGCCTTTTTTGCATATACTCTTTGTTAATTCAAGTCCTCGTGCTTTTGACGGCAAACACGGCCGCGAGTGCGGATATGCAGGAGGAAAACAGGCATAGCAGTGCGATTTGTGCAGTCGTCATTATGTTTTCGGCAATGGCCGCAGATTCCGCCGTCGAAATGAATACCGGTGCGGCGTTTGAAAAAAACAACGGGTACATTGCCGCACAGAGAGCCGCCGAAAGAAGCGCATGGAAAAGCTTTGCCGCGAAATACCCGACAGGGCGCAGATTCACAACTCCGCAGGTCTGAAGAAATATGCAAAGTCCCCCGAAAGACATAAGTCCGCAGGTGAGAACGAGAGAAAGCCGCGACACAGGCTCCGCCGAAAGGATTTTTATCCCGTTTGTCATTTCCAAAAGTCCGAACAGCGTGCCTTTTTGCAGTTCGTTCAGCCCAAGAAGAGACACGATTCCGCTTGCTTCAAGCAGCCGAACCGCAACAACAAAAAATACGAGCGTTCCGCCCACAAGCAGAATTGAATTTACCGATTCACGAACGGCTTTCGGAAAAACTGCGGCCGCCCGAATGCGGCTTTGGGAATCCGCCGCGGGACGGAATTTGCAGTTGAGAGCGGAGGCAAGCAGCATAAGCAGGCTGACCGACAGCGCGGCTGCACCGTAATGGGAGAATGCAAGCAGAAGTGCGGCTTTCCGTTCGCGAAAGCCGAACATGCGGTTGCAAACCGCTCCCGCAATAAAAACAGGGCTTGCAAGGTTTGTAAGTGCGGCAAGCGCACTCCGCAATTCATTGTTCAGTTGTTGCTTTTTATAGTTCAATTCGGTGTTTTCGGGCAGCACCGAACCGATAAGCATCGGCCCTGTGGGTGTTCCGGAAATCAATGATACTGCAAATATTTTAAATATTGCGGCACCGACACGGCCGCTCCTTACGCCGAACACGCCGAGCCCCTTAAGCAGCGCAACGCAAACAAAAAACGGGAACAGCGAGGGAAAAACGCAGCTTATAAAAAGCTCAAAGCCCTCCGCCGCGCCCGCTGCCGCCTGCGGACCGAAAAGCACGAGTCCAAAACAAAGAATTGCTGTGACAGCAACAAAAAAATACCTCATATAACGAGCATATGAGGTAAATGCGGCAGATATGAACCCGCAATGCATTCAAATGATAACAAGTCTGTGAGAAAAGTCATCGCGGTAGGATGCGTTGCCGGGGCAGGCGAGGGCGCGGATAAGCGAGGCTCTCCGTGTCAGTTCAAGCGTTTGCTTTGCGTTGAACGGAAGCGATTCCGCATCGGAACGGCGCAGAACGATCGGCAGAGCCGCATTCTCCTGCAACTCGGAAAGCAGGTGCAGCTTGCTCTGCCGAATGCCGAGCACCCGAATATACAGCGCATCGTCCGAATACGCGGCAAGCTCCTGCTGCTCACGCGTGATTCCGAGCAGTGCGTTAAAAAGTATCCGTTTCAGTCTTGCAAGCGTGTAGCGTTTTGTTTTCACGGCGTCGAGAAGTTCCGCAATGTTTGAAGCTGATTTCGCGGCGCGAAGTATCGGATTTTCAAGCCCTTCCGAAACGTCCGCAATGCGGCTGAGTTCATCGCCCGTCATGCAGCGCAGCCGATAAAGGACGGCCTGTGAAAGCCCCGAAAGAGCGGCGGGCGCACGTTGTTCGGAAAGCTGCTTTTGTATTTCAAGAAGAACGAACGGAGGAACGCTGCCGGAAATTGCGGAGAGCACGTCCCCGCGGCATATATTTTCGGAATCGGTCAAATGCAAAAGCGCGCTGCGAACGGCAGAAGCCGAGGCATAGTTTTCGGGCAGAGTGTTTTCGTTGTATCCGCAGCCGATGCGGCGAACGGCAAAAGGTCGAATTGCAGGGGCTATGCGGTTCAGAGCGCGAATGTATTCAATGCCGAGAACGTCATTCGGATTGTTTGAACCGACACCGATGCCGTGTGCACGGAGCTGCCTTGCAGCGGCGGCAGGGTAGGATAATCCGCTGCTCAGCGCGGATGACAGTTCGTCTCCGGAGAGTTTGGAATCGGCAGCCCTGCGCAGCGCATCGATATCCCCGCTTTCACTGCCGAAACACAGCCTGCCCGCAATGCCGCTTGCCGAAAGTATGCGAACTCCGCCGAGGGCGAAACGCTCCGCGCATGAAAGGGAAAGAATGTCCGGAAGTTCAAGCACCATATCCGCGCCGCCCTGAAGAGCCATGGCGGTTCGGGTGAATTTGTCGAACGCGGCCGGTTCACCGCGCTGGACAAAACTTGCGCTCATAACAGCTATCACACTTCCGCCGCCGGCAATCTTCCGCGCCTGCTCAATGTGATACGCATGTCCGTTATGAAACGGGTTGTATTCGGCAACGATGCCAATGTTTTTCATTCTTGCTCCATTTTATATTTTTTTGCGGTGTGCAAAAAACACCTTATTATGTTATAATACATTTCAGTGCTGCCGTCAATGTTTTTTGACGGCGGCAGAGATACAAAATTAATCCATTCGGAGACTTGTTATGAAAATTCTTGTTATCAATGCGGGCAGTTCGTCCCTTAAGTATCAGCTTATCGACGTTGAGTCCGGCGATGTTATTGCAAAGGGCCTTTGCGAACGAATCGGCATCGAAAACTCCAAGCTGACTTATAAACCCGCCGGCAAGGAGCCTTTTGAACTTGTTCAGGACATGAAAGATCACACCGACGCCATCAAACTCGTTCTTGATGCGCTTGTTGACGAAAAGCACGGCGTTATTTCAGACATGAGCGAGATTGACGCAGTCGGTCACCGCGTTGTTCACGGCGGCGAAAAATTTGCCGAATCCGTTCTGCTCACCGATGAAGTTCTTGAAACCATCGAGAGCCTTAACGATCTTGCACCCCTGCACAACCCGGCAAATCTCATGGGCATCCGCGCATGCAAGGCAATCATGCCCAACACTCCAATGGTCGGCGTTTTCGACACTGCATTCCATCAAACAATGCCCAAGGAAGCTTTCATCTACGGTCTTCCCTATGAGGCATACACCGAAAACATGGTTCGCCGCTACGGTTTCCACGGCACTTCCCACAACTATGTAACTCTCCGCGCAATCGAAATGCTCGGCAAGCCCGCAGAGGAAACAAAAATCATCACCTGCCACCTCGGCAACGGTTCGTCAATTTCCGCAGTTAAGGGCGGAAAGTGCATCGACACAAGCATGGGCCTGACGCCCCTTGAAGGCGTTCCCATGGGTACTCGCTGCGGCGACATGGATCCCGCGATCGTCATTTATTTGATGCAGAAACTCGGCCTTGATGCAAAGGGCATGGACAACTACATGAACAAAAAGAGCGGTATGCTCGGCATCAGCGGCGTGTCCAGCGATTTCCGCGATCTCGGCGCAGCAGCGGCAGAGGGCAACGAGCGTGCGGAGCTTGCGCTTCGGACTTTTGCATACAAGGTCAAAAAATACATCGGCGCATATGCCGCGGCACTCAACGGCGTTGATGCAATCGTGTTCACCGCAGGCGTCGGCGAAAACGACAAGGGAATGCGTGAGCGCATCCTGAACGGCCTTGATTACCTCGGCGTTGAAGTCGATTTTGAGCTGAATCGCAATTGCCCGCGCGGCGAAAATGTTGAAATTTCCAAGCCCGGCAGCAAGGTAAAGGTCTTTGTCATCCCCACCGATGAAGAGCTTATGATCGCAAAGGACACCGCTCGTCTCGCAAAATAAGGCGGAGAATGCGCGGTTTGGGCCGCCGGTCGGCATTATATTTTGAATTTATGCAAAAAACTGTTGACAATACGGCTCCGGACATTTAAAATATGAAAGGTTGCATTGTACACCGTCAGGATTGGAGTATTTTGTGCAGATTAATGTTGCTGAAGAACTAAAGTCGATAGGCAAAACTACCGACAGGCATTTGGAAGAGAACCTTGAGCCGATTTCGTTCGGCGGAAACAAGCTCGTTTTCACAATGCCCCTAAGCGTTGACGTTCGCAGCTCTTTCGACGGCGAAGGGTTCAGCGTTTCGGGTGTGCTCAGTTCCGAACTGCTCATGCATTGCACAAAATGCAACAAGGAATTTAAGCAGGGTTTCAATATCGATTTCTCGGAGCGCTTTATCAAAGCTTCGGAAGAAGAGGCGGACGAGGCGGAGTGTTATCCGTTCTTCGGCGAAACACTCGAACTCGACAAAATGATTCTTGATCTGCTTGTTCTGAATGCGCCTGTTTACGGGCTGTGCAAGCCGGACTGCAAGGGGCTTTGTCCCGTTTGCGGCTGTGATTTGAATTTAATGCAGTGTTCGTGTTCACGAACGGTGAAGAATGCCAACTTCGCCTCCCTTGAAGAACTCGCACAACTGCTCAATAATGAAGAGGAGGTGTAGAAAATGGCAGTACCTAAGAGAAAAACATCGAAAGCAAGGCGTGATCAGCGCAGGGCTCACTGGAAGCTCAGCGTCCCCGCTATCGTAGAATGCCCCCAGTGCCACGCAAAGAAGCTGGCACACAGGGTCTGCAAGCATTGCGGCTACTATGACGGCGAGCAGATTATCAAGATGGACGAGGAAGCATAACTTTTTCCGCTCCGCTTGAATGCTGAAAGCTAAAACTATACTTACCTGTAGGGCATTCCGTTCGGGGTGTCCTATTTGTGTTTAAATGACTCAATATCAATAGTTAATGTTCCCTGTTCTATCAGTTACACCAACAATTGACATTGAGTCAGAATACAACTGTTCGATTTAGATTTTTTGTGCTATCGTCTACGCATTATAGCCGATCACTTCATGTTCGACCTGTGAGATTATATCACTTGGAATATCGGCAACAGCAATTCGTGAGACGATGTTCAGTCGAGGATTATAAACACCAAGATATCTTATGTTCTTGAACTCCGGATGAATCGAGTGCAGTCCCATACGCCAATACATAAGCAACTGCAGAGTGTTTTCTTTACTGACGGGCTTTCGTGAGACCTTAAAATCCCATAGCGTATCTGATGTGGTGAAGTCCCCATCCCCCGCACTCACTATACAGGTGTAACCGCCTTCAAAAGTAAATCCGTCGAGCACCTTGGGTCCGTAGGCATCAAGAAAGTGAAGAGAACGCTCTATCATGGTTCTCACGTTCCGGATTGTCGGTGCATCGGGATTGATTTCGTCAACGGATTTATAACCCATAAGACCTGATCTGTACACAACATCAAAACCGGATAGCTTAACAGCATTTACAACAGAATCATCATCGAGTCCGTTGACGCCGGCTATGAGTCTTGTCGCTTTGCTTTCTTCATGTATGATTGAAGCTCCCTTTATGGAAATTTTAAAAGCCTCTGTTGCCGGCGTCCCGGACATAAAGCGCGTCATATAGTCAACAGCCAGCCCAATTAAGCTTGCATGAACATTCTCATCAGGGTTCAATGTATCCATACCGTCACCCAGCGATTGCGATTTGAACGCCTTCGGATTAATATAGCCGCCTCTCGGCTGCTTAACCTGCTTGATTCGGCTCGTTACTGGGACTCCGCTGATTTTCATCATTGATTCATACATCTTTTCTGTTATTCCTTTCTAACCCATAACTTAGTAATTTAGGATTTTCTATACACCCGCGCGGTTGTTTACCCAAGCAATGCTTTTGCAAAATCATCCGCATCAAACGGCTGCAAGTCGTCAATACCTTCGCCGACGCCCACAAAGCGCACGGGAAGCCCGAGTTCATCTTTCACCGCAACGCTGACGCCGCCCTTTGCCGTGCCGTCAAGCTTTGTCAGCACAACGCCGGTAAGTCCGCAGTTTTCACCGAAGACTTTTGCCTGCGCAATTGCGTTCTGTCCGGTGGTTGCATCAAGCACGAGCAGAACCTCAACCGGAACATCGGGAAGCTCTCTGCCGATAACTTTGCGGATCTTTGCAAGCTCCGTCATAAGGTTCTTTTTGTTGTGCAGTCTTCCGGCAGTGTCGCAGATGAGAATATCGCAATTCTTTGCCTTAAACGATGCAATTGCATCAAACACAACGGCGGCGGGATCTGCGCCCTCGCCGTGCTTAACGATCGGAACATCCGCGCGTTCGGCCCAAATTGTGAGCTGCTCTGCTGCGGCTGCGCGGAAGGTGTCGCCGGCGGCAAGCATCACGGAACGTCCGTCCGCTTTGTACATTGCGGCAAGTTTGCCGATTGAAGTCGTTTTTCCGACGCCGTTGACGCCGACAACGAGAATAACGGCTTTGTTCACGCCGTCAAGAAAACCGTCTTCCGGCCGCATACAATCCGCAAGCAGGGATATCATGACCTGTTTTGCTTCCGTGCGTGTGTGAACACCCTCGGAACGCAGCTTCGAACGGAGCTGCCCAAGCAGCTTTTCGGTTGTCGCCATGCCCATGTCCGAGATTATCATTGCTTCTTCAAGCTCTTCATAAAACTCGTCGTCGATTTTTTCGCCGTTTTCAACAAACAGCCCGCCGAAGAGTGTGTCACGGGTCTTTTTAAGCCCGCCCATGAGCTTTGAGAAGAAACCTTCCTTTTTCTTTTTGCCCGTACTCTTTTCGGCAGCAGCCTTTTCGCGTGCCTCACGTTCGGCCTTTTCACGCGCTTCACGTTCGGCCTTTTCGCGCGCTTCACGTTCGGCCTTTTCACGCGCTTCACGTTCGGCCTTTTCGCGCGCTTCACGTTCGGCCTTTTCGCGCGCTTCACGCTCAGACTTTTTACGCGCTTCACGTTCGGCCTTTTCGCGCGCTTCACGTTCGGCTTTTTCGCGTGCTTCATGTTCGGCCTTTTCGCGTGCTTCACGTTCGGCCTTTTCATGCGCTTCACGTTCGGCCTTTTCGCGTGCTTCACGTTCGGCCTTCTCGCGTGCTTCATGTTCGGCCTTTTCACGCGTTTCACGTTCGGCCTTTTCGCGTGCTTCGCGTTCGGCCTTCTCACGTGCTTCACGTTCGGCCTTTTCATGTGTTTCAAGCTCCGCCTTTTCGGCGGCAGGCTTTGCTTCCGTTTCCTGATTTAAATTTGCAGCAGAATCAACCTTTTCCGGTTTCTTTTTCTTCCTTTTAAAAAGATCCCATACTGACATAAAAATACCTCCTGTGGTGATAAATTTGCAGCATTTTGTTAAATATCAGTCCAATCTTGCCGAAACAAGCGTGGATACACCTTTTTCCTCCATGGACACACCGTAGAGCGAATTGCAAACAGCCATTGCACCCTTACGATGTGTGATGATAATGAATTGGGTACCCTCCGAATATTTCCGCAAATACTCGGCAAAACAATCCACATTTGCTTCGTCAAGCGAAGTGTCGATTTCGTCCAGAATACAGAATGCGGCGGGTTTAAGTTTTAATATTGCAAACAGCAGTGCAATTGCTGTCAGCGCCTGCTCTCCGCCGGAAAGCAGGGAAAGCAGCTGAAGCTTTTTGCCCGGCGGCTGTGCAATGATGTCGATATTGCAGTTTAAAACGTCGCTTTTGTCCGAAAGCACAAGTTCCGCATGTCCGCCGTTGAAAAGTTCCGAAAACGTTGCGGTGAAATTCTGTCGGATGAGGGAAAATTGTTCGCAGAACTCCTTTTCCATGGTTTCGGTCAGTTTTGCGATGAGTTCGTTTAAATCCGCTTCCGCCTGCCGCAAATCGCCGCACTGGGCATTCAGCGACTGAAAACGCTCGTTTAACTCACGATAATCTTCAATTGCGGATGTGTTCACGTCCCCTAAGGATTTCAGCTCCTTTCGAAGCTCGTCCGTGCGGAGATGTGCCTGTGTAACGGCAATGTCACGGCGAAAACTCAAGGCATTATCGTAGGTAAGCTCGTAATCGCGCCAGATGCGTTCGTTCATGTTGTCAAGTTCGGACTGCGCCTTGTTCGTTGCAAGTTCGTTTCGGTGCAGCCTTTCGCGCAGTTCGGACAATCGCAAACTCACCTGTTCATGTTTTGAACGCAGTTCGTCAAGCGCGTTCAGCCTTGCGGCGCGTTCGCTCTCAAGCCGTCTCAGCTCATCGTTCAAGGCATTCAGCTCAGCTCTGCTTTCGGAAAGTCCGCAGCTCACCGAACCGAGCTCGTCGTTGAGCTGTCGGCAATCGCGCTCCTCTGCTTCAATCGCAATTGTTTCGGCATTGCGCCTTGTTTCGGCATCCGCAAGCTCTGCATTGAGCCGTTTAAGCTCGTTTTCAGCCGAAATGCGTTCTCTGTTTGCGGCAGTGTGCCGAATGCGGAGAGCTGAAATTTCATCGTTCGCCGCCTGAAGAGCGGAGCGGAGGTTCGCAAGTTCCAGCTGTGTGTTTTTGATGTCCTGTCCGTTTGCGGAGCTGCCGAGGTCGATTCCGTTTGCGGCAGCTTCTGCGGAGGCACATTCGGCGTTGATGTCCGTTTCGGCATCCGCAAGTCTTTGCTGCTCTTCGGCGATTTGCTTTATTCGTTCAACGTTTTTTTGAATGTATTTTTGAACAATATCCGCTTTTTCGGTCAAGGATGCAAGCCGAACATCAAGCTTTCGCAATTCATCTGCATCAGCGGCTGCTTTTGCATTGGCTTCCTGCAATGCTTTGCTGCATTCTGCTTCGGCATTGCGCAGCTCGGCAAGCCTGCTTTCGGCTGCTTTTCTGCTTTCGGCAAGCTCTTCGATCTCCCGTTCGCGTCCCAAAAGGCTGAATTCGCGTTTCTGGAGGCTTCCGCCGGTCATGCTTCCGCCGGGGTTAAGAATGTCGCCTTTCAGCGTTGCAATGCGAAATGCCGATTTCGCACGTCTGCTGATAAGAATTCCGGTGTCAATATCGCGAACAATGACCGTTCTGCCGAGAAGGTTTTCAAAAACGCTGCCGTATTCGGGCGAAAAGCGCACAAGCTCGGAGGCAATGCCGAAACAGCCGTCAATGCCGCGAAAACATTTTTTTTCCTCATCGGTAAGCAGGCGCGCACGCATTGCGCTGACGGGAAGAAGCGTGGCGCGGCCGTAGTCATGCTCGCGGAGATAGTTAATAAGATATTTCGCATCGTGTTCGGTGGGAACAACAATGTTTTGAAGTGCCGAACCGAGTGCGGATTCAACAGCACGTTCGTATTCCTGCGGAACGGATAAAAGCTCCGCAACAACTCCGTGCATTCTTTTTTTCAGCTCCGCGCTGCGCTGTGCGTCGTTCAAAAGTCGGCGAACGCTTGCGTAGTAGCCCTCGTGAGCGCGGCGCATCTCTTCAAGTACCTTAAGCCGTGACTTGCCCGCACTGATTTCGTCTTCGGCGCGGCGTATTGCTTTTGCGGCGGAAAGTGCATTAACGTTAAGCGCATTGATCTCATCAATTGCAGCCTGCCGTGCAGTTTCGAACTCAGCTTTATGCTTTAAAAGTGCTTCTTTGTCAGCCTGAGCTTCGGCGTATTCTTCGTCCAAATGCTTGCCTTCGGCCTCGGCTTCAATAAGCTCCTGCGCAAGGGAAGCGGTTTGTTTCCTGATGGATTCACGCATTGCACCGAGCCTTGAAATGCGGCTTTTCGTGTCCGCAAGCCGATTCATGTAATCCATCATGGATTGTTTCTGCGCTTCAAGTTTTTCTTCGGCTGCATTAATAGAGCCTGAAAGCTCCGCAAATTCGGCTTCGGCGGTTTCAAGCGCAGCTTCAAGCGCGTCTTCGCTCGCTTTTTTCAGATTGATTTCTTCCGCAAGCTGTGAACTGCGTTCACCGTCGGCCGTTTCGCGCTCACGAATCCTTGTAATTTCTGCTTGCCTCCGCGCAATATCCGCAGTCAGCGCATCGATGCGTTCATGAATCAGCTTTTCGTTGCCGGCACTGCCTTCAACGGAGGCGGAAAGATCGATAAGCGTGCGCGATGTTTCGCTGATTGCGGCGGAAAGGCTTCGTTCAAGCTCTTCCTCTTTGGCACAGCCTGCGGCGTAAGCCTCTTCTTCCGCCAATGCAGCGGGAATTTCGTCGGAAAGCTGACGGGCAACGCCGCGCAGCTGTTGAAGCCGCTCATTTGATTTGTCATACTGATATAAAAACAGGTTGATTTCAAGCTCGCGGAGTTCCTCACGCAGCCGAAAGTACTCGGCGGCCTTTTCACTCTGTAAACGGAGCGGCTCAAGCCTGCTTTCAAGCTCACGGAGAATGTCTTCAAGGCGAAGAATATTTTTTGCGGTGGCTTGGAGTTTGCGCTCGGCTTCCTCCTTGCGTGCACGGTATTTCATAACGCCCGCAGCTTCTTCAAAAACCTCGCGTCTGTCGTCGGAACGGTCGGAAAGAATTTCACTTACGCGGCCCTGTCCGATGATGGAATATCCGTCCTTGCCGATGCCTGTGTCACGGAAAAGCTCGCGAATATCGCGCAGACGTGCAGGGGTTTTGTTGATGCTGTATTCGCTTTCTCCCGAACGGAAGGCGCGGCGTGTAACAACAACCTCGGAAAACGGAGAAGCAAGCAGTCCGTCCGAATTGTCAAAATACATGGAAACTTCGCAGTAGGACAGCGGCTTGCGCTTTTCCGTCCCGCCGAAAATAAAGTCATCGATTCTTTTGCCGCGCAGCGCACGTGCATTCTGCTCACCCAAAACAAAGCGAAAAGCGTCCGCAATGTTGCTTTTTCCGCAACCGTTGGGACCCAGAATACCCGTAATTCCGTTTTTGAAAATCAGTTCGGTTTTTTTTGCAAACGATTTGAACCCGCTGATTTCAAGCTTTGTAAGCTGCATTTAAAAGATTCCTTAAGCAAAATGGCAAATCGGATGAACCGTTCCGAAAAGCTGTGATGAATGCGTGGGTAAAACTCACGCATTGTCCCGATTGAGCAATTCAAGGGTTGCTCTTGCTGCGTTCTGGCCGGCCTCCTGTTTTGTTCCGCCGTCGCCGAACCCGTACACAACACCGTCAATGTTGACGCACATTGTGAAAACCCGCTTGTGATCCGGGCCGCTCATGCCGATGACTTTATATTCAAGTTCACCGCTGTGATAATGCTGAACGTATTCCTGGAGCAGCGTTTTATAATCCTTTGCAGACAGGCTGCGCGCCGCTTCTTCAACGCTGTTTTTGATGAAGTTTAAAATAAAACGCTTTGCGCATTCAATGCCGCCGTCAAGAAAGATGGAGCCGATAACAGCTTCGAGTGCGTCGGAAAGTATGGAGGGCTTTTCGCGCCCGCCTGTGTTTTCCTCTCCGTGGCTCAAAAGCAGATACTTGCCCAGTTCCAACTCCTTTGCAACGATGTTCAGCGCGGATTCGCAAACGGTACGTGCGCGCGTGCGGGTCATCATGCCCTCGTTCATTTTGGGGTAATTCAAATATAGGTATTCGCTTGCGCAAAGCTCAAGTACAGCGTCACCGAGAAATTCCATTCGCTCGTTATTCGGATAAATGCGGTTGTCCCCGCGCACGAATGACGAGTGGGTGAGTGCAGTGTTCAGCAGCTCAACGTCCGTGAAGCTGTAATTGAGCTTTGTCATTAATTCAGCAAGCTCTGAGATTCGTTTTGGATTCACGAAAAATCAATCGCTCCAATCTGTAGGGTTATGTTTGTTTAAGCAAACAAAAATCAGAGATAAAACCGATTCTTATGTCTTAAATCAAATTTCGCAGGCAGATATTCGTCCGCCTGCGAAACGGGGTGCCGCAAAAAAACGGACAGAAAACAGGTTATCCGGCGCATTCGGATTCGGATGAAATCAGCCGAAATTCAGTTGCCGCTCAAGCCCGTCTTCCGTGCGGTTCAGGTTATTTGGATTCGATGAAACGAACAACATCACCGACGGTGCGGATGTTTTTAATGTCCTCGTCGGAAATTTCGATGTTGTATTCTTCTTCAAGGCTTGTTACAAGCTCAACAATGTCCAGTGAGTCCGCCTTAAGGTCGTCAACAAGTTTTGAATCGGCAGTGATGCTGTCAACGGGAATGTTGAGCTGCTGCGCGATGCGGGTGCGAATTTCAGTAAGCATAATCAGCCTCCGTAAGTTTAATAAAGTTCATATCATATTTTACCGCACGGCATGTTTGATGTCAATGTCAAATTAAATATGCCGAATGCGGATAAAAAGCGGTGTGTGCGGATTCGGCTCGAAAAGACTCATTTTCCCGCTTGAGGTTCCATTTCCCGGGAAATAAGCCCCGAAATCGTGTTTGTAACATTGCCGAGGATGAGCTTGCGCGCCTGACCGATGGCGGAGCAAACGGCACGTTCGTCACTGCTGCCGTGCGCTTTTATAATGCCGCCGTTGATGCCGAGCAGGGGTGCGCCGCCGTACTCCGTGTAGTCCATGCGGGTTTTGAGTGCTTTAAAAGCATTTTTTGAGAGCATTGCGCCGACGCTTGCGCGCTTGCTGCTTTTGATTTCCGTCTTGAGCATCGTCATAATTGAAGCCACGGCTCCTTCAAGTGTTTTCAAAACAGCATTGCCGACAAAACCATCGCAAACGATAACATCGTAGTCTCCGCTCATGAGCTCGCGCGCTTCGCAGTTGCCGACGAAATTGATGCCCTTCGCAGCCTTAAGCAGGGAATATGCTTCCTTTGTGAGTGCGTTCCCCTTGCCCTCTTCGGTGCCGTTATTTATAAGACCGACACGCGGACGTTCAATGCCGAGGACACCGCTCATATACGCCGAACCCATGTATGCGAATTGGAGCAGGTATTCCGGAGTGCAGTCAACATTTGCGCCGCAGTCAATAAGCATCATCGGCCCTTTGAGCGTCGGAAGAACGGGTGCGAGAGCGGGACGCTTAACACCCGGAATGCGGTGTACGATAAGCGTTGCACCGGCAAGAACAGCACCGGTGCTTCCCGCAGAGATAAAGCAATCGGCTTTTCCGTCCGCAACAAGATGAAGAGCCTTAACAATTGAGCTTTCTTTTTTTCGCCGAACTGCAAGCGTGGGCTGATCTTCACATGTAATTATGTCCGGTGCATGAACAACTTCAACACGGGACTTGTCGTATTCATAGTTGTTGAGCAAGGCATAAATTGCGGATTCATCTCCGGTGAAGATTATGCTGAAGTCATCGTTGAGCTGCATTGCGTCAATGCTGCCGCGAATCACGGCTTCGGGAGCATTGTCGCCGCCGAAAGCGTCGATTGCAAATTTCATGGTTATCGGGTTGTCCTTTCATCAGTTCGGGCAAATGCCCGCAAGGCACGACCTTGCCGCGCCTGCAATATTATAGTGTATTTTTAGCTGTATTTCAACAGAAAAATTTACATGAGCGGCATCGCACCGAAAAAATCAGCCTTTGATTCCTCTGTCAGCTGCCCGACAGCGGGTTCATTGATTGATGAATGCTTTAAGATAATCGGGGGCCTCATTCTCACTGCTGATGCTTATATAGAGTTCAATATTGGTTTTTTCGGAAAATTCGCGCAAAAAGTCGAACATGCCGAACAGCCCTTCGGGGGAATGCTTAACGACCTTCATAAAGCTGTTGATATAAATTGCACGCAGGTCATAATCCTGCGCCGCAATTCCGCAGACAAAACCCGTGAACATTTTCGGCCCGTCAATACAAAAATCGGAGGCGTTGATGAAGCGGATGCCGCGGTTCAATTCGTACATTCTGTCTCCGTCCTTATCGATGAAAACGCTGTTTTCACCGCATTCAACATGGTTTCTGTTCGCTTCGGCAATAAGTCTGCGCGATTTGCCCGTGCCCTTTTTGCCGTAAAGGATGTGTAACAAGTCAGAATCCTCCCGATCGAATATTTTATACATTCATTATATCACAAACTCAGCTCTTTCTCAACCTCGGCATGAAACACGAGCATAAATTTGACGGTCAAAAGGGTCAAAGTCTTTGACGCAAAAAATGCATATGTCTCAAAGGGTTGACAATCAGGGTTCGGAATGATAAAATCTAAGAAACAACAAACAACTGCAATTTTTTGCAGGGATTCGTTCCTTTTGAACGACTGTTGACAAACTGTTGTCTGCGTTGCGGAAAACTTAATGCGCCGTGCATCCGATTTTTGTGTAAACAGAGAAAAACGGTGCGCTTTTTTGCGGTCAAAAGCTGTTTTCCGCATTATCCGAAGGCTTGGTTCGCCGTAACTTGCATCGCTTCGGAAGATGTTAGCTCTCAACGGTATAAGCGTAATTGCCCTGTGTCGGGTTCTGCGCAATAATCTGCAGCAAACAGAGGTGGCTCAATGCACTCTATTGAAACAATCAATCGTATTATAGCTTTGCTTTTCGCTATTTGCTATTTTTATCAATATATTTATGTTTTAGTCCCTTATTTTAAAAAATATCGCATTGTTCCGAAAAACAGCGGGAATGCGGGTAAAGCAACGATTGCCGATGCGGATTTGAATCGGAAGCAAAACCGTTTTGCTGCCGTTATTTGTGCGCGCAACGAAGAAAAAACGCTTGAGAACTGCATCAGGACTTTGCTTGCGCAGGATTACCCGGGCGGAATTTGCGTTTTTGTTGCGGCGGATAACTGCACGGACAAAACCGCCGAAATTGCACGACATGCGGGAGCAATCGTTTACGAACGAAACGATTTGACAAAAATCGGCAAAGGATACGCACTTAATTTCATATTTAAGCACATTGAAAAGGATTATCCGAATGCCTTTGATGCCTTTTTCATCTTCGATGCCGATAATCTTGTGGATGAGCATTACACAGCGGAGATGAACAAAATGCTCAATGCGGGTTACGATGTTGCAACGTGTTTTCGTAATTCGAAAAACTACGATGACAGCTGGATTTCGGCGGGAAGCGGACTCTGGTATGTGCGCGAGAGCCGCTACCTGAACGAATCGCGTTATCTTCTCGGTTCCGGCTGCGCTGTTTCGGGAACGGGCTTCATGGTGAGCAGCGAATATCTCAAAAAAATCGGCGGCTGGAATTATTTTCTTTTGATTGAAGACATTGAATTTACCGTTTGCTGCGCCGTAGCGGGTGAGCATATCGGCTATTGCAAAAATGCAGTTATTTATGACGAACAGCCCGCAACCATGAAAGCATCATGGAAGCAGCGGCTGCGTTGGTCAAAAGGCTACCTTCAGCTGATACAGGCTCACGGGGGGGATTTGTTCAAAGGCATATTCCGCGGGATTTTTAAAAAAGGCGATTTTACATGTTTCGATATCGGAATGAACATTTTTCCGGCATATCTGCTCGGAATTGTTGCCCAAATTGTAAATATTGCCGGCATTATTATTTCCGTTTGCATCGGCAGCGGGATAACAACGGTTCTGCTTTCAATCTTGCAGATTCTCTTCAACAGCTATATAATTGCATTTGTTGTAGGACTTATTGCAACGATCGACATGTGGAAGATTATTCCGGCTAAAACTGCCAAGAAAATATTTTATATATTCACATTTCCGATTTACATGATGACCTATCTTCCCATTTCCGTTGCTGCGATATTCAGCAAGGCAAGCTGGGTTCCGACGGTTCATGAATGCACGCGCAGCCTTGATGATCTGCGCGGCAAGTCGGAGAAGTCGGAAACGGAAACTCTCGAAAAGCGTGACCGTACGCACACGCTGAGAAAAGCGGTTAACGGCAATGAGGCCGAAATTGAAGATTGAGCCAATGCACCGGTGAATCAGTTTGCTTAATGCAGGCTGATTTTCTGCGGTGATTGCCGTTGCTCGGAGAAATAAACGGCGCATGAAAGTGAGCTTTTAATCAAAATACGCAGTTCATATGCAGTTTGCGGGCACCGCTTTTTTGAGTGGTGCTTGTTCGTTTGTTTACGGGAATAATGCCGTGAGTTTTAAGCCGTGAGTTTTAATGAGAACAGCCGTTGCAGAGAGAACGATAACCGGATTCAATAACGATTCGGTGTCAATAAGGATTTTTTGAAATCATATAAACAGGTGCCGCAGCCCATTCGGACTGCGACACCTGCCTTTAAGTTTTGTCGTGCTGCACAGGCGCTTGCTTATGCATCATGACTGTTTAGCTTTTTCAGCCGTTCATTGCCATGCGCATGATAGCAAGAGCGTCGGATGCGGTAACGGTGCCGTCACCGTCGAGGTCAGCGTGTGCGAGCTGGCTTGCGGTGAGGGTGATGGTACCCATTGCGCCGCGCATTGCGAGCAGTGCGTCGGAAACGGATACGATGCCGTCGCCGTCAACGTCGCCGTTTGCCATGCCTGCATCGCCGGAGAATGCAACATTGTCGATCTTAACGCAGTCCTCGCCCCTATTGACGCTGCTGTCCTTGCTGTAGGACCATTCAAAGGTGTATGCGCCGTCGGCAGCTGCGGTGTAGGTGTAGGTTGCCCATGCACTGTTGGTGTTGCCGGAGAGCTTCTGAACTTCGGTGCCGTTTGCTTTGAAGCGGTACCAGTCATAGTTGCTTTCACTGCTGTAGAAATAGTCGAAGGTGAGGGTATCGCCTGCGGACATCTGAACAGTTGTTGAAACGGAAGCGGTGGAGTTGCCGACACCTGCATTGTTGGACTTTGCAAGGAATCTGTCGCCTTCGGTAACGGCTTCAAAGCCGTAGGGCTGGCTAGTGCCGAACTGGAGAGAACCGCCCGCAACGTTAAGGGAATCAAACAGGGAAGTATCGATGTTGACGGTTGCTTCGCAGGTTGCGGTGCCGAATACGGAACCGTTGACCATAACGGTGCAGGTGATGGTTGCGGTGCCCGCGCTGATACCGGTGACGGTTGCTTTGCGCTTGTTGCCGGTAACGGTTGCAACGGATTCGTTGGAGCTGGTCCAAACGAGTTCATAGTTGTTCGCATTTTCAGGCTGACGAACAAAGTTGATTTCTGCGGTCCTGCCGATGTACATCTCAACTGCATTCTGCTGGAGGCTGAAGCCGGTGATGTCAACGGGCTCCGGGTTGCCGAAAAGCGTCCACTGGCTGTTTACAGTCTGTGCGCTGTCGGGATTTGTGGGGAAGGGATCATCCTCGCTCATGACGATGGGCCATGCGTCGCCGTAAGGATCGCATGCGCCGTGCTCTTCAACCATGAGGCTGAAAGCATCTGCAACGGTTGCGGGATCATCCGCATTCTTCATTGCATTCCAGAAGGTTTCTTCGTACATATAGTCGCCAACGAAGGTAACGCTCTGGGAATAACCGTAAACAACGCCTGCACCTGCGCGGAGAAGCGCATAACCGGTGGTGCCCTGACCCTGGCGTTTCATGCCTTCGCAGATCGCCATCCAAACAAAGCAGTTGGAAAGGGTGTCGGGTGTATGGTTTTCAATGTAACGACCGTCGATCCATGCTGCGCTGCCGGAACGAACTGCCCAACCGTTGTTGTAGTCTTCCTGAGTGATGCCGCTGTTGGTGGTCAGGCAGAGGTAGGAAGAAGTACCGGACTGGCTGCCGTGGCTGTCAAAAAATACAACGCCCTTGTCAACAAAGTTTTCTGCGATTGCGGGGCCGGTTGCCGAAGTGCTCTGGATAAGCAGGTAGTCGCCGCCGGTTGCTGCCGCAACGGACTGAGCTTCACGCTTATACTGATCGGTGAAGCTGCTGTCGTGGCCGTAGTAAGGCGCAATGAGGAATACGTTGGGGGATTCTGCATCCTTAAGAGCGCTCTTTTTGCCGTTGCCTTTGGTGAGAACAACGCCTTCCTCAACGGGTGCGCAGTCGGTGTTGAGTTCGTTGCGGAGCCTGTAATTGTATGCGCAATACATGCCGTCAACGGTGAAGTAGAAGCCGTCCTTCGTGAAGTCGGAGAAGCTGTCCTTATCAACGGTGTTGAGGTTCAGTGCAGCGGTGTAAACTGCATTGATGACCTCGGTGCGGCTCATGCCCTGAGCAAGAGCGTCTGCTTCGGCTGCATCGAGTGCCGCCCAAGCGTTGTCGAGTTTGCGCATGGCTGCTGCTTCGTTAACGAGACCGTTAACATTCTCTGCAAGAGAAGCAACGGGAATCATTGCGAAAGCCATGATGAGCGCAAGCGCAAGTGCCAGAAATTTGCGGGTTTTCATTTCTTTTCCTCCTGAAATATTTCTTTTGTGCCGTCGGATACGAGCCTGAAATCGCATCTCAAACGGTACTTTGCATCGGCTGTGCCGACACACCTTTATTTTACCACTTCAGAAGTGAATGTCAAGAAAAACAGCCGAATTGCGATATTATATAACCGCACCCGAAAGACTGAAAACACATTGCGATTAGGGTGTGAAATAGATAAAAAAGGCGAATATATTGAAAAATCGAGATATAATGTTGTGTATACAAAACTTCCGAAGGCAAAAATACGGTAAATATTTCAAACAAAATATCCAAAACAGCCGCCGAAGCCCAAACGAGCTGCGGCGGCTGTCATTAAGTTTTTTTCGTGATGCACAGGTACTTGCTTATGCATCATGCCTGTTTAGCTTTTTCAGCCGTTCATTGCCATGCGCATGATAGCAAGAGCCTCGGATGCGGTAACGGTGCCGTCGCCGTCGAGGTCAGCATGTGCGAGCTGGCTTGCGGTGAGAGTGATGGTACCCATTGCGCCGCGCATTGCGAGCAGTGCGTCGGAAACGGATACGATGCCGTCGCCGTCAACGTCGCCGTCTGCCATGCCTGCATCGCCGGAGAATGCAACATTGTCGATCTTGACGCAGTCATTGCCGCCGTTTACACTGATGTCTTTGCTGTAGGACCATTCAAAGGTGTATGCGCCGTCGGAAGCTGCGGTGTAGGTATAGGATGCGAAATCGGATATGCCCGTGCCGGAGAGCTTCTGAACTTCGGTGCCGTTTGCTTTGAAGCGATACCAGTCATAATTGTTTTCACTGCTGTAGTAGTAGTCGAATGTGAGAGTGTCGCCTGCTGCCATCTGAACAGTGGTGGTGAGGGTTGCGGTGGAGTTGCCGATGCTTGCATTGTTGGACTTTGCAAGGTAACGGTCGCCCTCGGTGATTGCTTCGAAACCATGGGGATCGCCGGTGCCGAACTGGAGAGAACCGCCTTCAACATTCAGTGCTTCCATGAGAGTGGTGTCAACATTGACAGTAACGGGGCAGGTTGCGGTGCCGAATACGGAACCGTTAACCATAACGGTGCAGGTAATGGTTGCAGTGCCTGCGCCGACGCCGTTCACGGTCGCCCTGCGCTTGTTGCCGCTGACGGTTGCAACGGATTCGTCGGAGCTGGTCCAAACGAGTTCGTAATTGTTGGCATTGTCGGGAACGCGGTTGAAGGTGAGGCTGCCGCTTCTGCCGACATACATTTCAAGAGAAGTTTCCGCAAGGCTGAATCCGGTGATTTCAACGGGTTCCGCATTGCCGAAGAGAGTCCATTCGCAGTAAACGGTCTGTTCACTGTCGGGATTTGCGGGGTAGGGGTCAACGGGGCTTACGATGATGGGGTAAGCATCGCCTCTGGGATCGGGTACGCCGTATTCATCCTTCATGGTCTGGAATGCATCCGCAATGGTTGCGCCTTCCATAAGGGAGCCGGTGAAGGAGGGGAGGTACATGGTGAGGTCGGCAATAAAGGTTACGCTCTGGGAGTAACCGTAAACTGCACCGCAGCCTGCTTCAACGAGTGCGTTAGCCATGACGCCGTGACCGCTGAGCTTCATGCCTTCGCAGATGCCGAGCCATACGAACGGGTTGCTGATATGCGCACCGTTGAGATGATGCTGAATGTAGCGGCCGTCGATCCATGCTGCGCCGCCGGAGTTGACTGCCCAACCGTTGCTGTAGTCTTCCTGAGTGATGCCTTCGTTGGTGGTGAGGCAGATATAGGTGGAAGAACCGCTTGCGGTGCCGTGGCTGTCAACAAAAACGGAGCCGTAATCGGGGAATGCTTCAACGATTGCGGGGCCGGTTGCGGCGTGACCCTGGATGAGTTCCCAATCGCCGCCGGTTGCATCCGCAATGGGCTGAGTTGCGTTCTTGTAGGAATCGTCAAAGTTGGAGTCATAGCCGTAGTACGGTCCGAGAAGCAGAACGTTGGGGGACTCGGCGTCCTTCAGCGCTGCATTGCTGCCGCTGCCCTTGATGGTGAAAATACCGTCGTTTGCGGGTTCGGTAACTTTGCCGAGTTCGTTGCGGAGCCTGTAGTTGTATGCACAATACATGCCGTCAACGGTGAAGTAGAAGCCGTCCTTCGTGAAGTCGGAGAAGCTGTCCTTATCAACGGTGTTGAGGTTCAGTGCAGCGGTGTAAACTGCATTGATGACCTCGGTGCGGCTCATGCCCTGAGCAAGAGCGTCTGCTTCGGCTGCATCGAGTGCCGCCCAAGCGTTGTCGAGTTTGCGCATGGCTGCTGCTTCGTTAACGAGACCGTTAACATTCTCTGCAAGAGAAGCAACGGGAATCATTGCGAAAGCCATGATGAGCGCAAGCGCAAGTGCCAGAAATTTGCGGGTTTTCATTTCTTTTCCTCCTGAAAAACTGTGCGCGGGACAACCGAACAAGCCGGTTGTCTCAGCAAGGTTTATTATATCATCTTCGGTTGAAATGTCAATGTTTGAAATGTCAATATAATGAGACGGAAAGATGAAAGAATACGTCCGGACGGAAAAGCCGAAGGGAAACCGGGCTTAACATTATAGCGCGCAGGAGAAAATCAGTATAGAGACAAAATAAAATACGTCTGCCGGAAAATGCTGCCCGGCAGACGTATAACAAATGCAGCCGCGTTGCGCCGCATCATTTTAAATTCAATTCATTCATTGCTGTGTTGACTGTTACAGTCCCATTGCACACCTTGCAATAAGAATTGCATCGGGAAGGCCGATGACGCCGTCGCCGTTCATGTCAGCGGCATCAAGGGATGCGCCTTCAAGAGTAAGCACTTCGATTGCATGACGCATTACCTGCAATGCGTCCGCAATGGTAACGCTGCCGTCAAGGTTGACGTCACCCATTGCGGGAAGAATGTTGAACGGACAGTTGGTAAGCACTGTCGGAACTTCGTAATCACGGCCGTTGGCGTGATGGAAGATCTCTGCGGAGCGAATGCCGGCATGATTTACGGCAGGCAGCGAACCGTGCCAGGTTTCGGGCATGTCTGCGCTGACGGTAAGAAGATTTCCGGTCATTTCAACGCCGGCTTCACATTCGAAGGATATGTAATAACCCTGAATCAAGGCGAAACGGTCAACATAAATAATATCGGCTTCAATTTCGTAATGTCCGCCGGCGGCTTCGATCCGCTCAAGAATATCACCGGGGATAACGGTGTGTTCGAGTTCCTCCATAACAGCGGGGGTGGTGACGGCGATCGTGCCGCTGTGAACTACCTGCGTGCCGCCGCATGCAACGGGTGCGCAGTCGAAAGAAACTTCAATGCGTTCACCGATGCGGACATCATTGGCTGTTGCCGTGATGCCGATAAGACTCAGCTGAGGTTCTTCGGGTTCGCCCGTTCCGGAGAAGGCAACATTGTCGATTTTGACGCAGTCGCTGCCGCCATCGGTCAGTTCGTCCTTAACGTAGCTCCATTCAAAGTGATACAGCCCCGCTTCGGGTGCGGTGAAGGTATAGCTGCTGAATCCGGTCATATTCGTGTCGGCATATTTCTGGTATTCAACGTCGTTAACTTTGAAGTAATAGTAGTCGTAATCGGTTTCGCTGCTGTAGAAATAGTCAAACGAAAGCGTGTCGCCTTCCGCCATGCGGACGGTTGTGAGCAGCACGGCGGTGGTGTTGCCCCTGCCGGCGTTGTTGGTCTTTGCAATCAGTCGGTCGCCCTCGGCAACGGGAACGAAGCTGTATTCCGCGCTCGTGCCGAATTCAAGACTGCCGCCTTCAACGTTGACGGCTTCGGCAAGGGTTTCATCGGGAGTTACGGAAACGGAAACCGTTTCGGTTCCGATAATGCTGCCGTTCACGCTGACGGAGCAGGTGATTTCGGTTTCGCCGCGGCCCATACCGGTGATGACGGCTCTGCATCTGCTGCCTGCATAAGGTTCAACGATCGCAACAGACTCGTCCGCACTCGTCCATGTTGTGACAAAGTTATTTGCATTTTCGGGAACAAGGGACATATTGACGTTCACGGTTTGCGCCATTTTAATATCCGCGCTTGTGATGTCAAGGCTGAATCCGGTAAGATCAACAAGGGGGAAGCTGCCCCAGAGCTTCCATGTGCTGTTGACGGTCTGCGCACTGTCGGGATTTGCGGGGAAAGCGTCAACATCACTCATAACAATAGGGTATGCATTGCCGTAAGGGTCGCATATGCCGTGTTCTTCAACCATTTGAGCAAAGGCTTCCGCAACGGTGGCGGGGTTTTCAAAATCCTTCATAAGGTTCCAGAAAGTCTCTTCGTATACATAATCGCCTGCGAAAGTGACGCTCTGAGAATAGCCGTAAACAACACCTGCACCCGCGCGAAGCAGTGCTGCACCGGTGGTGCCTTGGCCGCTGCGCTTCATACCTTCGCAAATTGCCATCCAAACGAGACAGTTTGAAAGGGGTGCAGGGGTATGGTGTTCAATATAACGGCCGTCGATATATGCGGCGCTGCCGGCATAAACCGCCCAGCCGTTGTTGTAATCTTCCTGAGTGATGCCGGAACTTGTTGTCAGGCAGAGATAGGATGACGTGCCGTCCTGGGTGCCGTGGCTGTCAAAAAATACAACGCCTTTATTCGGGAAATTTTCTGCGATTGCGGGACCGGTCGCTGCCGTGCTCTGGATAAGCAGGTAGTCGCCGCCGGTTGCGTCCGCGACGGACTGCGCTTCACGCTTGTACTGATCGGTGAAGCTGCTGTCGTGACCGTAGTAAGGTGCAATCAGAAATACGTCGGCGGATTCGGCATCCCTGAGGGCTTCAGTTTTTCCGCTGCCCTTTGAAAGAACAACGCCTTCCTTAACGGGTGCGCAGTCGGTGTTGAGTTCGTTGCGGAGTCTGTAGTTGTATGCACAATACATGCCGTCAACGGTGAAGTAGAAGCCGTCCTTCGTGAAGTCGGAGAAGCTGTCCTTATCAACGGTGTTGAGGTTCAGTGCAGCGGTGTAAACTGCATTGATGACCTCGGTGCGGCTCATGCCCTGAGCAAGAGCGTCTGCTTCGGCTGCATCGAGTGCCGCCCAAGCGTTGTCGAGTTTGCGCATTGCTGCTGCTTCGCCTGCAATGCCTTCGATGCTTTCCGCAAAAGCGGCAGCGGGAAGAACTGCAAACGCCATGATGAGCGCGAGCAGAACAGCCGTCAGTTTACGAGTTTTCATGTGTTCCTCCTGAGTTTTGCTTTGCGGCGGAAAACGATGAATGCCAATTCTCTGCCGCATATTGTATTTTAGCATCTGCCCGCAGAATGTCAAGAAAAAATATCGCTCCTGACGAAGTTGATATTTACGTTTAAAAGCTGTTTCAAATTTAAAACCCGTTTTGAATGAATATACCGATTTCGGCTCTTTTCACATCCGCGTTTCTGTGGTATAATAAATCGATTTGGAGCAGGTATTGCTCCGCATTTCGGAGGTACAAAAGTGGCACGAAGCATGACAGGGTTCGGTCATGCGGTCGTTTCAAAAGACGGCCGCGAATTGTCGATTGAACTGAAATCGGTCAATCATCGCTTTTTGGATCTTGCGCTCAGAATGCCGCGCTCGCTTGCCTTCCTTGAGGACACGGCGCGGAACACGCTCGGCACGATGCTTGCGCGCGGCCATGTTGACATTTTTGCCAATTACCGCAACACGCGGAACGATTCAAAAAAAGTTGAAATAAACATGCCGATGCTCTCGGCATATATGACCGCCGCCCGGCAGGCGGCGGAGGAACTCGGCATTGAAAACGATCTGACACTGTCGCGTGCGCTGAGGCTTACGGATATTGTTTCCGTGACAGAGGCCGACGACGACAGGCCCGCGCTTGCGGAACTGATGAAAGAGGCCTTGACCCGCGCCGCAAACGAGCTTATCGCAATGCGTATGCGCGAGGGTGAAAGGCTTTCATCCGACATGAAAACACGACTCGGCGTGATTGCGGATATTCGCGAAAAAATCTCGGAGCGCGCCCCGCTTGTCGTTGAAGAACAGCGAAAAAAGCTTAACGAACGCATTGAAAGCCTGCTCTCCGAAACGGAAATCGACAGGGCGCGCCTTGCAACGGAAATTGCATTATTCGCGGATAAAGTCAGCATCGATGAGGAGCTTGTCCGTCTTTCAAGCCATATTGCCGCGGCAGGCGAACTGCTTGAAAACAGTGGTTCTGTCGGCAGAAAACTGGATTTCATCGTCCAGGAGATGAATCGCGAGTTCAACACCATCGGTTCAAAAGCGAACGATAAAACAATTGCGTCTCTTGTTATCGACGGCAAAGCCGAGCTTGAGAAGATGCGCGAACAGGTGCAGAACTTTGAATAAACCTAAAACCGAGTTTCGGCATTCGTTCCGCAATTCGGCAGCAGTGCTGTGTGCGGTTTGCACAAGGGCATCAAAAGAAATAAAGAGGGTACAAACACTATGATGAAAAAACGCGGCATGCTGATCGTCATTTCCGGCCCTTCCGGCGTCGGCAAAGGCACTGTTGCAAACAGATTGCTTGAAAAACACGACAACATCTGCTTCTCCGTTTCCGCAACGACCCGCGCAATGCGTGAGGGTGAGGCGGAAGGCGTGAATTATTTTTATAAAACAACCGAGGAATTCGATACAATGATAGAACAGGGAGAATTCCTTGAATACATGCGTGTGTTCGGCAAAAATTACTACGGCACGCCGAAAAGCTACGTTGAATCAAAGCGCAGCGAAGGCATAAGCGTTTTGCTTGATATCGATGTCAAAGGTGCAATGCACGTTAAAAACAATTGCCCCGACGCAATAACGATTTTCATTGCGCCCCCTTCACTGGCGGAGCTGCACAGGCGGCTTGTGGGCAGAGGGACGGAGACTCCCGAAGCGGTTGCCCGAAGGTTTGAAGAGGCAAGAACGGAACTTGAATACATTCCGAAATACGACTATGTTGTTGTGAACGATGAAATTGAGTCGGCCGTTCAAAATATCGAATGCATACTCAATGCCGTCGGATGCACTCCCGAATATAACCGCGAGCTTTTGCCCGCGCTGCTCGGCGAAACTTTCTCCGAGTGACGAACGGTGCTGCGGAGGGCGGGCCGCATGATAATCGTATAATAGTTTTAAATTGAGCGTTAAATTTATTGAATACTTACTGTTGGAGGTAACATAATGAGTCACCAAATGAACCATCCGCCGGTTGTTGAACTGGAAAACATCGCGGGCTGTCGCTATATGCTTGTAACAGCCGTTGCAAAGCGCGCAAGGCAGCTGCTTGTTTCAAAGGAAGAATCATCCGACAAAAAGCCTGTTGCAAAGGCTGTTGACGAACTGTACAACGGCGAGCTCTGCGTCAGGTATCCTGCCGAATACTATCAGACTTCCGAAAAATAATCCGTAACTGCGGAACATTCAAATCAAGCTTTATATGTTATGCGCCGAAAGGCGGGGGTGAACAGCATGTTTGCAAGGGTAATAGTTGATATTTCAAATGCCAATGTAAACAGGCTGTTTACTTATGCCGTTCCGGAAGAAATCAGTCTGTGCGAAGGGCAGCGCGTTATCGTTCCGTTCGGGCGGGGGAACCGACCGATTGAGGGCTTTGTGCTTGAACTTGTCGATGAACCGGGAACGGAGCGTGAGCTTAAATCCGTCGTGCGAACGATTGAGCCGTACTCGGCACTGCTGCCCGATCAGCTCAAGCTTGCGGATTGGATGTGCAAAGCATACCATTGCACAACCGCCGATGCACTGCGGGTCATGATTCCCGCCGCGCTGCGCGGGTCAAAAGTTAAAGAAAAAAAAGTGCGCACTCTGCACATTGCCGACAATCTCGACATTGATGCCGTACGCGCTTCAATGCTGAAAAAAGACGGAACGCCGCGTGCGCCGAAGCAGTTTGAAGTTTTTTCCCTGCTTTTGTCGGGTCGAGCGGAGCTTTCCGCAAGCGATATAAATGCGTTCGTGCCCGGTGCGGGCGCAGCTGTTGCCGCACTTGTTAAAAAGGGCATACTTGTTGAACAGGGACGTGAAACCTATCGAAATCCTTTTGCAAACAGAGATATTCAGCCGACGGAGCCGCTGCCGCTTCTTCCGGCGCAGCAAAACGCACTTGAAAAAATCAAATCCGCCGATGCCGGAAGCTGTCTGCTTCTTCACGGTGTCACGGGGAGCGGAAAGACCGAAGTTTATATGCAGGCAATTGCGAACGTGCTTGAAAACGGCGGCGGCGCAATTGTTCTTGTCCCGGAAATATCACTGACACCGCAGACAACGGACAGATTCAGAAGCAGATTCGGAAACAATGTTGCCGTTCTGCACAGTCATTTGAGCGACGGTGAACGTTTTGACGAATGGCGGCGGATACGCTTCGGCAAGGCAAGGGTCGTTGTCGGCGCAAGGTCGGCAGTGTTTGCGCCGGTGGAAAATCTGCGTATTATCATAATCGATGAAGAACATGAGCCGAGCTATTACTCCGAAATTACTCCAAAGTATTCCGCTGCCGAGGTTGCGCTGCGTCGGGTCAAACTCTGCGGTGCAAAACTTGTCCTCGGCAGTGCGACTCCGTCGCTCACAACATATTATCGTGCAAAGCGGGGCAGGTACATACTGCTTGAGATGCCGAACAGAATAAACGGCGTTCCGATGCCGAAAGTTGATGTTGTTGACATGCGTGAGGAGTTTTTGAACGGTAACAACAGCATTTTTTCAAGCTTGATGATAAAACGGCTGAAAGAATGCCTTGAGAAACACGAACAGGCGATTCTGTTTCTCAACAGACGCGGGTATTCATCCCATGCCGAATGCCGCGCGTGCGGATTTGTGTTCACCTGCCCGAACTGCGACGTTGCATTGACCTATCACAGGTTTGATGAGTCACTCCGCTGCCACTATTGCGGGGCGAATTATAAAATGCCGAAAACCTGTCCGTCCTGCGGCAGGGAGTACATCAAATACACGGGAATCGGAACTCAGCAGGTTGAGGAACAGCTGAAACTTGTGTTTCCGAATGTGCGCTGTTTGAGAATGGATATGGACACAACAAGCGGCAAAACCGCACATCGGGATATACTTGATGCATTCACGCGGCGCGAGGCTGATGTGCTTATCGGCACGCAAATGGTGGCAAAGGGGCTTGATATTCCGAATGTGACGCTTGTCGGCGTCGTGTTTGCTGATTCAACACTTTTCCATTCGGATTTCCGCAGCAGCGAACGTACGTTTCAGCTTTTGACCCAGGTCGCGGGTCGTGCCGGCCGTGCCGATAAAGAGGGACGCGTTGTGATTCAGACCAATGCGCCGGGACACCGCGCAATACGGCTCTGCACGAAGCATGATTATAAAACATTCTATAATCTCGAAATCGGAGACCGACTGCGGACGCTGTTCCCTCCGTTTGCGGTATTTGTGCGGGCGCAATTCGCCTGTGCCGATGAAAACGCGGCGGCGGATGCGGCGGAAAGGTTTGCAAACGGCGTGACAAAAACCATTTTAACTGCATTAAAACCCGCAAACGCGGAAAATGAGCTTGTTTTCGCACTCGCGGGTGCCGCGCCGATTCGCCGCAGGGAGGGGCTGTTCCGGTATGCGGTTATAATTAAGCTGGTTCGCACCGCAAATACGGCCGCAGCAATCAATGCAATATACGCTTTCAGCGACGGCTGCGCGGATGAGTGCTATCGCGGCATTGAAGTCAACCCGCAGGATATGCTTTGACAGAATAACAAACCCGCAGCGGAAAGCGGAAAAAGATACGAACTATGAACGGATTGAATGCATTAAACATGCGGCAGGAGCCGAAGCGCGGCGCAAAACTTGCCGAAAAACTTAAATGTGAAAAGAGCAGCATACACTATCTCAGCATTTTGAACGGAAATACGCGGGGACTTGTTTGGACGGACGATCCGACGGCACCGCGGCTCGCGGTCGTATACAGTTATCTTTTGGGCGGATTCCAGATAATGGGAACTCCGCTGCAAACGGCGGAGGAATATGCCGCTTTCCGTCTGTTTTTTGAGAACAAAGTATTTCCGTTGGCAAAAGATGAATTCGAACTGAGTGAATTTGCATATTCCGCCGACACGGAAGAGCTTTCGGATATGATGCGCGTTGTTTTTTTCGACAAAGAGCTGTTCGAACAGAAACAGCTTGTTTATCGCACGGCAGAAGAATACAGCGCGGCGGAAATGCCGTTCATTCATGCGGCGGAGGGGCGGCCGATGCGCATTCGGCGTGCCTCGGAAAGCTTCTTGCGCGAAAATGTTGAGTTTGCAGGGGCTTATCTTCCCGAAATTTTGGAAAGCTACAAAAGCTTTGCGGATTTTTTGAAACATGGTTTTGCCTTTTTTGCGCTTGAAGGCGAGAACATCTGCGGAAACATAATTTCAAACGGAGAATACAACGGCTGCTTCATAGTCGGGGCGGATACAAAAGCGGAATATCGACGGCGCGGCATTGCATCGGCGTTGCTGCGCACCGCAATTGAATCTGCACGAGAACGTGGGAATGAAATAATATGGGAGTGCGCGGAAGAAAACATACCTTCGGTGCGTACTGCCGAAAGCTGCGGAATGCATCGCTGCGGAGAGTTTTTCGTCCGCTGGTTTGAATTCGAACCGAAAACTCCGCAAGATTAATCAAATCGTTTCAACAGCTTGCGAAATTGAATTTTCGAAAACGAACATCGGCGCGGTCGTGAGGGCCGCGCTTTTAATATATTTTTAGAAATGAGATTTAATGCTTGACACGGCATAAATCGGTGGTATAATAATAACAGGAATCATTCCTAAGGAGGCGTGAATGACAAGGCAGCGACAGTTGATTTACAACATCATACAACGGGCGGATGATCACCCGACAGCCGAAATGATTTATGCAAGGGCAAAGGCCGAAATGCCGTCCATTGCATTCGGAACTGTCTATCGAAATCTGAAACTCATGGTCGATGCCGGAGAGATCCTTCACATTCCCGTTGCCGGTGAGCCGGACAGATACGACAAGACCATTCGTCCGCATGAACATATGCAGTGCATCGAATGCGGCAGGGTTGCCGACTGTGACCCGGGTGACCTGAAATCATATTTCAGCAGCAGAATCGGCGAAGAAATTGTTTCCTACACACTCAACCTTTTCTATATCTGCAATGAATGCAGACAGAAGCGGAAAAGGGAGAATAATCAAAAACGAGCATAAAATGCTGACCGGCGGCGTGTGCCGCAAAAAATAAAAATCTTTGGAGGATAAAAGTATGAAAAAGTTTGTATGTTCAGTATGCGGTTACGTTCATGAGGGCGATTCCGCTCCCGAAGTATGTCCCGTTTGCGGTGCACCCGCAGAAAAGTTCATTGAGCAGTCCGAAACAATGAGCTGGGCGGCAGAGCATGTTGTCGGCGTTGCACAGGGCGCACCCGAGGATATTATGGCGGATCTGCGTGCAAATTTCGCAGGCGAATGCACCGAAGTCGGTATGTACCTTGCAATGGCAAGGGTTGCGCACCGCGAAGGTTATCCCGAAATCGGTCTCTATTGGGAAAAAGCAGCCTATGAAGAGGCTGAGCATGCTGCAAAGTTTGCCGAACTTCTCGGCGAAGTTGTAACTTCCAGCACCAAAAAGAACCTTCAAATGCGTGTCGAAGCCGAAAACGGCGCAACCGCAGGCAAGACCGATCTGGCAAAGCGTGCAAAGGCTCTTAACCTTGATGCAATTCACGACACCGTTCATGAAATGGCGCGTGACGAAGCCCGTCACGGCAAGGCTTTCGCAGGCCTTCTGAACAGGTATTTCGGCGAATAAACATACATTCGGTGATTATCCGAACGGCGGGTAATAACGATATGCTGATTGCATATTCCGCATGACAAAACTCGGCACAGAATAAAGATATCGCGGCCTCGTTTACGGAAGCCGCGATATTTTTATTTTATTTTAAATCAAAAGGCAAAAAGTAAACAGTGCTGTTTCATTCCGATCTCAGCGCGGCAACGGGATCCTTCTTCGCCGCAATTCGCGAGGGTATGATGCCCGCAATAAGTGTCAAAACCATGCTTATCAGAACCAGTATTATGCCGGCACGCCACGGAAGGACGGCCGTCAGCGTGTCGATGCCTGTGAGCGACCGAACGATAAGGTTCAGCGGGATGCACAACAGCATTGATGCAATTATTCCGATCGCACCCGCACAGAAACCGATAATCAGCGTTTCGGCATTGAACACGGATGAAATATCACGTTTTGATGCGCCGATGGAGCGCAGAATACCGATTTCCTTCGTGCGTTCAAGCACTGAGATATAGGTAATTATGCCTATCATAATTGAGGATACAACCAGAGAGATTGCAACAAATGCGATAAGCCCGTACGAAACGGCGTCGATCATTGTTGTAACTCCGGACATAAGCAGCGCAACATAATCGGTGTACTCAATAGCCTTATCCTCGTCTGCATTCCGGTTGTATTCCGCAATGTTGTCAGCGATAGCCTCCTTATCCTCAAATGTTGCAGCATACAAATTAACGGTTTTGGGCGAATCGGGATCGACCGCACCGAGTTTTTCAAGTGCTTCGTCAAGCGTTGTTCCGGAAACCTTTGACGGCATGAATTTATCATAGTATTCCGCAAGCTTGTCAACACTCGTGTCGTTTGCAATTGTTTTATCAAAAATATCCGCAACTGCGGCATATCCGGCCGTGCCGAAAAGATCGTTCGGTGCGGAATGTTCGAAAATAATCTGCATGATTTCGGCTTCGGCTTTGTCGGCATATTTCTTTTTTACGGCAGAAACAAGCTGTTCACGCATCAAAGTCCGAAGCTCTTCGTCCGTATAGTCGGAAAGATATTCCTCCGCAGTGGCAACATCAAACCCGTATGTTGCCGCCGCAAGCTGAACCATTGATTCACGCGTCGGATACATTGCCATATATTCCTCAACAACTGCATCAAGCTCCGTCTGCTCGGGTTCGGCAATGATTTTTTTGTAGATTTCCGTTTTCTGCATGTCCGTAAGGGAGGCGAAGTAAGCGGTAACTTCTTCCGCCTTTTTGTCTGCCGACAGTTCGTTTTCGGAGTCCAAAGTGAAAGGAAGTCCGGTTAAAACATCAAGATTCACGTTTTCCGGGGATTTCTGTTCGCGGACAATTTCACTTTCGTTCGTTTTCTGAATTATATAGTCGGAAAGGGCGGAAGTGTAGCCGAAAACTCCGTTTACTGAAGCAGCCTTGTTGTCGTTCGGGCGAATAATACCCGCAAGCCGCAGATCGAGTCCGTTTTTGATAACAAGCTCCATTGCGGCGGCGTCATCGCCGATATATTTCCATGAACCGCCGTTTTCGTCGGTCGAATACGATTTTGAGTAATAATCCGAATTCAATATCAGCTTGAATTTGGTGCCGATAAGCTCTTCAAACTTTGCGGAGCGTGTATCCGTCACGATTTCCTCGCCCTTAAGAACGGAGTTAAAAATCCTTGTGATTTCGGCGGTGTCCATAAGCCCGAGAGCATAGAAAGCAACGTCGGATACTTCGTTGTTTTTATCAATAACAAGCACAATATCGTTTGCACTCTTCGGCCATTCGCCCGCAACAAGCTCATATTGATTCAAAACAAGCTCGGAAACGAGTGCGCCGTCCGCTCCGGAAAGGATTTCGTCCCAAAGATTCATGTTTCCCATGCGGGAGGTCATCATGTTAATCATACTGACGCCCTTGTCGCCTTCGGATGTTTCATCATCGGCAAACAATGCGGAGGTCATATCCGTACTGTGATATTTCCCGTCCGTGCCGATGACATACGCGTTGACGGTAAGCCCGTAGCCGTACCGCACGGAGCTTACATATTCTCGAAGATCGGTCTTTGCGGTTGAAGCATCAAGCTCCGAATCAATATACTTTTTAAACGATGCAAGGTCATTTACTTCGTCTCCGTCCGAAACGGTTGCGTTCAGCATTTTGTAGAGCCGAGGATCGGAGTAAACTGAATCCGCATCACGGTTTTTCAGTGTTTCATCGTCCGTCTTTTCGTTTGCTGCCGTCAGCATACTCATGAAATCGTTCGGTTCGCGTTCGACGGTGATAGGGTAGGAGGTCAAAGTATCCTTCTGGATTGCATTGACATAGTTCTGAATGCCGGTTGAAAGCGCAAGAATCAATGCAATGCCGATAATGCCTATCGAACCCGCAAAAGAGGTCAGAAAAGTCCTGCCCTTTTTCGTTGAAAGGTTGTTTAAACTCAGCGAGAGCGCGGTAAAAAAGGACATGGAAGTCCGTTTTTTCTTTTGTTTTTTATCAAAAGTGCTGCCCGCCCCGCGTTCTTTTTCTTTCGTCAAAGTTCGTTCGGCATTGCTCACGGGGTTTGTATCGCTCGAAATCTGCCCGTCATGAAGCTTCACAATTCGCGTTGCATACTGCTCCGCAAGTTCGGCATTGTGTGTAACCATTATAACAAGGCGGTCTTTTGCGACTTTTTTCAGCAGCTCCATAACTTGGGTTCCGGTTTCGCTGTCAAGTGCACCGGTGGGTTCATCCGCAAGTAAAATATCGGGATTATTAACAAGCGCACGTGCAATGGCAACGCGCTGCATCTGTCCGCCGGACATTTGGTTCGGCCGCTTATGCTCCTGTCCTTTGAGCCCGACTTGTTCCAACGCTTCACATGCGCGTCTGCGCCGCTCCTGCTTTGATACGCCGGAAAGTGTCAGTGCAAGCTCAACGTTTGAAAGCACGGATTGGTGCGGAATCAAATTGTAACTCTGAAAAACGAACCCGACGGTATGATTTCTGTAAGTATCCCAGTCGCGGCTTGTGTATTGTTTTGTGGAAACACCGTTGATAACAAGGTCGCCGCTGTCATAGCGGTCAAGCCCTCCGATGATGTTGAGCAAAGTTGTTTTGCCCGAACCGCTCGGGCCCAAAACCGCAACAAACTCATTGCTGCGGAATTCAAGGCTAACGCTGCTCAGTGCGTTCTGAACAAGATCGCCGGTTTTATATTGTTTGGAAACTTTTTTTATTTCAAGCACTTTTCGTTGCCTCCGGACAGAAATTTGCGGACCGGATCCTGTCGATCCGCCTGCATACAGTATAACGCAGAATCATTAAAAAAACATTAACTCAAGTTAAAACAATGGAGAATTTCTGCGGCAAAAAAAGGCAGAATTCAGTCATTGCTCATCATGTTCGCACACCGGAAATGCTTTCGGGGCCGCGCTGCCGTGCCGCAGTCTGTTCCGAATGTGCTGAACGACGGTGGCGATGAATTCGGCATTTGTCGGCTTGCCTTTTGCGGAATCCGTTGTGTTGCCGAAAAGCTCAAATTGCATGTAGAGATTCCCGCCCTCCCATGCACACTCGATGGAATAACGAATTGCTCTTTCAACCGCGGCCGGAGTGGAATGATAATACATTGCAACGTATTCATACATGCGTTTGAGATCCGCATCGACTCCGAATATGCGCATACAGACAAGCAGCCGCAGAAATTCCGTGCCGCGATGCTCGTTTTGCAGCCCGAGCGGCAGCAGTATGGAATCGGTCACCATTGCATATCGACGCTTCTGTTCGTCCAGCTCGCTGAAAAACGCAGGGTTATTTATTGCCTGTTCAAGTGCTTCAAGATCCGATTTGCCGCGCTTTTTCTCATAGTCAAGACATTTTTCGATTATAGCTGCGGCCGTTTGTTCGACAGGGGCAGAAAACGAAAGCAGTCCGTCAATCTTTTCATTGCGGCTGATTCCAATAAGTGATTTCGTCATCTTAGGCGCACAAACAAAAAAACGTGCATTGCGGCACAGCTTGCTCTGCCGAAGGGTGTTTATCAGCGCGAACGCATCAATATCGGGAAGAGAAACGCTGACAACAAAAACCGAAGGAATCTCATCAAACAGCGTTTTCCAAACATCATTGCCGCTGCGAACGGGCGGAAGCATATGCAGTGTGCCTCCCAAAAGCTCGGTAAGCCTGTTTGCGTATTCGCGCTTCTTATTCAAAGGACGTTCCTCACAAACAACAATCCCGCGAAGTCTGTCAATATCCGACAGGTTACCTGTCTCCATCAATTCCTCAACGGAACGCCTGCCGTTCAGGCAGACTGCCGAAAGCGGATCGTAAGGCGAGGCGTCTTCAATGTCCTCGGGTTCACGGAGACAATCCGTTTCATACAATTCGACAGGTTCCGGTATCTCAATAATTTCACCGTCATCGGCCGTGATCGCGCTTTGCTCAGCCTGCTTTTTTATGTCTTTTGCAGTTTTGCCGCCGGTGTAAACACTGCCGCACACGGTTGCAATGTGTGCAATCGAAGTTTTTCTGCGTCTGCTGCGCGGTTTTTCGGCTGTCAATCCGCCCTCTGTATCCGCTGTTTCGGCAGGTTGTTCCGCATTATCGGTTTTATTCGGTTTGTCCATGTTCGGGATTCCTCCTCCGCAGATTACTGCTGTTAGTTTAGCACAGTCGGAATGCGGCGGCAAGTCCGTTTTGCCGCTTTTTTTGCCGCATCCTGTCGCGGAGGGCGAAACGATGTGTTCAAATCCGAATAAATAGGAGCCCTTTGGGATATTATAAATATATTGAGTCTGCGGAGATATTGCATTTGTTCGAATGCCGAAAAAATTACCGCATAAATACCGAAAAATTTTTTTAAAAAAATGCGCAAAGCCGTTGACAAATGAATATTGTGCGTTATAATGAAGTTGATGATAGCTCATATATCTCAAATTTGGATGTTGCGGGGAGGCAAATAAACATGAAACCGTTCAAAACGCTGTGTGTTGTGCTTCTGGCGGCAATGTTAGTTTTAACAACGGCTGCCTGCGGTTCAAAAGGGAAAACAAACGACAACCTGCAAACAGGCGGCAGTGCTTCACAGAAACAGGATAAAAAAAACGATTGTCTGTTCCGCAGATTATCCGGAATATACGTCAGTTGATGATCTTTCGGCTCACGCAGACTATGTCGTATACGGAACGGTGCTGTCCGAGCGATATGAATCGATGTCTCTTCGTATTCCGGAAAGCGGCGCAGAATCCGCAGAAGCAGGGCAGGACAACGAGCAGACTGTTGTGACAGTCTATGAGGTTCGCGTGAAGGAAAGCTACTCCGGAGCAGCAAGCAGCGGAGATGTGCTTAAAGTAATGCTTTTGGGAGGAGAAACTGAGGATACCGTTTACCAATATGAAGACAGTCCCGAAATTGAAATCGGTTCGGAATATGTTTTCTTCCTCAGCGGAAGCCAAATTGTTGAAAACGGGGCTTGGCTTTTGAACAATACACAGGCATTGTATGCAGCCAACGGCGAAACTGTTTCGAAAACGGCAGAACAGGGATTTGCACTGTCTTTCGACTGGCTTGAAGCAATCAAAGCTCAGTGAACGTAAAGCTCGATAGTGGGATTTACTATCAAGTTAAGGACATAAGAACAATCAATTGGTAAAGGAGAAAAAAGAAAATGAAAAAAAGAAAGATGATAATTGCAGTCACATGCGTACTTCTTGCTGCTGCGATAGGAATCACGGCATATGCCGCCGTTAACGCAAAGAACAGGGTGAGGAAAATGCAGAAGTATGATCCAAACTGCAAAGCGGCCACCGATTACTACGGATACATAAAAGAAAACGAGAAGTCGCTGTCTGAGCAGAAGAAGCTTGTTCCGCCGGTCTATCCGGAGGAAGATTTGCTCTTTGATGCAAATTATATTTTCCTGGCAAGAGATTTCGGCTTTTATGACGGTCTCAACATCGGCAGCATGACGATTCGCCCAACCCTCGCGGTCTATCCTGATGCGGCTATTCGCGAAAGGGATGAGCATTCCTCATATGTGATGTATGATACCGACACCGGGTACAGGCTCTATCTGCAGCTGTCAGATGTCAACAGAATGTTCCTCCCGGTCGGAGTTGCCGTTGTCGTTAAGGACAAACTTTCGCATGACGACTTTTCGGCAATACAGGTCGGCGATACGATTGCCGCTGTTGAAGCGATCGATTCAACAGCAACGATAATGAGGCGTTTCGTTGACAGTGCTACCGGTTACGACCCTGCCAGCGTTGAGCTATATGACGCCGATGGCTACCCCATAACGACTGTTCACTATCTTACCGACGGGCTGCTGAAGATCGAGTACGGACAGATGACCGAAAATCGCGAACCGGTGATAACAAACATCGAGTTCAGCGAAGATTATAAAATGACGGATGCGCTCGGCAGGGAAGTCAACTACAAGATTTTCGATAACGATTTGCCTTGGTAACACAGTTCGATTGAACAACAAATTCCATTTCCATTTATATACACTGTAAGGTTTTCCTACACTTGCAGAAAAGGGCAGGCGGCAGAGTGCCGCCCGCTCTTTATTTTCATCTGCGGAACTTACAGTGCCGCTTATACGGAAAATTTAAAAATTTGCCGCGTTATGTCCAAAAAATAATTGCTATTGCCGCACTGCAGTGATATAATTTATGCGGCATGGCTGCCTGCAAAGACAAACATGCACAAAACGAAACAGGAGCAAGTATCATGAAAAAGCTTTTCGCTGCACTGCTGGCGTTTCTGATGGTTTTCACCGTTATGCCCGCAGTATTTTCCGCCGCAGCGACGGAAACACCCACAGAGAACGGACAGCAGCCGACGGACAACGCCGGCGTGACGCTGTTCGGTTTTGCCGATTGGAAACTTACAAACGGCGTGGCAGAACCTTCAAAGCCCTATAATTTTATCGGTTTCAATTCCGAAAATCCTTCTGCAGTTCAGTCAAAACTGAACCTTGGCAGCAAGATTTCCTTTGCAGCCGAGATTATCGGAACAACTATTTATGCTTTTGCACACACCTACACCGATGATGCAGATGTTACCACTGCCGATGATCTTTACACCATCGACACCAATGCATCAACGTGGAGCGCGACAAAAGTCGGCGGCAACCACATGGATTACAGCGTTGTTGACCTGACTTACGCAGCCGATACCGACACCCTCTATGCAATGGTGCAGGAGGATGAAACGGCGGATCAGCTCATCATGACCGTAAATCGCAGCACCGGCGCACTGACCGAAGTTGCAAACCTTTCCGAACTTGAAGTTGCCTGCATCAACAAGTTTGCATATATCGGCGGCGGACAGTTCTACACCACTGCACATAACGGCGGACACGGCCTCATCATCAACACAAGCGGCAGCATCGTTCGCGAACTCGGGCAGAGCGTTTTCCCCGGCGTCGAACAGCTCACCGCCGTGACGTATTATCCGCAGGGCAATTGTCTTTTCGGTGTTGCTTTCCGCAACATTCCCGCAGGCAATTTCGGCATCCTGCTCAGAATCGATCCCCAAACGGGTGAATCCGAAGAAATCGGCGCAATCGGCGGCGGGTTCGGATATTCGCTCACGAGCATTTTCCCGGTGCCCAATGTTCAGATAAGCCTTCCCGAAGTGCCGGATACGGAGGCAATGAATGCCGCACTGAATGCCCAGGGCAGCAATTTGACCTTCATGAACGACGGCAACGCTCCGTGGGTCGTTCGCAGCGACAACGGCAGAACTTATATGCAGTCCGCAACGCAGGATGCAAGTAACAGCTCCACAACGATAAAGGCTGTGTTTAACGGCCTTACCGCCGGGCAGGTGCTTTCCTTCGACTGGATGGTTTCAAGCGAAAACAATTACGATTGGCTCAGCTTCTATGCCAACGAGAACCGCGTTGACAGAATCAGCGGCACCGCAAATTGGACAACAAAGACCTACACCGTTCCCGCAAACGGAGATTATACCTTCCGCTGGGTTTATTCAAAGGACAGCAGTATGTCAAGCGGCAGCGACTGCGGTTCGATCGATAACATCTCCATCACGGGTACTCAGCCCGCACCCTATGATCCCGGCGCACAGGCCGACGAGTTGGATGCAGCTGTTAATGCAGTCGGCAGCACGCTGCATTTCATGAACGATCCCCTCAATCCGTGGGCGATTGACACAAGCGAAAACGGCAGGTTGAGCGTAAAATCAACAGTCGGAAGGACGGAGCGTCATCAGGTGCTCTATACCATCATTCGCAACGCAAAGGCGGGCGATGCAGTCTGCTTTGATTGGAAAGTTGTAACGCAGGGGCTTCCCGTCGGCGGCGAATACGGCTCGATCAGCATTGATAAGCTTGTTTTCCGCATCAATCAGGCGATTGTTGAACAGATCAGCGGAACAACCAATTGGGAGAACTGCGCGTATGTAATCCCCGAAGACGGTGATTATTACTTCTCTTGGGATTTTATTGCCTATGATGAAAGCGAAGTTGTGAATGCTGTTACCTCATGGGTCGATAATGTTTCCTATGTTGAAGATTATGTTCCTCCCGTTGCTCCGGGCGACCCCGCTCAGTTCAATGCGGCAGTCAACGCACCCGGCGAAAACAGGAGCTTTGTCAACGACTATGCTCATCCTTGGGTTGTTGTCACCGACAGCGGCCGCAGCTGCGTGCGCAGCGATATTGCAGGTATGCGCCTGACTGAAACCGAATTCACGATTGACATGGGATATCTTGAAGCAGGCTCGGTGATTTCATTTGATTGGAAAACAAGCAGCGAAATGTACGGAGACAGAGTTAGCCTCACACTCAATGGGCTTACGCAAAAAGTTGCTTCGGGTCAAACTCCTTGGAGCTCTGTACGATTCGAAGTTCCCGTTTCAGATTATTACACTGTTGGCTGGAAATATGAAAAAGACGATATGTGCGATGAATATGACGACTGCGTTTATGTTGACAACGTAAAGATCGAACCGGTATATAACGGAGAGTATTACACGGTCACTTTCATTGACGGTGTTGACGGCAGCGTCATTTCCGAAGTTTCCGTTCCCGAAGGCGGCTCTGCGAATTTGCCCACTCCGCCCGTGCATGAGGGCTACACCTTCAGCCATTGGGAAGGAACCTATCAAAACGTATCCGCCGACAGCACCGTAACCGCTGTTTACACTGCAAACGGTATCATGGGCGATGTTGACGGTGACGGCAGAGTTACCATTGCGGACGCAGTCGCAATCATGCGCCACGCGCTTGATTTGACTCACATTCCCGAACAGTACCTGCCTTTTGCCGATGTCAACGGTGACGGCACCGTAAACCTTTCGGATGCCGTAACGGTAATGCGCATGGCAATCGGTGTTATGTAATCTGAATTCCGCAAGCATGAATTAAAATAGATTGATTTTACACTGTTCAGCTGACGAAAAATCAATCAAATAACAAAAAGCACCCCGCTTGTTAACATTATAATGTTTAACAAATGGGGTGCTTTTCAATTAGCAGAGCGGGTGATTCTTTTGCTTTTTAAGCAGGCAATGCGTGAAGCGTTCAGCCCGTGAGCAATCCGTATTTTTTCTTGATTCTGCGCAGTTTATTGAGTATCGGGCGCGTCAGCACCAAAAGAAAAACCACCGTTGCACCGGCAAAAATAAGGTTGAACGGCAGCCCTGAAGCATATGCTGCAAGCAATGCCGCCAACGTCGGTTCCGAACCAGCCATAAGGACATATGCCGAATCCATGATGCCGCCGTAGATGAAAAAGGTTGATAATGCACCGTAAAGGCACAGTAGTGCACGCTGAGTTTTTGTTCTGATATCCTTGCGGAAGACCAGCCCGGAGATGAATCCCAGCAGCCCGAGTGCAAACATCTGCCACGGTGTCCACGGACCTTGCCCGAAAAACATGTTGGATACAAATGCGGTTAATGCACCCGTAATGAAACCGGCCTCGCACCCGAGTGAAACGCCTGTGATGATTACTGTGGCAGCAATGGGCTTGAATTGCGGAAGCATATAGAATGCGGCGCGTCCTGCAACACCGAGTGCGGTCATTACGGCAATCACAACAAGCTCACGCGCACGCGGGCGTCGCTTTTCAAATAACATAAGGAACGGAATAAATGAACATATGATTATGAGTGATGCGGTGATATAATAATACCGATCGTTAAATTCAAGCATTCCGACTGCAATAACGGCGGGAACAAACACAAGCAGCAGCACGATCGAAACAATACGCCGGCGAAGCTCGGCCTTTTCAGTCTTATACCGCTTTGCAGTGTTCGGCTTTGATTCCGATTGTTCGTTTCTTGTTTCCAAGGCGGCAGATTGCTTGTCAGGCATCGTTTTTCTTCCTTTCGCAGCGGTTTGCGTAATCAATGACCTGTTCCGAAGTCAACGCATCGGGGATTATTCCGCGGGAAATGCGGCAGGCGGATGTTGTGTAAAAACTGTTGCCGAGAAAAACATCCTGCGGCGTGCCTTCCGCAATAACGGTTCCGTTAAAAAACATTGCGCATCTGTCTGCAAATTCGGCACAGAATTCAATATCATGCGAAACAAGAACAATTGCCGTTCCGCGCGCCGCAAGCCGACGCAGCAAGGCTCCGAATTCAGCCTTAAAGAAAGCATCCATGCCTTTGGTCGCTTCGTCAAGAAAAATGACTTCGGGTTCGGGCAGGAGCAGCTTTGCAATTGCAGCACGCTGCAATTCACCCCCGCTTATGTCATACGGATTGCTGTTAAGGACGCTTTGAAGCTGCATAATGTCGATAACATCTTCGATTTCGGAGCGCGGAAGCTTATATGCTTTGGCAGTCGCTTCCAACTCTTCGGCAACGGAATCCATAACAAAGCAGCAGAGCGGGTTTTGAACAAGAACTCCGATTTTTCCTGCTGAGCCTTTATCCTTCCGAAATGTTGAAATCGGCTTTCCGCGGTATTTGACTTTTCCGCGATACGGGCTAAAAACGCCTGCTGCGGTCATAAGGGCGGTGGTTTTGCCGGCGCCGTTTCCGCCGACGATGCAGGTAAGCTCGCCTGCATGAACATCGAAATTCATACCGCACAGTATGTCTTTGGAATCTTTTTCATATCGGAACCATGCTTCCCGAACGGATATAACTGTTTCGGTGTTTTTTCTGTTTTTGCTTGATTCAGCCTTTGCGAAAGCCCGGATCTGGTTTTCCGAAGCTTTGTGTCGGCAGGAATCCAACGAAAAATTATTCAAAAGGTAATCACGGGCACTGCGAACTTCAAGCGGTGCGCCGCGAAGATTTTGCCCGTTTTGGCGTGTTTTTGCAAAAATGCGAACGGAGGAAGGCAGAACGCTGAAAAACTCATCATCACCCCGCAGTTTTTCGGCGGCATCGGCGGGTGAACAGTTCGAAACAATGCTCCCGCTCCGCATGAAGACAACGCGATCAGTCATGGGAAAAAGGTTTTCAAGTCGGTGTTCGGTGATAATGACGGTTGTTCCGAGTTCGGAATTAATGCGCTTGAGCGTGTTGAAAAACTCGCCCGCCGCAATAGGGTCAAGCTGAGAGGTCGGTTCATCCAAAAGCAGAAGCTGCGGCTGCATAACCGTGACCGCAGCAAGACAGAGCAGCTGCTTCTGTCCGCCGGACAAAGCGGAAACAGGGCTGTCAAACCAATCTCTGATGCCGAAAAAACTTGCCATCTCCGCAATGCGCACACGCATTTTTCGGTTATCCGTGCCGAGACTTTCAAGTCCGAAAGCCAATTCGTGCCGAACTTTATCCGTCACGATCTGCATCTCCGGATCCTGCATAACAAATCCGATTTTTTCGGACTGTTCGCGAAACGACAATTCTTCAATGGCTTTTCCGTTAAAATAAATTGCACCGCTCTTTTCGCCGTGCTGACTCAATGCCGGTTTACACTGCCGCAAAAGCGTGCTCTTGCCGCAGCCGGATGCACCGCATATAAGAACAAACTCGCCGGGCTGTATTTCAAGATTAATGCCGCTGAGTGCGGGCTGCGCCGCTTCGGGGTATGTAAAATTCAGATTTTTGATTTCGAGTAATGCCATGCAACGGACTCCTTGATGTTCATAATTACGGGTATCAGCAGCGTGAGTGCATATGCAATACATGCGGCGATAAACAGCGGTGAGGCGGGGTTCATGCGAAATTTCGGAAAATATGTGACGGTGATTTTGCCGCAGCCCGCCGCTGTTCCGAAAATTGCAATGCCTGCCGCAAGAAAAAGCGAAACAACCGTGTCCCGCCCGTCAAAGCGAAAGTCGGTATAAAAACTGCGCGGATGAAGCCCGAATCCCCGCGCCCGCATTGAATCTGCGGTTGTCACTGCGCTTTCCAAAGCCCATGTGATAAGCGCGGAGAAGATAAAAAGGCCGCTTTTGGCGCGTTTAACAATGCTTTTTGATGCAGGATCCCCATCCGAACAACGCTGCGCAAGTGCGATTTTTTTCGCTTGTTTTGTAAACAGCGGAACAAAGCGCAGCGCCATGGAAAGCACAACAGCAAGCGACGGAATGATCCTGCCGAACAGATAAAGGATTTTATCATCGGTTATTATGCGATTGAAGCATGAAAAAATAAGCAGAACAGAACCAAGCATAACTCCGGATGCCGCGCCGTATGCAACGGATTCAAGCGTCACCGGATTGCGCTTAATGTAAAAAAGCACCGTAAGCCCCTTGTGGTTGAAAATCGGGTTCAGAATTGCCGTCAGAAGCATCAGCGGCAGAATGAACCTGCAAAAAAACCGAAGTGCATCCCGCATGCCATTAAGCTGCACAGTCCATGCAAGGGCGGATAAAAACGAGATTCCGAGCAGCATGGGGTGCAGCAAAAGCATCGGCATTGCAAGAGCAAACCCGAAATAGATGATTGCCGCCGTCGGATGTATTGTGTCAAAACAATCTCTTTTCATCTGTAAAAAAACGCACTGCCGTGTCAGCCGGTAACTTCGGCGCCGACGTCTTTGCCGTAGTTGCAGGTGTAATGCCACTCAATGCTGTCTCCGGGCTGAACTTTATAATTGCTGCAGCCGTAATTCGGATAAACTCCGTTCACACTGTACACCCAGCCGCTGCCCTCACCGCAGTCAAATTCATAAAGGTTGTTGATTCCTTCAATGTATGCGCTGTTGAAAACAGGAGTATAGCTGGATTCCATATGGATTTTCCTGTTTCGTGTTTCGCGGCAGAGAATATCGAAAACAGTCTCGCCGTCGTTAAAGGACACGGATGTTTTTTTAAGTATTATTCCGTCGGACGGAAGCACGGGAAGTTTATCGGGGTCGAGCATCTCGATGTTTTGCAGTATCGTGCCGCACTCGATGAGCATTGTGCAGGTCTGCCCGTTTTCGGCGGATGGAATATCCGAACACCCGGGGAATACAACTGTGCAGACAAACGCAAGCATCGCAAGCAGCAAAGCGAAAATACGCCGGCTGCCGCACGAATTTTTCAGTTTAATAAAGGATAAAGATTTACTCATTGATATCACCGTTTTTGTTTCAAAATTGATTATTGCCGCCTGTTTCGCTTTTTGATAACGAAATATGCAGCGGTTCCGAGGAGGCAAACTGCTGCGGCAGCGATAACAACGGCAAAAACATGACTGCCTGATTTTGTTCGGTCGCTGCCCTGTGCGGAGGCCGATTCACGCGGTGAAACAGCGTCGGTTGTTTCGATTTCCGCAGTTGCATCAGGTTCAAAAGAGGGACGGTTCGGCGAGGTTGACGCGGCAGAGGTGTCTGTCGGCACTGCATCGGTTGCAGGCGCATCAGTGTATGCCGCATCGGTTGCTGCCGTGTCGGTTGCCGGTGCAGTTGAATATGCTGCATCCGAAGATGCTGCATCGGTCGGTGCCGCCGTTGGTTTGCCCGTCGGCTTCGGCGTGGGTTTATCGGTTGGCTCGGCGGGAGAGACGGGGGAGACATCGTTCATGCTGTAAAGCGAGCTTCGCCCGGAAAGGAATCTGTCGTACGCGCAAAGTGCATACGCAGCCTGTTCGGTTGCCATTGAATTTGCGCCGCCGTTTGCCATGTGTGCAAATCCGCCGCCGACATAAAAAGCACAGAGTGCGTCAAGTGCCGAGTTTCCGTTTTTGATAAAGCGCGAATCCTTATGTGCATTGATTCCGACCGTGCTGAGCGCAACGAGCACTTGGGAGCAGCTTTCGGAGGTTTCAACACCGCCGGAGGAAAAACTTCCGTTTGCATTTTGCAGTGCGGAAAGCTTTTCAACACCGCGTTCGATTGCGGCGGCCGCCTTTCTATACGGTGCAAGTGCGGTTATCGCCATTGCGGTAATATCCGCTTCCGCTGCACCGAGTCCGAGTGCCCAACCTCCGCCGTCACATTCGCGTGAGAGCAAAAGGTCAACGCATTGGGATTTTATATCGCTCATGCCGTAATTTTTATTGCAGTCCAATGCGATAAGTGCAAAAATGACACCGTTCAGACCCTGTTTTTTTACATAGTTGAAATCACCGAGAGGCGCGGTAAGATCAAACCCTGCGACAGAGCGTGCATCACGTCCGATTGAAGAAAGAGCGATAATAAGGCGCGAGTTTTCGGTGGATTTTTGAGGGTGCAGTTTCGGCGAACCGTTTGCGGCGACAAGTTTTTCGATTTTGGCATAGTATTCGGAAAAATAGCCGCTCTGTGTCGGATAGAACCCGCTGCGTGCAAGTGCAAGCACCTTCCATTCGCCGCCGACCGAACCGAATTCGGGCTTTGCACCGCCGGCAAGGGTCCTCAAAACGGCGGAGTACTGCGCCGCATACCCGCTCCTGTAATCCGCCGTGCGGGCAGAATAAAGGGGCTGCTCGCTTTGCATGAAAAAGCTCGTTTGAGCAGAAATACCCTGAACGGGAACGGCGCAAAGCACCATTCCCGCAATCAGGGTAAGGATTATGGAAAATGTAAGAGGATGTCTTTTCAAATTATTGGTACCGACCGAACGGTACATATCGATTCCTGTTCCGCGAAACAAATTCCGCGGAACTGATTCAATTTGGTTTTATTCCTTTACTTCAGCCGTTAATTGCAATGCGGAGTGCGAGAAGCGCATCGGTCAGCGCAACCGTTCCGTTGCCGTCAACATCCGCCGCTTCAAGCGCGCTGCCGGTAAGGATCTGAAGCTGCATTGCGTGGCGGGCAATGAGCAGTGCATCGGATGCTGTAACAACTCCGTCACCGTCCGCATCTCCGGGAATAACGGAAACGGGTACGAGTGCATCGGTCAGTGCCTCGGCCGCTGCGGTGAGAACAGCCTGAGAGGATGTAATATCGGTGAGCGCGGATTCAAACGCAGTGAATGCGTCATGTGCCGCACCGCCCTCGGAAATCTGTGCGGAAAGTGCGGGATCCGAAAGAACGCTTGCATAAAGCTCGGTTTCGCTGCTGCGGGTCACGCCGTACGCGGGGTTGTCGAACGCGGGGAACATGCCCCAACCATCGCCGATTCCGAGATCCATGCCGTATCCGTAAACCGTGTACATCCAACGGTAAACCTTGTTGTCCGTAACTGTTGCCGCACCTGCGCCGACAGAAAGTGAAACATCGTTTTCAACGTACATCCAGCCGCCGAGATCGCTGTATTCAAACTCGCTGAGGATACCGTCGCCGTTCTCCGTGCCGTTCCAGCCGCCGGGCTGATAACCGAGGTTCTCCTCCGCCCAATCGGGGTAAGCTTCAAGTTCGGTCATAAGATAAGCGGGAACGGAGGGGGATGCCCCTGCTGCAAGCTGCGGGCAGCCGATGCCCTGAATGTAGCTTGCGTCATCGTCAGCAGCGCCGTTCATGACGCAGGCAAGGGAGTTGGCTGCAAGCACCCTTGCGGTAAGCTGTGCAAGGGTTTCGCCGGGATTGTATGCAACCACGGTGGGTTCAAGCACGTAACCCCAGCCGAGCACGAATGCTTCAACGCAGATAACGGTTGTTCCGGGCGCAAGATTATACTCGTTAATGCCGGATTCGTTTGCATTCGGTGCGGCAAACGCCGAAACGGACGAAAGCATGATTGAAAGCACAAGAATAAAAGAAAAAAGTTTTTTGCAGAGTTTCATTGTTACATTACCTCCGTGTAATTATTTTGCTTCTGCAGGCCTGTTGCGGCGGAAGGGCTGACAACATAAAAGGGAACTGCATCCAAGATACAATTCCCGAAAGAGCTTCTGCTTTGCCTTTGCAAAATGGCTGCCTATCTCCCGAGAACCACCGTAAACCGAAAACACGGCAGGTCTCCTGGCTTCCGAGTCGTTCTAATGCCCTCGCCTTCCCATGCTGCACGGCAGAAAATCTGCGCCGCAAAGTGGCATATCGAGGGGGTCGTCATCGGTTACAGTAGCGGGGACTGCTGCGGAATTGAACCGCATTCCCTTTTAATGCAGCGTTGAAAAGCTGCAACCGCGTTTTCATATTAAATTAATAAGGGCGGCACGGATTGCCGAACATCGGGCGCATGGGAAAGTGTTTCCGCCTGCACGAATGTCCGCAAATCCTTTGAACCGTTAAAAGCATAGCACAAACGGCGGAATGTGTCAAATATATTTATTTGCATCTTTTTTAAATGCAAAAAAGAAAATATATATCGAATTTGCGCTTTACAAACGACTCAGAGTACTGTATAATAGCTTTCGTTGAGGGGCATTAGCTCAGCTGGTAGAGTGCCACACTGGCAGTGTGGATGTCAGCGGTTCGAGTCCGCTATGCTCCACCAAAGCAGCTCAAATACGAACCGCAGGTGTTTTTCATCAAAGAAACGTTCGGGTTGGTGTTTGAGAGATAAAGTTCACGGCTGTTGCATCAAGCAACAGCCGCTTTTCTTTGGCTTAATCCAAGCCCAATTCTTTTTTCAGCAATCGAATGCCCTCGGTTACGGCATTCACGCGCTGCGTTCCCATAGCGGCCGCGCATTTTTCAATATCTTCGATCTCCTGCTTTGAAAGTCGAAAGCCGATTTTCTCGGTGCGCGGGTTTACTGTGGGCCTTCCCATTTTTTCTCGCCGATAATAATCACGTCCTCTCTTGATTTACGGGGCAAGACATGATACAATGTAGGCACGAAAGGGCGGCGGCAAGTTCCGCCCCGTTCGTGTGGTAGCTGGTTGCCTTACTTATTTATCCAATAGGGCTTCCAGCTTTTTCAGTATTTCTTCTTTGCTTTCGCTGTCTTTGATGATTGTCATCACCATGCGGATAACTGCTTTGAATTGAAAATCCGTCATACCTTCCATGCTTTCCTCCTTTCTCGTCCTGCCCCGGTACTACGGTAGTTTCTTACCGTGATTATATTCTAACATATGGTCGAGCAAAAGTCAAGTCTTTTTTGTTGAAAACGCAAATATATTTAACCGAATTCATAAAGCTAAAAACAAAAAATGCGTCCGCAAACTGTAAAGCATTGCAATTTGCGGACGCAGGGTGAGTTCGTGATTAATTAGTCCTCTGCTTGTCGAATCTCCGGCAGGCCTGCAACGCTGGTGAGCAGCGAGAGGATACCAGCAAGCACGGAAGCAGATGCTACTGCAATCCAATTAACATCACCGAGTACAGCGGACGTGCCGATAGTTGCAACGGCAGTCTGAGCGATTGTTTTAACGGCACGGATGCCTGCGGCTTTGAGCCAGAGTTTTGTTTTTACGGTCATTGTTTTATCCTTTCTGCGGTTTTTCCGCATCATACTATATCATACTATGGGCAGTTCCATGGCGGACGTGAAGAGTGCATCCGCCCAGCCGTCTCCGTTTAGAGCTTTGTAGATATCATGCTGTATAATGATTTGCTGCGTGTCTGTCTGCGTGCGGCTGCCCTTAGCTATGATGGCGCGACACCGTGCCTGTAGGCTGTCGAGAGTGAGCATCATAAGAGCTTGCCGTTCGGCGGATGCGGCGCGGGCTTCGGCGGCTGATACCTGCGCTGCCGCTTTTTTGCGTTCCCGGTGTGCAGTCAGTGCCGCCGTCACCACAGCGGTTAGTGCTCCGCTGCCAAGCACGGCACTAATCAATGTTATCCACAGACTTGCAGTCACTGGTTGGCACCGTCCTTCGTGATGGTAATGCGGATACCGTGCATCAGCACGGTTGCAGCATCATCCATCATAATAGGGTTAGTTTCAGCCGGTGCAGGTGTGCTGTAGTCAGCAATCATGCTATTGTATGCCGATTGGGATTTTGCACCCCACTTACCATCTTCCACCAGAGCCTTGCCGTCACCATCTGTATAGCCTGCTGCATTAAGTGCTGTCTGCATTGCTTTGTATGCCGCGCCGGTGTGCATAGGGCTTGTTATTTCGAATTTTGCTTTTACCATCGTTTGTTCCTCGCTTTCTTCTTCTTCGTAATTGAATTTTACTGTCATGCGTCCGGTATGCGTCCACGGACGCTCAGTCAGCCGTGTAATTACCACACCGTACGCTAAACCGCGTGCTTCAACAACAAGCGGTTCGCCCGTGTGCGTAAATCCGCACACCCACCCCACATGCGTCATCTTCCCCTTGCTGTTTGCCATAAACAGTGCATCGCCGATTGTATAACTGCCGTAGTCTTTGGTTGCTGTACGTTTTTCTGTACACCAGTAGTTATAGTTCATATCGGCATTGATATCAGTCTTCTCCCCGCATTCGTATGTAAGATATGCGTCAAGAAGCCCTTGGCAGTCTGTCGCACACTCCGTTGATTTCCAGTTTTTTGTGTAGTAATCGTACGTTTCGGGTTTCCAACCCCGTTTTATGTATTCGTTGCGGTACCGGGCAATGGTACTATCTGTTGTTTTCACCCGTACGCTTCCAAACAGATAATGCCAGGGCTCCGTGCAACAATCATTGGTGGGTATAGGCAGCTGTGCACCCGCAGGAACGGATGCTGCATGGGTCAGCGCCCAGCAAATAAAATCTTTTGCTTTTAGCATTGTTACTCCTTAATAATCGCTTTCGTACATCTCAATTTCGTAAACATTGAGATAATAGGGATACCCGGTCTGATTCGTTTTGCGCATGTTGATTTTGAACAGGCGCCTTGCTTCGGGCATATCAATGCGGTCAACAGATATGTCAGCGGTATTGCCGTTTGTGACATGAATCTTTTTCCATGCCCACGCAATCTGGCAGACTCGATTCCGTTCGGAGCTGGTCAGATTGAAAAACGATTCTTCCGTGAAATATCTTTCGTTAAGGATATAAACATCCCATGACGATGTGTTCAGGTTGGAATCTTCACCTGCGGAACCGGCATGATATATCTTGAGTATCGGATTTGCAACGGGGGTATGAATGTCAAATGCAACCCAACCATTGACGCCGGAGGTGTGCCACTTGTCGGCTTCGGGATTACTCATCTTTCCGTCAAAGGCGTGCTGCGGCCCGTTCTTCGCATAATCCGGATACTCCTTGTTGTAGTAAAGAATGGCAGCATTGAGTGCGAGGTTCTTCCTTAGGTGATAAATCGTTTCGCCTTTAAACACTGCCTTTTGTATTTGCTTCCCGGCAGCGTAAAACCTCCCGTTTCTTTCCAGCGTTCCTAAAGACGCCTTCGCAAGAAAAGCTTTCATTCCAGCGTTCCCCCATTTTCTCCTTCGGGAGTCTCGGGATCCACGATGAGATACAGCACGTTATCATCCTGCTGCTCGGGTAGCTCCGTAACCACTCGATACCGCATATAACCGGTGAAGTCAAACGTCCCAGCCATCGCCTGCGCACACTCTTGTGCGGTCTGTGCGCTTGACGCTGCTGCGCTTGCAGCCGTCCGTGTGGTCTGCGCATCTCTTGCTGCTGCACTTGCAGCGGTTTGTGCGCTTTCAGCCTGTTCAGATGCTGCTATGACTGCTTGAGCTATGTCAGTGGTCATTGCGAGGATCTGCCCGTACACATTATTTTCAGGTTCTTGCGGCATTCCCGCTCTGTCAGTGATGCAAGCTTCGCACTTGACATGCGCCGGTGTAGTGGTGCGGATGTCTCCGGCTTCAATGCCGATATCAACCATGTTGACACCGCGCAGCACGGGAATGCCGCACGTTGATCCGTCAAATAATACACGTTCATGGCGGATATTGCCGCGTGTATTTGTTACAAATACGGCAACCTTATTGGGCATATCGTTCCATTCATCATCTAAATCGAAATCAACGATATAGTCGCTGTTGCCGCATATAATGCACTGCCACCGCTGTGCTGTTGCGATACGGTTGCGTACGGTAACGTTAATTGTTGGCATAGGTTATTCCTCCGTTCTTTGTTTATGCTCTTTATGTTCTTGAACCTGATCCTGAGATCACGGATTGCACGATTTTTTCTATTTCTGCTTTCAGCTGCGGTGCTGTATCGTTTTTTAGACTGAGCGCAATATTTCGGGCCGCTCCGGATTTGTTCAGATATTCATCTGTCAGCTGAGCTATATGCTGTCGCATGGTCAGGTTCTGTTCGAGCATGGATCGACTTTCGGCACCGAGTGATATGCGCACGGCATACGGACTGCAGAGCCGATAGGTTATCTTATTTATCAGCATTGTGACATTCAGGTTGTGCGCAGAGCTTATCAGCTGCACCTTGTCGCCCAGTGCCGGACGGCTGCCCAAAAGCGCCGCATCGATTGTGATTGTGTTGTGTAGAGTTGCAGCTTTATTCTCCAGGTATTGTTTCCCGCGGTCATACAGGTTTTTTGCTACTGTAACGTTTTCCCATGTGGTTTCCGTCACCGGTGCATAAATCACACCGTATGATGCTGCAAGTCCGTTGTCAATCAGGTAATCGTATCCATCGTTTTCGGTTTCAATAGTTAATCGCCGTTCCTGCGTAGTGCCGTCAGACAGTGTTTGCTCGATCTTTGCACCCAGTGGTATACATGCCGTGTACGTATTTTCTGCGCTGCGAGACTGAGTTAGATTAATTAGATTTTCGTCTGCTGCGACAGTGTGTGTCACACCTGTAAAATTTTCTGCATAGTCCAATACTGCATTTTCTTTAACATCGTACCTTACACGTATGTATCCGCCATGCGTTTCCAGTATACGTGTTTGGATTACATCCCACGCAGACAGGTAATCCGTGCTGCTGTAATGTACATAATCATCTGTTATACTTATTGTTCCCAATACGATGTGCTGCCACGGTTTCGTATCCTTGTTGTGTGCTGTGATGACGTATGTCAAAAACTCTTTGAGTGATCCGCTGAAATCAAACGGACGTATTATGCTGTCATTCAAAAATGCCAGCGGACCTTCGCAGGTCACAGATCGTGTTTTCAAAAAATCGCTTGATTCGGTCAGCATACGCCCTTTGAATACAAGGGTTGAATCGTCATAAACACGAAGAATAGTGGCAGGTGCTGAGAACAGTGAGCTGCTGTTGTGCAGTGCAGGAAGCTTGAATGTCAGTGTTCCGGCCTTGGAAAGTTCCAGCGTAAGTGTTGGATCGCCCAGCTGCATCCCCGGGATATCATTGTTGAATACATCAACATCACCTATTTTAATTCGATAGCTCATAGCGATCCCTGCCTATAGCTTATAGCGCACATGCTTATGATGCCTGCGGACGTCTGATTAGGGGTAACTGTTACGGATATTCCGCCATCAGGAATACGCAGTGCAGTCAGCTGTGTTTTCCCGATGGCAAGCTTTTGTGATTGTCCGCTGCCCCAGCTTATCGTGCAGGTCACGTTAGTTGTTACAGTTGGATAGCACGGCATCCGTCCGTTTTGCAGCGTTGCCGTTGCAGCACCGTCAGATATGTTCAGCGATACAGTCGTTAGTGCGGCTGCCATTTTATATGGAGCAGCATTGAGTTCGATTGTGACGGTGCCGAGTGCCGCCTGTGTGGACAGCGATAGCACCTTGCAGCGTGCATCATAGTAGTAGCTGCTGTCCCGGCTGAATACCACGTTAAGCCGCTTGCCATGTATAGCATTTGCTATGGTGCTTGCGGTCCTCGTCCATGATCGAGTGTGATCGATTGCTTGCAGTGTAAGTGTAAATGTACGATTACTGTAGCGAATATCACCTGCCGCTTCGGTCAGATCTATCTGTCCATCGCCACCGGCAAGGGATAGATACTCCGTTTTTGGTTCAGGAAGCGGAATTTGGTAGGGCTGTAGTTGCAGCCCCCAGTCTTCATATGCATCCCATTGTCCGAATTTCACGTTCAGACGGATTTTTCGGGCTGTTATGCCCATTAACACAGCCTCCTTTGTTTTTTAATTTGGAGATTTCCGAGTGCAGCATCCATCGGTTCGGCCAGTTCGCCAACCAGTGTGCCGGTGTCAAGCATGATCTTTGATTGCTGCTGTTTTGCAAGCAGGGCAGGAAGATACGTCCGGCATAACTGTGTCAGTTCGGTTTCTCGGCCAGATATACCCAAGGATGATGCAGCGATTTTGAATTCCGGATATCGCCTGGATGTTGCAGACACGGCAGCACGCAGCCGCCGTGCGGTTTGATTCACAGCTTTCATACTTTCTGTATCAGATGCCAGCTGCATCGATGCTCCGATGCGCTGCATAGCCCTGACAGTGGTTCCTAACCGTGATTTCATGTTTTGTTCTACGTTTTTCATTTCGCGACCGAAACCAACGCCCATACCTGCCGCCATGTTATCACCGATATCTGCAAAAACGGTGGACGGTGAGTGTATGCCGAAAAATCCTTTGATTTTACCCAGCAGATCACTGCACCACCCTTTGACTTTATCCCATATCCATGCCGCAGCATCCTTTATGCCGTTCCAAAGTCCCTTTATCAGGTTTAACCCGGCATCGGCAAGCATGTATACAAGTGATCCGATTGCGTCTACAATACCGATGATGATTTGCGGAATGGCTTTTACAATTTCAACGATAATTTGCGGCAAGTTTGCGATAAGTGCAACGAATAGTTCAATGCCTGCCTGAATCAGCAGCGGAACGGCATCTATAACAGCGGTTATAATACTGTCGATTATTTTGGGTATTGCAGCAACAATTCCGTTTATGATTGCGGGGAGGTTCTGAACAAGTGCAATCAAAAGATCAATGCCTGCCTGTACCAATAATGGTACAGATTCGACAATTGCGGTAATAATGCCGTCAATTATCTGCGGAATAGCTTCAACGATTGCTGTTATGATATCCGGCAGCGCACCGATAAGCGCGGTTAAAAGATCAATACCCGCCTGTACCAATAATGGTACAGATTCGACAATCGCTGTAATAATGCCGTCAATTATCTGCGGAATAGCTTCAACGATTGCTGTTATGATATCCGGCAGTGCACCGATAAGTGCGGTTAAAAGGTCAATGCCTGCCTGTACCAATAATGGTACAGATTCAACAATTGCGGTAACAATGCCGTCAATTATCTGCGGAATTACTTCAACAATTGCTGTTATGATATCCGGCAGCGCACCTATAAGTGCGGTAAACAGCTGTATACCCGCGTCAACAATCTGGGGAATCGCTGAAATTATGAATGTTGTTACAGCTGCAATAATCTGTGGCAAGGCTTCGATTAAAACGGGCAGTGCAGCAATCAGTCCCTGCGCAAGTCCTGAAATCAGTTGCAAGGCGGCGTCCAATAGCAGGGGCAGACTTTCAATTAGCCCTTGTATGATTGTGACTATAGCCTGTACAGCGGCGGGTATCAGTGTTGGCAGTGCATCTGCAATGCCGGTTATCAGTGATTGAACAATCAGCATCGCTGCCGCAATGATTTGCGGAAGATTGTCTATCAGTGCACTCGTGATTGTAATCACGGCCTGTACGGCGGCGGGAATCAATGCGGGAAGCATTTGCACCAGTGCGGACAGGATTTCTGCAAAAAGCTGTGATGCAGTTTCCAACAGCGTCGGCAGCAGGCGCATGAGCTGTGATGTCAACGCGCCGACAGCCTGCGGAAGTGCGGCTGCAACGGATTCGAGCACCGGAGCTATGTTATCGACCACGGCACCGAATGCATCTGCAACATTGGCCGACAGTAGGGCAATGTCCGCGCCCGAATTACCGAGACCTGCGGTCAGCGATGATACCGATGCCTTCAGCAACCCAAGCGATCCGGATATCGTGCTTACGGATTCTTTTGCAAAATTTCCGGCATACTGTTCGGTTGTTTCAAAAAACATCCGCATTGCCATTTCTTCACGTTCCGCACCGCTGGCCGATGCCCAAACAAAATCCAATCCTTTACCGGCAGCATATGCTTCGATTGTTGTTGCGTTCATAGCAACACCCAGGTTGTCCATCATCGTGAAGTTGCCCTTTGCTGCGCCTGCAACGGCATTCATCGCATCCTCCATGTTAATACCCATAACGGATGCCATATCTGCGGCACGCTGCATCGCTTGAGTCGTGAGCTCCAAACTTCGTTGCTGCGTCAGTCCGCTTCCCTGAAAAAGGGCTCCCATCTTGTTCGCTGTCGCAAGGTATTCGCTTTGTGACAGCCCAAGATTTTTGTAGGCTTTCTCTCCCGATGCGGCGATAGAATCGGCATACTCTCCGAAAACAGCTTCGGCACCGCCAAGATTTTGTTCAAGTTCACTGAACTGTGTTACAACATCTTTTCCAAGCTTTATTGCAGCGGCAACGGCGGCGGCTGCAACTGCAGCAAGTGCCGTTCCGATGCCTCTAAGCACACCGCCGAGCTTTTCAAACTTACCGCTGCTTTTTTCCGATGCATCGCCTGTTTCTTCGATCTCCTGTGCAGCGCCGCTTGCTTCTTCGGAGAGTTCATTCAGCGCATCCGCATTTTTGCTTATCGCGCGTTCCGTATCCAGCATAGCCGCCTTGTTGTTGTTCAGATTGACCTGCATTCTCTGATACGCGGGATCTGTCGGCTCAAGGCCTTCGGATACCATGCGTTTAAGCGCGGCTTCGGCGGCTGCAACCTTATTCTGTTCTTCAACAAGCTGCTTGTTCAGCACGGCAGCCTTTGCCGTCAGTGCTTCGGTGCTGTCGGCATTATCCGCATACTGAGCGGTAACAAGCTTCATTTCCGATGCGACTTCGGCTAATGTAGAGTTGATTCCGTTACATGTATTTTGATACTCTGTTGATGCATCTGCGGCACTGCCTGTCCCTTCGGAGAGCTTGTTCAGCGCATCCGCATTTTTGCTTATCGCGCGTTCCGTATCCAGCATAGCCGCCTTGTTGTTGTTCAGATTGACCTGCATTCTCTGATACGCGGGATCTGTCGGCTCAAGGCCTTCGGATACCATGCGTTTAAGCGCGGCTTCGGCGGCTGCAACCTTATTCTGTTCTTCAACAAGCTGCTTGTTCAGCACGGCAGCCTTTGCCGTCAGTGCTTCGGTGCTGTCAGCATTATCCGCATACTGAGCGGTAACAAGCTTCATTTCCGATGCGACTTCACGTAATCCGGCATTGATGCTTTTGCACGCATCTCGGTACTCTTTTTCGCCGCTGATTTCGATTTTTGTTTTCATCGTGTCGGTTCTGTCAGCCATATGTTCACCTTCCTTACGCAGATAATATACGCAGATAATAAAGGCAGGCTCCGAACAATCAGAAGCCTGCCAATGCCGCATCAATGGGATCCATGTGCGGATTATTCTTTGTTTCGAACCTGTCGGGATTGAATTCCCTGTGGATTTCGAATAGTTTTGTAATTTTATACGGTGTCATGTGCCACACTTCACGCTCCGGGAAGTGCAACAGTGTAACACCGATATAGATCATGCGGGCAAGGTCAATGCCCTGCCCGCAGTTTATTCCCCCTCGTCATCGGGTTCAGCGTGCGCGGTTTCCGCTCCGCCGTTGCCGACCGTGAAGGATGCGAAAATTGCATCTTTTACTGCCGCCATGTTGCCAACGTGGATCATGTGGCCGACCTGCTGTTCGGTGAGCTCCGGCTCTGCTTCGTCCCTGCCTTCATTAAGCAGCAGCGTCAGCAGCCAGCGCAGGGTTTTGATGCCGTCTTTACCTTGCAGCTTAGCGGGCAGAGCTTCAATGTCCTGAAATCGGTCCTGTACCTCATCTATAACGTTCAGACTGAACAGCAGATGTCTCTGCTTATCCAGCATGATAGTTGTGCGTCCGTCTTTAATTGCGCTCATTTCTCCCTCCATCAACATCAGGTGCCGGTGCTGTCAGCAGGTTCTTTCACTGCCGTGAACCATGCTTTTGCAATATCTTCGGTTTCGGCACCAACATAGTCTGCTTTCCAATTGCCGTCTTCACGCGCGGTTATTGTTCCGGTGATTTCGGGTGTTTTGTACTCGATGCCGTCCCCTTTGGTCTGAAATGCATCGGCAGGCGGTGCGAATTTCACGCGATACAGCCATATGTACCTGTACTTTCCTCCCGTTTTGCGTGCACGGAATCCAACCGCTACATACGGTGCTGCATCCGCAGTGTTTGCATAGCTTATGCCGTCTTCGCCAAGTGTCTGCCCGAATAGATCCGTCTGAACCTGCGGCGACAGGTCATTGATGTTCAGCTTAATTTCTCCGCTTGAAAACTCCTTTGCTTCATCGTCAAGCGCATCATCGGCGTACAGTGCCGCTGTTGCATAGTTGATTGACAGTTCCGCGCTGATCGCTTTCGCCATTCGCACCGGTGTTGCATAGGTCCACTTGTTGGTTTGCTGATTTCGGGTAATTTTAGAGTAGTATATGTCTCTAAGTCCTATCGTTGCCATTAGGTTACCTCCTCGATTAGGTATTTTGTTTCCATCGGCACATGGTAATATGCCGTATCAGGTTCATAGATTTCTGCGCCAACGGATGTACCGAAAAAATCCGCTGATTCCAGTTGTGTTATCATGCGCTGCATCAGCGCGATATAGTTTGAACGCGAATAGATATCTATTCCAAACAGAATTTCATATGAGCTTGCTTCATCATCCGCATTGTTGCGCGGGTTGATTGATATGATCTGATGAGTGATGTATGTATCATGGTTGCCCGAATTAAACAACCGCGATACCGGAGCCCCTGCCGAAGCGGCGGTCAGCGTATCAATCAGCTTTTTGTCCGCGACTGCAATTGCATCATCCATCGGCACCGCCTTTCTGAGCAGCGTGCATCACTTCGTACATAGCAGCATTGACGCTGTCACCGCAGTTTTCGTTTGCTTCCTGCACCCAGCGCGATCCGGGGATGCTGCTGCATCCGTAGTTCAATATAAATGCTTTATCAGCATTGCGGATGCCTTTACGATCCTTGCCTTGCGGGTAAATGTCGATACTGCTGCTGTAGTCTTTGCGTTTGGGGCGCGTAGCCTTTATACTTTTGAGCATATCGCCCGTGTCAATGTGTCGATGACGTACAGCACTGTCCTTTTGCGCTGCTATAACCACGTTGGCACCGGCTTTCAGCATGGATTCTACAGTATCCCCGATTTCGTCAGCACGTTTGTTCATGCTCACGGCAATTTCGTGTATGCCTATACTCTCAAACCTGGCTATCGGTTTCACCCCCTTTATCGCTCTTCATATCAGATAGCGTTAGTTCGGTTTCTTCACCGTTCGATGCTGTGTAAGCGCGGGTAACGATGTAGCGGTTCCCGGCAAATTCGGCGTACTTTTCATCATGATACTCATCAGACGATAGTACAAATTTTAGTACAGTTGTGTATCCCGCCATGGCCGCTTTGTAGAACTCATTCGTTCCTACTGATTTTCGCTCACCAAAAACCTGCGTGCGCTGCTCTTTGGGCGGCAGCAGGAATCCGTTTGCATCGCGCTGTGATTCAGATCGCGCTATCAGTACCAGTTCATCACTATACAGCATCGTTATCACCTACCAATGCTAATGTGCTTTTTATGTGTTCGAACGCCTTGATATAGCGTTCATTATCATCATTGAACCCGAAATGCGCCTTACAATAAAGCATCACCGCACGATTCACAAGCGGTGATGCTTCGGTTTCATGTGATATTCGTACGGGAATATCCGCGCCTGCTGCCCTTAACTCATCGAGTGCCGCTTCGATAAGATTGATTATTTCGGCGTCAAAGCTCTTTGATGTGCGGCGCAAGGCTAAACGTGCATCGTCAAGCAGCACTTTGCACCGCCTTATGCCGTTGCCTTTACAAGCTTGACGAACGCCTCTCCGAATGCAGGCGCACCATCGAAAATAGCGATTCCGGCATACTTATAGTTGTTGTTATCGATGTTGTACATCGACTTTACGTTGACGGCTTCGCCAAGGTTGCCTACATACTTCTTCATATCACCCAGGAATGCTTCGTGCAGTGTTACATCATCGCTCAGTACAACGGGATACCCGTAAACAAAATATTCTTTTCCCTGTACAGTAACGATATTGTTCTTGGCGTTATCCTGCAACGGCATGAAATCGGTGTACAGAGTGCGTTTACTCATAACGATCTTGGCATTGGCATCATACCCGGAGGGAAGCAGCCCGATCAAACTCAACACATTTGCAGTGGTCAATGATGCGTCCTTAGCGACAGTTACGCTGTTGGTGTTGCCCCACGTGTTAGCGGCATTTATGCCTTTCGGCTGACTTGATCCTGTGCCGTTTATTATCAGTGCATTGATTTTGTTGGCAATGTTTGAAGACAGCATTTCTGTAAGCCACGATTCGAATGCGGCTATAGACATTGTACGGACGCTGTCGGATATAACCACAAGCTTTACAATTTCATAGCCCGTCAGCGACACTTCAGCCGGTGTGTCGGTTGCAGCCGTAATGGCGGCATTTTCGGTGTGCAGTGCTGCTGCATTGGTAGTGCCTTCCACCACGAACTTAACATTCCCAGATACTTGCAGCAGTGTGATTTCGGCCAGCAGCGGAGCTTTCTCGCGAATTTTACTGATGATTTCATTCGCGGTTTGTGTGGGAATCAACTCAGCGCCTGCGCCGGTGGCGTTAGAGTATGCGCGTTCCTCCGCATCTGTCAGCCGTACACCACGCAACCTATTCAGCCATGCGCTGCGATACTCAGGGCTGTCGGCAGGATTGATGTTTTCAGGCTCGGTGTTGGGCAGTCCCATGCCGGGCATAGGGTTTGTGTTTGCTCTGCGATTAGCTATGCCGTTCAGAAGTGCTCTTCTGCGCTGTTCGGCCTGCATAAGGCCGTTTCGCTCCGTCTGAAGATTTTTCACTTCCTCTTCGAATGCGGCAATTTCAGCATCCGTGAGCTCTGCGGCGCGGGTTGTAATGTCGTTCTGAATCGCAGCCAGTCGTTCATCAATTTCAGCTATTCGGTTCATTTTGGTTATTTTACCTCCAGTTTGTTAAGCAGTCTGTTAATTCTGATTTTGCGCTTTAACGTCTCCCGTTTGCTTTTTGTGATCACTCCGTTACAAAAGGCACGCGCAGCTATTTCAGTATCCGGGTTAGCAGGGCAGCTTACCGCAGATACATCATAAACCTTTTTTATGCGTTTAATTATTCGTGTGTTGGTGCTTTCGTCAAAATCTTCATCGGCTATCGTGAATGCCCATGACATCTTTGTTACCAGGCCTGCACCGATTTCTTCGTACAGTTCTTTTGCGGCGGTTGATTTCGATAGATCTGCATACATCAAAAGCCCGTGTGAATCAGTTATCAAGCCAAGCGTGTTATTGCCGGTACGCGCCAGCACTTTGCCGTGATGATCGTACTGCATGATAACGTCTGACAGGTCCGCATTGTCAAGCGCAGTAGGTTCAATGCGTTCGTAGATTTTTGTATTATTAAAATCATACAGCAGATACGGCTTTCCGAACGTTGTTGCGTACCCTTCCACGTAGTGGGATGATTCAATTCGTTTCGTCTGTGTTGTTGACTGCTGTGTCAGCGGACCCAGCATTGCCCTGTATTCCCGTGTTGCGACTATCGGCATTGTCAGTCTCCTTTCCGAGTTGTGATACCTCTGCATATTCCTTGCGAATGTAGTACTTATCGCCGCCTTCTACGTGCGGCATATTGAAGATATCCATCACGCTGTTGCGATTTATAAGGCCACGGTCAAAAAGTTGTGTTGATACAGCGATTTTTGTTTCAGTCTTTGCATACTGTAGCCGATTGGCCGAAAACAAAATGCTGTTTCCGTGTGATATCTCTCGCGGGCTGAATGTCATGTTTGACATTACCAGTGAAAGCTGCACTGCAAACGGCTCAATTTTGCCCTCATAGTAGGCGCCCCATTCTTCATCAGTATAAGAGTTTGTCAGGATCTTTGCGTTTGTTCCGAAATACCTGTAAACCGATTCATTAATCAACTGCATTTGTGCCGGTGATACCGTCACGGGTTTCGAATCGACTTGCTTGATGTCAGAAAACTTGTTATCATAGATGATCATACCGCTTTCATTGTCTGCTGACAGATTATCCTTCGTAAATCGTTTGCGCTCCGCCTCTATGTCTTCGGGCTTAATGATGTTGGCGATTTTAGCCAGAAATCGGATGGATGCGGAATTTTTTACGCTGTTAATTATGCCTTGATTCTGTGTATGGATCAGCTGCATTGTCGGGCGCAGTGCGCTGTTACTGCTGCCGAAAAAATCATTTTCATACTGGAATTGCGTCAGCACACCGACACGTTCATATTCTATCGCTGCAACCTGTCCTGTTCCGAACGTGTACCGCAAATACGGTTTACCTTTGTGTTCGACCACTTCGCACCGCTGCGGAAGAACGGGATAGTAGTACATAATCACACCGCGTTCATCCTCGATAGGAACGATAAATGCAGTATTGTTTACAGATAGGATCGTTGCTATCCTGTAAATAAATTTGGTTGTATCCATGAAGGGGTTGGGTTTCATTTGCAGTGTCTTTTCCAGGTGCCGCATCGCCTTGCCGGTCATTTCCGGTTTTAGTTTGCTGCAAAAAGTGGCGAACTGGTGTATAGCTGCTCGGGTAAGCTCCATCTCATAGATGCTTTCCGGCGCGTTCGTAAAAACAGGTGTGTAGCCGTTCAGCAGCTTAAAATAACTGTTTGCTTGCAGTGCCTTAGGCTTGCCGAATATTGCATCAAACAACCCGCGCCGTTCACCCTTGGTAGTTTTATTCATTTTTCAGCAGTTCTCCTATTTCTTGATTGTACTTTTGCCGAACGGTCAGCGCATCAAGTACGGACACAAACCCGTCTATGCGATCCCGTTGATTTATTTTTATCGGCCTTATCTTGCGTGTTTCGAGATTTTGCTTCATTGCAACGTTAAGAAAATGCGCTTTGAGCAAGTCGTTTTCACCGCAAATTTTAAATTTGCCGTCCAGCATGATACCTTCGAATTCGCGTATAACCGGAGTTAGGTTCTCACCCTGGAAAACATCGTCCATATGAAATCCGTATTCACGCATTTGATCTACAAGGTACTGAGCTGAATAGCGGTCATATCCAACCTTAAGTATGTAAATCTTGTGCGCTTCCACTAGTGTGCGAAACCAGGCGAATACATCGTTGTAGTCAACGTGATTATCGCCTGACAGCGTCAGAATGCCTCGCTGCACGAATGCGCTGTACGGAACTCCGTCTTCCGCACACGCACGTTCCAGGCGCGAATGCGGCATGAAGAACTGCGTGAAATTGTACAGAGATCCGCCGCGTTCGATGATGCAGCTTGCTGCCGTAAGGTCCGTTGTCTGAGACAGATCCAGCCCGCCGACAGCATAGCAGCCTGCGAAATCGTCGATCGCACAGGCACATACCGACTTGGAAACGGTGTTATAGTCTATCCAGGCTACGCTCGAACTTTGTTTGATGTTGCAGTATTTGGTCAGGAACTCTGTTTTTTTGCTCGCGGATGTTTCAGCTACGGCAGCTTCATCTCGGAAAAAATCCGCCGATACAGACACTCCAATATTGGGGTTTGCTTTGCGGATTTCAGTTGCATCATTCCACCGATTGGGATCATCGATTTTATAAATAATGGGCAACAGCCTTGTTTCTTTGCTGCTGCCTTTCAGCACTGCTGATGCGCGTTTCATCAGCTCATCGAATATGCCGTTGTTTTCATATCCTGCCGTTGATATGGACAATATCAGCGGCTGTTTACGTGCACCCAGTGCGGATTTCATTACCTCGTACTGCTTAAGTCCTGCATCGCCCCGCCATGCTGCCATTTCATCATTCACAACTAAGTGCGGGTTGAATCCATCGGATTTTTTTGCGTTGAATGCTATCGGTTTCACGGTTGTGTTTGTATCGGCAATGTAAATATCACTGCGCCGTTTTTTTGATAATTCTTCAAGCTCCGGCTCTTTTTGAATCATTTGGTAGAATGCATTGAATACCAGACTTGCCTGATCCAGCTTCGGCGCAAGGCAGTAAATTTCAGCTCCGTATTCGCCGTCAATGTATGCCATATATGCGATGATTGCGGATGCCAACAAACTTTTACCGTTCTTCCGGCCAACAACCAGAAATACCTCACGATAAACACGATTGCCATTTTCATCTACAATTCCGAATATTGCTGACAGTGCAGCCTTCTGCCAAAGTTCCAGCTTAAGCAGATCCGATCGGCCCGCACTGTGGTGGCAAAAATTCTCGATGAAGTTTATTGGCTTCATTGCTTTTTTGTGGTTGTAAATCAGGCTTCCGTCCGATATGCCCTGCACCAATTTCTTGTACAGCGTTTTAACCTCAATGCTTGCCGCCATGGTTCCAGTGCGTATGCAGCGTTCATAGTCGATGATGTAGTTATTCATCACGTCTCAGTGCAGCCAGGCGGCTCTCTTTCTTGCGTTCCGGAGGCACAAGATCACAGAGCTGCTTAACGATTGCAGTTAGATTTTTGGTCATTGCGATATGCGTTTTCACATTCTCGCTTTGCTTAACCCCGAATTGGTTTGCGCCGTTTTGATACTCTTCAGTGTAGCCGTTTTCGTTTATGCTTTCCTGCAATTCTGCAAGCGACACGGATAAAAAAGCCGCTGTTGACAACAGCGGTTCCACAACTTTGCGTTGATTTCCGTCTAAATCTGCAAAAACTTTACCAAGTCGCTTTAATTCCTTCTTAATCAGTTCATCTTTCGATATGATCGCCTTTGCAGCCAAAGATCTGCCCTCCTTTCCGTCAGTTGCCCGAGACACCACCCCCCATCGACACGCGCTACACCGCACACGCGCACACCTGCGGAGTAATTCGTTCCTCCCCTCCTCGGTTGGCTGAACCCCTACTCGGTGTGAGAATAGGGGGGGATTATGTGTCCGTTCGCATCGAACGTATATCGCTTCTTGCGATGCTGATGATGCTCAGAGTTGTGGCAGTCCTGGCACAACGCTTCGAGATTATCCCACGACAGTGTAACGGTTGCCGTTCCGATATTTTTCGGTGTCAAATATTTTTTGTGGTGAACCACTTTAGCCGGTGTTACTATGCCGCGGCGCAGGCAGCGTTCGCACAGCCCGTTGACGCTAAGCAAATATGCTGCGCGTGTGGCATCCCACGCGGCTGAGTTATAAAACTTTTTCGCCCACTCTTGCATACGCACCTCGATTTGCACAGTTCAACAATGGTATTATAACACATGTTTTACTCTAATTTACTCTAATGTTTGCAGCGACAGCAAGGCTTTACCGTGTATCTGATGCACGCGCTGACTGCTGTATGACATGCGTTCGCACACCTCAGCCCAAGTATAGCCCTCGATGTACCGCATTCGCATCAATCTCCGCTCGACTGACGGAAGCATTGCAATTGCGGTTTCTATGCGCTGCATAGCCGCCGCAAGGTGTTCGACCTTTCGGCTGTATACGGCGGCGATATTCTCTTGCATGATGATAGCGGCAAGCATGGGATTGCTTGCTTTCCCGCCGTGCGCGGATAGTTTCGCAAGCCGTGTTGCTTTCATGGTTGTGCTGCTGTCCAGGTATTCCTGTATCAGCTTTTCAAGTTCTTCTTTCTCGCTTTTGATATTCTTGTAATTCCGCAGCTCGGCTTTCGTCATGGTTACTCCTTTCGCATTCGCGTATAGATATAAGCACCCGCCACAAACTTTGAATATCTGATTTCGCAGTCCGTAAACGTGTAGCCCTTGTACAGTTTTTCGAAAATCGCTTTTGGTTCGGTTATAAAATCAACAATCATCCGTTCAACCTTTCGGCGGCTGATGCGTGTATCCGATGTGGTGACAATCGGTTCTTTCAAGTTCTTTGAGCTGCACCACCGTTTGCCGCCCTTGCTTTGCTTTGTCATATAGCGGGACAGTGCTTCGTATCCGTACTCATTCGGCTGAAGCCTGCGGCAGTTTGCGTACCCCTTGCCCCACAGCCGCTCTATCTCATCTCGCGGCATTCCGCTCATAACAACATGGTGGTGTACACGTTTTGGTACACCGTCAGCATCGGCATACTCTATGACGTATATATACTTCATTTCGCTCAGTCCGTGCTTTCGGCGGTATGTACGTATCCGGCGGATATAGTTCTGCATATCCCTGCGGGCTTGATCTGCATCCGGAACAAAATCTCCCGCATATGTCAGGGTTACACAGCAATCATCTTCGGTGAAGTTTGTATTCAGCCTTCGTTCCAGGCGCTTGCGGGCATTGCGCTCATTCAGTGCGATCTGCTCGGCGCGGGTTATGTGGTGTTTCGCTTTTCGTACCTCGTTTGCAGTGTTCCATATCGGGAAGATTTCGCACTCAAGCATCTTACCTGCCTTGATGGTTTTGCATCTGTATCTGCCTACGGCAGTGTGATTGGTGGCGATTGCGCCGGATGCAGTGTCCGTGAACAGCTGCATGTATCGTTCGGAACTGTGCATGTGTGAACCTCCTGCCGATATGATGCGTGATGTACGCAGGGGGTTAAGACCCCCTGCATCCCCCCCGAGTAATACCCCGGAAGGGGATAGCGCACACGCATACTCAAACGTTGACTTGTTAATACTTCATACAAGCCCGAAAAAGACTTGTGGCTTTCTTATTATAGGTAGAAACGTCTACTTCTCAGCACCGGCACGTGTCTTAGCCGCTGCCATGCCCTTGCTCTTTTTGCAGTCGCACTTTTCGTTCGGATCAAGCCGTGCTCCGCAATACGGACAGGTTTTATAGTAGGTGCTTGTCCGCTTCGATCGGCATATAGCCCTTGCGTATGTGGTATTCATGCTGGTTAAGCTCCTTATTATCGGTTATCAGTTTGCCCCGCCATGCCGGAAGGATACGTTTGCTGCCGTCAGCAAACACCGCATACATAACAGTGTTGTTATTGCTCATGCTGTAATATCCTCGGCTCGGTGATACCGGATCACATTGCAGTTCGCAGATTTGCCATGCATTCGGGTAGTCGATGCTGACACGCAGGCACGGCACATGCAGCCTGTCCCCGTTTCGATTCTGCGTGAACTCGCGTTCCAGTATGATTTCCCGTGCGGAAAGTTCGTAGTGTGCACAGGCTTGCTGCACAAGCCTGTGCATTTGCGGCAGCAGGTTCATATCATATCGGCATCGGCGGCAGGGCATTTTTCTATTTCCGCCATGATGAATTTATATATGTTGTCCGCCATTATCTTGTAAGGCTCATGCATCGAACTGTTTTCCGCCCCTTTTTCATCTACCGTTTTGCGCAGGTCCTTTTCTATCTGCGCCAGCAGGGTTACAGCGTTGATACACTTGGCAGCGCGTTCTTGCGTCTCTGTGTAAATGGAATGTACCGCTTGCGCAAGCTCAAACATGATTCCGTGAATGCCCATCTCTTGATCATAGGTATCCGGATCGCTGTAACGCATAACATCCTCTGCCATCTGACGCAGATCTTCAAGCGTAACATGCGTTCCTGCAAACCTTCGCACATAATCAAGGAACTGCGCATATTCTTTATTGGTTGCCAGCGCAAACCAATCATTTCTAATGAGGATTTGCTGCACCTCTTCAGCGAACATTATTCGAATTTCTTTTATAGGTTTTGGCTTATTCATAGGGTATTCCTTTCTATGCTTATACGCTGCGTTCTGTCAATTTCGCACCGCCCCGCAGTCTGTGCAGGGCTTGTTTTTGTTAAGCACCTGCACTTAAACGGGGAGTAGGGAGGAAATCCATGAATGCGAACCTTGACAGAACGCAGCGTAGTTATCCACATGTTCCTGTTGAATTGTGGATTATTCCTTGGGAGCAGCATTCAGCAATTGTGCTATCTTCTCGGCTTCGGTAGAAACAATTTTGCGTTTCGCAACCAGAAAATCTATCGAGTCATTCAGCCCTACGATGTTATCGACCGTAACAGGAAGTATTGTTCCGTCCGGCAGCCGAACCATTAATTTCATTTCAGCAACATACTGACGCATACGCTTGTTATCTGAAAGACATGCATCGATTCGGCTTAATTCACGTTGAACGGTCTTTTGTCGTGCTATAACAGCATCATCGAATTCTTTAGAATAAGCGTCGGATACAAGCGTGCCGCTTCCGGCTGAAATTTCATCTTTTGGAGCAGCATTCAGCAATCGTGCGATCTTCTCGGCCTCGGCTTCGTCTTGCGGGTTAAGTTTTCGCCCAAGCAGGTTTTCAATCGCATCAAAAAACTGCTCCATAGATTTCGCTTTCCATAAGATAGAATGTTTTTCCATAGAGTGTGCAGCGGTCAATTTCGTACCATGTGCCGGTATGTCCCTTAATCTTGATGTTTTCAAGTTCTTTTTTCGCCACTTCAAGCCTTCCTTTCAGCATATATCCTTAATAATCGATTCAACCGCTGCCCAGTACAGCGGCATACCAAGGAACATAACCTCGCCGCCGTACAGCAGGGTGCCGCGAAACTCCACGGCATACGGGCGGAACAGCTTGAACAGCAGCCAGCCGAACAGCGTGATAAGTGCCCACTTTATCACTTTGGCAATTGCTTTTCGCAGTGCCTTATTGCGTTTGGAATGCCTTCGCCTTATCATTCTACACTCCAAACTATGAGTACTTCTTCCAAGTCAATATACATCAGACGCGGGAGATCACATTTTTCAGCACTCCAACCGATAATTTTTCCACACGCATCTTTGTGGACTATAAATTTAGCGCACTCAAAATCCGGCGATACAGTTCCGTTTTTCATAAAAAAGCGTATTTTCATTCACACCTCCGTGAGCTTTGCCGTGCGGCCTTTTCAACCATATCGCGGAACGGCTTGCTGCCGCAAAGCGCAGTTGCAATGTCGGCAGCGGCTGCATCGCCGATATCGGCTTCAACATACAGCGGAACGGCGGTGCCGAATTCGCCTGTTGCCCTGTCGCGCGGTGCAATGATTCCAACCTGAATGTATTGTTTCTGCTTCGTTTGCGTTTCTGTTGTCATTGGTGGTTCCCTCCTTAATCAAAACTAACGCCCATGGCGGCTTCGTAGCGGTGAAGGATCTTCGTGCTTGCGTCAATCACTTCGTCCGCTGTTGCACCGCGAATCGATCCGCTCAGCATCTTGTTAAGACGCGGCGCGTCAACGATGATGCCCGCCGCTTCCAACTGTGCAATCAGCCAAGTTTTAGGCAGTGCGTTACGGCAAAGCATTATTCTGACTTCGTGCCTTTCATTTCGTGTAGTCTCCATTTAGTAGTCTCCTCTATCGTTTTTTATGTGCAACAAACATTGACATTATATGTCAACAATGGTATACTGTGGTTGCTGAATCCAATGAACCATTGTCGCAGTCCGTTTTTGCGGGCTTGTGTTCAATGTTTGTTGCTTTCAATAGTATTGTACCATACGAATGTATGAATGTAAATACAAAATCAGACATTTGCATGATATATTTTGTTGAAGGGGTTTTTATGGATATAAGTCGCATCGTTGAATTGGCAAAGAAACAGGGAAAAACAATGGCTCATCTTTGCCGTCTTTTAGGTAAAACGCGTAGTTATTTAAATGATGTGAGACGTGGTGCATGTGTGTTACCATACAATTCTATTGAGGTTATTGCTGCTGATTTAGGAACAACACCGGAGTATCTGCTGTTCGAGACGGATAATCCGTCCGTACCGGTAAGCAATCAGAGCATGAAATCTGATGTTGAGCCTGCGCTTACTGAGCAGGAAAAGATGTTGGTGGAAATGTTTCGCGGAACAACTGAACAGGGACGAATGCGCATTATCCAGGCGGTTATGAACGTCTGCGATGACATTGAAAAAAAGCCTGCAAGAACGGATCAGATTTTTGTTGGCTGAATGCCAGGGAAAAAAGATCATTCCTTTTGAGCTGCTGCAATGCTGCCGCCGCTTGAAAGAGATAGATAACAATTCTTAATCAATTGGGAGGAACTTTTCGATGAAGAACATGAAAAAGAGTGTGTATGTGTTTTGGGGAATCGCTGCATTCGGCGTTTTGGGTGCAATTCTTTCAATTCCGAATCTGCAAAATATGCTGATTTACTTTGCGTTGATTGTTGTGTTCGGTGCTCTCGGATATTGGCAGTTCCGGAAGGGACAGACGGAGCAGCCCGCCGAATCTACGAAAGAGAAACCTGAAGAAAAAGGACCCGAGGGGAAAGAAAAGAAACAGGATAAGCCGACAGCGAAAACAGCTGAACGTGCAGCGGCTGAAACTAAGACAGCACAGCCGTCCGCCATGGAACGCAGTGCTCCGAGGGAAGAATCCAAGATAAAAGCGGAAGAACATGATAAGCCGACAGCAAAGGCGGTTGAATATGCAATGCCCAAAATCAAGACAGCACAGCCGTCCGCCATGGAACGCAGTGCTCCGAGGGAAGAATCCAAGATAAAAGCGGAAGAACATGATAAGCCGACAGCAAAGGCGGTTGAATATGCAATGCCCAAAATCAAGACTGCACAACCGCCCGCCATGGAACGCAGTGTTCCGAGGGAAGAACCCAAGATAAAAGCGGAAGAGCATGATAAGCCGACAGCAAAGGCAGTTGAATATGCAATGCCCGAAACCAAGGCAGCGCAGCCGTCTTCCGTGAATGAAATTGATTACGGTTTTCATTCAGATGATGATTACGACTATTGGAAGGTTAAGGTTGCGGGAGTAACATTTAAAAACGGCAGAAAATCACGTCAAACAATTCTGAAAAAGATTTTTTTTCGAGATGAACCCTTCAATAAGGATGAATGCCATTCATGCACACTGAGACGCGGAGAATATGAGGGCGAACCTTCATTCGCCGTTTGCGTACATGATGATATTATTGGATTCATACCCAAGGAAAAGGTGCAGTACTTTTACGATAACTTTTATCGTTGCGATGGTATTACCGCTATACGGGTATTCAGCGAACACGATATTATTGGAGCAAGAGTGGTTGTGCGCTTCCGCAGGAATGCGGATGAAACGTCCAAAGATGCACCGCAGGAAGTGACAACTGAGGCTGTACTTGAAACTTCAAACAGCAAGGCACAGTTTTGGAGCGATGATGAGGATGAATGTGATGAGGTTGAAAGTGAAGATAATGCGGCAGCCGATGAAACGGCAGCGCAGCCCGCTAAGACTGAAGCGGCTGATAAACCTGCATCCGTTTTCTTTGGGCAGGTGGTTGTTACTGAAGGGGAATTCCGGTCATTTACGCGCCGAAAATTGAATGAGATCCTTCGGGAAAAGGGTGCAATCATAGAATCAACCATTACAGGCAATACAGATTTTTACATTGTTGGTGATATACCTTTAGAAAAACTCGACAGCAATTGCTTGAGCAGCAACGGACGAAAGCTTGAACGCCTGCTTGATAAGGGTGAGTGCTATGCAACGGAGCTGGATGAAGATAAACTGTTAGCCCTGCTCGCGGAAGAATAACCGAGGTATCGCATGAAATTTAAGTATCCCGCCATGGGAACAACAAAAAACGCGGTTATCTATGCCCGATACAGCTCACACAGTCAGCGGGAAGAAAGTATCGAAGGGCAGCTGCGCATATGCCATGAGTATGCAAAAGCTGAAGGTTTGGCAATAGTCGGCGAATACATAGATCGCGCGATCAGCGGCACTACCGATGCCCGCCCCGACTTTCAGCGCATGATTGATGATGCAAAGAAAAAACAGTTTTCGTATGTAATCGTTTACAGGCTGGATCGGTTCGCGCGTAATCGATATGATAGCGTGCTGTACAAGCATGAGCTGAAGCAATGCGGCGTCAAAGTCGTGTCTGCAACCGAGGGCATCGGCACCGGGGATGAATCAATTCTGCTTGAAGCTTTGATTGAAGCCAGTGCCGAATACTACTCTATGGAACTGTCGCGCAAAATTAAGCGCGGACGGCAGGACAGCGCAATGAAGGGCAACTTCCTTGGCGGTGCCGTGCCTCTTGGGTACAAGGTGGTGGATTCTAAGTTTATTATTGATGATGAAACCGCGCCGATAGTCAGGTATATTTTCGAACGCTATGCGGCGGGGATAGGGAAAAAACAAATTATTGATGAACTGACGGCAAAAGGATACATGCGGCGCACTGGTAAGCCGTTTACATACAGGGCTTTCGATTCAGTTTTGCGGAACCGTAAGTACACCGGCGAATTCACTCAAACCGGGATCACGGTTGAAGGCGGATGCCCGGCGATTATAGACACGGAGATGTTTGAAAAGGTTCAGGCTCGACTTGAGATTAACCGCCGAGCACCGGCAAAAGCAAAGGCAAAAACGGAGTACCTGCTGTCCGGAAAGATGTTCTGCGGCTATTGCGGCGAACCTATGATCGGCATATCCGGCACTGGTAGACATGGAAAAACGTTCTATTACTACTCTTGCGTTGGACGGCGTGGAAAGAGCGGCTGCAAAAAACAACATGAGAAAAAGGACTTCATCGAGTGGTATGTTTGTGAGCAGACCGTGCAGTATATGCAGGATCCGGAGCGGTTGTCGCATGTTGCAAAGCGAATCATCGAGATTAACGATGCTGAGTTTGACGGCGGAAAGGTGAAAGAGCTGGAACGCGCCGTTGAAAACTGTGATAATGATATTCGAAAGCTGGTTGATGCACTTACAACAATTCCCGATGCGGGACGTGCCGCACTGTATGATAAGATTGAACGTATAGGTGCAGCCAAGGCCGATATGGAGATTGATCTTGCAAAGGTTCGCGTGCTTTCCGAGGTGAGATATAAGCAGGAAGACGTTGAAGCATGGATAAGATCCATGTGTCGCGGGGATCTGATGGACTTTGAGTTCAGACGGCAGCTGATTGATGTTTTCATCAACTCCGTGTATCTGTTTGACGATCGGGTTGTTATCGTTTATAATATTAAGAACGGCAAGCAGGTGTCTGCCATAGATGTGCTTAACGCCGTTGAAGAACTGGACGGTGTGGAGCTGTTTCCAGACAGCGCGGAAGACAGCAGTGCAGGGGGGAGCGGTTCGTTTTTAGTCACGGATGCTCCACCATACATGAAAAATCCGAACTTATTCCCAATCGGGAACGGGTTCGGATTTCTTATTTTCATCAAAGATATTATCGATTGAGCGTGGATCCCCGGTTTTGCCTTGCGCAAAACCGGGGGCTTTGTACATTCGACGAAGAATTCCTCCTTCTGTACAATAGCAGTATCAACCAAAAGGGTGATTGCATACGGAAGTTCAGTACATTAGCGGGGCGGCGCCCAGGATGTCTGTTTCTGCGAATTTGACGGCCCCGCTTCCGGAAATGTCCTTGTCATTGTTGAAGGACAATAACCGATTATGACAATGACCTCCGTAATGCAGGTCTTGTTGTGATAACCCTGCCGGGAAGGGCAGGAAAATACCGAGCAGTCTGCTTCAGATCCCCGCCGACTTCTGCTGCGCAGAACTGGCTTCCGCCTGCCTTGAGGACGGCGGTCAGTACGTCTATTTCCGGGAAGCCGGCACGCTCGTGTTACTATATGTGGGAGAAGCAGAACCGGAAGACAGTCTGATTCCGGCTTGACAGCGATGCGAGTCCCAATGTATAATTTCCCTGAGGGCTGTACGGTCCACAAAAGCAGAAAGGAGATAGAATTTATGGAACAAAAGCAGCGTGTCCGCCATCGTGATGAGGCTGTTGAACTGATTGAGTGCTGTCTCCGGACAAACGATATTCCGCCCCACGGGAAGCTTCCCGCAGAACGGGAAATGTGTGAAATGTGGGGGGCTGAACCGCACAACGCTCCGCGCTGCCATCCGCCGTCTGACGGAAACGGGCAGCCTGTAACAGCCTGAAGGGATCGGGAACATATGCTGCGCCGCCCAAGCGGGAGCGCAATCTTCAGGATGCAAAGTCCACCACGGAATCCGCCAGCGGGGAGTAAAGCATCAGAATTACCTATGCCGCAGAATCGGAAGCAAGGCAGCTTCGCATAGAGGAAGATGGCAGCCTGTTCTTCCTGACGGGCATTGCCCGGGATTACAATAACGTTCCGGCGGAATTCTTCAAGTCGGCGGCGCGCCCGGATATGGTTCGCTTTTCAAGCATTCTGCGCAAGCATCGGACGGAGCCTGAAAGGAGACAACCTCTATGAAACTGGCAGCAGTCGGAAGTAACTGCGTTGACTTCTACAACAATATTGAAAACGGAAAGGCCTATCCCGGCGGCAGCCCCGTCAACATGGCGGTCTATACCGTTCGCCTGGGGGGCGAGGCCTCCTATACCGGCCCGGTGGGCGATGACGTCTACGGAAAAATCATGCAGGAGGCCATTGCGGCCAAGGGTGTGGATACCTCCCATCTGCACGTCAAACACGGCAAGACCGCCGTCTCTCAGGTGGAGCTGCTGGAGGGTGAACGGGTATTCGGCGATTATGAAGAGGGCGTTCTGGAGGACTATACCCTCTCCGAGGAGGATATGGACTTCATCCAGACCCATGACATGGTGGTCTGTGACCTGTGGGGCAAGGTTGAGGGGCAGTTCCGGGCGCTGAAGGCCCGGGGCATCCCCACTGCCTTCGACTGCGCCACCCGTCCCGAGGACGAGGCCAGCCGGATCGCCATGCCCTATACAGACTACCTCTTCTTCTCTAGTGATGATGGCGACACACCTGCCCTCCGGGATCAGATGAAGGGCTACCACTCCCGGGGTCCCAAGCTGGTCATTGCCCTGCTGGGCGAGCATGGCAGTCTGTGCTACGACGGAAGCGAGTTCCATAAATTCGGCATCGTTCCCTGTGAACACCTTGTGGACAGCATGGGCGCGGGCGACAGCTATATCGCCGGCTTCCTGTACGGCATTGTGGAGGGGCTGCCCATCGATGAGGCCATGCAGAAGGGAGCGGCCAACGCCACCGAGACGCTGAAGTATTTCGGCGCCTGGTAAGAAAAAAACAATGTACGGCGCTGCCCTCCGAAAATGAGCCGGCGGATGAGTATGCTGCGACCCGGCAGACGGTTCGCAACGCCATTGACACGCTGGCGAACGAAGGTCTGCGGCGTGCGGCGGGAAAAGGCGTCTTTGTCCCGGGAAGCCACATCGAACGGGATCCGGAAGTACTGAAAGGGTTTACCCAGACCATGCCGGATCGAAATGCGATGCCCTCTATCAAGGTTATCAAGAAAATGATACGCCCTGCCGGAACAAAGTACGTCATTATGTTTGGGATTCATCCGGAAGATGAGATATTCTATATCAAGCGGATGTGCTATGGCCATATGTATCCGGAAGCACCGGGGGATCATGAATGACCCTACCGGGACAAAGCGATTCGGTACGCTTTCCAATTCTTCCGCAATATGGATATGAAAACCACACCAATTTATTAGCAAGTTGCGTCTTTTGACAGGAAAGGATCGAATGTAATATGAATTACGAATCGAAAGCTTGGGCCGAGGTCAAGGGTGCCTGCCTGAGGAACTTCAACGAACAGGGCGATATCGACAGTGTCAACGGTGCGCTGGCTCTGCGTCCCCGGATTGAGAAGATCGTGGATCAGATCTGGGAGGAAGGCTTTGACAACATCTATTTCATCGGTATCGGCGGCACCTATGCTTCCGCGATGCAGGTTGAGGTCTATATGCGGGGCAAGTCTTCTCTGCCTGTATATGTGGAGAATGCTGCGGAGTACCTGACAACCGGCAACAAGCGGCTGACTGACCGCTCTGTGGTCATTTACTCCACCGTCTCCGGCAACACCAAGGAAATGGTGCAGCTCATTGACACTGTGAAGGCTCGGGGCGTGCGTGTGTTCGCCTTCATCGATACCCCCGGCTCCACCCTGACCCGGGAGGGCAAGTGGGATTATCTGGTGCTCTACCCAAAGAACGAGCAGCTGAAATTCTTCATGGTCGCCAACTACCTGATGTACAAGAACGGCGAATTCCCCGACTATGACCGCTACAATCAGGAGATGGAAGCCCACCTGGCGCTGGATCTGGTGAATATTGAAAAAATTTCCGACGCATGGGCCTATGACTACGCGGAAAAGAAGGTTGCCTTCCTGAAGGAGCATCCCGATCTTCCCCACTACTTTGTGGGCGCCGGCAACCAGTGGGGCGCTACCTACTCCTATGCCATGTGCTACTGGGAAGAGCAGATGTGGATTCGCACCAAGTCCATTACCTGCCCCGAGTTCTTCCACGGTATGCAGGAAATCCTGGTGGCAGATACCCCTGTGACCCTGTTCATGGGTGAAGACGAGCAGCGTCCTCTGGCAGAGCGGGTAGCCCGGTTCCTGCCTAAGGTCTGCGGCAACTATACCATTATCGACACAAAGGAGCTGCCCATGGAGGGCATCAGTCCCGAATTCCGGGGCTCACTGTCCCATCTGATGATGCACGCCGTGAACAACCGCGTGGATGCTTACATGGAACTGTTCCTGCGCCATCCGCTGTCCATCCGCCGTTACTACCGACAGTTTGATTATTGATAGCCTTCCTCTCCTTACTCCCTGCTGCGGGGGATTCGGCCCCCAAAGCGGGCTGAGCGAGGGATTGTCAGCTCCCGGCTGTGCCCGGGAGTTTTTTTCAAAGAAGAATGTGTATGCTTGGGACCGAGCAACTGTTTCATATCAAAAGCCCATCATTGCCATGCTGCATCCGGATGCACTGAAAATGCTCTGTTTTATCAATCCGGAGTCAGACGGGAATCCGGACACACGCCCTCGGTCAGAGATTGCCCGCTCCACGATCTTTAAGACCCACCCGGACGGTCTGTGCATCAGTGCCAACGCCGCCGGTCAGGATGTGGATGATGCGCTGATCGCCAGCGTAAAGCAGGCAGCGCCGGAAGCGGCGGTGCTCTGCAATACCGGCTGCCGGCCGGATACCCTCGCCCGGAAGCTGCCCTAAGTTCGGATTTAACCGGTATGTGTTCACAACGCAATTAAAAACACCGAGTTTTCGGTGTTTTTAATTTATCATTTTGCTAATTATAATTTTGCTGACTTTTTTGCAGCCTGCGCCGCAATAATTTTATTTTAATATTCCGAATTGAATTTTACATGAAGTTTAAAAGCACTTCATTTTGAAAATCCAGTCCGCGCTGTGTAAGCCGCATTGAATCATCCGTAACTTCCATATTCCCCGCAAGGACAGCATCGCTCACGGCGGAGGCATAGTGCTCAACGGGGTCAATGCCGAAGCGCTGTGCGAATTCCGCGCGGTTAATACCCTTTATCTTTCTTAGACCGACCATGATGCACTCGAACATCTCATCCCCGCGGGAAATCTCTTCGGTCATTTCAACGGGCAGCTTTCCGTCGTTAAGTGCGGCATTGTAACCGCTGAGCTCCGCTTTGTTTGCAAAACGAACCCATTTGCCGTTGACATGAAGTGCGGAGTGCGCATTCAGCCCAAGGCCGAGATAGTCGCCGTTTGCCCAATAGTTCAAATTATGGCGGCATTCGCGGCCGGGAAGGGCAAAGTTGGATATTTCATAGCGTTCGTAACCAAAGCTGCGGAGCAGGTCAAAACCGGCATCTTCCATATCAGCAACGGCATCTTCGTCGGGAAGCTCGATTGAACCGTTCCGCACTGCTTCAAACAGGGGTGTTCCCTCGGTAAGAATGAGAGCATAGGATGAAATGTGTTCCGCACCGAGTTCCGCCGTGCGCCGTATCGTGTCAAGATAAGATTCGGAACTCTGTCCGGGAAGGCCGTGCATGATATCAACATTGATGTTGTCGAAACCTGCCTGCCGTGCAAGCTTAAATGCACGGAAAAAATCTGCGGCGGTGTGAATGCGTCCGACTGCCTTAAGCACAGCGTCATCGGCACTCTGAAGTCCGAACGAAATACGGTTGATTCCGCAGTCGCGATATTGAACGAGTTTTTCGAGTGAAACGGATTCCGGATTGCATTCGATTGAAATTTCCGCATCGGCGGGGAAAACAAAGTTTTCGCGGAGTTTCGCCGCAAGGCGCGGAATCATCCCTGAGGGCAAAAGACTCGGCGTTCCGCCGCCGATGAATACGGTTTCAAACTCCTTTTTCGGGAGCATCGGCGAAATAAGGTCGATTTCCCTGAAAAGAGCTTTGAAATATTGCTCAAATGCGTCTTGTTCGCATCCGCCGAAACTTACAAAGTCGCAGTATGCGCATTTTTTCCTGCAAAACGGAATGTGAATATAAAGTCCGCTCATGGTTTTCTCCGTCAATTAATGCGCAGAACGCTCATGAATGCTTCACTGGGCAGTTCCACGGAACCTATCTGTCTCATGCGCTTTTTACCTTCTTTTTGCTTTTCAAGCAGCTTCTTTTTACGCGTGATGTCGCCGCCGTAGCATTTTGCAAGAACATCTTTGCGAAGAGCACGCACGGTCTCTCTGGCAATGATTTTGCCGCCGATCGCAGCCTGAATCGGAATTTCAAACTGCTGCCGGGGAATGACTTCCTGAAGCTTTTCGGCGACGGCACGCCCTTTTGCGTACGCCTTGTCACGGTGAACAATGGTTGAAAGCGCGTCGCACATATCGCCGTTAAGCAGAAAATCGAGCTTAACGAGATCGGAGGGGACGTATTCGCTGATTTCGTAATCAAACGATGCATAGCCCCTGCTGCGGCTCTTCAGACTGTCGAAAAAGTCAAAGATGATCTCGTTCAGCGGGATGGAGTAGGAAAGTTTTACACGGGTCGGGTCAAGATAGACCATATCGATGAAGATACCGCGCTTTTCGATGCAAAGCTCCATAATCGTGCCGACATACTCCGGCGGGGTCATGATGTGTGCGGAACACATGGGTTCTTCCATGCGTTCGATTTCCGTAGGTGCGGGCAGGTTCGCGGGGTTGTCGATCCAAACTTCGCTGCCGTCCGTCATGATAACGCGGTAAATTACGCTGGGCGCAGTGGTAACAAGATCAAGATCAAATTCGCGTTCGAGTCGCTCCTGTGCAATTTCCATATGCAAAAGCCCGAGGAAACCGCAGCGGAAGCCGTAGCCGAGTGCCTGACTGGTTTCGGGTTCAAAACTGATGGAAGCGTCGTTCAGAATGAGTTTCTCAAGCGCATCGCGCAGGTTTTCGTAATCCGCACCGTCGGCGGGATAAATTCCGCAAAATACCATGGGGTTTGCGTGCTTATAGCCGTGCAGCGGCTCCTTGGCAGGGTTTGCCGCAAGGGTTATTGTGTCGCCGACTTTGGTTTCGGCAACGGATTTAATTGATGCGGAAATATATCCGACTTCGCCGGCGGAAAGCTCGTCCGTGGGTTTAAGGCTCGGTGAGAACACGCCGACTTCCGTAACGTCGAATTCATTGCCTGTGTGCATGAAGCGGATTCTGTCGCCTGCACGCACAACGCCGTCCATGATGCGCACATAGCTCAGCGCACCCTTGTAATTATCGTAAAAACTGTCAAAAATCAATGCACGCAGCGGCTTTTCGGTATCGCCCTTCGGCGCAGGAAAATCCGTCACGATGCGCGCAAGCACCTGTTCAACGTTCAGACCCGTTTTCGCGGAAACTCGCGGAGCATCCTCGGCAGGAATGCCGATAATATCTTCGATTTCCTGAATTGCATTGTCCGCATTGGCGGACGGAAGGTCAATTTTGTTGATTACAGGCAGGATTTCCAGTCCGTTATCGACCGCAAGATAGACGTTTGCAAGAGTTTGCGCTTCAATTCCCTGCGTTGCGTCAACGATAAGCACCGCTCCCTCGCAGGCAGCAAGTGCGCGGCTGACTTCGTAAGTAAAGTCAACATGCCCCGGAGTGTCTATAAGGTTGAACATGTAACGTTTTCCGTCGGTATGGGTATAAAACATGCGTACGGCGGTGGATTTTATTGTGATGCCGCGCTCGCGCTCAATGTCCATGGAATCCAAAAGCTGCTCTTCCATGTCGCGGCTCGAAACGGTGTCCGTAAGCTCCATCAGCCTGTCCGCAAGGGTGGATTTGCCGTGATCAATATGCGCAATGATGCAAAAATTCCTGATTAGTTCCTTTGGGTATGCCATTTATCCTCCGAAAAAGCGTGTTCTGCGTATCACACACGGAGAACTCCGCCGTCAGTCAATATTTTATCAGTATGAATTATACACCAATTGCGGCAGTTTCGCAATACGGAACAATTTGAACGGCATAAAAACACCGCACACGGCGATGTTTTGCAGCTGTGCGGCGGGGAATGCGTTTCTTGGGTTGATTAGGGACTGTGCCCGTGAGCTGCTTTTATGTATCCGTTTTTTGAAGCGCAGGCGTCAATCCTTTTCAACATGAGTTCCGAACAAAAGGCATATTGCCCGGCAAAGCTTATCACATGCACCGTTGCTGAAATCAAAAAGTGTGATATGAGAGGGAGCCATGCCGGTGAGCATACTCAGCACGCCTTCGTTGCTGTTCGGTGCGCAGTCGATTCGGAGTTTGTCTCCGTCAGTTACGGTGCAGCTGCCGTCCGGTTGAAGTATCACGAGGACATCCGTTCCGTCCGTCGGGCGAACATCGGAAAACAAGCCGAGGATTTGGAGCAGCTCGTTGTATTCCTCAATCAGCAGGAATTCCTCGGCGGCAATATCAACGGAAACCTGCCAGCTTTCGATAACATCCTGAAGCCTGAACCGCAAAAATCCGTTAAGGTTAAGAAGCGAATTATCGCAAAGGTAATCAAAGACCCTTTCGGAGATTATGTTCGGGTCCGACTCGGGTGCGGAACCGAGGGCGCAGGGAAGTATCTTCTTCTTTTCATCAACGGAAAACGGAAGCATATCAACCATTCTTGCAAATTCAAAATAACGGAGGTCAACAAGCATAAGCTCGCTCAGTGCTCTTGCAAAAAGGCGCAGCTCGTCATCGTCCGCAATGTTCAGCATCAGACGTGATTCCGAACGGCAGCTGATTTCAACATGTCCAAGCCCGCAAAGCCGCATCCGCCGCGCAAGCAGTGCGCGTATACTCAGCGGCTCGGATTCCTTAACAGCTTCGGTTCTATCCTCATTTTCTGCTTCTGTCGGCATCTTATCGGCTGAATTGAAAACGGAGGGGGTAATAAATGCATCCGTTTTTGCGGCGGTGAAGGCATATTCGTCGGTAAGCACGGAATAGGTTTGCATATTGGCTCCTTTTTCGGTTGCCTGCGCGCGCACGGCGGGAAAAGCGGACGCCGGCAATAAAATCCACATTGTATTATGTGCAAACCGTGCAAAATGGTGCTTGACAATTTCTTGAAACTGCGTTAAAATTTCTGCTGTAATCGATGAACGAAGGTTTTTTGTGTGCGATGAACGGCATTCATGTTTCTCGAAAAACCGATCCGTTTCGAATCTTTATCGGCAGGTTGTCGGGAAGAGTAGGCTTGCACAATGCAGATTAAGAGAGGATTGACCCCGGGCTGAAAGTCAATCCCTGCCGCAGACCGAAAACCGCCCCGATGTTCGCTTGCGGCAGCAGTGCCTTACAACTGTTTTGAGCGGCGGAGTGCAGACGCATTTCCGCAATCAAGGTGGAACCGCGGTATTCTGTTTGCCGTCCTTGAACTTTTGTTCAGGGCGGTTTTTTTTGTTTTCGGCAGCAGAGCTTAAAAACGGCCTGCACGGCAGCAGTGAACATAACGCCGCTGATTTTGCTTATAATATCAACGTATAAAGGAGATTTAAAATGATCAACATCACTTTCCCTGACGGTTCCGTCCGCCGGTTTGAAGACGGCGTGAACGCATATGCCGTTGCAGAGAGCATAAGCCCGCGCCTTCGCAAGGCAACGCTTGCGGCAGAGCTTAACGGCGAGCTTTATGATGCGGCACTGCCCATTCACGGCGACTGCACACTGAAGCTGCTCACCTTTGCCGACGACGGCGGCAAATGGACCTATCGCCACACCGGGGCACACATCCTTGCACAGGCCGTGAAACGCCTTTGGCCGGAAGTCAAGCTTGCAATCGGACCTGCGATCGATAACGGCTTCTATTACGACTTTGACACGGATATTCCTTTCAGCCCCGAAGATTTTCCGAAGATTGAAAAGGAAATTGCAAAGATAGTTTCCGAAAACCTGCCGCTTGAGCGTTTCGAACTCCCCCGCGAGGAGGCTATTCGCTTCATGCAGGAAGAGGATGAGCCCTACAAGGTGGAACTCATTCGCGACCTGCCCGAAGATGCCGTGATCAGCTTCTATCGTCAGGGCGATTTTGTGGATCTCTGCGCAGGCCCGCACCTTGAATCCACAGGCAAGTGCAAAAATATCAAGCTCATGAGCGTTGCGGGCGCATACTGGCGCGGCAGCGAAAAAAACAAGATGCTCAAGCGCATCTATGCAACTGCTTTTGAAAAAAAGGCGGATTTGGATGAATATATCCACATGCTGGAGGAAGCCAAAAAGCGTGACCACCGCAAGCTCGGCAAGGAACTCGGCTTGTTTGCAATGATGGACGAAGGCCCCGGCTTCCCGTTCTTCCTGCCCAAGGGCATGGTGCTCAAAAACAAGCTCATTGACTATTGGCGCGAAGTACATAAGCGTTACGGCTATGTTGAAATTTCAACGCCCATAATGCTCAACCGCAGCCTTTGGGAGCGTTCCGGTCACTGGGATCATTACAAAAACAACATGTACACCACCGTTATTGATGATGTGGACTTTGCGGTAAAACCCATGAACTGCCCCGGCGGTATGCTCGTTTATCAAACGGAGATGCGTTCGTACCGCGATCTGCCCCTGCGCATGGGTGAACTCGGTCTTGTTCACCGCCACGAGCTTTCAGGTGCGCTGCACGGCCTCTTCCGCGTTCGCTGCTTCACTCAGGATGATGCCCATATCTTCATGACTTGGGATCAAATGAAGGACGAAATCAAAAACGTCGTCCGCCTGTTCGACGAGGTTTATTCCACTTTCGGCCTTAAATATTCCATCGAGCTTTCCACAATGCCCGAAGACCATATCGGCGACGTAAAGGATTGGGATTTCGCAACCGAAACCCTCAAGGCGGCAATCACCGAACTCGGCAAGGAATACGTCATTAACGAGGGCGACGGCGCGTTCTACGGCCCGAAACTCGACTTCCACCTTGCGGACTGTCTCGGCAGAACATGGCAGTGCGGCACGATTCAGCTCGACATGCAGCTTCCCGAAAGGTTTGAACTTGAATACACCGGCGCGGACGGCGCAAAGCATCGCCCCGTCATGATTCATCGCGTTGTTTTCGGCTCTATCGAAAGGTTCATCGGCGTTATCACCGAGCATTTCGCCGGCGCATTCCCCACATGGCTTGCACCCGTTCAGGTCAAAGTCATGGCAATGACCGACCGCACCCGCGATGCCGTGTGCGATATCGCCGCAAAGCTCGAAGCGCAGGGCCTCCGCGTTGAAACCGATCTGCGCAACGAAAAAATCGGCTTCAAAATCCGTGAAGCTCAAATGCAGAAAATCCCCTACATGCTCATCGTCGGCGACAAAGAGGTCGAAAACGGCGTTGTTGCCGTTCGCGCAAGAAAGGGCGGCGATCTCGGCACAATGACCCTCGACGCTTTCGAACAGAAAATCAATGAAGAGGTCGCTTCAAAAACTCTCGATTGATATCAACGATATCCGTGATATCGTTGCATAACCGCCGTCTGTAACACTCTCGGCAAAAACCTGAATGCAAACACCCCCGCATTCACGCAGTCTTAACGGCACACCCTAAAACGCTCAGCTCGGAAGGGTGTGCCGTTTTGTGTCCACCCCGCATTCGGTTATAGCTTTTTTGTCAAAAATGTGCTATAATAACATTCGAGAATATGCTCCGAAGAGTTTGATAATGAGGGAGACCATCCACATGCCGGAAAAGCAGGTTAAATCAAAGCAGCGTATTGCTGATCACGGGGAGGTTTTTACCGCCGAACGCGAGGTTAATGCAATGCTGGATTTGGTGAAACAGGAAACCGAGCGCATAGAGTCCCGCTTTCTGGAACCTGCCTGCGGCGAAGGCGCGTTCTTAACGGAAATTCTGCGCCGCAAACTTGCAGTTGTAAAAAAACGTTACGGCAAAAGTCCGTTCGACTATGAACGCTATGCCGTTCTTGCAGTTTCAAGCATTTACGGCGTTGATATCCTTGCGGACAATGCCGAGGTATGCCGCAGCAACTTGTTTGATATTTGGAACAGGGAATATACCGAAAATGCAAAATCTCAGGCAAATGATGACTGCCGAAAGATTGTGCGTTTTATTCTTAAAAAGAACATTTTATGCGGGGACGCGCTGACAATGCTTCAGGCGGACGGCAGCCCGATTATCTTCGCAGAATGGAGCATGGTGACGGACAGCTGCATAAAGCGCAGAGATTATGCGCTGGATGAACTTCTCAGCATCAACGATATTCAGATAAACATTTTTCAGATCGGCTGGGAGTTTGATGAAGAATTGAAGGCATACATTCCAGCACCGGTGCGGGAGTTTCCGCCGACTGATTACAGGAGCATCGATAAGTATGACTGATATAACGAGCAACACATACAACCCGGACGTGCTGACCTGCATCGCAAACCTTTCAAACGATGAGGTCTTCACACCTCCCGCGGTTGCAAGAGCAATGCTTGACATGCTGCCGCAAACACTTTTTTCCGACCCGAATGCAACCTTTTTGGATCCTGCCTGTAAATCCGGCGTTTTCCTGAGGGAGATTGCGAAGCGGCTGATTAAAGGACTGGAGCCGCAGATCCCGGATTTGCAGCAGCGGGTTGACCATATATTTCAAAAGCAGCTTTTCGGAATCGCAATCACGGAGCTTACCGGTCTGCTTTCGCGAAGGAGCGTTTATTGCTCAAAATACCCGAACAGTATTTATTCCGTTTCAAAATTCAACAGCGTTCAGGGCAATATACGCTATAAAAACATTCAGCACCGTTGGCAAAACGGAAAGTGCACCTTTTGCGGCGCATCCGAAAAGGAATACGGCGATGAAAAGCGCGGGCAGCAGCTGGAATCTCATGCATATGAATTGATACATACCACAAAGCCGGAGGATATTTTTAAAATGAAATTTGATGTGATAATTGGTAATGAGGCTGTTATTTGTGGACTAATACCCGAAAAAGCCCGTAATATCAAGGAATTTGCGGCATGAGCCCTTGCATTTGGGTGGTGCTGAAACTGAATAGCTGATGTTGTACTGGGAGTAAGCGATAGACGCTTAGCCCATTTTTTTATTGCCAAAATCAAATACTAACACGCCTTGCGCGTCTGTCTCTCCCTCCGGGGAGAATGCCTTTACGGCTGGACAGACGCGCTTTTTTTGTACCCATTTTCAGGAGGATGAACGCTATGACAGATTACTGCGAAAACGGCAAGCCGAAGGACTGCCGGTACTGTTACTACTACGGCAGACACGGCTGTATGCTGAAGGTCTGCTATTATGACCGGCCAAAGCCGGAAACGAAACCCGTAAGCGAATGCGATGACTGCCCGTATGGCAAGTGCGGACCGTGCATCGGCTGGTGTACGAAGGAGATTCTTCGCTCGCTTGAGAGGGGGCGCGCCAAGTGACGCTGGACTATTTCTACGGTGCCCAGGCAGATCAGTTTGCCTTTTACCGCATCCCCAAGGCACTGTTTACCGATGAGCGCTTCAAGTCCATCTCCGCCGAGGCCAAAATCCTTTACGGCATTCTGCTGGATCGGATGAGCCTGAGCCGCAAAAATGGCTGGCTGGACGAACAGGGGCGCGTGTTCATCATCTTCACGCTGGAGGAGGTCATGGAGGCTATCGGCTGTGCCGATCAGAAGGCCACCAAGCTGCTGAACGAGCTGGACAGCAAAGCCGGTCTCATTGAACGCAAACGTCAGGGGCTGGGCAAGCCCAATCTCATCTTCGTCAAGAACTTTGTGGATAACTCCACCGGCAGCATCCCGCCTGTACCGGAATCACGAATCAAGACTCGTGAAAATCACGATTCAGCAGACGTGAATTTCACGACTCCGGAATCCCGAAAATCACGAGGAAGTAATACTGATTCAAATTATACTGATTTGAGTGAGACTGAAACCTATCCTTTCCCTTCCGGTCAAGGTGGCGGTCACGGTCAGGCACCTGTGGATAAGATGGGACGGGATATGGATGAGCGGGAACAATATCGATTAATTCTTGAAGAAAATCTGGAGTACGACGTTCTCCTGGAGAACAATCCGTATGACCGGGATACCATCGCGGAGATCATGGAGCTCCTTCTCGATACCATCTGCTCCAAACGCCAGTACATCCGAATCGCCGGGGATGATAAGCCCCGCGAGGTAGTCAAGAGCCAGTTCCTCAAGCTCAACTGCACGCACATCGAATATGTGCTGAGTTCCTTCAAGGAGAATGCCAGCAAGGTGCGGAACATCAAGCAGTACCTTCTGGCTTCCCTATACAACGCGCCGCTGACCATATCGAATTACTACGACGCCCTGGTGCGTCACGATATGGCAAACGGCTTTGTCTGAGCCGCAGCTTTCCCGCTGCGGCTTCTGTCATTTCCGGGAGGTGATGCAAATTGGCAGAAGAAAAGGACACGGCAGCTCTGGCAAAACGGACTGCCGGTAAGACAGGCCGGCGGAAAAAGCCGGAGGCGGAACACGCGGCCCGGGCCGCTCCCCAGGACAAAGACACCGGCAGCAAGGCACAGGAACTTCTGGAACAGGCGCGCACAGAGCCGAAACCCGAATGGGAGGTCGCGGAACAGGTCGTGCTGCTCCCGCTGGACAGGCTCCGGCCGTTCAAAAACCACCCGTTCAAAGTAAACGATGAGGACGAGCTGATGCAGGACACCATCGACAGCATCATGGCGGGAGGCGTGATCAACCCGATTCTGGTACGCCCGGCGGAGGACGGCAAATTTGAAGTCGTCTCCGGACACCGCAGGTTCCGGGCATCGGAGCTTGCCGGAAAGGCGGACATCAAAGCCATCGTCCGGGAAATGGACGACGATACCGCCGTGATTACCATGGTGGACAGCAACCTGCAAAGAGAGAACATTCTCCCCAGCGAGCGGGCGTTTTCCTACCGCATGAAGATGGAAGCCCTGACCCATCAGGGACAGCGCACCGACCCGACTTTGCGCCAAGTTGGCGCAAAGTTCAGAACAGCAGAGCTGGTCGGTCAGCCGGCCGGCGACAGCGCCCGGCAGGTACAGCGGTTTATCCGTCTGACGGAGCTGATTCCGCAGCTGCTGGATATGGTGGACAGAAAAGAGCTTGCCTTCAATCCGGCAGTCGAGCTGTCCTACCTGAAAACCCATGAGCAGGAGCAGTTTCTCGACGCCATGGACTACGCGCAGGCGACGCCGTCACTTTCGCAGGCGCAGCGCCTCAAGCGTTTGAGCCAGAACGGACAATGCACACTGGAAGCCATGTATGAAATCATGGATGAGGAAAAGAAAAGCGAGCTCGACCGCATAACCATCCGCGGCGATGTGCTGCGGAAGTATTTTCCGAAGTCCTACACACCCCTGCAGATGCAGGAGACCATCATCAAACTGCTGGAAGCCTGGCAGAAAAACAGAGCGCATCAACAGGAGCGCTGAAAGGAGTTTTTATGGCAAATATCACACTGAACATCGAGGGAGATCTGAACATCTATGTCAGCGAGGAGGACGGTCAGCCGGACAGCCTGTATCTGGACGGCATGGACGGCGTTCCCGAAACGCTGCGCATCCATCTGGAAGCCGACGGCGAAGACGATGAAAGCAAGGCGGAGGTCATCTACGCCATTCCCGGCGCAGCGGCTATCAGCATGACGCTGTATGAGGCGTTGACGCTGGCGCTGAACAGCGGCGGCGCGGACAGTCTGGAGCTGATGCCGGTTTCGGGCATTTTCATTGCCTTTAACAGCGATGACGTCATTATCGACCAGAGCGGCGACTGCTATCTTGCCGGCCCCGGCATCATCTTTGCGCTGGAGGACGGCGATATTGTTTCGCTGGATGAGGAGGACAAAAAGCTGATCACCCAGGTGCTGGAGGACGGGACTGCCGAACTGACCAACGGCGCGGAAATCCGCTGCGCCTTCGGGCTGTGAGGTCTGCCCATGAAAGAATTTGAAGTCACCATTACCGAAACGCTTCAGAAGTCCATTACGGTTGAGGCAGCAACCAGAGAGGAAGCGCAGGCAATGGTCGAGGAAATGTGGGATAAGGGGGATGTGGTGCTGGACGCCGATCACTTCGTCGGCGCAGAGTTCAGCTGCAATGACGGACAGGAAATCGAGGCGGACAAGCCCATTGAGGTACTGCTCGTGGAACCCGGACAGTATGCCAGGATGACCACCATCGGCTCCTCCCTTGAGGATATGCAGGAGGTCGTGGGCGGCTACATTCAGGAGGCTCCCTTCTTCCTCGATTCGGTCACATTGGTCTGCAACGAGGAAGGCAAGATTTCCGGCCTGCCGCTGAACCGCGCAATCCGGGACGATGACGGAAAAATCATCGATGTTGTCGCCGGAACCTTTTTCATCTGCGGCGCGGAGGGCGATCACTTCTCCTCCATTCCGAAGGAGCTTCAGAAAAAGTATGAGGAGAAGTTCAAAAAGCCGGAGGCGTTTCTGAAGATGGGGCGCAGTATCATGGCGATTCCCACGGAGCCCACGGCGTCCAATCCGAAGCCGGACAGGAAAGCGCCGGGCATGGAGCTGTAACCGCCGTCCGGAAAGTATGCAGAGAAAGGAGATGATGCACCTTGCAGGAGGAGGTTGAAAACAGAACCGTCACGCTGACCATATCCGGCGCAAAGCTGACAGGACGCACACTCAAGTGGGCAATCCGTCAGTTTCTGAATCACCACAGCAAATCGCAGGCAAAAAAAGCCCAGGCCGCAGCAATCACGCCGCGCGGCAAACAGTCGGTAGCAGAGCTGGTCGGTCAGAATCAGGGCGTTCAGAACATCGAGATCAGCGATAAAAACATCAAGGACTTTGACCGTGTGGCCCGGAAATACGGCATCGACTATGCCGTCAAGAAGGATACCACCGAAGAAATCCCCAAGTATCTGGTCTTTTTCAAGGCGCGGGACGGCGACGCACTGAACGCGGCGTTCCGGGAATACTCGGCGGTCGTTGCGAAAAAGAAGGAACGTCCGTCTGTCATTCAGAAGCTGCGCGCGATCAATCCGCTGGAGCAGGCAGTGAAAAAGGACAGGGTTCGGCACAAGGACAAGGGGCTGGAGCTATGAGACTGGATAAAAAGCTGAAAAAGAAACTGCTCCTGAACGCGCCCTATGTCCTGTTCGTATACCTGTTTGACAAGGCGGCGCAGGGCATACGCCTTGCCCCCGGCACGGACGCCAGCCAGAAACTCCTGCATCTGGCTGACGGCTTCGGCAGCGCCTTTGCCTCACCGCTGCCCAGCTTCCACCCGATTGACCTGCTCATCGGCATCGCCGGTGCGGTCATCATGTGGGTGGTTGTGTATGTCCGGGGCAAAAACGCCAAGAAGTTCCGCAAGAACACGGAATACGGCTCCGCCCGCTGGGGAACGCCGGAGGACATTGAACCGTATATGGACCCGGACTTCCGGAACAACATCATTCTGACCCAGACGGAGCGGCTGACGATGAACAGCCGGCCCAAGGACCCCAAGACAGCCCGGAACAAAAACGTGCTGGTCATCGGCGGTTCCGGCTCCGGTAAAACGAGGTTCTTTGTGAAGCCGCAGCTCATGCAGCTCCACAGTTCCTATGTGGTCACTGACCCGAAAGGAAGTCTCCTGGTCGAGTGCGGCCGGCTGATGGAGCACGCAGGATACAAGATCAAGGTGTTCAACACTATCAACTTCAAAAAGTCGATGCACTACAATCCTTTCGCCTACATTCACAGCGAGAAGGATATTCTGAAGCTGGTCAACACCCTGATTACCAACACCAAGGGCGAAGGAAAAGGAGGCGATGATTTCTGGCTCAAGGCGGAGACCCTGCTTTACACGGCGCTGATCGGCTACATCTACTATGAAGCGCCGAAGGAGGAACAGAACTTCGCAACACTTGTGGAATTCATCAATGCAATGGAGGTGCGTGAGGATGATGAAACCTTTGAAAACAACGTAGATATCGCATTCCGGGAGCTCGGCGAGCGTGACCCCAACCACTTTGCCGTGCGCCAATGGCGAAAATACAAGCTGGCCGCCGGCAAAACAGCTAAATCGATCAATATTTCCGCCGGTGCGCGCCTTGCTCCCTTTGACATTCAGGAGCTTCGGGAGATCACCATGTATGATGAACTGGAGCTGGATACGCTTGGCGGAACCAAAAAGGGCGATACCCAGAAGACCGTGCTGTTCCTCATCATGAGCGACACGGACAGCACCTTTAACTTCCTCATTTCCATGATTTACAGCCAGCTCTTTAATCTGCTCTGTGAAAAGGCGGATGACGAGTTCGGCGGGTGTCTGCCGATTCATGTGCGCTGCCTCATTGACGAGTGCGCCAACATCGGTCAGATTCCCAATCTGGAAAAGCTGATGGCGACCATCCGAAGCCGTGAGATTTCCGCCTGCCTGGTGCTTCAGGCGCAGTCCCAGCTGAAAGCGCTGTATAAGGACAGCGCCGATACCATCATCGGCAACTGCGATACCTCCCTGTTCCTGGGCGGTAAGGAGCCGACCACGCTGAAGGAACTGAACCAGACGCTGGGCAAGGAGACCATCGATACCTTCAACACCGGCGAGAGCCGCGGGCGCGAGGTCAGCCACAGCCTGAACTATCAGAAGTTGGGCAAAGACCTTGCCACCGTGGACGAACTGGCCGTGCTGGACGGCGGAAAGTGCATCCTGCAGCTGCGCGGTGTACGCCCATTCCTGTCGGATAAGTACGACATCACCAAACACCCGAATTACAAATACCTGTCAGATGCGGATAAACGGAATGAGTTCGACATCGAACGCTTTCTGTCCCGCAGATTGAAGCCAAAACCGGATGAGGTCTATGATGTTTACGACATCGACGCATCCGTGATGGACGCCGGCGAAACTGCCGGCGGATAAAGGAGGATATCAGATGAACGAAAAAAGACGCCGACTCCCGCTGCAAAGTCGGAACAGACGCAATCATCAAAATCAATTCAAAAATGAAAGGAGACGCCGGAATCGGGAGGTTTCAGCAGCCATAAAGGCGCTGAAACAGTCGGTTCCGGCTTTTGCAATCCGGAGAAAACAGCATTATCAGTAATACTCCCGCAGGATTCCGGCAAATCGGAATATGGCATTTTTCAACAGCGCAGTAGGTGTTCTTCAGACTCTCGTTATCGCTCTGGGCGCAGGTCTCGCAATCTGGGGTGTCGTGAACCTCATGGAGGGCTACGGCAACGACAACCCCGGCGCCAAGAGCCAGGGCATGAAGCAGCTCATGGCGGGCGGCGGCGTGGCCCTCATCGGCATGACCCTTGTTCCTCTGCTTACCGGTCTTTTCGGTTAATTGCCGCACAGCAAGACAGAAGTGAGTAAAATCCAGGGCTTCCCCCTGCCATAGCGCAGGGGGAGCCGGAAAGGAGGTCGATGCCGATTGGATTTATTGCTCAACACGCTGACCGAATGGCTCAAGGAGCTTCTTGCCGGAGCGATTGCATCCAACCTGACAGGGATGGTGGACTCGGTGAATACGAAGGTCGGAGATATTGCGGTGCAGGTCGGTCAGACCCCGCAGGGCTGGAACAGCGGAATCTTCAGTATGATTCAGAACCTTTCCAACAACGTGATCCTGCCCATAGCCGGTATCATTCTGGCGCTGGTCATGACCATGGAATTCATCCGCATCATCATGGATAAGAACAACATGCATGATTTCGACACCTGGTCGATTCTCATGTGGGTGTTCAAGACGGCCTGCGCCATTCTGATCGTGTCCAACACATGGAATATCGTTATGGCGGTGTTCGACGTTTCTCAGACGGTAGTGAACAACGCCGCCGGCATGATCGTGGGCAATACGGATATCGAGCTTGTCACAGAGGGACTTGAGGAAACGCTGATGGCCATGGAGCTTTCCAGCCTGATCGGCCTGTGGTTCCAGTCCATGATCGTGGGCGTGACCATGCATATCCTGTCCATCATCATTATGCTCATCTGCTTCGGCAGAATGATCGAGATCTACCTGGTCACATCGGTTGCGCCGATCCCCATGTCCACCATGATGAACCACGAGTGGAGCCAGATGGGTCAGAACTATCTCAGAAGCCTGTTTGCACTGGCGTTTCAGGGCTTCTTAATCATTGTCTGCGTGGCAATTTATGCCGTCCTTGTGCAGAACATGGTCGTGGAGAGCGATATCTCCATGGCAATCTGGACGGTTATGGGTTACACCGTGCTGCTGTGCTTCACGCTGTTCAAGACCAGCTCGCTGGCCAAGAGCGTGTTCAACGCACATTAAGGAGGTGGAATCAGAATGGCATATGTACCCGTACCCAAGGACATGAACGCAGTCAAAACCAAGGTCGCCTTCAACCTGACCAAGCGCCAGATCGTCTGCTTCGGCGGAGGGCTTCTGGTGGGGCTTCCGGTCTTTTTTCTCATCAAGGGACACGTCAGCAGCAGTACGGCAACGCTCCTCATGGTGCTTGTCATGCTGCCTTTTTTCATGTTCGCCATGTATGAGAAGAACGGGCAGCCGCTGGAAAAGATCATCCGCAATATCGTGCAGGTCAGTTTTATCCGCCCGAAGGAGCGGCCATACAAAACAAATAACTTCTATTCTGCCGTAGTACGGCAGGAAAAACTGGATAAGGAGGTACAGAAGATTGTCCAAGGCGAAAAAGCTCACAAGAGCGGAAAAGCAGCAGATTAACGCTGCCATTCAGAACGCCAGACGACAGGACAAAAGACACAAATCCGCACAGGATTCCATCCCCTTTCAGCGTATGTTCCCGGACGGCATCTGCCGCGTGACCGATCATTACTACACCAAGACGGTGCAGTTCCAGGACATCAACTATCAGCTGAATCAGAACGAGGACAAGGCCGCCATCTTTGACGGCTGGTGCGACTTCCTCAACTACTTTGACAGCTCCGTGCGCTTTGAGCTGTCCTTTATCAATACGGCGGCGAACAAGGATACCTACTCGGAGCGCATCGCCATTCCCCTGAAGGGCGACAGCTACGACAGCATCCGCGCCGAATACACCCAGATGCTGAAAAATCAGCTGGCCAAGGGCAACAATGGCCTCATCAAGACCAAGTACCTGACCTTCGGCATCGAGGCCGATTCGCTGAAAAACGCCAGGCTCCGGCTGGAGCGCATTGAGACCGATGTGCTGAACAACTTCAAGCGCCTGGGCGTTCAGGCTGATCCGATGAACGGAAAACAGCGTCTGGAGCTGCTCCACGGCATCTTCCACATGGACGAACAGCAGCCTTTTCTCTTTGACTGGGACTGGCTGGCTCCCACCGGGCTTTCCGTGAAGGACTTTATCGCGCCCAGCTCCTTTTCCTTCCGAAACGGCAAAAACTTCACCATGGGCAGAAAAATCGGACAGGTTTCCTTCCTGCAGATTCTCGCGCCGGAGCTGAACGACCGGATGCTGGCCGACTTTCTGGATATGCAGAGCAGTCTGATTGTGACCATGCATGTGCAGTCGGTGGATCAGGTCAAGGCCATCCGAACCATCAAGCGCAAAATCACCGATCTGCAGAAGATGACCATTGAGGAGCAGAAAAAGGCCGTCCGCGCCGGATATGATATGGACATCATCCCCAGCGACCTGGCCACCTACGGCAACGAGGCGAAGAAGCTCCTGCAGGATCTGCAGTCCAGAAATGAGCGCATGTTCCTGCTGACCTTCCTGGTGCTGAACGTGGCGGAGACCAAACAGCAGCTGGAAAACAATGTGTTCCAGGCCGGCTCCATTGCCCAGAAATACAACTGCCAGCTGACCCGGCTCGACTTCCAGCAGGAGGAAGGGCTGATGAGCAGCCTGCCGCTGGGGCTCAATCAGGTGGAGATCGAGCGCGGCATGACCACATCCAGTGTGGCGATTTTCGTGCCGTTTACCACGCAGGAGCTGTTCCAGAGCGGCAAGGAGGCGCTCTACTGCGGCATCAACGCTCTGTCCAACAACCTGATCATGGTGGACAGAAAGCTCCTCAAGAACCCCAACGGCCTGATTCTCGGCACGCCCGGTTCCGGCAAATCCTTTGCCGCCAAGCGCGAGATCGCCAATGTATTCATTGTCACCAATGACGACATCATCATCTGCGACCCGGAATCGGAGTACGGCACACTGGTGGAGCGCCTGGGCGGGCAGGTCATCAAAATCTCGCCCACATCCAGCGACTACATCAACCCCATGGACCTGAACCTGAACTACAGCGATGATGAGAATCCGTTATCGCTGAAATCCGACTTCATCCTCTCCCTGTGTGAGCTGATTGTAGGCGGCAAGGAGGGCTTGCAGCCGGTGGAAAAGACCATCATCGACCGCTGTGTCCGCATGGTCTACCGGGATTATCTGGCCGACCCCGTGCCGGAAAACATGCCGATTCTGGAGGATCTGTACAATGCGCTGCTGACGCAGGAGGAAAAGGAGGCACAGTACATCGCAACAGCTTTGGAAATCTACGTTCACGGCTCTCTGAATGTGTTCAACCACCGCACCAGCATCAACATCGAAAACCGCATCGTGTCCTTCGATATCAAGGAGCTGGGCAAACAGCTGAAGAAAATCGGTATGCTGATCGTGCAGGACGCGGTGTGGAACCGCGTCACCATCAACCGCGAGGCGCACAAATCCACCCGCTATTACATCGACGAGATGCACCTTTTGCTCCGCGAGGAGCAGACGGCGGCGTACACGGTGGAAATCTGGAAGCGCTTCCGTAAATGGGGCGGCATTCCCACCGGCATCACACAGAACGTCAAAGACCTGCTTTCCTCCCGCGAGGTTGAGAACATCTTTGAAAACTCCGACTATGTGTTCATGCTGAACCAGGCGTCCGGCGACCGGCAGATTCTCGCCAAACAGCTGAATATTTCTCCCCATCAGCTCTCGTATGTCACCCATAGCGGTGAAGGCGAAGGGCTTCTTTTTTACGGCAGCACGATTCTTCCGTTTGTAGATCACTTCCCGAAGGATACGGAGCTGTACCGGATCATCACCACCAAGCCGCAGGAGCAGGCTGGATAAGAAAGGACGAAAAGATATGGAAAACAGGATGCAGATATTTCAGAATGAGGAGTTCGGGCGTATCCGTACATTTGTCACGGAGGACGGAGTTCCCTGGTTCGTTGGAAAAGATGTGGCGGACAACCTCGGGTACCAAAACGGTAGTCGAGATATTAACCGTCATGTGGCGCCGGAAGACCGGACAAAAGGAATGGTCTTTGACGGGAATCAACGGAAAGAGACCATTCTTATCAATGAATCCGGGCTTTACAGCCTGATCCTCTCCAGCAAGCTGGAAAGCGCCAAGCGCTTCAAGCACTGGGTGACAAGTGAAGTTCTTCCCTCTATCCGCAGGCACGGAGCCTACATGACCGATGCGCTGCTGGAACAGGCGGCAGGCAATGCCGATGTGGCGGCGCAGGTCGTGCGGGCACTGTCGGAGGAACGGAATCTCAACAAAAAGCTGGCCCGGCAGCTGAAACAGGCTGAGGCGCAGCTGACCGTGGCGCTGCCCAAGGCGGCGTATTTCGATGCGCTGGTAGACTGCCCCGACTGCACCGGCATCCGGCTCACTGCCAAGGAACTGGGTGTTCCCCAGAGCATGTTCACGGCCTATCTCGTCAGGAAGAAATATGCCTACTATGACAGCAAGGGCATCATGCATCCTCACGCTCTTCCGTACCGCAACGGCCTGTTCGTCGTCCGAGAGTTTATCGCGCCCAACGGGCATCGCGGCACGCAGATGCTGGTCACGCCCAAGGGCAAACAGGTATTTCTTGCCGAACGCGCGGAGATCATCGGCTGAACAATACCACAACCATACGAATCGAGGTGATGCACATGGCAAAACGCTCGCCCCGCCTTCTGTTTACAGAGGAGGAGCTGGAAACGCCGGAGCTTCAGAAGCCCATTAAAAAGGCGGAGAAAGCGCAGAAAAAGCTCACAAAGGCTGAGTCGAAAATCCCCAAAAAGAAGATCGTTCAGAAACAGCGCGTCTATGACCCGAAGGAGAATCAGGTCGTGACGCGCCTTGTTTTTGAGGAAACCGAGAAAAAGCGCCCGTCCAAACTCGCGCATGCCGTAGCGGCCACTCCGCTCAATGCGGTTTCGGCAGCATCCCACCGGGAACTGCATGAGGATTCGGACGGCAGCGTTTCCGCATCAGTCTCCCATGAGGTTATCGGCAGCGCCGAGGGCGGCATCCGGACATTGGATACCGCCCACCGCACATTGCAGGATAAACCCTATGCCAGAGCGCTGAAAGCGGAGCGCGCCGCTGACCGGGCCAATCTCAGGGCGCTGTACAAGGAAGCGGAGCTTCAGAATCCGGAATGGGGCGCAAGCCCGGTCTCCCGGTTCCAGCAGAAGCGCGCCATCAAGAAAGCCTATGCCGAGGCCAAGGCCGGAAAGGCCGCGGACAACACGGTCAAGGCGTCCGAGGCTGCGGCCAAAGCCGTGAAGAAAACCGGTGAGGAAACATCCAAAGTCGTTCAGTTTGTCGCCCGGCACAAAAAGGGATTTGTGATTCTCGGCGTCATCGGATTGATGTTCCTGTTTGTCTCCGCTGTGATGTCCAGCTGTTCCGTGATGATGAGCTCGCTCACATCTTCCGGCGTGCTGACCACCTATCCCAGCGCCGATGCGGATATGCTGGCGGCGGAGGCGCAGTATCTGGCGCTTGAGGCAGAGCTTCAGGAGTATCTGGACAATTACGAAAGCACCCATGATTACGACGAATACCATTTTGACCTGGATGAGATCGAACATGACCCATATGTGCTGATTTCCATGCTGACCGCACTCCGCGAGGGAGAATGGACGATTGATGAGGTAGGCGGCCTGCTTCAGACCATCTTCGACCGACAGTATACGCTGACGGAGGATGTGCAGGTTGAAACCCGTTACAGAACAGAAACCCGCACCGGCTATTACACGGTTACAGACCCGGAGACCGGCGCGACCAGCATCGAGACATACGAATATGAAGTGCAGGTTCCCTACGATTATTACATCTGTACTGTGACGCTGGAAAACTTCAATCTGTCCCATCTGCCGGTCTATCTGATGGATCAGGATCATCTGTCCCTGTATGCCTCCTATATGTCCACGCTGGGCAACCGGCCCGATCTGTTTGCCGGTTCTTCCTACGTTGACCGCTATTACGGCGACCAGTACCGGTATGAAATCCCGGCAGACGCGCTGGAGGACGAACAGTTTTCGGCCATGATTCAGGAAGCGGAAAAGTACCTGGGTTATCCGTATGTCTGGGGCGGCAGCTCGCCCAGCACCAGTTTTGACTGCTCCGGCTTTGTCAGCTGGGTCATCAATCACTGCGGTGTGGGCTGGGATGTGGGCAGACTGACCGCAAACGGACTGCGCAATATCTGTTCCTATGTCTCTCCGGCCAACGCCAAACCGGGCGACCTGATCTTCTTTGAGAAAACCTATGACACTTCCGGTGCGTCGCACGTCGGCATTTATGTGGGCAACAACATGATGATCCACTGCGGCGACCCCATCCAGTACACGAGCATTGATACGAACTACTGGCAGCAGCACTTCCTGCAATTCGGAAGGCTGCCCAGCCCGTAAGAAAGGAGCAGTATGAACCCCAAAATTGAAAAGCTGAAAGCGGAAAGAAGCAGGAATACCGAAAAGATTTCCGACCTTCAGAACCGCAACCGCAAGCTCTCCGAGCAGATCACGAAGCTGGAGAACAACGATATCATCGGCATGGTGCGCGAGATCGGCATGACGCCGGAGCAGCTTGCCGCGCTTCTGAGCGGCAAGGCTGCGGATTCGCCCGCAACCGATGAATATGAAGAAACGGAGGGATATGAACATGAGAACTAAAAGGATGCTTCGCAGGGGGCTGACCGCACTGACGGCAGCGCTCGCCATGATGACGGCGCTGGCGGCTCCTGCCTTTGCCTACGCAGGTGATTCTGCGGACAGCACAGCGGAGACTGCTGAACAGCAGTCCTCCGGCGGTCAGACTGCCGTTCAGACAGAGAAAATCGGAACGGTGACGACCAACGGCGGCAGGCTGAATCTGCGCGACGGAGCCAGCACCAGCTACAACATCATCGGCCAGCTTCCCTGCGGCGATACCGTCACGGTGATCGGTGAGGAAAACGGCTGGTACAAAGTCATCGTGCCCGAAAAGGAGGGCTATGTATACGGCGGCTATCTGAAAGTCAGCGAGGGTACGGTTATTGCCGGTGATAATGCTGATACCAATTCAACCGGAAGTACCGGGGATACAGATTCCGGAGCCCCGCTGACTCCTGACGGCAACCTGGAGCTTGTGGATGACGTGTACCAGACCTCGGACGGAAAGCAATTCATTACGGTGCAGTCCAAGAATGACAACACCTTTTATATCGTCATTGACCGGGATAAGAACGGTGAAAACGTCTATTTTCTGAATCTGGTGGACGAGGCTGACCTGATGGCGCTGATGCAGGACGGCGAGGTCACGGTCAAATGCACCTGTACCGACCGCTGTGAAGCCGGCGATGTGGATCTGCACTGCCCGGTCTGCAAGACCAACCTGACAGAATGCACCGGGACGGTAAAGGAAGAACCGGAACCTACCGTTGCTCAGGAGGAGCCGGAAGAACCGGAGCCTGAAAAAAGCAGCTCCGCGCCTCTGCTTCTCCTGCTGCTGATTGCCGGTCTGGGTGCAGGCGGTGCTGTGTACTGGTTCAAGTTCAGAAAGCAGAAGCCCGATACCAAGGGGCCCGATGATCTGGATGACTACGACTTCGGCGATGATGACGAAGATGATGAGGAAGAGTACGTCATTGAGGACGACCAGCCGGAGGAAACAGATGAAGTGTAATGGTGCAGACCGCATCTGCGCTAATCAGAGAGAGGAAGGATAACGATATGAAGCTTGTGATTACCGAAAAGCCCTCTGTGGCAAAATCCATTTCTGCCGTCCTTAGCGCTGACAAGCGCCGGGACGGTTATTTTGAGGGAGAAAATCTCCTCATTTCCTGGTGCTTCGGCCATCTGGCGGAGCTGGCCTCCGCCGAAGTGTATGACGAGGCATATGCCAGATGGAGCCGTGAACAGCTCCCCATCATTCCCAAAAGCTGGCAGTACAGCGTCGGGCGCGATAAGAAAAAGCAGCTGGATCTGCTGACGGAGCTGATGCGCCGTTCGGATGTGACGGAAATCATCAATGCCTGCGACGCGGGACGCGAGGGCGAGCTGATTTTCCGCACTGTCTATCTGCTGGCAGGCTGCGTGAAACCCGTGAAGCGCCTCTGGATTTCTTCCATGGAGGATGCGGCAATCCGCGAGGGCTTTGAAAACCTGCGCGACGGCAGTGAGTACGACCATCTCTATGATGCAGCCCTTTGCAGAAGCAAGGCGGACTGGCTGGTAGGCATCAATGCAACACGGCTTTTCTCGGTGCTGTATCACCGCACGCTGAATGTCGGACGCGTTGTGTCGCCTACGCTGGCACTGCTGGTACAGCGGGAAGCGGAAATCAAGGCATTTCAGCCGGAGCCCTTTTATACGGTGAAGCTGGATGCCGACAATTTTGCGGCGGTCAGTGAAAAGCTGAAAAACAAGCCGGATGCGGAAAATTTGAAATCCGCCTGTGCAGGAGCGCTGGCGGTGATCCGCAGCGTGGAGCAGAAAGAAAAATCTGAAAAAGCCCCGGCGCTCTATGACCTGACAACGCTCCAGAGAGATGCCAACCGCATCCTGGGCTTCACGGCTCAGCAGACGCTGGACTATCTTCAGTCCCTGTATGAGAAAAAGCTCTGCACCTATCCGCGAACCGACAGCCGTTTCCTGACGGACGATATGGAAAGCGGGGTTCCGGCCATTGCGGCCTGCGCCGCCGGGATTCTCGGCGTATCGGTCGGAGATGTGTTTGCAAATCAGGTCTGCGACAGCCGTAAGGTTTCCGATCACCATGCTGTCATTCCCACGATGGCCGCCGGAGAGGCCGAACTGTCTGCGCTGACAGCCGGAGAGCGCGAGGTTCTGAAACTGGTTGCCCGTCAGGTGCTGATGGCGGTCAGTGCGCCGTACTCCTATCTGGAAACGGTAGTAACCGTCGAATGCGGCGGACAGGTATTCACCGCAAAGGGTAAAACGGTGCTGAACGCCGGCTGGAAAAGCTATGCAGCGGGCGAACAGAAAGAAAAGGTGCTCCCTCCGATGACGGAAGGACAGTCTATTGACAGTTTTGCCGTTTCTCTGGAGGAAGGAAAGACAAAGCCGCCTGCCCGATACACCGAGGATACGCTGCTTTCTGCCATGGAGACTGCCGGGGCGAAAGAGATGCCGGATGATGCCGAGCGCAAGGGGCTGGGCACACCCGCCACCCGCGCCGGGATTCTGGAGAAGCTGGTTTCCTCCGGCTTTGTGGAGCGAAAGAAGAATAAAAAGGCGGTCAGCCTGGTTCCGCAGGATATCGGTATCTCCCTGATTACGGTACTTCCGGAACAGCTCCAGTCTCCGCTTCTGACTGCGGAATGGGAGAATATGCTGAAGGAGATCGAGCGCGGCGAGCTCTCCTCGGAGGCGTTTATGGCGCAGATCAGCCGCATGGTTTCCGAACTGGTGCGCGACTACGAACCTGTGAGCGGTGCGGAGATTCTGTTCCCGTCCGGACGCCCGGTGGTCGGAAAATGTCCCCGCTGCGGCGGTCCGGTTACGGAGAGCAAGACCGGCTTTTTCTGTGAGCGCCGCGACTGCCGCTTCGGACTCTGGAAGGACAACCGCTATCTGTCCGCAAAGCACATCATTCTGACAAAAAAGATGGCGGAGGCGCTTCTGAAGGATGGAAAAACCTTTGTCAGCGGCATGTATTCCGAAAAGACCGGCAAAAGCTATTCTGCCTACCTCGTACTGACGGACGACGGGCAGAAATCCAGCTACGCACTGGAGTTTGACAGGGAGAAAACCGGCGCATGAAGCTGAGCCCCGCAGAACGCGAAACAATCATCCTGTTTTCCGATGCAGACGATACCGCCAGCGTCTACACCTATGACAGGAGGCTGATTAAAAAGCTGGACGTCCTTTGCAGAAAATGTCCGGAAGAAGTGTATGAGGAGAAAAAACGCTCCTCTGCCGGTGCGAAAAGCTATATCGTGCCGAAAAGCTGCGTTTCCGTCCGCGAGCCGTTTTCCAGAGCGCGGCGCGAGGCGGCAAGCAGGCGCGCAAAGGAGGCTGGTACCGTCCCGCCGGACAGAAGCAAAAGCAGCAATTCGGATGAATAATACAGGGAGATGGGCGCAGGGCTTCGGCTCTGCGCCCTGTTTCCCGGAAAGGATGGTATATGGCAGAAAAACAGAGCAGCCGGGACAGGCTGAAGGAGATCACGGCAAGTATTGAGGACGGCATCAAGGAGCTGTTCCAGTCGGAGAGCTATGCGCAGTATCTTCAGACCATGAGCCGGTTTCACCATTACAGCGTCAACAATCAGGTGCTGATCCACATGCAGAAGCCGGATGCCACGCTGGTGGCGGGCTTCAACAAATGGAAGAATCAGTTCGGCAGAAATGTCATCAAGGGAGAACACGGCATTAAAATCATTGCTCCGACTCCTTTCAAGAAGAAAATCGAGCAGGAAAAGCTCGACCCGGATACGCAGCTTCCCATGCTGGATGCGGACGGGAAAATCATTACGGAGGAAAAGACCATCCAGATTCCCATGTACAAGCCGGTGACGGTGTTCGACGTTTCACAGACCGAGGGCAAGCCTTTGCCCCAGCTGGCTCATGACCTGTCTGGTAATGTGGCAAATTACGATGTGTTCATGGAGGCGCTGCGCCGTTCCTCTCCGGTTCCCATTTCCATTGAAGTGATGGGCGGCGGCATGGACGGTTACTTTGACCTGGAGCATCAGGATATCGCTATCCGCAAAGGCATGAGCGAGGTGCAGACGGTATCTGCGGTCATACATGAGATGGCGCACGCGCTGCTTCACAATCGAGCCAAAGATACTGAGGAGAAAACGCCGGAACTCTCCCGCAGTACCGAAGAAGTGCAGGCAGAAAGCATCTCCTATGCGGTGTGCGCCTACTACGGCATCGCCACCGGCGACAACAGCTTCGGCTATATCGCGTCCTGGTCAAAGGATAAAACCCTGCCGGAGCTGCGGGAAAGTCTGGAGGTAATCAGCAAGACCGCCGACGGTCTTATCAACGATATCGACCGGCACTATGCGGAAATCCTGAAAGAGCGCGAGGCGGAGCTGATTGCCGCTGAACCCGCCATGGCGATGGAGCGCCTTTATGCCGTGGATGACCGGTATCTTCATGTTCAGCGCACGGACACCGGTGTGGATTACACGATTTACGATAAGGCATCCATGAAGGAGATCGACGGCGGTCAGCTGGATATGGAAATCAGCACGTTGGCCGAATCGGCGCTTGAAATCTGCAACTCCCATGGAATCGGGCAGAACGCCCCGCTTCAGGTTGCGGATATCGGGATACTGGATGAATTGCAGGCCGCGCAGGATGCAGCGATTGCCATCGAGCCGCCTGTGCAGGAGAACCCGGAGCCGGAAACGGATATTCCGCCTGACCCGGCAATTTCCGTGGAGGCACGGAATGCCTACGGCTATACGGATGATGCGATGCTCCCGCTGACAAAGGAGCGCGCCATGGAGCTCTTTGAACGCGATGTTCCGGTATATCTTCTCTATGGGGACAATACCGAGGCGATGGCCTTTGAACAGACGGAAATTCTGAATCATGACGGTATCTTCGGCATTGACCGCGCAGACTGGGAGGCGGTAAAGGAGCAGTTTCCCGTCATCACGGAAAACAGATGGCAGAAAGCCTTCCAGCAGAATCCGGCAGACAGCTACTGCATTTATCAGCTCCGCAGAGATCCGGAGCTGGCAGAGCTTCGCTTTATGAATTCTCAGTATCTCCGGGAGCATGGGCTTGAGCCAGCATTTGACCATTACGAGGCGGTCTATTCCGGTTCGCTCCCGTCTGACGGCAGTACAGAAGCCCGTCTGGATGACCTGTACATGAAATTCAACACCGCCCACCCGCAGGATTTTACCGGCCACAGTCTGTCCGTCAGCGACATTGTTGTGCTGAGGCAGCAGGGTGCAGTAAGCTCTCATTATGTGGACAGCGTGGGCTTTGTTCAGTTCCCGGCGTTCCTGCCGGACAATTACCTGAAAAATGCGGAGATGTCCATGGAGGACGATTACGGGATGATCGACGGCATCATCAACAACGGTCCAAAGGAACAGCCGGAGGTCAAGCCCAAGACTCCCGATTTATCGGCGCTGTTTGAAGCAGCAAAGCGTACTGTGGAGGAAGACAGGACGGCTCCTGAACCGGGCAAAAAGCCTTCCGTGTTGGCGAAGCTCCATGCACCCGCGCCGTCCAGAAGTGAAAAGACCGCGCAGACAAAAAGCGCAGAAAGGGATTTGATATGACGAATTTCACCAATGACGAGATGAATCTGATGTGCATCTACAGCGCCGGCAGCAGCCGTACCGGTCTGATGCAGAAACTCACGGAAATGAAGAAGTACCTGGAACGCGACGAGGTGCAGCTTCTGGAGCTGACCGAGGGGGCGCTTGCAAAACTGGCAACAATGACCGATGAGGAGTTCGAGCAGCTGGAGCTCTATCCCGATTTCGATATCTGATTCTATTCCGAAAAAAGGTGCAGACGCACCCGATTTCGGAATACGGCTCGATTCCTATTTCAGATTTTTGCGGGAAACCGCAGAATTCCGAAATAGGATGGTTCTAAATCAAAATATGTGGAGGAAGAAAGCGTTCGTGTGATACGGGCGCTCTTTTCTTTTGAAAGGAGACGTGATCTATGGCAAGCAAATTGCAGGAGTACCGAAGAATGTCGGAAGAGGCGCAGCGGCAGCTGACCGGAAGCCTGGAGCGCTGGCAGTCCTTCCTCGCCACCGCGTCGAGGCTGTACAAATACCCGTATCACGAGCAGGTCATGATCCATGCCCAGCGCCCGGATGCCACCGCCTGTGCGGAGTTCGACGTCTGGAACAATACGATGCGCCGGTATGTGCGGCGCGGTTCCAAGGGCATCGCGCTCATCGATACCAGCGGCGACCGCGAGCGACTGCGCTATGTGTTTGATGTTTCGGACACCGGCACCCGGCCCAATTCCAGAAGCCTGAACCTGTGGGAACTGCGGGAGGAGCATATTCCGGCAGTATCCTCCATGCTGGAGAAAAACTATGGCGTTCCGGCAGGCGAAAGCCTTGCCGTTCAGCTGGAGGCTGTGGCCTCGCAACTGGCACGGGAATACTGGGAGGACAACCGCAGGGACATTCTCGGCATCCTTGAGGATTCTTTTCTGGAAGAGTATGATGAATTCAATGTAGGAGTGGCCTTCCGGAATGCCGCAGAGGTCAGTATCAGCTATTCTCTGATGCTGCGCTGCGGTCTGGAGCCGGAAAACTACTTTGAACACGAAGACTTTATGAGCGTTTTCGATTTCAATACCCCGGAAACGGCGGGCGCGCTGGGAACGGCGGTCAGCGGCATCAATCAGCAGGTGCTGCGGGAAATCGGAGCGACCATCCGAAACTATGAACGCGAACAGATTGCGGAAAGGAGCATGGCATATGAAAATGACGTACAGGCAGAACGGGGATTATATGATTCCGGACATCAGACTGAGCGAACAGGAGGATACACCCATCGGGAAGTACGGGCAGATGCGGAAACAGTACCTGAAGGAGCATCGCCCGATTCTGTGGAACCGTCTGGTGCTGTCGGAGCAGCTGTATCCGCACCTGCGGGAGATCGACGGGACGGCACACCGGAGGCTGGACGAGCTGATGGCGCAGATGGCGAAGCAGGCCGGCGTGACGGAGAAACTGAAGCGCAGAGACCCGCTGAAATGGGCGGGCATGATGAATACGCTGAAGGCACAGGCCGAGGAGATCATTCTGAACGAGCTGGTGTACAATTAACAGCCGGTGAGCCGGAATCTCCGGAAGAACTGAATAGCGGATATCCTGCCGTGGCAGAGTTTGAACAGCTCTCCATGAACCTTTTCCTCTCGGAACAGGAGCAGATATCCCAAATTGATGAAGCGGATCGCACAACCGAAGTGCTGTCCGCTTTTTCTTTTTCCCAGTCGGAAATCGACGATATGCTCCGTTTCGGCAGCAACACAAGCCATGCCAGAGAACATATCGCAGATGCGTTTCAGAAGCAAAAACCGATAGAGGAAATCGCGGCGCTGCTGCAAAGGGAATTCCATGGCGGCTACGGCGTCCGGGGTGAACACGGCGATTATGCCGCGTGGTACGACGGGGACGGCATTCATCTGCACAAAGGCCGTGAGGCCAGATATGCTGCTGATTCTCAGGTCGTCGCATGGGAAACTGCGGCGGAAAGAATCGGCCAGCTGTTGGAAGAAGGCAGCTTTGCTTCCAATGTGGAGCTTGCCGAGGCCGGCGGGCGTGTCCGTTCCGAACTGGCGCAGAGCCTGCTCTATCTGAAGCATGACCTGAGTGAGGAAGCGACCCAGGTGGGCTACTTCTCCACTATGGACGACCTTCCTGCCGGTTATCCGGACGCCACCGCAGCGCTTGCGGAGAAGATGGAGGACAACGCTTTTGCCGATACGCTTCGCGGCGAATTTCTGGCATTTCTGAATGACTACGCGGAAAACAGAGAACTTCTGCGCTTTCATTATCACCGGATGGACGAGCTGTGGCAGGGAGTCAGAGACATCTCTGCCGAGCGCCGGGGATATCCGGACGGGCCTGCCGAGCTTGCAGAACCGCAGGGCTTTATCACGGAGGATGAAATCAGCGAAGCGCTTGCAGGCGGCAGCTCTGTGGAGGGCGGCAAGGGCAGAATCTACGCCTATTTTACCGCAGACCACCCCATGAAGGAGAAAGCGGATTTTCTGAAGCAGGAATACGGGATCGGCGGACGCTCCCACGCGCTGTCCGGAGCAGACCATTCCTCCGAAGATCACAGTGCCAAGGGTATCCGGCTGACCAAAGGCGGATGTGCCCCTGTGGAGCTGAACTGGACGAAGGTTGCCGAGCGTGTGGATTCCCTGATCCGGAAAGACCGGTATCTGACTCCGAAGGAACAGGAGTTGTATCAGCAGAACCTGCGGCGCAATTCCATCTACAACACCTATAACGAGGTAAAGCACGACCATCCTGACGATATGGTGCTGTTCCAGGTGGGCGATTTCTTTGAACTGTATGGCGAGGATGCAAGGCAAGCCGCCGACCTGCTGGACATTCGCCTGACCACCCGGAACATCCCCGGTGTGGGTCATGTGGAAATGTGCGGCGTACCGTCCCATGCTCTCGATGGGTATGTGGAGCAGCTGCGGGCGCACTTTGATGTGACCATATCCGCAGCCCCGGAGGGCAGCAAAGAGCGTAGCGTTTATACCTTACGGGCATTTGCACAGGAGAATGACATGTCCCGCTACGACATCGGATACGGCGCTATGGGGAACAGCGTGACGGTCTGGAACCGGAAAGAGACCGAACACGGTGATTACAAGACCATCGCCCATATTGACTCGGACAGGAAGGTAAAATTCTATGATGACAGTCTGCCGGATGCGATAAAGGAACAGATTCAGCGGTTTGCGGACATCTCCGAGATGACCGTCTCGGCAACTCAGGATGCATCTGTTTTTTCTGTGCCTCCTGCGGGGAAAGAACCCATATTGGGAACTGAACCGGCGGCTGCACCGAAGCCTGTCACGGCCGATGAAATCAGCGATGCCCTGATTCGCTGGAACGGCAGCTTTGAAAGCAAATCCCATGTCAACGACTACATGCTGGCACATGGACGGGAGCGTGGAGCTGCCGCATGGCTGAAAGATGAGTTCGGCGGTGCGGATACATTTTCCGTTGTTACCAATCATGGAGCTCTGGAATTGCCGTGGGCGAAAGTGCAGCGTCAGCTGGGGATTCTGGTGAATGACGGACGCTTCTTTACCGAGGCAGACCGGATGCTGGCGCAGGCGGAACAGATTGCCGCGCAGAGTGAGGTCGAACCTTATGAACGCTTCGCTGTCATTGAAACGGACGAGGGGTACGGCATCTGGGACGATCTGCACGACGGCCTCTATGTGGATGAGGAAGGTGTGACTGCTGACTTCGATTCCGAGTGGGTAGCGGAGAACTATCTGCTCGAACTGAAAGAGAAAATTACCCAGAGGGAAGCCGCCGAATGGGAGTATGTGGAACGCTCCAAATATGCGGCACAGACTGAGGAAAACGACGCGGCAGATGTGCAGCCGGGTATCGCTTCGCCGGAGAAAACTGAGCCTGCGGAAATGGAGTCTGTACCCCATTTTCAGGACGATAACGACCTGATCGGTGCGGAGCTGACGCTGGACGGCAGACGCTTTGCGGTGGAGGAGGTCAGGGATGGCCGCGCCTCCCTGCGGGATATCACATTCCAGGACGGAACCGGATTTCCTATCTTCCGCAATGAACCGGTTGAGACCGTGCGCGGGATTCTCTTCCCGGAAAAGACGACGGTGCCCCAGGTGAATCTGGAAGCCGAACTGACCGAGGCGGAGCTTGCCATTATGCGCCCGCAGCTGGACGCGGCGGCTATTGACTACCTGGTTGCCAATGCCGGGTACAACAGACGAACCATCAGCTTCTCCTCCCAGCACTACCGGGAAGTACAGGATATGCTGGATGCGCTGCCGGACAACGCGGATGAGGTCGTGTATTCAACAGAAACGGATAAGGTTTACCCCGGCGAGCAGACCGGCCTTCCCTACGATATTGTTACAGAACGGCTGCGCACAGAGCCGGAGCATACGCCACCCGAACCGGAGGTCAGCACAGATGATGCTATCAATGCAAATCCGGTTTCCGTACAGATCGGCGGCGAGTGGCAGACATTTCCCAACACCGGTGCGGCAGAACAGGCAATGTACGAAGAATACAGGGCGCAGACCCACAGGAACGCGCAGAACTTCCGCATCACGGATTCTGACCTGGGAGCAGGTGGTGCCAAGACCAAGTATCAGGCAAACATCAGCGCCATCCGGCTGCTGAAACAGCTAGAAGCCGAGGGACTTCAGGCTACCTCGGAGCAGCAGGAAGTGCTCTCCCGGTATGTGGGCTGGGGCGGTCTGGCAGACGCCTTTGACCCTGATAAGGAAAACTGGCGCGCGGAATATGCGGAACTGAAGGAGCTTCTCACACCGGAGGAATACGAGGCGGCAAGAGCCTCCACGCTGAATGCTCACTATACCAGTCCCACCGTCATTCATGCCATGTATGAGGCACTGGAAAACATGGGCTTTGAATCGGGCAACATTCTGGAGCCCAGCATTGGCGTCGGGAACTTCTTCGGCTGTCTGCCCGAATCCATGCAGAACAGCAGGCTCTACGGTGTGGAACTGGACAGCATCACCGGGCGGATCGCAAAGCAGCTTTACCCCAGGGCAGACATTACCGTGGCTGGATTTGAAACCACCGACAGACGGGATTTTTATGATGTTGCCATCGGCAACGTGCCGTTTGGGCAGTATCAGGTCAATGACCGGGCTTACAACAGGCTCGGTTTTTCCATTCATGACTATTTCTTTGCCAAGACACTCGATCAGGTGCGCCCCGGTGGCGTGATCGCCTTCGTCACCAGCCGCTACACCATGGACAAGCAGTCCCCGGAAGTCCGCAGATACATTGCGCAGCGGGCAGAGCTGCTGGGCGCAATCCGTCTTCCCAATAACGCCTTCAAAGCCAATGCGGGCACGGATGTCGTCTCCGATATCATCTTCCTCCAGAAGCGGGACTGTCCCATCGAGATTGAACCGGACTGGGTACATCTGGGGCGGAATGAGGACGGCTTTGCCATCAACAGCTACTTTGTGGAACATCCGGAGATGATTCTGGGACGGCAGTCCTCCGAGAGCACCCAGTATGGCAGACAGGATTTCACCGTAGAACCCATCGAAGGACTGGAACTTGCAGATCAGCTTCACGATGCGGTGAAATACATCCGCGGCACCTATCAGGCGGCAGAGCTGCCGGAGCTCGGCGATGACGAGGCGCTTTCGGACAGCATTCCCGCAGATCCGAATGTCAAAAACTACAGCTATACCGTCGTGGACGGAGAAGTCTACTACCGTCAGAACAGCCTGATGAGCCGGCCGGCGCTGAACGCGACCGCTTCGGAGCGCGTCAAGGGGCTTGTGGGACTGCGTGACTGCCTGCATCACCTGATCGATCTCCAGATGGACGCCATGACTCCGGACAGCGCAATCCGGCAGGCCCAGGCAGAGCTGAACACACTCTACGATAATTTTTCTGCAAAATACGGCCTCATCAACAGCCACGCCAATGCGCTGGCATTTCAGGATGACAGCTCCTACTACCTGCTGTGTACGCTGGAGGAGCTGGACGAGGAAAAACAGCTGAAGCGCAAGGCGGACATCTTCACCAAGCGCACCATCAAGCCCCATGAGGTCGTGACCTCTGTGGACACGCCGTCCGAAGCGCTGGCGCTCTCCATCTCGGAAAAAGCCTGCGTCGATCTGCCGTATATGCAGCAGCTGACCGGCATGGACGAGTCTGCTTTGATTGACGGCTTGCAGGGCGTTATCTTCCGGGACCCGGTGAAAAACGAGTGGCAGACTGCCGATGAGTATCTTTCCGGAAATGTGCGCCAGAAACTGCGGGAAGCGGAACAGGCAGCATCTGCTGATCCAGCCTATCTGCCCAATGTGGAGGCACTCCGTTCTTCCCAGCCGAAGGATCTGGACGCTTCGGAAATTGAGGTGCGCCTGGGCGCAACCTGGATCGACCAGAAATACATTCAGCAGTTCATGGAGGAAACCTTTGAGCCGCCGTATTACCTGCGCCGGAGTATTCAGGTGCATTTCTCACCGTTCACTGCGGAGTGGAGCATCAGCGGAAAATCCCAGCCGTCCTACAACGATGTAAACGCCTATATGACCTACGGCACGGAGCGTGCAAACGCCTACCGGATTCTGGAGGACACGCTGAACCTGCGGGATGTGCGCATCTATGACACCGTGACCGACCCGGACGGCAAGGAGCGCCGGGTTCTCAATTCCAAAGAAACAACCCTTGCCCAGCAGAAACAGCAGGCCATCAAGGACGCCTTTTCCGAGTGGATATGGAAAGACCCGGACAGACGGCAGGAGCTTGTGACGCGGTACAATGAGCTGTTCAATTCCAACCGGCCGCGCGAATACGATGGCTCCCATATCACTTTCAGCGGTATGAACCCGGAGATTCATCTGCGGGAGCATCAGCTGAATGCTGTCGCACACATCCTTTACGGAGGCAATACGCTGCTGGCGCACGAAGTGGGCGCGGGCAAGACCTTCGAGATGGTCGCTGCCGCCATGGAGAGCAAGCGTCTGGGACTTTGCCACAAACCGATGTTTGTGGTTCCGAATCATCTGACCGAGCAGTGGGCGTCGGAGTTTCTGAGGCTGTACCCGTCTGCCAACATTCTGGCTGCAACGAAAAAGGACTTTGAACCGAAAAAACGCAAAAAGTTCTGCGCCCGCATCGCCACCGGCGATTACGACGCCATTATCATCGGACACAGTCAGTTTGAGCGGATTCCCGTTTCCATGGAACGGCAGGAGCGGCTGCTGCGGGAACAGATTGAGGAAGTCACCGAGGGTATTGAAGAACTGAAAAACAGCCGTGCGGAGCGCTTTACCATCAAGTCCATGGAGCGCACGAAGAAAGGACTGGAAACCAAGCTGAAAAAACTGCTGGAATCCGGAAGAAAGGATGATGTCGTTACCTTTGAGGAACTGGGCGTTGACCGGCTCTATGTGGACGAGGCACACGCCTTCAAGAACCTGTTTCTCTATACAAAGATGCGAAATGTGGCCGGACTCTCGACAACGGATGCGCAGAAATCTTCGGATATGCTGCTGAAATGCCGCTACATCGATGAGCTGACCGGCGGCAAGGGAGTGGTGTTCGCAACGGGTACGCCCGTCAGCAATTCCATGACCGAGCTTTACACCATGATGCGCTATCTCCAGCATGACACGCTTCAGAAAAAGGGGCTGGCTCATTTTGACTGCTGGGCTTCCACCTTCGGTGAAACCACAACAGCGATTGAACTGGCTCCGGAGGGTACCGGCTACCGTGCGCGGACAAGGTTTGCCAAGTTCTTCAATCTGCCGGAGCTGATGACCCTGTTCAAAGAAGTTGCAGACATCAAGACATCCGACCAACTTCACCTTCCTGTGCCGGAGGCTGTCTATCACAATGTGGTGGCACAGCCGACAGAGATTCAGCAGGCGATGGTGCAGGAGCTGTCCGAGCGCGCTGCCAAAGTCCATGCCGGTGCAGTGGACGCCAGCGTGGACAATATGCTCCGCATCACCACGGACGGAAGAAAGCTGGGACTCGACCAGCGCATCATCAATCCCGATCTGCCGGATGACCCGTCCAGCAAGGTCAATATGTGTGTGGATAACATCTACCGCATCTGGGACGAAGGTCAGGCGGACAAACTGACCCAGTTGGTGTTTTGCGATTTGAGCACACCCAAGACCGGCGCGCCGGCAGCAAAAGCAGCCAAGGCGGTCGGCGGTAATCTGGATAATCCGGAACTTCATGCTGTCGCAGGTGCGGTTAAGGATGATCCTCCGGAACCGGAGTTCACCGTCTATGATGACATCCGGGAAAAACTGGTGGCAAGAGGCATTCCGCGAGAACAAATCGCCTTTATCCATGAGGCCAATACCGAAGCACGGAAGAAAGAACTGTTTGCCAAAGTCCGCTCCGGTCAGGTGCGTGTGCTGATGGGCAGTACCTTCAAAATGGGGGCAGGCATGAATGTGCAGGACCGGCTTGTGGCGCTTCATGACCTGGATGCGCCGTGGCGGCCGGGCGACCTGGAACAGCGCTCCGGCCGAATCATCCGTCAGGGAAACAGGAACAAGCAAGTCCACATCTTCCGCTATGTGACGGAGGCCACCTTTGACGCTTATCTCTGGCAGACGCTGGAGAACAAGCAGAAGTTCATTTCGCAGATTATGACGAGCAAAAGCCCGGTAAGAAGCTGTGAGGACATTGATGAAACTGCGCTGTCCTATGCGGAGATCAAGGCGCTCTGCGCCGGTGACGAGCGCATCAAGGAGAAGATGGATCTGGATGTGGATGTGGCACGGCTGAAGCTGATGAAGGCCAATCATCAGAGTCAGCAGTACCGGCTGGAGGACAACATTCTCCGCCACTTCCCGGAACAGATTGAACAGAACAAGGGATTCATCGCAGGGTTTCAGGCAGATATGCAGACGCTGGCGGAACACCCCCATCCGCAGGACGGCTTTGCCGGTATGACAGTGCGGGGCGATGTTCTGACCGATAAGGAAAACGCCGGTGCGGCGTTGGTTGATGCCATGAAGGAAGTCAAGGGGCTGGAGCCGGTGCCCATCGGCAGCTACCGGGGCTTTCAGATGTCTCTGACGCTGGAGGATTTCGGCAAGCAGTATGTGCTGACCCTCAAGGGGAAAATGTCCCATCGTGTGGAGCTGGGCAAAGACCCCAGAGGCAATCTCATCCGCATCGACAATGCCCTTGCCGGCATGGAAACGCGCCTTGCCCGTGTCCAGGAAAAGCTGGATTCCCTTTATGCGCAGATGGAGACCGCCAAAGCGGAACTGGGCAAGCCCTTTCCGCAGGAGCAGGAGCTGAAGGAGAAATCTGCCCGTCTGGCGCAGCTGAACATTGAACTGAATATCGATTACAGAACGCCGATGGAAGCAATGGCCGAGATTGCAGACAGCGAGCCGGAGGTGCGCCCTGCTGTCAGTGCAAAATCCGAAAGGCCGTCTGTGCTGGCCAAACTCCATGCCCCGCTGCCGCAGCGGGACAGTCATCCCAAACAGAATGAAACCGAGAAGGAGGTTCGCTGAACATGGAAAAGAAAATCGCAACGGATACGCCGTTATACCGGCATGATGCAGCCTATGCCCGTGAGCATGGAGAACTGCCGCTGTACAGAGAATCCTATCAGGCCAACATCGCCTGCAAGGAGGCCATTGAGGAAGCCATTTCCGAGAATTACGGCAACAACCGTCTGAATTCTCAGGCGGTGTTTGATGCGGTCAGTGCGGAATTCAGCATGGAGAGAATCCAGTATGTGCTGGCTAATACCGTGCAGTATAAGGATTGGGATGGACGCATCAGCCGCGCCAACCGGGAGTGGGCGCAGACCGTGCCGGTCGTGCCGAATCCTGATTCCTGGGGCGGAGACCGAAACTGCTATTTCGTGGTGGACAGACCGCACACCGGCCTGACGGATCTGTTCATTACTCATTTCCGAAAGGAACTGGAGAAAGCACCCAGAGAGAAAAAGCCGTCTGTTCTGGAAAAGCTCCAGAAGCCCCTGCCGGACGCCGCGCCGAAACCCAGTAGGGATAAAGCGCAGGAGCTCTGATGATGGCAGACACCAGGGACATCAGTATGCACTTCTGGGCAACGCAGGAGGAGTATGACCTGATTCAAAAGAACATGGCGCTGTCGGGCAGTACGAACCTCAGCGCATTTCTGCGGAAGATGGCTATTGACGGCATGGTCATCAGGCTGGATATGCCGGAAATTCAGGAGATGCTGCATCTGCTCAGGCGTGCAAACGCCAACATCAATCAGATTGCAAGACATCTGCATGATACCGGACGCATCTACGATACCGATCTGGAGGAAATACTGGGGTTTCAGAAAGAAACCGCTGCCCGCCTGAATGATATTCTCACCAAACTGTCCGCCTTGAAATAAGGACAATACACCCCATGGGCAGCAGAGCCGCGCGCTTTGCTGCCCGCATTTTTTGTTATCCGGCTCCGCATCCTTGAGCGTTTTGAATTTCGGAATTACAATAGAATCAGAAAAGAAGAAAAGGAGGCTCTGACCATGAAAATATTACTGAAAATTCTCTGCGCACCGATGATTGCCGTTTTATCCGTTTTCGTCTGGCTGGCGTCGAAACTGGTTCAGATATCCGCTGTTGTTATGAATTTCATCGCCATTGCCGTGGGGCTGGGCGCACTCTGCATCCTTTTTGACGGAAAGACCGCCCAGGGCATCTGCGGACTGATTGCGGCGTTTCTCTTTACCCCGTTCGGACTGCCGATGTTCTCCATCATGCTTCTGGGACAGGTGCAGAAATTCCGCTACTGGATTCAGGACAGCGTGTACGGATAACGAAACTTTGCGCCAGGTTGGCGCAAAGTGAATTACATTGATGAGGGCTTCTGCTTTTGCCGGCAGGAGCCTTTCTTTTTTTGAAAAAGGTGGTGAACCGGTATGGCAACAACACGCATTATCCCCATGCATCAGAACAAGGGAAAAACCATCCGACAGTGCCTGTCCGACAGATTGGATTACGGCAAAAACCCAGATAAAACCCAGGAGGGTCAGCTGATCAGCGCCTATGCCTGCGACCCGGAGACCGCGGACGCAGAATTTGCGCTTTCCAAACGCGAGTATTTTCAACTGACCGGCCGCAGACAGGACAGCGATGTGATCGCCTATCAGGTGCGCCAGTCCTTTCGCCCCGGTGAGATTACGCCGGAGGAGGCGAACCGCATCGGCTACGAATTTGCCGAGCGCTTCTTAAAAGGCAACCACGCCTTCATCGTCTGCACTCACACGGACAAGCAGCATATTCATAACCATATTTACTGGAACTCCACCAGTCTTGACTGCACCCGGAAATTCCGGAACTTCTGGGGCAGCACCATGGCAGTCCGGAAGCTGAGCGACCTGATCTGTGTGCAGCACAGGTTATCCGTCATTGAAAATCCAAAGCCCCACGGTATAAGCTACAACCGCTGGCAGGGCGATATTGAAAAGCTCTCAAACCGCGACCGCCTTTGTCTGGATATGGATGCAGCACTGGCGAAAAAGCCCCATGACCTTGAGGGCTTTTATTCGCTGATGGAGCAGGCCGGTTACACCGTTACCCGCGGGAAAAACATCACTTTCAGGCATCCGCGCCAGAAGCGCAATATCCGTATGCGCTCCCTTCCGGAAGAATACCGGGAGGATGCCATTCGGGAAGTGCTGTCAGGCAGGCGTATCCATAATCCGCGAAAACGCCGCAGCCCGCTGGCAGAACAGAAAGCCCAGCTTGTCAGTTCGTTGGAGGCAAAACAGAATCAGGGGCGAGGACATTACTATGATCTGTCTATCCAGAATCAGATTACCAAACAGCAGGCCAGGGCGCTTCTGTATTATCAGCAGCACGGGTTTACCAGCGCAGATGATTTTGAGGCATTTGCTGAGTCGGTGGAAGCTGTAAAGCAGCGCAGGGATGCGTTGTCCGCGCAGATCACTTCTACCGAAAAGCGGCTGAATGAGATTGCGGTGCTCCAGAAGCACATCACCAACTATCTCAAAACCAAGGATATCTATGCCGGATATCGGGCGTCCGGTTATTCCAAAGCGTACTACGAGGAACATGAGGATGCAATCAAGCTCTGCAAAGCGTCCAAGCGGGCATTTGACGAATTGCTTCCATCTGACACTTCCGGCAAAACCGCCGGTTCCCACAAGAAGCAGCTTCCCTCCCTGAAAGCGCTTCGGGCAGAGTACGCCGAGCTGTTGGCAATGAAAAAGGCGGCATACCCGGAATACTACCGGTCGAAAGATGAGTACCGGGAGCTGCTGACTTATCAGGCCAATCTGGCTGGGTTGTTCGGCATTGAAAATGTCAGAAGCGCGCCTCAGCGCGAGCACCAGCAGGAAGAAAAATAAGCGCCGTCAGGTGCGCCGCCGAAGATGAAATCTTCGATCATTGGGGTTTGGGGATTGCCCCCAACAAGCAGAAACAGAAAGTTCCGCCTCCGGGCGGAATCTTTTTGTTTTGGGCCTTTCTGATCAGGAAGGCATTGCTTGCCAAAGAAGAGTTCGTTCCAAAAAACTTTCGTATGGATGTGTTTTATGACACACCTTGAGATTGAATTGTTCACACTTTTGTGCTATAATAAAATATGAGTTATACTAACCACTTGCCGAAAATAAGAGAGGGATAAATTATGGCTGTAAGCTACAAAAAATTATGGAAACTCCTTATTGACAAAGACATGAAAAAGAAGGAACTGGAGCAACAGGCAAAAGTGAGTCACTACACTGTCAGCAAGATGTATCGCGGCGAAAATGTTACTATCGATATTTTAGAGCGGATTTGCAAAACACTGGATTGTTCTCTTGATGACATAGTGGAGTTTGTTCCGGATCCTAATCCTGATCCAGATCCAGACGAAGAAAAATAAACTAAGAGTGCGGAACGCGCATACCTGACGGGAGAGATACCTAAATAGAAGCAAAGCATGGGTGTTCGCAAAATGATTTTTATCCGCGAAAATTACAAGTCCTATTCAGAGGAATGTACATAAGCGTACAGCCCTAATAAGCTGAGGAGGAGTGAGAAGAATATGGAAAATCGTAAGAAGAGAAACATTGGTGGAACGATATTTCTTGTTGCTGCTGGAGCAGCCCTTACCGTTGTGGGCTTTATGTTCATCCCACCGCTTATTCAGAAGTATGGCAACAAGGCATACAAGGCTTCTTTGAAAAGAGAAGACATTGACTTTGACGATATGGGACCAGAAATCGTAACCCACGAAACTACGGAGGAAGAATAAATGGGCGGAATAGACGCAGAAAAAATCGCGCAAGAAGCGATCAACGCAATTGCGGACAAAATCAAAAATTTGCACACTCTGAACATCATTGTTGCAGGTAAAACGGGTGTTGGTAAAAGTACGCTAATCAATGCTGTCTTTAAGGACAAGCTGGCTGAAACCGGCATGGGTAAACCCGTAACTACCCATATGCGTAAAATTACAAAAAAGGGCGTCCCTCTTGCCATTTTTGATACTCGTGGATTTGAATTGGGCAAGGAAGTCCAAGCAGAGGTAAAAAAAGAGGTTGTCGATACCATTAGCAAAGGACTGGCGACGCAGGATATCAACAAAGCGATCCACTGCATTTGGTACTGCATCAATACGGCATCTAACAGAATCGAGCCTGAAGAAATCCAGTGGCTCAGAGAGCTGTCTATGGACAATCAGATTACCCAGGTGCCTATCGTAGTTGTTCTGACGCAGTCTTTCTCTAAGAAGAAAGCACAGGAAATGCGTCAGATGCTTCTTGACGAGAATTTGGATGTCATCCAGGTAATTCCTGTTCTTGCCGAAGATTATGAAATTGAAGATCTGGGCACTGCCAAAGCCTATGGACTTGATGTTCTGATTAAGGTTATGGGAGAGGCTCTTCCCGAAGAACTGATGGAAACGCTCCAGCACGTGCAGATTGCTTGTTTAGAAGAAAAAAAACGCCGTGCACAGGCAGCGGTAGCAACTGCGGCAGTTGCAGCGGCTGGTGAAGGAGCTGCACCAATCCCGTTCTCTGACTGTGCTTTACTTATCCCGACCCAGGTGGGAATGATAGCTTCGATCACGGTAATCTTCGGATTTGAAGTAAACAAGAGCATTATCACCGCACTGCTGTCTTCTACAATTGGTGCTGGCGGCGCAACGCTCCTGGGCAAGACCGTCGTAACAAATCTGCTGAAATTCATCCCTGGCGCAGGAACAATCGCAGGCGGAGCTATCTCCGCCGGAACAGCCGGTGTCATCACAGCAGCATTGGGCGAGGCTTACATTGGAATTATGGAACTGGTCTTCAAGGGCGAAATGAGTATTGACGAAATCGGCACCAAGAAGGGCAAGGAAGCTATGACCGCACTATTCAAACAGAATTTGAGCAGAAAGAAATAACCGAAGCAGATGGCGTATGCTTTGCAACACCATAGTTTCCTTTGAAAGAGAGAGGTTAGGAAATGGTAGATTTTGCTCCAGGTATGAGAACGATCATCCGAGATGAAGAATGGATGATTAAAAAGATTGAGACAAACAGTCTTGGTAATAAGACTTTATATTGCGTTGGTGTTTCTCCGCTGGTCAAGGATAGAGAAGCAATCTTTCTCGCTGATTTAGAGCAGATTCAAGTCGTTGATCCTGCTGAAGTGAAACTGGTTGCCGACCATTCTCCATTCTATAAAAGAGCATTGCTGTATTTGGAAAGTCAGTGGCGTCAGCAGATTCCTACCGATTCCAACTTACATATTGGTCATCAAGCAGCAATGGACTTGATGCCGTATCAGCTCGACCCCGCAAAACTGTCTTTGCAGAGGCCAAGACAGAGAATTCTTATTGCTGATACTGTTGGTCTAGGTAAAACACTGGAAGCGGGCATTTTGATGTCTGAATTGATTGCACGCGGTAAAGGAAAAAGAATATTGGTCGTTACCGTCAAGAGTATGATGACGCAGTTCCAAAAGGAAATGTGGAACCGTTTCACCATTCCTTTGGTGCGCCTTGATTCCAATCGTATCCAAAAGATTCGCGCCAGCTTGCCGTCAAACTATAATCCGTTTTTCTATTATGATAAGACGATTATTTCTATTGACACATTGAAACGTGATGTTGAATACCGCACTCATTTGGAAAATGCATATTGGGATATCATCGTTATCGATGAAGCACAGAATGTTGCGGAACGCGGAGATCATCAAGCTCAGCGTTCTCGTCTCGCAAAGCTCCTTGCAGATCGGAGCGATACGATGATAATGCTGTCCGCAACGCCTCATGACGGTCGGGCAAAGAGTTTTGCATCTTTGATGAATATGCTTGATTCTACGGCCATTGCAGATCCGGAAAACTACACGCCCGAAGATATTAAAGGTCTGTGCATCAGGCGTTTCAAAAAAGATGTCAAAGACCAGGTCAGCGGCTCTTTCCTGGAAAGAAAAATCACACTTGAGCGTTGCCATGCCTCTGCTCAGGAAGAATATGCTTTTGATATTTTTGCGGAAATGCAGCTGGAAATGGATTTGGGCAAAACCAAGGGAACTGGCCAGCTGTTTAAGACCAGTCTGGAAAAATCCCTGTTCTCCAGTCCTGCTGCGTGCATTAAGAGTATCGATGCGCGGCTGAAGAAACTTTACAAAAAATATACCGCAGATGACATCAAGGATATTCGCTTGCTGGAAGAACTGAAAACTGCGCTGGAAGCAATTACGCCTGATGGATTTACTCGTTATCAGAAACTGCTGGAACTCCTTCGCAGCAAGGAGTACGGCTGGAATCCGGCAGATACTGGCGACCGTGTAGTCATTTTCACGGAACGTATTGAGACTATGAAGTATCTTGCTGAAAGACTTCGCCAGGATCTTGGCTTGAACGCAAATGCGATTCAAGAGATTTCCGGTGGGATGAGTGATGCTGAACAGCAGCGTATCGTTGAAGACTTCGGTCGTACCGAATCTCCGGTTCGTGTTCTAGTCGCATCTGACGTTGCTTCAGAAGGTTTGAATCTGCATTATTTAAGCCATCGTCTGATTCATTTTGATATACCGTGGTCTTTGATGGTGTTCCAGCAGAGGAATGGTCGTATTGACAGATATGGTCAGCAGAAACGTCCTGATATTCGCTATATGCTCATTGAGAGCGATAACAAGCGAATCAAGGGAGATATGCGCATTATCGAAATCCTGATTACGAAAGAAGAACAGGCGCTGAAGAATATTGGCGATCCCTCTTTGCTGCTGGGCAAATTTACGATTGAGGACGAAGAACTTGTTGTGGCAGAAGCGATTGAAGGTGGTTCCAATGCTGATGCTTTTGAACAGACACTGGATGCAGGAGAGGACGATTTTGACCCGTTTGAAGCATTAATGGCGGCGGCCGGAGAAGCTGAGGCCGAGGAAGAGGAAAAATCAGAAATTGTCACCGATGAGACTTTGTTCTCTGATTTGGAATATCTGTATCAAGCGCTTATGTATCTCAATCAAACGGAAAGCCATCCTGTTGAAAGGCTGCAAACTGTTTCTGGCCTGGATATCAGATTGACTCCGGATATGGAACGCCGATTGAGAGCAGTTGTGCCGGAAGAAGCGCTTCCCCAAGGTGAAACACTCCGCGTTTCTGATGACAAGGCATTCTGCATGGAACAGATGAGAAATAGTATGCAGAAAAATATGGATGAGTCCGCCTGGCCTACCACGCAATATCTTTGGAAGCTTCATCCGATTATGAGCTGGGTTAATGACAAGGCGAGTCTGTTGTTTAAGAGAAATGAAGCGCCTGTGATAGGAATTCCGGGCAAACTGATAGCTGGAGAGATTATCTATATTGTCACCGGCAGTATACCGAACCTGAAGTCTACTCCTCTGGTTGACGAGTGGTTTGGTTTGTTGTACCAGAACGGTAAGTTTGTTAAGGTACTGTCTATGAATGAAATGGTTCAGAAAGCAGGGCTCAGCAATTCCAAGATCCCCAACACCAACTGCATTACGGAAGCTGAAATCTCCGATGCTGGCGCATTGATGCAGGATGTGGTCGCCCATGCCAAGGCATACCTGGACGAACACTATAAGAGATATCAGACGGAAATGAGCCCGCTTTTGGATGAAGAAGTTGATAAACTGATTGCACTGCAGGAAAGGCACAAGGAATATTATCAGATGACCTTATTTGAGCATGAACGGAAACTACAGGAACAGGAACGTCGGGTAGACGAACTTTTCGAGCAGTTTATGAACTGGGTGAAAGAGACTTTGACGATACAGAACAATCCATACATTAGAGTTGTGTCTGTACTTATGGGGGTATCGCAATGAGCATGGATTTAACTGGTATCACCAATAAAAACGAATACTTTACCAATCATTATTTTTCCACTGTGTTTGAGGAGAACGCGAGTGCCACCATCAGTGGATGGAATGCAGAAGCAAGAGAGTCGGAAGAAATTCGTACTCCCTGGTCACTTCTGCGCCAGAACGCACGGCAGTATTATACGGCACACGATAAGTTTGTCCGTTCTTCTGCAAACATGCAGGTGCTGGCGAATATCAGAACGCTGGCAGACAACTATCTGAAATCGTTAGGTTACCCTGAAGCAAAGCCGGAAGTAATCACAGTTGATGATGGTTTGTCTGTCCCTGTTTATCTGGAAATGACAAAGAGCAATGGTGCGCCCCTTCTCTGGATATTGCTGTCCGCATCGAAGGAAACGGATGCCGGAATTATGGAGAGCTACGTTTTCAATGCGGATGATGTGGATGAAGATGCAGCCGGAGCTCTTTATAAAGGTGTTCTGGGTGAGATGTCAAACGAGGATTTGGTAACAAAGATTCTCTTTGGTTCTGCTGAACCGCCTCGCTTTATTATGCTGATTGGTATGAATCAGATTGCCCTGATCGACCGCAACAAGTGGAATGAGAAGCGCTATCTGCAATTTGAACTGGAGGAGATTTTTTCCCGGCTGGAAAATACAACCCTGCAGGCAATGGCGGTTCTTCTGCATAGGGACTCTCTCTGCCCGGATGACGGAAAAGTTTTGCTGGACGAACTGGATGAGCAGAGCCAGAAAAACGCTTCCGGCGTTTCTCAGGATTTGAAATATGCGCTTCGTGAGAGCATTGAGCTACTTGGAAATGAAGTCCTCTATGATATGAAAACGCGTCTTGGCCGTGACCTGGAAGCAGATCCGGTGGATGCCGGTCAGCTGACGCTGGAGTGCCTGCGCTATATGTATCGTATGCTGTTTGTCCTCTTCATCGAGGCCAGACCGGAACTTGGCTATGCACCGATCAAAGCGCAGAGCTATTACTCCGGTTATTCTCTGGAGAGCCTGCGGGATATCGCTGACAACATTCGGGATGATGTGGATGAAGTCGGCGACGGTTACTACCTGCATGAAACTCTGGCAAAGCTCTACGAACTGATTTATGACGGCTATCCGAAAACAGAAGATGAGCTGCAAAAAGCAACAGGCTCCGACAGCCTGCATGATATGTTCCTGATTGCTCCGCTGAAGGCGCATATCTTTGACCCTGAATATACCAAGATGATTACTGCGGCGAAGCTGCGCAACAGCTGTATGCTGCGTATCATTGACCTGATGAGTTTGACAAGAGCTACGGGTAGAAAAAATGACCGCCGTGGCCGTATTTCCTATGCCAATCTGGGCATCAACCAGATGGGAGCGGTTTACGAAGCACTGCTGTCCTACCGTGGCTTTATCGCAGAGCAAGACCTGTATGAAGTCAAGCGTAAGGGCGACGCGTTCAATGAACTGGATGTAGGTTACTTTGTCTCCGAAAGCGAGCTGGAGCAGTATGACAAAGACGAACGTGTTCGCTATGAGTCCGGGGAGAAGAAGGGCAAGCTCCGCATGTATGAAAAAGGCACTTTTATCTATCGTCTGGCCGGCAGAGAGCGGGAGAAGTCCGCATCCTACTACACACCGGAAGTGTTGACAAAGTGCCTGGTGAAGTATGCCCTGAAAGAACTCCTTGAGGGCAAAACCGCAGATGAAATTCTCGAACTGACAATCTGTGAGCCTGCCATGGGTTCCGCAGCCTTCCTGAACGAGGCCATCAATCAGCTTGCTGAAGCGTATATTTCCCGCAAAGAAAAAGAAACCGGCGAGGTCATCGGGTATGATGACCGCTTCAACGAGCTGCAGAAGGTAAAAATGTATATTGCTGACCGCAATGTTTACGGCATTGACCTGAACCCTGTTGCGGTCGAGCTGGCAGAGGTTTCTTTGTGGCTGAATACCATTTATGAGGGTGGTTTTGTACCTTGGTTTGGTACGCAGCTTGTCAATGGCAACTCTCTGATCGGCGCAAGACGGCAGGTGTATCGTGTCGAAAATGTGCAGTCCACCTCAAAGGGGCTGCGCTGGTACGAGATGGAGCCGGAAAGAGTTCCGCTGGGAAAAAAGAGGATGCCGAAAAAGCAGATTTATCATTTCCTGCTTGGCGATCCGGGTATGTGCAGCTATTCCGATAAGGTTATCAAGTCCCTCGAACCTGATAAAATCAAAGAGATGGTGAAGTGGAACAAAAAGTTCACAGAACCTATCACTGATGATGATGTCATTACCTTGCTGCGCCTTTCTGCGGCGATTGATGAACTTTGGGAAGCGCAGATCAGACTGCGTAAAGAAGTCTGTGCCAAGACTCAGGATACACTTTCCATCTTCGGTCATACCGATGATGCTGTGGATTCTCATACGACGATTCGCCAGAAAGACAAGATCTACAGTGAACTCTATAAGAGTGAACATATGAGAAATGCCGGTCCGTATGCCCGCCTGAAGTTTGCAATGGACTACTGGTGTGCGCTGTGGTTCTGGCCTATTGATAAGGCAGACCTGCTTCCTACCAGAAGTGAGTTCTTGTTTGATATGTCCCTGATCCTCGAAGGTACGATGGCATCCGTGAATGTTACCGACTCTGTAAAGGATGGTCAGCTTTCTCTTTTCCCGACGGAAATGGAACAGATGGCATTAGACATCATTGATACCTATGGTACGGATACTATCGTTGATATTCCTCGTCTGCGTCAGGAGAATCCAAGACTTGATCTGGCTGCACGAATTGCGGAACAAAACAAGTTCATGCATTGGGAGCTTGAATTTGCTGATCTGTTTGCGGAGCATGGCGGTTTTGACTTAGTTGTTGGTAATCCTCCTTGGATTCTTTTAGGATGGAAAGATGCAAATATTCTGTGTGAATATAATCCTGTGATGGCAATTAAATCACTCTCAAAACATCAGGTTTCTAACAAACGAGATGATATGCTTGCCAAGGAAAAGGTACGAAAGGAATATCTTGCAGAATATCTCAATATTGCAGGAACACAAAATTTTCTGGGAGCTTATCAAAACTATGGAGTGTTAACTGGTGGCAGCATAAACCTATATAAGAATTTCTTGCCGCAATCATGGTTGTTTGGCAAGAAAGATGGAATCATGGCATTTATCCATCAAGAGAATATCTTTGATGATGCAAAAGCCGGAGCTTTTAGAAAGATCGTTTATTCTAAGCTGAGGGCCCATTATCATTTCGTAAATGAGAAACGACTATTTCCGGAAGTTCATCATTGTACCGTGTTCAGCTTGAATGTATACTCAAATAAACCTACAACAGGTTTTGATTGTATCTTTAACCTGTACTCACCTGAAACAATAGCTCAATGTTATGAAAAGGCCAACAATCCGTTGTATGGCACGAAAAACGATGAGAACGAATGGAACACACTTGGTAACAAGGAAAGACTTCTTCATATTACAAAGAAGGAGTTAGCCTTGTTTGCGAAGCTATTTGATGGATGTGAAGATCCGTTAGAAGCAAGATTAGCTGTGATCCACGCCCAGCCGATACTCGATTCGTTAAAAGCATTTGCTGCTGTGGAACAAACGCCTATTGAGGTCTATTCTACATTGCTTTGGACGGAAACCTCTGCCCAGGATGAGGGCCTTATTGAAAAGGATATTCATTTCCCTGAGAATCCAGATGACTGCGTTTTGCTGGGGGCAAATATTTTTAACTATAATCCTTTGTTTAAGGCTGCTCGTGCAAATGCCAGCAAGAACAGCGATTATGACCTTGTAGATTTGACTCAGTTGACGGATCACTATTTGCAACGTTGTACATACCGAGTTAAAGCTACTCGGGGAGAGTATAATCTTAAATTGCCGAAACTACCTTGGGGGAAAGGATATGCATCGCAATATAGAATATTTTCGAGAAAAATGGTCGACCCATCTGGCGAACGTACAATGGTGAGTTGTATTGTTCCTCCAGGTGTCACTCATACTGACGGAATCCGAGGAATAGCAATACAGGATGAAAGAATGCTTTGCTTATTTGCTGGCCTGATGGGAAGTGTACCGTATGACTTTTTTGTTAAAACCTTACACAAGGAGAACTTCACAGCAGATACGCTCAATGCGCTTCCTAAGATTAGTACGCAGTACGACGATGAAATAGTCTGCCGAACTTTAAGATTAAATGCTCTCACTGAATATTATGAATCATTGTGGAGAAGCGTTTACAAACCAACGTTTGCAAAGATGAGATGGAGCAAAATGGATGCACGTTTAGCCTGCTATGAAGATTTGTCTGATAAATGGAGTACAGACGTTCCGCTGAAAAATGATTTTGAACGTAGACAAGCAATGGTAGAAATTGATGTTCTTACTGCGATGGCATTAGGAATGACTCTGGATCAGCTGATCGACGCATATCGTATTACTTTTTCTGTAATGAGAAAATACGAAAATGATACATGGTATGATTGCAATGGGCGAATTACTTTCTCCGCTAAGAATATGGGCGATTTGACTTATAAACGTCCTGAATGGGAAAATACAGGTGCTGTTCAGCCGGTGCGCCGCGGTGATGCACCATGGGATGGTGTAATGAAACACGCCCCGGCAGGTTATGTCTTTGCCCGCACCATCATGGACGATACCATGCCCGGCGGCCCCGTAGAGCGCACCATTGAATATGTCGCTCCCTTCGACCGCTGCGACCGCGAGCAGGACTACGAAACTGCTTGGAAGTTTTTCGAGGAGAAATACGGTAGATAATTTTTTCGATATTGGAGGAAGTGTATGGGTTGCAATTATGGATCGATATGGAGAAAATGGGATTTTCATGTACATACACCATATTCGATTTTAAACAATAATTATGGATTTAATCCTTTTGAATTGAAAGGAACTGAACTGGAGACAGCATTTGACGCGTTTGTTACGAGATTGTTTTCTGCCGCCGTCAAAAACAATATTGCCGCTATTGGAATTACAGATTACTTTATGATAGAAGGCTATAAACATATCAAGAGCTATTTGGCATCGCCGGAGAAAATGCAGCGTTGTTTCCCTGATGAGGAACTACGGAGCAAGGTTGAACAGATTTATGTATTTCCAAACATCGAACTGCGTCTGGATACTTTTGTTGGAAAGGATTCTTCATCTGTTAATTATCATGTTATTTTCTCTGCTTCGGTTTCGGAAAGAGATATTGAACAAAACTTTTTGAATCAGCTTGAATTCAAGCATGATGCTGGTGGAAAACGTCCTTTGACTTTGGAAAACATTATGGAGCTTGGTAGGACTATTAAAGACGATAATGGAAATGCAGGATCGGAACTTCGTGTTGGCCTAGAACATGTTACGGTCAGTTATGATACTATTCTGGAGACACTGAAAAAGAGTCCGTCTTTCGAAGGAACTTATTTGATTGCAATTCCAGTTGACGAGGATTTGTCCCAAATACAGTGGACTGGACGCGATTATCAGACTCGACGCAACTTGTATAAGCAGGCGCATGTTTTCCTTACTGCAAATGAAAAAACTGCAACATGGGCATTGGCCAAAGGTGAAGAAGAAAGTAGAATTAGAGAGTTCGGATCAATAAAGCCTTGCATTTGGGGATCTGATGCACATGACTATGATAGGTTATTTAGACCTGCCTGTGATAATCATTGTTGGCTAAAATCAGAACCTTCATTTGAGGGTCTGATGCAAATAATATATGAACCCGCTGCACGTGTGCAGATACAGAATAATCAACCTGGGGAAAAAGACCCTCATCAAATCATCGAGTCGATTGTATTTTCTGATGATAATTTTCAGCAAGAGCCCATTGTATTCAACGATTCTCTTACATGCATTATTGGTGGCAAATCAACCGGAAAGTCTCTGTTGTTACGACAGTTGGCTAGTGCTATAGATTTGCAGTATGTTGAAGAACAAGAAAAAACGTCTTTGCATTCAAGGAAGCCTTTTAATGTTAAAGGTGCAACCGTTTTTTGGAAAGATGGAACTACAGGGGGTAGAAAGATTGTCTATATCCCACAAACCTATTTGAATAAGACGATTGATAACCCTGAAGAGTCTACAGCAATTAGCAGAATAATTGAAGGCGTATTGTTGCAAGAATCTGATATTCGTACAGCACATGACGTATTTAAAGATAAAATCGAAAAAATAAAACGAAAAACGCAAGCGGATATTCAGGCTCTTGTTGAGACACTTCAAAAACTCAGAGCTGTAGAAGAAGAAATAAAAAGAGAAGGTGCTGCATCTACATTTGCGGAAACAATCAAGACATTGGAATCTCAACGGGCCGATCTTGCAGAAAAAGTAAATGTCAGTCAGGCGGAAATTGATCGTTTTGGAGAATTGGAGAGAACAATTCAAACAATCAATTCAGCTATATCAACACTGACTGCAGAAGTAGGGAAATTAACAGAATTAGAATCACCAGTTGTCGCTATTCCAGGTTATTTTCAATCCGTCGACGGGTTTAGTATCGAACACTATCTCGGAGAGGATTTCCCACAAAGCGAAAGATCATTGCGGGATTTGATTGATAGAATGGCCGAAAAAATTAGCTCATTGTGGAAACCTGCAATTGATGAAATCAAAGAGAAAATAGCGTCTGAGATAAAAAGCAAAAAGGAAGCGCTTTTGGAGTATCAATCGGAATATGATACTCTAAAAGATAAAGTCGCACAGAGCGAGCAACTTCAGAAATTAACGGTCAGGATCACCGACGAAGGTTTGAAGTTACAGAGTGCGATAACGCGAGAATTACAACGAGATAGCCATAAAAATAAAATTGCCGAATTGAGAAAGAATATTCTTAAATCGCAGTCTGATTATTTCGCTGCATATGAAGAATATGGAACTGTCGTTCGTTCCACGGGAACTCAAAAGGATACGGCACTTATTTTTGATGCAAAGGTAGTCTGGCGACGCGAGCCGTTCATTGGAGCACTTTCCAATATGTTTAATAACAAGAATTATTCACCGTTTCGAAGTAAATATCAGTTTGATTTAGCTGAGCTGAGAGACACTGACTATGGAGTTGATTTACTCACAAATATTTGGGAAGCAATGGATAATTCAAATGGGTACGGAGGACTATCCGTAAAGAGCGGATATACCCTAGAGAAAGTCTTACAGCAGCTTTTTGATGACTGGTATAATGTTCACTATGTTGTAAAAAGCGGAAATGACACCATAGAAGAAATGTCTCCCGGTAAAAAAGCGCTTGTTCTATTGGAGTTGCTCATTAGTCTTGAAGACAGTAAGTGCCCGATACTGATTGATCAGCCAGAAGATGATCTTGATAACAGATCTATCTATTATGATTTGGTTCAGTTTATTAGAAGGAAAAAAGAAGAACGCCAGATTATTATCGTAACCCATAACGCGAATGTTGTTCTCGGCGCAGATGCTGAAGAAGTTATTATCGCAAATCAGCATGGAAAGGACACGGAAAACGCAACCTTTAGATTTGAATACAGAAGCGGTGCAATAGAGAACGATGAAATACCGACAGATGCATCTGGTGCTATCTTGCCAGGCATCTTGAATAAGAAAGGTATTCAGACTCAAATATGCGATATTTTGGAAGGCGGAAGAACTGCATTCCAGCTTCGCCAAAATAAATATGCTGTAATTACACAATAACAGTTAGGAGGATTGCAGTATGTTACCATCCATACTTGCTAAACAATTACAGAAAGGTATTGGGGACTACATCGAAACCACATTCCCGATGACCAACGAGCCATTTAAAGGCTCTGTTCAGAAGATGCTGGCAACAAAGGACTCTGTTTACCATGAGCCTTATGTTGCTGTGTGCCTTCCGTTCCGTGTGGCGGAGGAGATGCCGACTTGCTTTGAAGCAATCCACCCTGCGTATCTTCCTTATGTGCATCAGCAGAAAGCTTTTGAGCGACTGACCGGAGATGATGGTAGATCCACGTTAGTTGCAACCGGTACCGGTTCCGGTAAAACTGAATGTTTCCTTTACCCAATTCTGGAGTACTGCTACCAGCATCGTGGGGAACGAGGAATTAAAGCACTCATTATCTATCCGATGAACGCCCTGGCAACAGATCAGGCAAAGCGTATCGCAGAATTGATCTATGGAAGCGATGAACTTCGTGGCAATGTTACGGTTGGTATGTATGTCGGCGGTCAGGAGCATACACCGGCTCGTACCATGAGTGAACATGGCGTTATCACAGATCATGAAACGATGCTGAACAATGCACCGGATATTCTGATGACCAACTATAAAATGTTGGACTATTTGCTTGTGCGTCCTAAAGATGCTCTTTTGTGGCAGGATAACGACTCTGAAACCTTGAAATATATTGCTGTCGATGAGCTGCATACTTTTGATGGTGCGCAGGGTACGGATTTGGCCTGTTTGCTGCGTCGTTTGAAGCGCCGCCTGAGTATCTACGATGGATATCTTTGTTGCATTGGCACCTCTGCAACAATGGGTTCCAAGGAGAACAATAGCAGTATCCTCAGCTATGCTGAAGAGATTTTCGGCGAGCCGTTTGATAAAGACGCCATTATTACCGAAGATCGTTTAAGCCCACAGGAATTCTTTGCGGGTATTGAGGTAACAGAGTTTGCGATACCGACAGCCGAGCAGGCTGCTGAACTGGCCAAGCTGTCTGCGGAAGATGAGCCTTCCGCTTATTTGCAAAGCGCAGTCAAAGACTGGTTCCCTGATTTCACATTGGATGTTCTGAGTGATGAGGGCAGAATTCAGCTTGGTCATGAATTAATGCACCATAGCTTTATGCAGTCTGTAATTAACCTGACAGGTGGTACATATTATCAGGTTTCAAAAATAGCAGAAGAATTGACAGCGCATTACCCTGAATTAAAAACGCTATCTGATTCCGATACAGTGATCAATTCTTTGTTTGCGCTGATTTCTCATGCTAGAACCGGTGACGTGGGCAAGCTGCGTCCATTTTTGAACGTTCAGGTGCAACTATGGATGCGTGAGCTTCGTCGTTTGGTTGCCAGGGTTGACCCGGAAGAAATCACTTATGAGATTGCAAATGATTTGAATAAGCAACAGGCTAAGCAATATCTTCCTGTTGTCAACTGCCGTGATTGCGGAATAACAGGCTGGGTATCTGTCCTTAATGAACGTAGCAACGCCACAATGACGAATCTCGAATCGTTTTATAATTTGTACTTCCGTGCAGATGAAAAAATCGTGATGATGTTCCCTCACTCTCATGAAGAACGAATCTCTGGCATGATTCCGACCAAGATTTGCCCAGACTGCCTGCAAGTGAAACTTGGCGAAGAAGGCACTGACGAGTGTGTCAACTGTGGTGCCGAAATGGTTGACGTTTTGATTCCTAACCCCATCAGAACCTCAGGCACCAAGAATCATAAGCAATATGTCTGTCCTTGCTGTGGCAGTCGTCGCGGTCTTTCGCTGATGGGCCTCCGCAGCGCAACAGAGATTAGTGCGAGCATTTCGCAGATGTTTGCGTCCAGATTCAACGACGACAAGAAAACATTGGCGTTTTCTGATAATGTCCAGGATGCTGCCCATAGAGCCGGTTTCTTCAATTCCAGAACATGGCGCTTCGGGCTGCGAACTGCTATTCAGAAATACTGCACTGAGTTCGGCGCCGGTCAGAACCTTGCAGATTTTCAGAATGGATTCATCGGATACTGGCATGAGCGCATGACAGATGAACAGTTTGTCAGCTTCTTTGTTGCTCCGAATCTGACTTGGAAACAAGCCTATGAGGATATGGTTGAAAAAAGAAAGCTGGGCAAAGATAAGCAGGCGCAGATTCTGATGTATGAGATCGAACAGCGAATCAAGTACGAAATCATGCTTGAGTTTGGCCTTGCTGGTAAGATTGGCCGAACGCTTGAAAAGGCCAGCTGTTCTGTTATTTCCTTTGCTCCGGATGACATCACTCAGATTGCCGATGCCGTGCAGGAAAGAATCGGCAATGAACTTGGGGTCCTGACGTCAGAAAGCCGCTCCGCTTTTGAACGCATGGTTATTGGTTATCTGAATCTGATGCGCAGTAATGGTGCCTTTGAAGATAAGGTGTTTGATGAGTATACGACGCAGGACGGAAACGGCTATATGCTGTCGAATGATCGCAACCGCTGGCTTCCTGGTCGCCAGTCGGGACGAAATACCCCTCGCTTTATCGCAGAGCATATTGGTAGCGGGCGGGCATCTTTTGAGTTTGATTCGCCTGCATCTAATAAGTATGTGGACTGGATCGCATCGTGCTGCAGTGAAGTGATGGTTGAGGAAAGCAATTTCCGTGCAATCAGCAGATATATTCTGGAAGAGGCAGTCAAACTTAATGTACTATCGCTGGTTCCTTCCTCTGTCAACTATAAGATTTATGGATTAAATAAAGAGCGCGTTTTCATTACAGATGATGTCGTGCAGATGCGTTGTGATAAATGCGGTTCTGTATATGCTGTTTCAGCTGAAAATGCAGAGCTTTGGAATGGTGCGCCTTGTCAGCGCTCCACCTGTGGAGGTTTCTTGGAGCAATACGAAACAGGAGAAATTAATTATTACGGTCGCCTTTATAGTGCCGGAGATCTTGTGCGTATCAACGCAAGAGAGCATACAGGTTTGTTGGAGCGCCCAAATAGAGAGCAGCTTGAAACTGACTTTAAGCGTGGTAAAGATACTCAGGAACTCTGGGATCCAAATGTATTGTCCTGTACACCGACTTTGGAAATGGGTATTGATATTGGTGACTTGTCCACTGTTATATTGTGCAGCATGCCTCCTGCGCAGAGCCAGTTTCTGCAGCGTGCTGGACGTGCCGGACGTAAGGATGGGAATGCATTAACCCTGGCTATTGCAAATGCAAAACCTCACGATTTGTATTTCTATGCCGACCCTCTAGAAATGATTGCCGGCAACGTTACGCCACCCAAAATTTTTCTCAAAGCATCTGCGGTACTTGAAAGACAGTTTGTAGCTTTCTGCATGGATTCTTGGGTTAAAAAGGGCATCCCTGACGGTGCTATTCCGGATAAAGTTGGTGTTATCCTGAAGAAGCTGGATAGCCGGCCTGATGATATGTTCCCGTTCAATTTCCTGAACTATGTGCAAAGCACGCTGTCCCGTCAGCTGAACTCTTTTATGCAGATGTTTGCTGCATATCTTGATGAGAATGCAAAAGAGGAATTGCAGGCATTTGCCAGAGGAAATGGCTCAAATGACAGCCCAATGTATGTAAAAATCCTGGATGCTTTTGAAGATTTGAAAAAACAGCAGGATGCGTTGAAGGCAAGTGTTGAAGCTCTTAAGGAAATGATTAAGGAGCTGGAAAACAAGCCGAAAGACAGTTCCTATGATGAAGAAATCAAAGAATTGAAGAGCGAAGAATCTGCGCTTCTTACGGTTTTGCAGGAAATCGGGAAAAAGAACATCTTTAATTTCCTGTCCGATGAAGGCTTGCTGCCTAATTACGCTTTTCCAGAAGCGGGGATTATTCTTCGTGCTATTCTTTATCGTAAAGAAGAGGAAGAAGTACCCACGCAAAAGAAAAAATATGAAAAGATGGTGTATGAGTACAGCCGTAGTGCCTCTTCTGCAATCAGCGAATTTGCACCAAGCAACAGTTTCTATGTTGATGGACGCAAGCTAACGATAGATCAGGTCGATTTAACTACTGCACAGACAGCAAGATGGAGACTTTGCCCAAACTGTTCTCACGCACAAATTGAGGAGACTGGTAAAAATACGTCTGCGTGTCCACAGTGTGGAAGTCCTGGATGGGCCGATGCTGGCCAGGTCAGAACTATGCTGAAAGTTCAGATGGTTTATTCCAATATGGATTATACCAAGAGCTTAATCAACGATGAAAGTGATGACCGAAGTAACGTTTTCTACTGCAAGCAGCTTCTGGTTGATGTAGATGAAGACCATGATATTTCCAGTGCATATCGCATGGATAATGAAGATTTCCCGTTTGGATATGAGTTTGTTCGCAAGGCAACCCTGCGAGAAATCAACTTTGGCGAGAGTGATATGACTGGTGAAAAGCTTTCCGTTTCCGGCGTGGAAGAAGTGCGCAAGGGATTTAGAATCTGCAAATATTGTGGAAAAATCCAACCTGAACACGGGAAAGCCAACCATAGTTTTGCTTGTAAAACCAGAAAAATGACCACTTTGATGCAGGCAGATGCTTATGAGGAGTGTTTGTTCCTGTATCGAGAGTTCACTACAGAGATTCTCCGTTTGCTTGTTCCGGCAACAACCATGGATTCTTCATCTGTAAAAATGGAGTCCTTTGTGGCTGCGTTCATGTTGGGTATGAAAGAGTATTTCGGTAATGTTGACCATCTAAGGGCAACTGTTAGCGAAGTACCTGTTCCAGATGCAGACTATCGTAAGCAGTATCTTGTTATTTATGACTCTGTTCCGGGTGGTACAGGTTATCTGAAGCAGCTGATGCATGAAAAAAATGCCTTAATTGAAATTTTTGAAAAGGCACTCCATGTGATGGAAAATTGTTCTTGTAAGGACGATCCGCAGAAAGATGGTTGCTACCATTGTTTATATGCCTATCGCCAAAGCCAGCAGATTGGCAACATTTCAAGAACAGCGGCAATCAGGATGCTGAAGTCTATTTTGTCTGGAAGGGATAACGTCCAGAAGATTGATAAAATCAACGATATCCCTGTCAACCCGCTTTTTGACAGCGAACTGGAGCAGAGATTTATGGAGGCGGTGCGTACAAAGGTTGGTATCGCCAATGTAAGCGATACGATTCGAAACGGAAAACACAGTTACTATGTGAAGCTGGATGATACCTCTTGGGAAATTGAACCGCAGGTCTGCCTTGACGAAAGCAATGGAGTTTCTGTACCTTGCAAACCTGACTTTGTGTTCTGGCCTGTTTCTGCACCAGATCACAAACCGGTAGCTGTGTTTACGGATGGCTTCTTGTATCATAAGGACATTGTTTCAGATGATACCATTAAACGTGAAGCGATCCGTAGAAGTGGAAATTTCCGAGTATGGTCCTTGAGCTTCAAGGATGTTCAAAGCGTTTTTGCCCCTCAGGGAGACTTCTATACGGAAACTCTGGAAGCAGAAAAAATGCCGTCCGGCAAGACAATGTATCAGAATATGATTAAGAAGCACAAGGCGGATTCTATTGAACCAGCCAAACTATCTTCTTTTGATTTACTGATTGAATATCTTCAGCTTCCTGATTCTGAAAAGGTCTTTAAGGGACAAGCATATGCTTATTCGCTATCCTTGCTAGAACCTACTTTGATGAAGAACAGTTTGGCTTTCAACAACTGGAAGATGATTGTCGATGCCGTAAACGAGCAGACACATTTTACGGATACTGATTTCGTGTCCCCCGGAACGGTATTTGGCAGTTGGATTCCGAGAAATTCTAATGCGCATCTGGCAATTCATTCTGCCATTCTTGCATCTGAACTTAAAACGGAAGGTGCTGTAGCTGTGTGCGCTGTCCTCAATGATGAGAAAGATCATAGGACAGATAAATACGAGCAGGAATGGAATGGATTCTGGAGGTTCCATAACCTGATGCAATTCTCGGACGAGTTCATAGCTGTGTCGTCTACTGGTATGAGCCGCATGGATTACCTGGCGCTTCCTGCTTCGTTAAACGCAGTATCTGACCTTGCAACCCCCATCCCCATCGCAGCAACTGATGATGCATGGGATGCAATTAAGGAGATTCTGTTTGATGATGATGCGAAAGCATTTGCTGACTTTGTAAAAGAAGCTGGCGTACCTGCACCAAATGAAGATCACATCGGTTATGAAGTTGAGGGGGACGATGGCGAGGTTATCGCAACTGTGGAAATTGCATGGCCCGATAAACATGTTGGCTTTATGACTGCCGATCAGGCTGATGATAAAGAAAAACTTGAAAATATGGGATGGAAGATCCTAAACTTACTTGATGCTGCGGATATGGATACTGCCAGTCTTTTTGGAGGTGATAACTAATGACGGAAAATATTAAAGTTGCAATATCATCTGATTTTCTGACGTCTTTTGCCCGTCTGCCCAGACAGATTCAGGGAAAAGTAACTGAGTTCGTGAATAAATTCCGGAACAATCCGTTATCTCCTGGGATCAACTACGAAAAGATAAATTCTGGCGTTGACAAGAAAATTTATTCTGTCCGGATTGATGATACCTATCGCGGCATTGTAGTCCGTCAGGAAGAAACGGGAGTATATTTGCTTTTATGGGTCGATCATCACGATGAAGCATATCAATGGGCTTCTCGGAAACGCTGCGAGGTCAACCCTAAAACCGGTGCGATTCAGGTGTTCGATGTTCAGACGGCAGTAGAAAAGATATCTACACCTGAAAGGACGGCGCTATTTGCCGCTGTAAAGGATGATGAGCTGTTAAAGCTCGGCGTGCCGGAAGCGCAGTTGGACTTTGTCAGGAGTTTCGTTCGTAAGGAAGACTTTTATAACGCAGAATCTGCTATGCCACACGATGCTTATGAACATCTCTCCTGGTTGGCAGAGGGCTTTCCGATGGAAGAAGTTTTGGATCTTGTTTCCGAGGAACAGAATGCAGCTGCTTCCGTCGAAGATTTGTCAGCTGCTCTGGACGTGCCCACAACATTGAAATCTTTTGTTGTGGTTGAAGGTGAGGATGAGCTTCGTCGAATTATGGCTGAGCCGCTGGAAAAATGGCGTGTTTTCCTTCATCCAACACAAAGAAAAATTGTCCAGAAAGAGTATTCAGGTTCCGCAAGAGTCCTTGGTGGCGCTGGTACCGGAAAGACCGTTGTTGCTATGCACAGAGCAAAATATCTGGCATCAAGATGTGAAGGACAGCAAAGAATCTTGGTGACTACGTTTACTGCCAATCTTGCTGCTGATATTCGAGAGAATCTACGCAAGATTTGCACTCTGGAAGAACTGCGCAGAATTGAAGTAACCCATCTGGATGCCTGGGTAAATCAGTTCCTGCGTGAATCCGGTTTTTCCGCTCAGATCGGGTACGACGATGCGATAGATCCTATTTGGGAAAGAGCTATTTTGCTTGCCAACAACGATTTGCCGTTTGAAGTCTCTTTTTACAAAGAGGAATGGAACCGCATTGTGATTGCCCAGGAAGCTCTTACTCTCGAAAAATATGTGAAAGCAACCAGGAACGGCCGTGGCACCAGACTTGATCGCAAAAAGAGAATACAAGTTTGGAAAGTATTTGAGAATTATCAAAATCTGATGAAAGAGAATCAGATTCGTGATATCAACACGGCCATGTATGAAAGCACGAAGCTTCTACAAACAGCAGGCAGAAAACCGAGATATACAAGTATTATAATCGATGAGGGCCAGGATTTCAGCGACAACGCATATCGCCTGATTAGGGCACTGGCCGGGGAAGAACATCCGAATGACATCTTCATTGTGGGCGATTCCCATCAGCGTATTTATCGCAATCATCCTACTTTGTCTAAATCTGGAATCAATGTACGCGGTCGTAGTAGTATCCTGAAAATCAATTACCGCACTACAGAGGAAATTAGAAAACATGCATTTGCATTGTTGAATGGTATTTCCTTTGACGATTTAGACGAAGGGGTAGATATTGGAGATAAGTGCCAATCACTCACCCATGGTGAGAAGCCAATCATCGAGAATTTCAGCAACGCGAACGATGAATTTGATTTCATTCTTAGCGAAGTGAAAAAACTCAAAAACAACGGTGTCGCACTCACGGATATTTGTGTAGTTGCACGGACCAAAAAACTCGTTGACGACTATATCGCATTATTTACAGGAGCTGGTATCCGTACATACGCGATTAAGAGAAACAAGGTGGATGACCGCAGTTTTGATGGTTTACGTGTTGCTACTATGCATCGAGTAAAGGGACTGGAGTTCAAATATGTTTTTATTGCTGCGGTGAATAATAGAATCATTCCATTACCTTCGGCTATCAATAAGACTGACACTGTCTCCGAAGCTGAGTCAATAACTTCAGAAAAATGTCTGTTTTATGTAGCGATGACTCGTGCACAAAAGGGTGTCTACATCACAAGCTACGGCAAAGAATCAGATTTCCTGAAGCCGTAAAGTTAATTGTCACGCAGTTACCATATGGTAGCTGCGTGATTTTTTTGCCCGCATACCTGCGGCCTGATGCCTATCGCATACTCCATGCAACATAAACGCACTCCCTGCCGGTCGCCTCCGGTCATTGCAGAAACAATAGAAATTGTATGCAAATTGACTTGGAGAGTGAAAAAATGCGTGAAATAAAGATAATTCGTATGCTTTTAAGGGTATATGTTCTTAATTGTGAGCATACGCTCATGTACAGGTACAGAAAAATACATCTATTCGCGGTAAAATATATATACAAGATAAGACGAAAGGCAGGTGCGTGAACATGGACAAGGAAATGAGCCTCAAGAATCGGGACAGACTCATTCAGCTGGGCATAACCATTTCAACGTTCAGAAAGTATCGCGGCCTGTCCCAGGAGCAGCTGGCAGAACGTGCGTCAGTCAGTCGTTCTCTTATCAGTTCAATCGAGGCTGCGGGTATAGCCAAATCCTTTTCGCTTGAGGTGTTCTATAACATCGCCGATGCGTTGGAAATAGAGCCTGCAACATTGCTGAGCGCACCGACACAATTCGATAACCTTTTGAAACAGAACACCTGACCTCGTCCTTGGGATAGCTGATATAGAATCATTGCAGCACAGACTGCCGGTATCATGTACTGGCGGACTGTGCTGTTTTTTGTATTGGGAATGTATCTGCTGTTGTTCGGCGAAAGGAGATGGATATCATGGCAGGCTTATTTAATAAAATTGGCAGAGCGCGCCGGATTCCGGAGAAACTGGCGCAGTATGATGATGAATACCTGCTGTACTGCGTGGAAAAGGATCGTGTTGAAACCGTTCTTGAGAGTACACTGCATGAGACCGATGATCCGAAGGAGATTATTGATGTCACATTGAAAACGGTATGTGAGTTCTATGGCGGAGACTGGGCCGGCGTCATGGACATCGATATGGATACCTGCCTGTGGAGGCCGGTCTGCTGGTTCCGCGCGGGAGGTGCAACCGACAGAACGCTTAACAGACTGAGCGGCCTGGAAGATGCCGAGGTCACGCCGCGCTGGCTGGAATCCATGCACAGCGCCATGCCGATTGTTCTTACTGATACAACTGAAATCAGAGAATCCAATCCGGCAGAATTTGCATTGTATGAGCGCCTGGATGCAAGAGCAATCCTGGCATCCCCGTTCTCTCCGGCACCGACCGGCTTTCTTGTCATCCGCAACCCATCGAGATATCTGGAATGGCCGGAAGCGCTGTTCATCTTCGCCTATGTCCTTCACCGTGCGCTTGCCCAGCAGAATGTCATGGAACGTGAGAAGATCATTGAGGCCATGAACCCGATAGAACCGACCTATGACGTCTATATCAGCTTCTTCCGCGACCTGGAAATCCGCACGGCAGGCGGTACGCTGACCGAGCAGATCATCAATGCGCCGAAAACCATTCAGCTTGTTGCCTATCTATTGCTAAAGCCGGAACGCGCCCACTCACCGAGAGAAATCTTTGAGCATCTGAATCCCGGAGAGGACTTTGACGGCAATACGAATGCGATCCGCGGCAGCATTTACCGGTTTTCCAATATGTATGCGAAACGGACCGGACAGTCCGCAAGACTGATCATCCGTGAAGGAAGCGGATACAGGCGAAATCCGGAGCTGAAGATAACTACCGACATGGAACAGTTTGACAAACACATGAAGGCTGCCGAGCTGACATCGAACAGCCTGGAACGAATTGATGAACTTCGCAAGGCCGTTGACTTATACAAAGGGTCGGTGTTCATGTGCGGCAGAGATCAGCTCTGGCTGAATGATATTGTCAGTCAATATGAAGTCCGCTATATCAAAGCCGCGGATGCTCTGATGCATGAACTTGCAAAGCAGCAGGACTATGCAAGCATCATGCAGTATGCAGCCAGGGCACATGAACTGTTCCCCGGCAATGGCCTGATCTGCTATTGGCTCATCATGGCGACATACAATCTGTCTGGAGCCGACATGGCAAAGAAGGAATATCTGCGTCTCAAAGAGGATATGACACAGGAGGAAATCGACGTTGTAACCCTGCACCTGAAAAAGAACAGTATGATTCGTTATGAGGAGCTGTTCGGTGTATAACACATTCGGCGCACAGAGGAAACACCCGATTTTTCCCAAAACACAAAGAACGCACAATCCGGAGATAAAATAGAATAGAACAAACAGCCGTGACACTACAGCTGCACAGCTGAGGAACCCCCGTAGGTTAGCCTTTTAGCGCAAAAGCTAAATGACGACTTACGGGGGTTTTTCTATGTCTCCGGCAAAATTTCATAATAGAGAGGCTTTTGTTTCAGCGAGCAAAAACCTCTCTATTTTTTATGCCCAAAAGCGCAGATGGCGCTGCCGTTCTCCACCTCCGGTTTCTGAATTCCAAACAAAATTCAGAAATTCGGAGGATAAGACAATGGCATACAACAAAGCCAGTGAAGAAAGAAAATGGCGGCTCTGGAAAGAAGCCGAGGAAAAACAGCTGCGGGAACTTGGTGTCAGCGAGGAAAAGATTGCGCAGCTCCGTGCCTACGATTGGGAAATGTTTAATTCGGACCGGAGGTATTACGAACATCATGCGGAAGGCGGCGATTATCTTGAACTGCTTGCGGCGGCCGAGGAAGAACCGGATGCGAAAACCGTTTCGGATTTCCTAAACGGCATCGACAGTCCCGTACTGTTCCGACTGCTTTCGGAAACCGACCCGATCACCATTCTGATTGCGTTGAGAAGATCACAGGGAAAATCTTTTGCTGAGATTTCGCTGGAGATTGGATTATCCGAAAATACAGCACATCGGCGTTGGACACGTCTCAAAGAAAAAATCAAAAAATCTCTTTGAGCCTGTCCGAAAACAGCTCTTCCCACCGGCTATAGGGTGAGAGGAGCAAATGAGTCTGCTTGATAAAAGCGATTCGCGCTCTGCTTGCTGAACCTTGAAAATTTCATACACATTCATCAGGTACGTTCCTGTGCGGGAGAGATTCTCCAGCTGCATGATGGTGCGCCATGACACGCCTGCCCAACCCGGGTGATTACGGAAAGCAAGGCGGTGAGCGATTCCGAACCAATCTGAAATATCCGGCTGCAACGGATACAGCCATGAAACGCACAAGGGATAATGATACTTCCGTAATTCGCGGCCCGGTCACAATGAAGGCGGGGAGGTTAGATTCCTATGAGGCAGCTTCGCAGACTGCCGCCTGATGAGTTCCCCGCCTCCGGGGGTCGTGGACGAATGGGAGGCAGTATATAAAACGGAGTTTTTAGGAGGTGAAGCCATTGCGCAAGAATTGGGAGTACCGGCGCGGAGATGTTTATCTTGCAGACCTTGATCCGGTCGTGGGCGCAGAGATCGGCGGTGTCCGCCCGGTGCTGATTCTACAGAACAACACGGGTAATTTCTTCAGCCCTACGCTGATTGTAGCACCGCTCACCTCCAACATTGATAAAAAGCCGAATCAGCCCACACATTTTCTGTTGGAACATGTACACGGCCTTAGCCGGCCGTCCGTAGTGATTCTGGAGCAGCTGAAAACACTGGACAAACGCCGAATCATCAAATACCTGGGGCGGGTGGACAGCAGTGTTCTGTACAGCCCGGAATTCTGTAAGTGCCTTGCGGTGAGCCTGGCACTTTATTTGTAATATGCAGGCACTCATTTCGAGTGCGGAAAGGAGCAGACCATGACATTGGATGAAATGAAAAAAGTGGATATCCGCACGGTTGACCCGGCAACGCTTCATGATCGCCGGGATGTACGCATCGACAGCCGTCAGCCGAAGGAAAAACGAATTGCATCCTATCTGAAGCAGATCGGCAATCCCTACTGCTATATTGATGATGGCGTTGTCGTAAAGATCGGATTCATGAATACCCATGAGACGATTGACGACCGGCTTGAAGATTACGCCCGCAGTCAGATCAGGAAGGGCTGAAACAAAAATCGACATCATCGACTGAACCGGATGATTTCAATACAATTATATTGGAGGTGATAAAAATGCCAGACAGAATCTGGAATGCAGCAGAATATACCCGCCTTTCCCGCGATGACGGCGACAAGGCGGAGAGCAATTCCATTACGAGCCAGAAAGAAATCATTCGGGACTATGTGCGCCAACATCCGGAATTTGTAATCGTAAAAGAGTATGCCGATGACGGATATTCCGGCGTTAACTTTGAGCGCCCGGGCTTTAAGCAGATGATGGAGGATATCAAGGCAAAGAAAATCGATTGTGTCATCTGCAAAGACCTCAGCCGATTCGCAAGAAACTACATCGATGCCGGACGATATTTGGAAAAGATTTTTCCATTCATGGGTGTGCGGTTCATCGCCATCAATGACAGCTATGATTCCTGCGGTGAAAAGGCGCAGTCTGATGCGCTGATCGTGCCCTTCAAAAACCTGATTAACGATGCCTACTGCCGCGACATATCCGTCAAGATTCGCTCTCAGCTGGACATCAAGCGAAAGATGGGCGATTTCATCGGAGCCTTTGCTCCCTATGGCTATCGGAAAGATGAAGCAAACAGGAACAGGCTGGTGGTCGATGAGGAGGCAGCTCGCACGGTGGAACTGATCTTCAGTCTCCGCATACAGGGGTTATGCAATTCAGCCATTGCCGACCGGCTCAACAGCATGGGGATTCTGAGCCCTATGGAATACAAGCAGGCGCAGGGGCTCAACTACTCCTGCGGATTCCGCAGCAATGAACAGACACAATGGAGCCCTATGCTGGTGAAGCGAATCCTGTCCAATGAAATCTATATCGGAACGCTGATCCAGCACAAATCCGGCACCCCGAACCACAAAATCAAGAAGCGCGTGGCGTATGACCGGGATGAATGGATTGTCATCGAAGAAAGCCATGAGCCGATCATATGCCGTTCAGATTTTGAAACAGTTCAGAATCTGATGCTGCGGGATGTCCGTACAGCGCCGAAGCAGGAAAAGGTTCATCTGTTTTCAGGCTTTGTATTCTGCGGCGACTGCAAGCGCACCATGGTGCGGAAAACAGTGCCCAGCGGCGGCAGGAAGTATCATTACCTGGTATGCTCCACCAACAAGGCTGGCAAGGGTTGTTCTCCGCATACCTTCAGTGAGGACAAGCTGAAGGCTATCGTGTTCCGGGTGGTAAACGATCATATTGAACTGATCGCCCAGGTGGAGCAGGTGCTGGATTACATTGCTTCACTGCCGGAGCAGGAGCGGCGCATTATCAACTATGATGCCCAGCTGACGGCACTGGAAAATGAAATCAAGCGATATCAGGATTTGAAAATCAACCTGTACTCGGATATGGCGGACGGTGTTATCAGCCGGGAGGAGTACAGAGAATTTCACGCAGGCTATGACCGCAGGATTGCGGACAGGCAGCGGCAGCTGGGAAAGCTGAAGGACGAACGCAGTCAGGCTTTGGAAAACAGCTCCGGGAATATAGAGTGGATCGAGCAATTCAAAAAGTACCGGCATTTGACGGAACTGGACAGAGAGTGCATCGTTCACCTGATTGAGAAAATCCTGATCTATGACGGCAAGCGCATCGAGGTGTGCTTCCGCTATAAAGATGAACTGGAAAACGCACTGCAGTATATAGAACGGTTCGAGGATGTCCTTCCAGCTGAGGAAGGCGTAACAATGCCGGAGAGGAGGAACGCATAATGGCAAGAAAGAAAAGACAGTATTTACAGCAGGAGCAGACGCATGAACCGGTCAGCGCCATGCTGCCTGCAGTATGGGAGACGGCCATCTACGCCCGACTCTCGGTTGAAAACAGCAAAAAGAATGATGATGGCGATTCCATCGAAGGTCAGATTGAGATCTGCCGGGATTATGTATCGGAGCATCCGTATCTTCACTTGGCAGATACCTATGTAGACAACGGCTGGACCGGAACAAACACTGACCGTCCGGAGTTCCAGAGACTCCTGAAAGACATTCGGGATGGCAGAATCAAAGCGCTGGTCATCAAGGATTTCAGCCGGTTTTCTCGTGACTATATTGAGGCAGGAAATCTGCTGGAGAACATCTTTCCTGCCATGGGCGTCCGGTTTATCTCTGTGGTTGACCGCTATGACAGCTTTGAAACGGACGGCTCTGCCAGCAGTCTGCTGATTCCGCTGAAAAACCTGATTAACAGCTTCTATTCCAGAGACCAGTCTAAGAAAGTATCTCTGGCCGTTCATGCAAAGCAACTGGCCGGAGAACACATTCCCAGCATGATTCCCTATGGATACCGGAAATCCACCACGCAGGAGTACCGGTTTGAGCCTGACCCAGAGACTGCACCGATTGTCAAACGAATCTACGCACAGTTTCTTGGAGGCATTGGAGCACGTCCCATTGTGCGCCAGCTGAATGAAGAAGGAATTCCTTCTCCCGGCAGGCTCCGTTACCTGCGTGGACAGACCAAAAGGGAATGTTATTCCGACTGCCTCTGGACGCAGCAGGTCATCAAGCAGATATTGATGAATCCGACCTATATGGGCGATCTTGTCTTTGGGCGGATGCCGACAGCACTCTACCTGGGCAAGCCGGATTACCATTATGAGCCGGATGAAAGCAAATGGCGTATCCTGCCGGATATGCACGAGGCATTGGTCAGCAGGAGCGACTTCTATCAGGTCAGAGAAGTATTGGAAGCCGGCCGCCGTGAAAATAATGCCAGGCTGGAAGCCAGCCGTGAGTACCGTGAAAAGCATCCGCAGATCTTCAAGAGCGGAATCGTCCGGTGCGGGTGCTGCGGCTCCAATCTCGGATACAGCCGCCATGGTGAGAAAAAAGAAGGCCGGTACAGCTGCAGGAATAAGCAGTACGGGCGATGTGATACTCCGGTCAGCATTTCAGAGAAAAAGCTCGCGCCGATTGTCTGGAACGCAGTTCAGACACAGTTTGCTCTGTTTGCAGATTTTGAGAAAGTTGCTGGACGGCTGAAAGACAGCGGCATTCAGACACAAAGGCAGACCGATCTCCAGCAGGAAATGCTGGAAGTCAGCGAAAAACTGTCCGGTTATCAGAAAAAACGGGAGCAGCTCTACAATGACTATGTAGACGGTATCCTATCTGCAGGAGATTATATCGAGCTGAAAACCCGCTTTGACACCGCATATCAGGAGCAGAGTTCCCGCCTCAATCAGCTGTCGGTGGAGATGGCTCGGCTGAACCGGATGCTTTCTGATGAGAACAAGTGGCTTGTGAACATCCGGAATATCCGCAAGGCGCGGAAGCTGACGCCGGAAATCGCCCAGGCGATGATTGACCACATCAACGTATATAAGACCGGTTATGCCCAGCACAGGCTGGAAATCATATTCCGCTTTCAGGAGGAACGGGACGCACTGGAAGCGGCTTATCACGAAATGAAAGGAGGCGAAGCCCGGTGAAGAAACTGTACCTGTACATCCGCCTGTCGGATGCCGACGATGACCTGAAATTCAAAACCGAGAGCGAGAGCATCGCCAACCAGCGCACACTTCTGTATCGGTATATTCATGCTCATCGTGAGTTTGACGGCTATGAACCGGTCGAATTCATCGATGACGGCTACTCCGGCACAAACGGACATCGTCCATCCTTTGAGCGAATGATCGAAAGCTTGAAAAACGGCGAGGCCAATGTGGTCATCTGTAAGGACTTCAGCCGATTTTTCCGCGACTATGTGGAAATAGGCGATTATCTGGAGCGTATTTTTCCGTTCCTGGGTGTGCGCTTCATAGCTGTCAACGACGGGTATGACAGCGATGATTACAAGGGCTCCACGGCAGGTATAGAGGTGGTCATGAAGTATATTGTTTATTCCTATTACAGCCGCGACCTGTCCCAGAAAATCAAAACTGTCATGAGCACCAGAAAGAGCAAAGGCGAATTTGTGGCCTCGCAAGCCCCTTATGGATACATGAAAGACCCGAATGCGAAGCGGAAAATCATTCCCAATCCGGATACTGCGCCTGTGGTGCGGAAGATTTTTGACTTGGCGCTGGAAGGAAAAACGCCTGCAGAGATTGCAGTTATCCTGAATGATTATCATCTGGAAACACCGTCAGCCTATTTTATGCGGATGAATCCCGGCAGCCGAAAGTTCCGTACCTCTTCACAGGAAGCCTGTTGGAGCGCCATCAATGTGCGGGAGATTCTGAAACGCCGGGAGTACACAGGTGTGATGATTATGAACCAGCGCCGCTGGAAGGGGTTGGACAATCCCCGGACGGTATGGACGGATGAATCTGAATGGCAAATCATCCCGGATTGTCATGAGGCCATTGTAAGCAAAAGAGAATATGAAGAAGCACAGAAGGTGTTCCGTAAAATCCGCAAGGGCTATGAGCGAAGTCCTAATCAGTATCTGCTGCGCAGCCTGATTCACTGCGGCGTCTGCGGGCGCATCATGCAGCGGCAGAAAAACTCCCGCGTGATTTACTACGCCTGTTTCAAATCTGTCTCCAACAGAGAAACCGCCTGCCCTGTGGGTGAACGGTTCATTGAGGCCGACCTAGAGCGTATTGTGAAGAATGATCTGCTTGAAAAACTCCATCTGCTGGTGGATGCAGATGATCGTCTGCATGAAGCGGCAGCTTCCACAGAAGGCACTGAGGAGAACCTCAGATTTCGGTTGGAACAGATTGAAAAACGCCTTAAGCAGATATCTGTCGGTAGGATCAGTGCCTATGAACGATACGCCGAAGGCAGACTTCAGAGGGATATATACCTCATCGAACGCGATAAGATGAACACGGAGAGCGACAGCCTCAGTACAGAAAAAGAACGGCTGGAAAAGGAGCTTTTATCCCTTTCTCAGAGCAGGAACCGTGAATTGACGGAGACCTGCGATATGGCTCGCCGGACGCTGACTGCGGACGAGCTGACCAACGAAATGCTCCTGTTCTTTATTGATCGCGTAAATGTATTCAGCGGCATGAGGGTGGAGATCATCTATCGATTCTCCGATGAGATTCCCAAGTTGATTGAACAGGAGAATACATCAGAATAAAAGCGGGAGCGGACCCTGTTTACTGGGTGCCGCTCCTACTTATGTGGGCTTGAACAGCCCATATTTTTTTAGTCTTTGCTTAACATCAGCAAATCCGCCGTATCAAATGAGCGATGGGGGTGGCAATGGTGCAAGTGCAAAACCTATATATCAATTGTTTGTGCAAGCGGCGAAGAAGTTAAAGCCGCATTATATAACAATGATTACACCTTCAAGATGGTTTACTGGTGGCAAAGGATTGGATGAATTTAGAGATTCCATGCTAAGTGATAATAAAATTAGAGCAATTCACGACTATCCTGAGGCAAGTGATTGTTTTAATGGGGTACAGATTAAAGGTGGAGTATCGTATTTTTTGTGGGATCGCGATTATTCCGGAAATTGTGCGGTTTATTCACATAAAGGGAATACTGTTTCTAATCCGGTTGTTCGTCCATTGTTGGAAGATGGATGTGATACTTTCATTCGCTTTAATGAAGCAATTGATGTTTTGCATAAAGTTTTAACAGTAAAAGAAAAGTCGATGGAATTACTTGTGAGTGCAAGGATGCCTTTTGGTCTTGCAAACACATTCAAAGGCAAAAAAACACGTTCTGCCTCAACTGACTTAACTATATATGTAAGTGGCAACAATAGAGAAATTCGAGGGACGACTGCATATGTCCCTAACAAAGATGTCAAAAAGGGACGTGCTATGATCCAATGGCATAAAGTTTTTATAGCAAAGGCTGGAAGTGGTAGCGACACGTTTCCGCATTCTATATTATCAAAACCGTTCTATGGAGCACCGGGAACAGTATGCAATGAAAGTTATCTTGTAATAGGCCCGTTTTTGTCTGAAGAGGAGTGTGAAAACGTTATAAGCTATATATCGACTAAGTTCTTTAGATTCATGGTTCTGCTCAAAAAGACAACACAAAATGCGCCCAAGGGTGTTTACAGCTTAGTCCCGCAACAGGACTTCTCAAAGCCATGGACGGATGCGGAGCTGTATGAAAAATACGGTTTGAATGATGAAGAGATCGCTTTTATTGAGTCGATGATAAAGCCGATGGAGTAAAAATATGCTTAAAATTAAAGAAGAATATAACAAAAGACGTGAAGAAATTTACTACATGATTCATGACGCATACATGGATAAGTGTATACTCGAATACATTGAAAGAATAAACAAGTTGGTTAAATGCGGTGAAATGCACTTTGAAAGTAATAGTAAACATGTTATGCAACATATGATATATCTAACTATAAGTGACCTTGTACTGAATATTTGTAAAATATGCCATGACAAGGAAAGAAATAATGCCCCGAAAAAGACTGAAAAGACTGAAAAGCCTAAAATTGGCGAAAAGACTGCAATAAATAAAATGGAAAAATGCTTAAATGAGCTTTTAAAAGAGGAAAACTTAGCTTCGGTTGAAGTGGTTGGGAAGAATTTAAATAAATATGTAGAACATATAGAGAAATTGGCGGGTAGCAGGAATAAAGTTATCGCTCACAACGATTTAGATAAAAATGAAGAACAGAATATTGGAACAGATGATATCCAAAAAATCTATAAACTTCTTGATAGAATAATTGATGTATACAATCAGTTGTCTGACATTTCCGTTAACGGCAAGGTGATAAAAATAACAGATGATGAGTTGGAGAAAATAAAATTCGAAGTTTCAGAAGGCTTAAGACGGATGATGAGTCAGGTGTGTTACCGAAAAACTTCGAATTCTTTGCAAGGGGAGGACGGAAATGGCAGCAAATCTTGATGCGTTTGTATCCAAGCGTTCAACAGCGCACCCGATGATATATGCTTATTCGGACAGCAACCCGGCCTACAGCGGGCTATTAAAAGTTGGCTTTACTTCTGTGGATATTGATGCACGCGTTGCGCAGCAATACCCCACAAAAAGGCCGGACGGCAGCGTTCCGTACCGAATTGTTGTTCGTGAATCCGCAATGCTTGAGGACGGCGGTTCGTTTACGGACAGGGAAGTTCACAAAATGCTGCGCCTTAAGGGATTTGAGTGCGTCGGAGGCGAATGGTTCAGGTGCGGGGCGGAGGATGTTGTTGCCGCCGTCATTGCCGTGCGCACCGGCACCGCCAATGTTGAAAACCGCACTCAGAGTTTTAAAATGCGTCCGGAGCAGGAAAAAGCGGTCAACCGAACAACGGAATACTATCGCTCGGCATATGAAGAGAATTCAGTCCGCGCACCGAAGTTCCTTTGGAACGCGAAAATGCGATTCGGAAAGACCTTTGCTGCGTATCAGCTTGCAAAGCGAATGGGTATGACTCGCATTCTTATTTTGACTTTTAAACCCGCCGTGCAGACAGCATGGAGGGATGATCTTTTGAGCCACGTTGATTTTGAAGGTTGGCAGTTCATCTCAAATGATTCAAAGGAAAAAATCGATTCACAATATCAACGGGCAAACAAAGACAGACCGATTGTGTGTTTCGGCTCGTTTCAGGATTTTCTCGGCGAAAACGGGACGGGCGGAATAAAGGCAAAAAATGAATGGGTGCACGCAATTAATTGGGATTTGGTTATATTTGATGAGTACCATTTCGGCGCATGGAAGGAAAATGCAAAGAGCCTTTTCGAACAGGATGAGGATGTTTTCGAGGAGGATTTAAGCAGGTATGACAGATACGATGCGTATGATGAGACTTGGCTTCCTATCACGACGAGTTATTACCTTTACCTGTCCGGAACGCCGTTCCGTGCATTGAACACGGGCGAATTTATTGAAGAACAGATCTATAACTGGACATATTCCGATGAACAGCGTGCAAAACTGAACTGGACGGGGGAAAACAACCCATATGCTGCTCTGCCGCGTATGGTGATGCTTACCTATCAACTTCCGGACAGTATAGTACGCATTGCAAAACAGGGTGAATTTGATGAATTCGATTTAAACGTTTTCTTTTCAGCAAAAGGTGAGGGAGAGAATGCTCGATTCGTGTACTCTGATTACGTTCAAAAGTGGTTGGATTTGATTCGCGGGTCTTATCTTGAAACAACAACGGATGAATTGAAGCTGGGAGCGCAGAAGCCGCCGATGCCGTATTCCGACACCCGTTTGCTGAGCGTATTGTCCCATACGCTGTGGTTTATGCCGAATGTGGCCTCCTGTTACGCAATGGCAAATCTGCTTAAACAGAAGCAGAATAGGTTTTATCATGACTATCATATTAACATTTGCGCGGGAATAAAGGCCGGAATCGGAGCAAAAGCTTTGGAACCCGTGCTGAAATCGATGCGAGATCCTCTGGAAACAAAAACAATCACGCTTTCCTGCGGAAAACTGGTGACCGGAGTTACTGTCAAACCGTGGACAGGCATTTTTATGCTGCGTAACATGTCAAGTCCGGAAACGTATTTTCAGGCTGCATTTCGTGTGCAAAGCCCGTGGGTAATAACAAAAGACAACGGTAAAAAAGAAATAATGAAGGAAGAGTGCTATGTTTTTGACTTTGCGCTGAATCGTGCGTTAAAACAGATTTCAGATTACTCATGCCGACTGAACATCAGTGAGAACAACCCGGAAAAGAAAGTTGAGGAGTTTGTAAACTTTTTGCCGGTGCTTGCATATGACGGAAGCACTATGCGCAGCGTTAATGCAGCAGAAATACTTGACATGGCAATGGCCGGAACATCTGCAACATTGCTTGCTAAGCGTTGGGAATCCGCACTGCTTGTGAATGTTGATAACGAAACGCTTGCAAGACTGCTGGCCAACGAGGAAGCAATGGCGGCATTGATGCGAATTGAGGGCTTCCGCAGTTTGAATGCCGATATTCAAACGATAATAAACAAGTCGGAGTCCGTCAAAAGGGCGAAAAAGGAAGGCGGAAATATTTCTGAAAAGAAGAAAAAAGAACTGACGGAAGCAGAAAAAGAATACAAAAGCAAGCGGAAAATGATTCAGGAAAAACTGATTAAATTTGCAACGCGTGTACCTGTTTTTATGTATCTAACTGACTATAGGGAATATAGCCTTAAAGATGTAATCACACAGCTTGAGCCGCAGCTTTTCAAAAAAGTTACCGGACTTGAAGTTAATGACTTTGAACTGCTGGTTTCACTTAATGTATTCAACGAAGCCTTGATGAATGATGCTGTTTATAAGTTCAAACGCTATGAGGATTCAAGCCTTTCATATACGGGCATTGATCGTCACAGAGGGGAGCGGGTCGGACTTTTCAGCACATCGCTTAAGCGTGAAGAATACGAAGCAATGGCAGGGCAGCTTGCTGCTGCTGAAGTTGCGCCGAAGCCGCAAGCGGCGGATTTACAGATTGCGCAATATTACCCTGAAGGCGAGGACGCAAAAGGTTGGGCAGCTGCGCGGAAGAATGAGTTAACGAAGCAAATTTCGATGAGAAATGAAAGCCCTGTTGCACAGGAACAAAAAACAAAAAGTGTTGCAGCCGTTTTGCCCGCAGCAAAAGAATCTTGTGACAAAAATAATGTTCAAAACATTGCGATCGGCGATACTGTCGTTCATAAGGCGTTCGGAACAGGTACTGTTATCGGCACAGAGACAGGAAAAATAACGGTTTCGTTTAACGGAGCAGAGAAGAAGTTTCAGTTCCCGGGCGCATTTATGCAAGGATTTTTAAAAAAGCAGAAATGAATTCGGAATAAAAGCCACACCAACAGCAAACGACCTGTCCGTCGGCAAGCGGGCAGGTCGTTTTTGTTTGTTTAAGTCGGAATCAATGCAAATTCACACGATTCGTATGTCGGTTATCAGCGGGCAATGAAGAACATTGCGGCGAACAGTATGCCGATGATCCAGGTGCTGAGGCTGATATCTTTGATCTTGCCGGTGAAGAGCTTGATGAAGATGTAGGAGATAAGGCCGAACGCAATACCATAGGAGATATTGTAGGTGAACGGCATGATCGCCATGGTCATGAACGCGGGAACTGCCGCAGAAGCATCGCTCCAGTCGATTTCCTTGACGCCGCCGATCATAAGGATGCCCACGAAGATGAGCGAAGCGGCGGTTGCACAGCTCGGAATGAGCGCGGCAATGGGCGCAAGGAACATTGCGATGAAGAACATTGCAGCCGTGAAAACGGAGGAAAGGCCGGTCTTGCCGCCTTCTGCGATGCCGGCGGAGGATTCAACAAAGGTGGTAACTGTTGAAGTGCCGCAGACGGCACCGAAACATGTTGCTGCCGCATCGGCGAACATGGCCTTGTTCATGTTGGGAACATTGCCGTCCTTATCGAGCAGGTTGCCGGCGGAACATGCACCGTATAGAGTTCCGAGAGTGTCGAACATGTCAACCATGCAGAATGCGAGCATGGAAGCGATGAACGTTGCCGCAAAGCTGCCGACGCCGTTGGCAGCGATGTATTCGGAGAAGTTGAAGCCTTCGGTGAAAACTTTGCCGAAAGAAATGTTGAAGAAATCACGGAAGGGCTGGATGATGTTGAGAGAGAGCTTGCTCTGAACATTGCTTGCATAGAATCCGTCGATCGTCAGAAGGCCGAGTGCATAATAAAGCACTGCGCCGCCGATGATACCCCAGAAGACTGCGCCCTTGATCTTTTTCTTTGACATTGCGCCGATTGCGATGAGAGCCGCAATGGTGATGAGCAGGGGCATTATCTCTGCCCATGTAGTGTGGCCGAAGATAATGTTGAACGAGTGCAGGTCAACGAGTGTGGAATCGCTGTTAACAACGATTCCGGAATTCTGAAGCCCGAGGAATGCAATGAAAAGACCGATGCCCGGTGCAATTGCAGCCTTGACAGCTTTCGGTATTGCGTCAAAGATAAGCCTGCGGAGGCCTGTGACCGTGAGCAGAAGAAACACGATGCCGTCCACAAGAACCATAACGAGCGCATTTGCATAGGTAAAGCCCATGCCGATGCAAACCGAGTAAACAAAGAATGCATTCAGACCCATGCCGGATGCCTGTGCAAGCGGCAGGTTGGAAAGCAGGCCGATGAGCAGCGTTCCGAACACTGCGGAGATTGCGGTTGCGATATAAACGGCGTTATAATAACTTGCGCCGAGTGCGTCGCCTCCGAGCGTGGAGAACATTCCTGCGTTGACCATCAGAATGTACGCCATCGCCATAAAGGTCGTGATGCCCGCAACCAATTCGGTGCGAACTGTGGTGTTGTTTTGTTTGAGCTTAAACATGTTTCCTCCTCGAACTCAAAACTTTGCAGCCTTTTCAACGCCGAAAGTCAGCCGCATACGATTGCGGACATTCAGCCATTGAATCGCCGCATTTTATTATATCAAAAGCTTTTGGGTTAATCAATATCGGTTTTGAAAAAGAAGGGAAAGTGATTTTCGCGGTTGTTCATGCCGAACACTTGTGGTATACTGTTGACAGAAGCTTTCAAAAGCCGGCGAATGCGGCGAAAGCAGCACAAAACCAAACATTCCGGAAGGATTGAATATTATGAAAAAAATAAAACGAATTACAGCGGCGGTTCTTGCGGCAATGCTGCTTGCATTAAGCCTTTTTTCCGCATATGCGGAACCGCAGACCAAAACGGAGATCTATTCCGAAAATTCGGCGGGCGAAACGGTTGTGCGGATACAGATCCGCCTGCGCGAGCTGGGCTACCTTTGGTTTAAGCCGACCGGGGTTTACAGGGCAATGACAGTAAAAGCCGTTGAGGAATTTCAAACCCGCTGTGTTGCCTACGGTGAAAGGCTTGCCGTTGACGGAAGAATGGGGGAGCAGTCCATGCTTGAACTGTTTGCGCCGAGTGCGCCGAAATTTCGCATTCCGGATTCGGTTCATCTGCCGCGCGGGCCGATTGCGGATACATTAAAAGTTAAAGGCGAGGTTCAAAGCTGGAACGCCGTAAAACAGAAATTGAATGTCAACGAGGAGTATACGGTTATTGACTGCAACACGGGCAAGCAATTCAAGCTCGTGTTCACAGGCGGGGAAAACCATGCCGAGGCGGAGTTGGCTTCCGAGTCGGAACTTGAAGCTTTCAACTATATCTGCGGAAGCGAGTATAACTTTCTTAAACGTCCCGTTGTTGTGATGTTCGGAGAAACGGCAGTCGCTGCCTCAATTCAATGCTATCCGCACGGCAGCGATTCCGTGGCGGATAACGGCATAGAAGGGCATGTCTGCCTGTTCTTTGAAGGCAGTCTGTCCCATGTGGGCAGCTTGCCCGATGTTGAACATAATGCAAATGTTTTTGCGGCGGCGGGCAGAGGATAAGAGCAAACGCTCAGTGTTGTCGTTTTTTAAAACGATATTTAACTCGGCATTCGGGCATTTCGGACGGGATGCTTTATGTGCCGAGTTTTTGATTTCGTGCATAGAAAAAGATGTATTGCTGAACGATTCCGGAAAGCTTGCCGATGCTGCGTGCGGCGGCCTGAATTTCTGATTTTGCAGGCGCAGGGCGGGCGGCCGAGACGTCGGCGGTCGAAGAATCGGAAAAATACAGTTCGGTCATTGCACGCTCAATCCATACATCAACGGGGAAAGCATCCGAATGTCCGAGGGAAAACAAAAGGATGCAGTCCGCAACCTTCGGGCCGACACCCGGAAACGTCAAAAGTTCCTTTCGTGCTTCGGCTGTCGGAAGCGACCGCAGCTTTTCAAGATCATAACCGTCGGCAATGCGTTTGGCGGATTTGATTATATACGGAGCGCGGTAACCTGCACCGATTTGCTTCAATTCATCTTCGGAAAGTGCGGCAATGCGTTCCGGAGTCGGAAAAGCAAAAACTTCGCTGCTTAAATTAAAACCGCAGTCGTCGTTCGCGCAGTCGGAAAAGTACCGCACCGGCAGCTTTTCTCCCGCAAGGGAACAGAGCCTGTCAATAATACCCGATATACGCTTGATATTGTTGTTTGCAGATATTATGAACGAGATCAGCGCTTCAAACGGTTCCTGGTTAAAAACGCGAATGCCCGACGAACCGGGAAGGCATACCCGAAGCCTTTCGTCGGCTGCAAGCGCGGCTTCAACGGCGGAATAATCGCGTTTAAGGTCAAAATAATCGATAAAAAGCTGTGCTTCGCCCTTTGCGCACGGAGTGACAATAAGCGAATCGTCGGATTGCATAACAAGCACGGCGCGCCCGCGAATAACGCCGGTGAACGCAAGGGAAGCTTCGGCATCGGGCAGACCGCATTCGTCAAACAAACCCGCCTGCATGTGAACGGGGTTTTTGACCCAACGGAACGCCTGCCCGCAGGTGCAGCATTTTTCAAGATCAAACGGTTTCACGCCGCTGACAACAAGCATGTTTTTGAAATATTTGAACTCCATATGCCGATTATACGGCAGAACGCGCGGAAAGGGAAGTGTTTTGACGAAAATATACAGCTGTGGCGGCAAAAAATGCTTGACAATGCACGCTGAATATGGTAACATTACTCATTGAGCCGCTCCGAAACGGTTCAAAGTGATGCGAAGGCATTCACCGGAAGGGCGAGACTGGTAAGAGGAGGAACTATTATAATGTACGCAATCATCGTAACCGGCGGTAAGCAGTACAAGGTTGAGGTTGGCAGCGAGATCATGGTCGAAAAGCTCGATGAGCAGATCGGTGCAAACGTCAATTTCGACGTACTGATGATGGCTGACGGCGAAAACGTTCAGATCGGCACCCCCGTTGTTAAGGGCGTTTCTGCAAAGGCAGAGGTTCTCGAACACGGCAAGGGCAAAAAGGTCGTTGTTTTCAAGTATAAGCCCAAAAAGGATTATCGCAAGAAACAGGGTCATCGTCAGCCCTACACCAAGGTCAAGATCCTTTCCATCGGCTGAGAGGTAATTGCATGACCGAGATAACCGTTTTTTTGAAGGACGGCAAACCGATAGGCTTTGATGCACACGGACATACGGGTTATGCCGAATGCGGAGAAGATATTGTTTGTGCAGCGGTTTCGGCAATCACGCAGACCGCCGCAATGGGCGTTTCGGAACTTGTCCGCTGCCCGGCCGCACTGGAGATTAAAGACGGAGGGCTCTATCTGATGCTTGAAAAAACCGTTAAAGGTTTAAAATTGCAGCAGGCGGAGCTTATACTTGGAACGATGCTCTTAGGGCTTCGTTCCGTTGAACAAGATTATAGTGATTATCTTAAACTGACAGAGAGGGAGGTTTAACTATGTTCAGGATCAATTTGCAGCTTTTCGCACATAAGAAGGGCGTCGGCAGCTCCCGTAACGGTCGTGAAAGTGAATCCAAGCGTTTGGGACCCAAGCGTGCGGACGGTCAGTTCGTTCTTGCGGGCAACATCCTCGTAAGGCAGCGCGGCACACATTTCCATCCCGGCAATAATGTCGGCATCGGTAAGGACGATACGCTGTTTGCAAAGGTTGACGGCATTCTTCGCTTTGAAACCAAGCACGGCGGCCGCAAGTGCGTCAGCGTTTATCCCGAGGAAATCGCAGGCTGAGCTTTTCACCGAGCGAATTCTTGACAGCTCCGCAGATTCGGGCGGAGTGTAAACAAAATAACATAAAACAAAAAGCCGCGGTTTAACGACTGCGGCTTTTGTGCATGAATATGCATGAAGAAATGCACCGCTTCAAAAGTGCTGATTTGTAACAGCTTGTGCGGGCGGGATCAATGCTTGCTCATCATGCTGCGCCAGATATGCTTCGTGTCGCGCTTTGCACGCTTTGGAATGTCGGGATAAACCGCTGAAACGGCAGCAACCGCCGCTGCCATGCCGAGCGCAATTCCGGAGACAAAACCGATAGCTTTCATTTTGCGTACCTCCTGCTTTTTTTGAACAGCCGAAAAGCCGAAGCTGTTGCCTTATTAGTTTGTTCACGGGATGCGAAGCTCATGCGCAGAAGAGGCTGCGGCAAATTTTTCAATTTATTCACTGCGAAAGGTTGCTATTTTTTTTTAATTGAATTATACTTGAAGTGCGGCAGTGCGCCGTGAGCGGTAAAACGATACTGAAATGACTACATTAAATCGGAGGCAGAAAATGAACGATAATTCAAAGGCACATGTAAACGATGTTATCAAAACGATGCTTGAACGCAGCAGCATTCGCGCCTACACGGACGAAAAACTCACCCAAGAGCAGATTTCTCTGCTTCGGGATGCCGCGCTCAGTGCACCGACGGCAATGAACGCACAGGATCAGCGGTTTGTGTTCGTTACGAATGCGGAAATCATTGCAGAGCTTGAAGCGGGCGTTGTGGAGGCGGTGTGCGCCGGCGGCGATGCTGCTTTTGCCGAAAGAATCAAACAGCGCGGCGGCAAAATTATGTACGATGCACCTCTTTTTGTAGGTATTTTTGCTCATCCGGCAAAATTTTCTGGGGTTGATGCGGGTATAGCGGTGCAGAATATTGCGCTTGCCGCAAAAAGCATCGGCTTGGATTCCGTCATACTCGGGCTGCCGAGGCTCGCTTTTGAAGGCCCGAATGCGGCAAAATACAAAAAACTGCTCGGTATAGAAGCGGAACGCGAATTCATGATCGGAATTTCCGTCGGTCATGCTGCAATGAGCAAAACCCCGCATGAGTGGGATTGCAGTCATATTATTGATATCAGGTAAACACGTGCAGGCGGAACGGGAAAGTTTCAATATTTATCCTGTTTTGTCCTGCTTTATCCCTGCCGTGCGCACAATGCCGAAAACGGCAAACGGGACAATAAAAAAGTTTGGAGGCAGCTTCGGACGGTTTACTCCGAAACGGAAGAAATAAACGGGCACGAAGCGGTTTGAATATGAGTAGAATACAGGTGAATGTCGGCGGAGTCCGCATTGGCGGCGGTGCACCGATTTCGATTCAGTCCATGACAAACACGGATACGCGCAATGCTGAAGCAACGGTGAAACAGATTCTGGAGCTTGAGAATGCGGGGTGCGAAATCGTCCGTTCTTCGGTTTATGATGATCGCTGCGTTGAAGTGTTGCCGCAAATAATATCAAAAATACATATTCCGCTTGTTGCGGATATCCATTTTGATTACAGACTTGCCATAGGTGCAATCAAGGCGGGTGTTGCCAAAGTCCGCATCAATCCGGGAAACATCGGCTCGGAAGCGGGCGTGCGGAAGCTTGCGGAATGCGCCTCGGCATACGGCGTTCCGATACGTATCGGAGTGAACGGCGGTTCACTTGAAAAAGAACTTTTGCAAAAATACGGAGTATGCGCGGAAGCAATGGTTGAAAGCGCACAGCGTCACGCGGAACTGCTTGAAAACTGCGGCTTCGGCGATATTGTTGTTTCGCTTAAAGCGTCGGATCCGGTAACGACTGTACGCGCCTATCGCCTGGCATCGCAAATTATGCCGTATCCGCTCCATATCGGTGTTACGGAGGCGGGCATGGGCGAGACCGCATTGCTGAAATCCGCAATCGGAATCGGCAGCCTGCTTATTGACGGCATCGGTGATACGGTGCGCGTTTCGATGACCGGAGGAGTTTTGCAGGAAGTTGAGGCAGCAAAGAAGATACTTCGCGCTGTCGGCCTGCGTAAGGACGGGGCGGATGTTGTGAGCTGCCCGACTTGCGGGCGCACCCGCGTTAACCTTGAAGAAATAGTCAAAAAGGTTCGCGCTGCGCTGCCCGAAGATATGGGCAATGCAATGAAAATCGCCGTTATGGGCTGCGCTGTCAACGGCCCGGGCGAAGCGCGTGAAGCTGATATAGGCATTGCGTTCGGTTCGGTGAACGCAGTTGTGTTTAAAAAGGGCGAAATAATCTATTCGGACAAGCTGCCGCAAGTGGTGGACAGGTTCATCGCAGATGCATCGGAAATGATGAAACGAAAATGAAATGACATGATATGATTCTTGATTCATGCATTGAATCTTTGAGCTGATTAACAAACCGAATCAAAGCAAAATGACTCGATCGCGGCTTTCACGGCTTTGCAATTGATAATGATTTTGCTTAATTAAGCCAACCCGAAAAACGGAAGGAAGCTTTCACTGTTGAGAAAGCCATGTTGAAAATGAACAAAAGCAGTATGGAAGAATTGAATATGTACGAAAACATAAATAAGTACGGCGGAACACCCGGCTCGGCTGCGCCGGCTGATGTTCCGTTGGACGATCTTCCGCCGGCTGATAATTTCTCCGAAATGACGGCTGATGTTCCGTGGAGGGATGATCCGCCAGACGGGGGGTATTATTCGTACTCGGAGTACGGGGAATCCGGCATCGATGAGTGCAGGCAGCCCGATTCCGTGCGTGCAAAAAATCAAAAAGAAAATTCAGCAGAGAAACAAAAGAACGGCGGACACTCAAAAAAGAACCTTGCCGTTGAGTATCTTGCAAACGGGACGGTTTCAATAAAGTCTGCCGTGCGCAGCAAAAAAACGGGCGAAATCAGTGTTGATGTCGAGTGTGCGCGCCTGCTGCTGCCTGCCGAAACGGAGGAGCTGGAAAAAAACATACAGGCGGAGCTTCAATATCAAACGGTCAAATGCAGCTTTGACTATTCCGAGGTTGTTGCGCGGCTTGTCGGCGGAGAAGGAGAACCGGAACTGCTGCTTCTGGATCTTTGGTGTGAAACTGCACCGCAGCTTGAACCGATACTGCGCCGTTCCCGCGTCGAAAGGCACGGAGGCGAATATGTATTCTTTGTTCCGGAAAGGTACACGCGCGCAGTGTCTCAGGCGGCGGCAGGTGAGTTCCGCGCATTTGTTGCGCACAGTTACGGTTGGAATACGCCGCTGCGCATTGTTGCCGATGCAAATGCGGATGACGGAATCGATCTTGCCGAACCGGTCGTAAAGCGCGATTGGGGCAGTGCGGCAGCTTTGAAAAAAACCGTCAAAACGCAGCGCAAGAACATTAAAAAGCTTTCTCCCGGCGATATTGTTTACGGAAAAGAAATTCTCAAACCCGAAGTTCAGCGCATGGCGGATCTGGACGATAAATCCGGGCGCGTCACTGTAAAAGGAACAATACTGAGCATTGAAACATTTGTTTCACCAAAGCGCGGAACGGTTATAATCACGGTTTTTATAACCGACCTCACAAACTCCGTTGCGGTAAAGCTATTTCCCGATGAAGCAGCAAAGGCGCGAACTTCACAGCTGCTTGAAAAAGCAAAGGAGGAGGGCGCGGCACTGATGGTGCGCGGCTGGTTCAGGTACGATAATTATGCCCGTGATTACTGTATTTTTGCGGACGATATAAACCGTTATCCCGTCGAACGCAGAACTGATACATCGGCCGAAAAGCGTGTTGAGCTGCACCTTCACACAAGAATGTCCGCAATGGATGCAACGGCGGATCTGGACAAAGTTGTTGAGCTTGCCGCAAAATGGGGGCATACGGCAATTGCAATAACCGATCATGGCGTTGTGCACTCTTTCCCGGAGGCCAAAAAAGCCGCCAAAAAGAACAATATAAAGGTTATATTCGGCTGCGAAGGCTATCTGCTTCCCGATTGCGAACTTGTTCCGCTTGAAAGGGAGTATTGTGCCGTTGCGGTGACATATTTCGGAAGCGGCATTCACGGGCGCGTGTTTGATATCGGCGCAGTGAAGTTCGATTCGTTCGGGCGCGTTATTTCAAAATTCAGAACTCCGGTGAACCCCGGCGTCCCTCAGCTTCCGCGCATTGCAAAGCTGACGGGTTACACGGATGATGATATTGACGGTGCACCTCTGCTTTCCGAAGCGGTGAATATGCTTTCGGATTTTGCGGGAGGGGCGGCGCTTGTTCTGCATTGCCCGGAACAGCTCGATCTGCTGCATGAACTGACTGCCGCGGCAGGGCACGGAAAGGAACTCGGGCTCAGCAAAAACTGCGTTTCGGGCTCAATGCTTATGCAGTATCTGCGCCGTGACTTAAAGGCGGAGGAAAGACAGCTTCCGGAGCTGAATGCGGGTGCGGCAGCGGAATGGACAGCAAAAAACACGGCCGATTTGCTGAGCAAATGCCGTGAGCTGAATGTTTCGACGGTTCCGCTGATTGACTGCACGATAAAAAATCTTCACAAGCAGAAAACGAACCACATAGTGCTGCTTGCGGCAACGCAGCCCGGACTTAAGAATCTGTATAAATTGGTTTCGTATTCAAACCTTGACCATTTTTATAAGACACCGCGTATTCCGCGCAGTCTTCTCAACCTGCACCGCGAGGGTATTATAATCGGCACGGCATGTGAGGCCGGTGAGCTTTTCCGTGCAATGGTGGACGGAAAAAGCGAGGAGGAATTGCTGAAGATAGCTTCATGGTACGACTACCTTGAAATTCAGCCGATCGGAAACAATGCCTTCCTTGTGCGCGAGGGGCTTGCAAAGGATGATGAAGAGCTTCGCGATTTCAACCGCCGTATTGTTGCACTCGGCGAAAAACTGAACAAACCCGTTGTTGCAACGGGAGACGTTCATTTTATCGAACCGGAGGATTCGATTTTCCGCGCAATACTGATGTGCTCTCAGAATTTCAAAGACGCAGCGGTTCAGCCGCCTCTTTATTTCAGAACAACGGAAGACATGCTTGCGGAGTTTCAATATCTCGGCAGCGACAAGGCGTTTGAAGTTGTCGTTAAGAATACAAATTTGATTGCCGATATGTGTTCTCAGCTCCGCCCGTTTTTGGACGAAAAACAAACTTACTCGCCGGAACTTCCGGGCGCGGCGGATGAACTTAAGGGCCTTGCCCTTAACACCGCACACGAGCTTTACGGGGATCCGCTGCCGGAAATCGTCCAAAAAAGACTCGATAAGGAATTGAACTCAATCATCGGCAACGGTTACTCATCACTCTATATGGTTGCGCAGAAACTCGTTTCAAAATCCCTCAGCGACGGCTATCTTGTCGGTTCAAGGGGTTCGGTCGGTTCGTCCTTTGTTGCACACCTTGCGGGGATAACCGAGGTAAACGCGCTCCCCGCGCATTATCGCTGCCCGAATTGCAAATACAGCGAATTCCCCGATGTAGGCGATGACTCACGCTGCGGGATCGACCTTCCGCCGAAAGACTGCCCGAACTGCGGAACTCCGCTGCGACGGGAAGGGTATGAAATTCCGTTTGAAACTTTCCTTGGTTTCAAGGGTGATAAAACTCCGGATATCGATCTTAACTTTTCGGGCGAATATCAGCCCGTTGCGCACAAGTTTACGGAGGTCATGTTCGGTGAAGGTCATGCCTTCCGCGCGGGCACGATTTCGGGCGTTAAAGATAAAACCGCATACGGTTATGTGCTGCACTATTGCGAGGAATACGGGCTGAACCTTTCCGAAGCGGAAAAAAACCGTCTTGCAATGGGCTGCGTCGGCACGCGCCGAACAACGGGGCAGCATCCGGGCGGCATTGTGATCGTCCCGGAAGATTTGGAGATTTTTGACTTTTGTCCCGTGCAGCATCCGGCGGAAAAAATCGATGCGGAAAGCATAACAACACACTTTGACTTCCATGCATTGGACGACAAACTTGTCAAACTTGACATTCTCGGACATGATGACCCGACAACGCTGCGAATGCTTCAGGATATAACGGGCATAGATCCGAAGAGTATTCCGCTGCACGATGAAGAAACAATGTCAATCTTTAAGTCGGATGAGGCACTCGGAATATCCCTTAAGGAGCTGAAATGCGATGTCGGCAGCCTCGGCATTCCCGAATTCGGAACGAACTTTGTTCGCGGAATGCTGATGGATACGCGTCCGACAACAATGGAAGAGCTTGTTCGTATCGCCGGACTTTCCCACGGCACGGATGTGTGGCTTAATAATGCGCAGGATCTTGTGCGGGACGGCACCGCAACGCTGATGGAGGTTATATGCACACGCGACGATATTATGAACTATCTCATTGCACACGGCGGGGAACCCTCGCTGTCGTTTAAAACGATGGAGAGCGTCCGAAAAGGCAAGGGACTTAAGCCCGAGATGGAGGATGCAATGCACGAGAACAATATTCCGCAGTGGTATATCGACAGCTGCAAAAAAATCAAGTATATGTTCCCGCGCGCTCATGCAGCGGCGTATGTTATGATGTCTTTCCGCGTAGCATATTATAAGGTGCATTACCCGCTTGCGTTCTATGCGGTTTATTTCACGGTTCGTGCGGATAAATTTGATATTGAACAGTGCCTCGGCGGCGCGGAACGCGTACTCGGCAATCTTGAGGAGCTTAAGGCAAAGGATAAACTCGAAACAAAGGACGAGGAACAGATAGTTATCCTTGAAATGGTCTACGAGATGAATCTGCGCGGAATCGAGCTGCTCCCGATAGATATTTACAAATCGAAAGCAACGCGTTTCACTGTTGAGGACGGCAAGCTTCGCCCGCCGTTCAATGCTATTGCCGGCTTGGGCGATAACGCCGCTCTGCTGATTGAAAAAGGTGCGGAGGGAGGACGATTCATTTCCCGCGAGGAGTTTGTGAAGCGTACCCGCGCAAATTCCGCCGTGATGGAAAAGTTGGATGCCCTCGGATGCCTTAACGATTTGCCGGACAGTGATCAGGTCTCAATGTTCTGACGGGACGCCGCACGGACAGCAGGAACATCCGAACCGAGCGATATTCGGAAAATTCCGCAATATATGCAATGTTTTTTCGGAAAGCTATTGCTTTTTGAGGCAAAGTATGGTATGCTTACCCCAGTAATGAGTTTTTTGATGCGTTTAAGCCTTGAAATTGTGTTCAAATGCATCATTTCGGATGAGCGGCATGAGTTATTCGTGCATTTAAGAGTGGGCAAAACCCGCTCTTTAATTTTGAAAAAACCTTGCGCATGCATTGCGTTTCGGAGGAATTGCGGTTGAAGCTGACAGACAGGATTTTTGAACTCACGGAATCAAAAGTTCGTGAATTGGGCTATGAGCTCTATGATGTTGAATATCAAAAGGAATACGACAACTGGGTTCTCACCCTCTATATCGACAGTAAAAACGGAATTTCGCTTGACGATTGCGAAATTGTGAGCAATGCTGTTGATCCGATTCTTGATGAAGCGGATCCGATTGAACAGGCATACTATCTTTCGGTCAGCTCCGTCGGCATAGATCGCCCGCTGAAAAAAGACAAAGATTTTCAGCGCAGCATCGGCAAAACGATCGACGTGAAGCTTTATGCGCCGCTGAAAGGCAAAAAGGAGTTCTGCGGAGAGCTTGTTTCGTTTGATGCGGAATCATTTACGGTTCGCACATTGCCGCGAAAGCCCGGCGAAGCTTCGGAAACGGTCACCGTTGGGCGCAGGCAGGCGGCACTCGTGCGTCCGCACATAGATTTTTAAACATTCCCGGGTCTGCGGGTTCAAAAAATTAAAATTTTAAACCGAAAAATATTTGTGATTTCTAAGGAGTATAAATATAATGAAGAACAATGCCGAGCTTATCAGCGCGCTTAACGTAATCAGCAAACAGCGCGGGATTTCCGTTGATATCCTTGCGGATGCTATCGAATCCGCACTTGTAAGTGCCTATAAAAAGAACTACAATGTGAACTGCAACGTCCGTGCGAATCTGGATCGCGAAACAGGTGCAATCGAAATCTGGGCTTCCAAAACCGTTGTTGAACAGGTTGAAAACCCCTTTACGGAAATTTCAATTGAAAAAGCAAAGCAGATAAATCCGCTTTATGAAATCGGCGATGTTCTCGAGGAAGAAGCGGACACAAAGAATTTCGGCAGAATCGCGGCGCAGACTGCAAAGCAGGTCGTTATGCAGCGCATTCGCGAAGCGGAACAGGGCGCAATCTTTGAGGAATATTCCGACAAAGAATACGAAGTTCTGACGGCAATCGTTCAGCGCGTCGAAAAGAACGGTGTTTATGTTGAACTCGGCAAAACCGACGGCATAATTCCGTTCAATGAGGTTATCGTCGGCGAAAACTATGCGCCGAATGACCACATCAAGGTTTATGTTCTGAAAATACAGCGCGACACGAAAGGCCCGCAGATTATCGTTTCAAGGACGCATCCCGGCCTTGTAAAGCGGCTGTTTGAGCTTGAAGTACCCGAAATTCAGAGCGGAGTCGTGCAGATAAAGTCTGTTGCGCGTGAGGCCGGACAGCGCACCAAGATCGCGGTTGCAAGCTTTGACCCCCAGGTTGATGCCGTCGGTGCATGCGTCGGACAACGCGGCACAAGGGTCGAAAACATCGTCAACGAGCTCCATAACGAAAAAATGGACATCATCGAGTGGGATCCCGACATTGCGGTTTATATCGCAAAGGCACTCGGTCCCGCAAAGGTTTTGATGGTTTACATTAACGAAGCGGAAAAGGCTGCAAAGGTCATTGTTCCCGATAATCAGCTTTCACTTGCAATCGGCAAGGAAGGACAGAATGCAAGGCTTGCCGCAAAGCTCACAGGCTGGAAGATAGATATCAAGAGTCATTCCCAGGCTGAAGCGGATATGGAACTTGAGATGGGTTCCGTTGACGGCGTTCCCGGCAGCGAAAGCGGAAACGATATGTTCAATGATGACGAGGCATTCGGAGAGCAGGGGTTCAACGGTGCGCCGATGAATTTTGATGATTTCGGCGGGCAGAACATCTGATTTTCGCCGAAACAAAATTTCAAACATGATTTAAATTTTAACCGAGGTTCTTGGTGAATCGGAACGGACTTCGGTACGGAGGTTGCGAATTGCAAAAGAAAATCCCTCTGCGCATGTGCGTCGGCTGCCGTGAGATGCGGCCCAAAAGAGAACTCGTGCGCGTTGTGTGCAGCAAAGACGGGCAGATTTCCGTTGACTTAACAGGAAAAGCTGCGGGACGCGGTGCGTATGTATGCCCAACGGAAGAATGCCTTAAAAAAGCCGTTAAAACACGTGCGCTTGAAAGGGCATTCTCTCAAAAAATCGAACCCGAAGTCTTTGACAGGCTTGCGGCGCAGGTTGAGCACTCAAAACCCGAACCGCAAAATTCGGCGGAAGAAAAGCGCGAAGCGGTGCCCGATTTGCCGAACTCATCCGCGAACAACAAAGAGGGGTGAGCTGCTTTGACAACAACCAACGCAAAACTCAACAATTCAATCGGTTTGGCGATGAAAGCGGGCAAAATTGCTTCCGGAGATTTTTCGGTTGAGAAAGCCGTCAGATCCGGAACGGCAAAGCTTGTTATGCTCGATGAGAGCGCGTCCGAAAACACAAAAAAACAATGGCGGGATGCATGCAGCTTCAGAAACATTCCGCTGATAAGAATCCGTGCAATGGGCAGCGCGATCGGAAAACCTGCCAGAATGGTTGCCGCCGTGACGGACGAAGGTTTTTCGGCAATGATAATTAAAAATTCCAACAAAAACAATGAAGCAATGACTGAACTTACGGAGGCAATGACCGATGACAAAGGCTGAATTATTAAACAACGCAAAAAGGATCCAAGCCGCAGCACAGGAATTGCTGGATAAAACGAGCGTCCTCAAAACAGACATCGGCAATTCTCTCCAAGCGGCAAAACGCCATGAAAGCAAACTTATCAGCAAGGAGCGCGCCGCAGAGGCGGAACGCAGAGAAAAAGAAAAGGCTGAACGTTTGATTGAATACCTCAATTCGGACGAGCAGCGCGGCGTTTACGTCAGCGATCGCGATTCCGCAGCGGGAAATGCCGCGGCGGGAATTCCCACAGTGGGAAATGCCGCGGCGGGAATTCCCGCTGATGCAGGCACCGAAAAAGCACCAAAGGCGGAGGCGGAAAAGGTACAGGGTGAACCGAGACCCGAAAATGCGGACAGGAAGCCCGAGAAGGGCGCGCAAAAGCCCGAACCGCCCGAGCAAAAGCCCGAAGAAAACAAACCCGAAAAGGCGGCGGAACGGGAACAGGAACAAAACGTGGATAAGCCCGCCGAACATAAGCCCGAAAAGGCAGAACCGGTTCGGAGTAACGTTGCTGACAAGGTCGCAGACAGTGTCAATGACGCGCAAGAAACAAAGGATAAAAACAACAAAGAAATGCCCGGAGCAAACAAAGAAACAAAACAAAACAGCGAACAGGCTGCAAAAGCTAAGAATACAGCGGAAAAAACCGAAATTTCCGCAAAGTCCGACTCTTCCGAACGTGTTGCGGAACGAACCGAAAATGCAGAGCAGCCCAAGAAGAACGAGTCTCCCGAAAACGGAAGGAATTCCGACAGAAGCCGCAGTCCGCAAAGAACGAACGACGGCCGCCGCGGCGACAGGCCTTCCTACGACAGAAATTCCCGCAGCGACAGACCGCAGGGCGACAGGCCTTCCTACGACAGAAATTCACGCGGTGACAGACCGCAGGGCGACAGGCCTTCCTATGACAGAAATTCACGCGGTGACAGACCGCAGGGCGACAGGCCTTCCTACGACAGGAACGCACGCGGTGACAGACCGCAGGGCGACAGGCCTTCCTACGACAGGAACGCACGCGGTGACAGACCGCAGGGCGACAGGCCTCCTTACGACAGGAACGCACGCGGCGACAGACCGCAGGGCGAGCGCAGGGGAGATAACCGCGGTTTCGGCCGTCCGGATGACAAAGATGCACAGCAGAACAGGCAGCAGCGTCCGCAGCAGCGCCCCGTCGGAAGAAAGCCCGGAGAAGCACCTGCAATTATTCAAAAGGAAAATCGTGCGCCTGAAAACAAGAGCAGCTATGTTCGCACCTTCGACACCGAAAAGAAGGCAAAGAACAAAAAGACGATCATGAAGGAAACCGCTCCCTCCGCGAAAAACTGGGAGGATGACGGCGGATCCTACGGCGGCAGAAAGAAGAAAGCCGCAAAACAAACTCAATATCGCAAACCCGAACCCGTTGTTATCGAAAAAGCGGTTATAACGACAGAAACGATAACAGTACGTGATTTCTCCGAAAAAATCGGAAAACCCGCAGCGGAAATTCTCAAAAAGCTGTTCATGATGGGCATTGTTGCAAACATCAATCAGGATATCGATTTTGAGACCTGTGAGCTTGTTGCAATGGAATACGATATCGAGCTTGAGCATCAGGTTGCAAAGACTTATGAGGAGACGATGCAGGAGAATGCCGAAGAAGTGGATGCAGAGGAAGATCTTGTTCCCCGTCCTCCCGTTGTCACGATCATGGGCCATGTTGACCACGGCAAAACTTCCCTGCTTGATGCGATCCGCAAAACTCATGTTACCGAGGGTGAAGCGGGCGGCATAACGCAGCATATCGGTGCTTACACGGTTGAATGCAACGGCAGGATGATAACTTTCATCGACACTCCCGGCCACGAGGCATTTACTTCAATGCGCGCAAGAGGTGCACAGGTCACGGACGTTGTAATCCTTGTTGTTGCTGCGGATGACGGCATTATGCCGCAGACAGTTGAGGCTATCAATCACTCAAAGGCGGCGGGTGTTCCCATCATCGTTGCGGTGAACAAGATCGACAAGCCCGAGAGCAACCCGGAAAGAGTCAAACAGCAGTTGACGGAACACGGTCTCGTGTGCGAGGATTGGGGCGGCGATACGATATGCGTCCCCGTTTCCGCAAAGAAACAGCAGAATCTTGATGAGCTGCTTGAAATGGTTCTTTTGCAGGCGGATGTTCTTGACCTTAAGGCAAACCCGAACAAAGCGGCAAAGGGAACCATCATTGAAGCTCAGCTCGACAAGGGCAGAGGTCCTGTTGCAACCGTTCTTGTGCAGAACGGCACTTTGAAAATCGGCGATCCCATTGTTGCGGGCATTGCATACGGCAGGGTTCGTGCAATGATGAACGACAGGGGCGAAAACGTCAAAACCGCAGGCCCGAGCTGCCCGGTCGAAGTTCTCGGCTTCAACGAAGTGCCTTCAGCAGGCGATATCATGAACGTTGCGGAGGTTTCCAAAAAGGTTGCGGAGGAACGCCGCAACAGAATCAAAGCGGAGCAGCTTAAAAACCTGTCCAAGGTCAGCTTGGAGGATCTGTTCAGCCATATTGCCGAGGGCGAAGTCAAAACGCTCAACATCGTTGTCAAAGCGGATGTTCACGGTTCGGTTGAGGCTGTTAAACAGGCTCTTGAAAAGCTTTCCAACGAGGAAGTCCGCGTGAAGTGCATTCACGGCGGCGTAGGCGCAATTACGGAGTCGGATGTTATGTTCGCTTCCGCTTCAAACGCGATCGTAATCGGCTTCAATGTCCGTCCCGACAGCGGAGCACGCAATCTTGCGGAGCAGGAAAAGGTAGATGTCCGCACCTACCGCATCATTTATCAGGCGATTGAAGATGTTGAAAACGCTATGAAGGGTATGTTCAAGCCTGTATTCAAAGAAGTGCATTTGGGTACAATAAGCGTCAGAAACACGTTCAAGGTCAGCTCCGTCGGCACGATTGCGGGTGCATACGTTCAGGACGGCAAGGTTCAGCGCAATGCGCAGGTTCGCGTTGTTCGCGACGGCGTGGTTATTCATGAAGGCCAAATTGCATCGCTGCGCAGGTTCAAGGACGATGTCCGCGAGGTTGCTGCCGGTTATGAATGCGGCATAGGTATAGAGAACTTCAACGATATTCACGAAGGCGATGTTATAGAAGCCTACACGATGGAAGAGGTTAAACGCTGACAACAGAATAATCCGTCCCCGGCTGTGCCGGAAACGCTTTTTGCGCCGCGGTACAGACCGGGGATTAAATCAACGCTGATCAGATAAATTTCTGCCGGAGCGTTTACGCATTAACAGAGAACCGGCATGTGTCCGAAGAACAGTTATTCGGAACGCGGAGAAGGCCGTTTGCAAAGGTGGGCTTGAACGACAGAAATTAAAATGCAGCATTTCGGCGGCAGGGATTCAAAATCCGAAAGGGAGCTTATGGCATCAGTCAGATACGACAGAATAAATGAAGAAATCAAAAAAGCACTGAGCGAAATCGTCCGCGAGATGAAAGATCCGAGAATATCTCCAATGACGACAATAATGCTCGTTGAAGCAACAAACGACCTGAAGCTTGCAAAGGTTCGGGTCAGTGTGTACGATAAGGATGATTCGGTTCGAAAAGAAACCGTTGCTCAGCTCAACCGTGCAGAAGGATTTATTGCAAGAGAGCTTGGGCGCAGAATCGATATCCGCCGAATACCGACTCTGAAGTTCACCCTTGATGACTCAATCGAGTATTCCGTGCATATTTCCGAAATAATCAACAAACTGCAAACCGAGCGCGCTCAGCTTGACGTGAATCGGAACAATGCGGAAGAAGATAAGGAAAACACCCAAAATGAAGACTAAACATGGGGCGGAGTTCGCCGATGTCCGAAAGTTTATATCCGATGGGCAGAGTTTCACGCTGCTCACGCACATTTCCCCGGACGGAGACACCCTGGGTTCGGCACTCGCGCTGAAACTGCTGCTGAACGCTCTCGGAAAAACTGCAGAGGTCGTTTGCTCGAACCCCGTTCCGAAGATTTACGGATTCCTGCCGGAATCGGAAACCGTCAAAATGCCCGAGGATGCCGAGGGCTATTGCCGCGTCATTGCCGTTGATTGTGCGGACAAGCCGCGTTTCGGCCGTGCTGTGCGTTTGTTCGATGCCGCGCAGGCAGAGGCATGTGTTGATCATCATGTTACAAACCCGCATTATGCCGAAGTGAACCTTGTTGTTTCGGATGCGGCGGCAACGGCGGAGATCGTTTATGAGCTTTACGGCATGTTCGGTGTTGCAATCGATAAGCGATCCGCAATTTGCCTTTATACCGGAATAGTCACCGACACGGGCAACCTTTCATACAGCAACACAACACCGAATGCTTTGCGGATAATTGCCGATTTCATTGAAAAGAAACTGGTTGATGTTTCGGAGGTCAACCGACTGATTTACCGAACGGTGCCGTACACGAAAACAAGGGTTCAGGGCTTTGTGACATCAAGGATCCGTCTTGAGGATGAAGGCAGAATCGGCATAGGCGTGCTTACAAGAGCTCAGATGCTGAGCTTTGATGCAACAAACGAGGATTGCGAAGGCATTGTTGACTGTGTTCGTGATATCGACAGCGTTAAAATCGCAATTTTTATCCGAGAAGGCGCGGACGGAAGTTTTAAAGTCAGCCTTCGCAGCAAGGATGTCGGGGACGTTTGCCGAATTGCAAACAAATTCGGCGGCGGCGGGCATGAAAGAGCGGCCGGATACACGGCATGGCTGCCCCTTTCAACCGTTGTTGCGAGCGCGACAGAGGCGGCAATTGCAGAGCTGAAAAGGGATGAGAAACACGATTCTTTTCCCGGTATGCACTAATGCCCGAATGAAAAGCAATGATGCGTTTCAACAGAACAACAAAGGAATTATTGAGTAACAATGCAATTTGAAGGAGTAGTCAGCGTGCTGAAACCGCCGGGAATGACATCGAGCGATGTCGTGGTGGATATACGCAGAATCTTCGGCGAACGGCGCGTCGGACATACGGGAACGCTTGACCCTGCTGCGGCGGGCGTTTTACCCATCTGCATAGGCAGGGCAACCCGCCTGTTTGACTATCTTGTTGATAAAGAAAAAGAATACATTGCGGAGATTCGGTTCGGAGCGGAAACCGACACGGAGGATGCCTGCGGCACGGTGATCGCCGAAAGCAGCCGCATGGTTTCAAAAGCGGAGCTTGAAAAAATTTTGCCTGATTTCATAGGTGAAATTGAGCAGGTGCCGCCGATTTATTCGTCTTTGAGTGTGAACGGCGTTAAAATGTACAAGCTGGCACGCAACGGGAGCGTTACAGCTCCGGCTGAGGAACGCAGGCGGAGAATCAGAGTTTTTTTGCTTGAAACCATTTGTGAACTCGAACAAAACAGCTTCCTCATCCGCATTCGATGTTCAAAAGGCACATATGTCCGTTCGCTTTGCAGGGACATCGGACGGGCCCTCGGCTGCTGTGCATACATGCCGTTTCTGCTGCGAACCGCTTCCGGAACCTTCGACATCAGCGAAGCGCATACGATCGCGGAACTGAAGGAACTGAAGGAAGCGGGGGAACTTCAATCGGTTGTTGTTCCCGTTGACGAGGCTGCGCGGCACCTGCCGGAACTTCGCCTTTTTAACCTTTCCGAAAAGCAAAGGACGCTTATTTCAAACGGAGCTTCGGTTGAATGCGGGCAGGCTGAGCCGGGAACGGTCTACAGACTGTATCTTGAAAATGAATTCATGGGCCTTGCGCTGCGGGATGATTCCGGATTGCATATCACCGTATGGTTCGGGAAGGAGAAATGAGCGTTTGATGCAGAACAAGGACAAAATTAACACGCCGGGCACAGAGTATACGAACGCAGCCAAACCGGGTACGGTGGTTGCTCTCGGCATGTTTGACGGAATGCATGTCGGTCACAAGAAGATAATTGACGCAACCGTTCTGATAGCGCGGCAATCCGGACTTGTTCCTGCTGTGTTTACGTTTAAGAATCATCCGCAGGAGCTTTTCGGCAAAAAAATTCTTCGGCTTTGCAGCAATGAAACCCGCGCCGCTCTTATGCGCAGGCAGGGCATTGAGCTTGTTGATGAGGTTGAGTTTACAAGTGCGATTCGCGACCTTTCCGCAGAGAGTTTTATCCGAATGCTTGCCGAAAGATTGAACCCAAAGATTATTGTTGCAGGGTTTAATTACACTTTCGGAAAGAAAAAGCAGGGGAACAGCGAGACGCTTCAAAGGCTTTGCCAAAAATACGGAATCAAAACGGCGATTATTCAACCCGTGCTTTTGGGGCGCGAGCCTGTTTCAAGCACGAGAGTTCGAAACATGATAACATGCGGGAACGTTCAGGATGCACAGCTCCTTTTGGGAAGAGCTTATGCCCTTGACGGCATAATCGTTCAAAACAAGCGTATAGGAAGGACGATCGGCTATCCGACGGCGAATATTGAACCCGATTCCGCCCGCGTGATTCCCGCAGACGGAGTGTATGTGAGCATGGCGCGCGTCAACGGCGACATAATGCCTGCCTGCACGAACATCGGAACGAACCCGACTGTCGGCGGAACAAAACGCACGATAGAAACGCATATTTTTGACTATGACGAAGATATTTACGGACTTCCGATGTCGGTATGTTTCGTTAAAAAAATCCGCGATGTCAAAAAGTTTGAATCGCTGGACGCTCTTAAGGAGCAGATTCGGATTGATGCGGGAATTGCAAGGACATATTTCGGCTGCTGATGCACGGTATGCGGTTCTTAAAAATGCATTCCTGCGGTCGATTTAAGTTCTGAGCCTGATTAAAATGCGGTAACTGAAAGGGAAAACTATGATAACTGTGCTTCTGTCCGTTTTTTGCCTCATTGCGGGTTATCTTCTCGGCAGCATAATGAGTGCGGTGAAGATTGCACGAAGCAAAAGCACGGATATCCATGCCTGCGGAAGCGGCAATGCAGGTTCAACAAATGTATTGAGAACCTTCGGCTGGAAATGGGGGCTTATCTGTTTGGCGAGCGACAGTGCGAAGGGTGCGGCAAGCGTCGGCGTGGGTTACGCCGCTGCGGCAATTGCTCCGGCACTGTTTTCGAATTATGTCATGCCCGAAAATCTGAGCGGAATACTCGGCTGCATAGGGCTGTTGGGTGCGATACTCGGGCATTTGCTGCCTGTTTTTTATGAGTTCCGCGGAGGGAAATGCGTTGCGGTCGCGCTTGGCGGTCTGCTTGTGCTGTCCCCGGTTCAGCTGCTCATTGCTGTCGGTTGTGCGGTTATTCTTATTGCAATAACAAAAATGGTTTCCGTAGGCTCTGTTGTCGGCACGATAATCGCGACTGCCCTTGTGATTTACCGCAACCGGGGCAATATTCCGCTGATGCTCATTGCTGTTGTGATTGCCGCTGTTGTCATCACTGCTCACCTTCCGAATATCAGGCGAATTATGGAGGGCCGCGAGAGACGGCTCGAAAAAATCGAGTGGGAGAAACAGCGGACTGAAAAAGAAGAAACATGCGGCAGCCGTCAAAATGACCAAAACTCCGCAAACGAGTCCTGATAAGCTGCGCTTAATTGTGAACCCGAACGCCGCACTGATTAAACTTTGTATGTTAAACCGATATTGAAACGCCGTTCCGAAAACGTAAGTCGGGCGGCTTTTTATTTTGAATACGATGCGAATGCATGGCGACGACGGCCTGCAAAACCATATTGAACTTGCAAAAAAACGAACTTTTTTATTCCAAGGCGCGGCGGTACGTTTGAGTTGTGTTCACGCCGCAAATAATGTATCAGGGGGGCCGATTCATGCAAATTATTGCACTCACGGGAAAAACATATTGAATATATTGCACGAACGTGATATAATTGTCATTCCGAAAAGGGCGATGAATCGGTACGGAGGAGAATCATTATGATAGATTACCATGTACACACGAATTATTCGGCAGATGCATCCGCAACAGTGACGGAGCAGCTTGAAGCCGCCGCCGAGCGCGGATTGAGTGAGATTTGCTTCACGGATCATGTTGATTTCGATAACGGCGATAAGTCAATGCAGCCATCGGATCTCGGTGCATTGCGAGAACAGCTTTTGCCTTACAACGGACTGTATAAAGGAGTGCGCATACGCCGCGGAGCGGAAGTTGCTCTGAACGACGGGAACTGCGCCGAAAAAGCACGGCAGTATATTGCGCCGCATGACCTCGATTTTGTTATCGGTTCAATACATGTTGTGGGCGGATTTGATGTTTACTATCCGGAATACTACATCGGAAAAACAAAACAGGATGCATACCTTTCCTACCTTCAGACGATTCTCACGGGTATTAAAACCTGCGATTATATGAACATACTCGGTCATTATGACTTCATTGCAAAGTATTCGCCGTATGAGGACAGGCGAATGACGCTTGATGTTTCAAAGGAGCTTTTTGCGGAGATTTTTTCATATCTTGCAAAAAACGGAAAGGGAATTGAAATCAACACTTCGGCATGGTGGGATGATCCCTGCTGGGGTGAGGATGTATTAAAGCTTTACCGCGATCTCGGCGGTCAATATATAACAACCGGTTCCGATGCACACAGAAGCGACAGGGTCGCAAAGCGCATAAAGGAGGCGGAGAAACTTGCAGCGGCGGCAGGCATTCCGCTGATTGCGACGTTCCAAAGAATGAAACCGATATTCCACCCGCTCGGAAGCATTTGATGCGAATGCACTTAATCGCGCGGATGCCGGTTTGGGCAGCTTTCGTAAACAGCAGGGACTGATCCTTTGCTGCAACGCATGACTCGGCTGAAATTTTGAACTCAGCTGAAAACGGAAAACATATTGTTAAACCTGAAAGGATGCAAGTTGACAGAAAACGGTTCGCAACTGAATGAAAACCCGCCTGAAACACTGACGGTGCATTCCGCTCTTGAACGCTGCGTGGATTATATCGGCAGGGTTGATATTGATTTTATCTGCGCGCTGGCGCGGGTCGATAAAGCGGAAGCGTTTCAATCTCTCAAGGGTGCGATTTACTATGATCCCGAAAAGAGCTGTTTTGTTACGGCGGAGGAATACCTTTCCGGAAATATTATGAAAAAGCTTGCTGCCGCAAAATCGGCACTTGAGCAGCAGGCTGAAACCGCAAAAACGGCAGGGGATGAATCTAATACCCGAAAACAAATGCCGGATGATTGGGATTTTTCGGAAAATATCTCTGCGCTTGAGGTTGTGATGCCGCCCGTTGTGCAGCCGGGGCAGATAAAGGCGTCAATGGGCAGTCCGTGGATTCCCGCTTGGGTCTACCGTGATTTTATAATTGCTTTAATCGGTATCCGTTCCGCTTCCGGAAAGCCGAAAATCAGCGTTGAATACATTCGCGCCGCAAATCATTATATAATTCACGGAAAAAAGCATTTCACGGACTTTACGCGTGCAAAACTTACTTACGGCACGGAACGCATGAACGCTTTTGAGATTATAGAGCGAATGCTCAATTCGCGCGAAATTGCCGTTTACGACACATATATTCCTTACGGCAAGGAACAGCAGGTTCGCCGTGTCAACAAAGCCGAAACTCTGCTTGCGCAGGAGAGAGCGCGGCAGATTGCGGAAAGATTCTCATTCTGGCTCTTCAGGGATGAGCCGAGAAGAAGTCAATTGCTTAACTACTACAACGAAAACTTCTGTGCGATCCGTCCGCGGCATTTTGACGGCAGCAGAATGCTCCTTCCGGGCAAAGATCCGAACATTAAGCTGCAAAAGCATCAGCTGGATGCCGTGAAAAGAATCGTGCATTCAAAAAATATCCTGCTGGCGCATCAGGTCGGCGCGGGGAAAACCTATGTCATGGCGGCAGCGGCAATGGAAATGCGCCGGCTTGGCATTTCAAAACGCAATCTGTTTGTTGTTCCGAATAATATTCTCGAACAATGGCATTATGAGTTCACCCGGCTTTATCCTGCGGCGGAGGTCATTGTAATTGAACCGAAAAGTTTCACTCCCGCAAACAGGAACCGCGTTTTGAAACAGATTATTGAAAGCGACTGTGACGCGATAATCATGGGTTACGGCAGTTTTTCGCTTATCCCGCTTTCGCGCGGGGAGCGTGAACGCGAATTGAACGCACACCTTGCGCAAATTGCGGAGTCCATGCGCAGTGCAGTGTACAGCGATGCATATATCGTGCTGAACAGATTTGCGTCGCGCATTGAACACAGGCTGCAAAAGCTCTGGGAGGAGGAACAAACTCTTCCGAAGGGTGCTGTTTTTTTCGATGACCTCGGGATCGACACGATATTTGTTGACGAAGCGCATAATTTTAAAAACATCAGTATTGAAACCAAACACGGCAGTCTGCCGGGGCTGAACCCGAAGGGCTCGAAAAAGTGCGATGATTTGATGGCAAAACTCCGCTATATACAGCGCACGCATGACGGACGGGGTGCTGTTTTTGCAACAGGAACCCCGATCACAAACTCCGTTTCGGACATGTACACGATGCAGCGGTACCTCGGCTATGAACATATGGACGAGCTGAATCTGCTTGAGTTTGACAATTGGGTCAAAATGTTTTCCGAGGTTACGGAAGAATTCGAAGTTGAGGCGAACGGTATAGGCTATCGGCTGCGCCGCAGGCTCAGCAGGTACTATAACCTGCCCGAACTGTCGCTGCTGTTTTCGGATATTGCGGATTTGTATTTTACTCCGGAAGATGATAAAAGGATTCCGCATAAGGTGAATTATATCAATTGTACCGTTCCGGCAAGCGAGTCCCTCAGAAAGTATATTGAGGAGCTTGCGGTGCGCGCAGAGGAGGTAAAGAGCGGCAGCGTTGCTCGAACGGAGGACAACATGCTGAAAATCACGACGGACGGCAGAAAAGCCGCTCTCGACATGCGCCTTGTTAACCCCGAGGAGCCTGATAATCCGAATTCAAAACTTAATACATGCGTTGAAAATGTGTTCAGAATCTGGAGTGAACGCGATAAACTGACCCAGCTTGTGTTCCTTGACCAAAGCACGCCGAAGGACGGGTTCAATCTTTACGACGATATAAAACAAAAGCTTATCCTGCGCGGTGTGCCCGCGGATGAAATTGCGTTCGTTCATGATGCTGTAAACGACGCAATGCGAACAACGCTTTTTAACAAAGTTCGCAAGGGACGCATACGTGTGCTTATCGGTTCAACTTTCAAACTCGGCATCGGTGCGAACGTTCAAAACAATCTGCTTGCGGTGCATCACCTTGATATTCCGTGGCGTCCGTCGGATGTTACCCAGCGTGAAGGCCGAATGCTGCGTCAGGGCAATCGAAATGACGAGGTAATGATATATCGCTACATCACAAACGGGAGCTTTGATGCTTATTCGTGGCAGCTTCTTGAAAACAAACAACGGTTCATATCTCAAATTGTAAACGGTGATTGCCTGAGCAGAAGCGGTGACGAGGTTGATGAAGTTGTGCTCACATACAGCGAAGTCAAGTCACTCGCCGTCGGAAACCCGCTCATAAAGCGAAAGATTGAGCTTGAAACGGAGCTTCAGCGCAAACTTGTTTTGAAATCAAAGCATGAGCGCGCAAAGACAGAAGCGGCGGAGCAGCTTTTGCAGTTGCCGGCAAAGAACAGCGAATTGCTGAAACTGCGCGACATTCTTCAAAAAGATATGCTTCTTGCGGAACAAAACACCTGCGAGGGGTTTTCAATGATGCTTGCGGGCGAGAATTATACACGGCGGCGCGATGCGGGCGAAAGGCTGATAGAGCTGCTTGCGGAACATGCATTTATACGTGAGGAAAAGCGAATCGGCACATATCGGGGGTTCAAACTCTTTCTTGCGAACGATATTTCGGGGGCAAGGCGAATCTTTCTGCTCAAGGGCAGTGGGACCTATCGTTCCGATTTAAGCGAAAGCGCGATGGGCATCATTGCAAGGCTTGATAACGTTGTGAACGGGCTTAAGACACGGCTTGAAGCTACACTCGGCAGCATAGAACGTATGGAGCAGGACGAGGCGGAGCTGCGTTCGGAGTCTGAAAAACCGTTCCCGTTTGAAACGGAACTTACGGAACTGCGCCGTGAGCTGAAAAGGGTCAACGGCGAACTCGGAATGCTGTAAATTTGGATGATATATAAAATAACAGTCGGCTGATTGTTGATTACGGAGGAAAAAATGCAAAATCAGCACAATTATTCCGTTGATGATATAAAAGTAATGGAAGGCCTGGAGGCGGTTCGTGTCCGTCCGGGCATGTATATCGGCAGCACCGGAAGCAGGGGCCTGCACCATATGCTTTGGGAAATCGTTGATAATGCCGTTGATGAAGCGGCAAACGGGTTTGCAACGATCGTCAGCGTTACAATTAACAGGGATAATTCCGTGGTCGTTGAGGATAACGGCAGGGGAATCCCCGTAGGCATTCATGAAAAGCTGCATGTGTCCGGCGTTGAAGTTGTTTATACTCAACTCCATGCGGGCGGAAAATTCAACAACGATTCATACGGGTTCTCGGGCGGATTGCACGGTGTCGGTGCATCGGTTGTTAACGCGCTTTCCGAATACGTTGAAGTTGAGGTTGCAACGGGCGGCAAGCTGTATTCAATCAAATTCCACAGCTATGAAGATTCGGACGGCAATATGCATTCCGGAATTCCTGTTGCTCCGCTTGCCGAGGTCGGAAGAACGCGGCGGCAGGGCACAAGGGTAACATTTTTGCCGGACAAACGCGTTTTTGAAACGATTGAAATGAATTCCGAAGTCGTTGCAAAACGCCTGCGCGAGCTTGCGTACCTGAACAAAGGGGTAACGTTCAAATTCACCGACAACAGGCTGAAGGACGAAAATAAGAGCCGCGAGTACAAATACGACGGCGGCATTGTGGATTTTGTGTGCTATCTTAACAGTGAAAAAACCCCGCTGTATAAAGAACCGATATACTTTCGCGGAATGCGCGGCACGGGCAAAGATGCAATCATCGTTGAAATTGCAATGCAGCATAACGATGGCTATACCGAAAGCATCTTTTCATATGTCAACAATATTCCGACGACCGAGGGAGGTACGCATGAGACCGGATTTAAGTCCGCTCTGACCAAGGTCATGAACGATTATTGCCGTCGAACCGGAATCCTGAAGGAGAAGGATGCGCCGCTGCCGGGTGAGGATTTCCGCGAGGGACTCACGGCAGTCGTGTCGCTTAAAATGAGTTCGATTCAGTTTGAAGGGCAGACGAAAACAAAACTCGGCAATACCGAAGCGCGTACGGCGGTTGAAGCTATTGTTATGGACGAGTTGACACCGATACTTGAAAACCTTAAGAATTCGGATCTTGCCGCCGCAATTGCGGACAAAGCGGTGAAGGCGGCAAAAGCGCGTGAAGCTGCAAGAAAAGCAAAAACCATGGCGCGTGAAAAGTCCAAGCTTGAAAACGCACCTCTCGTCGGCAAGCTTTCAAGCTGCACGGGCAGAACACCGGAGCAAAACGAACTCTTCATCGTTGAAGGCGATTCGGCAGGCGGCAGCGCAAAGCAGGGCCGTGACAGACGGTTCCAGGCAATACTGCCGCTGCGCGGCAAACCGTTGAATGTTGAAAAAAGGCGCATTGAGCAGGTGCTTGAAAATGACGAATGCCGCTCCATCATAACCGCCCTCGGAACCGGTATAGGCGAGGATTTTGAGCTTAAAAACCTTAAGTATCATAAAATTATCATTCTCTCCGATGCCGATCAGGACGGTGCGCATATACGCGCTCTGCTTCTTACGTTCTTCTATCGCTACACGAAGGAACTGATAACGGGAGGGCATGTTTACATGGGTATGCCGCCTCTTTACAAGGTTCAAAAGGGAAACAATGTTACGTATGCCTATGACGATGAAGAACTTGCCCGAATTACGAAAGGAATGAAGGGGTACACCTTGCAGCGGTATAAGGGTTTGGGTGAAATGAATCCGGAGCAGCTTTGGGAAACAACGCTTAACCCTGAGAACCGTTCACTTGTTCAGGTGACGATTGAAGACGCGGCGTATGTAGAACACCTTGTAACGCTTTTGATGGGAGACAAGGTTGCTCCCCGCAAGGAATACATCACCGAACATGCGAATTTCAACCGCGTGGATTCTTTTGAGGACAAAATCGGTTGATGTTGAAGTTTAACGCCGCTTCGGAGTACAACGCGATACACAATTCAGATTGATTAGTGCAGCCTGCGGTCAATCAAAAACGAACAAAAAACAAAAGCATCCGAAAGCAGCGGAACTGCACGGATGCTTTTGGATATTTATCCGAAACAAAAAACTAAACGATTTGAAAAATATAAAACTTCAGATAATCCGTCTCGGGTACATTCCAAAGAATCGGGTGATCAGGAGCCTGCTGACGCGCTTCGATTTGACGCAGCTGAACCCCTGCATCCTCTGCGGCATTGTGAAGCATCTTACGGAAAAGCTCATCGGTCATGAAATGCGAACATGAGCAGGTTGCAAGATAGCCGCCGCGCGGAAGGAGTTTCATTGCTTTTGCATTGATGGCTTTATAGCCCTTTACCGCACTGCCGATCGTATCCCGACTTTTGGTGAAGGCGGGCGGGTCGAGTATTATGTAATCATAACCGTGTTTGCGATTGGATTCCATATCGGTCAGAAGATCAAAGACATCGGCGCAAACGAAATCCATTCTGCCCGAAAGCCCGTTCAGCTCCGCATTTCTGCGCGTTTTTTGGATTGCATCCGCAGAAATATCAACGGCAGTGACATGCTTTGCACATGCAGCGGCGGCGTTCAGTGCGAATGCGCCCGTATGCGTGAAACAATCGAGAACCGTTTTGCCGGCAGCAATCTTTGCAGCGGCACGACGGTTATATTTCTGGTCAAGGAAAAAGCCCGTTTTTTGTCCGTTGATAACGTCGATTTCGTATTTGATGCCGTTTTCTTCAATCATTACCAATCCGCTGTCCGGTGCGGGAGGCAGGAGATCACAGCTGATAAAGCCCTTGTGCTGAGTCAGACCTTCCTTTTCGCGTATGGCGACATCGTTTCTTTCGCAAACGGCCCGAATATTAATGCCGAACTCTTTGAATACTTCAATAAACAGCGGAAACAGGCGGGACTTAAGCATTTCGGTGCCGAGGGAGAGAATTTGAAAAACAAGAACATCTCCGAAGCGATCCACCGTCAGCCCGGGAAAACTGTCGGCCTCACCGAAAATAATTCGACAGCAGTCAAAATCGTTTCCCATGACCGTTTGGCGGTACTCAAGCGCGTAACGAATTCGCCTGCGGAAAAAGTCATCGTCAAACCTGTCGTTTGCATTGCGTGAAAAGATGCGAATGCGAATTTTGGAATTGTCATTTATGAACCCGGTTCCGATGAACCGATCCTTTTTTGTATAAACATCAACAAGCCCGCCGTTCGTATAATCACCGTCAACGGAAAGCACCTCCTCCGCATAAACCCACGGGTGCCCGCCTTTGAGTGCGCGTTCCGCCTTTTCGGATACTTTTGCTTTCGGATACATTCGCATTATTAACAAACCAACCTCTCTGCCGCATTCGGCAAAACTGTTTGTTGAATATAACACAATCGGGCGTGGATTTCAAGTGCGGTTTCAACTTGCCGTGCCTGCACAGCGAAAAAACGGTCGAAAGTGTTTGTTCTGCCTTGATTTGCGGCAGATGCGCCGTATCAGTCAGACAGTGTCGGTTCGAAAGGTTCAACGGCGGAGCAGCTTATCTCATATGCAGTGCGCATTTCCTCCGTTCCGTCTTCAAAAACTTTTTTATATTCGCGGCTTTGCAGCCTTCCGATAACGTGCATTCCGATGCCGACCTTCATATCCTGCAAATACCTTGCGTTTCGTCCCCATGCGATACAGGGCAGATAGTCGGATTTGCCGTACCGTCTGTTGACTGCAAGCAGAACGTCCGCAATTTCACGTAAAAAAGGAGTCGTTCTGTATATTACGGACTTACAGATGTATCCGAACAGTTCAACTTCGTTTTTGTATGCAAAAGCATCGGTTTCATCCGCCGAAGCAGGAATGAATTCACGTGCAAACACGGTGATGATAAGTCTGCTGCCTTTTTCAGTCTGTTGATTATAGGAACGTATCTGTCCTTGGACATGAAAATACATACCGTGTTCAACAGGGATGCCGCCGAGCAGTCGTTCGCTGACGGTGACAGGTATTTTATCCTCGGTTCCGCTCAATCTTTGAACGGTGAGCACAAGCTTGAAAAAAGCCTCTCCGTAAATTGTATGACTGTATTCCGGGCCGTCCGTAACCCTGCCTGAAAGACTGATGCTGTTGTTTGTATCCGGCATATTGCCCTCCGTAAGTTCAAGTATCACTGAATAAGCGCGTTTTTTAAAAAACAAGGTAAAGTTCCTTTGCTTTTTCTGAAAACGATGCCGTACAGTGGCCTGTTTAAATTCTATTCAACGATATTCAAAATAGACTTGTTGATTTGGCCTTATGCATATGATAGAATAGCGCGAGAAAAGAACAGGACGGGAGAAATATGAAAAATACGAAACGGGATGAAACCTTTTTGCGGGAAACGAGGCATGTTATCGAGCGGCATATTGAGCTGTATCCGAAATGTGAGCCGGACGACATAGTAAAGCTGCTTTATCAAAGCGAATTCGGCTGCGGGCATTTTGTGCGCAGCAAAGAGATCGCGGAGGAGTATCTGAAGAGGGAGTATGAAGCGTGTATGCTGACAACGAAATCCGCCGCTGCCGGGGAACACCCTTTGATGGATGAAACAGGCGGGATGTTCGTTCGGGTGCACCTTGAACCTTTGGCGCTGTACAGGATTCCGCTCTCAAGGCTTGCGGAGCTTTTTGTGCGTTCATCGGAGGTTCGAACGGGTTCAACGGACGGAATGCTGAAAAAGCTCAGCTTGCTGAAAGAAATCTGCCGGCAGGGGAAAACTCCGTTTGACGAAGAAACGCTGTCGGCTTTTCTTAAGAAATACGTTGCGGCGGGCTGCCCGGCAATTCATCACAGCGAGACTTACCGTCGGCTTTACCATCCCGCGTATCGCGTGATTTGCAGAGAATTCCTTCCCGAACTAATCGGCGGAGAATGCGCAGGTTCGGAACCTGAAATTCATATTTAAGACTCAAACAAAAACTGAATTTAAGGAGAAGTTTAAACAAAAGGCACAGCCGAAACGCAATTGCGGGCGGCTGTACCTTTGTTTTTTTACATAGAATGATACGGCAAAAGAAAGACTGATGAAAAACGATCAGATTTCAACATTGCCGTTGCCGGGGCGTGCACAGGTGATTTCAAGATTGCCGTTGCGCTCACGAAGCTTGTCGATAAACTCTTTTTCTTTCCGCGCATCACGCAAAGTGATCTGGTAGGTGAGCTTGAACAGGCTGCCCATGTTGGTGGTCTTAACACGGATGAGCTCATGGCGGGAAGTGTATGTGCTGAAAATATCATTGAAAACCTCATCATAGCTGAGACTTTCGGGAATGACAATCTTGAGGTCGCGCTCTGCGGAACCCGCTTTGCCGAAATTGATGCTCGCAAGCGCAATGTCAACCAAAATAACGAACACGACAAGGATGACCGCAATTGCAATATAACCCATGCCCGTTGCAAGGCCGACAGCCATTGCGAGGAAGATGCTTGTTATTTCACGTGCGGAAGCGGGGGCGGAACGGAAGCGGACAAGGCTGAAAGCACCTGCAACAGCAATACCTGCGCCGAGCTGTCCGTTAACAAGGGCGATAATCGTTTGAACTATCATCGGCAGAAGCACAAGGGAGACCGAAAGGCTCTTGGAGGGACGATTTCTGTATCGACTGCAAACGGCGATGAGAACGCCCAATGCAAGAGAAACAAGCAGGCAAACAATAAACCCGCCTGCGGTCAAGGTGCTTGTGGTGGAGAAAATACTGTCGATAACGTTGTTAAGCATAGTGAAAAATCCTTTCGTTTATGGATGAAAACATTGGGCACGGAACGATACCGGATCGTTCAGCCGCAATATGCAGCACCGCGTTTTTGAGAAAGAATGCGGTTAAGTTCGATATTATACGCAGTTGCGTATTTTGAGAAGCTTGTCGGAAAGATCCTGTGTTCATCAAGGAGTGCGGCAAGCCAAAGCGGCAGAGTGTGCGGAGTTTTAAGCTCCATTATGCATTTGCCTGCGGGCAGAATGGGGTCGCCGTACGTGCCGCTTAACAGGTCGAGGTTGCGCGTTCTGTAGCGCAGATTTTCGTCGATTGTCAGTCTCAAATCCCCGACGCCGTTTTCCACATAGGCAGTGCGTTCGCAAAATATTCCGAAAGACGGCCGAAGCTCCGGATAAAAGCGGAGCGCATAATCGATTTCACGCGCAATTTGCTTGTCGGGGCAGGGCGCATCGCCGCAGAGAAACTCCATTGCATCGGCATAGGGCATTTCGATTCGGCGCTTATACACAACACCTTTGTATTTCTTCTTAAGCTCAATAAAAGCGTTCGATTCTGCCGACGGAGTGCCGTAGCACCGCAAACGGAGCTTTTCCTTATAAATCGGATGCTCTATAGAGGCACGAATCAACCGCATGTCGGCAGTGTCAAAATAAATGCTGCTGACAGTGCTTTTTCCGTAAGAATCAACATGCATATGCTGCAAAAGCACGGGCAGCATTGCGGCGAACTGCTTGTCCGAAACAATATACTTTTTCTCAATACGGGTAAAAATGTTATCAATTTTAACCGTTTGCAATGTCACAACCTCCGTTTCTGCCGAAATGCACCGGATGCGGAGCACTTCAGAATAATCCCGCTCGGCACAACGGCGGAGCGGGCGGTGAGACCATTCTCGCATTACCAATATTATACCACTGAAACAGGGAGACCGAAAGACAAAAAGGGCTCTTTTAACGGCAAATATTGTATATAGTACTTTGAAAACGGTCAAACAATGCTTAATCGGGAAGATTGTCAACAAAAATTCATAATATATCGAGCCAGATTCCCATAGGCAATTTTGTGAATGTCCGCATCGCTCAAGCCCATGCGGCTCAGCTTGTTCGCAATCAACGGCAGTCCGCTGCTGTTTTCAAGCCCGTCGATATAGCGGTTCATGCCGTCAAAATCCGACCCGAGCGCAACGCAGTCGATTCCGCCGATTTCGATGAAATGCGCGATATGCCGTATCACATCGTCGAGTTCGGCAGTGCGTTCATCGGTCAATTGTCTGTAATAAAAATTGACGCCGATTACACCGCCTTGTTTTGAAATCGCGCGAATATGCTCATCTTTCATGCAGCGCGGGTGACTGCATAGGGCGCGCGCATTTGTGTGCGACGCAAACACGGGGCGTGCTGCAATGCCCAACACATCGTCAATGCCTGCATCCCCGAGGTGTGCAAGGTCAACAGCCATTCCGATTCGGCACATCTCTTCAACAACACGCTTTCCGAGGGCGGTTAAGCCCTTTTTGCTTCCGCGTTTTCCGGCCGGATAGGCAAGACTGTTAACGTCATTCCAAGTCAGCGTCATTGCGCGCACTCCGAGACGATACAGCATTCGAAGGTTTTCAACGCTGCCTTCGACAGCCTCACCGCCTTCAACGGTCAACACTGTTGCAATTTTGTCCTGAGTTACGTCAAAATCACGGGAGAACGGCACAAAACACGGATTTGATTCAAGCATTCGATAATAGGAATCTATCATGTTAAGGCATTGACTCAGCGGGTTCTGCTTCAGCAGCATGTCGATCCATGCGGCAAAGAACTGAAGCTTCACTCCGCCCGCTGCCATGTTCCGAAGGCTCATGCTCTGATGCCCGGAGACGGTTTGAATATCATAATCATAGTATGTCATCCCGTATAAAAAATCACAATGCGCATCCGCAAACGGCAGCTTGTTTGAAGCACTGTTCTCTTGCGGCAGAATTTGTTCGACCATGTTAATCCCTCCAATCTGCAGCTCCGCATGCCGCGGAGGCCGACCGTATCACAATATTATAACACAAAACGAATAAAAATGCATTCGATAAAAAAGCACAACGGACTGTTGAGAGCAGATAATTGTTCCAGCGGAAGACAATCACCGGACGGAGATGCGGAGTATGATATAAAATACCGAAAAAAGTCACAATTTATTTTCAAATAGAGTCGAAAACCTATTGTAAAGAGCAAACCGCAATTGGTATAATAAGGTGCGGAGTTCGGAGGAGCTCTGCAAGGTGCTTTTGTATATTAACCGGAGGTGACGCAAATGAAATGCAGAAATTGTGGCCACGATAATCCCGAGTATTCCGAAGTATGCGAGAATTGCGCAGTTTCACTGCGCTCGGAGCCGCAGCGCGATGATGATACCCCGTCTTGGGGTTTCGTTGACGAGAACAAGGATATCAGGTTTTCTTTCGGGGGGCGAAATGCCGCACAAAACAATAATCCCGCGGACATGAACCAAAACACTGACAGCGACCTTGATGAGCTTGAAAGACAGTTCACATGCGACGTCGGTGATTGGAACGAAGTTCAGAGACGTCCGAACGCAGGCCGACAGAACAATAACCGCCAAAACGCTGCCGCTGCGCAGAGAAATGACAGAACAAGCAGCCCGAACGGAGCGGAACGGGCGAACCGCAGCAGCGCGCAGAATACACAGGGCGCATTCGCCGGTGACAGACTTCCGTGGGATAACGATTCTGCAAACGCACGCAGGCAGCAGCCCCGCGCGGAAAGACAGTCAAACCCGGATGACGAATATGATTCCGATGATTTCGATGATGCGGATGCATACGATGGCCGCGAACGCGGGAACAAGCGCGCGAAGAAGCAGCGCGGAAAGGGCAGAGATTCGACTGATATGCAAGATGATTTCGACACTGCCCGCACGAGTGCCGATTACGGAGCAAAGCGGGGCAGACGCGATGATTCATATGATGAATTTGAAGACGTGAACCGCAGAAGCGATCGCAGACGCGGAAAAGGCGGTGCGTCCGGTCTGCGTATTGCAATAATTGTGCTTGCTGTTGTGGCCGTAATTGCGGCCGGCGTGCTTGCATACACCCTTTTGAACGGCAGCAGCATCGGCGGCGAAAAAACAAACAGCGTTATCGTCAACCCCAACAATCCGGACAGTTACTATATCACTGTTTATGCAAAAGCCGGTTCTGTCCTTGTTTATGAGGACAGCACAGGTGCACAGACCGAACAGCAGGTTCCCGAAAAAGGATATGTAACTTTCAATGTTGCATCCAACCGCCTGCGCCCGATAACACCCATTGAGGGCGAAAGCTGCGACATTTACCCCTCGGTAAGTCTCAAAAATGAGGACGGAACGCTGACAAAGCTGGAGATTCCGCGCATAACGCTCAGAGTTCCGACGCTTAATGCATCCTTCGAAACGGCTGAAGACATAACGAGCGACAACGGCGTTATAGAAATCAAAGGGCATGTTGACTTGACTCAGACAGATCTTCAGAACAATCCGCCTGTTGTCACAATCAACAACGAAACCGTGCAGCCCGCGCCCGACGGCAGCTTTGCTTACACAACAAAGCTCGACAAGGGCGAATACGAGATCGTCGGTGAAATCAAGCTCGGCGGATACATGATCATGCGCCGAACCTTCAAGGCTACCGTCAACAAGCAGCTGACCGCAGCCGACATAATTTCAATACCCGAGGAAGTTGATACCCGAGTTCTGAATGTTGAAACTTCAATTGAACTCACCGGTACCGTTCCCGCAGGAGCTGTGCTTCAGGTTGTTCCCAAGGATGCGGAATGCACCGTTAAGGATCAGCCCACAGTTGACGAAAACGGGAACTTCAGGTTTTCCGTAAACCTTCCCACCGCCGCAAAGTGCTATGAGCTCCAGCTCACCGCAACCCTTGCGGACGGAACGGTTTACACGCGTCCGTTCTTTGTGGAACGTCCGCCGGTGTTTAACGAATATGTTCCCACCGTTTGGAGAGGTGATTACAGCGAGATGTCAAAACCCGTCCATATCACCGACCTTCGCGGGTTTGTAATTGAGGGAACTGTTGCAGAGATTACCTATGATGACGATTATCTCGTTGCAACGTTTACCCTTAACGATGGACATACGATCAGCATTGAGTATCACGATCACTATTCTGCCGCACGCCAGCATCCCATTGAAGCGGGCAAGCAGTACAAACTCTACGGATTCTCAAAGGGCGTGGACGAAAGCGGTATGCTCCGGATGTATATTTGGTTCGTGAGTGACTGATCAGATGTTCGGATAAGTTTGGAAACAAAATAACCTGCGCGGCGGCTGCTTAACGGCAGCCGCTGCGTCGATACTGCAACACATTGCCAAACGGTGCAGCTTTCAAGAAAACACATGGAGAAATAAGATGAAAATCTGGGCAAGAGTTCGAAAAAACAACAAAACAACGGAACAGGATGTCGTTGAAATTCCGCAGAAGGACGCTTCCGAAGTGGAGGACTGGCACGAAGCTCTTTGCGAGTTGTGCTCGAAATTAAACCTTTCACGCCCTGTGATTCTTGATAAGCATGTCAATGAGCTGCTCCGCTTTTCACACACCGTGTTCCGCCCGGATGATTTTATGGAACAGGTAACGTTTGACAGGCTGGAGGTTGAATTGTTTTAGCGGCGGTTCATTGCACCCCGAAACGTTGAGAACAGGAAGTGTTTTTCAATCGAAAAAACCAAAATAAACGAATGCTCGGTGATTACTCCGAAAAGGGCAAACGACCCATGATGTGCGCAAAGCATGCATCGCGGGTTGTTTTGTTTTCGGCAGCAGTGTTCAAAACCTGTAACTGTTTATCGGTAATATTCATATTTTATAGCAAGCCGTGTACAAGCCCGACATTGGAGCCGGCGGCGAAGCAAAACAATAAGAAAGGAGCATCTCGGCAGTGCGGGAGCGAACGGTACTGCGCTGCAATGATGTGGTGAATGATATGAGAAATGATAACGGAAGCAGGGGAAACGGCTTTCAGCCTTTTAATCCGCCGAACAGAGGGAGACAGCAGGGAGGCATGAGGCAAAGCAATTTCGGCAGCGAACAAAACATGGGTTATGATAACAGCATGCAGTTTGCAGGTAATGCGTGCGGTTTCCCGCCTTGCAGCGGCTGCCGCTGTGAATGTACATATTACGGTGCAACGGGTCCGACGGGCGCAACAGGTCCGACGGGCGCAATCGGAACAACGGGCGCGACCGGTGCAGTGGGTGCAACGGGAGCGACAGGCGCTACGGGAGCAACAGGAGCGACAGGCGCAACAGGTCCGCAGGGAATCAGAGGCATTGACGGTGCAACGGGCCCGACAGGTCCGCAGGGTATCAGAGGCGTGGACGGAGCAACGGGAGCAACAGGCACAACGGGAGCAACGGGAGCAACAGGCCCGACCGGAGCAACCGGAGCAACGGGAGCAACAGGCCCGACAGGCGCAGCGGGTGCAACCGGGGCAACAGGCCCGACCGGAGCAACTGGAGCAACAGGTGCAGCAGGAGCAACGGGAGAAACAGGTGCAGCGGGAGCAACAGGCCCGACAGGCGCAACGGGAGCAACAGGGGCAACAGGCCCGACCGGTGCAGCGGGAGCAACAGGGGCAACAGGCCCGACAGGCGCAGCAGGAGCAACGGGAGAAACAGGTGCGATAGGCGCAACGGGAGCAACGGGTCCGACAGGCGCAACAGGCGCAACCGGAGCAACCGGAGCAACAGGCCCGACAGGCGCAGCAGGTGCAACGGGAGCAACAGGCCCGACAGGCGCAACAGGCGCAACGGGTGCAACCGGAGCAACAGGCCCGACAGGCACAGCAGGAGCAACGGGAGAAACAGGGGCAACAGGCCCGACAGGCGCAGCAGGAGCAGCGGGAGCAACCGGAGCAACAGGCCCGACAGGCGCAGCAGGAGCAACAGGCCCGACAGGCCCGACAGGCGCAGCAGGAGCAGCGGGAGAAACAGGTGCAACGGGAGCAACAGGTCCGACAGGCCCGACAGGCCCGACAGGCCCTGCTGCCGAACCTGCCCGGTCGGCAGCATTGATGTCTGCAGTTCAACCGACAGGAGAAGGAACGACTGTACCGAATGGGGGAGTGCTGCCTTTGACAAACCTTCGCAGCAGCGGTGAAGAACTCAGTGCGGATGCGGCAAATAATGCGGTGCGTTCCAATGATGAAAAACTGTATCATATTGTATGGAACGTAAATGCGGCGGAAGAGCAGGGCTCCGGAACTTCGGGTGATATTGTGATTGCACTTGAATCGCTTACCGGGGATGTGTATGGTTATTCTTCGGCAAACACGACCGCAGCCGCCGGAAATCCTGTGTCCGTTTCAGGCTCGGCCTATGGGCGGATTCCCGCAGAAACGGAGCTTGTGCTTCGAAACAGAAGCGGAAGAACCATAGTGCTGCATGCGGCTGCAACTCCCAACGGCGACTATGCAGGCGGGATCACGGTGGTTAAAGCATAGATAATGCGGCAGTGAACGAGCCGGAAATGTGCCTTCGAAAAAGAGACGGTGCAGGTAAACTCCGCCTGCCGCGTGCGGGCGGAGCAGGCTTTCCGCAAAACAAAATCCGGGAAACGGGGGAGCGATATGGAAGGTTATAAAGTGTGTGTTTATGCAATTGCAAAGGATGAAGCGAAATTTGCCGCGCGCTGGGCTGAGTCGATGAGTGAGGCGGATGCTGTATATGTTCTTGACACAGGGTCAAGCGATGATACTGTAAAAATACTTCAGGCGCACGGGGTAAACGTTCGGAGTGAAATAATAACCCCATGGCGGTTCGATGCGGCGCGGAACAGGTCGCTTGAACTTGTGCCGGAGGATGCCGACATCTGTGTTTGTACGGATATTGATGAGGTTCTGCATCCCGGATGGCGTGCAGCGGCGGAAAAAGCGTGGTCAAACGGCGCGGATATGCTGCGCTATCGTTATACGTGGAATTTCAACGAGGACGGAAGCGAAGGTACGGTGTTCTATATAGATAAGATACATGCGCGGCATGGTTTCAAATGGGTAAACCCTGTACATGAGGTTCTTGAATATGAGGGAGAAGGCAGTTTCAGACATATCATTGCAGAAGGCATTCAGCTTGATCATCTTGCCGATGCATCAAAATCACGCGCACAATACCTGCCTCTGCTGGAAATGAGTGTGCGGGAAAATCCGGAAAACGACAGAAATATGCATTATCTCGGCAGAGAATACATGTTTTACGGCAGATGGAACGATTGTATTGCGACCTTAAAGAGGCACCTTGAAATGAAATCCGCTGTCTGGCGGGATGAGCGGAGCACATCGATGCGCTTTATTGCACGTGCCTGCACGGCACTGAATGATATTGCGGAAGCGGAAAGCTGGCTCTATCGCGCAGCGGCGGAAGCACCGTACCTACGCGAACCGTGGATCGAACTCGCGGGCAATGCATATGCACGGCAGGATTTTGAAGGTACGCTGTATTTTGCACTTAAAGCACTTGCAATTGAAACCCGCCCGAAAACATACATAACGGAACCCGCAGCATGGGGTGCCGCTCCGTATGATTATGCTTCTCTGGGGTATTTTTATACGGGCAGAAAAAAAGAAGCACTGATAATGGCCGAAAAAGCCGTTGAAAAAGAACCGGAGAACGAAAGATTAAGAGCAAACAGAGATATTATTGCACAGCTTTCGGAAACGCTTTGATTCGTTATTTTTGTCGGAGAGGCTCGATTCGAACCTTTCCGACAAAAAATGAATCGGCAAGCATTTTGATAACAACTTATCATACAGCAGGAGCAGGATTATAACAGCTGACAATATATAATGCAGCTAACCGATCAATTCAGGTTGCATGTTCGGCGGATTTGCGCTATAATAATACTGTTATGCGAAATGATTCGCCTAAATACGGAGACGTATCGAAGTGGTCATAACGGGACTGACTCGAAATTTCGGCAGAAGCTGGGAATTTCGTCCCCATGATTCTCCTTGATATTCCTCAACACAGAAAATCTCAAAATCGAATATTTTTTGCCGTCTCTCCTGTTTTCTCTCCAACGAATTTTTGAGCAAATTTCTGGAAAGAAAACCGGACGAAAATAGACACGGAGAGTTGTCCGAGTGGTCGAAGGTGCAGCACTCGAAATCGGAATCGCTTCGTGGAACGCTCCACCCGAAAAAGTCTTGATTTATGCAGGTTTTCG
>OBLG01000020.1_pt1 | contig 209614 bp, 189 predicted proteins | sample 1517451 | NCBI WGS metagenome assembly OBLG01 (sample SAMN04571694, study PRJEB22368) | human gut metagenome | biome: human gut; material: stool | host: Homo sapiens | place: Luxembourg | collected 2012-06-29
TTCTTTTTGCCATAAACTCTGTTTTTGTACTGTCCGCATAAATTGGAGCAGTTCAAGAACTACGCATCCTGTTTGTATATTAGCAATTTTAAAGATTACAAGCAACTGAATTTATTTATGAGGCTTGTAATTTTTTAAAAACATACTTATTTTTGTTTAGAAAGGGCAAGTTTTTTTATTTGATACCGAATCTTTTCTAATGAAATAAATAATCCCTCAAAAATAATGGTTAATCCTATAGAAAAACTAATTGCTTTACGATAATATGTAAAGATCAATATTGTTAACAAGTAAACAAATAAAATTATAATCGCAATTTTGCGATATTTCTTTCGATCTGTTTTATCAATTTTTTTTGTATCATTATCAATTGGGGCAAATATAAGGATTATTATAAATGATAAAGACAATAAAGCATAAAAAATTGAATTAAAACGATTATCGCTTAGTATAGTAATTAAATATGTAGAAATAAAAATCATTATTGAAGAGATTAAAAAACATTTTATTTCACTTGATGCATGAAATCCCCCGGTAAACATTCTTAATAATGAAAAGAAAAAATAAAAAATTATACTTTCAAGAACGCAATGAAAAATAAGCCCGCATGATAAACAAATAAAAGCATATATCACATATGAGAAAATTAAGAAAAATGAATATGATAGTAAGTCAATGTCATCCTTATTTATAATTTTGTGATTGTAAAGTTTTAATGCTAATACACGCGACAAATTATTAATCATCTCTTATACTTTTTAATGTTGTCAGGCTCTTTAGGCTGATAATTCCATATACTTGATGCGGAATTTGCAGCCAAAACCAAATTAAAGTTTGCAAATGATAAAATTGCTGCCAATAAACCATAGAATGCTTTTTTCATAATTTACACCTCCTTTTTATTTAATTTAAAACAATTTTATAGATAAATCAAGTTCATTTAAAAAAGTACTTATTTTTTTGAAAAAAATGCATAAAATGCAAAATGGATTTATAAAAACAAAAAAAGTTTACTTATTACAAATCTAATTGTTAACATAAATTCTATTTTGTTCATTTTTACTATTTACAATGTTATTATTCTTATGGTGATTTATATGAGTAATAATCAAAAGGCAATAATAGGATCGAGAATAATGCAAAGAAGAAAAGAAAAGCATATTAAACAATCTGAGATTGCTGAAATGTTGAATGTTTCGGAAAATCAGATTTCAAATATTGAAAACGGTAAAAGTTTTCCTAGATTACAGAATTTTTTAAAGCTTTGCGAAATCCTTGATTGTAATGCGGATTATTTCTTGTCAGGAACTATTAAAAAATCTGTGGATCAAAACATAACAGATATGGTTGCTTCTTTGTCGTTAGAAGAACAAAAAGTAATTTGGAAGCTGATTGACTGTTATATCCATAGAAATGACAATAATAAAATTTGACAAAATATATTATAAATGATAAACTTGACCAAACCATTGTTGATTTGGTCAAGTTTTTTAAAAAGGTAAGCGACTGTATTTATGAATATTCTTATTTGCGATGATGAGGTACGATATATCGAGGACATTGAGATCAATGTAAAAAACTATTTTAACGAGAAAGGCCAAAAAGTATGCTTTGAATGCTTTACGGACGGGGAGAAGGCACTTAATGATAATCTCGGTCAATACGACATAGCGTTTTTGGATATTGAAATCGGTGAAGTAAAAGGAACGAAAATTGCCGAAATGATTAAGGCTAAGAATTCTCATACTGTGATTTTCTTCATCACAGCATATAATAATTATCTTGACGAGGCAATGGATTTAAACGCATTCAGGTTTTTGTCAAAGCCCTTGGATATCAAAAGATTGTTCGCCGGTCTTGAAAAAGCATTGGAGCTTATTGACAATACGGTCATCAGCTTTATGATTAAAGACAGCAGCACGGTGTATAAAATTTCCGCATCCGATATTATTTATGTTGAAATACTCGGCCGCTACACAAAGGTCGTCACAACGGACGGAAAGTATATGTCTAACAATTCAATGAACTATTGGCAGGAGAAACTGACAGCGACATATTTTTATCTTGTACATAAGAGCTTCATCGTCAACACGAATTATATTACAAAATATAACAGTGACCAAATTGTTTTAAATAACAAGATTGATATCCCCATAGCCTACAGGAAACGAGCGCCGTTCAGACAGTATTTCTTAAGAAAGATTGAGGATCGTTGAGCATGGCTAATGTGTGGGTTAACAGTATTACTTTTTTTGCCGAATTTTTGATTTCTCTTACAATTCTTTTGAACGGATATTCGGTCAGGAAAAGTATTTTAAGAACATTTCTGATAGGATTTACAGGCTATACGGTTGCTTTTGCGGTTTATTTTTGGGGAACAAATATTTATTTGAATCTGCTTGCAACGCTGGTTGTGAATTTATTGTTTTCATACTTCGGCTTTAACACGAATTGGCGTGAATCAATAGTTAACACCGTTTTGATAACGGCATTGATGGCGATTTCGGAGTTCATTTGTTTAAGCATTGCTTCGAGCGTTTTGGATGTAAAAGTCCTGAATTCCGATTTGCATTATTTCATTCTCTTTTCGGTCGCAAGCAAGATAATATACCTGTTCTTGGGAATTATTTTGATTTATTTCATCAAAAAGTTGAGGAACAAGAAGAACAGGCAAAATTCCGATTCGCCGATTTATCTTTTTATTTATCCGATAAGCTCGATTTTTTCAATCTTTGTTTATTGGATGATTTTGGATAAAAATATTATCTCGGACACAACAAAAATTTATATTTCAATAAGCGTTGTGCTTATATTCTTTTCCGTTATTATTACTTACGCTTTTTATGCTTACACGGCAACAAGAAATCTTGAAATAAACAGATTAAAATCGGAGCTTGATAAGGTGAAAATTGAGGACGAATATTATAAGCTCCTCGATTTTCAGTCGGAAAATATTAAGCAGATGGCGCATGATGAAAAGAATCATCTTTTGGTGATTAAGGGAATGTCGGACAGTGACCGAATCAATGACTATATTGATCAGATCTATTCCGACCTGCGAAAATATACTCCGAAAGGGTTGACCGATAATAAGCAGCTTGATTTCATTTTGAACAAGTATTCCGTGCAATGTGACGCCGAAAAAATATTGTTTACAACGAATATTCGAACTGCAAACCTTGCCTTTATGAAGGATACGGACTTGATTTCGCTTCTGTCAAATTTATTGGATAATGCGGTTGAAGCGGCATCACGTTCAACCGAAAGGCGAATTGATTTGTCGATAAATATGGCAATGGGCATGACGGTTTTGACCTGTATAAATTCATGCGATCTATTACCCGAAAGCAAGAACATGACTTTGAAAACGACAAAGGCGGATAAGAAATCGCACGGGCTCGGAACAAAGATAATCAAACGAACGTCAAAGAAATATGAGGGCGAATATACCTGGCGATATGATGAAAAGCAAAAGGAATTTGTTACGGTAATAGCATTTCCAAAATAAAAATATAAAGAACAGGATTCGTTGTCCTGTTCTTTTTTTATGCGTTTTTGTCGCAAAACAATGCAGTTTTGCACATTGTATTGACTGATTTAAATCAAAACAATATAAATAAATTGAGATATTCTCAAGGGAAATTTATTATAAACAGATTTGTCAAGAAAGGAAAGGTCTATGAAAAAAAGATAATTTTGAGTTTAATCGTAACATTGATTTTGACGCGCACGATGTTTGTCCCGCCGCGTAGACGCAAGCATAGACAGCGGATTGGCAAAGAGCAAGCAGAATATTATTGATGCGGCGATAAAGGAAATAATCAATGCAAGAAATAATCTTGTCAGAAAAAATGCCGTCAGCGCGAGAGTTATCGGCACACCGATGCTCGGCTCAAACGCAGTTGTTGAGATTACCGTAAACGGTTCGCCCGAAGCAATCAGACTTATTGACGAAGAGAAAAACGCAGTAACGTTTGACAGAAGCTCGGCGTTGACGGTCAAGGACGGGAATAATGAAATCTGGCGAATCAAGCTTGCAGCTACATCGGAAAAGGCGGTCTACGGCATCTTCGTAAAATATAACGAAGATTATATCGACAGCGGCGTAACGCTGAGCGTGACTGCATCAAGCGGCCCTGATCTCGGTATTCACTCCGTAAGTATACCCGACATGTATCCATCGGGAACATATATTGACGGAAGAATATATGCAGGTGTGCATGACGTCATCATCAGAACAAGCAAGGATGTTTTGAAAATTCAGTTTATCGACCCCGACGGAAACACAAGAACCTTCAGCAAATATTCAATTTCGCCGACAGAGGACGGCGACGAGCTTGTATGGACAATACCGTTTAAATTTAATCTCGGCAAGATGAATTTGGGTATCAGAACACGAGCCGTGCACACAACCTTCGCACTCACAGGTGACTGTGTGACAGGCAGGGTACTGTTCTAAATTGATAAAAATGTGGAAAGCAATTTTTGGAGGATGGGAAAATAATAAAAGAATATAAAATAGTTATACTTTAACAACAATAAACACTGTATGAAAATAAGGCATATCGCATTACTCTTATTATTCATACAGTGTTTTATTTATAAGTATTATAAAGTCCTTTCTTTCGCTTAATGCTTAAGAAAGGACTTTTATGGTATATAGATGGCTATGCTACATAGCTGAATATCCGTAACTCCTTAATTTTGAAAAAAGAATTCAAAATTAAGGAGATTACATAAATGTCAAACAGGTATTTTATATGGGAAGAGGCTAAATGCCAAGAGATAAAATTCTAAATGGGTGGAGATTTCGGGAAGAGAGTTTTATTCTCTTTTAAAAGAGTCACCGAAAAAAAGATATTTTGAAAAGATTGACGAATGTGTCGAGGACGGATCAGATGTTCTTGTTTTTGAAACCACTTATGAGAGATATAAAAAATGGCACAGAGAACATGAAAGAAAGTGCAGAAACAAAAGGTTGGAGCTAAAATACAAAAATTCAATCATCTTTTTGAATGATTATTTTGTAAGCAGTGAAGGCTCTTTAAATGATTTTATTGCCGATATAGATGAGAATGTAGAGGATAAAGCTCTGGAAAATATAGAATGTTTTATTTTACAAGACGCGATTAAAAACTTGAGCGATGAAGAGAAACTTGTACTTAATATTGTAAAAAAAGCTATGGGAGAGAATAAGAGTGAAAGGGGGATATGTAAGGAACTCGGAATTGATAGGGAAAAGTTTAGATATCAAAGAGAAAAAGTGTTTGAAAAAATAAAAAAATATTTTTCCCCAAAACAGGAATAAACGTGCAATGTATATAGTATAAAGGTTAATTCCTTTTGTACTTTGAAAACTGAATACCAAATCTTCAGGTACATTAACTGTGCCGAGGTAATACCTCAAGCTGTGACATAGATACGCCAAGACCTTTTATTAAGAAGTGAGCGATAAATATTTATATGTCGAAAATTGGGTTGCTCCCAATGATAGCAATGACAAGCATAGTGATAATGATACTTCTGTTCGTGGCCGGCGACGAAATAGGCGGTGGTGAGATTCCAATGAGAGTATGAAGCTAATACTCGCCTGAAGATTTCCTTTTGCAGAGGACAGGAATAATTCTGCAAGCTCTTGAGAACTTTGAGGTAATTAAAATTCTCAATTACATAGAGGAGGCTGTAAATGTTGAAAAGAAGTATAAAGCGTGGAGATATATTTATTGCTGATTTTAATGAGGCAAACGGTTCTGTTCAATCAGGATTGAGGCCGGTTGTTGTCATTCAAAACAATACAGGAAACAGATTCAGTTCAACGGTTATAGTTGCGACAATCACAAGTAAAATACAAAAGAAAAGAGATATGCCGACGCATATAGTCGTTGATGTTGACGGTTTGATAAACGAATCTATTGTACAGCTTGAACAAATTACAACAATTGATAAGAAGCAGGTATTAGATTTCATAGGTACTATGCCTATATCTGTAATGGAACAGATTGATTTGGCGATAAAGGTCAGTTTAGATTTAGAATAAACGGAGGTAAAAGCATGGAGACGATTATAAATACGATTATTTACACTTTAGGACAGGGGATTGCATTTAATATTATTCTGCCGTTGTGGTACATAATAATCAAACTTACCGGCAAATAATTTGTGATTTAAAACAGAGAGAAGGTTAGAAATGGAACAGGAAATAAAAAATCAAATCATTTATCTTGTGACGTTGGGATTGATTAGGCGGTTTTTCAGAGAAGGTAAAATTGATATAACGCTTGCTGAAAAGCTGAACAGGAAGAATGCCGAAGAATTGGCGTGTGATTGTATCCCGATAGCATAAATCGCACATTGGATTTTTGTGAAACAAACTGATAGAATGTTGATGCAAACGGAGGTGAAACAATGGCAGAAAGAACCGTAAAGGTTATTGAACCGACAATAGGAAATTTAAATCAGAGTAAAATAATAAAGGCGGCGGCTTACTGCCGTGTAAGCACCAATTCCGAGGATCAAGTCAATTCTTTTTCGGCACAGCTTAAGTATTACACCGAATATATTTCGTCAAATCCACGAATGGAGCTTGTTGATATATATGCCGACGAGGGAATAACGGGCACTTGTGTATGTAAAAGAGATGAGTTTAAAAGAATGATGAGAGATGCTTCTAACGGAAAGTTAGATCGCATCTTTGTTAAAAGTGTTTCAAGGTTTGCAAGAAATACACTTGAATGTCTTGAAGCAATCCGAATCCTTAAGTCACTTGACGTAACTGTGATTTTTGAAAACGATAACATTGATACAGAGACAATGAACTCGGAACTTATTCTTTATGTGAAAAGCGCTTTTGCACAGAGCGAAGCGTTATCGGGGTCAAAGAGAGTATCAACAGCCATACGAATGAAGATGGAAAACGGAGAGTTTATTACCTATAACGCACCTTATGGATATAAACTTGATAAAGAATGCCATCTTTTGATAGTTCCGGAAGAAGCGAAAGTTATAAGGCGTATTTTTGAACTCTATCTTTCAGGAAAAGGAATGGGGAAAATCGCTGAGATACTTAATGATGAAAATATCCCTAATGCCTCGGGGAAATGGTCCGTTTCGGGAATAAGGTATATTTTATTAAATGAAAAGTATATCGGAGACAGCATTTTACAAAAGACTTATACACCGTGCATATTGCCGCTTAAAAATATCCCTAATCATGGCGAACTTGATATGTATTATGTTTCAAATTCTCACGAGGGTATCATTTCCCGTGAAACGTTTGAACTTGCTAAGCGCAGAATGTCTCAGACGACCTGCGAAAGAAAAACTCCGCAAAAGCATTTGTTTACCGGGATTATTGAATGTGAAAGCTGCGGTTGGGCATATAAAAGAAAAGTTCAAAACGGTGTTGTATATTGGGTATGTTCAAGAAAGAAATCGGCAGGTCACTTTTGTGAGAGCAAAAATATCTGCGAAGAAAATCTGAAAAAGGCATTTGTAAAAATGTATAATAAACTGAGAAGATTTGAAACGGAGATACTTGATAGGACATATAATCAGCTCTTGAAACTGCGTGAGAAACTTTCGGGGCAGAATAATGAAGTCTCACAGATTGATATAGAAGTCGCAGATCTTTGTAATAAGATCAATATGTATACGGAATTTCATTTGCAGGGCATAATTGATGATATTTCATTTCTTGAAAGAACATCGGAGCTGAAATACAGAGTAACTGAGCTCAGAAATAAAAGAACGAAGCTCTTATATGCGAATGAAGATGAGAAAGTTATTGAAGATATAAAATTTCTGATGGAAACTGTGGAAGAATACCCGAAAGTCATTCTATCTTTCGATAATTTATTGTTCTCTTCAATTGTTGATAAGGTAATAATCGGCAAGACCGAGACAATAACTTTTAAACTTAAAGGCGGCTTGTGTCTGGATATCTAAGAAGGGGAGATGTGATAATGGCTATACGAACGATACTTTACGGTTACGATGTAGAAAACGGTAAAACTGTAATCAATATACAAGAATCCGAAATCGTGAAAAAGGTATTTTCATTATATGTAGAAGGTAAAACACTAAGTAATATTGCCTTGATGTTGACGGATCATAATGTGATATATTTCCGAAACGAAGTCAAATGGAATAAAAACACGATCAATAGAATGATTGAAAATGAAAAGTATATCGGAAATGATGTTTATCCGACTATCATATCACCCGAATTGTTTAATAAGGCAAGAACCATAAAAAATCAAAAATCCTGTAAGCAGAAAAAGCACACAAAAGAAATTGAACTGTTAAGAAAAATAACCGTGTGCGGTAAATGCGGCGGTAGATATAAAAGAATAAACACTTGGGGTACAAGAGAAAAATGGATGTGTTCTAACGGCTGTGCCTGTGTTACATATATTGATGATCCAATTCTTAAAAAAGCAATTTCAGATAACTTCAATACCGCCATAAACAATCCTACAGTGCTTGATGTCAAAGCTGATTCAAAATATCAGCCGACAATCGAGGTAGTGAAAGAAGAAAATGAACTTTTGAGATTGATGGATCAACCTAAAATAAGTTTTTCAGCTGTATCAAAAAGCATTATGCAGGAAGCAAAAGTGCGATTTAACTGCTGTGAATTTGATGACGGAGAATTGACCGAAGAATTGAAAGACGAAATTTCACAGCTTTCAATAGATGAAAAAGTGGATTGTAGGACGATGAAAAAATACATAAAACAAGTGACAATTCAGCCGGACGGCGGAATTACAACTGTTTTTATAAACAATGCCGAAATAACGAATGGAGGAGCTTGAATGCAAAACACATTAGAAAGACGAGTAACAAAAATAGAAGCAAATCCATTGTTAGTAAATAAAAGAAGATCAAACGGAAAACTGCGTGTTGCTGCATACTGCCGTGTGTCAACTGATGAAGAAGAGCGGCTTAATAGTTATGAAGCTCAAATTGCATATTATACTGAGGCGATATCCAAAAATCCGAGCTGGATTTTTGTAGGTGTTTATGCCGACGAGGGTATCACAGGTACGGTAACCTCAAAAAGAAAAGATTTTTTGCGACTTATGCGTGATTGCGAAAAAGGTAAAATTGATATGGTGTTAACCAAATCCATATCATGTTTCGCAAGAAATATGGTCGATAGCCTCAGTTGGGTAAGAAAACTCCGTGCTATGAATATAGGCGTTTACTTTGAGGAGCAGGCAATAGACTCGTTAAAAGTAGAAAATGAAATGCTTATCGGCTTGTTCAGCGTTATAGCACAGGCCGAAAGTGAAAACGTAAGCTCCAATGTTAAATGGGACATTCATCAAAGTATGAAAAACGGTAAGTTCTGTTCAAACTTTAGCTGCTATGGTTATAAACGTGGAACAAACGGTGTTCCCGAAATAGTACCGGAGCAGGCCGAGGTAGTCAGACTTATTTTTGATAGATTCCTTGACGGAAACAGCTTGGAGCAGATTCAAAAGCACTTGGAAGAAAAGAACATATTAACATATAAAGGCTCAAAAGTATGGAACAGAAAAGTAATAGATACTATGCTGAAAAATGAAAAGTATGTGGGCGATCTATTATTTCAAAAGACGTATGTTACCGATCCGATAAGTAAAAAGATAAAGATAAACAGGGGAGAACTGCCGAGATACCTTGTCAGCAACAACCATCCCGCAATTATTGAAAGAAATAAATTCAATATGGTGCAAATGGAAATGGCACGAAGAGGAAGTAAGCAGAAGAAATCCGCACTCGGTAAAACACAACTCGGGAAATACAGCGGTAAATATGCTTTATCGGAGTTGTTAATATGCGGTGAGTGCGGAAGCAATTATAAAAGAAACGGAAAAACACTTAAAAACGGTGAACACAAATATTATTGGAGATGTGTAACACGCTCGGTAAACGGCAAAAAGATATGTTCATCTTCCGGCATAGAAGAAACAGTATTGCATTCCGCAATTTGCAGAGCACTTAACAAGATGTTCGATTGCAGAGAAGAAGTGTTAAATCTTTTAAGAAGCAATTTAAGATATGCAATTACAGAAAATACAACCTCAGGCGAAGTGTTTTCCTATGAAAAACAAATTCATAATTTAAAAGAAGAATCGGAGCATTTTATGACTATGTTGAATAAAACAAGCGGAGACACCGAACGGATACTCGATCAAATAAAAAATAATTTCGAGCAGATTAAAATTTTGAGAGAAAAGCTCAATATTGCAAAAGAGAGTATGAAATCTGATGAAACAGTTAATAGCGAGATTGAAAGAATGGAGAAAATGTTCACTGACGCAAATATTTCATTCAATGAATATGATGATGTGGTCGTCAGACGGCTAATTGAGTGCATCAGAGTTATGAAAGGCAATAAGATAATCTAATCTGTTTGAATAAACAGCACCACAAATTGGGCAGACCAACTCATCTTTTTGAGTCATTGCAAATTCAATATCCCTTTGGGTTTCTACGAGATTGTGCTCTACCATATGTAATTTGTGCTGATTGACATATATCTCATTTTCTAAAACGGACATCTCTGCGCTATAAGAAAATTGCAGCTTTCTTATTTCTTCCGCCTTAGAAAGTAAGGATTCAATATTAGTTGTGATATCATCAACGGATCCAATATTCTCAATTTGTGTTAGCGTAGATGTAATACGGGAGACAAAATTTTGATTGTAATTAAATTCCTTTTTCTTGTCGTCCCTTTCGAGTATGTGTTCTGCTTTTTGTGCTTGAAGTTCGTAATATGTATCGTCAAGATACCCGCACACATACTTATTTGTATGGGCTTTCCAATCTTTAATATATGCAACATTGCTGAAGGAATCGGCTATTTTTCACCAACCTTCATCTTGGTCGATATACTGAAATCTAAATAGTAATGGTGGTGTCACATTGAATTGCTTGCCATCTTTTGAAATGCACGGCATCTTAATACCTAAAATATTCATTAGGCAGTTGCTATATTCGTGAAAAGCTTCTGTTTCAATAATGCAAGAATAGTTATCTCTGTTACTTTCAAAAATCTGGAATTTCTTGCCTTGACGAACAATACAATAAGAGTTTTTACCATATTCAAAGAACATTTCCATACAGAAAGTCAATAGTGAACTACCCACTTGAAAGCAAACGAGTGGGTAGTTTACTATAATTGAACAAACTTCAAAATCTGAATCAAAGTGTTCGATTTGAAATCTGTTTTCTTTTGAACTATATAAAATAAGGATTTTTTGCAATATATTAATCGTATACCGATTTACACATATCACAAAATGAAAAATGATAGGGCTCAATTTTATAGTTTGTATGCAATGCTTAGGAGTATATCAATTGTGTACTTAATTATCAATTAAAATGTAATAATATAAACACATTAGTTGAGTATACTAATTACAAATTCGCTTAATTTGTTGACTAATCCCTTATTATATGATATATTTTAAGGGAATGATAGCGGAGGTGAGGTAATGAGAAGCTTTAACTATTCTGCAATAAAGGATCAGAAATGGGATTCGGAAACTCTTGGATTGATTGCAGCAATATATAAAGAGGTAGGTAAGCAAGAACTTTTTTTGAAGCAGCGCCCGGAAGAACTTGAAAAGTTGGTTGAGATTGCAAAGGTTCAGAGTACCGAAGCGTCGAATGCCATTGAAGGTATTGTTACAACGAATACTCGAATTCGCCAGCTTGTTGAAGAAAAAACAACTCCGAGAAACCGTGATGAGCAGGAGATAGCGGGATATCGAGATGTGTTGAGTGTTATACATGACAATTTTGATACGATACCGATTACACAAAATTATATTCTCCAGCTTCATAAAATGCTTTACAGCCATATGAACAATCCTCTTGCCGGACGAACTAAAACGGTGCAGAATTATATCAGTGCCACTTATCCCAACGGCCATGTTGAAACATTGTTCACTCCGCTTGCACCGTATGAAACTCCGGAGGCAATGGATAAAATCTGTGAAGAATATAACAGGGTGATCGGAAATATGGAGTTGGAGCCTTTAATTGCAATTCCGATTTTTATTCATGATTTCTTATGTATTCACCCATTTAATGACGGGAACGGAAGAATGAGCCGATTACTTACAACGTTACTTCTTTATAGAAGCGGATTTTATGTCGGTAAATATATTTCTCTTGAGGCAAAGATAGCAAAGAACAAGGATCTATACTACAATGCTCTTGCCGAATCCCAGATCGGTTGGCACGAGGGAACAGAAGATGTTGTACCTTTTATTAAGTATATTCTTGGAACGATTCTTGCTGCATACAAAGATTTTGAAGATCGAATGGCACTTGTAGAAACAAAACTACCTGCTATTGAGATGGTAAAAAGAGCAAGTGAGAATAAAATCGGACGCTTCAACAAACAGGATATTCGAGAACTTTGTCCGACACTCAGCGACAGCTCAATCGAAGGAGCTTTACGCAAACTGGTTGCCTCAGGTGAGCTTCAACGAGAGGGCAAAGGAAAAAATACTTGCTATTTTAGGTTGAAATAAGTAATTTCATAGTTTGATTTTTGCTACGTAAACACATAAAAGAAGGGTAATTTTGATACAATATCAAGGTTACTCTTCTTTGTTTTTATTTCATACCCATTGCCGCTGAAGCCCTTGATATATGGACATTTCTGACAACTTTCACACGATTAGCAACTTAAAGTCCCCGACAGTTAATTGTTCTACGGGGACTTTATTCTATATTGGATTATATATTGCATTTGTAATCGTGCGTAAGAAACAGTAATCGTGTGAAAGATAGGCTAATCGTGCGGAATGAAACCCTCGTCATTTTACAGATATTGTCAAAGTATCTAAATTATATTGCACATAAAAGCTGATTTTTGGAATCAAAAATGCTCAAAAATGTAGACGTTTTGAGCATCTGAAAATGGTATTTTTTCATTGTTTTACATTTCATTATAATATTATCACACTTAAATGTCTACATTAAGAACTAATATGAATCAACAGGACTTATTTTGGATTTTTGTGTATGTAAAGTAAGTATCGTTTTCAATGCGGAACGAATAATCGCCGCTGTATTTTTTGCAGATTTCTTTGACGATTGTTAAGCCGTAGCCGTGATTTTTGTCATTATTTTTCTGCTTTGAATTTCTGTCAAAACCGTTTGCGGTAGTTATTGAAACATAATCATTTTCAATTTGTATGTTGATCTCGGATTTTTTCTTGGTTTCGGATTTTTCGGCGGCGTTTATCGAATTGTCAATAAGATTATGCAGCAGTCGGCAAAGGTCATATTCCGCAATTCTGACGACGGATTGTTCGTCAATGTTTACGTTTAATTCAACATTTTTCTTCTTTGCGGTCTGCTGCTTGATATAGATAATCGTGCTGATAATTTCGTTGGAACAAATTGAATTTTTGCTTGCGCCGAAAACGGAGTCTCCTGTTTTATTCAGAATTTCAAGGGCTTTATCAGTTTGTCCGATCTCAATAAATCCCGTTGCGGTCGTGAGCAAATTATTAAGATCATGCTTGATTTTACGAAGCTCTTTCTTTCCTTCATTGAGCATGATTGTTTGCTGATAAGTCATGGTATTTAAAAGTATCTGTTTCTCATTTTCAATGTTTTTACGCTCGATTTTGTCAATGTAATCGACCAAGAAAAGAAGTCCGACACTTGTTAAAAAACAGATAGCTGCAACAACGGAAGTCGCAGTTCTTATTTTAACATATGAAGGTCCGTCAAGGATGTTACTGCCCACTTCTCGAGAAATCAGAGTATAGGACAAAAAATAAATAATATTTACAAGGGGTATAACTAAAAAGAAAAATGATTTGTTTGTCGTAATTTTTCCTTTTGAATGTATTCTACTTTTGACCAGTTTAATAATAAATGCGTATATGAAAGATAATGAAAAAATTAGTGATGAAAAAATAATAAGAGGGACAGGCGGAATTGTCGGCGAAAGAAAATATGAATAAGGGTAACCCACAAGAGCAATCAACTGAAAAGCTAAAACGTGTGAGAACATATTAGCTACACCGATGAGAGCGCCTGTAAATATTTTTTCAAAGACGCTGCCTTTGCAGGTCAGAAAAATAACTCCTGTTTGAATAAAAATAAATAAGGTATATAGTATTGCCTCATTCCACTTGTTCATGGGAGGATAGAAAGCAAGCATACTGGAGAGCATACCGAATCCAATGACGCAGATAAAGGTTACAAAGCTGTTTTTCTTATCCTTTAGAGATGCATGAATGATATTATATGCCGATAGATGGCGTGCAAGGTGCATCAGAGCTGTAAGCGAGAAAAAATTCATAAGGTTAACCATTTCCATAATATACTTCCTCTTTTTCAAGTGTTAATAACATTTTTTTCGGCCGGGATGGGGACTTTCCATATTATATTTAGCAGGATATATTTTTGATTTTTGTGTATGTAAAGTAAGTATCGTTTTCAATGCGGAACGAATAATCGCCGCTGTATTTTTTGCAGATTTCTTTGACGATTGTTAAGCCGTAGCCGTGATTTTTGTCATTATTTTTCTGCTTTGAATTTCTGTCAAAACCGTTCGCGGTTGTTATTGAAACATAATCATTTTCAATTTGTATGTTGATCTCGGATTTTTTCTCGGCTTCTGATTTTTCGGCGGCGTTTATAGAATTGTCAATAAGATTATGCAGCAGCCTGCAAAGGTCATATTCAGCAATTCTGACGACGGATTGTTCGTCAACGGTTACGTTCAATTCAACATTTTTGTCGGCGGCTGCCTGCTGCTTGATATAGATAATCGTGCTGATTGTTTCGTTGGAACAAATTGAATTTTTGCTTGCGCCGAAAACGGAGTCTCCTGTTTTATTCAGAATTTCAAGGGCTTTATCAGTTTGTCCGATCTCAATAAATCCCGTTGCGGTCGTGAGCAAATTATTAAGATCATGCTTGATTTTACGAAGCTCTTTCTTTCCTTCATTGAGCATGATTGTTTGCTGATAAGTCATGGTATTTAAAAGTATCTGTTTCTCATTTTCAATGTTTTTACGCTCGATTTTATCAATGTAATCGACCAAGAAAAGAAGTCCGACACATGTGACAAGACAAATTGCAGCTACGATATAGGATGTGTTCCTGATTTTTATGTATGCGGGTCCGTTCATAGCGTCACTGCCGAGCGATTGTGCGATCGAAGCGTATGAAAGGAAGTATATCAGGTTTATAAGCGGAATAACCAAGAAGAAAAATGATTTATTGGAGGTTATTTTTCCTTTTGAGGATATTTTGCTTTTTGCCAATTTGATAACAAAGGCAAAGAAAAAGGATACTAAGACAAGCGTAACCGAATAGATAACAAGAGGGATAGACGGGATTGTTGATGAAACGAAGTATGAATACGGGTATCCCATTGCTGTTATGAAGCGGATAGCCACAACGGGCGAAACTAAATTCGTTACGGCAACCAAAATGCCTGTAAATATTTTTTCAAATACCGAGCCTTTGCAGGTTAAAAACGTAATTCCCACTTCAATGGCAAGAAAAATGATATACAGCAAAGCCTCGTTCCACCCTTTCATAAGGGTCAACGAAACCACGCTCCAAAGCATTCCGAATCCCATTACGCAGAGAAAGGTGACAAGGCTGTTCTTCTTATCCTTCAGCGAGGCGTGAATTATGTTATATGCCGACAGATGACGGGCAAAATGAACCAGCGCGGTGAGTGAGAAAAAATTAGTCATGTCGACCATATCCATAAATATACATCCTTTATAAATTTAAAATATAGTTTTTATAGTGTGAAATAACGTCTTTGTATTTTTTAGGAGGAATCGGTACGCTCATTTCATCGGAAATAATAAAATGGTGCGGCTCGTATCCTTTGATAACGTTCATGTTCACAACATAGCATTTGTGACATTGATAAAAATACGGCGGCAGATTTTTGATGAACTTTTTCAGCGTAGAATAAATTGTTATCGTGTTGCCGTCGGCACAATGGATTTGCAAATTATTGTTGTATGTTTCAACATATAAAACAGACTGAAAGTCAATTGTGTAGCTCTTTTTGCCATATGAAATGGTTTCAAGATTTGAGCTTTCTTTTGTTATGGCATTGATTGACCTTTTTATCGCGCGAAGAAGCTGCTCGTCGGTCATTTTTGATTTCAGCAGATAGTAGCAGCAGTTGATTTCGGATAGATTTTCCGTTTCGGTCGGATAACCCGTCATAATAATAAACGAAATATTGCTGAATTCGTGCTGATGATCGACAAGCCAGTTAACTGAGTTGATATCGTTCACCATGATATCGAGGAAAACAATATCCGGCTTGTCGGTTTTAATTTGTTCATACAAATCGTCAATAGAATAATACTGTTCAATTTCAAAATCCATGCCGATTTGGTCTTGAATTGCTCTTTGAATTTTAAACGAAATAAGCTCAAGATAAGATTTTTCATCGTCGCAAATTGCAATTTTTAACATAATATATCACTCCGTTCTCGTGATATAAATTATAATACAAAACTGTTGTAGTACGCAAAGTTATTCACCACGCAAAAACGGTTATATACCACGCATATATTGAAAAAAGAATTACACAGTTTTATAATTTGAAGGAAATGTTTAACAAGAATGTATATATAATTATATACTCGTTTTGTTAATTTATCAAGATTATATTTAATAAAAATGGAGGGGATAAGTTGAGAAAAACAGTATGTTCCTTATCGGCAAAAACATGGCTTTATTATGTTGAAGCATCGAATCTATATTCCGTTCAGGGGAGAATGAGAAACAAATAAAATTCAACAGTGTCTAAAATTTTGAGAAACAAAATGAAATTTTAAAAAGGGAGAGTGGTTTCTGAAGCTTTTTATGGAAGTGGAATTGAAAATCATTTTAGTAATAAAGTTATAGAAATTAAATGCTGTGCATAGGTGCAAATATCTTTATGCATTTGTGCTTTGGTACGGCAGAAAGGTTTGGTCATTAAAATGAGAGGAATAATTAAAAAGACGATAAATGCAATACTTGCGCTTATTATATTTGCAATGTGCGCTGTTCCTGCTTTTGCCGTGCAGGAGAGAGAACCAAATGACAGCATTGTACAGGCAACCGAGATTTCAGTGAACACAGTTTGTTACGGAACTACACATGAAGACGATATTTACGATTGGTACAAATTTACAATTTCTAAAAACGGATATGTGTGGTTAGACTTTACACATGATTATGGTGCCGATTCCCATGATGTTTGTTTATACTCTTATGATGGAACAGAACAAATAAAACATTTTGAGGTTTTTGTTTCTTCAAGAAGTGAAAAAAAGACATCACCAAAGCAAGGACTTTCAGCGGGCACATATTATGTTATGATAGACCGTTATAGCTCTTCTGTGTCGAACTATTCATTGAAAGTTAATTTTAATGCGTCAGATTATTGGGAAAAGGAATTTAACGATACAATAGTTACAGCAAATACAATTTCAGTCGGAAATGCGTTTTATGGATCAACACATGAGGATGATAAGTATGACTGGTACAGATTTACAATTTCCAAAAACGGATATGTGTGGTTAGACTTTACACATGATTATGGTGCTGATTCTCATGATGTTTGTTTATATTCTTATGATGGAACAGAAAAGACGAAATGTTTTGAGGCTTATGTTTCTTCAAGTAGCGAGAAAAAGTCATCACCGAAGCAAGGTCTTTCGGCAGGTACATATTATGTTATGATAGACCGTTATAGTTCTTCTGCTTCAAACTACTCACTTAAAGTCAATTTTTCCACAAACGCAGGTGGTGGATCTTCGGGAGGCGGCTCTGTTTCCTCGACAAAAGCGACAACTATTAACAGCACCAAAATTCCGAGTACAAAGCCGGGAACCGCGGCTTCAAAACCTGATTACACAATTGTTACGGCAAACGGTAACGAAAAGACCTATCAGAACGGTGATTTTTATTATTACATAGATATTAATTATAATGTGGTAATAAACAACTATTCAGGCAGTGAGACCTATGTTGAAATTCCGTCAGAGATAGACGGCAAATCGGTTGTAGGTATAGCGGACAATGTTTTTGCCGGTACTCCTGTTCAAATAATTTATGTTCCGTCATCGGTCACTCAGTTCGGCAAAAATGCTTTTGGACAGGATGACGGCGAAAGCAGAGAAATAATGTGTGAAGACGGTTCGTATGCACAGTCTTATGCCAACAGCAACGGGATAACAAATGAAACGGTTAAAGATGAAAATGAGGCAAGCAAGAATGCTGCGAGCAAAAGAAAAAAGGCGGAAAAAAAGAGCAACGAGAGCAAAAAGCAGAAGCTTCCGACATCAATAATAATTATCATTTGTGTTGCTTTGGCATCATGTATAGCAATTGTGGTTGTTATAATTGTTATGAATCGTAAAAAAGACGGATTTAAAGCCTAAGACGGCTTTGAATATAATAAATATAAGAAAGGTTTGAAAATTATGTTTTGTTCAAATTGCGGAAAAGAATTAGGCGAAGGTTTACGCTTTTGCACATTTTGCGGTACTCCGGTTTCGGAGCCGGAAGAAAATGCTGAACCCAAAAAGGATCAGCAGAATTCTGTATCTCATCAACAAGGAGACATAGCCGATGTTTTGAAAAAATCAATGGCTTCCGGAGGGCTTTTTAACGCTTTATCAGGTATCGCATTTGGTGTGATTCTTATTTATTGGATAAGTGTATTTTTTGACAAGTTATCTGCTTATAAAGAAGATTATATTGTTCAATTTTGTGAGCTTGAATATGGATATATCTTCTACGTTTTATTCTTTATAATTGCAATTGCTGTTTGTATAAAGGGTTTAGTAAATATTCTTGCAAATAGCAAAGCAACAAAGAGTTTGGTGGAAAATAAATATCTTGCTCCGATATCAAAAACAAAATTCAGCACTATGGCTTGTATGGGTGTGCTTTTGGTTGAAAATGCAATACTTGAAATTATAAGAAAAATTATCGGCGACGAGATAAGTTATATGGACAGCGAAGAGTTTAAAATTGTAATGTTTAAAATTTGCTACTTGTATAAGGATGTTATAAAGACCTCTCTTTGGATTAGTTTGGTAATTCTTATAATAGGAGTCCTTGCGAACAGCATCAATAAATCTAAGCAGGGTGAGTAAAAGGAAAAAGTGTATATACAATTAAGGAGGGTAAAAAATGTCATTTTGTCCCAATTGTGGTGCAAACGTTGGTGATTCTTTGTTTTGTGGGTTTTGCGGTACTAAAATAATAAATAATGAAAAAGTAATTAGCATTACCGACCAAACAGATAAAACCGAGCAAACCGAAGAAATACGCTGCGATGAAGCAGTGCATCAAAATTCGGTTGAATACGGATCGGTAATAGATGAACAAAAATCCAATATTTTTGATCAAGTCGTGGAGGATCAGTTAAAGCCACAATCCGAAAAAAACATACAATCGGAGACGGATATATACTCGATTGAGAAAGAACCGCATCCGTGTGAGCTCGAGGATGGTTACAGCAGTACACTTTCTTCAAAAGAAAAGGTTCAGCATGCAACGGAAGATTTACCCGAGCAGAATAATGGCGTTCATATTAGAAAGCAAAATGATGTTTCTGATATCAAAGAAAAGAGAACACCTAAAACACGTAAGAAAAAGGTGTTGACAATAATTCTTTGTATATTACTATCTGCTATCGTAATTGCTTCTTCCGCAATAGTCGGACTTTATATTAAGCCAAAAACAGATCTTTATATCATCGCTAATGCTATCGCAAAGACTGTATTCCAAAGCGGAAGCTTCAATTTTAATGTTGATGAAGTGGACTATTATTATAATGAAGAAACAGACATGAATTATAACGGTTGTGTAATTTGGAATGACAATGTTAAGAATAGCTATTTGTATATTTATTCCGGAGACGATGATGATTTATACAGCATAATAAAGTTTGAAAACGGTTATTGGAAAGAGTCTTATGATGGGTATGAATTTGACACACTTTGCAGGGGTCTGCCAACTGATCTGGCAACAAATATTCCTGCAGATAAATTCGAATCAACTTCGATAGATGAAGACGGATTTGAAAGTTTTGTGGATTATGCTGTTATTCCGTTTGTAAATGACGAGCTTGCGGGATATTGGAAGTCAAGTCTCGATTCATTATCAGCCAAACAAGCTATAGAAATAATAACCGATATGATTTCGGATGAAAATTTTAATAAAAAGGCTATTGAAATTGATAAAAAAGATGAAGTCAATGACGGAATAGAGTATTCTCTTACTGTAGATATCAATAGTTTAATTAAAGCTTGTTGGAACTATCTTAAAACGAGTGATATATATACCGTTTTGTTAGATAACAGTGAAAATCGCGAAGAATTTGATAGAAAAATGAACGATTATTTTGAAAATGAGTATTTTTCCGAGCTAATATTGAAACTTGATATCACTATTGACAATGATGGCTATATAAATGCTTTAAATATTAGAACCGGTAGTAATTACAATGATGGGTTCAAATATGAAGATACAGGGTACAGAGCTGAACTATATAATTTCGGTATGGCCGAAAAGCAGGGCTGACAAACTACAGTACAACATAAGCCTATGTCTATAACAGCTTGTTTAATTAGACGTTAGTTTCATTCTATGATGTTGTTCATGTATCTTAAAATAAGCAGTTTGTGAATGATAACGGCAATTTAGTTTTTATTGACTAAATTGCCGTTATACTGAAATGAAATAGTATAAGAAAAAATATGATATTGACTCAATATTTACGAGTATTTAATTAAAGGGAAGTTTATGATGATAAAAAAAACAAATACAATTAAAATAATAGTATTATCTTTTGTTGTATTGCTTCTGATTTCAGCTATTGTAACAGTTGTAATTACAGCAAAGAAAAAAGACACGGATATTTCATATATTCAGGGTATAATTGAAGAAGCATGGAATGTAGAATCGAGCAAGAACGAAAAACCGGAATTCTATAAAAAGTTGGAAGAAAAATCTTCATTTAATGTTAAAAAAATTGAAGACGACGGAGATGATCATTATACAGTTACAGTTGAAGTTTCGTCACCCTATATTATAGATAAATTAAAGGAATATGAGAGCAGCATAGACAGAAAAATTTCGGACAATGAAATCGACAAGAAGTTATTAGAACTTGTTAATTCATCGGAAATAAAAACCACAGATATTAAATTAACGGTTGTTAAAGCGGACGGCAAAAGATTTGTCGAATTCAATGATGAATTTGTTGACGCCATGTTTGGATATGCTTATTCGTATTCTATGAACAGAATTGACACTTTAGCGGGAGAGTAATGGGAGGACAACAAATTGAGTATTATGAAAAAGATAATATCAATTATGATAATAATTGTAACGGTTATGTCTACTGTCACCTTTGTTAAAGCAGAGGATAAAGGGAAATTCGTTTCATGTTCGGTTGTTTCATACGATGAGAACGGTGAAGAAGTATTATACGAGGAACCGTTTTATTTTGATGGCAAGTATTTGTATGCGGATACAAAGTTCTTCGAAAGCTATACACTTTATTATTATGACAATGAAAATTCGGCATTTGTAAGAGAGGGGCAAAAATTTAATTTTTCACTTTCAAATCTTAAAATTGATTTTGAAAATAAAAAGGCAACAGCTAAAATGATGAAGTCATCGAAGACATATGATCTCCATAATGTGATTCAATATAATGAATATTATTATTTGCCTGTAGATCAAGTTTGCTCTTTTCTTAAGGCTCGTATAGAAGTCCGAGATAATAAGTTATATATAAAGAACAGCGGAATTTCCATAGCAGATGCAGCCTATATGTTTAATAATTATAAATATATATTTGGCTATACTCATATAGTAGAAGATGTTTTTGCAAACTGCGAAAAAGCATACTATGCATATGCAATTAGTATGCGCTTTGGATCAACGGTTTTTGGTCTTAAACTCCAAAACCTGGATTTTTTTCATAGCAACGGAAAAGTAGAAGTATATAAGAAAATACTTGAAGAAAGTGTTTCGGATATGTCGGAGTATATTGAAACTCAGAAGGATGATAACACCTTTGAAAAAAGGTTATCGGCCGCTTCGGATTTAGTAAATATAACCGACTCTTTTATCTCAAAAGCGAATAAAGCTGTTTCGACGATCAATAATATATGCAAGCTTTTTAAAGATAATATACAAGTTCCGGATACTGATGATCTTGGGATTGATTTTAAACAGTGGGGAGAATTGTTATCGGGATTATCAATAGTTAATAATTATACAAAATATATGTTAAAGATGATAAATATGACGGAAGATCATCAAAAAATGTTGGAAGAGTATAATGATTCTTTAGATACTAAGGTGCTTGATATATATAACCCATTGTTTCAGGCATTTAAAACAACATATTCAAAATTTGGCAAAAGTTTTGGTGAGGGAGTCGCAACAAAAATCGGAGAAGAATTATATAATTCAATCCCCAAAAAATTTGCAAATAAAATTCCCGGGGTGGCTCCATATTTAAAAGTTATAAAGATAGTAAATGTGACATTTAAAGCCATGGGAATTGAGCTTGACGATGATACATCCTACAATGTGCTTCTTGAAGGCGATGTAGAGCGTGTTCTTAATGAAAGATATGAGTCGTTATATGATAATTCAGGTGTATCGGTGCAGCAATCAGAGAGCTTTCGTCGAAGCGCAATTTTTATGCTGCTCTCTGAGAAACACGGATTTGAATCAGGAAATAAACTCTCACAGAAAATAAATAAAGCAGATATCTTTAACGATCAATTGAATAATATTTGTGCGAGATTGAATCTTTTTTACAGAGCAGCGGAGAGTAAAAATTTTGACAGTTTTGCCGCAATGGAAGATAATTACATAGAAAACGGCGATGAGATAAAGAGAATCAATGGTATTTTAAAGGATTACCAAAAGGATAATTTAGACAGAAGGGAAAAATCAATTCAATAGGAAACGGTAATTGGCAAGAGGCGGCAATTGAGTTTATATATAACTTGCCAAAGTATGCGGAAATACATAAAATGGTTAATGATTATCTTGCTTTTGAACTCATTGATATGAATAAAGATCGCATTCCTGAAATAATTTTTTATTCAATTTCCGGTGGAGGCGGAGGGAAAATATGCAATTCATATGCCTACTTTGATGGAAAACAATATGTTGTCAACTATATTGATGGAAAGACTTCGAATATACCAACCAACACAATAATTCCATATAAGGACAATAATACAAATAGAATTGTTTATATTTCAGGAATGTTTGATGAGGACTACTTTGACGAATCATTGAATTCCGGCTCATATGCATCCGGCTATTTTTGGCGAAACAAATGGTCTCAAGATATTTGGGAATTCAAAAACAATAAGTTAACACTTAGCAAATCTTTTAAGGTAAATGAAGTGAAAGATTTTGACAAATTGTATAATCCATCTACACACACTGTTGAAGAACGACAGGAGCATTGGATAATGTAAGAGAGTATAATCAGAAGCTTCATGAAACATATTCCAAAAGTGATGCTCTATATTGCGAATGCTGTATACAGACTAATGGCATAATATGCGACAAATATTCAATGTCTTCCTATCATAAAGTCATGAACAAAGAAAAAGCAACAGGTTTTGTAAATGCATACTTAAATGGAAAGCGTACTTACTCAGATTGATTCGTGAATTGTTTATAGAAGCATGAAGTTTTCAAAGCAGCATAATCATCAATAATTCATATCAGTATTTGTTTCAGTGAAATCATTTATTATTGATAAATGTGTAGACATACGGAAAAAAGTCGTAAAATACTATTTATGAAAATAAATTTGAAATAAAAATAATTGAAAATGGATTTTGAGAGAAAAAATACTAATAACTGCGTCGTGCTGCGGAGGTTCACTGCGGCACGGCGGCGGACTGCAACCACGACGGAAAGATAGATCAAGCCGATGTTGATTTGCTCAATCAGGCAGGATTGCTACTTTCAAGTGTTGATCAGACAAAGCCGACAGAGGAATTGCTCGAAACATCTTCGGAATATAACGAATATCTTAACCTGATTGACCAAAGTGTTGAAGTCAAGAGCAACGAGCCGAAGCAGTAGGGCCCCGAAATTCAAAAGCCGAGCTTGCTTGAATTCTTGCTGACAACAATTTGGAATTATATCAAACTTTTACTTTCGTTAATCAAGTAAATATTTACATAAGACTGTCCTGAAAATGGGCGGTCTTGTAATTTGCTTTTTAACTTGAATCAAAAACAAACAAATCCCCGTTGGGAGAGTAGATAGTCTGCGGTCTCAACGGGGCATTTTTATGTATTTGATTTTATGAAATATATACCAAAAATTTGACGGTTATCGGTTAGTCTTTTAAAGTAAAATATATTTTAAAAAATAATGATGAACAAAACAAAAGTACGAATGCAATAAGAAGGCTGGAAAAGAAGGAAAAGATAACAAAGATAGCAAAGAACAAGGACTTGTACTACAATGCTCTTGCGAATCTCAGACCGATTGGCACGAAGAAACAGAGAATGTCGTAAGAAAATAATTGAGATATTTATGAATTGTAATATCTTACAAATAATCAGCTTAAGTTTTATTTATAACGGAGATTATCAAAAATATTATTACTTTTTTTGTCACAAAATGATAAAACAGTCATATATGTTTAGAAGCGTTAATAAAGAATTATGTTATGACAGGTTACGGCGTACATACTGATTCTTGATTACATTTATCTATGAAAACAAGTTGGATAAATATAAAAAATACAAGAAAGGACGTTGAAGTTTTATGAAATAATTGGTATAAATTGATAACGAAAGCGGTGAGAAGGAATTAAATAGTTAATTTATCAAAAACCATAACGGTAACGCAGTTTGATGAGGTTTCGGAGTTCTTTAATCCGATTAAATCCGACGGAAGCTGCGAAACAAGGCCATCTACGGAATATAACCATCCTCTTGCCCTGTGGGCAATGAATCTGGCATATTCGGCGTATATGCCCTTGACCGGTGATTTTTCAGGTCTTGCACCCGGATTGTTTATGGAAGATAATATAGTTTCGGCTACAGACTTGCTTGATCAGTATGGCATTAAATCCGTTGCCTTTAATACCGATAAAAACGATACGGTTTGTCATATTATCGGACATAAACAAATCTATGCTGATATAAACTATAATACATCTGACAATACAAATGGAGGTAATAATAATGGAACTTTGGGAATTTTTGAAGGAACTGCCAAATGTAGATCCACTGGAGTTATTTATGGCTCTAATCAATCCAGTTTACGGACCGATGTTTCTATGGATAGTACTGGGATGTCTTGTGTCGGATCTTCAGAAGCTTTTTGGAATACGCTGAATTCGGATGACGCAAACAATACGGATTGTATGATTAAAACTAATACAAATACAAATGGAGGTAATGATAATGATAGAAATTTGGGAGTTCTTGAAGGGATTGACAGAAATGAATCCATTGGAGTTTATACTGACAATGATTCATCCCGTCTACGGACCGATGACTTTGTGGGTAATGTTTATTTTGATAGTAGAAAAAATTCAGGAACTTTTCAAAATACGTTGAATTCGGATGGCGCAAACAATACGGATGGCATGATTAAAACTAATACAAATACAAATGGAGGTAATAATAATGGAACTTTGGGAATTCTTGAAGGGACTGGCAAACATGGAACCATTGGATATTTTAGCGATGATTTTCAATCCGGTTTACGGACCGATGTTTCTATGGATAATACTGGGATGTATTGTGGAGGATATTCAGAAACTTTTTGGAATACACTGAATTCGGATGACGCAAACAATACGGATTGCATGCGTACCTTGGTGGTCGTTGACATCAGAGGGTCATCAACAAATAAGGATTGGCTGACAGATATCGGTACTGAAATTGGTCTTTCTGACTTTAGTTTTAAAGCTGGAATGGAAACGGTTTTGAAATCCTTGTACCACGGAACAAGGGAAACCTATGCTCTTTTATATCGATGCGTACATAGTATCATATTGCCGTACACGGCTGTTGAAATTACGACTCCTTTCCAAACGTAACCCGCAACCGTGTACGGCACAACCAATTTTTCACATCAAATATATCTACACAACAAACCTTAAAGTAATAATTATGTTTTTGCCTATATTTTTGCAAGTTTAAGCAGTCTTATTACAAAGACTTTAAGTGAAAGACAAACTATTTCACGATTGAAATTAAGAATTAAACCGACGTGTATGCAACAAATATAAAAGATCGTTTTTGAAAATATATAGAAATTTAATTTTTCAGTTCCTTGCTCAAAATAAATTTATCTCCGAATGAGTAAAAAATACCCTTGATTACTTGCCAAAATCAGATAAAAATGATAATATATCTTGTGAAAAAATCTTGCTTTCTATAATAAAGCTCGCTGCTTACAGAAAGCAGGATTATGCTTCATTTAATTGAAAAAACAAGGACTGATGAAAATGTCGTTATCAGCGGAGCAGATAGCGGAGAAATACTACCCCGATGTTTATAAATTTTGCTGTGCAAGGTGTAGAAATGAGGACGTGGCAAAGGATATAACGCAGGAAACGTTTTTATTTTTTGTAAACAAAATTGATGTATTGTCGGATAATAATATCCGTTCATGGCTTTTGACGGTTGCAAACAATAAGCTTCATGAGTATTTCAGAAAAAGCCAAATTGAAAGCGGCTTTGTTTGTATTGACGATGTTGAGATCTCTGCGTTTGACAGCTATGAGTATGATAAAATTGATGTTGATGAGATTTTTGATGATGTCCAGAAGAAAATATTGAATATTTTAAATGATAAGGAAAAGGAGCTTTTTATAAAACTGTACATTGAAAATAAAAATGTTAATTTAGTTGTCGAAGAATTGAATATTACATACGATAATTTCCGCAAAAGGAAGAGCAGGGTTGAAAGAAAGGTAAAGCGTTCAATCGGACATTTGTATTTCTTCGTAATTGTTTTTGTTTTCAAAATTTTTCATTGATTTTGTCACAAATCGCAAAAACCGACATATATTATTGGGAGGTTGAAGAAATGAAAGATACAATCGGCTCTTTGGAAAGAAAATTAAATAAAATAATAGACGATGAAATCGAAAAGGATGTATCAAATATTGATGATGAGTTGATAATGGCATGTTGCGACGGCTTGCTGAGAATGGGAAACGTTGATCGGTATATAATATCCGAGTCGGAGATGAGAAAATCAATCAACTCATTTTTCGGAAGAAAACCAAAGGTTGTTACAAGACTGTCAAAACAGATAAAAATTCTGCTTATTGCAGCGATAATTATACTTTTGCTTGCGATAGGTTCTCTCGGATATGCTCAGTATAAGAATAACATTTTTACTTTTTCTGATTTTTCAACCGTTTTGTTCAGTCAATCCGATCATAAGAGAGTTAATGATTTGAAGGTTGGCTACATTCCCGAGGGATTTTCGTTAAATTATGAGAGTAACAATAAATTTGAGCGCTCAAAGGAATATGTAAAGGGAAATGATTTCTTTACGGTTTTGAAACAATCCAACGGTAACAGAATTGATATAAACACAGAATACAAGATCTACAAGGTGACTCAAATAGACGGAATAGATTATGTCGAATTTGGCGAGGAAGAGCATGGACAAGGAATTGTGTGGGAAAAAGATGGGTATCAGTATGTTATGACGGGTAATATTGCAATCGACGAATTGTTTAAAATCGCAATTTCGATTGTCTATAATTAACAGTTATTCAAGCGAATATTTGTGCAAATCAGAGAAGTGAAATATTTCTCTGATTTTTTTGTCACAAAACCTAAAAACAGTCATATATATACGAATACCATTTAAGGAGGCTTATTGATGATAAGCAAAATGTTAAAAAGAATTCTTTGCTTGACCATGTGTTTTATAATGTGTGGGTCAATGACGGCAATTGCATTTGACGTGGATTCTGACGGCGCGGGAAACGTGGCGCCAGTTTACACAAATATTGCGTCAAAGAGCTGTTCGCTGGTTATTTCAGGCATAAATTCTACCTCATCGGCATCTCTGCATTCCAGCAAATCAATGTCATTGAAGATAAAGATGGAATTGCAGAAGAAAAAAAGCGGAGTATATCAAACAATCGAAACATGGACGGATTCAAGAACAGGAACGATTCTCACCATGGAAAAAGGCAGACTGATTAACGTTCTTGCCGATTACAGACTAAAGGTTACCTTTACCGCCGGATCGGAAACGGCTGTTTCTTACGCTTATCCGAGTTAACGGGAGAAACTTGATTTGAAAATATTTTCAGCAAATAAATAAAAGGGAAATTTATATATATATGATACCTATGTTCTCCGGATACCGACGTGAGCATAGTGTCATAAACCGTACATGATTGTTATAAATCGACTTTATCCGACCGCGAATTATATCAACCGTGTACGGCTTTTTTATTTTGAGTCTTATTTGAACAGTGCATACGGGATTATATTATAAGGTGTTTTTGCATAATCGGAGCTAATATGTGTCAACGTAATTATCGGTTATTTCCTCAAACAAACTTCTAAGTGAAAAGTTGGTTGTAATATTTGTCAAAAGTTATTGAATTTTATATAAGGCTGTATTATAATATTTCTCTACAAAAATGTAAGGAGATATCATAATTTGGCAAAGAACAAATTTGAAATTGATATGATCAACGGTACGATCATGAACAAAATGATTTCGTTTGCCATTCCGCTCATGCTGTCCGGAATTTTACAGCTGTTGTTCAACGCCGTTGATATTATAGTTGTCGGCCGCTTCAGCGGAAGTCAGTCGCTTGCCGCAGTAGGCTCAACGTCGTCACTCATAAATATGTTGACAAATCTTTTTATCGGAATTTCGCTCGGTGCCAATGTCCTTGCTGCACGCTTCTATGCCGCCGGTAAGCATAAAGAGATGTCGGAGACCGTGCACACTTCAATCTTGACTGCATTTATCAGCGGAGTTTTAATGATTTTTGTCGGCATTTTCTTTTCGCGTCCGGCACTTGAGCTTATGGATACGCCTTCCGATGTTATTGAGCTTGCGACGCTTTATATGCGAATTTATTTTGTCGGCATGCCGTTTTTTATGCTTTATAACTACGGAGCGGCGATACTTCGTGCTGTCGGCGATACCAAAAGGCCGCTTATTTTTCTCATTGTTTCGGGCGTTGTTAATGCCTGTCTTAATCTTTTGCTTGTTATTAAATTTAATATGGACGTTGCGGGAGTTGCGATTGCAACGGTTATTTCGCAGATGATTTCCTGCGTGCTGGTAATTATATGTCTTTACAAAACCGATGCGGTTTATCAGCTTCGTTTTAAAAAGCTGAGAATAAAATGGGTTTACCTCGGTCAGATTTTCAGAATAGGTATCCCTGCCGGAATTCAAAGCACACTTATCAGCTTTTCAAACGTTCTTTTGCAGTCCTCGGTCAATTCCTTCGGCTCAATTGCAATGGCAGGCTACACGGCGGCGAACAACATTCTCAGCTTTCTTTACATGGGCGCAAACTCAATCACACAGGCGTGCATGAGCTTCACCAGTCAGAATTACGGAGCGAGAAAGCCGAAGCGAATGGATAGGGTTCTGCTTGACGGCCTGATACTTCAGGTTGTTATTTGTCTGTCGCTCGGCGTTTTGGCTTATGTTTTCGGTAATCAGGTATCGAGCATTTACACCGACGATGCGAACGTAATAAAATGCTCTGTCGAAATACTGGCGCTGACGACCGTGCCGTATTTTCTCTGCGGATTTATGGATACATTCCCCGGAGTGCTCAGAGGTATGGGACGTTCAACCGTGCCGATGATTCTTTGCCTGCTCGGAACGGTCGGAGTGAGAATAATATGGATATACTGCTTCTTTCCTCATAACAGAACACTTGGTTATTTATTCATTTCTTACCCCGTTTCATGGATAGCAACGATCCTGATGCAGCTTGTTTATTATATTTTTGTCAGAAAAACAGTTTACAAAGAGCTGAAATCAACGGCTGAATACGCTTTACAATAAGTATTTGTAACCGTACAACACAGTGCTGTTTTCCTAAAGAAAAAATAATCATCAAAAGCCCTTGACATTATCGGCATTAGCTGATAAAATATTAAAGCTGTAAAATATTGATTACAGCTATCCTTGCCGCTGAATAGGCGGCCGGAATGACCAAAAGGAGGTGCTTTTAAATGGCAGTAGAGAACTATGAGGCAATGATCGTTTACTCCGTTAAGGAGAGCGAGGATGCAGCTAAGGCTTTGGTTGAAAAGTTCAAGGCTCTTATGGAGAAGCATGGTACTGTTGAAAGCGTAGATGAGTGGGGTAAGCGCAAGCTTGCTTATGCTATCAACTACGAGACAGAAGGCTACTATGCTCTTTACAATTTCTCGGCTGAGCCGGAATTCCCGGCAGAGCTTGACCGTGTCCTTAACATCACGGACGGCGTGCTTCGTTCACTTATAATCAAGAAGTAAGGGGGACGCAACATGATTAACAATGTAGTATTGATGGGTAGACTTGTTGCAACTCCCGAGTTGCGCAATACCCAGACAGGCCTTGCCGTAACGTCTTTTTCGCTTGCTGTTGAGCGTTCATATGCTCGTCAGGGCGAACAGCGTCAGACAGATTTCATCAATTGTGTCGCATGGAGAAATACCGCTGAATTTATCTCAAGATATTTCCAGAAGGGCTCTATGATCGCTGTAACGGGTTCGATTCAGACCCGTAACTATGAGGACAAAAACGGTAATAAGCGCACAGCGGTTGAGGTTCTTGTTGACCAGGCAAGCTTCTGCGGCTCAAAGGCAGAAACAGGCACAGGCAACAACAATTACAACCAGAGCTATTCGGCTCCTGCGCAGCCTGCCGCTCCTTCATTCTCAACCGGTTCCGACGGTGACTTTGAGGAGATTTCAGGAGATGACGATCTGCCGTTCTGAGCAGATGTCACCCGAATTTTATAAGGAGGTATTTTGTAATGGCTTATGATAAGAACAACGGCCGTCCTAACAGAAAAGGCCGCAAGAAGGTTTGTTCCTTCTGTGTTGATAAAGTTGAGAGCATTGATTACAAGGATGTAAACAAGCTCAATAAGTACACTTCCGACAGAGCGAAGATTCTTCCCCGTCGTGTAACAGGTACTTGTGCAAAGCATCAGAGAGAGCTTACAACAGCTATTAAACGTGCCCGTCACGTAGCTCTTATGCCCTACACTTCAGACTGATTTAACAGTTATCGGACTGTCGCTTTTGCGGCAGTCTTTTTTTATTATCAGAATTGTCCGGTCAGACCGGAGTCATTCTGAAATGAGCATTGATAAAATAACGTATAAATGATATAATAGCCCAAATGATAAAAGAGGTGGTATTGTGAAATTCAAAAATGTTCTGCTTGCAAGTGACTTTGACGGGACACTTGCCGACTGCAACGGCAAAATTCCGGAAAGTGTGATTTCGGCGATAAAGTATTTTATGTCCGAGGGAGGCAGATTTACCGTTTGCACGGGCAGGATTTTCCAAGGCTTCCATCTTTACAGCGAGGAGTATATCAACGCTCCCGTGCTTCTCGGCAACGGAGCTATGGCATATGATTATAAAAATAAAGAGATTGTTTTCAATGATGCTATAGGAGATGAGGGAATAGCTTCGTTAGAGAATATTATTTTACATTTTCCTTCCGTGGCGGTCGAAACTTATAGCTTCAACAAGGTTTGCAGCATAAATGCAGGCGAGAACAGCATACATCATTTCACAAGCATGGGAATTGATTTCACAGAGGTTGAATCTCCCGAAAAGGCTCAAATTCCGTGGACCAAGGTCATGATTTACGCTCACGGCTGCTCCTTAGAGGTGCAGAAGCTCCTTGACAGACACGCAGAGGTTAACTATCTGAAAACGACGGGCGAATACATAGAAATCCTCAAAAGGGGCGTTGACAAAGGTACAGGCCTTTTAAAGCTCGGAGAAATGCTTGGCTGTGAACCTTGCGATATTTATGCCGCAGGTGACGGCTATAATGATGTAGATATGCTTAGAGCTGCAGCAAAGGGCTTTGTACCGGAGAACGGTTCACAGGAAGCATTGGCGGTAGCCGATTATGTAACGAGAACGAATAACGACGGCTGTATCGCACATGCAATTGAAATTCTTGATAAGCTTTATTAAAGATTAAGAGACTTTATAGAAATATAAAAAAGCGACATCTTTTAATAATAAGAATAAAGTATAATTACCCCTTCTGCGGCGATAAACCGTGGGAGGGGTAATTTATATTCGGATCATTATTTATCTATCACGGGCGGAATGAAATTCTCAATTGCCTTTCTTAGCTTCGGATGGCGAATTACAAAATGAATGGCAGGTGCCTTGCTTTTTGAAACCATGACCCACTGATCCTCGTGAATTAGAATCTGCAAATTTCTGAAAGCAGGGGTAGAGGCTTTGAGCAGCTTATAGTTTGAATGGCTTGCGGCAAATTCTTCGGTCATAGCAAGGTGAGACATGTATTCCTCATAGCTATAGGTGATGTCCGTTTCGCAGAATATGCCGGAGAGCTCCAGAACCTGCGGATGAGCGGCAAACTCGTCCTTTGTGACAATCGGAATTTCATCCTCAAGAATTTTTGTTTCGAGTATTTTGATCACTCGCAGCTTCTGTGCTTCGGCATATTCAAGTATATCCTTTTGCCGCTCTTCGGAAATTTTATTTCGTTTAAGTATTTGTTTCAGCAGCTCACGGTCGGCGGTGTACAGCGGAAGTGTCGATAATATGCTTCTGCGCTTGCCGGGTTTGTCCGAGTCGGAGAGCAGAAATGCGTTAAGCTCATTTTCTTTATCGCTTCGGTATATTTCCATGAGCGGATAAGCGTTTGCGACAAGCTCCCGTGCACGCTTTTCATAGTATGCGATTTCTTTTCTTGATTTTGTCAGATAATATTTTCCGTCACTGTGGTATCCTGCAATAGCTTCGCCCGTGAGTGCGGCAGAGCCTGATACTTTAAGAAAATGGTGGAAAACACCGTTCTGTATGCCCTTTAAATAATAGGGTGAGATCTGACCGGTCATATACATCGGAATCCAGCTTTCCAAGCCGAGCATCATCTCATCAAAAGAGCGGTCTATGTTGTGAATTTGATTGAGGTGAAGACCCTTTTTCAGCATCATTGCCATGCCGAACATCCATTTCTTAGAGAAATCCGCGTCCTTTGCCATTTCTTTTAAGGGCATATCGCTGTACATTGTTACCGGCGACATTGATTTTGAGAGAACTGTCGCTTTAAGAAAATCAAGCTCACTTTCTTTCATTTCTTCTATGCCGAAGTATGTTCTTGATGACGGGAGCTGAAACGGAACCGTCGGCACCTTCAGCTCGTCAAACTTGATGACCTTGATGTATTCGTTAAGGTTAAATTCATCGAGCCTGTTCAAAAAGACTCCGATGGTGTCGGGTTTCTGCTGCTTTTCTTTGACAAGCCATTTCTTTACCGTTGTATATACCGCAGACTGGTCGGTTATTTCATTTGTACTGCAGCCGAGCAGCTCTGCAAGGACAGTCAGCTCGGAAGGCGATTTCATTTCTTCGGCAATAAAGGAAGCCACGGCAGATGAAAAGCCTTCAAAATCGGCCGGGTTTCTTGTTCCGTTTCTGATGCGGAAAACGGTCGAAACATCATAGTTTATGTATCTGCACATACGGTTTATGTTAATACTAAGCGCAGAAATAAGAGTATTGAAGTTTTTGCGGAGAAGCTCTTTGTCGGTCGAATCAAAGTCGGAGCATGAGCAGAATTCCTCCTTGATTTTCTCATATGTAAGATTAGGGGCTTTGCTTTCGGCGATTTGGGCTATTCCGGTGCAAAGTCCGTCAAAGCCTTTGGTTCCAAGCTCGGGAACACGCTCTCCGCTTCTGTAACGGCTGAGCGTTGCTTCGGAAATTCCCGAAAGGGTACAAAGCTCCTTAGCCGTGCAGGATATCGAGGCAATATATTCGTTTAGTTTTTCACAGAATTTCATTTGAAATACCTCATAAAAGATGATTTATCGACATTATACAACATTTTATTCGGAATTAAAAGCCTTGTTAACCGGATAATTTCAGAATTGGCATTTGACTATTCGGAAATGCGGTTTAATTATAACCCGTGAACATGCTATAATCATCGCAAGGGTATAGCAGAAGAGTTATGATTTTAAAATAATTTTAAAAACGGAGGTTTTGTAAATGTCGGAATCAAGAGTATTTATGCTGAACGGCACGGAGGTGCAGGCTGTTGTTGACAGACTTGAGACCTTTTTGCATACCGAAAAGGGAATGGAGGTTCAAAGCTCACAGACGGCAGACGGATACGTGATGCAGGCAAGTCAGCCGAAGGACGGCTGGAAAACCCTGACGGGAATGAGACTCGCCGTTACAATCCAGTTGACGGTTTTTGACAGTCAGTTGAATGTAACCGTCGGCGAAGGACAGTGGGCGGATAAGATCGGAGCGGGTGCTTTGGGCTTGTTCATCGCATGGCCCTTGGCAATTACCGCCGGAATGGGTGCATTTAAGCAGAAAAAACTTCCCGATGAGATTTTCAGAACGGTTGAAAACTGCATTATTTCAGGCGGACGTTCTGCCGTTTACGGCGGAGCGGAACATTCGGCACACACTACAGCCGAAACAATGGCGTGCCCGAAATGCGGCGCACAACTGCCTGTCGGTTCAAAGTTCTGCAACCAATGCGGAGAGAAGCTCGGCAATGTATGCCCGAGCTGCGGTGCCGAAGTCGTTCAAGGGAGTATGTTCTGCTCAAACTGCGGACAAAAGCTACAATAAAATAAAAATGTTTATATGCGAACGGGTTGACATGTTTTGTCAGCCCGTTTGCAATTATATAAATGCCCGTGTCTCAACAAACCATTTACCGTCATCAACAAAAAAGTCACGGGTCTGACCCTGAATAATCAGGGTATATTTTGTAGCTCTGCCGCCCGAACGGACAGGGGAATTGTTCTTGATGTTTATAATCTGCTCAACAGTGAATTTTCTGCCGTCCTTCCAGAGTATGCTCAGCGGCACGACCTGCCCTTCGGGAAGCACTTCTATATACATTGTCACATATTCTCGGTTGTATTTGACATACATAATCTGACCTCCCGATTTATTATCCGAACAAATGTTCACGTATATTATAACTCATTTTCGAGACATGTCAAGAGGGGATTTTTGCATGGAAGCCGGCAGGAGCGGATTTTGCCTCAAATGCAGGGGAGCGCGACAAAGAGGAGTCTGTATCATTTAAAATGATGTTATTTTTACTCAATCAATCCGTGATATCTCAGCGTGTAATCAATCCTTTCCTTTGCTGAGTCGCTCGGACGGGTGAGAGGAAGGCGGCAAACTCCGCTGTCTGTGCCCATTTGTGCCATTGCATATTTGACCGGCATCGGGTTTACGTCGCAGAAAAGCACGTTACACAAGCCGAGATACCGAAGCTGGAGAGCGGTTGCATAATCTGCATCTCCGTCGAGTGCCGCCGACACTATATCATGGGACGCCTGCGGCATTATGTTAGAGAGAACGGAAATTGTTCCTTTTCCTCCGAGCAGGGTAAAGGCAGCGCTCTGGTCGTCGTTGCCGCAGTATATATCCAATTCGTCACCGCAAAGCATAAGTGTTTTCATCAGTGCGGAAAGGTCTCCGTTAGCTTCTTTTGTTGCCACAACATTTTCAATTTGGCTGAGCCGTTTGTAGGTTTCGGGTTTTATGTTCACTCCCGTTCGTGACGGTACATTATAAACGATTATCGGCTTTGTTACTCTGTCGCTTATGCGTGAATAGTGCTCTACCAATCCCTCCTGCGAGCACTTGTTATAGTAAGGCGTAACTATCAGCAGTGCATCAACGCCGAGCGATTCCGCCGATTGACTTTTCTTTATAACGTCCTGTGTGTTGTTGCCGCCCGTGCCTGCGATAACGGGAACCTTGCCGTTTACCTGCTTGACCGCTGTTTTGATTACCTGACGTCGTTCCCTTGAGTCAAGGGTGGCGCTTTCACCCGTTGTACCGCAGACGACGATTGCGTCCGTGCCGTTTTCAATTTGAAAATCAATTTGTTTTTTTAGAGCCTTGTAATCAACCTTCCTGTTTCCGTCGAACGGCGTGACTATGGCACATGCCGCACCCGTAAAAACTGTTTGTTTCATTAAAACGCTCCTTATATAAAAATAAAGACAGGAAAATGAATTCCTGTCTTTTTAACGATATGATGTGTTTATCAGTCCATATATCCCTTTGCACAGAGAAGCTCTGCAAGGAGAACTGCGCCGCCGGCGGCACCGCGGAGGGTGTTGTGTGAAAGGCACACGAACTTATAGTCGTACTGAGTGTCCTCACGGAGTCTGCCGATGCTGACTGCCATGCCGCCCTCGAGGTCACGCTGAAACTTTGTCTGCGGCATATTGTCCTCTGTGAAATAGTGGAGGAACTGCTTCGGTGCGCTGGGAAGTGCAAGCCTCTGCGGCTCGCCCGAGAAGTTTGCCCACACCTTGAGAATTTCTTCCTTTAACGGAGCCTTGTCTGCGAATCTCATGAATACTGCACCCATATGGCCGTTTGAAACAGGAACACGGATACACTGAGCTGTGAAGTGCGGCTCTGCTGCGTTGACGATTTTGCCGTCCTCTACCTTACCCCAGATTTTAAGCGGCTCCTGCTCGCTCTTTTCTTCCTCACCGCCGATGAACGGGATAACGTTATCTACCATCTCGGGCCATCTCTCAAAGGTCTTGCCGGCACCGGAAATTGCCTGATATGTGCAAACGAGAACATCCTCAACCTTGTAGCCGGCCTTGTCAAGCGGATAAATCGCCGGAACATAGCTCTGAAGCGAGCAGTTTGACTTAACGGCGATGAAGCCTCTCTTTGTGCCGAGACGCTTTCTCTGATCCGCAATAACCTCTATGTGATCGGCATTGAGCTCGGGAACAACCATCGGAACATCGGGAGTAAATCTGTGAGCGCTGTTGTTTGAAACAACGGGGCACTCTGCCTTTGCGTATCTCTCCTCAAGAGCCTTGATCTCGTCCTTTTTCATGTCAACTGCGCAGAAAACGAAATCAACGAGCGAAGCGATTTTCTCAACATCAGCCGTTGCGTCGTAAACGACAAGGTCAGCCATGCTTTCAGGCAACGGAGTGTCCATGCACCAGCGGCTGCCGAGAGCCTCTTTGTATGTTTTGCCCGCCGAACGGGGACTTGCAGCAACAAGAACAACCTCGAACCAAGGGTGATTTTCAAGCAGGGTCGCAAATCTCTGTCCAACCATGCCGGTAGCTCCGATAATACCTACCTTGTACTTTTTCATTACAAATTCACCTCTTAAATAAATTTTTAAAAATGTGTTGCCATTCGACCGATTATGCAATATAATAATTAGTTGTCAACACTTTGTAACCGCCGGTTTGATCTGCGGTTACCGTTAGAAGTGATGATACCATTTTTTATTATTCAAGTCAAGAGCCAAATGGCCGAAACAGAGGTTTTACGATGAAAAAAAGTGATTTTTATTACGATCTTCCCGAGGAGCTGATAGCTCAGCACCCGATTGAGCCGAGAGACAGCTCAAGGCTTATGCATCTCGATAAAAAAACGGGCGAGGTCGAGCATCTTCATTTTTACGATATAGTCGATCTTCTTCATGAGGGCGACTGCCTTATACTCAATGATACGAGGGTTCTCCCTGCACGTCTTTACGGCGTTAAGGATGAGACGGGTGCCGTTGTTGAATTTCTCCTGCTCAATCAGCATGACGCTCACACATGGGAGGTCATGGCAGGACCCGGCAAGAAGGCGAAAGAGGGAGCAAAATTCACTTTCGGAGAGGGCATACTCAAAGCCGAGATAAAGGAAGTGCTTGAAAACGGAAACAGAATTGCCGAGTTCTCGTATGAGGGCAATTTCTATAACGTCCTCGACAAAATCGGTGAAATGCCGCTTCCGCATTATATAAAAGAAAAGCTTGAAAACAAGGAACGATATCAGACGGTCTATTCAAAGGAGCTTGGCTCGGCAGCCGCACCGACGGCGGGCTTGCATTTCACACCCGAGCTTTTGCGGAAAATCAAGGATAAGGGTGTAAAAATAGGCTTTGTAACGCTCCATGTCGGCATTGGCACTTTCCGTCCCGTTAAGACGGAGAACATCGAGGAGCACAAAATGCACTCCGAGCACTATATGATTCCTGCCGAAACGGCGGATATTATAAACGAGACGAAGAAGAACGGAGGCAGGGTCATCGCAGTCGGCACGACCTGCTGCCGCACGCTTGAATCCGTATGTCAGGCGAAGGGCAAGGTTTGCGAATATGACGATTGGACAAGCATTTTTATTTACCCCGGCTATGAATTTAAGTGCATTGACGGTCTTATCACGAACTTTCACCTGCCCGAAAGCACGCTAATCATGCTCGTCAGTGCATTTTGCGGCTATGAACACACGATGAACGCATATAAAATTGCCGTTGAAGAAAAATACAGATTTTTCTCGTTCGGCGATGCAATGGCTATTCTTTAAGGAGACGGAAAATGGCAGAATTCAAAATTATAAAGCAGTGCGGAGCGGCGCGTCTCGGTGAATTCAAAACGGTTCACGGAACGGTCAAAACGCCTGCCTTTCAGAATGTCGCAACCTGCGGAGCGATAAAGGGTGCGCTTGACGCATATGATCTCAAGGACATTCATGCCCAGGTTCAGCTTTGCAACACCTATCATCTTCATGTTCGCCCGGGTGATGAGCTTATTAAGGAGCTTGGCGGACTCCACCGGTTCACGGGCTGGGACGGTCCTATCCTGACCGACAGCGGCGGATTTCAGGTTTTCTCGCTTGCAAAGCTCCGTCAGATCAAGGAGGAGGGCGTAACCTTTGCCTCCCACATCGACGGCAGACGTATTTTTATGGGACCCGAAGAAAGCATGAGGATTCAGTCGAATCTCGCTTCAACAATTGCAATGGCTTTTGACGAGTGCGTTGAAAATCCCTCGACCTACGAATATGCCAAAAAGTCCTGCGAAAGGACTACAAGATGGCTTGTAAGATGCAAGGAGGAGATGGAAAGACTTAATTCCCTGCACGACACTATAAATAAAAATCAGCTTCTTTTCGGCATCAATCAGGGCTGCGTTTACGACGAGCTGAGAATCGAGCATATGCAGAGAATTGCCGAGCTTGATCTTGACGGCTATGCAATCGGCGGACTTGCCGTCGGCGAGCCGAAGGAGGATATGTACAGGATCATTTCCGCCGTTGAGCCGTATGCGCCGAAAAACAAGATCCGTTATCTTATGGGTGTAGGCACTCCCGGCAACATCATTGAGGCTGTCAGCAGGGGAGTTGACCTTTTCGACTGCGTTATGCCGTCGAGAAACGCGCGCCACGGACATCTTTTCACAATGAACGGAATAATCAATATCAACAATGCCAAGTATATGAAGGACGATACACCGATTGACCCCGAGTGTGACTGTCCGACCTGCCGCAGACATTCCAAGGCTTATATCAGACATCTTTTCAAGGCTAAGGAAATGCTTGCGATGCGCCTTTGCGTTACTCACAATCTTTATTTCTATAATACGCTGACGGAGAAAATCCGTGACGCTTTGGAGAACGGAACCTTTGAGGAATTTAAAGAAAAATACGTTGATTTGCTTGATAAGAGAATTTAATTTTTAAAATTAACAGAATATACACAAATAACGCTTGCAAAAACTTACATTCTAATGTATAATACAAGCGTTATGTATAGATTAGGAGGATAACCAATGAACTATTTAACTTTATTAGCAGCTCAGGCAACAGGAAAAGGCAGCAGCTGGACAATGATTCTCATGATGGTAGCTGTTTTCGCCGTTATGTATTTTCTTATGATCAGACCTCAGAAGAAAAAGCAGAAGGAAGAGCAGGCGATGCGTGACAACCTTCAGATCGGCGACGAGATTACTACGATCGGCGGTATCGTAGGCAAGATCGTTACGGTTAAGGACGATTCTCTCATCATTGAGACAGGCGCAGACAGAAACCGTATGAAGATCACACGCTGGGCTATCAGCCAGAACAACACGGCTAACGAGAAGCTTGCAGCAGAGCGTGCAGCAGCCAAGGAGGCAGCCGAGAAGGAAAAGGCAGCCCGTATGGAAGCTAAGGGCAAGACCCCGAAGAAAAAGAATAAAGAAGAGAAATTCTAATCGAATTTAAGTTTTAACTCAAAAATCCCGACTCTAAGGAGCTGGGATTTTTTTGATGGTATGAAGATATTTAAAAATTCAGAGGAGCAATGCTTCTGTCAAGGATTCCGTTCATCTGGGCGATTGCGACGCCGTAATTGACTATCTTGACGCCCTCTTGAACGGCATGAGCGATTCTGTATTTCATCTCCGTTTCGTTGAGCATACAGCCGCCGCAGTGAACGACGAGGGCATATTTGCTCAGATCGTCGGGAAATTCGGTGCCGGAGGTGAATTCGAAATTGAGCTTTTTGCCGGAGTATTTCCTAATCCAGTTCGGAAGCTTGACCGTGCCGATATCGTTGCACTGCCTGTGGTGCGTACATCCTTCGGAAATCAGAACCGTGTCGCCGTTCTCCAGCTTCTTGAGCTGTCTTGCACCGTCAATGAGCTGCTTCAAATCGCCTTTATAGCGTGCGAAAAGAATCGAGAATGAGGTAAGTCCGATATCCTCCGGAACGATTGCGGAAACCTGTTCAAAAGCCTGCGAATCTGTGATAACGAGCTTCGGCCTTTTGACGAGATTTTTAATAGTAGCGTCAAGCTCCGTCACCTGACAGCAGACTGCCGTACAATTGTTGTCAAGAAGCTCTCTGAGCACCTGCTGCTGAGGAAGAATGACTCTGCCCTTGGGCGCGGACTCGTCAATCGGGATAACGAGAATGACCGTGTCGCCCTTTTCGAGAACGTCGGCAACAATGTCCTTGCCGACCTGCTTCATCTTGCAGAATGAAGCGATTTTCTCTTTTAATTCATAAACGTTTTTGTCGTTCTTTGCGCTGACATAAATCTCATTTTTTGCCGCATTCGGCACATTTTCAAGTAAATCCGATTTATTGTAAGCGATAACAAACGGAATTTTCTTGTCCTTGAAGAAGTCTATCATCATGTTGTCGAATTTGCCGAGACCTTTAGTTGAATCGACAACCAAAACGGCAATATCTGTCTTTGTAAGCACCTGCCTTGCCTTTTGAACTCGCTTTTCGCCCAGTTCACCCTCATCGTCGATGCCCGGTGTGTCGATTATCACAACGGGTCCGAGCGGAAGAATTTCCATCGCCTTGCGAACGGGGTCGGTCGTTGTGCCCTTTACATCGGAAACGACGGCAAGCTCCTGCCCTGTAACCGCATTGACAAGGCTTGATTTACCTGCGTTTCTCATGCCGAAGAAGCTGATGTGCACCCTCTCCGCCGAAACAGTGTCATTAAGTCCCATAATATATCACCTCATAGAAAGCTGCCGCATATGGTCTCTGCTTTTTTACATGGTCATTATTAGCTTACTAAGGTTTCTAAAGAAACTAACCAAGGCTTCCCCTTGAGGGGAAGCTGGCGCGCAAGCGACTGATGAGGTGAAAAAATAAAGTCTTATGTTATTAAATTTAGATAGATAAAACTTTGCCACCTCATCCGAGCGGCGCAATTCTCCGCCCACCTTCCCCTCAAGGGGAAGGCTGTTAAATGACATTTACAATTGAGGTTTTTTCCTTTACCTCAATAAAAAGCTATTTGCCTTATGCGACAGCTAAAATTATTTTTTAAACCTTAGCGTCAGATAAAGCTTTCGTTCAGGTCGTTTTTTATTCATATTTGAGCATAAACGAGCCGATTTCTCGGGTATCCTTTTCAATCTCGCCGTTTTCGCCCATTTTGTTGTAAATTATTATTTTGTAGCCCAAGCCGTAATATTCCTTGGTTCCGCCGTCCTTGAGGGTGAAAACCCTAACGGCAAAAAGCGGTTCTTCGTTGCTACCGATCCGCTTCTTATCAACGGAATAAAATATTCCGCCCAAAATGCAAATCGCAACGATAACCGACAAAATTACGGAAATAATCTTTTTTGAAGTTTTCATTTTATCCACTTCCTTTTGTCCATTTCAGCAATTGCCGACTTTGCGGTAATGTTTCCGCACATATAGGTCTATGTCTATCTGTAGCCGTCGCCTCTTAAAATTCAAAATCAACGACCGCTCTGTCGGTGATTACAGAATGAACAAATTCCTTGACCTTGAGATGGTCGGGATGTACCTGATAGCCGTCAAGAGCAGCTTTGTCCTTGAAGATCGAATAAAGAGCAAGATCATAACCCTTTTCGTTGAAATTGAAACCGACTTCGGCACTGATAAGCCCGTCAACCTTGCCTACAAGCGCAGTCAGACGTTTCTTCATCTCTTCCATGTTGTGCTTCTTCTGATCGTCATTTTTGACATTCCAAAAAACAATGTGCTTAACCATAGGTAAAACCTCCCGTTAATTTTATTTTAATTATATCAAACATTTAAAAATAGTCAACAATCTACCGTGTTATTTTTGAATAAAGGCGAGTCTTTGTGTTAAAAATTATAAAAGAGTAATCAATGATTACCAAAGAAAAAGGAGGAAAATACGATGAAGAAAATCATTGCCTGTTTAACTGCCGCCGTGCTTCTGTTTACCGTTTCGGCGTGCGGCAAAAAGAATGAAACGGACATGAACAGCGCAAAGGCGGACAACACGGTTTATTTTCTCAATTTCAAGCCGGAAATTGCGGATATCTACAAGGAAATAGCTCAAAAATATGAGGCTGAAAAGGGCGTCAAGGTCAAGGTCGTCACCGCCGCCAGCAACACCTATGAGACAACGCTTAAATCGGAGATTGCAAAGTCGGACGCTCCGACGATTTTCCAGATAAACGGCCCGGTCGGATATCAGTCCTGGGCAAAATACTGTAAGGATTTGAGTGACACAAAGCTATATGACTATCTCTCGGATAAAGACCTTGCCATCAAAAACAGCGGCGGAGTTTTCGGAATCCCTTATGTTGTCGAGGGATACGGAATCATCTACAACAACGCTATCATGGAAAAATACTTTGCTCTTAAAGATAAAGCCGTGAGCATTTCAAAGGCGGAGGAAATCACAAGCTTTAAGCTTCTCAAAGAGGTTGTCGAGGATATGACAAAGCATAAGCAGGAGCTTGGCATCGACGGCGTTTTTGCTTCAACCTCGATGTCGGGCGGAGAGCAATGGCGCTGGACTACTCATCTTTTGAATATGCCGATTTATTATGAAATGAAAGACATAAGTGACGAATCGACAATATCGACAGCTTATAATGCAAAAACGATTGATTTTAAATATGCGGATAATTTCAGGAACGTTTTTGACCTTTATATTAACAATTCCACAACAGAGAAGGGACTTCTTTCGGGCAAATCGGTTGAAAATTCAATGTCCGAATTTGCGCTCGGCAAGGCGGCAATGGTTCAGAACGGCAACTGGGCGTGGGAGCAGATTTCAAATGTCAAAGGAAATACGGTCAAGGCGGACGATATTAAGTATCTTCCGATTTATATCGGAATCGACGGCGAAGAAAAACAGGGGCTTTGTATCGGTACGGAAAATTATCTTGCAATTAACAAGAATGTATCAGAACAAAAGCAAAAGGCTTCCGTTGAATTTCTTGAGTGGCTGTTTTCAAGTGAAACCGGCAAGGATTATGCGGTAAACAAACTTGATTTTATTTCTCCGTTCAACACCTTTAAGGAAAACGAAAGACCAGACGATCCGCTTGCAAGAGAGGTTATCAAGTGGATGGAAAAAGACAAAACAACGGTGGAATGGGTTTTCAACTCTTTCCCGAGCCAGGAGTTTAAAGACGATTTCGGAAATGCGTTGCTTGAATATGTGCAGGGCACCAAAAGCTTCGATGATGTAAAAAAAGTCACAGTCGACGGCTGGAAATCGGCAAAATCATAAATGAGGGGAGGATAATATGGCACTGAAAAAATGGTTCCCGGTATTCGTTTTACCGACTCTTGCGGCATTCACAATTGTTTTTGCCGTGCCGTTTATCCTCGGTCTCGGCCTTTCGTTTACGGAATTCACGACCGTACTTGATGCAAAATGGGTTGCTTTTGCGAACTACGTCAAGGCTTTTTCAAATAGTGATTTTCTCAATGCTCTATGGTTCACCGTCAAGTTTACGGTCGTGTCGGTCATCACGATAAATCTAATTTCATTCGGGCTTGCGACGCTTTTGACAAAGGGCTTCAAGGGCACGAACATTTTCAGAACGGTCTTTTTTATGCCGAATCTTATCGGCGGAATCGTGCTCGGATATATATGGCAGATGATAATAAACGGAGTTCTTCAAAATTTCGGGGTAACAATAACTTATGATGCAAAATACGGCTTTTGGGGACTCGTTTTTATGATGAACTGGCAGCTTATCGGCTACATGATGATAATTTATATCGCCGGAATTCAAAATATTCCCTCGGATTTGCAGGACGCATCAAAGGTTGACGGCGCCAACAGAATTCAGACGCTCAGACATGTTACCTTGCCGCTTGTCATGCCGTCAATTACGATTTGCCTCTTTCTGACGATTACGAATTCCTTCAAGCTGTTCGATCAGAATTTAGCACTCACGGCGGGTGCGCCCTCAAAGCAAACGGCGATGCTCGCCTTGGATATCTACAACACCTTCTACGGAAAAATCGGACGGGAAGGCATCGGTCAGGCTAAGGCGGTTATATTTTTCATCATCGTTGCGGCAATTTCGTTTGCACAGCTTATTTACACAAGGAACAAAGAGGTGGAGCAATGAACGGGATAACGGCAAAAAAAGTAGGCAGAGTTCTGCTGTATATATTCCTTATCGCAACAAGTGCGGCGTTCCTTGCACCGATAATAATCGTTCTTTATAATTCGTTCAAAGGCAAGTTTTTTATCAGCGACGACCCGTTTGCGCTTCCAAATGCCGAGACCTTTTCGGGGATTGAAAACTACATCGGAGGAATAGAGAAAACGGGCTTTCTTGCCGCCTTCGGCTGGTCGCTTTTCATAACGGTGTTCTCCGTTGCGGCAATCGTTCTTTTTACGTCCATGACGGCATGGTACATTGTCAGAGTAAAGAATAAATTTACAAAGGCGCTTTATTATATCTTTGTTTTTTCAATGATAGTTCCGTTTCAGATGGTAATGTTCACCATGACGAAAACAGTTGCCGACCTCGGGCTTGATAAGCCGTGGGGACTCATAATCGTCTACCTCGGCTTCGGTGCGGGACTGGCGGTTTTCATGTTCTGCGGCTTTGTGAAATCCGTTCCGCTTGAGATTGAAGAAGCGGCAATGATAGACGGGTGCAGTCCGCTGCAAACGTTTTTTTACGTCGTGTTTCCGATAATGAAGCCGACGGCGATAACAGTCGCAATTCTTGACGCAATGTGGATCTGGAACGACTATCTGCTCCCGTATCTTCTCATCGGCAGCGAATACAAAACCATTCCCATCGCCGTTCAGTATCTCAGAGGCGGCTACGGTTCAATTGATATGGGTGCAATGATGGCAATGCTTGTGCTTTCGATTATACCTATCGTCGTTTTCTATCTCTTGTGTCAGAAATATATTATCAAGGGCATCGTTGCAGGAGCCGTGAAAGGATAAATTATGTCAAGTATCAGTTTGAAAAATGTATATAAAATATTCGATGACGGCACAACGGCAGTCAATGATTTTTCCCTTGAAATCGCCGACAAGGAGTTCATTATTCTTGTAGGTCCGTCGGGCTGCGGCAAGTCAACAACGCTGAGAATGATAGCCGGACTGGAGGGCATAACAAAGGGTGAACTGAAAATCGGCGACCGTGTAGTGAATGATGTTGCGCCCAAGGACAGGGATATAGCAATGGTATTCCAAAGCTACGCTCTTTATCCACACATGACGGTTTATAAAAACATGGCATTCGGCCTTGAATTGAGAAAAATTCCTAAGGACGAAATTGATCGCCGAGTTCGTGAGGCGGCAAAGGTTCTCGACATTGAGCATCTTTTAAAAAGGAAGCCGAGAGCACTTTCGGGAGGCCAGCGTCAGCGCGTTGCGCTCGGCAGAGCAATGGTGCGCTCTCCGTCTGTATTTTTGCTCGATGAGCCGCTCTCTAACCTTGACGCAAAGCTGCGAACGAATATGAGAACAGAGATAAAAAAGCTTCACCGGCGCTTGGGCACTACGTTCATTTATGTTACCCATGACCAGACCGAGGCAATGACAATGGGCGATAGAATCGTAGTAATGAAGGACGGAGTAATTCAGCAGGTCGATTCGCCGCAAAATCTATATAAGCATCCGCAGAATATGTTTGTCGCAGGCTTTATCGGATCGCCGCAGATGAATTTCCTTGACGCAACCGTATTAAAGCGTGACGGAAAGCTTGTTCTTTCGCTCGCAGACAACGAGCTTGACATTACAGACCCATTCGAAAGCCGAAAGGAGATAACGGGGTATCTCGATAAACCCGTCAAGTTAGGAATCCGTCCCGAGGATGTCACGGTTGACAGCAAATTTATCAAAAATAATCCGGATAAAGTGTTGACGGCAAAGCTGGAGGTAAGCGAGCTTATGGGAAGCGAAAGCTATCTCTATCTTGATTATTCGGGTCAAAAGCTGACGGCAAGAGTAGATGCTGACTCAACAACAAACGAAACCGTCGAGCTCGGAATACTTACCGACAGACTTCATCTTTTCGATCCGAATTCAACGGTAAATATCATAAAATAATTTCGGGTGTCCGGTTTAGGGCACCCTTTTATAATAGCTTTGAGTTAATGCGGGCATCATGCACTGCGATAAATTTTATGTAAGGAACATAAAATCGAATCGTTTTTTACGGTGTGCATCGTGTCTGAAAAGACAATAAAAAATAATCGAAAAAAACCGGCAATTTAATTATAATAAAAATACTTTTATTTTCGTCAATAATGTGTTATACTAAATACTGAATTTTTATATTGAAAAGGGTAGTGAACTTATGACAACGCAAAATATTGCGGACGGTGTCCGCTTTTGCTCGGTCAAAACCGATAAATTCAAGACCTGCCGTGTGAACATCAGCTTGGCGATGCCGCTTGACAAGAGCGCTTCGGCAAGGGCGATTTTGCCGTTCATGTTTTCACGCAGATGTGCAAAATATCCTGATTTTACTTCTCTCAACCGTGTGCTTGACGGGCTTTACGGGGCTTCTGTTTCGGCAGGCATTCTCAAAAGGGGAGAGGCTCAAATTCTTTCCTTCAGTATGACTGCCATTGACGACCGCTTTGCTCTCGACGGCGATAAGGTTGCTTTTGAGTGTGCTCAGCTTCTTGCCGAAATGATTTTTGATCCTCTAACCGAGGGCAAAAGCTTTCCTGAGGATATAATCGAGCAGGAGAAGCGTCTGCTTGTTGAGACAATCGAGAACGAGCAGAATGACAAGCGCCGCTATGCCATGCTCAGATGCGAACAGCTCATGTTTGCCGATGAAGCCTACGGAATCAACCGTCTCGGCTCGGTAGACGAGGTTAAAGCACTCACACCGGCTGATGTTTATTCCGCATGGCGTGACGTGCTCGAAAAAGCAACCGTTCAGATAACTATGGTTTCGAGCATGGATCCTCAGCCCGTGGCTGAACTTATTAAGGATAAATTTTCTGAAATTGAAAGAAATCCCGTTGAGATAAAAACTCAATTTGTTTCGGGACTTCCGAAGCCCGAATACGTTTGCGAGACAATGCCCCTCAAGCAGGGCAAGCTTGTTATGGGCTTCAGAACCGGAATGAGAAGCGAGGACGACATGATGCCGGCGATGAGGGTTGCCGTTGATATCTTCGGCGGCGGAACCTATTCAAAGCTTTTCTCAGTGGTTCGGGAAAAGATGAGCCTTTGCTATTATTGCTCGGCGGCGCTCTTTAATTCAAAGGGAATCGTAATGGTTCAAAGCGGAATTGAGGACGCAAACGAGGAAAAGGCAAAGAATGAGATAATCAATCAGCTCAGACTGACCGCAGAGGGCGAATTTTCCGACGAGGATTACTCTTCTTCAATCAAGAGCCTTACGGATACTATTCTCGGCAATTCCGACACACCGGAGGAGATAACGGCGTGGTACGCATCACAGATACTCCGCGGGGAGCTGAAAACTCCCGAGGCTTATGCCGAGGAGATCAGAAATGTTAACAGGTCTGAGGTCGTCGGAGCGGCAAAGACAATAATGCTTGACACAATATTTATGCTTAAATCAAGCGGGGAGGCGGCAGAATGATGAATATTAAAGAAGTTAGGAACGAGCTCCTCAATGAAAAATACTACGATATAGACCATCCGTCGGGCTTGAAAATTCTTGTCATGCCCAAGGAGAATTATTCAAGCACATATGCGATTTTTGCAACGAAGTACGGTTCGATTGACACGATGATTCAGATGAGCGACGGATCATTTAAGGAAATTCCCGAGGGAACGGCTCATTTCCTTGAACACAAGCTTTTTGAAAGCGAGGATCTTGACGCATTTGAGCGCTTTGCCAAAACGGGCGCTTCGGCGAACGCATATACAAGCTTTGAAAGAACGGGATATCTTTTTTCCTGCTCGGCGAATTTCAAAAAGAATCTTGAAATTCTTCTCGATTTTGTCCAAAATCCGTATTTTACACAGGCTACTGTTGAAAAGGAGCAGGGAATTATCGGTCAGGAGATCGACATGTACAAGGACGCTCCCGACTGGGAGGTCATGTTCAACTGTCTTAGAACGATGTATCACAATCTGCCCGTAAGAATTGATATTGCGGGCACGCAGGAATCGATTGCTCAGATCACGGCGAAAACGCTTTACGGCTGCTATGACAACTTCTACAATCTTCATAACATGGTTCTTGCCGTTGCAGGCAATGCCGATGTTGATGAGATAGTCGAGGTTGCCGACAAGGTGCTCAAGCCTGTTGAGGGCAAAATGGCTCAGCGTAAGGTCATCGACGAACCGGAAGATGTCATTGACAGCTATATTGAAGAAAAGCTCTCGGTTGCAACGCCCCAGTTCATGTTCGGCTTCAAGGAGAGCTGGGATACTCCCGAGCGCACGACTAAGGAGGAAATTTCTATGGAAATTCTCCTCGATATGATTTCCGGTCAGTCATCGGAGCTTTATAAGAGACTTTTTGACGGCAAGCTTATAAATAACAGCTTCGGCTTTGAATATTTTACCGGCTTCGGCTATTCGTGCGTGCTTTTCGCAGGTGAAAGTAATGATCCGAAAAAGGTTGCCGAGGAGATAGTCGGGGAAATCGGAAGATTCAGAGAGACCGGCTTTGACGAAACGGCCTTTGAAAGAACAAAGAAGAAGCTTTACGGCAGAATGATAATGGGCATGAACGACATTGAGGGTCTTGCGAATAACATGGCTGTTTCATACTTTGCCGGCGAAGATGTTTTCACCGATTTTGAAATTTTTAAAACCGTTACGCTTGATGACGTTAATGATATCTTTAAAAAGACGCTTGACGAAAACCGCAGCGTTCTTTCCGTAATAAATCCCAACTGATCGGAGTTGATACTATGGACACTACAACAGTGTATTTTAACGGCATAGAGCATGGATTTGAGGTCTCCTCAATCCTTGCTCAATTCTCCCTTTTCGGCCACGATATCACAATCCGCTGGTACGGAGCGATAATTGCCTTCGGATTTTTGCTTGCAGTGCTTTTCGGCGGCAGAATGGCTTACAAATGGAAAATGAGCATTGATAAGATGCTCGATGTGCTTATTTATTCGACAATTTTCGGAATTCTCGGTGCAAGGCTTTATTATTGCATCTTTGAATGGGACAGGTACAAGGATAATCCTATTGAGATCCTTTACATTTGGAACGGCGGACTTGCGATTTACGGCGGTATAATCGGAGGTATAATCGCAGCGTTTATTGTTTGCCGAGTGCGCAAGATGAATTTCTGGAATCTTATGGATATTGCGTCCATGAGCCTTTTGATAGGTCAGGGAATAGGTCGTTGGGGCAATTTTGCCAACCAAGAGGCATTCGGCACAAACACGGATATGCCATGGGGCATGTGGAGCGAAAAAATTGCCCGTTACATAACGGAGAATTCATACAAGCTCAGCGCAAACGGAATCACAATGGATCCGGAAAGGGCTGTTCACCCGACATTCCTTTATGAATCGGTTTGGTGCTTGCTCGGATTTGTCGTGCTCTATATCATCACGAGAAAGGCAAGAAAATTCAGCGGTCAGATTTTCCTTACCTACGGCGTATGGTACGGTGCCGAAAGAGCGGTGGTTGAAGGTTTCAGAACGGACAGCCTTTATATCACAGGTACAACGATCAGAGTTTCACAGGTGCTTTCGGCCGTGCTTGCGGTTGTCTGCCTTGTTATTCTTATCTGTCTGCTTGTCAAGTACAAGAAACATCCAAAGCCGATTGACGGCGTAGATTATTTCCTTGAGGACGAGCTGAAAAAGCAGGCGGAGGAAAAGGAAAGCAAAGAGGAAGAGAAAGAAGCGGAGGTCAGTGATGTACAAGATAATCAGCGGTAAAGAAATTTCACTTGCGGTCAAAGAAAGAGTTGCCGCACAGGTGAGTGAAATGAAAAAGGACGGCATTGAGCCTTGCCTTGCAGTTATTCTTGTCGGCGACGATCCGGCATCGAGAGTATATGTAAACAACAAGAAAAAAGCTTGCGAATTCTGCGGAATCCGTTCACTTGAATATCTTCTTCCCGCCGATGCAACGCAGGAGGAGCTTAATTCGCTCGTTGAAAAGCTCAACAGTGACAAGAGCGTAAACGGAATACTCTGCCAGCTTCCGCTTCCGAAGCACCTCAATGAAAAAGAGGTACTCAATCTAATCAAGCCCGAAAAGGACGTCGATGCCTTTCATCCCGAAAATGTAGGACATATCATGATAGGTGACTACAGCTTCCTTCCGTGCACACCTGCCGGAATTATGGAAATGTTAAAGTATGAAAATATCAGTCTTGACGGCAAGCACTGCGTCATAATCGGCAGAAGCAACATTGTCGGCAAGCCTATGGCGATGCTCATGCTTAAAGAGAATGCAACCGTAACGGTCTGCCATTCGCACACGAAAAATCTTAAAGAACTCGTTTCACAGGCGGACGTTGTTGTTGCCGCAGTCGGCAGAGCAGGATTTGTCACGGCTGACATGATAAAGGAAGGTGCAATTATTATTGATGTCGGCATTAACCGCGGCGAGGACGGCAAGCTCTGCGGCGATGTTGACTTTGAAGCGTGCAAAGAAAAGGCGAGCTATATTACGCCTGTTCCGGGCGGAGTCGGCCCTATGACGATTGCGACGCTCATGCAAAACACAATAACTGCGGCTAAAATTCAGAAATAATCATTTGCAAATCGGAGGTTTGATTATGGCTATACCGAAGATAATTCACTATTGTTGGTTCGGCGGAAATCCCTTTTCAAAAATGGAAAAGGAATGTATCGAAAGCTGGAAAAAATTCTGTCCGGATTACGAAATAATGCGCTGGGATGAAAGCAATGTGGATCTTAGTGAGTCGCCGTATGCGCAAGAAGCTTTTGCAAATAAAAAATGGTCTTTTGTCAGTGATTATGTAAGAAATGTTGTTATTTATAAATACGGCGGAATTTATCTTGATACGGATGTTAAGCTTATAAAAAGTCTTGATGATTTGCTTGAGCTGAAGGCTTATGCAGGAATTGAGGATCCGTGGACGGTCAATACAGGATTGGGGTTTGGCTCTGAAAAAAACAATCCGATAGTGAAAGAATTTATCAGCGATTATTTAACTATGAGCTATTTGGATGAAAACGGAAATGTCAACGGCATAATTCAGCCGGAATTGACAACTAAGGTTCTTGTAAAACATGGCTTCAAATTATATCAGAACGAGAAGCAGCAGGTTGAAAATTTTACGATTTTTCCGATCGATTATTTTTGCCCGTACGATATTAGAGTTAATAAAATGAAAATTACACCAAATACATATTCTATTCATTATTACAATGCTTCATGGTACACAGAGGAACAGAAAAAAGCAAGAAAAATTCTTACAAGACGACGAAAGCTTGAAAGGATAATCGGAAAAAGACTATATAAAGTGTGGGAAAGCATACGTTTCATTCTTTTTGAAGGTGGACTGAAAAGTATATTAAAATCTAAATTTAAAACGGAGGTTGATCAATATGAAAAATAAGAAGCTTTACAGAAGCACAAACAACAAAATGCTTAGCGGCATATGTGCCGGATTTGCCGATTTTATCGGAATCGACCCGACGATCGTAAGAGTTATTTATGCTCTTGTGTCATTCTTCACGGGCGGCTTCCCGGGAGTTATAGTTTACATCATGCTTGCAATCATCATTCCCGAGGATAACGGAATGATTGATACCGACGCAACAAATCACGAATACCGTGACGAGGAAGAAAAGTAAGCTATCGGAGAGTGAACGGCTTGAAACAGCTTATCATAAAAATAATAGATATTCTTGTTAAGACGTGGCTGAAAATCAAAGATACGTTTTGGCGTATAAAGGACTTTTTTTACCGAAAATTTACAAAAGTTCCGCATGTTGCTTCGGTTGATGACACAATTGATGAAATTGTAAATAATAAAAGGTCAATTGCCCGTTTCGGCGACGGCGAAATCAAGCTTGCGGCCGGAAAGGATATCTCGTTTCAGGATAATTCAAAAAAAATAAGAGACAAAATGCGAGAGGTTCTGTCGAGCGACGTTGACGGTCTTATGATAGGAATTGCCGATATCTTTGAGAACAAAGAAAGATACGACGATGTGACAAACGGTCATTGGAAAAAGCATCTTGCCCGATTCAGAGGCGTTTGGTATAAGTATCTTATCAAGGGCAAGAAATATTATAACGCTTCCATGACACGTCAGTATATCGGCTTGCGGCACAAGGAGGAAAGCAGCGAGATCTTTGAGCATATCAAGAAGATATGGGACGGCAGAGACGTTGTGATAGTCGAGGGCGAAATGAGCCGTCTCGGCGTCGGTAACGATCTGCTCGACAACGCAAAATCTATAAAGCGTATTCTCGGCCCGTCAAGGCAGGCATTTTCAAAGTATGACGAAATTCTTGATGAGGCAAAAAAACTCGATAAAGACGTACTCATTCTTTTGGCTCTCGGCCCTGCGGCAACCTGCCTTGCCTATGATTTGCATAAGCTCGGCTATCAGGCGGTAGATATCGGTCATGTTGATGTTGAATATGAGTGGTATCGCATGAAAGCGAAGAAAAAGGTTCCCGTCAGGAACAAAATGGTGCATGAAGCGTACAGTTCGGATCTCGGCGAGCTTCACGACAGCGAATACGAAAGTCAGATTATCGCAAGAATAGTTTAATGCAATTATCGCACACATTTGCTTAATAAAACATAAAAGGTCGCTTGCTTTTTGCAGGCGGCTTTTGTTATAGGACGTGTAAAGAATTTCAAACAGTAATTATATCCTGTTTAATTTCACGGCATGTTAAAATTTTGTCGAAATTGACGTTTAAATGCTTGACAACGAAGCGTGAAATGACCTATAATAAAATAGACATTGAGTGACCGAAGCTTGGATTGAAGCGCTGCGTGCTGTGCTTTAATCGACGGTTGCTTAAAGAGTTATTTATTTATAAATTGGGAGGATTATGATGAGCAAAAAAACCGTATTTTTGACCGGTGCATCAGGTAATATGGGATATGCCGGTTTTAAGGAGATTTATAAGAGAAAGGATAAGTACAACCTTGTTCTTCTCCTCAGAGGAAGCGAAAAGAATCGCATTAAGTTCAAGGACTACGAGAACGATCCTGCCGTCAAAATTGTTTGGGGCGACCTTACAAATTACGATGATGTTCGCAAGTGTGTAACAGGCTCGGACATCGTTCTTCACGTCGGCGGAATGGTTTCTCCGGCTGCCGACTATTTCCCGAAGAGAACAATCAAGACCAATACGACTGCTATGCAGTACATCGTTGACGCCGTTAAGGCTCAGCCCGATCCGGACGCAATCAAGGTCGTTTACATAGGAACGGTTGCAGAGACCGGCGACCGTAATCCGCCCATCCATTGGGGCAGAACGGGTGACCCGATTAAAATCAGCATCTACGATCACTATGCCGTAAGCAAGGTTAGAGCCGAGCATATTATCGCAGAGTCGGGACTTAAGTATTGGGTATCGCTTCGTCAGTCGGGTATCCTTTATCCGGGTATCCTCAAGAACATTGACCCGATAATGTTCCACGTTCCAATCAACGGCGTTCTTGAGTGGGCAACTATCGAGGATTCGGGACTTCTTCTTGCAAATGTCTGCGAGGATTCCGTTCCCGAGGATTTCTGGAGAAAGTTCTATAACATCGGTTCGGGCGAGCAGTACCGCATCACAAACTTTGAGTTTGAGGAGTATCTTCTCGGCGCAATCGGCATGGGTTCCCCGAAGAAGCTCTTTGCACCGAACTGGTTCATTCTCAAAAACTTCCACGGTCAGTATTATGCCGACTCCGACAAGCTTGAGAATTACCTCCACTTCAGACACAATGTTCCCATCAAGAAGTATTTTGACGATATGTCAAAGACCTTGCCGAAGTTCTACAAGCTCTCTAAGCTTGCTCCCGGCGGACTTGTTAAGAAGTTCCTTATGGAGGGCCTTGCAAACAAGGAAGTATTCGGTACAATGAACTGGATCAAGAACAGAGTCCCCGAGCGTATCAGCGCATATTACGGCTCATATGAGGATTGGAAGAACATCCCCAAGACCTGGGATAAGTTTGAGATAAAGAAGGCCTCCATGACTCCGACATATCTTGACCACGGCTATGACGAGACCAAGCCGCAGTCCGAGCTTGACCTTGACGATATGAAGAAGGCTGCGGAGTTCAGGGGCGGCAAGTGCCTGAGTGAGAGCATGACGAAAGGCGACCTTTTCACACCGCTCAAGTGGCAGTGTGCATTCGGTCATACATTTGAGATGACGCCGAACCTTGTTCTCAACGGCGGTCACTGGTGCCCGGAGTGCGATCCGATTCCGTGGAATTACGACGAAATTGCAAAGAAGAATCCGTTTTTCGCTCAGGTTTGGTATCCGAACCACACCAAGGACGAGCACAACGTTTACGGCATGGATATTTTCAAGGATTTCGGCGAGAAATAAGTATTTAAAAATACAGGAGTGATATATATGAAAAAAACAGTAGTTACATGCATTACGGCCTTTCTCTGCGTTGTTGCAGTCTGCGTTTCATCTGTTCTCGGAACAAATAAACTTGCCGACGCAAAGGTTGAGGCGGCAAAATATGCTCCGGCATCATCAGCTTCAAACGGTAGCGGCGGTTCAAACGGAAGCAGCGACTCGGGTGACGTTACACCGGGCGATTCTTCTGTTACACCGGAGACTCCGACAGACCCGGCAACAGGCGAGCCTGACAGCACGGCCGCAGACACAAATAACGGCGGTTCGGCAACACCGAGCGCAGGCGGAAATACAGGCGGCAGCGCTTCGGCAAACAAGCCTGCATCTTCAAAGCCCTCAACTCAGGCTGAAATTCTTAACTATTTCAACACATCGGTTAATAAGGTTAAGACAAGCTCCAAGGGCGGCGTAAAGAACTACGAGAAGAATTCTCAGGCGGGTACATTCACTCTTAAGGGTATGCTTAAGAGCTTTTCGGGAGTTATCAATTCACTCGTTAAGAAGAACATGGGCGAGAAGAAGGGCGACACAAACCGCAAGCTCTCCAAGGCTGATATGAAGGCTTTGTTCCCTGTTGAAAACGAAAACTGGTCGTCAAAGCTCACAACGGCTAACATTTCAAGCGCAACTCTTACCGAGAAGAACGGCAAGTATGTTATAACGATCCATGTTAAGCCGGACGCAGCCTCAACCAATCCGACTCACGGAGCAGGAAACCACGGTAAGGCGTTCAATATCGTTCAGGTTTCAACGATTCTTGACAACGCAGGCCCGCTCAAGTCAACGCTTGACGGCAACGTTAAAATAGCATATCGCAACGGTAAAATCGTAGCAACGATTGACCCTAAGACGGGAAATGTTACGCATATCAACTATTACTATGTGTGGGAGCTTGACGTAACTGTTGCAGGCAACAATGTCAACGCGCCGTTCGGCATTGAGTCGGATTTCACAATCAACTGGTAAATTCAGAAAGGATAACGGGGCATCGGAAACGGTGCCCTATAGGTGAATATTATGAAAGTGTTTATGATTGGCGGCACCGGTCTTCTCGGCTCGGCAGCCGCTGCAGAGTTCATTAAAAGAGGTCATTCCGTAAAATCAGTTGCCCTTCCTCCGCTTCCCGAGGGAGCACCGATCCCCGAGGAGATGGAGCTTGTTTTCGGCAACTATCTTGAGCTTTCCGATGATGAGCTTGTTGAAATGATGACAGGCTGCGACTGCTTCGTATTTGCAGCGGGCGTTGACGAGAGAGTTGAATTCCCGGCACCTGTTTATGAGGCATACAGAAAGTACAATATCGAGCCTGTAAGACATCTTCTTACAATTGCAAAGCAGGTCGGTATAAAAAAGAGTGTTATCCTCGGCTCTTACTTTGCTTATTTCGCAAAAGAATTCCCGGAGATGGAGCTTACAAAGAAGCATCACTATATAAGAAGCCGTATCGAGCAGGAGGAGGTAGCTCTTTCATTTGCAAAGGACGGCGAGATGGACGTTGCCGTGCTTGAGCTTCCGTATATCTTCGGCACTCAGCCGGGCAGAAAGCCTGTTTGGGTAATTCTTATTGAGCAGCTTACAAACATGGGCAAGACAACAATGTATCCTAAGGGCGGCACAGCTATGGTTACCGTTCGTCAGGTTGGCGAAGCTATCGTAGGAGCAGCCGAGAAGAATGTCGGCGGCAATGCATATCCGATAGGCTATTATAACCTCACATGGGACGAGTTCCTTCGCATCGTTCACAGGGCTATGGGTCAGCCGAACAGAAAGATAATTCATATAGCAAAGTGGATGTTCAAGGCATTCGGCGTTTACATGATGAACGAGTACAAAAAGCGCAATGTCGAGTCGGGCATCAATGCGGTTTATCTTGCTGATATCATGTGCATGAACACATTTATCAATAAAAAATGGAGCGTTTCTCTCGGCGTTCAGGAGGACGATATAGAATCAGCTATCTTTGATTCCGTTAAGCTTTCCGTTGATGCCTTTACAGGAAAGCAGAAGCTTCTTGAAATGAAGGGAGAATAAGTCATGGAAAAAATAAGTCTTATCACGGGTGCAACGGGTCATATCGGCTATGCGCTTTTGAAGGAGCTTGTTGACAGCGGCGAAAAGGTGCGTATTCTTATCCGTAAAGATGTTCCCGTATTTGACGGCATTGACTGCGAAAAGGTCTACGGTGACGTTACCGATTCCGAATCGCTTGACAAGGCTTTTGAGGGTGTTGACGTTGTTTACCATCTTGCCGGAGTTATTGATATCAACCCCGGTATGGAGGATCTCACGTGGAGAGTTAACGTCAACGGCACAAAGAACGTAGTAAGAGCCTGTCAGAGATGCAATGTCCGCAGACTTGTTTACGCTTCGAGTGTTGATGCTTTTCCGCCGCTTCCCGACAACCAGGTAATGACGGAGCTTGATCATTTCAGCCCGAAAAATCTCGACGGAACATATGCAAAGACTAAGGCTATTGCAACTCAGTTCGTTCTCGATAACGTTCACGAGGGCAATATCGACGCTGTCGTTGTTCATCCGGGTGCATGTATCGGTCCTTATGACTTCAAGGTTTCAAATGTCGGCGAAATGGTACGTATGTTTATCAAAGGCAGTTTTCCGGTATCGCTCAGCTTCGGCGCATACAACTTTGTTGACGTTCGTGACGTTGCGAAGGGAATGCACGCTGCTGCCGAGAAAGGTAAGGCCGGCGACTGCTATATTCTTTGCGGCGAGATGATCTCGACCGACGGCTTTATCAAGGCAGTTGCTAAGGCCTGCGGCAAGAAAGCGCCGTCATTAAAAATGTCCTATGGCATGGTAAGACCGTTTGCGCCGCTTATGGAGAAATATTATTCCTTCACCAAGACAACGCCGCTTTTCACCCGTTATTCGATCAGAAAGCTTATGTCTAATTGCAATTTCTCGATTGAGAAGGCAAGAAAAGAATTGGGATATGAACCGATGAGCGTTCAACAGTCGGTTGACGACATGGTAAAATGGATTAAAGAAAACGAAAAATAATTTGGTATTGAGTGACAGTTCGGTGGACTGTCATTCACTGTTTCATTGACACTGTGCGCTAAACTGCAAGGGGCAAGGAGAATTTTGCTCCGAAAGAAATATTTTTCAAGCCTACACAGTGCTTAGCTGTTGCAGCAATACCGACGGTTATAATTCGGCATAGCTTTTTTGAAATCGGTGAAACAAACAATGCAGACGGGTTAATGCTGATACTTGATTTAAGCTGTTTTATCGGAATATCATTTATCCTTGAATTTGGTATCTCGGCTGTAATTTTTTTGAAGAACAAAGGTAAACCGCAATGAAGTATCTTTACATATGGCTGATCATAATCAATATAATAACATTTGCCGTATTCGGAATCGACAAGAAAAAGGCGATAGACGGAAAATTCCGTATCAGTGAGTCGGCACTGTTTCTTTTGTCGCTTCTCGGCGGCTCACTCGGCGGATTTATTGCAATGCATACCTTTCATCACAAAACCCGAAAATGGTATTTCAAATTAGGTATTCCGCTTATTCTCGTTGCGTGGAGCGCATTGATTGCTTGGCTTACTTATAAAAACCTAATATGATTTTCACACCTTGAAGGCTTGTCTTTCGAGGTGCTTTTCTTTACAAACATGTCCTTTTGTCTGCCGAAAAGCCGAAAAGCTGGAATTATTTTTGATAATATGCTAAAATGAATTATCTTCATATATTTTTTGGAGGAATCGTTATGTTTAAAATACTGATTGCAGAGGACGATATTGAGCTTTGCCGTCTTTTTTCTCATGTGCTGAGTAAAAACGGCTACTGCGTTAAAGGTGTTTCAAACGGTCAGGAGGCTCTCAATGAGCTTGATAAGGATTATTTTGATCTCATTATTTCCGATATTACGGAATCGACGGCTATTGCTGCGAGGTCGGCGATAAGCTCAGGGAGACAACCGAGGGCAATATAAATTACACTGCAATTGCGATCAAAGGATTGCTTTTCCATTATAAGCCGACTGACGCAACCGTTACGGTGGACGGAGTAAAGCATAAGTTTAAAAGAGTTTGGCTTGCACCGACGATGAACGGAAAATTCTATGGCGGCGGAATGATGCCGACGCCGAATCAGGACAGAACAGGCGGAAAGCTTTCTGTCATGGTTTATCATAATCTCGGCAAGCTGAAGGCGTTAATGGTGTTCCCCTCGATATTCAAAGGCGAGCATGTTAAGCACAAAAACAATATTGCTATTCTTGAGGGCAGGGAGATTACGGTTGAATTTGATCGCCCGACGCCCTTGCAGATAGACGGCGAGACCATACTCGGTATTTCCTCCTACAAAACAAAAGATCATTATCACGATATGGTCAATGCCTGAAAAATACGGACTGTCATAAATTCGACAGTCCGTGTTTTTATGTTTATTTTTTACCTTTTAGTATCGGCGAGATCATCGGATAGATCGCAAAGGTTATCGCTACGCTGATAAGACCCTTGACAAATGTGAACGGAACGTTGAAAAAGAGAATTGCCTGCCAGAGCGAGCCGACACTCGGGAGAATCTCGCGGTATGCACCGAGAATTGCTTCTTCGGGAGCCATAAGCTTGAAATAAATCGGATAAACTAAGAAATAATTGATAAAAAAGCTCGTTGCCGCCATTGAAAAATCACCGGCCATTGCACCTATAAAGGCAAACTTGCGGTTGTGATGATACTTGTAGAACATTCCTGCAACGAAAACGAAAACAGCACCATGAATGAAATTGGAAAGCTCTCCGACTCCGGCAGTCTGGGTCGCAAACAGGTGGATAAGGTTCTTGACAAGGCAGACGGCAACTCCGCATACGGGACCGAAGGCATAAGAGGTGATGAGTGCAGGCAGGTCGGAAATGTCAAGCTTGATAAACGACGGTATGATGGGAATTGAAAATTCAATAAACATCAGCACTGCCGAGAGTGCCGACATGATTGCCGTGACCGTTACTTTTCGCAAGCTTTTTACTTTTGTGTTCATAAACAACACCCTTTCAAATAAATTCAGTCAGAGTTGCCAACGAACAAAAAATGTCCCGTACAAAAACTGTACGGGACTAAACTTTTCAAGAATACAAATCTTCTCTCATCCGGACTGTACCGTCGGCTTCGGAATCTCACCGAATCAACTTTCGCTCACGGGCTTGTGGACTGAATCCCATTACCGTCGGTGGGGAATTGCGCCCCGCCCCGAAGACAACTGTTAACTTATCTCTATTTTAGCACTGTATCCCGAAATGTCAATAGTAAAATTGTAATTTATAAAGCGTTCACGTCGATTGCAGCTATTACCTTTTCGATATACGCTCCGAATCTGTCGGCTATTTTTGCCGCCGCAATTCCAACCTCCTCGTCGGAAAGCTTACAGTCGAGCACACCTGCCGCCATATTTGTCATGACGGAGAATGCAAGCAGAGGCATGGAACAGTGCGCCGCCGTGAGAGCCTCTGTAACGGTGGACATTCCTACCGCATCGGCGCCCAAAAGTCTTGCGGCTCTGATCTCCGCCGGAGTCTCAAACTGCGGACCCGGGAAGAACATATAGACTCCCTCGCGGAAAATAAGACCGCTTCCCTCGGCACACTTCAATGCGATTTTGCGAAGCTTCTTTGTGTACATATCCGTAACATCAAAGAAACGGGGACCGAAAAAGTCAAGATTTTTTCCTCTGAGCGGACTTGCTCCGTTGAGCTTTATATGGTCGCTGACTATCATTATATCACCGACATTGTAGCTTTTATTGACAGCACCGGCGGCATTGGTGAGCATGGTCGCCTTAATGCCGAGAAGATTGAAAAGGCGAACCGGTATAACAAGCTGCTCAAAGTCGTAGCCCTCGTAGGAATGAAAACGGCCTGCCATGCAAATAACTTTTTTGCCGCCTACCTCGCCGTAAATCAGCTTGCCTGCGTGAGAAGCGACGGTCGAAACAAGAAAATTCGGAATATCATCGTATTTTATTTCAATAGGATTTTTGATTTTTGACACAAAGTCGCCGAGACCGGAGCCGAGAATGATTGCGATTTCGGGCTTGTCCTTGATTATCGACATAACGTAATCGGCGCTTTTTTGAAAAAATTCAACAGTGTATTCCATTTTTTCACCTCTCATTTTTATACTATATATTTTTTAACAAACGGAATAAAATTCAATATTGCCGAGATAATGAGACTGAGTAAATATGTCGCAGCCGTTGTTATAAAAATCCAATAAACCGTACGCATATCCTTCGGAAGCAATGAGGCTTGCATAAGGGCTTTAAGAACTATTCCGTGACAAAAATAAATTCCGAATGAAGCCTTTGCAATGAAAGCGACTGCTTTCGGCGCAGGCTGCTTTTTGAACATATTCTTTGCAAAGAGGAAAAACGCCGACGGAACAAGCATGGTCATGGGCTTTATGTTTACGAGAAATGTGCTGTCGGTTTTGCCTTCCTTAGAAGAAAGGTAATATGTCACGCCGATAAAGGCAGCTATGCTAAAAGCACTCAAAAAATACGTAAGAATACGTATAGGTTTTTTAATTTCAAATTTATCGAGATAATATCCGAGACAAAAATATCCGCTGAAATGTATTGCTGCCGACATTTTGAACGTAGCGAGTCTTTTTTCAATGTTGATATAAGGGTCGGGGATAGAGACGGCAATATTGCCGATAACCGTGAAAACGATCCAGATAATCAGAAAATATTCAAGCGTTTTCTTGTCCGAAGCTATTTTTTTGAGCAACGGGGAAACTATTAGTAATCCTATCAGTCCGAAAATAAGCCAAAAATGATTTTCGGATGCCATGGTTTTAATAACAACATCCTTAAAACAAGACACTATACTTCCGTTATGTAAAAGAAAAATGTCAATTACGGCATAGAGGATAGACCAAAAAGCGAGCGCAACAAATAATTTGAGAATATCATTTGAATACAGCCTTTTTAACGTCGGAGCTTCAGTCGGAGAAAGGTATTTTATTCCGGCAATCATGATTGCGGCGGGAAAAGCAAATCTTAAAGCACTTTGCATCACCGTCATAAAAATCCATGAGATTGAGCCGACGGAGGCGGCAGACCATTTTGTTGATATGACGCTTATTCCGACAATGCCGAGGACAGATATAATTTTCAGAATGTCCGTGTAGACGGGATTTTTCTTTGCATCCATTTTATCTCTCCTCTCGCTTATATGATATATTTGTTTGCGTTCGGAATTTTATTCAGCAGATAGGAAATAAGAGGACTGATTATAATTGCTGCAACCAACAAAATTCCAAACGTGATGTATGTCGGAAACGAAAAATATGAAAGGCAGATTTTTTTTGTAATTTTTATAACAATAAGATGAGAAAGATATACTCCGAATGAAATCTTTGAAAGGGTATATATTGCTTTCTGTGCCTTTTTTGAGGGATTTTTGCCCTTAAAGAAGTCCTGTGCGAATGAGTATACCGCAACAGACTGCAATGCGGTCATCGGCAGCAGATATTCAAAATATTTAGTGACGTTCTGACCCGATTTAAAAGATGTATAAACGGTTACAAAAGCCATTCCGACAGTGCCGAGACACGCGAAAATATTTACAAGGACCTTAATAGGCTTCGTAATTTCATATTTGTATAAATAATAGCCGAGAACATAATATCCGCTGTATTCGACGGCAACGGAAATCTTAAACAAACCGAGAGCGGAAAAGGCGTAATTACCGACCAAGGGTACAAGCTTTATGAAATTAACGGAGAGGCAGAATACCATCCAAATTATAAGAAAATATCTAATTGTCTTTTGGTTTTGCACGAGCTTGCGAAGCAGGGGGGTAACGATATAAAGTCCCACAATCATATACATGAACCAAAGATGATATTCTCCGGCTAAGAAGCTGTTAAGAAGCGACTTGAAAGCGGGATGGAATGCGCTTCTGTCCGCAAAATAGTCCGACGCCTGATGATAGGCGAGATAGATCAACGACCAAAATGCGAAGGAAGTGACAATTCTTAAAATATTCTTGGAATAAAGCTCTTTTATGCCGCGATTTTTAGAAGGTGACAGCATGAACATTCCCGAAACCATAACGAAAACGGGAACAGCAAAGCGAAACAGGCTGTCTATTGCCGCAAGCGCAACCCAGCTTTTGCTTTTTATCGGAATCAGCTCCCAAAGCTCGCCGACGCAGTGAAGTACAATAACGCCGAAAATCGAAATGATTCTCAAAAAATCGGGGTAGATCAGTCTTTTTTTCTCTTCCATTTTTTCCTCCGAATTATTTTTCACCGAGTATAAATTCGATTTGTCTTACGGCATCTCTGAGCTTGGCAAAGGACGAGTTGGGATTGGTGTCAATCGTCTTGATAATCAGGTCAAGATCATCAATCGAATACCTGAATTTATTCGCCGAAACGCAGGCGGTTCTCCTTATGGCACAGATGTCAGCCATTTGCTTTTCCGTCAGAAGCTCAACGCTTTTGCAGTTTGCTTTTATGACCTCGTCGATTATATTCTCCGGGAAAAATATGTATGTTTCAATTTGTTTCTTTAAATCATTTTCAAAGCTCATAACTATAAAAAACAGGGCTGCTGCATTTGCTGCAACAGCCCTCTTAAAATCGTTTTATTTGATCTTTACCTTGTAGTTCTTGATCTCAAACGGGGTTGCGTGGAAGCTGATTATGTCGCCGTCAAATTCAACGGGAACATCGTTTCTCTCAATAAGGTCGCATTCTGCGGCATAGGTGAGGGGAGCGAAGAATTTAACGCTTGCATCAACGCTTTTGCCCTTCTTCTCAACCATACGAATGATGTATGCGTCCTCTTCCTCGCACTTCTTGACTGCCTCAAGAGTCATGCTGTCGCTTGCAAGAGTGATGAAGGACTTATCTGCGCCCAGTTCGCCCTCCGACTTGATGTCAACGGGAACAAGCGGATGATTGATTTCAAGTCCTCTTTCAAGGGTCTTTGCCTTCTTCCATGTCTCGGCATGGGGATAGAGCGAATATGTGAAGTAGTGGTCGCCTCTGTCGGACTTCGGGTCGGGCTTGATCGGAGCTTTAAGAAGAGTAAGGATCATCTTGTGCTCGTTGACCTCGTGGCCGTACTTGCAGTCGTTAAGAAGTGATATGCCGTAATCCTCATCGGACATGTCGATCCAGTTGTGAGCATTGACCTCAAACTTTGCCTTGTCATACGGATTGTATCTGTATGAGCAGCACTCCATTGTGGCATAGGCAATATCTCTCGTATAGTTCTTCGTCTGAAGATCGACGTCGAAGAATACCTTGAGGAGCTTCTGATCCTCGTGCCAGCTAATGTGTGTATCAAAGTCAATTCTGTCAAGGTCATTGTAGATAATGATGTTCTGCTCGATCTTTGATTTAAGAACATCCTTCTCAATTGAGATCATTGTGTAAACATCGCCCTTGACGATATCCTTAACAATGCCGTCCTTAAGCTCGAACTCACGGTCAACATATGTTGCAACGATATCCCATGCGTCGTATCCGCCGGGCATATCCTCAAAGAGTCTGAAATCGTTGCCCTTGCCGCCCTTGGAGATAACCTCACGGCGGTTCTTCTTATCATAGATTGAGATAAGAGTTGCATTGTCGTCAAGAACAAGCTTAAAATTGTCGTTCTCGATCTCTTTGCCGTTGCTCTCATCATATGCGGGAGCCTTTGCGGCAGGCATTTTATAATAAACCTTGTAGCCGACTGCCGGAATGTCCTTGGCAACGAATACAAGCTTCTTGTCTCCGTTCGGCTTTGTGTAGGCCTGAGTTGCAACCTTATTGCCGTTTTCGTCGAAGATATCAACGTCCTGATAATCAAGCTCAACCTTGGTTGTAGCGACATTTGCAAGGGAGTTGAAGAGTGCAAACGGCTTGCCGAGGTTCTTGTCATAGCCGATATGCTCGGCGATAACTGCAAGAGCTTCGTTGCGGACTCTTTCGCCGGTCTCGATTACCTCATCATAGATACTCATGAGCTTGCCGAATACCTCTGTGATGTGAGTTCCGGGAAGTGAATCATGGAACTGATTGGTGAGAATCTTTCTCCATGCGAGAGCGAGCTCCTCTGTCGGGTACTCATAGCCGTAGCTTTCTGCGATAACTGCGTACATCTCAGCCTCTCTGAAGAGGTTCTCACAGTAACGGTTGGCCTTCTTGAGAGCAGCCTTTGTGGTGTGAACTCCGCGGTGCTCCTCAAGATAAAGCTCGTCCTTCCATGTAACGATCTTGTCGCCGGCTGCGATAGCCTTCTGACGCATATTTTCAAGGGATTCCTCAATCTTGCAAGCCTTTGTTTCCGGGAGACCGGGGAAGTTCTTATATCTCTTGACATATTCAAGCATCTCGTTATCGACTCCGCCGCCGCCGTCGCCCCAGCCGTAGCAGTACATGGACTCGCCGATGGTGTCCTTATCGGTATACTTGACCCAGTTTGTCTTGAGTGAATCCGGCTCCATTGAACCGATGAAGTGAGTCGGGGGAACGGCTGCGAATACCTTCGATCCGTCCGGGCCCTCCCACCAGAAGGAGTTGTAAAGCCACGGGTTTGTATCGTTCCAGATACCCATCTTGTGGGTAACGAAATATTTCATTCCTGCCTTTTTCATGATCTGCGGCATACAATAGCTGTTGCCGAAAACGTCGGGAAGCCAGCAGGTCTTGGGCGTTACGCCGAACCACTTCTCGGCATAGCGAACGCCGTGGAGGAACTGACGGACAAAGCTTTCGCCGGAGATGATGTTACAATCCGGCTCAACCCACATGCCGCCGATATATTCCCAGCGACCCTCTTTAACTCTCTTCTGAACCTGCTCGAAGATGTTCGGATAATGAACTCTCATTTCCTCATACATACCTGCCTGGCTCTGAGAGAAGATGAAGTCGGGATACTGCTCCATAAGGCGAAGCATTGTTGCATGAGTACGGCCGACCTTACGGACGAACTCCTTGTAAGCCCACATGTAAACCATGTCAAGGTGGGAGTTGCCGATAAGATCGAGCTTGCCCATGCATTTGTAGTTCGGGTTGTTGTAAACTTTGTCGTAGAGAATCTTTTTGCACATTCTCAGCTTAGCCTTGAATACGTCAAAATCAGGCTCGTCAAAGTCAACGTACCGGAAAGCCTCTTTAAGCGATTCGCGGATAAGGGTAGCATAGTCGTTGCCCATGCCCGGCATAAAGAGAGCATTGTAAACTGCTTTCAAATCCCAGTAAATCTCGTTAATTTCATCGTCTGTTGTAGCGATGAAGGAGCACTCAAGCTTCTTGAGTGAGCTTTCGTTTGAGTGCCATACGAAATAGGATTCGATGTCGATATCGTATGTGTCGCCGGCCTTCGCGCAATCGGTAAGAACAACTGCGTTACGGAACGGGTCAAGGCCCTGGAAAGGCACGCCGTTTACGGAAACGAGCGAGTCGCCGCCGAAGTAAACGTAAAGTGTAACCTTCTTACCCTCGAATCTCTCGGGGATAGTGATTTTATTCTTGAAGAACGAGCTGAGACCGTTGCCGCCCCAGTAGCCGCCTACGTCGAGATCCTTCCAACCGTCGTAAAGATACTCGTAGTCGCCGATGTCCTTGTAGATGCACTCACGCATCTTCCAGGGAGCGGTGTTCTCAAAGTCCGTGTATATTCTCTTTTTGAGTGCCTTAAGCTTAATTTCAACAAGCTCGTCAAAGGTGAAAATACCTCTCTGCTTGTTTTTAATAATGTCTCGCCATGTGTCGATATGAGCTTCCATGCCTTCAACGGAAGGTATGGTCTTTTTCTCATTTTCTGCCATTTTGTCAGCTCCTTATTTTCCATTTTGCCGGTTATTTTTCGTCTGATAGACTAAAACCAATTTATTATATCATTTATATTTTTGCTTTTCAATAACTTACATGATTTTTTTGGGAAATAATCGGATTTTCTCTGTGCGAATCCGTGCCATACTCTACAGCGAGGTTCAATGTAGGAACATTCTGTAGGGGTCGATGCCCACATCGACCCAAAGACAGAAGTAATTTACCAAGGATTCACCTCCGCGGGGAAGGCTGATAAAATGTCAGCAGAAATTATCATTAAAACGTGAATTTTGTTGGTTCAACTCTCATATATGGCAGGCAAAAAACTACATATAAAAATCAGGGATCGGAAAGTCGACCCCTGATAAAACATTATTCAAGCAAGGCATATTTTGCAATTTGTGCGGTTTTGCTTAAACCTCTTTGCCGAGAATTTTTGCACTCTTGCAAAGCTTTTTGATTTTTATATATTCATTTTTGCCGGGGCAGATGTCGTAAATTCCGAGTGTGGAAAGCACATACCATGCCGCCGTTGCGCCGTTGTCCTCATCGCCGGGGAAGCCGTCGTCCGTGTAGCTGAACGCCTCCTCGCAGAGCTTCTTGACCCAATATTCGCTCTTTTCTTTCTCACCGAGAGCGGCAAACAAATATGGGAGATGGAAGCTCGGCTGATTGGAAATTGCACACTGACCGAAATCGACCGCCGCCATCTCCGCCATTTCGTGAATTTCAGAGCCGTAGCCGCTCGTACAATAAATCGGCGGAGTTGCGAAAAGCTCGTCAAGCTTTTCAATCAGTTTGTCCTTGCCGCCGTAAAGCTCAGCAAGTCCGTCAATATCGTGCGGAACGGAAAACGATGACTGCCATGCGCTGCCCTCGGTGTATTCGTCCGCCCAGTCGAAGCAGTCAAACGGTTCTTTGAATTTTCCGTCCGTCGTTTTTGCTCTCATAAAGCCTGATTCGGGGTCGAAAAGATTTTTGTAATTTTTTGAACGCTTCATGTATTCGTCAACGATTTCATTCCTGCCGAGCACTTTTGCAACCTGCGCTATGCAATAGTCGCCGTATGCCGCATCAAGGGTGAGGTTGACGCAGTTGTTGTCAATAATATCTGCCGGAACGTAGCCGTACTTTACATATGCTTCCGCTCCTGTTCTGCCAAGGTCGGGATGGTGTGAATCGTGATTTGCATGACGGAGCATACCTTCGAGTGCAGTTTCGAGAAGCTCGCCGCCGATGATTCCCTTAACTGCGGCATCGGCTATAATTGCATCAAGCAGGGTGGAGGGCATACAGCCTCTCTCACCGATTGACGGCCATCTCGGAAGCCAGCCGCCCTCTTTATAGTCAACGATAAAGCCTTCGAGCATCTCGGCATATTCTTTCTTTGCAATCATTGCAAAAAGCGGAAATTCCGTTCTGTATGTGTCCCAAAAACCGTTATCGGTGTATCTCACACCGTTTTTTGTGCTGCCGTCAAACGGGCAATAATGAAGCTTGTTGCCGTCCTTGTCAATTTCATATGCCTTGTGCGGAAAAAGCCCCGTTCTGTACATACAGGAATAGAATGTTTTCATTTGCTTTTCGTCAACAGGGTCAATCTCGATTCTCGATAGATATTCGTTCCAGATGTCATTACCCTTTGAACGAAGCTCGTTGAAGCTTTTGCCTTCGCAGTCCTGCTTCATGTTTTCAAGTGCCTGCTCAAAGCTTATGTATGACGAGGCAATATCGGCTTCAACCGATGTGTCACAAAGTGCGGCATGAATAAACTCGCCGTCCTTTTTGTAGGATTTCTCCGGGTCAAGCTTTGATTTGAACTGAACAATAAGATAGGTTTTGAATCCCTCGTGAAAAGCTCCTCTCGCACCGTCGGTTGTGCAAAGCAGACGGTTGTTTTCAAAATCAAAATCAAAAGTATAGCTGCCGAAAACGGGGAAAACAGTGAAGTACGGAGTTCTGCCCTCGGGATAGGTGAGCCTTATTTTACAGCTTCGCTCAGCGGGAGTAAGTTCAAAATCAGTCCTCGAACGAAGAAAACGGAATTTCATATATGTCGGTGTCATAACTGCGTCCTCCGGATGGTAGCTCGACCATGCGCTGCCGACAGAGTCCCTGACTTCACCCGTTTGCGGAGTGAAAAGAAAAGTTCCGTAGTCGGAAATCCACGGGCTCGGCTGATGAGTGAGCCTTATGCCCTCAAGACTGCGGTGAGTCGGGTTGTAGAACCAGCCTCCGTCATATTCGGTCTGAGCCGAATAGCCTGCCATTGCGAACGGGAGCTGAACAAGGGGCAGTGTATTTCCGTTTGAAAAACGTCTGACGGAATTTGTGCCCTGTTTTATGTTAACATATTTCAAATAATCCATGATTTTTCCTCCGAATTTATCGTGTTCAGCTCATTGTATCATATCGCCTTTTCGAGCGCAAGACAAAAGCCTCAAATTACAGAGTTTTTTGTAATTTGAGGCTTAAATATAATTCTTTAATTATTCAATTGTGCCGGAGGTTGCCTTAAGATACATACTGTCATCGGTAACAAGCTGAAAACGTTCGTCCTTGTTCGTGTCACTCCAGCCGTTTTTCGCCATATATATTTCATCTTTCTCGGTGTCATAAATTCTTTCGAGACCGAGTGTCGCATCACTCTGCTTTTGGCTTATTATATCCTGACTTGTGTTTCGCTTTTCCCACGAGTCCATAATTCCGTCGGAAATGCTGCTGAGCTCATTCCTGATTTGCATTGCATTTGCCGTGCTCTCATTGCTTTGTTGGATTGCGCTGTTGACATAGCTCTGAGAATAATCAATTGAGCTGAGTGATTGGCAAAGAATATCCTTCCATTCAATAAGTGAGTTTTCTTCGCAGGTGATTGCCGCAATGTTATAAGCCATATAATATCCGGCGTCAATTCCGAAGCCACTCATCATATTGCCTGCAAAATCTATTATATCCGCCGTGAAAAGGCCCTCTCCCTTGGTGCCGGCTGCATCGGTGAAGGTAGCACGGAGCAGGGCGGGACTGATTGCCTGCGATTTCATGTTGCTGTTACTCGCAAAGCGTTCAACGCTCTTGAACGACCCGAAGCTCGGAAAGTCGAAGCTTGAATAAGTTGATTCATAAGTCTTGACAAGAGAGACATATGAATTAAAAATCTTAAAGAAGTTTTCCGTCGACGGAGAAGAGAGAACCGGTGCGTCAGCCATCATGTTATAGTTCCCGCCGTACATTTGATATGACTGCCGATAATAATCCTTACCCGTCTCACTGTGAAGGAGCGGTTGAGCCTTGAGCAGGAAAAACACCTGATTTATGGGGTTCTTGGGGTCGGTTACACGGATTGCATGGAACATTCCGATTCCTCCGGCAGTAACAGACCAACCCTCCGGAATTTTCATTGAAAAGTCGGATGTTTTGTAGTCGACAAGCTTTGTTTGCTTCGCCTCTGACGGGGTGATTTTTACATCGCTGACCTTTGCCGCGGTCGTTGTATCGCCGGAAGGTAAGGACTTGTCGTCGGCTTCCTTTTTGCCGCAGGCGGAAAGCGAAAAAATTATCAAAGCCGCCAGCCAAAGCGCAGTGATTCTCTTTTTCATATGTATCATATCTCCCTTCGATAGTTTCCATAATTGCATTATACAGGATATTTTGATAAAAAGCAATATACGATATTTCTAATTTAAATTTTTCGACTTAAATTAAAATTGAAAAGGAATCAAAAATACGGTTCAAGACAAAAAGAAAAACCGTTGACATAAAGCTCAAGGCCTATTTATCAACGATTTTTGGTGGAGACGGACGGGATCGAACCGTTGACCTCTTGAATGCCATTCAAGCGCTCTCCCAGCTGAGCTACGCCCCCGTGCAATATATTGTTTACTTGATGAATTATACCAAAGAAGTTCTATCTTGTCAACAATTATTTGCAATATTTCGATTGTTAATCAGAAATTGATTACACCGAGATGCTCAAGCAGAATCTTTGTGCCGATGAGGATAAGGATAACGCCGCCGGCGATTTCCGCCTTGCTCTTATATTTAAGACCGAAGATGTTGCCAACCTTGAGTCCGATTGCGGAAATGATAAACGTTATAACGCCGATGAATGAAACTGCGGCAACGATGTTGACGTCGGGCAGCAGGGCAAAGGTGATGCCGACTGCGAGGGCGTCGATGCTTGTTGCGACTGCAAGGACGATCATAGTCTTAAACGAGAACGAATCGTTTGCCTTTCCGTCTTCCTTCGAGCAGCCCTCACGGATCATGTTTCCGCCTATTATGGCAAGCAGAATGAATGCTACCCAATGATCAAAAGACGTGATGTACTTTTCGAACGTTGAGCCGAGAAAATAGCCGATAGTGGGCATAAGAGCCTGAAATCCGCCGAACCACGCACCGATTATCAGGTAGTGCTTTGTTTTAAGCTTCTGCGTCGAAAGACCCTTGCAGACCGAAACGGCAAAAGCGTCCATTGACAGACCGACTGCCAGGATGAATAATTCAAGTAACCCCATATTTTACCTCCGAGAATAAAAAAATCAGACACCGTCGTGCCTGAAAAAATCCCAGACACGGCAAAGCCACGTCTGAGTCTCGTTATTTAAGACAAGCCAGACGCTTTGCGTCAGTGTGTTGACTTGTCACTCGTTTCGAGCTATCTACTCCCTCAAACTCTGCCGATTATATCATATTAAAATGTATGTGTCAACCTTCATTTCTTGAACGAAATTGTTGATTTGTTTATCGGGGATAGAGTGTTATTTATTGTTAGGAGAGGAATACCGAACGACATTGACTTTTATCGGCAACATTATTGTTGACAAAGCAGGGGAAATACATTAAACTGAGTTTAATATAAAACAAAGGAGTTTTATTATGCTTTCAAAGCCTCAATATGAAGAACAGATCGCCGCAACCCGTGATAAGCGCATGAAGTGGTGGCGAGAAGCAAGATTCGGCATGTTTATTCACTACGGCCTTTTTTCACAGCTCGGAAGAAATGAGTGGGCTATGGCGTGCGAAAATATTCCGCCCGAGGAGTACGAAGCACTTGCCGATAATTTTTGCCCGAAAGAGGGCTGCTGCCGTGAATGGGCAAAGCTTGCCAAGGAAGCCGGATGCAAATACATGGTCATGACGACCCGTCATCACGAGGGCTTCAGCCTGTGGGATTCAAAGGCAAATCCGTACAATTCCGTCAATTACGGTCCACACCGTGATATTGTTAAGGAGTTCGTTGAAGCATGCCGTGAATTTGACCTGAAAATCGGTTTTTATTCGACCTGCATGGAATGGCATCACCCAGACAGCGGAATTTGTGCTTATGACACAGAGGCGAGAAGGCGTTACACTCAGTTCCTTAAAGATATAAACACGGAGCTTCTTACTCAGTACGGTAAGATTGATATCCTTTGGTACGACGTTCCGCTGCCGATGGAGTCATGGGAGGGCTGGGATTCGCTTGAACGAAATCAGTATCTCAGAAGTCTTCAGCCGGATATTATTATCAATGACAGAAGCGGACTTGCCGAGGATTTCGGCACTCCGGAGGAGCACATCACTCCGTCCGAACGTGACTGGGAGGCCTGCATGACCTTCAACGGAATAAGCTGGGGCTATGTTGATTCGGATCAGGCACTCCCTTACAGCTACACGCCGCAGAGAATTGTCAATATGCTTCAAACCTGCTGCGAATACGGCGGAAATCTTCTGCTCAATGTCGGTCCTAAGCCGGACGGCTCAATCCCGTATGAGGTTATTGATCCGCTTCACAAGGTAGGTGAGTGGCTCAAGGTCAACGGCGAAGCGGTTTACGGTATTCTCAACAAGGGCGAGGGCAACAAATTCCAGCTCAACGGCGTCGGAAGGGGTACGTCAAAGGGCACAACGATTTATATGTGGAACAAGATTTGGGCGCCGTGCAACGGAAAAATGGCTCTTGCCGGATTTATGGACGAGCCTAAGAAGATTTCCTTCATGGACGGCACTCCGATAAAATTCGAGAAAAAGGGCGACAGAATTTTTATATATGATTTGCCCGAAAAAAATCCCGACCCGATTATAAATTATCCGCTCATAAAGCTTGAATTCGACAAGCTCCCGAGATACAGATTTGCGTCGTACTTCCCGCAGCTCAACGGCGGCAGAGATGACAGGGAAATCGTCAGAGCGGACGACCTCTGGAAATAACTGAATAATAAAAGCGAGCCGAAGCGAAATGTGCAACGGCTCGTTTATAATATAGGAGCAGGCAATGGAAGAAAAGAAAACAATTACATTGGATTTAACGCATTGTAAGTATCTCGGAGAGCTTCATGAACGAATTAGGACAGCATTTGATTTTCCTGAATGGTACGGTGCTAATTTAGACGCTTTTTGGGATTTGTTAAGCAGTGAATGTGACGCAGATGAGGTGATTTTGACAGGGGTAAATACCATGCCCGAGGAACTCAGAAAATACATGTCCGACATCTATAAAATTCTTGACAGAAAAACCGCTGAACGTGAAAATTATAGCCGCATTTATGCGGATATCAAACCGTTTTTCTATAAAATAGAATTCTGAGATTTTATTGATTAAAGTCAACTTTAATGAAGCAGTGGGCATCGTGCTCTGCAAATATGGATTGAGTCTATATTTGCAGTGTACGATGCCCCCATTATTTATAAGCAGAAAATAAAATATAGGAAAATGCCAATCACAGCTTCAAGCCGTAGACCTTAACGGCGTTTTGATAAAGAATCTTGTCCGAATCCTCTTTGTTGTAGCCGAGAGTGTAGAAACGCTTCAGGTCTGTTTCAACGCTCCACATCGGGTAGTCCGTTCCGAAAAGGACACGGTCAACGCCGTAGCGTGCGATGATCTCACGGATTTTAGCGTCGGAGAGAGCATAGAACGACGATGAGCAGTCAACATAAAAATTCTCACGGTCGGCAAGAAGCTTTGAAGCCTCATCCCACATCGACCAGCCGCCGAAATGAGCGCCGACGACAACCATCTTGTCGTAAATATCAAGTATCGGAATGAGCCTGTTCGGGTTTGAGTAATCATATCTGCTGTCGCCCGTGTGAAGAAGAACGGGGAGCTTGAATTCCTCGCAAAGCTCATATATTTTAAGGCATCTGTAATCGTCGAGCTTGAACTGCTGAATGTCGGGGTGAAGTTTAACTCCGCCGAGACCGAGTGAAACAAGTTCTTCAACGTCAGCCCTGATATCCTCGCTGTCGGGGTGAAGTGTACCGAGACCGTAGAGCTTGTCTGGGTGAGCGGCTACCTCGGCGGCAATGAATTTATTTATAGAGCTGACCTGCTTCGGCGTCGTTGCGACCGACTGTACGATGAATTTATCAATACCTGCCTTCGCTCCGTTTTCGAGCAGGGTGGAAACCTTTCCGTCATATGTTGTGGGCAGGGAATAGAAGCGTCCCGTGCTGTGCGCCGCCTTGTCGGCAATCTTATCGGGGTAGATGTGACAGTGTGCATCAATGACCATTAAAAACACCTTCTTTTGCTGATGATATACAATTATAAGTCCGTTTTTTTGCAATGTCAAGGTATACAACAATGATATATGTTTTGAACATTTTTGCAAACTGCTATTGAAATTATTATTGCAGAATGATAGAATATAACCGTAAATCTAACATTTTCCAAGGAGGAATTATATATGCTCGAAAATCCTGCATTCAACGAGAATAACGAAAAGATTCTCTGCGAAATGAACGGCAAAAATCTCGAGATGCACATGAACATTTGGGTCAAGAAGCTTGCAAAAGGGGAGAAGTACGAAATTTTCAGCGCCGAGAACGAGACGGCAGTGCTAATCCTCAAGGGCAACATGAATATAAGCTGGAATGACAGAACAGAGAACATGAAAAGAAAGAATCCGTTCGAGAAAACACCGTATTGTCTGCATGTATGCAAGGGTATAAAGATAAGCATTGAGGCTTGCGAGGACAGCGAATTCCTTGTTCAGCAGACCGATAACGAAAGAGAGTTTGAGCCTGTTTTCTATAAGCCTGAGGATTGCCTTTATCAGCATTTCGGCAAAGGTCAGTGGGAGGGCACAGGATACCGTATTTGCTCAACGATGTTCGACTATGACAATGCTCCTTATTCCAACATGGTAATGGGCGAGGTGTTCAATCAGCCGGGCAGATGGTCGAGCTATCCGCCGCACCATCATCCGCAGCCCGAGGTTTATTACTATCAGTTCGATCCGCCGCAGGGCTTCGGTGCATGCTTCAACGGAGACGACGTTTTCAAGAGTACCGACGGCGCATATTGCACGATAACCGACGGCAACGACCACGAGCAGGTTACGGCTCCGGGCTACACAATGTATTATGTATGGATGATCCGCCATATTGACGGCGACCCGTGGTACAAGACCACCCGCTTCTACTCCAAGGAGCACGAATGGCTCGTCAATGCGGATTGATCCGTTGACCGTTTGGACATTCTGTGTAATGGAATTTGATGAAGGCGCATTTCATAGGGTGTCGCTGCCCACATCGACCAAGGTCGGAAGAATGCGGTTATTCCTAAAGTTAACACGCCTGCTTTGACATGGAATATATATTCTGAAAAATGAATTAAATTTCATCAGGCCTTAAACAGCCAATCGGTCATGAATAAATCCGTGACTGTTCACCTTTATGGAAATCAATAATTCCGAATAATTCTATTACAAACTCAAAAATACAGAAAAACATCCCCCGCCGAAGCAGGGGATGTAATTTATTTATGCGATTGTTACATCATGCTTGCAACTTCTGCTGCAAAATCATCGCTTCTCTTTTCGATTCCTTCGCCCTTCTCAAAGCGAACAAAGCTTACAGCCTTGATGGAACCGCCAAGCTTCTTGGCTACGTCTGCGATGTAGCCTGCAACGTTACCGTCGAAGAGGTCTGTGCGAACAAATGCCTGCTCGAGAAGGCAAACTTCCTTGAGCTGCTTCTTCATACGTCCGTCAACAGCGCCGGCAAAAATCTTGTTGGCAACGATCTCGTCCTTGCTTGCCATAGCGAGCTCAACGAGTGTTGCAACAGCCTTGTCTGAAAGGAAGTTGAAAAGGAACTTGTTGTTCTTCTGCTCCTCATAGGCTGCAAGATCCTCATCTGAGAAAAGCTTGCCGTCAACTGCCTTAGCAAAGAGGCTGTTAAGAATCGGCTTCGGAAGTGTGTCAGGCTTGTTGAGTGAGCTGTCGATTGTGATCGACTTCATCTTAGCAAGCTCATCGTCGGAGATGCAGTCCTTGCTGAGATACTCGGGATTCATAGCTGCGATCTGCATTGCAACGTTCTTGCCCATATCCTTGAACTCTGTATTGCCGGCAACGTCTGTGTCAAATTTTACAAGTACGCCTACTGCGCCTGCGCCGTGGATGTAGGATGCAACGTCACCCTCAACTCTTACAAAACGGCGAACCTTCATGTTCTCACGGATTGTAAGGAAAAGCTCCTGAACAGCGTCGGCAACTGTCTCGTCGCTGCCCGAAAGGGTCATAGCAAGGAGAGCGTCAACGTCTGCCGGATTCTTCTCGGCAACTGTAACGGCAATCTTATTTGCAAGCTCAACAAACTTCTCGTTTTTTGCAACGAAGTCTGTCTCGCAGTTAACTTCTACCATTGAAGCAACCTTGGCTGCCTCGTCATAATATGCAACAACAACGCCCTCGGCTGCGATACGGCCTGCCTTCTTGGCTGCGGAAGCAAGACCCTTCTCGCGAAGCACGTCTACTGCCTTGTCCATGTCGCCGTCTGTCTCTGTAAGAGCCTTCTTACAATCCATCATGCCTGCTCCGGTCTTCTCACGGAGAGCCTGAACGTCTTTAGCTGTAAAATTCATGATAATTCCTCCTGATTTAAAATTTCGGCGGAATATAGTATTCCGCCGTTAAATTTGTTCTGATTATTCGGCAGCAGCTTCCTCGGCAGCTTCTTCTGCCGGAGCTTCCTGCTCACCCTGACGACCCTCAATAACAGCGTCGGCCATAGCGCCTGCTATAAGGCGAACGGCACGGATAGCGTCGTCGTTTCCGGGAATAACATAGTCGATCTCGTCCGGATCACAGTTTGTATCTACAATAGCAACAATTGGAATACCGAGCTTGTGAGCTTCCTGAACTGCGATTCTCTCCTTGCGCGGGTCAACGATGAACATAGCAGCCGGCTGCTTCTTCATGTTAACGATACCGCCCATGAACTTCTCGAGCTTTTCGATTTCAAGCTTGAGCTTGATAACTTCCTTTTTCGGGAGAAGATCGAATGTTCCGTCGGCTTCCATCTTCTTGAGCTGCTCAAGTCTCTTGATTCTTCTCTTGATTGTGTTGAAGTTTGTGAGCATACCGCCGAGCCAACGTGCATTAACGTACGGCATACCGCAACGGATAGCTTCTTCCTTAACGGAATCCTGAGCCTGCTTCTTTGTGCCTACGAAAAGAACATCGCTTCCGTCAGATGCAACGTCACGAACGAAGAGGTAAGCTTCCTCAAGCTTCTTGACTGTCTTCTGAAGGTCGATGATGTAAATTCCGTTACGCTCCGTGAAAATGTACTGAGCCATTTTCGGATTCCATCTTCTTGTCTGGTGTCCGAAGTGAACACCTGCTTCGAGTAACTGTTTCATTGATACTACTGGCATAAATAAATCCTCCTTAGTTTTGCCTCTGCAAGGCTTGATATTCGAACATTTCATGCGAAATGCACTCCGAATAAAACACCTTACATGCGTTTTGCCGTAAAAGTATATCACATAGAATCGGCTATTTCAAGAGTTTTTTATGATTTTTTTGATTTATTCGGAAAAATTTATGCTGTCGGCTATTTTTTTGAATACGGGAGCGCAGTCATAGGAACCCGAAGCACCGCCCTGTTTCATGATTACGGCAATATATTGAGGCTCGTCGGCAGGAAAACATCCGCCGAACCACGTGTTGCATATTTCATTACCGTCTTTGCCAAAAATGCCTGTTTGTGCCGTTGCTGTTTTGCCTGCGGCGGAAAAACGTTCGGGACGGGCAGGGGAGGCATTACCGTTTTCAACGACCGAGGTGAGCATTTTCAGCAGGATACAACTTGAATCCTCACTTATGGCAACGGTCGGATATTTCTTTTTGTGCTTTGTTTCGAGCCCGTTACGGTCGGTCACGGCTTCGATAAGATACGGCTCTCTGTATTTGCCGCCGTTCGCAACGGCACTGAGCATTTGGGCGATCTGCAACGGAGTTGCGGTGAAGCTGCCCTGACCGAATGAAAAATTTGCCAGTGAGGCGGGATTTTGCAAGTCTCTCGAGGTCGGAAGAATTCCGCTTTCGGAGTAAATTCCTTCGGCAAGCTTGCGCCTTTGTCCGAAACCGAAAAGTGATGCCGTTTCTCCGATTCTTTTTGCGCCGAGCTTTTGACCGAGGTTTATGAAATATGTGTTGCAGGAAACCTCAAGCGCTTTTTGCAGATTCATCTTTCCGTGGGCGGTGTTGCTGCTGCAACCGAATTTGACATTGCCGATATTGCAGGAGCCTGTGCAGGTGTATTGAAAATCAGAAAATCCGTTTTCAACGGCGCTTGCGGCGACGGCGACCTTGAAGATAGAGCCGACGGCAAAGCTCTCAAGCGCACGGTTCAAAAGCGGCGAGCTTTCGGAATCGAGATAATCAGAAACCCTGTACGGGTCATAGCTCGGGCGTGACGCCACGGCTCTTATCGCTCCGCTATTTGCGTCAAGCACAAGTGCACAGCCCTGTTGAACGTTGCAATCGTCAAGTGCTCTTTCAACAGCCGACTGGATTTTATTATCAATTGTAAGCTGTACTTTTCCGAGACTTGGAGCAGGAGAAATAAGCTCGATATCCGCACCGCCGAGCGACCTTCCGTAAGCGTCAACCGGAACTCTTGCAACAACGGCTTCATCGGAGAATAAAATCCTGTCAAAAGCCTTTTCTATGCCGGTCACGCCGTGATTTTGCTCGTCAAGATATCCGATAATATGAATAGCGGATTGCGAAGATGCATACCTCTTATATACAGGTAAACAAATAATATTGCCGTCGGGGTTAACAGTTTTTTTGCCGATATTCGCTGTAACGGGTGATCCCTTTTCCATTCGTTGCTTCAGAGCGGAATAGGTGCGGCTGTCAAGCAGCTCACGAAGCGTGTCGAGCGAGCTAAGCGACGGCTTTGCAATTATACAGTTTTCATAATCGGAGCTTGTGATTTTTTGCCCGCTGCAGTCGGTTATTTGTCCTCTGATATTATATAAAGTGAAGGAGGAATAGTGAGAGCCGGAGGAAACAAGCTCCGTACCCGAGGAGCAAACTACATACATTCTCAGGCAAAGACAGCCGACAGCCATGCAAAACACAGTGAATAACGATATAATTCTTTTCTCCATTTTCACACATCTTTTCTTAACTTTTTTTAAATGCGTCGTTGCGGTATCAAGGTGTTGACTTAAAAAGTTTTTGCCTTACCGGACTAAAAATTCATAAAATTATTATATTTCGTCAAATTGCACTATTGACCTTGAGAGGAAAATATACTATCATATTATTTGTGGAAAACTTATTTAGAAACGGAGGAAAATAAATTGAAAAGAATAACTTCTAAGTTAATTGCCGTAATGCTTGTCGTGTGTATGATCTTTCCGATTGTACCGATCTGGGCATTTGCCGGCAGTGTTTCAACGGCAAGCGCCGCAGACACGGTGACGTTCAAGCTTGAAAAGGTGTCGGAAACCGTAAGCTCGGTTACCGTTAAACTTGTTCTGTCCGGGGGAAAGACGCTTTGTTTTGACGCTGTAATCGGAACAGGCGATTCTCTGACATGCTCGACGATTGATTATTCAAGCGAACTCAAAGCTTTCGTTGCCGAGAATACAGACAGCGCTTTGGCTTCAAACAACGAAACGGAAAGACTTTCGTTTGCAACCTCGGTAGAGCTTTCGGCTCCTTTTGAAATTGCGGAATTTACATACAGCAAGAGTGCTTCGGACGGTGTTGTGCTTTCCGATTTTACGGTGAGCATCGATTCCTGCTATTATAAAAACAGCGAGGGACAGGATGTTCAGCTTGGTACGACCGTTATCAATATGATTCCTGCAACTCATACTCATGTTGAGTCGGGCGTTTGGGTCGAAACAGAGCATGCAACATGCCAACACAGCGGTCAAAGGGTAATGTACTGTTCCGAATGCAATGAAATCTGTACAGTGGAGTACACCACACAGACGGATCATACGCCAAAAATCGTAAGAGTTGAGCCTACCTGCGAAAAAGACGGATATATTTCCGAGGTCTGCACGGTTTGCAATAAGGAAATAAGCCATACGGTTATTGAAAAACTGAATCACAAAAACACCGTTGTTCAGCATAAAGACGCGACCTGCACCGAGGACGGATATGACCGCGTTGTATGTAATGACTGTAACAAAATAATCAGTGAAACCGTAATTAAGTCTCCAGGACATAAGACGGTTGTTGATGAAAAGCCTGCAACCTGTACAGAGGACGGTTATTATATAGAAAAATGTACTGTTTGCAATGAGGTTATCATAAATGACGTTTTAAAGGCTCCGGGACACAAGATCGTTGTCGACGAAAAGCCTGCAACATGTACCGAGAACGGTTACTATAAGGAGACTTGCTCCGTATGCAAAGAGGTTCTTGTCGATAAGATCCTTCCGGCAACAAATCATGCAAACACAGAAGTACAGCACAAGGACGCAACCTGCACAGAGGACGGATACGACCGTATTTTCTGTAAGGACTGTAATCAAATTATCAGTGAGACTGTACTCAAGGCACAGGGTCACAAGACTGTTGCAGAAGAAAAAGATGCAACATGTACAGAGGACGGATACAGCAGAGAGGTATGCTCCGTTTGTAAGGAGATATTAAAAAACGAAATAAAGCCGGCTACGGGACATCAGCATAAAAAGACCGATACTCTTGCGGCTACCTGCACCGAGGACGGATACATCAGGGAAACCTGTCTCGACTGCGGAAACGTAGTTAAAGAAACAATTCTCAAGGCAAACGGACATAAGTTTGTCAATGACATTAAAAAAGCGACCTGCACCGAGGACGGCTATGTTCGTCAGCAGTGTACGGTGTGCAAGACCTACAGCGGTATCAGCAGAGTGCTTAAGGCTACGGGTCATGCATGGGGCAAGTGGAGAGTTGTCAAGGAGCCGACATACCGTTCTGTAGGTTTACGCAGATCTACCTGCACAAACTGCGGAGAACACATTGACGAAGAAATTCCGATGATTATTGTTCCCGTTGAAAAGATAGTTATTTCCCCCGAAGAGGATTTCAAAATTTATTGTAAGAAGAGCGACAGGCTCCAGGCAAATGTGTATCCGGAAGAGGCTGCATATTCGGCGGAGATCGTTTGGACATCTTCAAATCCGAATGTTCTTGATGTAAGTGAGGACGGTACAATTACCGCAAAACTCAGAGGAACGGCAACGGTTACCGCCTCAACGGCAGACGGCTCCGTTACCGCAACAAGAAAAGTTACGGTTGAATATACCTTCCTTCAGTGGATAATCATTTATATTCTTTTCGGTTGGATTTGGTATCTTTAATAACTGAATAACTTATTTAAGAAGGGGGCAGTGAGGATTGTTCACTGCTCCCTTTTTAACAGTAAAAATTGAGGGATATATTATGAAAAAGATTTTATCAATTATTCTTTCTGCAGTTATGACTTTCTCGGTTGTCGGCATTGCGGCAAACGCAAAGGAAAACGACGATCTCAGCTTTGCCGTTGCTTCCGATATTCATTACAGTGCACCCGAGGCGGAGCTTGAAAAGACAAACGATTCCGAGCTTTACTGGCACGCTATAAGACGCTGCGAAATGGAAAACGAAACAGGACTTATCATTGATGAGTTCCTTAATCAGTGTGCCGAAAGCGACGATGTGGAATATGTTCTCATTTCCGGTGACCTTGCAAACAGAGGTCGCTCACGGCCTGAAGATCATCTTGCTGTTGCACAGAAGCTCCGTGATTTTGAAAAGAAATCGGGCAAGGAGGTCTATGTGATCAACGGCAATCATGATGCAAGCAACGATCAGGCTACTACGTTTGAACGTTTTAAGGAGATTTATGCTGAATTCGGCTATGACCATGCCTTGACAACGAGAGACGACGATTGTTCATATACGGCAAACCTCGGCAAAAAATACCGCCTTATTGCACTTGATACAAATCATGCGACTAAGTCAACCGAGGACGGTATGACCGCAGAAAAACTTAAATGGGTAAAAGAGCAGGCAAAGCTTGCAAAAAAAGACGGCAGGTATCCTATAGTTATGATGCATCATAATTTGCTTGACCATCTTCCGATTCAGCGTGTACTCAGCAGAAACTTTATTGTTAAGTTCCATTTCACGACCGCCGAACTTTTTGCCGACTGGGGAATTAAGACGGTGTTTACGGGTCACGAGCATTGCTCGGACGCAACGGTTTACACAAGCGCTTTGGGCAACAGGCTTTATGATTTTGCAACAACCTCATTGGCTATGTATCCGCTCGAATACAGGGTCATAAAGTATAACGATAATGAAATCAGGTATGAGACGAGGTCGGTCGATAAGATTGATTATGACGCTCTCACGGCAGCTACCAAGGGATACACCGATGAGCAGATATCCGCAATGAAAAAGGATCTCAGAGCCTTTTCAAAGGGTTATCTTAAGGCGGGAGTTCAGTACAGACTGGAGCTTTCACTCTCTCCGGAGAAAATGGGTATTGACGAAAATGCAGCTTATTCAAAACCGATTATTTATGCTGTTGATAAGCTGATAGAATTACTGAGAATGCCCCTCTGCGGCGAAAACAGCTTGCAATCAATTGCAAAGGAATACGGCATTGAAATTCCCGATTCCGACTACGAAACAGGCTGGGATTTAGCAACCGATTTGGTTGCATGGCACTATTCCGGCGGTGAACACTTCGATATGAGCAGCGTTGAGGTCACAACTCTTCTCAGAGCCTTTGCCGCAATTCTCAGAAGTGATTTTGCCGGCGTTGCCGACGACGTCCTTCTCAAGGCGGTCAATAGCATTCTCGGTGATATGGGTTACGGTCCGATAGCCGACAGCCTTATTAAATTTTGTATTTCAAAATTCGGAGTTTATACAAAGGCTGAGATTTTTCTTGTTGGTATCGCTTCGCCTGTACTTTACAAGTTTGCATACGACAATGACGGAGTTGATGACAATAACGGCACTATTGAGGGCTACGGCACGGTAAATCTTAAGAGCAATGTTACAAATATCTTTAAAAATCTCGGAAGTCTTTCCGAGAGGATGGTATTCTATATTCAGCTTGTTTTGTCATATCTTGCAAAGCTTAATGTTATTTTTCTTAAATAAGGAATGATTTCTAATGAGAAAGAAACCCGAGGATAAAAAAGCGACAGGCAAATATGCATCAATGTATATGTCGATCGGAATGTGCATAGGCATAGGAATAGGAATGTGTTTGGGGAATGCAATTTTTGACAACTTAGCTATCGGAATGAGCTTTGGTGTTGGCGTGGGACTTTCACTCGGCTGCGCTTACGGTGCATCACTTGACAAAAAGGCATTGAATGTTGTTGAAATCATTGAGGATGATTTCGGCTGTGAAGGAGTTCCCGAAGATGCCGAGGCTACGGTGACGGTTGTTGTAACCGACGCTGAGGGCAAGGAACAGCGCATCAGGATGGCAGATAGGCTCTGCTATGAAAGAAATATCGAGGCGGGAGATTCCGTTATGCTCGATAAGGACGGTACGCTCAAGCAGATTTACAAAATCCCGCCGAAAAAGAAAAAATAACAGTTAACAGGGAACTGCCGTGTGCGGTTCCTTTTGTTTAGCCGATAAATAATTATAATTGAAGTATTTCAAACTGTAATAAGTTTGCCGATTCGGGTTCACATTAGAGGAAAAGGACTGATAATTGCCGCTTTATCACTCCACCGTCACACTCTTTGCAAGGTTCCTCGGCTTGTCGATCGGACAGCCCCTTTTGAGTGCGGTATGGTATGCCAAAAGCTGCATCGGAATGACCTCAAGCATCGGCATGAAAAAGTCGGGCGCATCGGGTACGGTTATATCGCCGCCTTCAGTTGAAACGGTTACTGTTCTGCCGTTTCTCGCCTTGACCTCGTTAATATTTGATATAGTTTTACTTTTCAGCTCATCGACGCAGCACAGTGCAACGGTCAGACTGTTCCTGTCTATTAAGGAAATAGTTCCGTGCTTCAATTCTCCTGCGGCATAAGCTTCACACGGAATATATGAAATCTCTTTGAGCTTCAGCGACGCCTCCATTGCCGCACAGTAGTCAACGCCCCTGCCGATGAAGCAGATATAGTCCGATTGATCGGCAATGTCGGCAAAGGGTTTGATTTTTTCGGCGTCGGAAAGTATCGCTTCGATTTTATCGGGTATTGCCTTCAGCTCCTCTACAAGCTCTGCGGCTTCACGGCGGCTGATTGCTCCGTCTGCCTCGGCAAGGCGAATTGCAAGGGCATAAACAACGGCGAGTTGGGCGGAATATGCCTTGGTCGTCGCAACTGCAATTTCCCTGCCGGCCTTGGTCAGAACAACGTTTTTGCACTCTTGAGCTATCGTGCTGTTTTCAACATTGACTATGCCGATGACCTTTGCTCCTTTTTCCTGAGCTATTCGCATGGCGGCAAGCGTGTCTGCTGTTTCACCGCTCTGGCTGATGATTATAACAAGCGTCTTTTCGTTAAGATGAGGGTGCATATAGCGAAATTCCGATGCGATAACTGCCTGAGAATGACGTTTAAAGAGCCGTTCGCAGGCGTATGCGCCGACTGCGCCGACATGGTAAGCCGAGCCGCAGGCAACGAAAACAACGTGGTCGAGCGCATTGATTTCTGCCCTCGTCATGCGAAGCCCCTTGAATTTCAGCCTGCCGGTCTCGCCGATGATTTCCGAAAGAGTGCGCCTGATCGCCGCCGGCTGTTCCATTATTTCCTTGAGCATATAATGCTTATAGCCGAGCTTATCTGAGCTTCGTTCCGCACTTTTGAGCTTGATTTCGCTCTTTCTTATTCGACAGCCGTCAAGGTCGAAAACCTTCAGACCTTCTTTTTTTAAAAGACCGATTTCACCGTCATTAACTCTGAAAATTCTGTCACTTTTTGTCGCAATGGCGGAAACATCGCTCGCAAGATAAACGCAGCCGCTTGAAATGCCTGCAAACAGTGGACTGGACAGCTTGGCGCAAACAATGCAGTCGGGGTAATCACGGCACATTATCGCAAGGGCATATGAACCCTTGAAGCGTGAAAGAGCTGCACCGACGGTTCCCTTGAGATCGCCGTTATAGAGATATTCGAGCATTTGAGCAATAACCTCGGTGTCGGTGTCGCTTATGAATTTAAAGCCCTTTTCGATAAGCTCGTTTTTTAACGCTGAGTAGTTCTCGATTATGCCGTTGTGCACAACGGTGAAAAGTCCGCTTTGACTTGTGTGCGGGTGCGCGTTGACAACCGTGGGCGCACCGTGAGTCGCCCAGCGTGTGTGACCGATTCCGATTTTACCCTTCATACCGTCCGCTTCTTCACGAAGTCCCGACGGACTGCCGACAACCTTGACGGTTTTGATTTCTTTCCCGTCACAGACGGCAAGACCTGCCGAGTCATAGCCCCTGTATTCAAGCTCTTCAAGACCCGAAATAATGATGTCGGTTGCGTTTTCATCGCCGATGTAGCCCATAATTCCGCACATAACAAAACCCTCTTCACAGAAATAGATATATTTCTATTCTATGCAGAGGGTGACATATTATCCTTTTTTCAGCTTAATGTTTTTAAATTAAATTTAACGAATTTTATATCTTGATCACTGCCTACCGCTAACTTGCTGTTGAGAGGGTTACAAGTATTCGTTAACACGATCCTTTGTTATTTTAAATTACTTTCGGGTGTGATGTTTTCGTTGACATAATCCTCAACTATTTTTCCATCGCTTATCCTGATTATGCGATGGGCGGTTTCGGCAATTGAATCATCGTGTGTGATAAGAATTATCGTTTTTCCCTCCGCCCAAAGCTCATTGATTATACGCATTACATCTTTGCCGGAATTTGAATCAAGATTACCCGTAGGCTCATCGGCGAGTATAATCGGCGGCTTTGCGGCAAGAGCACGTGCAATGGCAACTCTCTGCTGCTGTCCGCCCGACATTTGATTTGGCAGGTGATCCATTCGCTTTTCAAGACCGACTCTTTTGAGCGCCGCTTCGGAGAGCTCATGGCGCTGCTCGGCCTTCATACCTCTGTATATCAGCGGCAGTTCAACGTTGCCCTGAGCCGTAAGGCTCGGAATAAGGTTGAAGCCCTGAAAAATGAAGCCGATTTCAAGATTTCTTATACTGCTCAGCTCATCGTCGTCCATGTCGGAAACGTCCTTGCCGTTGAGAATGTATGTTCCGCTTGTCACAACGTCAAGCAGACCGAGCATATTCATAAGCGTTGATTTTCCCGAACCGGAATGACCGACAATTGCAACAAAATCGCCTTGGTCAATTTCCAGATCGACTCCGTCGAGCGCTCGAACCTCATTCTCACCCGGATTATATATTTTGTATGCATTTTTTAGTTCAATAAGATGTGACATGATTATACCTCGGATACATTATTTATATTATACCGCAGAGCAATGCTGCTTACCTGAAAAATGCGGAGCTTTTTATGTGTTTCTGCTTTTTTGAGCTGCGTTCCTTTAACTCATTATAAGAGGAGACAGGGGGAAAACCGGCGAATTATAATAATTCTTAAATCAATGATATTTTATCACATTGAATGATTTAATGCAATAAATACGTAACATTCGGAATGTAAAAAATATGTGAATAAAATTTTAAGAAAAATATTGTTGATAATAGACAAAAAGCATGCTTATAAGAGAAAAATGATTTGTTGTCGTATAGTGTTGACAAATGTTGATAATGTGTTAAAATATAACTGTCGCCAGAGTATTGACGATAGTTAAGAATATTATATTGCCGATATATTGCCGGATAAAAGGCCCGGCAGTCTCTACGACAGTGCCGTAACTGTCACTATTGGTAGATGATTGACAGCGTTTTGAATACAATATGTTGTTGATCGGTCTTTCGGCGGTAGGGCTTGTTCCCTGCTGCTTATTTTATTTCGGAGGGTTTGAAATGCAGCTTCTTGAAGAAAGAATTCTTAAAGACGGAAAGGTGTTTCCGGGTAATGTTCTGAAAGTTGACAGTTTTCTTAACCACCAGGTAGACGTAGAGCTGATAAATGAGATCGGCAAGGAGTTTTATAGACTTTTTAAGGACTGCGGAGTGAACAAGATCTTTACGATTGAGGCATCCGGCATTGGAATTGCCTGCATCACTGCGCAGTATTTTCATGTTCCTGTTGTCTTTGCCAAGAAAACACTGGGCAAGAATATCGCTGCCGATGTTTATTCGACGCCGATCAAGTCATTTACCCACGGCAAGACGTATGACGTTATCGTCTCGCAGGAATTCCTTAATAAGGATGATAGAATTCTTATAATTGACGATTTTCTCGCACAGGGCTGTGCTCTCAACGGACTTATCGAGCTGATTAAGTCTGCGGGCGCTCAAATCGTCGGAGCAGGAATAGTTATCGAAAAAGCGTTTCAGCAGGGCGGAGATCTTATCAGGGGAGACGGTGTTCGCGTCGAATCGCTGGCAAGAATTGAGTCAATGACCGATGACGGCAAGATAACATTCTGCAAATAACCTCGGTAGCAAAAAAAATGCTATATATTAAAAATTTGGAGGAAGAACACATGAAAAAGATTCTCGCAATTCTCATGGCAATCGCAATGGTCTTTTCATTCGCAGCTTGCGGCACCAAGAAGGACGGCGGCAACGACACTGAAAAGAAGCTCAAGGTAGGATTCATTTTCCTGCATGACGAGAACTCAACCTACGACAACAACTTTATGACAGGCGCTGAGGAAGCTTGCAAGAAGATGGGCGTAGAGATCATCAAGAAGACAAATATTCCCGAGCAGAATGCTTGCTACGATGCAGCAGCAGATCTTGTTGACAAGGGATGCACAGTTGTTTTCGCTGACAGCTTCGGTCATGAGGATTTCATGATAAAGGCAGCTAAGGAGTTCCCGAACGTTCAGTTCTGCCACGCTACAGGTACTAAGGCTCACACTGAGAAGCTCGCTAACTACCACAACGCTTTTGCTTCGATCTATGAGGGACGTTACCTTGCAGGTGTTGCTGCAGGTCTCAAGCTCAATGAAATGATCGCAGCAGGCAAGTTCGATGCTAAGGACGCTAAGATGGGTTATGTCGGCGCTTTCACATATGCTGAGGTTATCTCCGGCTATACTTCATTCTATCTCGGTGCAAAGTCAGTTTGCCCGACAGTAACAATGGATGTTCAGTTCACAGGTTCATGGTACGATGAGGCTCTTGAGAAGGAAGCTGCAACAAAGCTCATCAACAACGGTTGTAAGCTCATCAGCCAGCACGCTGACTCAATGGGTGCTCCGACAGCTTGTGAGACAGCAGGTGTTCCGAACGTTTCTTACAACGGAAGCACACTCTCCGCTTGCCCGAACACATTCATCGTTTCTTCCAGAATCAACTGGGAGCCGTACTTCGAGTACATGATCAAGTGCGCTCAGGACGGTAAGGCAATCGACACAGACTGGACAGGTACTCTTGCAACAAACTCTGTTGTTCTTACAGAAGTAAACGGCAAGGCTGCCGCTAAGGATACACAGGCTAAGATCAACGAGGTTAAGGCTCAGCTTGATAAGGGCACACTTCACGTATTCGATACAAGCACATTCACAGTAACTGTTTCTGCCGACAAGAACAAGAACGCTAAGGTTGACGCTAACGGTAAGCTCACAAGCTACATGGCAGACGTTGACACAGACGCTAACTTCACAGGCGACACAGAGGCTGTTAAGGACGGCTACTTCCACGAGTCAGAGTTCCGTTCGGCTCCGTACTTCGATGTACAGATCGACGGCATCAATCTCCTCAACGCTAAGTTCTAATCATTTTACGCAATTTCAAGGCGGAGCCTTATCGCTCCGCCTTACTTTGATTTTTATAATTCGTATTTTATTTTGAAAAATGCGGTAAAGCAGGTTGTTTGTTTTCTTTATTTTAAAAAGATATGGGCTAACCAAGTATACCCTCAAGGGGAAGATCAATCAGTTTAATATATTATTTATCACATTTTTCAGAATAAAAAATTGGAGGGCATAAAGTGAGTACACAGGTTGCAATCGAACTCAGAAACATCACAAAGACCTTTGGCTCCGTTGTCGCCAACAAGGACGTTAATCTTACCGTGAACAAGGGTGAAATCCTCTCGATTCTCGGTGAGAACGGAAGCGGTAAAACAACGCTTATGAACATGATTTCCGGCATTTATTTCCCGGATCACGGTCAGATCTTTGTTGACGGTAAAGAAGTGGTTATCAGATCGCCGAAGGACGCTTTTGACTTGAAGATCGGTATGATTCATCAGCATTTCAAGCTCGTTGATGTATTTTCCGCAACGGAGAACATCGTTCTCGGCTTTGATGACGGCAAGTACAATCTTAAAAAATCAAAAGCAAAGATTCAGGCAATTCTTGACAAATACGGCTTTGAACTTGACCTCAACAAGAAGATTTATCAGATGTCCGTTTCCGAGAAGCAGACGGTTGAAATCGTCAAAGTGCTTTACAGAGGCGCAGATATTCTTATTCTTGATGAGCCGACGGCTGTTCTTACTCCGCAGGAGACAAAGAAGCTCTTTGACGTTATCAGAAACATGAAAAAGGACAACAAGTCAATTATAATAATCACTCATAAGCTCAACGAGGTTATGGAGATTTCCGACAAGGTTGCCGTTCTCAGAAAAGGTGAATACATCGGCACGGTCATGACCGCAGAGACGAACGAATCCGCTCTGACGGAGATGATGGTCGGCAAAAAAATTGACCTTAATATCGAGAGAACAGAGGTCGAAAACAAGGAGGACAGGCTCCTTATCAACAATATGTGCTATGTTAACCGTGAGGGCGTCAAGGTGCTCAATCACGTTTCGTTTACGGCAAAGTCGGGCGAAATTCTCGGCATAGCAGGTATTGCGGGCAGCGGCCAGCGTGAGCTGCTTGAATCAATCGCAGGCCTTCGCCATCTTACCCACGGTTCAATCATTTATAATAACGCAAAGACCGGCAAGCAGGATAACCTCCGTGACAAGACTCCCGTTCAGATAAGAGAGCTTGGCATCAGACTTTCCTTTGTTCCCGAGGACAGACTCGGCATGGGACTTGTAGGCAACATGGACATTGTTGATAACATGATGCTCAGAAGCTACAAGAAGGGCAAGACTGCTTTCCTTGAAAAGAAAGAGCCGAGAGATCTTGCCGAAAAAATCATTGATGAGCTTGAGGTCGTTACCCCGAGCGCAAATACTCCCGTTCGTAAGCTTTCGGGCGGTAACGTTCAGAAGGTTCTTGTCGGACGTGAAATTGCCGCTTCTCCGACTGTACTCATGGCGGCTTATCCTGTCCGCGGACTGGATATTAACTCGTCTTATCTTATTTATAATCTTCTCAACGAGCAAAAGGAGAAGGGCGTAGCCGTTATTTTCGTCGGCGAGGATTTGGACGTACTTCTTGAGCTGTGCGACAGAATCGTTGTTATCAGCTCGGGTCAGATTTCCGATATCGTTGACGCAAGAACAGCTACCAAGGAACAGCTTGGTATGCTTATGACTAAGACAAAGGGAGGTAATGACAATGAGTAATAATACCGCAAAGCTTCATGAGCCTTTGTTTCATATTGTTAAGCGCTCGGCTATACCGAAATGGCAGAGCTGGCTTGTAAGAATCGGTTCGGTCATTGCCGCTCTTATCGTTTGCGGAGTCGTTACCGTTCTTCTTACAGGTGAAGATCCGATTCAGGTTTATGTAAAAATGGTTGAGGGTGCGGTCGGCTCCGAAAGACGACTTTGGATGCTCGCACAGAATACGGCAATGCTTCTTTGCGTTGCGCTCGCCGTTACACCGGCTTTCAAGATGAAATTCTGGAATATCGGCGCAGAGGGTCAGGTGCTCGCAGGCGGACTTGCAACCGCTGCCTGTATGATTTTCCTCGGCGACAAGCTTTCACCCGTTGTTCTTATGATAGTCATGGTTGCGGTCAGCATTGTTGCCGGCGCAGTGTGGGGACTCATTCCCGCATTTTTCAAGGCTCTTTGGAATACTAACGAAACACTCTTCACCCTCATGATGAACTATATCGCAATGTGTATTGTTTCATATTTTTCATATGAGTGGTCGGTGCCCAAGGGTTCGGGCCATATCGGCGTTATCAACGACACGACAGAGGCCGGCTGGCTTCCGGCTATCGGCGGTAAGGCTTATCTTTGCAACATTCTGATTGTTGTTGCAATCACCGTATTCATGTATATTTATCTCAGATACAGCAAGCACGGCTATGAAATATCCGTTGTCGGCGAGAGCGAAAACACCGCCAAGTACATCGGAATCAACGTTAAAAAGGTCATTATCAGAACGATGATCCTCTCGGGTGCGCTCTGCGGCATCGCAGGATTTCTGCTTGTCAGCGGTACCGATCACACCGTCAACCGTGACACGGCAGGCGGCAGGGGATTTACGGCGATCATGGTTTCCTGGCTTGCTCACTTTGATCCGCTTTATATGATTCTCACATCTCTTCTTCTTGTTTTCCTTGAGAGAGGTGCAGGCGAGATTTCAACGACCTTCGGACTTAACGAATCGTTCTCGGAAATCATCACGGGAATCATCATTTTCTTCATCATCGGCAGTGAATTTTTCCTAAACTATCAGTTGAAATTCCGTGAGAAGGAGGCGTCCAAATAATGTTAGTTGCATTTATTCAGCGTGCGGTCGTTCAGGGCATTCCGCTTCTGTTCGGCTCAACGGGAGAGATCCTCACCGAGAAGAGCGGTAACCTCAACCTCGGTACGGCAGGCGTTATGTACGTCGGCGGCATCACGGGAGTTATCGGCGCATTCCTCTATGAGCAGAATGCGACTCAGATGAACACCTTCCTCACCGTTCTCATTCCGATTCTTTCGTCGATACTCGGTTCGCTTGTAATGGGACTTATCTATTCGTTCCTTACCGTTACGCTCCGTGCAAACCAAAACGTTACGGGTCTTGCACTCACAACTTTCGGTGTCGGCTTCGGCAACTTCTTCGGCGGCTCGCTCATCAAGCTCACGAAAAGTGACGTTCCGTCCGTTACACTTACGGCAACGAGCCTTGCGTTCAAGAAGGCGCTTCCGTTTGCTTCAAAGCTTGGCTGGTTCGGGGAGATTTTCCTCTCATACAGCTTCCTTGCCTATGTTGCAATCGCAATAGCAATTATAGTTTCGTTTTATTTTAACCGCACACGTTCAGGACTTAATCTCCGTGCAGTCGGTGAGAATCCGGCAACGGCAGATGCCGCCGGAATCAACGTCGGCAAATACAAGTACATTTCAATCTGTCTCGGCAGCATCATAGCAGGTTTCGGCGGTCTCTACTACGTTATGGACTATGCCTGCGGTGTATGGTCAAATAATGCCTTCGGTGACAGAGGCTGGCTTGCAATTGCGCTTGTTATCTTCGCTATTTGGAGACCGAACCTCAGCATAATCGGTTCTATTCTTTTCGGCGGACTCTTTATTGTCCACAACTATATTCCGAATCTGAGCATGAGCGATCAGGAGCTTTTCAAGATGACTCCGTACCTCGTTACGATCATTGTTCTTATTGTTATCAGCATGCTCAAGAAGAGAGAATTCCAGCCTCCGCAGAGTCTGGGACTCTCATATTTCCGCGAGGACCGCTAAAAAAACCGATTTCTATTTATTAAAATAATTTGTTTGTAAATAGCATGAAAGACCGATTTTCGAGAGATTATCGGTCTTTTTTTATTACCTTAATTTATTACATAGCCGTTACTTGAAAGAGTAGCGGCAATTTTTGAATTTGATGTAAAATTTATCGTATCAATCTCAATGTGGCTAAAAATGAATACAAGCTTTAATTTCTTTTTCCTGTTAGCAATTTTTTCGTTTTTTTTTGCCGAATTATTATAAAAGCAACAAAATATGTCAAATATGTTGTCTCAAAAGCCACTAATACATAAACTGATGATTGTAATATCGACAATGTGTTGTTATAATAAAATGTAAATAATAGATAATTATTATGAGGTGTGTATGAATAATCAGGGTACAGAGGTTTTGGGCTATCAGTACTGGTCGCTTATGGATAATTTTGAGTGGGCCTGGGATACAAGCCGAGATTTGGAATTATACATATAGATTATAAAACACAAAAGCGCACAATTAAGGATTCGGGATATTTCTATAAAAAAGTGATCAAGTCCAACGGCGAAATAATTTGATTAAGGAGCAGATAAATTATGACAAAGAAGTTAAACTCTCCGCTTTTTGCGAGTCGGATTAAAAGCGATGAAGTAAAAGCGAAAGAAAAGTGGCTTGGATATCTTTTAGGACCGTCGGGTGCGCTGTTGCTCAACGCAGTGCTCGCTACCTATCTTAATGTCTATTACACCGATGTTTTAAAGCTGACAACGGTTTGGGGCGGTGCCTTTCTGACTGTATTCCCGGTTGTTTCAAAGATAATTGATGCAATTACAAATGTGATAATGGGCTATATAATTGATCACACAAGGACAGCACAGGGAAAAGCAAGGCCGTGGCTGCTGCTTTCCGCGCCTTTAATTTTAATCAGCGGTATTCTTCTTTTTACCGTGCCGCAGAGCAGTCAAACCGTGCAGGTCATTTGGGTCATGCTCTCATATAACCTTTTCTATTCGTTCTCATATACAATTTACAACATGAGTCACAATCTTATGGTTCCTCTTTCAACAAGAAATACGGAGCAGAGAGGCTCACTTTCGGTTTTCAATCAGATTTCAACAATAATGATGAGCGGAATTATCGTTGCTCTTGTATTTCCGATGGTTGTTATGCCGATGCTCGGCGTGGACAAGACAAAATGGATAGTTGTAATGGGTGCTCTTTCTGTAATTGCATTGCCGCTTACCCTTATGGAGTATTATTTTACAAAAGAAAGGGTAACTCTTGAAGATATTGACAAACCGCAAGAGGAAAGCCTGCCGTATAAAAATCTTTTAAAAGCTATTTTTACCGACAAATATATGATACTTATTCTGCTTTATTTCCTGATTTATACTATCGGTACGCAGTTTAAGAATCTCGGCTTGGTTTATTTCTGTAACTATGTTCTCGGCACATATAACGACGGCAAAACTCAAACGCTCATTTCTGTCATCGGTGGTATTCCGATGGGTATCGGCATATTTGCCGTTTGGCCGCTTGCAAAGAAATTCGGAAAGAGAAACCTTACATTGGCAGGATTTGCTCTTTATTCAATAGGCAGTGCAATATGCTGGATATGTCCGACCAATATGGTGGTTGTTCTCATCGGACAGTTCATCAAAAATATCGGCGGACTTCCGTGCTCTTATGTATTTATGGCACTTTTTGCCGATGTTCTTGACCATTTGGAATGGAAGCACAACTTCCGCTGCGACGGAATTGCAATGTCGATTTACAATATTATTGCCGTAACAAGTGTGGGTATAGTTACGGGAGCTTTTAACGGACTTCTGTCAAAAAGCGGATACATTGCACCTTCAATTATAAACGGAGAAACCGTTGCCGCAGTTCAAAATGCAGCGACAAAAAGTGCCATTACGGTCTCTTTCGTAGGACTTGAAACAATTACCGCCGTAATTCTTATTGTAATTCTTGCTTTTATAAATGTCGAAAAATATATTAACAAGGAGCAAGAAGAGATTAAGGCGAGAAAGGAAGAGGAAAAAGCTGATGAAAGCAATTAACATTAAAACGGAATACCTGAAAAATCCATTGTGTATTGATATAGACAACCCTCGAATTATGTGGAACTGCGAGGGGGGAATCACTCAGACCGCATACAGAATTGCAACCGATGAATGGGATAGCGGCAAGGTAAAATCAAGCTCAATGCACGGCACGGTCCCTGTAGTCTTTGAAAAAGGTAAAAAAGTTAATTTTAAGATTAAGCTTTGGGACGAAAAAGACTGCGAAGGCGAGTGGAGCGAAGAATGTTTTTTTGAATACGGAATCAAAAATTGGTCGGGAGAATGGATAACGGGTAATTATACCGTTGATAAAAGCAAGCGTTATCCCGTCGATTGCTTCCTGAAAAAATTTGCTGTTAAAAAGGAAGTTGTGAAAGCGAGACTTTATATAACCGCTTGCGGAATATACTGTGCAACGTTAAACGGCGAGAGATTTTCAATGCCGCTTGCACCGGGAATCACCGACTATAACAAGAGAATCCAGTATCAGACATATGACATCACTTCTATGCTAAAGCACATGAACACTCTTGAAATTCAGCTTGCCGACGGTTGGTATCGAGGTTCAACCGGAGCATGGGGAATTACAAATCAGTACGGAACGCAGACGAAATTCATTGTTGAGCTTGAGATATTCTATGCCGACGGAGAGGTTAAGAAAATCGTTACGGACGGAACATGGAACTGGAGCAATGACGGTGAAATTCGATTTGCCGACAATAAGGACGGAGAAATTGTTGACGCACGAATGACGCCGAGCTACGGAAAATTTGCCAAGGTTACAAATAATAATGTTGTTCCGGTATGTTCAAACAATGTGCCTATCGAAGAGAAGGAAAGATTTAAACCGACAGTCTCAAAAACGCCGAGCGGAAAGACTCTTCTTGAATTTCCGAATAATCTTGCCGGATATATTTCATTTTCTCTGAGTGCAAATGCCGGAGAAAAAATAAAAATGCGGTTCGGCGAAATGCTCGATAAAAACGGCGAGCTGACGCTGAAAAATATTCAATGCTCAAGCAAAAAGAAAACAACGCCCCTTCAAAAGATCGAGTACATCTGCAAGGACGGCGAGAATAATTACAAAACAAAGTTTGCGATTTTCGGCTTTAAATATGTCGAGATAGAAACGGATATTGATCTCACCGATGCCGAATTTACGGCCATAGCCGTTCATTCAAACATGGAGGAAACGGGATTCTTTGACAGTTCAAATGAGCTTTTGAACAAACTCGTTGATGCAACAAAATGGTCAACGAAAAGCAACAGTGTGGATTTACCGACGGATTGCCCGACGAGAGAGCGCCACGGTTGGACGGGAGACGCACAGATATTTTTCACAACGGCGGCATTCCTTTTTGATTACGCTGCTTTTTCCGAAAAATACGTTGCCGATATTTACGATTGGCAGAAGAAAAACGGAAAGCTTCCGCAAATAGTTCCGCCGGGCGGTGTGGATTTTTATATGTCCGCAATGGACGGCTGTGTAGGCTGGGCGGATGCCGGAGTTTTGATTCCTTACCGCTTTTGGAAGCAGTACGGCGACAAAAGAATACTCGAAAAATATTATTCGGGTATGAAAAAATATGCCGAGTTTATGAAAAGTCACTGCGGCAAGCCGTATCCGACCGCAAAGCATGTTTCAATTCCGCTCAAAAACAGAAAATATCTTAATAATTTCGGACAGGCCTACGGCGAGTGGGCGGAGCCGAAGGATGTCAATCCGCAGACGTGGAAAACCTGTGTGATCACTCACCCCGAAACCGCAACGGCTTATACAAGCTATGTAATGGAATGTATGGCAGAGATAGCCGATGCGCTCGGGAAAGCGGACGACGCAAAGGATTATAAGGCTTTTTCAAACGGAAACAAAGAAAGCTACAGGGCTCTTATGAGGTCGAAACAGTATTCGCTCGATACCGACAGACAGGCTCAGCTTGTGCGTGGAATTTACTTTAATCTTCTGGACGAAAAACAAACGGAATATGCGAAAAAAAGACTTGTTGTTGCGCTTGAAAATTACGGCTGGCGGCTCGGCACGGGATTTCTTTCAACTCCGCTCATTCTTGATGTACTTGCGGATATTAACATTGATTATGCCTACAAGCTTCTTGAAAACGAAAAAATGCCCGGCTGGCTCTTTATGACAAAGATGGGTGCCACAACTATCTGGGAATCATGGGAGGGGACCGAGGCTCAGGGCGGTATAGGCTCTCTTAACCATTACTCCAAGGGTGCTGTTTGCGAATGGCTTTTCAGGTCAATGTGCGGAATAAATATTGACGGCGAAAACCGTTTTGTAATCAAGCCCATGCCCGGCGGTCATTTTTCATTTGCCAAAGCAAGCTACAAGAGTGTCTTCGGCGAAGTAAAATCCGGCTGGAAAAAAGAAAACGGCGAATACAAATTTGAGGTTGAAATACCGTCAAACTGTACCGCCGAGGTGATTTTACCAAACGGTGAAAAGCATAGCGTTCATGCAGGAAAACATGAGTTCTAATTTCTTTTTTTCACGTTTAGATTTGTGAGAGCGCTTTGGTTGATTGAAAAGAGCAGATCAACAATCATGTTTTCATCTGCCGAATAGTCCGAACGAATCCATTGGATTATTATTCCGGTGCTGCCGTTTAGAATATATGAGAATATATATTGTTCAAGCTCATGGGGTAATTCGATTTGAAGGTTGACAATGAACTGAATGATTGATTGTTGCATGAATTTTGAACGAAACTCCGGATCGGCCGAGTCAATGAGAAGGGTTCGGAATTGTTTGTCGTTTGACTTGATATACTTCAGGAATGAAAGAATATATCTGTGCGCTCCCATATCGTCCTCTTGTCCGATTCGTTCAAGATGCTGCTCGGTGGAATCTAACAGCTCATTCTCGATTTCATTGAGCAAATCCTTCGGCTCGTTATAATGAGCATAAAAAGTTGACCTGTTAAGTTCGGCAACAGAGCAAAGCTCACGAACGGATATCTTTTCAACAGAGCCCTTCTCTTTGAGCAAATCCATAAGTGCGTTTTTTAAAAGCATTTTAGAAAGTCTTGTACGTTGATTGTTTTTTGTATTCATAATTAAACCGCCAATTCATTTAATATATGTTTGACTAATAGCAATCATAAGCCAAACTGATGATTGTAAAATCAACAATCTGTTGATATAATAATAGTGTATTATAAATCCGCTGAAAAGTCAAGCAATATTAAATCCGTTATTTTAAGGAGGAACACTATGAAAAAGGAAAAAATAAAAAAAGAAAAAACTCCGATGACGCCGGAGATCAAAAAAACATGGATGACATCTTTAACGGCATTCATCTGTGTCATTGCAGTCTCGGCTACGGCAAACAGCGTCATCGGAAAGGTCTGCGATGCGAAGGTTGAAGCAGCAAAGGCGGGCGGATCAATCGCATTATCCGATAACGCTGGTGTCTCGGAGGGCGGTAACTCCTTCGCGGCTGACACAGGTACGGGAATTGCATCGAAAAATGTTTCGGCAGACACATCGAATGACGGTAACCTGTCTGCGATTGTTGCTTCGTCGAACAACGGCGGAGGAACCGTCAGCTCAAATCCGTCGAGCTCATCAAGCAATAAAACCGAGAACAAAACCTCGTCAGCGACAAAAACCACTGCCGAAGCGGTAAATATTTATAATACTGCGGCAAACAAGATTAAATCAAATGCAAAATCAATCACAAGAAATTATTCTAAAATGCAAAGCTTACCAAAATATCTTCAACTCCCGTCGGCTATCAACAGCCTCGGAAAATGGGCGATTGAAAAGTTTGTTAAAGGCTCCGATGAACCGGCAACCTTCACAAGCAAGGATGAGATAATGGCATATTTCCCGATAAGCGGTGAAAGCTATACTTCGCATTTGACCTCGGATATGGTAAAAAGCACCTCGTTTAAGGACACGGGAAAAACTTATGAAATCACATTCGTTCTTTATAACGATAAGCTTACAAGCCCGAAAAAGGGAACAGGCTATGCAGGAGTATTCAATACCGTTTCAGCGTCAACCTTTGAGGAAATTAACGTACCGGGAACAAAGTTTGAAAGCGTAAAAATCAACGGAATAAACGGAAAAATCCAGTGTACAATCGATAAAGCAACAGGTCATGTTACCAAGGCGATTTACACCAACACCGATGTGCTCAACCTCGGAGTTAAGGTCGCCGGCAGCAATTTGAACGTTAAATTTGCCCTTGCCTGTGAGAACAGCTATACAATAAAGTATTAAAAAACATGAACAGACTTTTGCTGAAATGAATCTTTTTAGCAGAAGCCTGTTTTTCTTTTGATTTTTTTGAGGTGTGAATTTTCATAAAGATTTTTTCAATATATTTAAAATCGGAAAAGAAAAAGAAGAGAAATCTTGACATCGTTTCAGGATTTCTCTTCTAAGTTTTATGTTGCTTTTTTAAAGCTTTCAATGTATGAACGTAAGATTGTGTTCATACGTCGAAAAGGGGAGGCGGTTTAAGTTTTTGCCGAAAAACTGTCTTTTATAGATCTTACAGATCTTATGCCCACGGATCGGCTGCTTTGGGAGTACGCACACCTGTAAGTAGGTACTGCTCCCATAAGAACCATTTTCCGTCGCTTCCGCGTTGACGAAGTTTTATCGGACGCGGGTCATCTGCACCGCCGCACGGTATAAAGAGCTTCATATATCCCTGCTCCTCTGCCGAAACATGATTGCTTTCGACGACTATTGTATATGGCTCGGAAGGAGTGTAGTTATTCTCGGGTGTCGAACCCGCAAAATAAGTAAACGGAAGATAGGTCTTTCCGTCACGGAAACGGTCGTTCAAAAAGGAAATTTCCATTCCGTTCAGCGGACGTGGACCTCTGAGCCAATTTAGCATTTCTGTTCCGATGTTTTTGTCGGCGGCGTATGCACACAGTGCCAGCACGGTGAGAGCGGCGGCTTGAAACGGAGTATCAAGGCTTGCCTCGGGGAGCGCCTGCATTTCGGCAAGGCTTTCGGGCAATGCGGAAAATGTAAATGTTTCCCTTTTGTTACCCGCGGATTGTACGGCAGAAACAACTGCCTGCTGTGCTGTGTTTTTTAATTTATCAAAAATTCCCATTGTATCCTCCAATCTGTTTTCCTTCATACCCTTAATCGGCATTGAAGGATTTTAACAAGAGTCAGCTTTTTATTTTCCACTTTATGCTATCTTCGTGTAGGGTATAACCGCAATAAGAACAGCATCCGTTTTCGTCGGGCAGGAAGTTCGCTCCGCAGCTCGGACATTCTTTTTCAGTAAAGAAATCACCGTCAGTCTTTCTTTTTTCCGGATTTCTTGCTCTTTGCAGGGTCAATTTCTTTTTAATTTTTTTTGTAAACGGCTTTTGATTTTCGGGAAGGAATGTTTTGGTTCCGTGAATTTCAGCCGTAACTTTTGTTATATCGTCTGTATTCGCAACCTTTAAAAGCTTGATTGTATCAACGCTGAAATCAAGCATATCCTTGTCGCTTTCATTTTTCAAAAAGTATTCGTTTAAGCAGGCTCGGAGGTAATTCTCTGAATATCCTACGATTTTTTTCGCAAGGTTGTCTTGCTTAACTTTTCCGTAGATAATAGGCGAGACAATCACTCCCAAAGCAAGAATCGCTGCACCGACGCCGGCCGCAAGGGAAATCTCGGTGTCCTCGATTAAATATAAGCAAAGAAAGACACATACGAAAAGTATGGAGCCGGACACGATAAGCTGTAAAAATCTTTTCAGGTTTGTACTGATAGATTCATAGATCTCGAACGACTCGGTCTGCCAATCGTAAAATTCGTTTTTAATAACGGCGCCGCAGTATTCGCAGGTAACCTGCTGACTGTCAAGCTTGACACTTGCACCGCAGGACGGGCAGGTTATTCTTAACTTATCGTTATAATAGCTTTTCTTTTTTTCTTTTTGATCGGCGAGGCGAACGTGTCTTGACTGGAGTATTCTGAGATATGAGTTTTTACGGTATATCTCATGCTGAACCGTGTTGTCTTTGGTTGACTCGAAACGCTCCAGTGTGCTGCACTTTAAAACCGATTCACGCCATTCTCTGCCATCATCGTTCCATGTTTCAAAGTCATTTTTAGGAACGGGGACAACATCAGTAACGTAAATTTTGCGGCAAAGCTTATTCCTGTTAAGTCTGTTGATTTGGCTGACGATTTTCTTTCGGAATGCCATATCCATTCTTGCCGGAAGAAGGTCTTGATCCGCTTTTCCGAGCGGTATCAGAATTCTTTCAAAGGCTTTTTTTATATCATTTCGGATTTTTGAATTCCGAAGGGGAGTGTCCTTTTTCGCAAGCAATCTTTCAAGCTTGGCCTTTTTTAAATTCTGCGGACGGTATGCCGAAAAATCTATAACAAGAATTTTATCGCCGATATAGTATGTACATAATATTGCAAAGGAAGCCGCAATTAACAGTGATACTGATAAACCCATAAAATTACCTCTGATTTATTGCTTGTCGATCATTTCATTTTCATTTTTCTTTTTTCGGTCATCGTTCACAAGTTCGTATACCATTATAAAAACAAGGAACATACCGACAGGGATTGCCGCACAATAGAGAAGAAAATCAACAGGATTTCCCTCCGGGGTAAGTTTATATTGTCCTTTGGAATTTTTGTAAACCTCGACAAGGATTTTATCACCTTTTCTTATTTTATCATAGGTGTACATTTTTGTGGGGTTGCTTGACCAGGCACGCTCTTCATATTTTCCCTTATAGGTTTTTCCGTCAACAACATATGAAACTTTAAATTTATATGTTGTATACTTAACATCGCCTAAATCATCTTTAGTGTCGCTGGTTGAAAAGTCATCAATAACTGCGGAAAGTTTTCGAATATCGGTTGCGTTTTTATAATCTCTGCTTTCAACTCTGCTCGAAACAACTCCGTAAATGCCGGCGACAATCAAGCTGACGCCGACGACTATAATAAATATAGTCATTTTAATATCTTTCTTTTCTTTTAATTTACTCATAACAAGATCTCCTTTTTGCAAGCAGGACTGTACCCGAAAATGCTCAGGTACAGTCCCCGAATTTTTAAGCCATAACTATCTTAAGGCTGTCAAGAAGCTCTTTGATAAACGGGTCATCAGCTTTGATATTCTTATTATTGATTTCAAGCTTGACAAGAAGTCCCGTTGTATCCGATGTACCTCTGTTTGCATATGTAACAAAGAAGTCCTTCTCATAGTAGTCTGTTGAAACATGAATAGTCGAATAGGTGTTTCCACCGTATTTAGCATCTTTGCCGATTTCGGATTTTCCGTTTTTATAGGTCTGAAGGTTGCAAAGCTTTATCGTGTTTTCAACAGCCTCTTCCTGACTGCGAACCATGTTTCGGGCTGTAGCGGTAAGAGTCGCAATAGATGAGTATAAGCCATCCTTATAGATATACAGAGTAACATTGCCCTTGAGCGGATTCTTTGAATCTTTACTAAAAGAATCGACCTTATATTTGTAGCCGGACGGAAGCTTGAGAGTGATATACTCTGCGTTGATATCTGCAGGTCCGTTGCCTTCGTCACCCTTCTTCATTCCTGCCGCTGTTGTTACTTCGGCTGTCGTGCCTTCGGTCTTATCGGCTGTGGTAGTATTTCCTGTTGTGTTTTCCTTACCGTCGCCGTCAGCCTTTCCGCAAGCAAAAAGACTGAGCGAAACAGCAAAAATCATGAGTAATGCAAGGATTTTTTTCATGTTAATCGACCCTCTCTCTTTTTTAAATTTTTATTTTTTTTGAATGGGATTTCCGTCTTTGTCGGTGAATTTGCCGGTAATGATTTTTATCAGGTCAACAAGAACACCGATGCCGAAAACGCCGGCGGTGAGAATATAAAGAATACCCGATCCAACTTTACCTGCATAGAAACGGTGCGCACCGATTCCGCCGAGGAAAAGGCAGAGAAGAAGGGCTACAAGCCAATCTTTTTCGGCCTGTCCGCCATTGGCACCAACGGGTGCTACATAATCCTCAACCTGCTCGCCGTTGAGGATCTTTTTAACCTTTTCGGTCACTTCGTCAAGATACTCGCCTCTTTCAATAGGAAGATTAGCTACACCTTTTATGCCTTTTTGCATTACGCTGTTTTTGTCAACGCGCATACCGTTGACGGTCGTTTTGTTCTCCTGAATGTTTGCCATGACCTTGATTTTGTTGCCGTCCTTGACAAAGACCCAAATCGTAACATCGAGGTTCGGTTCTTTCTCAAAAGAAATGTGCTTTCCGGGGATTCCTTCTTTGATTTTGAAGGGCATTTTAAAAGCCGAAGCACGTGCGCTGAGCTTTTCGTATACCTCTTCAACGGTGGTTGAATAAGAGAGTTCAAACTCTCTCGGGGCTGTTGCCGTTGCAATTGATTTAATGTCTGCCATAGTTTTTTTCCTCCAATATATTATTCCGTGCTTTAGTTTACACGGTAGGTTATGATTTTCGGCATTTTTCTGCCAAAGTGCGTAATTCATTTACCAAATCTTCGTTATATATTTCCGCATTGATTTCTTTGCCGTCGTTCATCTTAAAATAAAGATAGTATCCGCCGCCGTCGAGAACAAAGGCTTTAATTCGCGGAGGTTTATACATCTGAGCCTGTAAAATAAGGTCCTGCTCTTTCACAACGTCAAGTATTGCCGCGGCATCCTGTGCGCTTACTTTTTTATTCTCAAATTCGACCCTTGGATTTTCATAGTCGTAGGAATAGTTTGCATCAAAAAGCCATTCTTCATTTTCTTTTTTGAGAGAATAAACATAAGAATCCGTGTAGCTCATTGACGAACAGGAAAAACTGATTACACTCACATCTGCCGCAGCGTATTTTTTCTTTGCTACGCAGCCGAAAAGACCTATAGGTAATAACAGCATAAGCAAAAATAAGCTCGCTTTTTTAATGCAGTCTGCTCGCTTCAAATTACAAGCGTGCTCCGCATTCGGGGCAGAATTTCGGCATAGGCTGACCGTTTGCCGGGGTCCATCCGCAGCTCGGGCAGCGTGAAGGCATTGCGGCAGGCTTTGCACAGCCGCAGCCTTGGCAGAATTTGCCTTCGTTGCGTGTGCCGCAGGATGAGCAAATCCAGGAAGCGTCAACTGTTTGCGGTGTAACGGGTGCAGCATTATTATAGGCGTTGCTTTGAACCTGAGCGGAAGCAGCGGCGTAGGCGGCATTTTGAACCGGGCTGCCTGTAAATCCGCCCATGTTTTGCTGCGGCTGACCGTAGCCCTGATTCATTTGATTGAAGCCTTGGTTAACGGGAGCTCCGCCTTGCTTGATTTGCTGACAAAGCTGCATGACCTGGACAGCAGTCTCATAAGCATTCATAAGCTCCATTTGATTTCCTGAGGAAATTCCCGACGTTACATCAAAACCGATCGGGTTCGTTATAAACTGATCTGTAACGCGGAAGTATACTCTCACATTGCACACCTCGCGTATTTCGTTTGGCGAAGAGTATGAGCTTGAATTACGTACAAACGGCTGAGCGGCAAGCGGAATATTGAGCATTGATGAATTCATCATGTTATTCATTCTGTTCATATTTCCGCCGAAGCTGTTAGAATTGTTAAGCTGTCTGTTGTCAAAATTATCCCTGTTGTCGGGGATACCGTCGTTGTCCGAATCGTCAAGCGTTCTGTATTCCGGTTCGATCCAGAAATCCTGAAGCTGAGAAAACTCAAACACCTGAGGATTGCCGCTTTTAAAATCTCTGTTATCAATAGCAAAGATAAACCAGCGGTGATTGAAATCGACTTGAAGCGAACTGTATCTTCCGCCTGCTGTTGCAGTGCAGTTAAACTGCTGATACTTTTGCTTGTTCTGCTCTCTTTGTTCAAGGTGATTTTTAACGTCCTGAACGGTTCTCTGCTTCCAGCCGCTTGTGAACGAGCCTAACTTGTGCTTACAGTCGGAGCAAAGCTGACCGTCGGAAAGCTTTTTTTGAGTAAGCATGTTAACTTTTTCACCGCAAATGTCGCAGAATTTTTTATCAAACAATCCCATAAAATGTTCCTCCCTTTAAATGCGCTTAATTACTTTTTTCTACCTTTATGCTCTTTAATATAGCTTCTTCGATTGTTTTCATTTCGGAAACGTCGTCGTCATATAATTTTTCAAGTCTGAAGTTAACGACATATGTTTCATCGCCGCAAGGAACATCAAGGAAATATATATGCTGCGTTTTTGAATTTCCGGAATATGTATTGACCTTTAAAATGCCCTTAAAACCGGCAATTTCGCAAGCTTTATACTTTTTATCATCATCTTCTTCACCTTTATTCAACTTTTCGGCAACCTCAAGGCTTGTTTTACCCATGATAGAACCGTCTTTGATGGTGATATTGAATTTTCTGTCATTTCCTTCGACGGTAATTGTCGAGTTGAAGGAATCATATTTTCCGTCAGGAACAACGGAGCTTTCAAATTTTGCATTATCAATTTTGACGGTATTTTCAAGCTTGGGAATTGTAATTTTTACGCTCTTGCCGGTAGTGATAAACTCGTCGGCTGCTGCCGCCGCTGTTGTTGTAGCCTTATCGGTAGGAGCAACGGTTGTTGCCGAAGTTGTCGGGGCGTCGGAAGGGGAATTTCCTCCGTCTTTGCCACAGGCACAAAGCCCGAATGTCATAATCACAGCAAGAATTGCCGACATTAATTTTAGTTTTTTCATAATAAATCACCTTTTATTTTTGTTTGTATTTATCATCAACGGATAATCGCACTCGGGGAACAGAGCTTTTTAAAAGCTCATCCGAATGCTGCCGCGTATGACTCGGTAAGTCACATTATAGAGAGGTTCGAAAGAATTATCCTCTTCCGAGAACTTCCCATTTGTCATTCAACGTATCATAAAAATATATAAGGTTGTCACAAACTCCGTAATAACGTTCTCTGACGAATTGGTCGTCTCTGTCTGTGCCGAGTGCAAAAATCCAGCACGGACGACCGTCAATTTCACGGATCTCTCCTGTATATTGCACACTCATACCTTTATTTATATAGTATTGAACCTCCTGAGACTCCGAAAGAATCTCACGGGCAATTTCAACGTTTCTATCCTCGGGTTCGCTGTTGTTGATGTAATCTGTGTATACGGAAAAATCATAGAATTTTTCCGCGACAAGATGTCCGTCCATTCCGGACAGCATCGGGAATACCGAAAAAGAGTTGTTTCCTTTTTTAAAATACAGCGATACATTTGAGTGTATTTCACTTTCATTGCAGCGCAGTAAAAAATAATCAATTCCGTTTCCGCTGTAATTATAGAGCGCATTGTCGGTCTTGACGGAATATTTACCGTTATCTGTTATTTCCGCCCGGTAAACGGATGCACTGTATTTAACGTCGGCAATTACTACCGCATAAAGCTCCGCACCGCCCGCGTTGACAAGGGGAGATTCGCAGAGGAAATCGTATTTATCCGCATACTGACTGTTCTTTACAAAATTGAGAACTTCTTTTTCGTTCGCCTCATGGCCGACGTAACCGATATAGGCAATTCCGACGGCTTCTTTGTTATCGAGAATTGTTTTTTGAAGCTTTGATAAATCGGTGTCTTTTTGCACGGTCGTCGCAGGGGAGGTACCGGTTGTTTGGTTTTCGGTCAAATCAGGATTATCTGTCGGTTTTGCTCTGCATCCGGAAGCCGAGGCAAGCATAATTAAAGCAATAAGTAAGGTTATAATATATTTATTTATTTTCATTATGTCATCCGCCTTTCTTTAAGCCTACAGTTTTATCGGTTCGTTTATATACTGTCGATAACCGAAGCGAAGTAGTTTTCGGAAACCGAACCGAACAGAAAAGCGTCGATAAAGCCGTCACGCTTTGCCTGCCGAACATTTTCCGAAAGTTCTATGTCGTTCTCGTTGTTTACGAAAAAAATAATGCGACATTCCGGAGTGCTTTTCCTGACTTTTTTTGTTATTTTCATTCGTTCCGGGAACATCCAGGGTGAGTATGCTTTAACCTCCATTAAAAGCACATCGGCATTATGAAGCTTGCACCATTCGGCAGTTGAATCGGGAGATTCGGAAACAATGACCTGGCAATCTTCCAATTCCTGCATAAGCATTCTTTCCATATTGTGTGCATGAATAGCACTTTGAATATCCAATACAATTTTCCTCATTCCCACCACCGCCTTATTATTCATTTTCTTTTTCACTTATAATTGTACTTATTTTTTCCCGTTTGTCACTGGCATTTGTGCCAGTAAACGTACAAAAAATAATTGTTTTTCAAAAATATCTGTCAAACAGCACAAAAAAATCCTCGGTTTTTGAAACCGAGGATATATGTTTTTATATTATTCATCTTTTAATGTTGTGACCATCAGCTTGTTTTCAATTGCAGTGGCAACCAGCGCTTCACGGCTTTCAAATTCACCTTTTTCCACCATGTCGTCCAGATTCCATCGCACACCGTTTTTCGATATTCCAATTTTATCGGCGATTTCCTGATATGTCAGTCCGCGAATATACAAACGCAAAATGTCAAGCTGACGCGGCGAAAAGTCTTTTGACATGGCTTTTTCCATCTCGACCGACGGAGATGAGGAAGGGAAAACTTTTTCTCCGTCAAGGGTTCTTTTTATTACATCCAAAAGCTCCTCCGTTCCGTGGTCCTTATACCATAGGCTGTCGGCGGCACCGTTTTTCGCCTTGGAAAGGACTTCCGGATCGACCAAGGACGTGACTGCCACTATTTTTATATCAGGAAAAACCTTCTTAATTCGCTCTGCGGCGGCGAGGCCGGAGTGCTTGTGCTGAGTTTGTACATCCATAAGAATAAGCTGTACCGATCCGTTGCAGTTTTTCTCCGCCTCAAATGCGTCACGATATACGCCGACAAGGCGAAAAACTTCGTTAGTTTTCAGCCGCTCGGCAAAATGCTTTTGAATATATAAATCATCTTCAACCAGTATTGTATTTATCATATGTTGTTCTCCTTTTCCGGAAGAGTAAGCAGTAATGCGAAGCGTGGCTTGTATGCCGTGTGCATTTCGCCGCCGGAGGATTCTATGCTGCGGCGAAGCGAAGAAAGTCCGCTGCCCTCCTTAATGGGCTCCGACGGGGCAACGCCGTTGTTCGTTATCGTAATATCAAACAAGTCGTTTCGCTCAAATATGCAGATATATACTTCATTGCCACCGGCATGCCTGATACAGTTTGTCACACATTCTTTCGCCGCGGCAACGGTAAGCTCTTCGGCAAGAGAATCTGCGGGAAGGTATCCGTTCACCGTTACCGTTACGCCGAGGATTTTCGACGTCTGAATAACCTCGTCCATTGTTCCGCCGGCTGTTACACGGTCGCTTGTCAGCACTGCGGTGGCTTCTTGTAAAGCTTCAAGCTTTTTATCGGTGTTTTCATCGCTTTCGATTATGTCACGAATCGTCAGCAAACTTCTTCCGATTGTGTCATGTATATGTATTTTCAGGTCAAGACTTTCTTTTTCTTTTATATCGTCGGCCATTCGTTCATACATTTTTTGAAGCTTGCGGTTGACCTCCTTCAGCTCGTCGTTGATAACGGCTTGACGAACATTGCCGTTATAAAGCTCAGTGACGTTATGTGCTGTCATTTGAAGCCAGTTGCCGTCATTGTCAACGGTGATGTTCTGCTTTCGGAATTGCCAAACTGTTTTATCGGGCAGAATGTAACAGTCGCCGTTAACGGTAATGCTTTTGTCGGGTTGCTCCAGCGCTTTTTCAAGATCTTCGGTGATTTGAAGCTCATGGCCGCTCAGCGCAAACGACAGACGGCGCATACGGTCATTGCAAAGAATAATACGTCCGTTCGGGTCGGCATAGCATAAACCCATGGGCAGCTTGTCGGTGGCGTCTTTAACGGAGAATGGGGAGAGCATATTTTTTCGGCGGCGGTACTCTCTCGGCAGGACAAAGGCGAAATGAACAATAACAAGTAAAATTACCGTAATGAAAATCTGCCAAGGAGCATCTAATAAGAACGCATCCTTGCCTTTAAACGGGTCTCCCTGAGTCACCGAGAGTAAAAGTGTAAGCAAAAATGCAAAAATAACGAGACTCGGTAAATTGCCGAGCGATTTGGAGCGGTGAGAGAATTGATAAATAAAAAGTCCCAATTCAAGCACGGCTTCCAAGAAAAGCAGAAGCGGTATTAAGGTCTGCAAAAATTCCGGGAGCGAAGAAAAGGCACTCATACGGCGACACCTCCTTCGAGGAGGAATACAAGATGCTGATATCCTTCGTCACCGTCCGTTTCATACCGTATGTTACCCTTGCACGCAAGTGAGGACAGGTCGGTTTTGCAGCATATATTTATTGATAAACGCAGCCCTTCAACATCAGAAAGACTTACTTGTATGCCGGATATGTTTTCAAGGTCCGATTCAATCACCTGTTCGTAAAAATCAAATATCGCCGCAGCCGATTTTCCCGGGAGCATGGAAAGCTCGCTGTCGGCAAAGAATGTGCTGCGCACGTTTAGCAGCTTCAGCGTTTGAAGCGACTCGGTGAAGGCTCTTACCAGTTCGGTTATCGCAACCTTATAGTCACGGTCGGTCAACAACGTTAAATGTTTACGACGCTTGATATAGCTGCAAAGAACGGCAATTTCGGCAATTAAAGCTTTTGCCCTTGTCGGATCTGTTTTGTTTATTTTTTGATATTCCTTTGTAAGCACCGAGATCTTGTTGATTTGAGTTTGAGTTGCACTGCGAAGCAAATCATACAATCGGTTTTGCTCCTCGATTTTTTGCCTTTTTGCCTCACGTTTATATTCATAACGCAGCAGATTGTTACGTTCGTTCAATTCCTCGGCAAGGCTTTCGGATTGCTCTTTGATTTTGAGCAGGGCAGACATATCCTCTGTCCAAACGGCATATCCTCCGTTCACGGGAATGGAATGAACCGTCAAGCCGTTTTCAATCGTCAGGGGACTGTGCTCCGCCTTCATCATATCTATTCTCGGAATCCGACGTGCGTTCAGTGCGGCATACCGAACATTGAAATCCTTATCGGTTATCACCGCAGATGTGCCGATCGAGGACGAGAACAAGTCAAAATGACGGCTGTTTGAGTGGATAAAGCCGCAGGTGATGCAGCCTTCAAAACAGAGCATATACATAAGGCTTTGGAAGGCGGTTATATCACCGAAAAACAATTTAAACCATTGCACATCCATATAATTAAGGCCAAGATAGACAAGTGACACAACCATAGGTATTACCGTCCACAGTTGACGTCTGCCGTTTTTCAGTCTGCATTTTATAATCATAACAACGAGTGCCGATATCATGCAAAAGATCTGCCAGCCGATCACAATAAAGCTGCCGACGCCGTATCCGTTGGATTTGTCGGACCACACTTCCGCATCCTCGGGAAAAGTGAAAACAAGCTGATGCAGGTCATTCGTTAGCACCAGGAGAAGCAATATTCCGGAGATTATCCACAGTGCGCAAGCCGCTTTCGGCAGACGGTAATCATCAGGCTTTCCGAGAGACAGCGCAACGAGCAGAGCAAGTATCGGAATAAAAAGCATTGGTAAATAGTAAAGATACCATAGATATCTTATAGCGGTCGGCTGCCAAAAAATAAAATACTTTGCGCAGCGGAAAGTGAACCACAGAATAAGAAGTACGGATATGCCCGCCAAATATTGCGCAACCTGTTTTTGAACAATACGGCGGCGTATGGAAATACCCCACGCGATAAAAAGACCGATATAAATAAAGCTGCGCAGATAGGGAAACAGAACAAAATAATAATTGCCGTTTCCGATGAGACGAAAAGTATATGCAACTGCAACCGCAAGCACGACAGTTCCGACTATCGTCAAAGTTTTCTTTTTCCTTTCAGTCATACGGCATACCTCATTTTTCACGGAGCATTTTCAAAATCATTATATCATAATGCACGGCTGATTTCAACCGATCACATCGGAATGCACTTTATAGAAGCTTCTAAAATCTTTAAATTATCGTCATACTTTATAATATACCGCAAAAACGACTGCAAGCAACCTGAAAAGGACGGCCTTGCAATCGTTTTTTGAGAATTATATTTTAGAGCTAAGTTTGATTTACATAATAATATCTAACACCAGCATGGAAATGCTTGCGGGAATTCCGAGACAGACGCAGGCAAGAACTGTGTACCAATTCACGGCGAGACTTACTCCCGTCAGCAGTCCGAGTGAGTTCACGGCGAGAAGGGCTGCCAAGCCTTGAAATGCCGAGAGAAAAATGCATTTGAAAAAAGCGCCTTTCTTGAACATCGCGATTATAGGTATCAGCAGAATAATGCATACTCCTGCAATCAAGGCATACTTCATACAAAATCACCCTTTGAGCCTATCTCGCCGCAGAGTCTTTCAAGTTTCGCTTTTTTTATAAGAAAGCTGTACTGAGTTTCAAGTTCTTTCATTCTGTAAATCAAGGCCTCGATTATCAGCGGATCGGTCGCTTCGTTAAAACGTGCATATGTACCCTGAAGCAGGATTCTTATATTTTCGGCTGCTTGCGTGAGATCCTTATCGTAACTGTGTATTCTGTCCGTGTCTGAAAAAATATCTAAAATCATTTTGCGTCCCTCCGATAAAATCATATTGATAAGACAAGCAAAATATGATAGAATAAATCATAAAATTTACGGAGACGGTGAAATGATTTACGACATAATAATCATCGGAGCGGGTGCTTCGGGGCTTGCAGCGGCGATAAGCGCCAAGCAAACCGATCGTAAGCTTAACATTGCCGCATTGGATGCGATGCCAAAGGTCGGCAAAAAAATCCTTGCGACGGGCAACGGAAGGTGCAATCTTTCAAACCTTAACGCTGCTGCAGACAGCTACACAAATCCCGATTTTGTTTCGGCTGCACTGAATGAGTTTCCTCCTGAAAGGGTGATTGATTTCTTTCGCTCAATCGGCGTTTTGTGCGTTGCCGACGGCGAAGGCAGGGTATACCCGATGAGCAATACGGCGACATCGGTGCTTGACGCTCTCCGCTCAAAGGCGGAAAGGCTCGGCGTGGAGCTTATATGCGACAGTCACGTTGAAAAAATCGAAAAGAAAAACGGCATTTTCACCGTCGGAAAGCTTGTTGCTAAAAAGGTTATCATTTGCACGGGCGGCTGTGCCTCTGCGTCGCAGGGTTCCGACGGCAGCGGCTATGATTTGCTCAAATCGCTCGGCCATCACATAACCGAGGTTTATCCCGGACTTGTTCAGCTCACAACTAAAGAAAACACAAAATCTCTCAAGGGTGTGAGAGCCAAGGCAAATGTCAGTCTCCGACAAGGCGTTAAGCCGATTAACAATGCAAAAGGAGAGGTTCTGTTCACCGATTACGGCCTTTCCGGAATCTCAATAATGGATATAAGCCGAAGTGTAAAAAACGGACAGTATAACTGCTTTATTGACACTTTGCCGAGGTGCGAAACGGACGAAGCGGAAAAATTTTTACTTTCGCTTGATAAGAAAACTCCGATTGAAAACGCGCTTTCGGGTATGATACCGAAGGTGCTCGGAAGGTATATACTCAAAAGAGCGGGTATTAACAGTCTCACTCCGCTCGGTGAATTCGACAAAAAAGAAATAACGGAAATAATAAAGACAGCAAAGAACCTTGATTTCACGGTAACGGGCACTATGGGATTCAAAAATGCTCAAATAAGCGTCGGCGGTGCGGATGTTACCGAATTTAACAGAAAAACCATGGAGTCAAAGCTTGTAAAGGGGCTGTTCTGCGCCGGAGAGGTGCTCGATACGGACAGCATTTGCGGAGGCTTCAATCTTCAATGGGCATGGGCGAGCGGCTTGGTGGCAGGCCGATACGCCGCAACGGAGAAATAATATGAAGCGTATAATATGTTTGTTGCTTGCAATGATGATGCTTACCTCTTGCACAATTCCTGACAAATCGCAAAAGAGCAAAAAGCCCGGCGGCAAGGAGATTTCCGCTGTATGGATATCATATAACGAGCTTTCCATGAAGGATTCGGACGGCGGTGACGAAGCATCGTTCAGAGAGAAAATCAGAGAGATGTTTGATAACTGCGCAAAGCTTGGCATAAACACTGCTTTTGTGCAGGTCAGGCCGTTTTGCGACGCAATGTATCCGTCGGATATATTTCCCTGGTCGGCGTATCTGACGGGGTATCAGGGAGATCCGATATACTATGATCCTCTTGAAATTATGGTTGAAGAGGCCCATGAGAGGGGAATCGGACTTCATGCATGGATAAATCCGTTCAGGGTGTCGTTTGATACCGATCTTGATAAGCTCAGCAAAAAGAATCCGGCAAAAATTCTTTTGAGCGACGAAAAGACGAAAAAACGCGTCGTAACTGCGGACGGCGGTCTGTATCTTTGCCCCGCCTCGACGGATAATCACAAGCTGATAATCGACGGCGTGCGTGAAATTATCAAAAACTATGATGTTGACGGAATACATATTGACGATTATTTCTATCCCTCAACCGACGAGAGCGTGGATAAGGTTTACTACGACGATTATAAGAAAAGCGGCGGCAAGCTGTTTCACGACAAATGGCGTCTTGAAATGATTTCCTCGTTCGTTTCTCAGATGTATACGGCAGTCAAGAGTGAGAACAAGGACTGCGTTTTCTCGATCAGCCCGGCAGGAAATATCAACAACAACTATGAGGAGGAGTATGCTGACGTTGAACGCTGGTGCTCAGAGCGCGGATATTGTGACTGGATTATTCCTCAGCTTTATTACGGCTTTGAGGACGAGGCGGTACCGTTTGATAAGGCCTGCGACAGTTGGTCAAAGCTGGATACAATAGGGGCCGTTAGAATGATATACGGAATTGCGGCGTACAAAATAAACGACAGCGACGAGGAGTTTGACGCAGGAAACGGCATAATAGAGAAAGAAATATCCGTCGCAAAGGCAACGGATAACTACGGCGGCGTGGCATTTTTCTCTTATACTTCGCTCACAAATCCCGATTTCAGCGAGGAATTCAAAAATATCAAATCATCTGTATTCACCGAAACGTCGGCGGAAAAAGAAGGAGAGCAGAGTAGCGGGAATACAGAGTAAGAACCACAGGACAGAGAAAAGCGGACATATTTGACCAAGGACATTGTATTTTTCCCCGGAATAATCCCAAACCTTCATGTGAAGCCCTCGGTTGACAATACAGCCGACAATGAATTCGAGCGATGTGATTATCGTGCAGCCTGCAAGACAGCGGACTATAAGACCTTTCGTTTTGATTTTTATGTTAGTGATGTAAATAATCAGCAGTGCAGCTCCGCCGGTCAGCGTCATTGTCCAGTGAGTAAAACCGCGGAAAACAACCTCAATAAGGCTGTAGATTATTCCTCCCGAGGCAAAAACAACAAAATATTCTTTGATTTTATCCATAATATCACCTATATTATGATAACCTCAAAAATAAAAAAGAAGCACCTTTTCTTTAGGTGCTTCTTTCCATATATGTACGGTTTTGAATTCAGATTATTTATCTCGTTCCTCGAGGCAGTAAACTCCCGAATCAAGGACAACATATTCAAAAAACCCAACCTTGAAATATTTCTTCAGAGGCTCTTTGAATTTCATATAGTCGTTTACAGAATAATCTTTCAGGCTTATTGTTCTTATCTCATTGGTGGCCTCATTGCAAACAAAAAGCTTGTCCTTGTTTTTGAAAACGGAGATCGGACGTCTAAATGCGACCGATGCGCCGCCGCCGATTCTCAAAAGAACTCTCTTTTCAATAGGGGAGAATTTTACGATTGAATTTCTGTCCGGCACAACGCACCAGAAACACGTTCCGTCAAGGGCAAGGCTTCTGATAGGGCAGTTCTGATAAACGAGCTTTTCCTGCATTGCTATGTCGCCGTTAGAGTCAAAAATATTCATGTTTCCGTCGTCAAACAGTGTAACAACGCCGTTGCTTTTTAGCACGGCTGAATCGCAGGCTATGTAGTTACCGAGTTTTTTTGCAATTTCACGGTACTGAAACCCGAATTTTGCCTCGAGATAAGTTTTTATTTTAACAGGCAGCGTTCTGTCGCCGTCCTGGTCATATACATAAAAAGCAACTGTGTCCTGACCGTTTGAAAGCCGTGTCTTTTGAGCATAGATAAAGCCAACCTCCAACGGAACAATGTCAAGCACGTTTGCTCTGACAACTCTTATCAATTAAATCACCTTTGTTTTTGAACCCCGCCAAGCCGGATACGGTCGATAGTAACCTGCGTTTAAAGCAGGTGGGAACCTCCCATACAGTTCTCGCTCCCAACGTCCGGCAAAAGCCGGGAGGTCTGCAATCCGTGCACGGAGCCGAGCTCCCTTAGATAAAGTTGTAGGGTTAATATGGACCGTAAGTTATCGAACAAGGCAGGGCTTTGTTTTGCTTCTTATTATTCCTCGTCTTCGTTAAAAAGATCCTGAAGTCTTTCCTCGAATATTGCCTGAATCTCGTCAAATTCCTTCGCATTCTCTATCGGGCAAAGATATGTGTCGCCGTTTGCTTCTTCTTCAACCTTGAGAAGAATTATTTCGCCGTCGTCCTCAAGGATATCCTCAGCGTCGTCATAGACGGGGAGAAGGGCAACGTAACGCGCATCATCTGTTTCGATTCTGTCAAGCTCTTCAAAAATATGTTCTTCGCCGTTCTCGTCAACTACGCTGACGATGTCCGGATTGTATTCCTCAGCCATTTTTGCGTCCTCCGTGTAGTTTTCATATAAATATATTTTAACCGCAAATCGGGCAATAGTCAAGTGAAAATGCAATTAAGTCAAATTTTATAAAAATTTTCAATATTTTTTAAAAAAACTATTGACAAACTATAAAACGCGTGCTAATATATAGTTGAACAAAGGGAAACAACAAAAAATAAATCAACAAAAGCCAAGGTTTCCCAAATAAAAAGAAAGGGAGGCGAGTCCAATGAACACAATAGATGAAACACAATTTAATATGGCCGCCATCCGGTTCTGTTAAATCTGAAATAAGAGGGCACGACAAAGCCAAATGAATAATTGATAAACAGTAAAGATTTTAAACACCCGGCATCGCGGAGTAGTGGGAACGCCCACATGACATAGAAGGAGAGCATGAAAGCTCAAATCACCGAATAATCCAAGGAAAGGTGAGTATCAAGTACAGTTAATTTACCCCTCCATAAAGATTGAAAGAGTGAGTTGAAATGTACAGGTAATAAAATCCTTCTTAGTATCAAGTAAGAAGATATTTAATAAAATCTTATTTTGAAATCAAATAAACTTGAGAGAGTGAGTAAGATGTTTTATTAAAGCTTCACAATAACAAAAAATAACTTGAAAAGGCGTGAGTCCGAAGAACAGTTAATTGAATCTCGTTAAGAGATAACAATACCAGGCAATATGCCAAATAACTAACAGAAAGCGTGAGTCCAAAGGCATAGGTAAGATTTTCTTCATCAATTAAATTGAGAGAGTGAGTGCAATGTTTCTTTAAGACTTAAACTCAGATCAAAATCTATTAAGAAAGCGTGAGTCCAAAGAACAGTTAAATCTTTCCCGATTAACATTGAGAGAGTGAGTTAAGATGTTTTATTAAAGTTTAAGTTGAACTAAATTTTTTCAGAGAGAGTGAGTCCGATGAAAACGTAAAGCTTCTTCCGGTTAATAAATTGAAAGAGTGAGTACGATGTTTCACTAAAGCTTTAAACTAAACAAAATTTACTCAGAAGAGAGTGAGTGACATGTACACTTAATCATAACTCATAGTAATATGAAAAGGTGTGAGTCCAAAATTCTGTAAATAATTAACGGCGGTCATCAAACGATGGCCGCTTTTTTTGCGTGTTAAATTGATTCTACGTTATTAAAAATATGAAAAATTCACCCTCCGAATTTGTGTGAACAGGGGAGGGTGAAAAAGTTTTTGAATTAAAGCAGGTTGATGCCGCTGTTTTTGCAGTCTGCAATCATTTTTTCGGGCCAGAGGGATACCTGAACCTCACCGATGTGAGCTTTTTCAAGTATGAGCATGCTCAGCCTTGACTGACCGATGCCGCCGCCGATTGTCAGCGGAAGCGTGCCGTCGGCAATGCCCTTGTGGTAGTCATACTTCATTCTGTCCTCGGCGTCCGCCGCCTTGAGCTGATAAGCGAGACTCTCGGAATCAACACGAATACCCATTGAGGAAACCTCGAATGCGTGCCGGAGCGTTTCGTTCCAGAAAAGCAGGTCGCCGTTGAGCTTCCAGTCGTCGTAGTCGGGCGCTCTGCCGTCGTGCTTGATGCCGCTTTTGAGCAGGTCACCTATCTGCATTATGAAAACGACGCCCTTTTCCTTTGTGATGATGTCCTCGCGCTCCTTCGGAGTCTTGTCGGGGTACATATCCTCAAGCTCCTGAGTTGTGATGAAGAAAACATCCGTTGCAAGCTCCTTCTTGAGCTGCGGGAAAGCCTTGTGAGCGATTTTTTGAGTGTTGTCGATTGCGCCGACGATTTTCTTTACGATATCTTTGAGAAATTCAACGTTTCTCTCTTCCTTTGAGATGACACGTTCCCAGTCCCACTGGTCAACGAAAATCGAATGAACATTGTCGCAGTCGTCGTCGCGGCGGATTGCGTTCATGTTGGTGTAAAGACCCTCGTCAACGCCGTAGCCGTATGCCTTGAGAGCGGTTCTCTTCCACTTCGCAAGCGACTGGACGATTTCCGCAGTGCCTTCAATTTCTTTAATATCGAATTCGACCTTTCTCTCAACACCGTTGAGGTCGTCGTTGATACCGCTGCCTTTCTTAACAATGAACGGTGCACTGACACGCTCCAGGTTGAGCGCAGCGGCAAGCTCATTTGCAAAGGTATCCTTAACAAGCTTAATTGCCTTCTGAGTTTCTCTGAGTGTGAGGGCGGAGGAGTATCCGTCCACTGTCTGTAAGCTTCTCATAATATATTCCTCCCTGATTTATCTGATGTTTCCGACTGTTCTCGGGTAGAGCTGAACGTCACGGATGTTTGCCATGCCGGTCATGTACATAACGATTCTGTCAAATCCGAGGCCGAAGCCGCCGTGAGGAACCGAGCCGAATTTTCTAAGGTCAAGGTAATCCTTGTACTCGTCCTGAGTCATGCCTCTCTCCTCCATTGCGGCAAGGAGCTTGTCGAGGTTTTCCTCACGCTGACTGCCGCCGATGATCTCGCCGACACCGGGAACCAGCAGGTCTGTTGCGGCAACTGTCTTTCCGTCAGGGTTCTGCTTCATATAGAAGGACTTGATCTCCTTCGGGTAGTCCGTAACGAATACGGGCTTGTTGTAAACCTGCTCGGTGATGTATCTTTCGTGCTCCGTCGCAAGGTCGCAGCCCCACTCAACGGGATACTGGAACTCAACATCTGCATCTTTAAGAAGCTCTATGGCCTTTGTGTATGTGATTCTCTCAAAGTCGCCGTCAACGATTTTCTGAAGCTTTTCACGAAGTCCCTTTTCAAAGAACTTTTCAAAGAAAGCAAGCTCGTCGGGGCACTTTTCAAGAACGTCCTTGAGGACAAATTTAATCATTGCTTCGGCAACCTCGATAACGTCGTCAAGCTCGGCAAAAGCGATTTCGGGTTCAACATGCCAGAACTCGGCAACGTGACGCTGAGTGTTGCTCTTTTCGGCACGGAACGAAGGACCGAAGGTGTAAATCTTACCCATTGCCATTGCGGCAACCTCGCCCTCAAGCTGACCGGAAACGGAAAGACCCGCCTTTCTGCCGAAGAAATCGTCGGCATAGTATTCTTCCTCGCTCTTGTACTTGTCGGAATAGCCGATTGTCGTTACCTTGAATACCTCGCCTGCACCCTCGCAGTCGGAAGCGGTGAGCAGGGGAGTGTGGATATAAACATAGTTGTTCTGCTGGAAAAAGCTGTGGATAGCCGCAGCGGCAACCGAGCGAACCCTGAGAACAGCGTTGAATGTGTTCGTTCTTACACGAAGATGGGGAATAGTTCTGAGAAATTCGAGCGAACAGCGCTTTTTCTGGAGCGGGTAGTCACTCGGACATTCGCCGAGAAGAGTAATCTCGTCCGCATTGACCTCAACGGCATTGTTGACTGCGCCCTTAACGACTGTGCCGATTACCTTGAGAGCCGTTCCGCCGGGCATGAATGATGAAATGTCGGAAAGCTTCGACTTGTCGATAACGATTTGGAGATGGCTGAGCGATGTGCCGTCGTTAAGCTCGATAAAAGCCATGTTCTTGGAATCTCTTGAGGTTCTGACCCAGCCGCAAACGGTGACCTGAGTGCCGATATACGATGCGTCTTTCAGAATTTCTTTGATGTCGGTGTGTTTCATAATAAATCATTCTCCTTTTTGGAAAAATCGTAATTGACGAACAAAAAAGGCCATTCGTCCCTTAGTATAGGACGAATAGCCTTGTATCCGCGGTACCACCTAAATTACTCATTACTGAGTCCCTTTACGGCTCGAATAAGCCATGCACATTAACGCTGTGTCCACGTCGCACCTACTAAGTTGCCTGTTCAGCTTGAAGCTCCGAAGTGTTATTCACGCAAGCTCTTTTACGGCGTTCGCACTCTCTGCCGCTCACTGAGAACGATCTCTTGCGTTACTTCTCTTCATCTTTGCATTTCGATATGAACGAATTATACCACCGCTTTTTTATATTGTCAACAGTTTAAAGAAGTTTTTTCTTTCTGAAAATAATAATACATGATATTACTATCGCAACGCTCACGGCAATGACGGCAGGGTAGCCGTAGGGCGAGGAAAGCTCCGGCATGTTGACAAAGTTCATTCCGTACCAGCCCGTGATGAGCGTCAGAGGAAGAAAGATAACCGTTATGACCGTCAGAAGCTTCATTGTGCTGTTCAATTTCAGGTCGAGCCGAGCTTGATAGGCTTCTCTGAGGCGGACAAGGTTTTCCCGAAAAAGATTTATCTCGGAGCAAAGGCGTCTTGACCTGTCGGCGGCGGTTTTTAAATAATATGCTTTTTCGCCGTCAAATATGCCGTTTTCGTTCTCATAAAGCCGTTCGGCGATACCGACAAGCTGTTCATAGTAATTTCTCAGCGATACAAGTTTCTTGTTGTAGGCGAGTATCTGCTCGTTGACGTTCTTGTACTTACCCTTTTCAATGACGGTTTCCTCAAGCTCGTTTATCGCAGTTTCTGTTTCCTCGTTCTTTCTGCCGTCATTTTCAATAAGCTTGTGAAGAATTTGACCTGTGAATTTCTCAACGGAAATGTCACTCGGCTCTGCATAGTCAAGTGCGGCATAAACGGCATTGTAAAGAATCTTTGCGTCGTCCTTCACGGTTACAATAAGGACAAGATTTTTTCTCAGATAAATGCAAGCCGCGCTTTCGTCAGTACAGCTAAGACTCGGTTCAACGATTTTGACAGAAAAAACAAAGCTGTCGGAATTGACCGTCACCGAGCTGCGAAAGCCGGAATCGCTGAGATCAAAGCAGACGTATTCCCTCGTTGAAATACCGAGTTGAGAATAATGCTTTTTAAATTCATCAGCCGAAATAAGGGCGACCGTGAACGGAGATGAATTAACCTCATCAAAGCCGATTTTATTTATTTTGTTGCCGAATGACAGAAGCATAATATCACCGAGAGTTGAAATTTGGTATGTATTTAAGGTCGGCAGAAATTTAACTCGGTTTCCATTTAGAGGAGCCGGACAGTGAAGCTGACTGAGGTTTTAAAAAGCTCGATGAGTTTTATTTTAACCCTTCCGACTTCGGCACAACCCGCCGAAGCTGCCTTTTTTAACAATCAGGGGTAAAGTCAGCAGAAAAATTTCAAGTCTTCCCTTGCTGTCAAAACGTTTAAAGTCACCTCTAAAATCTAATGTCTAATATCTAAAATCTAAAAAGACTGAAGCCGAAGCCTCAGTCTTAGTATGTCCGATTATTTCTTCTTTTTCGCCTTTGAAACCTTATTTACCGCAACAGCCGCCGCAGTAACAGCCGCAACCGTTCCGATTGCAGTGCCATAAACCTTCAGCTTCATATCCTGCCTGTCGGTAACGTGTCTCATGTACGGGTCAAGGCTCTTACTCTTGAGTCCGAAATCCTTAAAATGATACATCTTTGTCTGAACGTTTTCAATGTTGTTTTCATCAAGAGTTATCATTCTTACGCCCGGTCGGCAGCCGTCGGTGTAAACTCGGAAGCTTGCTGTCTTGCACTGACCGAGCATGATTCCGTCAACGAAGCCGACAAAGTCGTTCATATGATCATGGCCGAAGAATGCTCCGAGAACGTCACCTGTCTCTTTCCATGCGGCAAACTCGCCGCCGTTGAAATCCGGAACAGCAGGAGCCTCGCCGAGGTAGCCTTCAACCTGCGGCTTGAGAACATAATACTTGTCGCTGTAGGTCTTGTGTCCCTGAACGCTGTCGAGTCTCTCATACGGCTTGGCTTCTCTGAGAAGCTCATATTCCTCGGGAACCGGAATGTGCTGGAAAACGAGGGAGGGGATAGGCTTGCCGCCATTCTTTTCCGCAAGCTCCTTTGCAGTCTTTTTGTACCATTCAAGCTGATCCTCGTGGACAACATCGTAATATGACTTTGAGCGATCCTCATAAAGATTATGACTGTCAATAAGCCAAAGGTTGAACATATCTTTTTCGCCGTCGTGCGATTTGATGATTATATTGTGGTTGCCGCAGCCCGAAATGCTGTCGTCCGCATTGAATGCATAGCAGTTATCATGCTCCTGATAGAGCTTGAGCTGAGTTTTAAGCGGAACGTCGCACTCACGGTCATGGTTGCCGAAAACAAGGTCAAACGGAATCTCATTAACCGACACGGGGTAGGTTATACGGCTGATGATGGATCTCATCTGACTCTCGGTTGCAGCTCTCGCATTGTCGCCGAGATATATAACAAAGTCAGGCTCCAGCTCGCTGACGGCTTTCGTAAGAAGATTGAGAGTGTCGTCAACCTTTGCCGCAGCATTGTCGCTCTTCATGTCGTAGTATTCATGAAGATCTCCGATAAGCATAATTTTAAATTTCCCGTCTTTATTAAAACGCAAAGGTTCTTTTTTCATAGAGTCTGCCTCCGTTGTATTTTATTCTCTATAATTATACAACCGAGATCGGGTGTTTGTCAATAAACACAGGTGATTATTTTGTATAATGAGTATAATAAAAACATAATTGTTGAGAAAATTTTGTTAAACTGCTTTCGTCACCGCAGATATTTGTCTTAAGTGCCGATGAAGCGGGAAGGAGAAAGCAATCGTTAGGAATACTCATGTAAAGTTTTTTCGGTACGATGTCCGCAGCGTGTCTCAAAATATCGACAATTTTAATTCGCAATCAAGAGCTTCCGTAAATAACAAAATAATATAAAGAAAAATATTGACCTTGGCACAGAAAAAAAGTATAATAATATAGTTAAATAGAAGTAAACGTATGTATTATTTAAAAACTGAATTATATCACAGATAATTCAATCCGAGAGCTAAAGTCCTAAATTTAATATCTGTTTTGAAAGGGGGCAGGATGATGGATAAATATAAGCGAGACCACAGCGTTATAAAGCTTTTGCAAATTGCTTCGGCTATCAGCTTTATTCTTTGCGTCGTTTTCATCATTTTGTTGATTCTTTCAAGAAACAGCGATATACAGCTTTGGTATTCGAGGTATCTTGAATATCTTGCTTCGGCAGAATATAAGGTTGAGCATATGAGTGAAAAATTTTCTGTCTTTTTGATCGTAATTTTTCTTTATGCGTTCAAGGCGGTTTTCCCGATTTACCTTTATCCGGTTTCGGCTCTCTGCGCCGTAACAAGTGCCGTGTTCCCGTCGTATTTTTCAATTCCGATAAATCTTTTGGGGCTTTCGGTTCTTTATTCTGTCAAATATTTTTGGGGCACAAAGGTCGGTGCAAACGGAGTTCAGAACATTCTCCAAAAAAGCGAAACAGTGCGTTATCTCGTTGAACGTGACGGCAGGGGAAACCCTTGGCTTCTGGCTCTCTTTCGGCTCGTTCCCGGGATTCCGGTAAATCAGGTCAGCAAGCTTTACGGCGCAATGGGTTTTAAATATGAATATTTCCTTTTGCTCTCTCTTGTCGGTTATTCGCCGCTGCTGGCTTCCTACACGTTCATCGGTCGTAACGTGTTCAACCCGTTATCAACGGCGTTCCTGTTGCCGTTTATTTTACTGTTCCTGTTAATGGGAATATCAATGCTTGCCATAAGCAAAATAGTTCAGATCCAGTCAAGGAGGAGGAAAAACAATGGCTGATGCAAAAACATTGAAATCAAGGCTTGCTTCGGGCGAATTTGACGCAAGATTAAAAGAGGTCTATCTCAGCGATAAAGCTGTTGAAGATCAGAAAAAAAGAGATGCGGTTATAATTGATGAGTTCGTTCGTCTTTTCGGCGATAACGAATCAATTGAGCTTTTCAGTGCACCCGGCAGAACCGAGGTCGGCGGAAATCATACCGATCATAACCACGGCAAGGTGCTTGCGGCAAGCGTTGACCTCGATACGGTTGCCGCTGCGGCAAAGAGAGACGACGGAATCATTGTTGAGAAGTCTTTTAAGTTTGATGCTCTTGAGGTTGATATATCCGACCTTGAGGTACATACGGAGGAGTTCGGAAAATCCTCGGGTCTTATCAGGGGAATGTGTGCCGGCTTTAAGGAACGCGGATACAATATCGGCGGCTTCAATGCAGCAAGCATGAGCCGTGTTCTCTCGGGCTCGGGTCTTTCGTCATCTGCGGCTTATGAGGTGCTTATCGGAACGATTCTTAATCATCTTTATAATGACGGCAAGGTTTCGCCCGTCGAGGTTGCGAAGATTGCCCAGTATGCCGAGAATAAATATTTCGGCAAGCCATGCGGACTTCTTGATCAGACTGCAAGCTCTGTCGGCAGCTTCATCACTATTGATTTCAAGGATCCGTCCCGGCCGATTATTAACAAGGTCGATTTTGACTTTGCTTCCTGCGGCCATGCGCTTTGTATTATCGACACGGGCGGAAATCATTCCGACCTCACCGACGATTATGCGGCGGTAAGAGGCGAGATGGAAAAGGCTGCTGCAGTGTTTGGCAAGAGCGTTCTCCGTGAGGTTGACGAGGATGAGTTCATGGATAATATTTCGCTTGTCCGTGAAAAGGTCAATGACCGTGCCGTGCTTCGCGCAATGCATTTCTACGGTGAAAACAGACGTGCCGAAGCTGAGGTCAAGGCTCTTGAGGACGGAGATTTTGAAAAGTTCAAGGAGCTTGTAACAGAGAGCGGTCGCTCGTCATATATGTATAATCAGAATGTCTTTACGTCAAAGGACGTTGAGCATCAGAGCGTTTCCGTTGCACTTGCAATGTGCGAATATCTTCTCAAGAACAAGGGCGCATGGCGCGTTCACGGCGGCGGATTTGCGGGAACAATACAAGCATTCGTTCCGCTTGATATGCTTGATGATTTTTGTGAGAAGATGGAAGCTGTTTTCTCGAAAGGCTCATGCTATGTTCTTTCTGTTAGACCTTTCGGCGGAATCAAACTGTTTTAAGCAATTTTCAGGCGTGTAAACTCGGGTTTACACGCTTTTTTTCAGAAAAGACAACCCAAGTTGATAGACAGAGCATAAAAAAATTGATATAATGCTCAGTGTAAAACAACTTTTTTTAATAGGTCGAAAGGGGTAATACAATGAATATATCCGAAAAAATACAGATCTTGCGCCGTGACAAGGAATGGTCACAGGACGAGCTGGCGGAGAAGCTTAATGTTTCACGTCAGTCTGTTTCAAAATGGGAATCCGGAAAAGCTTTGCCCGATTCGGAAAAAATTCTTGCAATGGCGAATCTCTTTGACGTTTCAACGGATTTTCTTTTGAAGGATGAACAGGAGCCGGTTTTTGTCGATGATGAGAAGGAACAGACGAAAGATAAAACAGACGGCACTCCGACAGAGAACACAGAAAAGAAAAAGCATAAGTTTTCAGGAAAAAAGATTGTCGCAATCGTTGTTGCCGCCTGTATTGTTATTGCTGCAATTACTCCGCTTTTCTTCGGCGGATACTCGGCATTTCTCTCAAAGATAAGCGAAGATCCCGTACAGTACCCGTATGTACTCGTGCACGGCCTCGGCGGCTGGGGTCCCGAATCTCAGATTGACCAAACATCACCCTATTGGGGCAGCTCAACGGTCAATCTTGCCGAATATCTCAATTCAGAGGGCTACAGCGTAAGCGTTGCTTCGGTCGGTCCTTTTTCAAGCACATGGGACAGAACCTGCGAGCTTTATGCCGAGCTGACGGGAACTAAGGTTGACTACGGTGAGGCGCACAGCAAGGAGCACGGCCACGAGAGATACGGCAGGGAATACACTGCCGAGAATGCCCTTGTGCAGAACTGGGGCGGCAAGACAAAGAGAGGTCAGCGTATTAAAATTAACGTCATAGGCCACAGCTTCGGCGGTGAGACCGTAAGACTCCTTGCCTCACTCATGGCGTACGGCGATGAGGCGGAAAAGGCGGCTACAGGTAAGGATACCTCCGAGCTTTTCACGGGCGGTAAGGCTGATTGGATAAACAGCGTTACAACTCTTTGCTCTCCCCATAACGGTTCAACGCTTTTCTATGTTGTGGATCAGGGTAAACTCGTAAATACGGTTCTCGGCCTTGTTTATGCCGCAAGCGGAGTTGCAAAAACGGCTCAGATAGGCGATTTTTATGATTTTCGCCTTGAACAGTTTGGCTTGAACGGAGCTTCGAACGAAAGTCAGGTGGAATCGATTATAAATACGGTTTTCAGCGAGGGAACCGATAATGCCGCATACGATCTTTCACCGGACGGAGCACAGGAATTGAACAAGAAAATCAAGCTTGTTGACGGCGTTTATTATTTTTCATATTCATATCTCACAACCGAGACGAGTGCTTTGACCGGCAAACAAATCCCGAAAAGCTCAACGCTTCCTGTCCTGATTATTCCGGCAACGCTCATGGGTAGATATTCGACAAACACCAAAACCGATTTCAAGATTGACGAAACATGGCTTCCGAACGACGGACTTGTCAACGTTGTTTCGGCAAGATATCCGATCGGCGACGAATATCAGGAATATGACGCAGGGAATATCGTAAAAGGCAAGTGGAACGTTATGCCGACCCTGCCCGGCGACCACGGAACGGTTATCGGTATGAATGTCGGTGCAGAGGAAACGCACAGCTTCTACGACACACTTTTTAATATGATCGACTCTCAGCCGAGAGATAAGAAGTATTATATTTTTTAATGAGGCGAACAAATGAAAATTCTTTTTAAAAATGCAGATATACTTGTAAGAGATGAAAAATTCAATGTGCTTTCAAACGCTTTCCTTGCCGTTGACGGCGATAAGATAAGCTACATCGGCGCGGAAGAGCCGAAAGACGAATTTGACGAAATAAAGGACATGAGCGGTAAATTGCTCATGCCCGGTCTCATCAACTGTCACAACCATTGTCCGATGGTTCTTCTTCGCGGAATTGGCAGTGATCTGCCGCTTCAGCAGTGGCTGTTTGATACGATATTTCCGATTGAGGACAGACTCACGGACGATGAAATCAAAGCAGGAAGTTATCTTGCACTTTTGGAGATGATTGCCGGAGGAACGGTCAGTTTTTCGGATATGTACGGACCGCAAATGAATGTTGAGGCTGTCGGAGAGTCGGGCATGAAGGCAAATGTCACCCGTCCCATCCTGTCCGCCGAACCGAATGAAACGCCCGAGCAATCATACAGAATGAGAGAAGCGATCGAGCATTACGAAAAATATAATAACACCTTTAACGGAAGAGTTTTGATTGATTATTGTATTCATGCAGAATATACCTGCGACGAGAGAACCGCAAGGGTCTTGATAGACGAGATGAATGCACACAACGGCAACCTGCATATACACCTTTCGGAGACGAAAAAGGAGCATGATGAGTGTATTCTGAGACATGGCAAAACGCCTGCCGAGTGGTTCGACAGTCTCGGCGCATTTGAGTCCTCCGCTTTTGCCGCTCACTGTGTATGGCTGAGTGAAAGCGACATGGAGCTGTTCCGCCGCAAGGGAGTGAGCGTTGTTCATAACCCGACCAGCAACATGAAGCTTGCAAGCGGCTTTGCCCCTGTTCCCAAGATGCTTGATATGGGTATAAATGTTGCACTCGGTACCGACGGCCCCTCAAGCAATAACAATCTTGATATGTTCGAGGAAATGCACATCGCTTCGATAATTCACAACGGCTACACGCTTGACGCAACGGTTATGAACGCAGATACTGTTCTCAAAATGGCGACAGTCAACGGTGCAAAGGTTCAGCGCAGAGAGAACTGCGGCGAGCTGAAGGTCGGCAATAAGGCGGATATTATCGCTGTTTCTCTCGACGCACCTCACATGGTGCCTGCACTCGACAAAAAGGCGCTGCTGACATATTCCGCACAGAGCAGTGATGTTTCAATGACAATGGTTGACGGCAAGATTCTTTATGAAAACGGCGAGTATAAAACACTCGATAAGGAAAAAATTTATTTTGAGTTCAACAAGGCTGTTGAGAAGCTTTATAAATAAGAGGTAGCACAATGGAAAGAATGGACAAGGGCTTGGCTTTTATGCTGAGATATGAAAACGTTGCATGGTACGAGAACGGCGAGGTGAGAATTCTTGACCGCCGAATTTACCCGAGAAAGGTCGAGTTCGTGACCTGCAGGAATCATCACGAGGTCACTCAGGCGATTAAGGACATGGTGACACAGAGTGCAGGACCGTACACTGCGGCGGCAATGGGCATGGCACTTGCCGCTTACGAATGTAGGGACAAGACAGAAGCGGAGCAGATCGGCTACCTCACCGAGGCGGCATATACGATTTCGCACGCACGCCCGACCACCGTTCAGCGTATGACGCTCATCACGGGCGGATGCCTCGATGCGGCAAAGAAAGCGATTGCGGCAGGGGAGGACGTCAGCGAAAAAATCGTTGAGCACACTGTTGAAGCGAACAATCTCCGCTACAAAAAAATCAATCTCATTGCCGAACATCTCGTCGATATGTTCCCTAAGAACGGAACGGTTATGACCCAGTGCTTCGGTGAAACGATAGTCGGCATGATGCTCAAGGTGGCAAGAGAGAGGGGCAACAACGTCAGAATCTTCTGCCCCGAGACAAGGCCTTATTTCCAGGGCGCAAGACTGACGGCGACGGTTTGCCATGAGATGGGCTTTGACACGACCGTTATCACGGACAATATGCCGGCGTTTGTAATGAAGAAAGAAAATGTTGATGTGTTCACCTCGGCGGCCGACGTTATCTGCATGGACGGTCATGTTGTCAACAAGGTCGGCACATATCAGATCGCTATTGCGGCGAAATACACGGGAATACCGTATTTCGTAACGGGTGCGCCCGACAGAGGACACACAACGATCGACACGGTTAAAATTGAGATGCGTGATCCCGATTTTGTGCTTCAGGCTATGGGAGTAAAGACCGCCGCAGACGGACTCAAGGGATATTATCCGGCGTTTGACATAACGCCGCCCGAGCTTGTCAGCGGAGTTGTCACCGACACGGGAATTTACACACCCTATGACCTCGAAAGCTATTTTAAAAAGGGCACAATGGGCGAGTTTGAGATGATATTGTAATTATAAGGCTCTCAAGTGGCACAAAATATGGAGTAATAATGATTAACACAGTTGATTTAATTTTAGAATCATCAGTAAAATTTTATGATACATTGAAAAAAGACGAAAATGGCAGATACCGATCATGGGAACATTGCTATTCCAATTTTATCAATGCTCGAGATAACAAAAATGCAGAATGGGATTATTTAAGCTTGCAATTAGCTTTTTATTTAGCAAGTTGGGGGATGTATCGTGGTTCGTCATTTCTTTTGCAAAAAGATTATAAAATACATATACCGGTTGTAAAAGAATTGTTAAAAGAGGAATATGACCCCTTGGCAGGAATTGATTGCGTAGAATTAAAAAGAGAAAAAAATCAAAGATTACTCGAAAAAACAAATGCCTTTTTAGATGAATATTATAGCAATATTCGAGATGAAGTAAAAAATATAAAAGTGAGAAATCAATTATCTTCTACGCTTATAACGAAAATTCTTATGGGAACATTGGGCTGCGTTCCGGCATATGATAGATATTTTATTTCAGGAATAAAAAAGCAAAAAGTAGCAAGCGGAAATTATAACATGAAATCTATTGGTCAGCTTGTTGATTTTTATGAAAGTAACATTGTTGAGTTAGAAAACATCAGAAAAGATATGAAGGTAAACGGAATGGCTTATCCGCAGATGAAGATACTTGATATGGCTTTTTGGCAGATTGGACTTGATTCAGATAAATAAAATGAGTATTTTTAGACAGTGGCACAATTCGTAGGGGTCGATGCCCACATTGACCCAAGGTCAGGAAAAATTGACTAAGGCTTCCCCCTTGAGGGGAAGCTCCGTCGTAAGGCGGTGATGAGGTGGAAATAGTCGAGTCAGATTTTGTTAAGTAATGAGATGAAAAATTGCCACCTCATCCGAGCGGCGCAATCCGCCGCCCACCTTCCCCTCAAGGGGAAGGCTGTTAAAATGTCTGCAAAAATTTTCATGGAGCGTGGGCTCCTCCTCCGGGGGAGCTGTCAGCGGAGCTGACTGAGGGAGTGAGGTTTCATCAGACTTAAACTCCTTGACGACGGAGGGGATAAAGAAAAATGACCGATTAATCTGAAATCTTTTTGGTGCGATGTGGGCATCGCACCCTACGATGCTCTGTAAAAACCGAACAATTCGTAGGGGTCGATGCCCACATCGACCCAAAGGTCAGAAGAAAACAAAAGAGGACAACCGATGGCTGTCCTACGAAAAGACGGGAGTTTTAATCTGAAAATTAGCTTTCTTCGACGATCCGTCTTGTTTCTTTTTAACCCCACTGTCTCTTCGAGACACCTCCCCTAACAATCAGGGGAGGCTGAACGTAACGTAAATTTCATGGTTAAACTTAAAGTCAGCAGAAATTATCTAAGCCTCCCCTTGAAGCAAGGGGAGGGGGACCGCCTGCGGTGGTGGGGATTTAAAATGCTGAATAATTTTTGATTTTTTATTTTTGCAAAGAGTTTGATGACATCTGACTTAACCACTCAACACAATCGAAAATGGAGTTATAAAAATGAAAAAATTAAACATGATTATATCCATGCTTTTAACAATATTTTTCCTGACGTCGTGTGTGCAGAATGTTTATGATAAAACAACTACGGAACCTACAACAACCGACATCGCAACGGTGAATTTTCAAAAGGAAAACGTAAAAATTTCCGATAAATTTACATGGGACGATTATCTGTTCATCGCCGAAAAGTACAGTCATCCGGATATAACGCTTTGCGATTATTTTTCGACCTATTATTTCGGCACGGAGGATAATCAAAATTTCCTTGTATCCGAAGGGGAGAACGGCGACTTTAAATACCGGCTCTTTGAAAACAAAAAGGTTTTCATAACCGAGTACAGCGGTGACTCTTCCACGGTAACGATTCCGAGCGTTATTGACGGTCATGAGGTCATCGGCGTAACCTGCCGATTCGATAAAAGTGAGTTCCTGCCGAATATTAGCTTAAAGGAAGTTACGGTTGATGATGGTATACAGTATATCGGCGAAGCGTGTTTCGAGAATTGCATGATGCTTGAGAAGGTCAGCCTTCCACAGTCGCTTTTGTGCATTGACAACGGTGCGTTCCACGGCTGCAAAGCGTTATCGGATATAGCACTTCCTCAAAGGCTTAACTGCATTGATGACAGTGCATTCTTTGAGTGCGGCGAATTAAAACAAATTACGATTCCCGACAGCGTCGAATATCTAGGCGGCTATGCTTTTTTTAGCTGTTCGGAGCTTGAATACGTTAAATTATCGGCAAATGTTAATCAACTGCATGGCTCAACATTTTATAATTGCAGCATGCTTTCCTCATTTGAGGCGCAAAATTTAAAGCAGGCTTTTGAAGCCGATTTCCACAATACAAAAATTGATATTGACAGTCTCGTTGAGAATGGGACAGAAATTAAATAAAATGTCACCTATCAGGCGACCTTGACGGCGCATGTCTTATGTATAATAATGCTGCAAGGTGAAAAGCTTGTAAATTTATTTTCGGAGGAATTTATTATGATAGGTGCAATGATAGGTGATATTGTCGGCTCAAGATTTGAGTTTTATAATCACAAGTCAAAGAATTTTAATTTTTTTGACAAAAGGTGTTTTTTTACGGACGATACGGTTATGACATTGGCGGTTGCAAAGACACTTTTGAAGTTTGACGCCGTGACGGATATCAAAGAATTCAAAAAAGAGCTTGTGGCGGTAATGCATGAGGTAGGAATCAAATATCCGAATTGCGGCTACGGCGGACATTTTGGCGTGTGGATAAGGGGAAACTATACCGAACCGTACAACAGCTTCGGAAACGGCTCGGCGATGAGAGTTTCTACGGTTGCATGGTATGCGAATTCTCTCGATGAATGTGAAGCATTGGCGGCGGCGACCGCAGAGGTTACGCACAGTCATCCCGAGGGAATAAAGGGCGCCGTTGCCGTTGCGGGAGCAATTTATCTTGCAAGGACGAGACACAGCATGGCTGAGATTCAGGATTACATAAACAGCTTCTATAAAATAGATTTCACACTTGATGAAATTCGTGATACTTACGGCTTCTATGAGACCTGTCAGGAATCCGTTCCTCAGGCGTTGGAGGCATTTTTTGAGTCGGTAAGCTTTGAGGATGCGATAAGAAACGCAATTTCGATCGGCGGCGACAGCGACACCATTGCCGCTATAACAGGCTCGATTGCCGAAGCGTACTACGGTATAGAGGATGAAATGAGGACGACGGCGTTTTCGTATTTGGATTCGTACCTGCTTGAAATTGCTGAAAGCTTTTATGTAAAATTTATTCGGAGCAAATGAAATTTTAAAACAAACGGCGGTGAAAAAATGTTACCGAAAATTAGAATAATGTTCGTCTGCCACGGCAATATCTGCCGCAGTCCGATGGCGGAATTTATAATGAAAGACCTTGTGAAAAAGCAGGGGATTGAGTATAAATTTGAGATTGCTTCATCTGCAACAAGCACGGAGGAGATTTGGAACGGAATCGGCAATCCCGTTTATCCGCCGGCAAGAGCCGAGCTTGCAAAGCACGGACTTAAATGTGACGGCAAGAGGGCGATTCAGCTTCAGAAAAACGACTACGGCAAGTACGATTTGTTCATTGGCATGGACAGTGCAAACATAAGAAATATGCTTTATATCTTTGGCAATGACCCCGACCGAAAGATACATAAGCTCATGGATTATACCTCCCGTGGCGGAGATGTTGCCGACCCGTGGTATTCGAGAAATTTTGAAGTGACATACAAAGATGTCCTTGACGGCTGCACTGCGTTGCTTAATGAGCTGATTGATAAAAACAAATAAAACAAAACCGTGTTTTGCAACTGTGAAGTGAACGTGCAAGACACGGCTTTTAAATTCGCTCACCCTCTCAGGGTTCGAATCCCTCAAAAATTCATAAAAAATAAAAAAGAGAAGCAATACCGAAGTATCACTTCTCTTTTGGCGCGCTGCAAGGGATACAGGCGGCAAGCCGCCTTGCGTGCTCGGCGACCGTCGCGAGGCGACAGTACCCGCCTCACACTTCGCGACTAAAAACAGTCCACAGGACTGTTTTCTTAACGTCGCTCACCCTCTCAGGGTTCGAATCCCTGAAAAATTCATAAAAAATAAAAAAGAGAAGCAATACCGAAGTATCACTTCTCTTTTGGCGCGCTGCAAGGGATTCGAACCCCTGACCTTTTGGTTCGTAGCCAAACACTCTATCCAGCTGAGCTAGCAGCGCATTTCTTAACGCTCATATATTATAGCACAGAGTTTTAAAAAATCAAGTGTTTTTTAAAAAAAGTCCTGATTTTTTAAAAATAATTGCCGTTTGTTCACTATTGATATTTTAATGTGCTTGGTTGATTGAAAAAGGCGATTGACATGCAAATTTATTTAGTATATGATTATTACGAGGTGAGAAAATGGACGGTTTTGCCGAAAAATATGTGATTAAATCCGATGGATTTGCTTGTGCCGAGAATATTGTTGTAGACAGCGATTTACGAATAACGGTTATCACGCCGGAGCTTGTCAGAATTGAAAAAGGCGGTTTCTGCGACCTGCCGACGCAAACCGTTCTTTTCAGAAATCTCGGCAAGGTTGATTATTCTTTTGTGAAAGAGTCGGACAGAATAACCGTTCGGACGGATAAATGCGAATTTTGCATTTTAAAAAGCGGAAAAATGCAGAACGTTAAACTAAGCGACGGACGTGTTGTGACAGATTTCAAGAGCGGGAATTTAAAAGGAACCCGCCGTACTCTCGATGTTACGTTCGGCGGAGTGAAGCTCGGTGACGGAATAATTTCCCGTAACGGAGTTGCCTTGGTTGATGATTCGGCTTCGCTTACCTTGCTTTCGGACGGAACGGTTGAACCTCGCCCTCAGGCAGAGAAGGATATTTATGTTTTTGCCTACGGCTTTAATTACACCTCGGCGCTGAGGGATTTTTACCGCATTACAGGTGAAACGCCGCTGATTCCGCGTTTTTGTCTCGGTAACTGGTGGAGCAGATTCTGGCGCTACACTCAGGACGAATATCTCGATTTAATGAATAAATTTGAGAAAAAGGATATTCCGCTGACGGTGGCATGTATTGATATGGACTGGCACTGGGTTGATGTTGAAAAGCGCTTCGGCGATAAAGCTAAGGACTACCCAAAGCCAAAAAATCCGATTGCATATATTACCGGCTGCTTTTGGAATCCCGGCTGGACGGGTTACAGTTGGAATACGGAGCTTTTCCCCGATCATGTCAGGTTCCTTAAAATGCTTCACGAAAAGGGACTTAAAACAAATCTCAATATTCATCCGGCGCAGGGAGTCCGTTTTTTTGAGGACAGCTACGTTGAATTTGCAAAGCACATGGGTATTGATGAAAAAAACAAAGAGCCGATTGATTTTGATTTTACCGATAAAAGCTTCATAGAGGGATATTTCAAATATATCAATTCTCCTATGGAAAAAGAGGGAGTCGATTTCTGGTGGATAGACTGGCAGCAGGGAAGCAGGTCGAAAATTGAAGGGCTTGATCCTCTTTGGCTTCTCAATCACTATTATTGTCTTGACAGGCAGTCAAAGGGTCTTCGTCCGCTGACTCTTTCACGTTTCGCAGGCTTCGGCTCGCATCGCTATCCGCTCGGATTTTCGGGCGATACGGCCATTAAATGGTCTGTGCTTGATTTTCAGCCGTATTTTACGGCGACTGCCGCTAATGCGGGCTACTGCTGGTGGAGTCACGATATCGGCGGACACAATTTCGGTAAGCTCAGTGATGAGCTATATCTCAGGTGGGTTCAATTCGGCGTTTTCAGTCCGATAATGCGTTTCCATTCCGTTAATGACGCTCGCAAAAGCAAGGAACCGTGGAAATTCGGCGGTGAAGCGGAAAGAATCACAAAGAAATTTTTGCGTTTAAGGCATCGCATGATACCCTATACATATACAATGAACAGGCTGGTTGAAAAAGAGGGCAGGCCGTTGATCATGCCTATGTACTATGCTTATCCGAACCGTGATGAGGCATACTCGGTCGGCAATCAATACTTTTTCGGAACACAGCTTATAGCTGCACCGATAACGCACAAGGTAAACAAAGAGACTCACATGGCGTCTGTTGAGATTTGGCTTCCCGATGGAAGATACACCGACATTTTCACGGGCGAGGTTTACCGTGGCGGAAAAACGGTTGTTCAAAGAGATATTACGACAATTCCGGTGCTTGCGCCTGCCGGAGCGATCATTCCTCTTGACGGCAGAACAAGCGGAAATGACTGCGGCAATCCCGTGTCTCTTGAAATCCTTATTTACAAGGGCAATGGCTCGTTCAAGCTCTACGAGGACGACGGAGAAACCCTCGCTTACAAAGACGGACACTGTGTCGAGACCGAGTTTAAGCTTGAAGAAAACGTGTCGGAGCTTAAATTTACCGTCAGTCCTGCCGACGGTGACCTGTCATTGATACCGAGCGACAGAAAATATATTTTCAGCTTCCGTGATGTTGCGGCGGCGGAGAAAATATCGGTTGTTTCAAACGGAGAAGCGGTTGATTATACGGCAGAAAAAAAGGACGGCGGACTGTCCGTGACAGTCGAAAGGGTTAGCTCTGATAAGGGTATAGTTATAACGCTCTTTGCCGGGAAAGGCAAAATATAAAACAGTCAAAAAAAGCGAGTTGTCAATTTAATGACAGCTCACTTTTTGCTTTTTATGTTTACGAATCAGAAAAACTATCAACAGAAAAATAAGTATTCCGACGGAGCTGCCACAGGAATCAACAAAAACGTCGAAAACTCGGCAGGCTCTTTCCGGCACAAAATACTGGTGGATTTCATCGCTTACGGCGAATAGAACACATGGGATAAGCGGAATATAGAACTTGTTTTTTGAAAAAGTAAAACAAATTGCTCCGCTCATGCAAAAACCGAGTGCGGCATATTCCGTGAAGTGGGCGATTTTTCTCAGCACGTTGTGTGAAACGATGTTGCCGAGATACTCGATTATTATGCTCAAAACACCCTCGCTGACTTCCTTGGATTGCTCGCCGTTTTCGCTTGAAAAGCTGAAAATGATATACATGACGGCGGCGGTAAGAAGCCAGAAAATAATCGAACCGATTATCTTAGACCGCTTCATTAACTGTGACCTCCCGAGATCATGCACACGCTCTCAAAGGCAGGGGCGAAGTAGAGTCCGTCAACACCCTTGTTGACAACTGCGTAGGACGAGCCGCCGAGCATCGGAAGAAATACGGCTTTATCGAGAATATATTTTTCCGCATTCACGCAGCCGTTGAGTTTTGCGGCACCAGAATAGGTCGTAATTATCGAATTGACGGTTTTATCGTAATTCTTATCGGCAAAGCCGAAGATATTTGACGAGCTGTCGGACGTGAATTTCTTCAGGGTATCCGTAACGGTTGAGGAGTCGGTCGTGATTTTGTGATAAAGCACCTGATAGCTTGTGTTATAAATCATTGTGCTTATTTGCTCGGCTGTTTTAACCTCAACCTTGGCAAGAATTGAGGTTGAGAAAACTCTCTGCCAGTTTTGAATCGTTTGCTGCATAAGAGGTGCATTTTCCTCGGCGCAGGTTATGACGACCTCGGCTGTGGTTATATCGAGCTTTTTGAGTCCTTTTTTCCAAAGAGTCAGTGCCTGCTGCTCATTGTAGGCTATTCCGCTTACATTGCCTGCCGCTTCACGGTAGGAGTTTTCACCGTAGCGAACGCAGTCCGGGACGATACCTTTGGTGAAAGCGTTATCGGAATTCGCCGTCAGCTCACTTGTTTTTGTAACCATTGCAAGCGCACGGCGCATATCCTCGTCGGAGAGAACGGAATCAGAGCAGTTGAAGCAAAGGCCGTATATCGTGTTTTCGGTTGAGTAATTCGACAGCTTGTCGTTGTCACTCAGTTCATTTTTTGCCGCTTCGGACAGAAACGCACAGTCGTATGTGCGCTGTCTGATTTTCTTGACAACCGACGCTTCCTCCGTGTTGACGTAGAAGTAAAGCTCATCGGGGCTGACTTTTACGTTACCCTTGTATTCGTCATTCTTGTACATGGAAAGGGTATTGTCCTCAGCCCATCTTGAAAGATAGAAAGGTCCGTTGCAGAATGTATATTTGAGGTCAAGGCAATATTTTGCATGAGTTGCCTTGAAAAATTCCTCGTGGCAGGGCATTGCGACGGGAAGTGTGAGGATCCGCAAGAAGTCGGGATCCGCACGTTCAAGGGTAATGACAAGGGTCGAATCGTCCTGAGCTGATATTCCGAGCGCAGATGTCGGCTGCTTGCCGCTGTTGACGGCGGAAGCGTTCTTGATGCTGAACAGCTTTTCGGCATCGCCTGCTTGGGTTGCAGGATCAAGTGCACGGCTTATTCCGTAAACAAAGTCGGCTGCAATTACCTGAGTTCGGTATGTATCCTTATAACCCTCGGGAAGTACGTCCTCAAATGAATTTAGAAGCTTCCAGTGGGTATCCTTTCGAAGCTTGAAAGTGTAGGTCAAACCGTCCTTTGAGATCTCCCAGCTTTCGGCAACGCCGGGAATTATTTTATAATCCTTATCGAGTCTGACAAGACCTTCAAAGCAGTTCGCTATCATCAGCTTAGCTTCCTTGGAGTCCGCAACCTGCGGATCAAGGCAAATCGGGTCCGACTCAATGGGGAGTATAAGAATGTCTTCGTTGCTGCCGCCGCAGGCGCAAAGGCTTATCGCTGCGACAAGAGCAAGAAAAAGTGACAGTATTTTTTTTGGCATTATAAAGACCTCCGAAAAGGGAATTGAATTTCAGTCAATTATGATACTTAACATTATAGCAAATACATACAAAAAAAGCCAGTTATTTTTGAAAAGAAAATGAATTGTAAATACTCTGATTTTTTGGTATAATTATATAATCATAAACTATATCACGGAGTGATAATATGTCAGACGGTTTAATATACATAATTTGCATTTTGCTGATTGCCGTAATCGGCATAATGATATACACTTTATCTCAGATAAAAAAACTGAAAAATAATGACGAGACGTCGCAAATTGATAAACAGCTCGGTGCCGTTCTCATGCTTATGAAGCAGAATTCCGGAAGCAATGCGGAGGAATTTGAACGCAACAGACGCGAGACGGCAAATTCATTGAATCAGATGACCGAAAAGCTCGACATAATGACACGTCAGAACTATGAAACGCTTATTAAGCTCAACAAGGACATGACGGAGTCGCTCAACCTTATAAGAACCAACAGCATGGAGCAGAATGAGAAACAGACGCGAGTGGTTGACGCTGCCATAGCGAAGATGCAGGAGAGCAATGAAAAGAAGCTCGACCAGATGAGGGCGACTGTTGACGAAAAGCTTACATCAACGCTTGCAACAAGGCTCGATTCATCGTTCAAGACAGTTTCCGAACAGCTTGAAAATGTTTATAAATCTCTCGGTGAGATGAAGGAGCTTTCAACCGGAGTTACTACAAACGTTACTGCACTCAACAGGGTGCTTACAAACGTTAAAACGAGGGGAACATGGGCTGAAATTCAGCTTGAGGGCATACTCGATCAGACTATCCCGAATATGTACGTCAAGAACTATTCTCCAAAGGCAAATTCAAGAGATGTTGTTGAGTTTGCAGTTAAAATCCCGTCGGGAGACGATCCGTCGAAATATACCTATCTGCCGATAGATTCAAAATTCCCGATGGAGGATTATCGCAGGGTTTGCGAGGCGGCGGACAATGCCGATGCTCAGGCTTTAGCGGCGGCGAGAAAGGCTCTTGAGGACAGAGTGCTTCAGGAGGCAAAGACAATTACGAAATATATTCATGTTCCCGATACAACGCCGTTTGCAATTCTCTATCTTGCGACGGAGGGCTTGTACGCTGAGATAACCTCATCAAACTCGGGCATAATCGACAGAATTCAGCGTGAGAACATCATGGTTGCGGGACCGACGACGATAATCGCACTGCTCAATTCGCTCTCAATGGGCTTCAAGGCGGTTGCGATAAACGAAAAGGCGAACGAGGTCAGAAAGCTTCTGGCGGCGGCGAAGGTGCAGTACGATAAGTTCGGAATTGTCCTTGATAAAGCCAAGAAAAAGATTGACGAAGCCGGAAAATCGCTTTCCGAGGCTCAGGACAGAAACAGGATTATTCAGAAAAAGCTTAAAAATGTTGAAGAAATTGAGTCGGCTCAGGCTGACGCATTATTGGAAATAAATGAAACCGTAATAAATGATGAGGAGTGAATTAAATGTTAAAGCACAAGGATTTGATTTCACAAATGACGCTTAAGGAAAAAGCGTCGCTTTGCTCGGGCAAGGATTTCTGGCATCTCAAAAGCATCGAGAGACTCGGACTTCCGGAAATCATGGTCTGTGACGGACCTCACGGTCTGAGAAAACAGAACGCAGAGAACAAGAAAGTCGGAATCGGCAACAGCTATCCGGCGACCTGTTTCCCGACTGCGGTTACTACTGCCTGCTCGTGGGACAGAGACCTTATTTACAAGATGGGTCAGGCACTCGCAGAGGAATGCTTACAGCACGGCGTAAGCGTTCTGCTCGGACCCGGTGTGAACATGAAGCGTTCACCTCTCTGCGGCAGAAACTTTGAGTATTTCTCGGAGGATCCCGAGCTTGCGGGCGAGATGGGCGCTGCTTTCATCGCAGGCGTCCAGTCCAAAGGCATCGGCACTTCTCTCAAGCATTTCGCAGGCAACAGTCAGGAAATGAAGCGAATGACCTCAAACAGCATCATTGATGAGCGTGCACTCAGAGAGATATATCTCAGAGCTTTTGAAAAAGCGGTTAAAAAGAGTCAGCCGTGGACGGTAATGAACGCATACAATCTCCTCAACGGCACATATTGCTCAGAGAACGACTGGCTTCAAAATAAGGTTCTTCGTGATGAATGGGGCTTCAAGGGAGCTGTTGTCAGCGACTGGGGCGCAGTCAATGACCGCGTTGCCGGACTCAATGCAGGTAATGACCTTGAAATGCCGTCATCGGGCGGAGTTAACGACGCAAAAATCGTTGAAGCCGTCAAGTGCGGAGTTATCGACGAAACGACGCTTGACGAAAGAGTAGATAAGCTTATTGATATCATTCTCAAGGGCGCAGCTAATAAAAAGCCGGGTTATAAATTTGATGTTAAGGCTCACAACCTTCTTTCAAGGCAAATTGCCGAGCAGTCAATGGTTCTTCTTAAAAATGACGGTAATATTCTTCCGCTCAAGCGTGTTGAGGGCGAGTATGTTGCGGTTATCGGTGCATTTGCCGACAACCCGAGATATCAGGGCGCAGGCAGCTCTATAATCAATCCGACTATGATCGACAGCGGCAGACGCGCATTCAATAATTCACCTATCAGCGTTAAGTTTGCCGACGGCTATGACAGAAGCGGCAAGAGAAAGAATGAGGATGCTTATATAACAGAGGCTTGCAACCTTGCAAAGAACGCCTCGAAGGCGGTTGTTTTTATAGGTCTTACGGACGATTACGAGTCAGAGGGCTTTGACAGAAGCACTATGAAGCTCCCCGACGGACACAACAGACTGGTTGAAGCGGTCAGCCGTGTGAACGACAACGTTATTGTTGTTCTTGAGGGCGGATCACCTGTTGAAATGCCTTGGACGGACGACGTTAAGGCCATTCTCAACGCATACCTCGGCGGACAGTCGGTTGCTCCGGCAATTGTTGATGTGCTCACGGGCAAGGCAAATCCTTGCGGTAAGCTTGCCGAAACATATCCCGTTTGTCTTAAGGATACTCCGACATCGTTCAGATATCCCGATTCAAAAGAGGATGTTCAATACCGTGAAAGCATTTTCATCGGCTACAGATATTACGACAAGGTTGAAAGAAATGTTCGATTCCCGTTCGGCTTCGGCCTTTCATATACGAGCTTTGAATATTCGGATATTAAGCTCAAAAAGAAAAATCTTACAAAAGGCGAGGGAGCAAAGGTTACTTTCACAATAAAGAATACGGGCGATGTTGCAGGCAGCGAGATTGCACAGGTCTATGTTGCGAAGCCCGAAAGCAAAATATTCAGAGCACCGAAGGAGCTGAAAGGCTTCGTAAAGATACACCTTGAGCCCGGCGAGGAGAAAAAGGTTTCTGTCGAGCTTGACGACAGGGCATTTGCTTTCTGGAATACGGCGACAGAAGATTGGTGCGTTGAAAGCGGAGAATATAAAATTCTCGTCGGCGCATCGTCGAGGGATATAAGACTTGAAGCCGCTGCCAAGATGAAGTCGGAGGACGATGAGACAATTGTTGATTTGAGAGAGTCGGCAGGCGTTTACTTCGACGGTGACCCGGCAAGAGCAAGAGAGGACGACTTTAAGGTAATCTACTGCGGTGAATTTAAGCTTGCTCCGGAAATTACGAGTGACAGCTTAAATAACTCAATCGAGAGAAGTAAGGATAAGGGTCTTGCAAAGTTTATTTATAACACGGTTGACCTTGCCATGAAGCCCAAGGGCGGAGTCGGCAGCTCAATGATTACAAATACAATCATGCAAACTCCGATAAGAAACTATGTTTCAATGAGCAACGGACTGTTCACCGAAGATATGGCGGACGGACTTCTCAAGGTGTTTGAGGGTAAGGACGTTGCAAAGGGTGTCGGCAAAATCGCCAAGGGCGTGCCGAACGCACTTGTTAATCTTAAGTCTTTGTTGAAATCCATATAAAAGCATTTTGCACATTTTAATTGTGCGGTGCTACCAAAAAAAATGAAGGGGGATTATTTGGAAAATGAATAAGACAAAGAAAGTAAGCAGAAAAATTATCGCTTTTGTGCTGACGTTGATAATGATTTTATCAATCGTTCCGATGAGCTCATCGGCGGCAGATGCGATAAAGAAAGGCCTTACCGCGGACAAGGAAGTTAACTTTGCCGTTATGTCGGATATGCACTATTATCCGGTGACACTGACAGGTAATTACAACGAGGCTTTCATGAAGAGCACCAAGACTGCGCTTGCAAGGGAGCCGTATCAGTCGGTCGGTATTCTTGAATCGGCTCTCACAGGAATTGCGGAGCATGCCAAGAAGAACGGCATGAAGTATCTTATCCTTTCGGGTGATCTCACCTCCAACGGTGAGTATGAAGCCCACAGACAGCTTGCCGCAAGGCTTGAAAAGTTCGAGAAGGATACGGGTATTCAGGTTATTGCTATCAACGGCAACCATGATATCAACAAGGCAAACGGAACTACATACGAAAACGGCAAGGCTGAACCGACAAAGCGCACAACGCCTGAGGATTTCCTTGAAATATACAAAAATCTCGGCTATGACCTTGCTTATCACAGATACACTCCGTCAAAGGGCAAGGCAAATATGCTTTCATATTCCGTCCGTGCCGACGGCTACAGATTCATCGTTATGGACACGGGCAAATACAGCTCCGACGTAACGGAAAAGGGCAAGGACCTTGCCGAAACGGCAGGCTGCCTTACAACCGAGGCTACCAACTGGGTTCTCGGTGAAATTGCCGATGCAAAGGCAAAGGGCGAGACGGTTATAGGCGTCAGTCACCATAACTTCGTTCCGCATTTCACAGGCGAATACACAATCATCAGAGGCTTCGTTATCGACGGCTGGGAGGAGCTTACGGACAAGCTCGTTGATGCAGGTATGCACTTCTCGTTTACCGGTCATATTCATGACAGCGACATCGCACAGACTGTTACCGATGACGGCGAAACACTGACGGAAATCTGTACGGATTCACTGACTGCTTTCCCGAACTATTTCCGTGAAGTAAGCGCAACCACCGATGTTAACGGCAAGACAACAATGAAGATCGAGAGTAAGGACGTTGACTGCGTTCTTCCGGTTACAGTTAACGGCGAGACATACGCAACGCCTTACAGAATCAAGTCGCTCGGCGATTCGTTCTTCGGCGAGGGCGGACTTTCTGCAACAGCTCTCAATATGCTTGAGGGCTTGCTCGGCGAATATTCCGAGAAGTTTGCCAAGGACGGTATGGTTGCGACGCTTAAGGGCATGGGTCTTGATATTGAAGGAAAGATAAGCGGCTTCTTCGGCGACGGTCTCAAAATCGGGGATACAGAACTTTTCACAACCAAAAATCTTATGGGCTTTATTGAGGATCTTCTCAATCAGGTATATGAGAATTATCTGACCGATCCCGACGCAACGGCTAAGTATCTTGTTAACTCAATCAATAAGCTTCTCAATGTTCAGGTTTCGGAGCTTCCGAACACGAGATTCATTGATGAATACGGCTTTGGCGACAGATCCAAGCCGGGCACATTCGAGGATCTTCTTGAATGTATAATTGTTTATAAATATGAGGGTAAGCTCCATATGAAGGACGATCCGTTCATGATGGACGCTATAGATCAGCTCAATAACGGCGATACCGTATTTGATATTTTCGACGCACTCATTGACATTGTTTCAAATGATCTTCTTCAGGAGAAGCTTCTCAAGGATCTTGATCTTAACCTCGGTGCATTCTTCCCCGAGGGAACGACGCTTGAATGTGTCGGCAAGATTCTTGCTGTAACAATGATGGTCATTTTCCTCGGTGACACAAGCTACCTCAACGTTTCAAATAAGATTCTTGAGGCTGCAAATAAGCTTGGCGTAGTTGACTTCAAGTCACTTTGGGGCATTGCCGAATATTACATGGGCGAATATCTTACCGATACTCAGCTTGAGGGTGTCGGACAGACGCTCGCAAACATTGCGTGCGAATTTGCATATGACGATAATTATATCGAGGATGTTAACACAACCGTTATTTACGACGGCAAGGTTACACCGGTTGCTACAAGAGAAAACTACAGACTTCCGACGATCGTTTCAACTACCCTCGGCGCAGATCAGAGCTCAAGAAACGTAAGCTGGTACACAAAGACGAGCGTCAAGGGCACGGATATTGAAATCGTTCCTTATTCGGAGAACCCTGTATTTACAGGCAAATCAATGGTTCCCTACGGCGTAAAGGTTAATGTTAAAACGGAGAGAACCGAGAGACAGTTCCCGGGAGTTGATCTCGGCGTTATCGGAATCATGAACTATAAGTTCCCGATGAACAGACACATTGCCGAGGTTTCGGGACTTGAAGCAGGCAAGAAATATCTTTACCGTGTCGGTGATGCTTCAAGAAACTGGTGGAGCGATATAGGCACATTCAAGATGGCTGACGGTTCGGATGAAACTTCATTTATTCATATCTGTGATCCGCAGTCTCAGTCGGAACAGCAGTATGAGACGTTCTCTAAGGTAATTGAAACAGCCTATAAGATGTATGACAGCGACTTCATCATCAACACGGGTGATAACGTTGACCACGGTGATAACTTCAGACAGTGGCAGTGGCTTTTCAACACGGCATCCGAAACACTTATGAACACAACGATGATGTCGGCTTCGGGCAACCATGAGGGCATGGGCTCTTACGCAATTGAGAAGAACTATTATTATTCAAATGTTCCCGAGCAGGACACAGAATCGGGCATCTACTTCTCGTTTGACTACAACAACATTCATGTTGCTGTTCTTAATACGGAAAATCTCAATGACGATAAGAGTCTCAGCGACGATCAGGTTGACTGGCTCATTGACGATATGCAGTCGAGCGATGCAGACTGGAAGTTTGTTGCGTTCCACAAGGCTATCTATTCAAACGGCTCCCACTACAAGGACAAGGACGTTTGCAAGATAAGAGACGAGCTTTGCAAGCTTATGCCGCAGCTCGGTATAGATATGGTATTCCAGGGACATGACCATGTTTACCTCAGAACGGACGCCATGATCGACAACAAGGTTGAGAGCGTAACAACATCAACCGCCGAGTTCAACGGTAAGGAGTACACCGTTAAGGTGAATCCGGTAGGAACGGTTTATGAAATCAGCGGATGCTCGGGCGTTAAGATTTATAATCAGAAGGACGAGAGCTTGACCGATAAGTATTTCCCGAGAGCCGAAGTTATCAAAAACGTTACGGCTTCAATGTTCTCAGGCATAAACATTGTCGGTGATACACTCTATTTTGACGCTTACACAGTTGACACGGAGAACGGCAAAACAGAAAATATTGATTCTTTCGCAATCAAGAAAGATCTTTCGGTTAAGAAGGGTACGGGAGTTAACCCGTCGATTGACTGGATGAAGATTTTCTCGCAGGTAATTGCAGTTGTTCTTCCTCTCATTAAATCCATCATCAGTTGGGTGTTCGATTTCATAAGCTCAAAGATGTGGTAAAAACAGCATAAAAATATCCGGGCGATCCGATTGGGTCGTCCGGTTGATTTTTTATAATAATATTTCTTTGTTCGTTCCGTAGAATATGTCGCTTCTGTTTGCGATGTATTTACAGAATTCCTCAAATTTGTCCCATTCGTCGTTTATGTCAAACTCATAGGAATGACCCCAGATATAAAAAATCTTTTCGCTTTTCGGGTCAAGCTCAACAAATTTTTCCGCAAGCTTATATAGCTGATCCCAATCTCGGTGAAAAACGGATGGATGGAATTCGTAAAGATCGTTTTGATACGAAAAATCTTTGTTGCATATCGTTGTTCGTGCGTATTTAACGCCCGTGCCGTTCTTGATAATTCGAGCAATTCTTGAATTATAATTCGGCTGACTGCCGGGATATGCCATTCCGATGACCTCGGTGCCCGAAAGCTCGCTGAGATTTAGTCTATCCTGCTCAACCTGACGTATGACCTCATCTGCCGGCATCTCCGTCATATCGGGGTGGATGAGGGTGTGCGCCGCAATTTCATGGCCCTTGTAAACCTCGGTGATTTCATGGGGCTGAATTTTGTTGTGCAATATCCTTTTGCCGAGAATATCAAGGCTTCCGTCCTTGCCGAGCAGCTCGGAATTGAGATTAAACGTTGCTTTTAAATTATATCGGTTGAGGATTTCAACCAGTCGAATATCCTGCGTAACACCGTCGTCATAGCTGAATGTGACGGCTTTCATTTTGCCGCTGAACATTATTATATCCTCTTGTAGGTCGTAAAGCGGAACTTGAGTCCATTGTTTTCATGAATATCCGATTGCTCCGTGATTTTCCATTCGTCGGTTTTCAGCTCGGGAAACTTGGAATCGGCTTCGCTTGCAACGGCGTCAACATGGGTTATCAGCGCCGTATCGCAATAGGGAAGAAGCAGTGAATAAATCTGTGCTCCTCCGATAACATATATATCGTCAGAGTTGTATGCCTTGAGCTTATCAAGCAATTCATCAACACTTGTTGCAAATTCCGCACCGTCAACATGACGATTACACCTTGACAGTACAATATTTACCCTGTTCTTCAGCGGTTTTGAGCCGGGGAAGGATTCAAGCGTTTTTCTGCCCATGACGACAATCTTTCCCAATGTGGTTGTGCGAAAAAACTTCATATCGTCGGGCAGGGAGAAAAGCAAGCCTCCTTTGTTTCCGATATTCCATTCATTGTCAACTGCCGCAATTAGCTTCATTTTGCCACCTCATATCGCAACGGGGATGTTCTTTATCTGCTCATGTGTTTCGTAGTTATCAAGGCGAACATCGTCGGTCGTAAATTCGTAGAAATCCTTGATTTCCGGGTTGAGCCAAAATGTCGGAGCGGGGAGCGGCTCACGGGAGATAAGCTCCTTGACGAGCGGAATATGTCTGTCATAGATGTGAGCATCGGCTATAACATGAACAAATTCACCGACTTCCATATCACACACCTGTGCGAGCATATGCATCAGCACACTGTACTGAACGACATTCCAGTTGTTGGCGGTCAAAACGTCTTGACTGCGCTGATTGAGAATTCCGTTGAGAACAAGCTTTCCGTTTTTGCCCTCCGTGACGTTGAATGTCATTGAGTATGCGCAGGGATAAAGCCCCATCTCACTGAGGTCGTGGTGATTATAGATGTTGGTCATGATTCTACGGCTGAAGGGATTGTTTTTAAGGTCATAAATAACTCGGTCAACCTGGTCAAACATGCCCTCCTTATATTTATGCTTGACGCCGAGCTGATAGCCGTATGCCTTGCCGATAGAGCCGTTCTCATCAGCCCATGAATCCCAGATATGGGAGTGAAGATCATGAATATTGTTTGACTTTTTCTGCCATATCCACAGAATTTCGTCAACGCAGGATTTTAGCGCTGTTCGGCGAAGTGTGAGAGCGGGAAATTCTTTTTTGAGGTCGTATCGGTTTACAACGCAGAAAAGCTTCTGCGTGTAGGCGGGTGTGCCGTCCGCCCAGTGGGGACGAACCTTTTCACCCTTGGTGTCGGTTCCGTTTTCAAGAATGTTGTTACACATGTCAATGAAAAGTTTGTCGGCGTAGCTCATTTTGCAGTCTCCTTTTTTAACATATTGATGCTTTTCTTCGGTTATGAACGGTTTTTTAAGGTTATCATACATACCTCGGGACGGTTGAGAAATCTCAGCGGAACGGGGTAGTTGCCTATGCCCGAGGTTACAAAAATCTGTTTGTTCTCAAGGGAATAAAGACCCTTATCTGTTATTTTTTCGGAATATGTCAGCTTCGGCAGAATATATCCGTTATAGTAGAGCGGCCCTATGAGAGGTAGGCGAATCATTCCGCCGTGGGTGTCGCCGCTGAATATGATATCTGCTTCAAAATCCTCAAAATGCTCCGTTTCGGGAATATGAGCGAGCAGTATATTCAGCCTTTTTGAATCCGGTTTGTCAAATTCGTTGTGTAAATCAAACGTTGGCGAGAAATACACATTATCAATGCCGTAGACGGTGATATCCGTGTCTTTTATGCTTAGATCTGCTTTTTTATAGTTCATCAGATGAACTTTTTTGAGTGAATTCAATTCGTCCTTGTATTTCAGGTCCGTATCGTGGTCCCCCGTGACAACATAGGTTTCGGCAATCTCGGAAAGATTCCTGACAAGCTCAACGGCGGTATCTATTTGATCATATCGATTTTGAGTATACATATCGCCGAGAACAAATATCAGGTCGGGCTTTTGACCGCTGATATTTGTTATCTTGCTGTTATCTTTACCGAAATGTTCGCCGTGCAGATCCGAGACTACGGCAATTTTTATATCTCTTTTGACCTTCGCAGAATATATTGTCTGTTCTGTCAGCTTCAGAGAGTAGTTATTGACATACCATGTCGGAACGAGAAGCGATATAACAAGCAGGGGTATAATGATTTTCTTTTTCTTCTTATTCAAGTTATCACTCCAGATTGTATATGTAAGTATTATATAACAATCAAAGCGAAAAAACAACTGTAAAACCGCATCGGACATAAAAAATCTGCCGCCGGGAAACGGCAGCAGACCTTTTAATATTCTTTTTACTGCTTTGCACCCTCGTCGAATTTCTCAAGTACCTTTACCGTTGCGGCAAAGCAATCTGAGAGCCCGTCAAGGTTCATGTTGTCATAGCTGTCACGTCTTGTGTGATAGTATGATTCGAGCTTGTGGTTAAGTCCGGTGATACCTGCGGCTCTGAAACCGCCCTGAGCAAAGGCAGCGCTGTCGGTTGCACCGCCGAGAGGAGGAACCATGCCTTTTTTGCACGGTATTCCCAGCTCGTCTGCCGCTTCCATAAAGAGGTCGGAGGCATCGGCATCTGCCTTGACCGTGCCGTTGAGGTCACGGTAGTTAACCATGAGATATTTCGGGTCATGAATTGTATCATAAGAGAAGATGAATGTCGGAACATCGTCAAATTCACCCTTGTGAGCCTCACACCATGCCTTTGCACCTCTGAGACCGGCTTCCTCGGAGCCGGTGAGAACAACGCCAAGCTCCGTATTTTCAAGCTCAATGCCTTCATCCTTGAGAGCCTTGAGAAGAGCGATTCCCATATAGCAGCCGCTGAGATTATCGTTTGCACCGTCTACAACACGTCTGTAGTTGACCATGAAATAAAGACCTACAAGGAACGGAACGAATATGAGACCGATGAGGCCTGCCTTGCCGAGCGGAGTCGATATATCTGCTCCGGCAGAACCGTTCTGTACGAGCTGAATGATTGCAAGAATAAGATAATAAAATGCACCCGCAAAGCCTATAATAGCATGTGCCTCAAAGCCTACACCGCCCAGAGCATAGTTAACGGGCCATTCCCATGCCGCATCCGGGTGGCCGTTGAAGATGATTCTTCTTTTGGTTTCGCCTTTGCATTTTTTGATTGCGGTTACATTATGTCCGGTTTTTTCGGGAAAAAACCTGTCAATGGCTTTGATATAAAGTCCGAACTGAAGCAACACCAATACAAGACCTGCTGCAATGAGAATTATCGAGGCAACAGGCGCAAAGAAATAGAGAACTATTGCCGCAAGCACAAAGGTGAGAGTAAAAAACAACCAGCCGTAAAATGAGCCGGGATTTTCCTTGAAAGACTCAACATCGGCTCTTTCGCAGCCGCAGTCCTTTTTGAGCACCTCTGCCATGTATTCACATGCTTTTTTCTCACCTGTCGAGCCCGGGCTGCGCTTTTCGATGTTTTTACAGATATATGTAATTTCCTCAACCATATATTTTGCCGAATCACGCTTTTTTTCAATAATTTTCCTCAAATCCATAAAATCATCTCCTTAAATTTTTATTATATATATTACCAAAATTCGACAATTATGTCAATAAAATTAAGCAGAATTAACATAAATTTTTACTTATTATTTTTATTGTAAGAATAAAGTTTTAATTTAGGTCAATTTCGCTTTTTCGTCGCAAAAGGCATTGACGAAATCGGGACGTATTTGGTATAATTATAATGTTCGAAGAAAGGGTGGGTTGCATTTATGGACAGTAAGAAAGCACTTTTGATAGTCAATCCGTGCGCAGGGCGAAACAACAAGCGTCTCGGTGCTTTGGAGATTGTCAAGAAGTTTTCACCGCCCGAATGGGAGACGGAGATAAGAACAACACGCTGCCAGGGCGACGCAACCACCATTGTTAAGGACGAGGGTGCAAAATACGATGTTATTCTTTGCTGCGGAGGCGACGGAACACTTAACGAAGTCATTAACGGACTTATGAAGCTTGACAAAAAAATTCCTGTCGGCTACATTCCGTCGGGTTCAACCAATGATTTGGCAAACACCCTTGGAATTCCGACCGAGCTTGGTGCTTCCGCCGATCTGATACAGAGCGGAAAGAAAAACAGCTATGACCTCGGTACGTTGAACGGCAGGTATTTTACATATATTGCTTCGTTCGGAATTGCAACTGATCTTTCGTACAGCACGCCGCAGAAGCTTAAAAATATATTCGGCCATGCTGCATATATGATAAACGGATTTGTCGTTCGGTTTATTCCGATGCTTTTCGGATTTAAACCGATACATATGAAAATTGAGTATGATGAAGGAGTTGTAGAGGACGATTTTTATTTCGGCTCAATTTCCAATTCAACTTCTGTCGCAGGACTTTTTAAGTTTGACCACCAGGACGTCAAGCTCAACGACGGATATCTGGAGCTGTTTATGGTTAAGGGCTTGAAGCGAAACATAGACGCCTTGAAAATGCTGAAAAAAGCAATAGCTCAGGACTATGACGGAGTTCAGATGATGATCGTTAAAACCAAAAAGGTTAAAATCACCTGTAATCAGGATGTTCCCTGGACACTGGACGGCGAGTTCGGCGGACTTCACCGTGACTGTGAGCTTGAGGTTGTCCACGACGCATTTGAAATTTTCTCCGAGAATAATAAACTTTTTTGTGAAAAAGATTGATAAATAATATAATCCCCGAAAGTGTTGCAATACGCTTTCGGGGGTTTGTGCTTTATGAGGCTGTCTTTGAGTATGAGCATTTTATTATAAAAGCAGTGAATGTTTTGTTCCGATTTTGGGGCGAAGGGGCATCGACCCCTACGAACGGTGGGGATAAAGAAAACCCCTTTTATAATTCTGAGCAATTACTTAACAATAAACTCTCCGCTCCTAATATCAATTTCATTTTCACCGCCTGCGAATTTCGCACCGTGGCGGAGCTTTATTTTTCCTGTTATGCCGTCGGGAACGGTGACATTCAGCTTGATTTCATCGCCTGTGCGCTCCCAGCGGACGGAAATTTTTCCTGCCGGTGCGGTGTACCAACCCTCGGCATAGCTCAGCGAGCCGACGAAGGCAGGAGATATGACAATATAATTCGGGTCGCATACGTCGGAGTTCGGAATGATACCTGCAAGATTCTTGATGAACCACGCCGAAATATCGCCGAAGAAGTGGTGATTGTGTGAAAAACCGTTCGGCGGATCATGTGTGACACATTCAAAGAGAGTGTTTGCGTTGTATTCCGTTATCCAGCTTGCAAATGACGGGTAATCGGGCTTCGCTATCATGTGAAGCGCCAGATCCTCGTAGCCGAACTCGGCGAGAACATGGAACATCGTTCTTGCGCCGATAATTCCGACAGTCATGTTGTCGTTTGCATTATGAATAAGCTTGAGCAGATGAGAAAACGCCTCTTCTTTTTCATTTTCGTCGAATGCACCGTAGTAAATTGCCGCCGCCTGAGTTGTCTGATGGTTGCCGTAAACAACAAGATCGTCGTCAATGAGATGCTTACGGAAGCTTGCACGTAGTTCGTCATGAAGCTTCTGAGCAAATTCGGCACGAAGCGGCATATTACACTCTCTGAATATTTCCGTTGCCTTTTTGCAAATATCCATTGAAATAAGTGTATCTGTAACCTCAATAGGGCAGGGCTTAACGTTGCCGACAGGCAGCCAGTCGCCGAGACCGATATGAACAAGGCCTTTTTCGTCAAGCCTTGTCGACAGGTACGAAACATAGCGGAAAATAGCCGTTGCGTTTTCCTCAAGAACCCTCTTGTCGCCTCTGTACTGCCATATTCTGTACGGCAGCTCGGTAAGAACAGCATCCCACGCAGGACCGTTGCCCCATTCAAAGCCCCAGCCGCCGGTCGGCACGATTCCGGGGAGTGCGCCTCTCTCGTCCTGCGATTTTCTGACGCTGTGAAGCCATTCGCGAAGCGTATTCTCTGCACCGAGATTCATCATGAACTGCTCGGCGGAGAGGTGGGCGTCGCCCGTCCAGCCGTTTTTCTCACGGTGGGGACAGTCGGTAGGGAAATAAAACATATTTGCAAGGTCGCTTCTGAGCGTTGCGTCCTGAAGCCTGTTGACAAGCTCATCGGAGCAGTCGAAGCCGCCGATCTGCGGAACGTCGGCGTGCATGACAACGTAAGTGAGCAGATCTTCTGTTGCCTGCTTGTCGTCAATACCTGTAACAAAGCAGTATTGGAAGCCGTGGTAGCAGAACATCGGCTCCCAGATTTCCTCGCCCTCGCCGTTGCAGATATAAACCTGAACCTGCGTCATGCCGATTGGCTGAAATTCGCAGATATTGTGCATATCAAGTCCGCCGTCGAAGAGACTTTCGCCGCAGGACATGACGATTTTCTGACCCTTTCTGCCTCTGATTTTCAGTCGCACAATACCCGTAATATTTTCGCCGAAATCATATATGTAGCCGTCGTTGCAGTATTCCTCCTCGGGTAGAATGTGCTCGGGGAGATTCTCTCTCGGGTGAGCGATTGCCGAAATATGTCCCTTATAGAATTTAACGGGCTTGATCTCACGGATCTTCTTAATTAGCGCATGACCGCCCTCAAGACATTCGCCGGACGGAGCCTCAACGGATATAGCATTGTTCCACTCACTGTCGTCAAAATCGGGAAGATTCCAGCCGTCGATCTCATTTCTTGCGTCGTAGCGTTCGCCGCAGCGCATATCGTCAAAATAAATCGGCGAAGCGTGAACCTTAAAGCTCTCGTCGGCCTCAAAGCTTATTTCCTTGCCCTCTCCGGAACACTCAAAGCATAAGGCAAGCTTCGGTGCACTTCTCCAACGGGCAAGCTGAAAATCCCAAACCTCGCCGCCGATCGGATTCTGCAAGCCGTTGCCGAGAGCAAAAGCAATGACGTTTTTGCCCTTTCTGAGCTTACCCGTGAGGAAGTAACGGTCGTAATAGATCAGGTCTGTTGGGTTAGAAATGTAGGGCGCAAGGCAGCCTTTTGTAAGATGCTCGCCGTTGAGCCAGAACTCATAGAAGCCGAGACCGGTTACAAGCATTTCTGCCTTTTCGGGAACAAAATCGACTTCAAATGTCTTTCTGAGATACGGCGCAGGAATAAAATGCATAAATTCGCAGTATTCCTTTGCAGCGGATATAAATTCGGTGCTGTATTTCATTATGAATAAACCTCCAAAAAGAAAAAGGCAGAATCTAAATTTATCTTAGATTACATGCCTTTCTTTGATTAAGTTAATTTTTTATTTCTTCGGTTTCAATACATTCTACGTGTTCCTCGGGTGTTTCCATAATCCTTGTATGATTGACTATAAGCATAGGAATCATGGTCAGTGTCAAAACAACTATTTCGGCTGTTCCGCCGAGCCTTACCTTGAGATAAATTGCGGCAAAGCATATCCAAAGGAAAAACACGATTGTGAGGTTGAAGAATTTTTTGTTTGTTCTTGCCTTGTAAACAAGGAAGTAGATTACCGCCGTTGCGATACATATACCGAACAGTACGGCGAAAGCAGAATGTAAGCTCTTTTTGGATAAGAAGAAATTTATCAGATTCGTCTGCGTGTCCAGAGTTTGATCCGCATAATCGCTTGTGTACGACGGGGCGGTATATGTTTCGTAATTAAGTATAAGCGTAAATCTTTTCAGCTTCTCGTTTTTGCACATTACCACACCGAACATTGCAAAAAGAGCAATAATCGAAAGAGCTTTCGGAAACTTGCGCTCAACATTGAATTTTTCGAGCGAATAGTTTAGGTTTAATACGATAGAGGCTGCGATGAGCATTCCCCAAAATATAAAAGCGATCCAGTGGTCTCTGCCGACGTTGCTTGCCGTTGAAGCACGGGTTCCGTAAAGAGGATTAGGCTCAAGGAGCCGGTCATACAGCCACATATAAACAATCGTAACTATGCCGAAAATCAAAGAAGCATATTTTAAAGCTTTGTTTTCTTTTTTTACCATTGCCACACCTCGTTTGAATTAAATTTCAAGTTAATTCTATCATTTTAAAAAAGATTTTTCAAGGAAAAAACAAAACTGTGATAAATTTTTTATATTTTTGTCAAGAAATGTCTAAATTTCAGAACGCTTTCCGCCCTGAACATGGATTTTCTTTCTTGTCGCAAGCTCCAGAATCGGTCCGTCGGAAACGAGATTATCCGTATAAACGTCACGGAATTCGTAATCGGCAGCTTCCTTTTTCAGGCGGGAGACTTTCTCCGTGTTTTTGCAGTTTTCGCCCTCAATGAGTCCTGTAGAAGGGTTCATTCTTGTGGCAATAAGAAGATCAACTCCGAGTTTGTCGCAAACGGGCTTGATTTGAAAAACGGGTGAGGCGGAGCACACAACTGTCTTGACATCGTGCTCACGAGGATTGAACCAATCGTTCATTTTGTCAGCCTTTTCCTGCCAGAAAAGCTCGGCTTCTTTTTCGGCGTCAATCGCTTTAAGATAAGAATAGAACAGCTCCTTTGAGCGCTTCTTGCTTGTTTTACGAAAGACATAATGACCGAAAAGTCCGGCGGCCTGCTTCGGAAGAAATCTTATAATCGACGGGTGACGCTTCAGGCAGAAAAGCCAGAATTCGCTGCCCGATTCGCCGTCAAAAACCGTCTTGTCAAAATCATAGAGATCGGCGAGCATCAGAAATCAACATCCTTTTTGCCGTCAATGCTGACGAGCCTTGACTGACCGTTGTAAACAATTTCAAATTCGCCGCTGCCGTCAAGCGTGAGCTTTGTAAGCTTGCCGTTTGCCCATTCGATATCGACCTTAACGCCGCCCTTTGCCGTCAAGCCGTAAATATGGCCGTTTGCCCATTCGTCGGGGAGGGCGGGGAGTATAATGATACGGTTGCCGAAGCTTTGCATGAGCGCCTGTGCGATACCTGCCGTTGCGCCGAAGTTGCCGTCAATCTGGAACGGCGGATGAGCGTCAAACATATTCGGGAATGTGCCGCCGCGACCTCTCTTGTATTTGAGCGGAATATAGCGAAGCTGATTATTGATTAGCTTGATGACCTTGTTCTTGTCACGCAGCCTTGCCCAGAAGTTGATTTTCCAGCCCAAGCTCCAGCCTGTGCCGCCGTCGCCCCTGTTTTTGAGCGTATTCTTGGCATAGGAAGCCAGATCGGGTGTGCGCTCAACGTCAATAAGATTTGCAGGATGGAGAGCGTAGAGGTGGGAAACGTGGCGGTGATGCTTATCAAAGCCCTTTTCGTCATAGTACCATTCCATAAGTCCGCCGTCCTTGCCCTGCTTGAAGGGAAGCAGACGGGGGAGCGCATCTTCAATTCTGCTGCTTATCTCATTTTTTATGCCGAGGACATCGTATGCAGAGAGAAGATTTGTAAAAAGATCTGTGACAATTTCCATGGTCATGTATGTTGTCTTGCTGACGGAGGTTTCCTTACCGCTTACCATGTACTCGTTCTCGGGCGAGGTCGAGGGACAGAGAATAAGATATCCGTTGCCGTCGTCGATGAGCATATCAAGGCAGAAGCGTGCGTTTTCTTCCATTATCGGAGCTGCTGTTTTCTCAAGATAATTCTTATCGAGCGTGTACTCATAATATTCATAAAGGTTACGGCAGAACCATGCTCCTGCCATCGGCCAGAATGACCAAACGGGATTTCCTCCCGAGGGTGTAGTGATCCTCCAAAGGTCAACGTTGTGATGACAGCATGTGCCGTCGACGCCGTAGAACAGCTTTGCGGTCTCCTTGCCCGACTCCGCAATTTCTTCGATGAATTTAATGAGCGGCATATTCATCTCGGGCATTGAACACATCATAGTCGGCCAGTAGTTCATCTCGGTGTTAATATTTACCGTATAGTTTGAACGCCACGGAGAGCACATTGTAAATGTCCAGATTCCCTGCAATGTCATGGCCTGTGAGCCTTCACGGGAGGCGGAAATAGTGAGATAACGTCCGTAATTGAACAGCAGGCAGTAAAGATTATTGTCATTCTTCCTGCTGTGGAGAAAGTCGTGAATTCTGCGGTCTGTCGGAACATTGTCCTTTTTGCTCTCACCGAGGTCGATAGAAACACGGTTGAAATACGGACTGAAATCATTTATATGATCAGCCTTGACCGCTTCAAAGCCCTTGCTTACGGCATTGTCAAGACGTGAAAAGCAGATGCTCTTATAGTCCTTTTGTGACTGAGTAACGGGTTTGTTCCAGCGCTCAAAATTATCTTCCGCAGTCAGGTAAATCGTCGCATATGTTGCGTCGGTGACGTGAAGGTGATTTTTATTCGCCTTGACCTTGCCGTCGGTGTCTATCTTGAATGCGCAGCGGAAGCTGATGCCCTGTCTCTCACTGTCCTCATATGTGCAGATGGGGTTGCCGCCATTTTCTTCAATATGTGTCGGAGCGATACCGTCAAGGAAATATGTATTGCCGTCCGTTGTAACCTCATAGCGAAGCTCACAGTCAACCATAGCCTTGAAATCAAGCTTGTTTTTGCCCTCCGCGGTCATTCTGTAGACAAGTACCTTGTCGGGAAAGCTGATGAAGCTCTCACGGGTATAGTTCGTATCGCTTGAATTGTAACCGACCGTTGCGATTCCGGTTTCAAGGTCAAGGTCACGGATATAATCTCTCGGACACATATTCTTCATTGAAGTGATTATGAGTTTTCCGAGCTGAAGATACCACTCCGACGGATCACCGTAGAAGTTCTCTTCGATATAATCCCTTGCTTCGATCTTCTTATCCTCAAGGATGAGCTGACGAGCTTTCTTGAAATGCTCAACCCTGTTTTCTACCTTGTAGCCGTGGCATGAACCCGACCAAAGTGTATCAAGATTGAGACCGAGTGTTTCAGTCTCAACACCGCCGAACACCATTGCGCCGAGGCTGCCGTTTCCTATAGGCAAAGCTTCGACCCATGCGGTTGCAGGGTGGCTGTACCATAAATATTGCGACCCTTTTTTCAAGGAAATAACCTCCAAAATAATATTTAAGCAACACCTTGATTGTATGGCATTGCCTTTACGGTAAAAGTATAACTGATTGTTCACATTAAAGTCAATCAATTATCTTGCATTTTTCATAAATTTATTATAAAATAGCTATGATTGGAATTAAAAAGTGTTTTTAGGAGAAGACAATGTCAGAAAAGATTTTAATTATCGGTGCCGGTGCGGCAGGACTTATGGCGGCAGGTACAATATCGGGCAGGGGCAAGGATGTTACTATCCTTGAACGCAACGATAAGCCGGCAAGGAAGGTCGCAATAACGGGTAAGGGCAGATGCAATGTCACGAATAACTGCAAGGAGCTTTCGGAGCTTATTGCCAATGTTCCGACCAACGGCAGATTCCTTTACAGTGCGTTTTCAAATTTCATGCCGCAGGACACAATAGACCTTATCGAGGACATGGGCGTTCCGCTTAAATGCGAGAGAGGAAACAGAGTTTTTCCGTGCTCGGATAAGGCGACGGATATTGTTGATGCGCTTGTTCATTACGGAACGGACGACGGAGCACAGATAATTCACGGCAGAGCCAAGGAGCTTATTATTAAGGACGGCGTGCTCAAGGGAGTACGCACCTTTGACGGCGAGGAGATTGCCGCAGATAAAGTCATTATTGCGACGGGCGGCAAGTCATATCCGCTGACAGGCTCAACGGGAGACGGCTACGAGCTTGCAAGGCAGGCAGGTCATACGATAATCGAACCGAAGCCGTCGCTTGTGCCGCTCAATGCTCACGAGGGCTTCTGCACAGACCTTATGGGTCTTTCGCTGAGAAATGTCACGATGAAGGTCATTGACACGAAGAAGAAAAATAAAATCATATATGATGATTTCGGTGAGATGCTTTTCACTCATTTCGGAGTTTCGGGTCCGATGGTTCTTTCGGCAAGCTCGAGAATCCGTGACATGGAGCCGGGCAGATATATTATTTCGATCGACCTTAAGCCGGCACTCACCGAAGAACAGCTCGATGCACGAATTCTCAGGGATTTTTCGGAGAATACTAATAAGGATTTCATCAATTCGCTCGGTGCGCTTCTGCCGAGAAAGCTGATTCCGGTTACGGTCAAGCTAAGCGGAATAAGGGCGAACGAAAAGGTCAATCAGATAACCAAGGAGCAAAGGCATAAGCTGGTTACGCTTCTCAAGAATTTTAAGGTTACGATCAAGAGCTTCCGTCCGATTGATGAGGCGATTGTTACCTCGGGCGGCGTGAAAGTCTCGGAGATCGACCCGAAAACCATGCAGTCAAAGCTTCTCCCGGGGCTTTACTTTGCGGGCGAGGTTATTGACGTTGACGCATACACGGGCGGATTTAATTTACAAATTGCTTTCTCAACCGGACGATTAGCCGGTGAAAATGTATAACGGAGGTTTATTTTATGGCTGTAAATATTGCAATTGACGGTCCTGCAGGCGCAGGAAAGAGCAGCACGGCAAAGCTTGTCGCAAAGAAGCTCGGCTACATCTATGTTGACACGGGTGCGCTTTACAGAACGGTTGGTCTTTATTCTATAAGAAAGGGTATTGACACAAAGAATGCCGAAAAGGTTATCGCAACTCTGCCCGACGTCAAGGTGGAGCTTAAATTCGTTGACGGAGCCCAGCATGTTTTTCTCAACGGCGAGGACGTTTCGGAGGCTATCAGAACTCCCGAGGCTTCAATGGGTGCTTCGAATGTTTCGGCAATCCCGAAGGTCAGGGAATTTCTATTTGATTTGCAGAGAAAAATTGCCGCCGAGAACGACTGCATAATGGACGGCAGAGATATCGGAACGGTTGTTTTACCGAATGCCGACGTTAAAATTTTTCTCACGACCTCGGTTGAGGAGAGAGCGAACAGACGCTATAAGGAAATGCTCGAAAAAGGCGAAGAAGCTGATTATAACGATATTTTAGAGGACATCAAAAAACGTGACTATCAGGACAGCCACAGAGAGATTGCACCGCTCAAGCAGGCGGATGATGCAATCTATGTCGATAATGCCGGACAAAGCCTTGAATACGGAGCGGATTACCTCCTCAATATTATCAAAGAACATTTGAAGTGATAGTAGATTGTAGATTTTAGACATTAGATTTTAGATGAGCTAAAAAGGAATGGTCATTATGGCATACAAATACAATTATGAATCTGACAAGAGCCACTTCCTTTACAAGATCATAAGACCTCTTGCAAAGATAGTTGTAAACTCAAGATATAAAATAACCTATGTCGGCGTGGAGAACGTTCCGACCGACAGGGGTATTATTCTTGCGTCCAATCACATTACGGCAATCGATCCCATTATTATCGGCGTCGGCTGTAAGGTGAAGTTTCATTTCGTCGCCAAGGAGGAGCTTTTTGAAAAGAATATTGTCGGCTGGTTTCTTGCCAATCTCAATGCTTTTCCCGTTGACAGAAGCAAATTCGATTTTCCTGCGATGAATCATGCCGTCAAGGTTGTTGAGAACGGCGGAGCGCTCGGAATTTTCCCCGAAGGCACACGCTCGCATGATTTCAAGCCGCATGAAGCCAAGGGCGGAGTCTGTTATGTTGCAAAAAAATGCAAGTGCGACGTTATTCCGGTTTCGATCTACACAAGCGACGAGGCCAAAAAGGGAACAAGGCTGACTGTTCGCTACGGCAAGCCGATAAAATATGAGGAGCTTAATTTCCACGATGATGTTGACAAAATGAGGGATCTTCGTTACGGTTCTGCTCTCATAATGGATAGAATTAAAGAGCTTTGGGGGTTAGGCCATGCAGATTAAGCTTGCAAAAACCGCCGGCTTCTGCTTCGGCGTGAATCGCGCCGTTGACCGGCTGTATCAGATGGTAAGAAGCGGTGAAAAGGTATGCACTCTCGGACCGATAATACATAATCCGCAGGTTATTGACGACCTGAGAAGCAAGGGAGTTGTTATCGCAAATTCAATTGATGAAATCCCTAAAGATACAAAGCTGGTTCTAAGAACCCACGGCGTTGAAAAGCAGGTCATTGACGAATTAAAGGCGAGGGGATATGAATACTGGGATGCCGCGTGCCCTTTTGTAAAGAAAATACATAAAATCGTTACGGACAATTCGGACGAAAATTCAATCGTTCTCATTGCAGGCGACGCAAATCACCCGGAGGTTCAGGGAATAAAAAGCTACTGTAAGGGCGAGGTCGTTGTGTTCAAAAACCTTGAGGAGCTCGAAAAAGCTGAGATAAACTGCGAAAAAAGAATAATAGCGGTTGCTCAAACCACTTTTAATACGGTAGAATGGGAAAAATGTTTAAAAAAATTAAAAAAAGACTATACAAAAGCTTTAATTTTTGATACAATATGTAATGCTACTAATGAGCGGCAGGACGAAGCCATCAATTTGGCGGAGGAATGTGACGCAATGATCATAGTAGGAGGACGGCAAAGTTCCAATACAGTGAAGTTGAAGGCTGTGTGTGAAAACTGCTGCCCGACCTATCTTATCGAAACAGCGGACGAGCTGAAAAATATCAGCTTCCAAGGATGTCGAAAGGTGGGTGTCACCGCAGGAGCGTCAACTCCCGCGGCAATCATAAAGGAGGTACTTTCAACAATGTCAGAAAATGTAAACACAAACCCGATTGAAAATGCAGAGGAGGTGGCAAAAACTTCCGCTGAAGATCTTGATTTTATGGAGGCGCTCGAAGAGTCTCTTAACAATATGAGCACCGAGCAAAAGGTTGTCGGTGTAGTCACAGGTATTTCACCGAGTGAGATCCAGGTCGATATCGGCAGAAAGCAGACAGGATATGTTCCTGCCGACGAGTACAGCGCAGATCCGACAGCAGATCCGATGAAGGAACTGAAGATCGGCGACGAGATCAAGCTCATTATCATGAAGACAAACGATCAGGAAGGCACAGTTATGCTTTCCAAGAAGAGATACGATGCTCAGGGCGCTTGGGATAAGATCGAAGCTGCCAAGGAGAACGATGAGGTCGTTTCAGGTACTGTTACAGACGTTGTCAAGGGCGGCGTTATCGTAATTGTAAACGGCGTAAGAGTATTCGTTCCTGCATCTCTTGCCACAGCTTCAAGAGGAGATTCTCTTGACGATCTTCTCAAGACCAAGGTTGATCTCAAGATCATCGAGGTTAAGTCCGAGCGCGGCCGCAAAAAGGCCATCGGTTCGATCAAGGCTGTTATCAGAGAGGCTCGCAAGGCTGCTGAGGATGCTTTCTGGGCACAGGCTGAAGAGGGACAGGTTTACCACGGTGTGGTTAAGTCACTCACAAACTACGGCGCATTCGTTGATATCGGCGGCGTAGACGGAATGGTACATATCTCCGAGATGTCTTGGAAGAGAATTAAGCATCCTTCAGAGGTTCTTTCCGTCGGTCAGGAGATTGAGGTTTATATCAAGAGCCTTGATAAGGAGAACAAGAAGATTTCTCTCGGCTACAAGAAGGCTGAGGACAATCCTTGGGAGATCCTTCGTCGTGACTATCCGGTTGATACTGTTATTGATTCCGAGATTGTCGGTCTTACGACATTCGGTGCATTCGCAACCGTTATCCCGGGCATCGACGGACTTATCCATATTTCTCAGATTGCAGACCAGAGAATCGGCAAGCCTGCCGATGTTCTCAAGATCGGTGAGAAGGTTAAGTGCAAGATCACAGCTATCGACTTCGATAAGAGCCGTGTAAGCCTTTCAATCCGTGCCCTTCTTCCGAAGGCTGATGAGGCCGCTGAGGATTCGACGGAGGAAGCTCCGGCAGAGGAAGCAGCAGAGGAAACAGCAGAAGAAGCTCCCGTTGAGGAATAATTCAATCGTAATCGACACTCCGAAAAGCTTAATGCATTTCGGGGTGTTTTTTTATTTTAATATGTCTTGATGAAGCGAGATTCAGTAAATGTAAAATTCGTATGTGTCGATGCCAAATCGACTCAATGTCAGAAGAAGCTTAATCTCGGCGCCCCTGTAGGGTAGCAAAGCGGAGGGGTTATTTATTTTAGATAAAAGAGAATAGAAAAGAACAAAAAGATTCTTTGACATACAGGTATTAAAGGAATATAATTACACCGAGGTGATACGATGGGCAAAGCGCTTATACATGTTGAGCACCCGTTTGACCCTGTATGGGACTGTGAGAGCAAAATATTGATTTTAGGCAGTTTTCCGTCGGTCAAAAGCAGGGAGCAGATGTTTTTTTACGGCCACCCGAGGAACAGGTTTTGGACGGTCGTTTCCACACTTCTTAAAGCCGAAGAGCCTGTCACGGTTGACGAAAAGAAAGCCGTGCTTTTGAACAGTCATATTGCGCTTTGGGATGTTATCGCTTCGTGCGATATATACGGATCGTCGGACAGCTCAATTAAAAACGCTGTGCCGAACGATATCGGCTTTATTATAAAAAACAGCAAGATCGAACGTATTTTTACAAACGGTGCAACCGCCGACAAGCTGTATAAAAAGTATATTTTGCCCGCAACGGGGATAGAAGCAGTGCGCCTGCCGTCCACCAGCCCTGCCAATGCCGCTAAAAGCGTTGACGAACTTGTGAAAGAATGGGCAATTACGGTTGACAGCTTATAGCTCGGTGTGATAAAATTTATTAGATAAAGGTTTTTATTGTATTCATTTGAAAGGTTATGGTTACAGGTGAGTTTTAATAATATTGTTGACATGCATGCGCACACGATTCATTCCTTTGACGGTCACTATTCCGTTGACGAGATGATTGAAAGCTCGATTGAAAAGGGCATAAAAATCGTTGCGTTCACGGATCACGTTGAGATGGATCTGTTCCGTCAGAATCATTTTGACAAGACCGCCGACGAATCCTTTGCCGATATTTTGAGGGCCAAGGAGCAGTACAAGGACAGAATTGAAGTTTGCGTGGGCGTTGAGATGGGCGAGCCGACATATGACCTTGCCGAGAGTGAGGCCCTCATTGCCTCCAAGGATTACGATATTGTAATCGGTTCGATCCATAACCTAAGAAAAACTCCCGATTTCTGCGAGCTGGATTATAACAAGGATAATGTTTATCCGCTTCTTGACAATTATTTTCTTGAGATGAAGATGCTTGCCGAGTGGGGCAAGTTTGACACATATGCTCACCTTACTTATCCGTTGCGCTACATTGTCGGTGAACATCATATCGACGTTGACATGGCGAGATATCAAAAGGACATCGACGAGATTTTCTCGCTGCTTATTGAGAAGGACAAGCCGCTTGAAATCAACACTTCGGGTCTCAGACAGCCTATCGGCAGAACTTTGCCCGACGAGAGCTATGTGCGCCGCTTCAAGGAGCTCGGCGGAAAGCATGTGACGGTCGGCTCTGATTCTCATTTTGTTGAGCATATGGGCGCGGGAATCGAGCAGGGCATGCAGCTTGCAAAAAACTGCGGTTTTGACAGCGTGCTTATTTTCAGACAAAGACAGCCTGTCGAAATTCCGATAGAATAAGGAGGTACTCCTATGGAATACGATTCCTTCAGCGAAGGCATTGAGCTTGGCGGACTGAGGACGAAAAACGAGATAAAAATTCTTATCGGGTATCTTCTCAGCCGTCTCGATACACCGCTCACAAGAGAACAGCTTGATGAGATAATATGCGGCGAGGAGCTTGCTAATTATTTTGAAATGAGTCAGGCTCTCAGTGAGCTTGCCGATAACGGTAACGTTATTATAAAAGAAAACGAACTTATTATTACCGACAAGGGCAAGAAAAACTCCGAGACTTTGGAGCATGATATTCCCTTTACGGTGAGAGAACAGGCTTTCAACGCCGCCGTCAGACTTCAGACGAGACTAAGACGCGAGCGTGAAAATAAAATCCGGATAGACAGAGTGGAGAAGGGCTGCAACGTGACCATTTCCGTGGTTGATGCGGACGATGAAATAATGAGCGTGAAGCTCTTTGTCGCCGACTATGACCAGGCTCTTGCCGTCAAGGAAAGATTTCTCGAAGACCCTGTCAGGATCTATTCAAATATCGTCGCCTTACTTTTGGCGTAACGTAAAACGGAGGTTTATTATGGCAAAATATGCAATCGGCGTAGATTTCGGTACTCTCTCGTGCAGAGCGCTGCTCGTTGACGTCAAAACAGGTGAGGAGCTTGCAACCTCGGTTCTCGACTATCCTCATTCCGTTATGGACGAAGAGCTTCCGAGCGGCAAAAAGCTCGGAGCGGACTGGGCGCTTCAGGACCCTCAGGACTATCTCGACGTGCTCAAAACAACTATTCCCGACGTTATAAAAAAGAGCGGAGTTAATGCGGAGGACATCATCGGTCTCGGACTGGATTTCACCGCCTGCACAGTCATGCCGGTCAAGAAGGACGGCACGCCGCTTTGTTTTATTGATAAATTCAAGGACGAACCGCACGCTTATGTCAAGCTTTGGAAGCACCATGCGGCACAGGCTCAGGCAACAAAGCTCAATGAGATTGCCGAAAAGATGAATCAGGACTGGCTCAAGCTCTACGGCGGAAAGATTTCCTCGGAGTGGGCTATTCCTAAGCTTTGGCAGATTCTTGACGAGGCTCCCGAGATTTACGACGAGGCAGATCGCTTTATCGAAGCCGCCGATTGGATCGTTTGGCAGATGTGCGGCCATGAGATTCGCAACTCCTGCTGTGCAGGCTACAAGGGTATGTGGAACAAGAAAAACGGATATCCGTCTGATGAGTTCTTCAAGGCACTTGACCCGAGAATGGAGCACGTTATCGACGAGAAATTCTCGAGAGATATTCTTCCGCTCGGCTCAAAGGCAGGCGAGGTCACAGCCGAGTTTGCCGCAATGACGGGACTCAAGGAGGGTACGGCTGTCGCGGTTCCTATTATTGACGCTCACGTTTTCGTTCCTGCCGTAGGTATCACGAAGCCGGGCGAAATGCTCGCTATCATGGGTACTTCAACCTGTCATATGCTTCTCAGCGAGGAGGAAATTCCGGTTCCGGGTATCAGCGGCGTTGTTGCCGACGGTATTCTTCCCGGTCTTTATGCTTATGAGGCCGGTCAGTGCTGTGTAGGCGACCATTTCCAGTGGTTCATTGACAACTGCCTGCCCAAGAGCTACTATGACGAGGCTGAGAAGCAGGGAGTTAATATACATAAATTCCTCCGCCAAAAGTGCGAGCAGAAGAAGCCGGGCGAGAGCGGACTTGTTGCGCTTGACTGGTGGAACGGCGTTCGTTCGGTGCTTGTTGACGCCGATCTTTCGGGCATGATGCTCGGAATGACGCTAAGAACAAAGCCTGAGGATATCTACAGAGCCTTGATTGAAGCGACGGCTTACGGTACAAGAATGATCATTGATGTTTTCCGTGAGAACGGTGTTGACGTTAACTCCTTCTATGCCGCAGGCGGTATCAGTCAAAAGGATCCGATGACTATGCAGATCTATGCCGATGTTATCAATATGCCGATAAAGATTGCCGACTGTGAGCAGGGCGGTGCGCTCGGCAGTGCGATCTACGGCGCATGTGCCGCAGGTGCTCAGAAGGGCGGCTACGACAGCCTTTATGACGGTGCTGCTGCTCTCGGCAAGGTCAAGGATAAGGTTTACTATCCGATTCCGGAGAATGTTGAGCTTTACAACAAGCTTTTCGGCGAGTATAAAATCCTCCACGATTATTTCGGCAGGGGAGAGAACAACGTTATGAAGCGCCTCAAGGAGCTTAAAAATTCCTGATTGACAGCATTTTTATATAGTGGTAATATAATTTGAATTTTAAATATAGGAGTCTTTTAAATGAGCATCTTAGATCTTGAAGTAATTAAAAAATTTGCACTTACCTGCAATGACGGCTACGAGCAGGGCTGGCACGAGGGCAACGGCGGTAACCTTTCCTACCGTATGACAGCCGAAGAGGTTGAGGCTTGCAAGCCTTACTTTACATATGACAGACCGTGGGTTGACCTCGGTGTTCAGGCAGATAACCTCAAAAATGAGTATTTCATGGTAACGGGCACGGGAAAATTTTTCCAGAACGTTAAAAGAGATCCTGCCGCAAATATGTGTATTCTTGAAATCAACGACGCAGGCGACGGCTACAGAATAGTATGGGGTCTTGTCAACGGCGGCGGACCGACAAGCGAATTTCCGACCCATTTCATGAACCACAGCGTTCGTGTTGAGGCAACGGACGGAGCCTGCAGAGTTATCTATCATGCTCATCCGGTCAATATTATTGCGCTTACTTTTGTTCTTCCGCTCACTTCCGAGGCTTTTTCAAGAGTCCTCTGGGAGAGCATGACCGAGTGTCCGATCATTTTCCCGAACGGCGTCGGTGTTGTTGAATGGATGATTCCGGGCGGAGCCGAGATCGCTCACAAAACCTGCGAGCTTCAGAAAAAGTACGACGCTATTGTTTGGGCGCATCACGGACTTTTTGTATCGGGCAATACATTTGATGCCGCCTTCGGACTTATGCACACGATTGAGAAGTCGGCAGAAATCTATTGCAAGGTTCTCAGCACCGGCAAGCCGATCGCTCAGACAATTCCCGATGAGGGACTTATCAATGCCGCAACCGCTTACGGTAAGAAGCTCAATGCGGAGCTTTTGAAGTAATTACGTTTTGTAATGTCAACATTACAAGCTGTCTGTTTACAAATCGACAAAAGTCAACTATAATAACTGCAATATTTGAAATGCGTTGAAGATATTAAGCATTATATTTCTGATTTCAGAGAGTCGGCGGCAGGTGTGAGCCGATATGGAAATTTAATTGCTGTCTCGTATCCGAGCAGAGCTCCCCAACCGTTTTCACTGTATAAGGAGCTACGGCAAGCACCGTTATCACAGCTTAGGATTTGTCAGAATCCGAAGAGGCCTTATTTAGGCAATGCGGGTGGTACCGCGGTAAACATGTTTTATCGTCCCGGAAGTTTTAATACTTCCGGGACTTTGTTTTTATATATGGCGATACCGCATATATTACGGTATTGCAATACATAACAAAAGGAGAATCGTTATGAGAAAGGTTATTTTATCCGATGTGACACTCAGAGAAAGCGAGTCGTCAGCTAACCATTCCTTAAGCTTTAAGGAGAAGATCGAAATTGCAAAGCAGATGGACAAGCTGCACTGCGATATTATCGAGATGCCGAAAATTAAGAACACTTCAACAGATGTTCTTCTTATAAAAACAATCGCTTCGCTTATGAAACATTCGGAAATAGCCGTTGATGCAGGCTACGATGCGGCAGGCGTTGAAACGGCTTATAACTGTGCAAAGGGTGCAAAGAAATTTTCTCTTAAGGTTTCTCTTCCGATGTCGGCGGTTCAGATGGAGTTCAAGTGCGGCAAGAAGCCGCCGGTTGTCATGGGCATGGTTACTGAGCTCATCGCCGAATGCAAGAAGTACACCGACAATATTGAATTCTCTGCCGAGGACGCGGTAAGAGCCGAAAAACCGTTCCTTTATCAGGCAATCGGCGACGCGATAAAGGCAGGCGCAACGAGAGTTACCGTTTGTGATTCCGAGGGCACAATGTTTCCGTCGGAGTTCGGCGGATTTATTTCCGACATTTTCGAGAACGTTCCGTCGGCTAAGGATGTCACTCTCGGCGTTGAGGTCGTTGACTCAATGAACATGGCTTCGGCTTCCGCATTCGCCGCAATCGAAGCGGGCGCAACGCAGGTCAAGGTCACGGCTGATAACTTCAATTTCCCGACGGTTGAAAAAATCGCGAAGATATTCACCCTCAGAGGTGATTCGATAAAGGTTTCGAGCAAGATAAGGACGACCGAGATACGTCGAGTAACGGGTCAGATAAAGAGAATGCTCAACACCTCCAAGAGCGAGAATACACCGTTTGAAACAGGTGTGAATGAGGACAGCGAGACCCTCACTCTCGATAAGAACGATACGATCGCAACCGTTATCAAGGCGGTCAAGAAGATAGGCTACGACCTTTCTCCGGAGGATAACGCAAACGTTTACGAAGCCTTCAAGCGTGTTGCGGTAAAGAAGGATTTCGTCGGAACAAAGGAGCTTGAGGCTATCATCGCTTCCTCGGCTTTGCAGGTTCCGTCAATCTATTCGATCGGCAGCTACGTTATCAACAGCGGCAACATTATCACCGCAACCGCTAACATCAAGCTCGTCAAGAACGGCACCGAGATCAGCGGCGTAAGCGTCGGCGACGGCCCGATTGATGCCGCTTTCCTCGCAATCGAGCAGATCATCGGCCATCACTATGAGCTGGATGATTTCCAAATCAAGGCGGTCACGGAGGGACGTGAGGCTATGGGTCATGCTCTCGTTAAGCTCAGAAGCTCGACCGGCAAGCTCTATTCCGGAACAGGCATTTCAACAGATATCATCGGCGCAAGTATCCGTGCATACGTCAGCGCACTGAACAAGATAGCATATGAGGAGGGTTAATTGTGAAATTAGCTTTTTCTACAAAATTCCACAAGAATAAAAGTCTTGATGAGTTTCTCAATATGGCGGACGAGCTGAAATACGGCGGAATCGAGATTCACGATTTCCGAGACCCGATGTTCTCGGGCAGAACCTCACCGTTCAACCCCGACATGGCTTCTTCAACCAAAAGAAAGCTCATTAACTCAAAAAAGAGCATCGTTTGCATAAACTCAAACTGCAATGCCTCCGACACCTCGGACGAAAATGTTGAAAAAATGAATTTGGCAATTGCCGTGGCAAGCAATATCAACGTCCCCTATATAAAGCTTTATGTCGAGGGCGGCGAGGACGCTTACGACAAGGCGATAGAGTTCATCGGCAAGGCAATAGCAGAGGGCGAAAAGCATAACGTAATCGTGCTTGTTGAAACGACGGGAATTTTTGCCGACACAACAAGACTTTGCGACTTGATGAACTACTTCGCAAGCGACTTTATCGGCGCGGACTGGAACATGTACGAAACCTACTTCGTCGGAGGCGAGGATTCGGAAAAGACGATTACCAACCTCGGTGCTTATGTTAAGCTTGTTCACTTGACCGATGCAGAAAAAGCAGGGGAGCATACCCTCATCGGCGAGGGCACAATGCCTATTAAGGATATGATGAACGCTCTCGGTTCAATCAATTATAACGGCTTTGTTTCGGTTGAATGGAATCCCGAATGGTTCAAGTCGATTGACGATCTCGAAATCATTTTGACCCACTATGAGAGCTATATGGAGACCGTTAAAGACGAAACAAACAAGAAAAAGTATTACTATAACAAGACCCATACAGGCAAATTTGTATGGAAAAAAGAGGAGCTTATTGAGGAGACTTTTCCGCAGGTTCTTGACAGAATGGTTGAGGAATTTCCCGATCAGCTTGCATTCAAATACACAACGCTTGACTACACAAGAACTTATGCACAGTTCCATGATGACGTTGATACCTTTGCAAGAGCGCTTATCGCAATGGGCGTCAAGGCAGGCTCTCATGTTGCCGTTTGGGCAACCAATGTTCCGCAGTGGTATATTTCATTCTGGGCAACGACCAAAATCGGTGCAGTTCTCGTTACGATGAACACAGCCTATAAAATCCATGAGGCCGAGTACCTGCTCAGGCAGTCAGACACTCATACGCTTATTATGATAAAAGGCTACAGAGATTCGCACTATGACGAGATCATGGCTGAGCTTTGCCCCGAGCTGGAGCACACAAAGAGCGGCGAAAAGCTCCAAGCAAAGAGACTGCCGTTTTTGAGAAATATTGTAACTGTCGGCTATGAACAGCAGGGCTGTATGACATGGGAGCAGGCAGTTGACAGGTCCGGAGAGATTCCTGTCGAGGAGGTCTACAGAATGGCTTCTCTCGTCAGAAAGGACGATGTCTGCAACATGCAGTACACCTCGGGCACAACGGGCTTCCCCAAGGGCGTTATGCTGACGCACTATAATGTTGTAAACAACGGCAAGTGCATCGGCGACAGAATGGATCTTTCAACGGCGGACAGAATGATGATTCATGTTCCGATGTTCCATTGCTTCGGCATGGTTCTTGCCATGACGGCAATTATGACACACGGCGGAACGGCACTTCCGTTGCCTTATTTCTCACCGAAATCTTCGCTTGCATGTATCAATTCCGAGCGCATAACGGCTTTCCACGGCGTTCCGACAATGTTTATTGCAATGCTCCAGCACCCCGACTTTGAAAAGACCGATTTCTCATACATGAGAACGGGTATCATGGCAGGCTCGCCGTGCCCGATTTCAAAGATGCGTGAGGTTGTCGATAAGATGCACATGACCGAAATCACAATTGTTTACGGTCAGACGGAATCCTCTCCCGGCTGTACAATGAGCAGCACGGATGATCCCTTGGAGGACCGCGTTGCGACGGTCGGACATCCGCTTCCAAAGATTGAATGTAAAATCGTCGATCCCGATACGGGACTTGAGTGCCCCGACAATGTAACGGGCGAGTTCGTTGCCCGCGGCTACAATATCATGAAGGGCTATTACAAAATGCCGAAGGCTACGGCAAGCGCAATTGATAAGGACGGCTGGCTTCATACAGGCGACCTTGCATGCCGCACTCCGGAGGGTAACTTCAGAATCACGGGCAGACTTAAGGATATGATTATTCGCGGCGGCGAGAATATCTACCCCAAGGAAATCGAGGAGTTTATCTATACTCACCCGAAGGTCAAGGACGTTCAGGTTATCGGCGTTCCCGATGAGGGACTCGGCGAGGAAATTATGGCTTGCATTATCCTCAAGGAGGGCGAGACCATGACCGAGCAGGAGATGAAGGACTACGTTCTTTCGCACATGGCAAAGCACAAGGTGCCGAAGTATATTGACTTTGTGACCGAGTTCCCGATGAATGTTGCCGGTAAGATCTTGAAATACAAGATGCGTGAGGACGCTATCAAGAAATACGGCCTGCAAAAGGCAAATTCTGTTGTAACGGCTTAACATTACAAAATGTAATGTTAATATTACAAATAATCTCTTGAAAAATCAAGAAAACTATCTTATAATGTACCGCAACAGGTACAAATAACCTGTTGAAACAAAGGCTGTGACGAAGACGGTTGCGTTTATGTCCTTTCAGAGAGTCGGCGTTTGGTGTGAGCCGATAGCGAGATGAATGTAAAACCCATCACTTCCGAGCCGGAGAGATGAAACAACAGTAGTTTCTCCCGTGACAACTGCGTCAGTGTTGAGGGATTGTCAGATCCTGCAGAGAGGCGAGAAGCAATAGCAGATCGCAATTTGAGTGGTACCGCGGATTATCAAATCCGTCTCAAAGTTCTAAGGACTTTGGGACGGATTTTTTGTTTTATCCGAAATCGGTGCCGGTACATTACGGAGGTAAAAATTATGTCAAATCAAACAGAAACAAACCAGCTTTATGAAGTGGCGGAACGTATCCACGAAATGAGAGACATATGTGCCTTTACCGTTGAACAGATGGCGGAAAAGACCGAGGTCTCTGTTGAAACCTACAGACTTTATGAGAGCGGAACGGTAGATCTCCCGTTTACATTTATTCACAAATGTGCGCTTGCGTTTGACATCGGCATTACGGATCTTCTTGAAGGTCACAGCGCCGTACTTTCATCATACACCGTCACAAGAAAGGGCAAGGGTCAGGTTACCGCCAGTGAAAACGGAATCGAGATTCAGAACCTTGCGCCGAAATTCAGAAAAAAGCTCTCCGAACCATACTGGGTTAGATATGAGTATGATGCAGAGCTTGAAAATAAACCGATTCACACTACTACTCACAGCGGTCAGGAATTTGACCTCGTTATCAGCGGTACTCTTAAGGTAAGAGTCGGCAATCACGAAGAGATTCTTAATGAGGGCGACAGCATCTACTATAACTCGTCAACTCCTCACGGAATGATAGCCATTGACGGCAGAGACTGCCTTTTCCTTGCAATGGTTATGGCAAGTGACGAGCCTGTTCAGAACATTTTGCATGAAAGAGCTGTTATGGGCGTTAAGGCTAAGGGCAGCTACGTTTGCGAGAAGTTTATCGACGCAACCGAGGACGAGAACGGCAACCTTGTTTCAATCGACTTCAATCACGAGGACGAATTTAACTTTGCCTTTGATATCGTTGATAAGATTGCTAAGAAATCACCCGATAAGCGTGCTCTTGTTCATGTTGACCGTGACAAGACAGAGAGAATCTTCACATTCAAGGATGTAAAGGAACATTCGGCTCAGGCGGCTAACTACTTCAAGTCGCTCGGTATCAAGAAGGGCGACAGAGTCATGCTTGTTCTCAAGCGTCACTATCAGTTCTGGTTTGCGATCCTCGGCCTTCACAAGATCGGTGCAATCGCAATTCCTGCTACGAACCTTCTTGTTGACCACGATTTTGAGTACAGATTTGAGGCTGCAGGCGTTACTTCAATTCTTTGCACAGCCGACGGAGACACGGCTCATCAGGTTGATATCGCCGATTCAAAGACACATACTCTCGTAAACAAGATCATCGTCGGCGGCGAGCGTGAAGGCTGGCACAACTTCGACAGCGAATATTGCCTGTTCTCAAGACGCTACAGGCGTGAGGATGACGCACCGTGCGGAAACGATCCGATGCTCATGTTCTTCACTTCGGGTACAACGGGTTATCCGAAAATCGCAACCCATTCCTACAAATATCCGCTCGGTCACTATATCACAGCTAAATACTGGCACTGCGTAAGCAAGGACGGACTTCACCTTACAATTTCCGACACAGGCTGGGGCAAGGCTCTTTGGGGCAAGCTCTACGGACAGTGGCTCTGCGAGGGTGCCGTATTTGTATATAACTTCGATCGCTTCGACGCATCGGATATTCTTCCGATGTTCGCAAAATACCATATAACCACATTCTGCGCACCTCCGACGATGTACAGAATGATGATAAAAGAGGATCTCGGCAAGTACGATCTTTCTTCTATCCGTCATGCAACAACAGCAGGTGAGGCTCTCAACCCAGAGGTTTTCCGTCAGTTCTACAATGCTACGGGACTTGAGCTTATGGAGGGCTTCGGTCAGACGGAAATGACCCTCGGAATCGCAACCCTCACGGGTATGACTCCGAAGCCGGGCTCAATGGGCAAGCCGACACCGCTCTACGATATCAAAATTCTCCGTCCCGACGGAACGGAAGCCGACCTCGGTGAAACCGGTGAAATCTGCGTCAATACCTCCGAAAAAGTACCGTGCGGAATATTCCTCGGCTACTACAGAAATCAGGAAAAAACAGACGAGGTTTGGCACGACGGCGTTTATCACACAGGTGATATCGCATGGCGAGATGAGGATGGTTACTTCTGGTATGTCGGCCGTATTGATGACGTTATCAAGTCTTCCGGCTACCGTATCGGACCGTTCGAGATCGAAAATGTTATCATGGAGCTTCCTTATGTTCTTGAGTGCGGCGTATCCGCTGCTCCCGACGATGTAAGAGGACAGGTTGTTAAGGCGTCCATTGTTCTTACCAAGGGCACAGAACCTACCGAGGAGCTCAAGAAAGAGATTCAGAACTACGTCAAGAAGCACACCGCTCCTTACAAGTATCCGAGAATCGTTGTATTCAAGGATGAATTACCGAAGACTATAAGCGGCAAGATCATCCGTAACCAACTGTAAAATTGCCCTCGGCACATTGCTTTATTCGTTGGTGAGCCTCGAAATACACATAGTATTCCATCGGCTCACCGCCTTGAAATCGACGCACCCTGAACGATTTGTTCTAAGGTATGGCATGCCGATTTTAGAAGAAATATACCGGCTTCCCCTTGAGGGAAGGCTGATTAGTTCCTGTAACTATAATAATTTTTTATCAAACTTTCCCATTGCTGCGTGGTGCGATAAAGGAACAATTCGTAGGGGTCGATGCCCACATCGATCCAATGACAGGAGAAAAATTTTTTCGGCGCTCCCATATGAGGGGGTTTGCTAAAATTTATCATTTAATCATCAAACTTTCCGAGGTGAAAATATGAAGCGTATAACGCTTTTTGCCGGTCATTACGGCAGCGGAAAAACGAATATTGCCGTCAATTATGCTTTTAAGTTGAGACAGCAGGGCCTTGAGGTTGCGGTTGCCGACCTTGATATCGTTAATCCCTATTTCAGAACGAAAGACAGCGAAAAGGAGCTTAAAGAGGCCGGAATCAGGCTTATTTGTTCCGAGTTTGCAAGTTCCAACGTTGATTTACCGTCGCTGCCGCAGGATATATATTCGGTTATTGACGACCGTTCCGAATTTGCCGTCATGGATATCGGCGGAGACGACAGGGGAGCTTATGCGCTCGGTCGCTATTCGGAAAGCATAGTCCGTGAAAATGACTATGAAATGTACCTTGTAATAAACATGTACAGACCGCTGACAAGGGACGCTTACAGCACTCTTGAGGTCATGAACGAAATCGAGAAAGCCGCTTCAATGAAATTTACCGCTATAATAAACAATTCAAATCTCGGCGAGGAGACGACCGCACAGGATGTTCTCGATTCACTCAAATATGCCGACGAGGTTTCAAAGCTTACGGGACTTCCCGTTGCGATGACGACCGTTAAGAAAACACTCTATAAAGAACTGTACGGAAAAGTGGACAATATGCTTCCGCTTACCCTGCAGGAGAAAATAAATTAGGAGGAATGTCAAATGGCTAAAGTAACATTCAAAACAGACCTTTGCAAGGGCTGCGGACTTTGCGTGAACGCTTGTCCCAAGGGAATAGTTCACTTGTCAGAGACAACGCTGAACAACAAGGGACATCATCCCGCAGTTGTGACAGAGCAGGAAAAATGTATAGGCTGCGCATTCTGCGCAACAATGTGTCCCGATTGTGTTATTACGGTAGAGAGGTGAAAAAAATGTCAGATAAAGTACTTATGAAAGGTAACGAAGCAATTGCCGAGGCTGCTATCAGGGCAGGCTGCCGCCATTACTTCGGTTATCCTATCACTCCGCAGACAGAGGTTGCTGCCTATATGTCAAAGCGTATGCCGAAGATCGGCGGAACCTTCCTTCAGGCGGAGAGCGAAATTGCCGCTATCAATATGGTTATCGGCGTTTCGTCAACAGGCAAGAGAGTCATGACCTCCTCTTCCAGCCCGGGAGTTTCGCTTAAAAGTGAGGGTATATCTTACCTCGCAGGCTGTGATCTTCCCGCGCTCGTTGTCAACGTTCAGCGTGGCGGTCCGGGACTCGGCGGAATTCAGCCCTCACAGTCTGATTACTGGCAGTCAACAAAGGGCGGCGGACACGGCGATTACCACAATATCGTACTTGCTCCGGCTTCTGTTCAGGAAATGGCAAGCCTTACAGTCAAGGGATTTGAGCTTGCAGACAAATACAGAATGGTTGCAATGATCCTTGCCGACGGTACAATGGGTCAGATGATGGAACCTGTTTCTCTCGATGTAGCCGAGGTTACTCCGGTTGAAAAGCCGTGGGCACTCACAGGCACAAAGTGCGAGAGAGAGCACAACATAGTCAATTCGCTTTACCTCAAACCCGAGGAGCTTGAAATAAAGAACTTTGAGAGATATCAGAAGTACAAGACGATTGAAGAAAACGAAACAATGTATGAGGAATATCTCATGGAGGACGCCGAGATTTGCGTAGTTGCGTTCGGCATTACTGCCCGAGTCGCAAAGAATGCAGTCAACGAGGCTCGCAAGAGAGGCGTCAAGGTCGGCATGATAAGACCGATCACACTCTGGCCGTTCCCGACAAAGCCGCTCAGTGCCGCCGCCGAGAAGTGCGAGAGATTTATAACTGTTGAAATGAACATGGGTCAGATGATCGACGATGTAAAGCTTGCAATCGACTGCAAGAGACCGGTTGACCTTTGCAACCGCGTCGGCGGTATGATTCCGACTCCCGAGGATGTTCTTTCGGCTATCATGTCAAACGGAGGTGCAGAATAATGTCAGTTGTATTTGAAAAACCGAAATCATTGACAGACGCAACGCTTCACTATTGCCCGGGCTGTACTCACGGTATTATTCACCGTCTTGTTGCCGAGGTAATTGATGAGCTTGGAATCGAGGGAGATACTATCGGTGTCGCATCGGTCGGCTGCTCTGTTATGGCATATAACTATTTCACATGTGACTTTGTTCAGGCGGCTCACGGCCGTGCTCCCGCTGTTGCAACAGGCGTAAAAAGAAGCGACCCGTCAAAGGTTGTATTTACATATCAGGGCGACGGCGATCTTGCCGCTATCGGTACTGCCGAGACGGTTCATGCCGCCGCAAGACGTGAGAATATCACCGTAATTTTCGTCAACAACGCCATCTACGGTATGACCGGCGGTCAAATGGCTCCGACAACTCTTCCCGGCCAGGTCACTCAGACCTCTCCTTACGGCAGAGACGTAAACACAGTCGGCTATCCCGTTAAGGTTTGCGAGCTTCTTTCAAACGTTGACGGTGCAGCATACCTTGAGAGAGTTGCCGTTAACAATGTTAAGAACGTCAAGAACGCAAAGAAGGCAATCAAAAAGGCTTTCAAAAATCAGATTGAAGGCAAGGGCTTCTCACTCGTTGAGGTTATTTCAACCTGCCCGACGAACTGGGGCATGACTCCGCAGAAGGCTCTTGACTGGGCAGAGGAGAACATGATTCCTTACTATCCTCTCGGCGTCTATAAGGATATCTATGCAAAGGAGGAAGAAAAATGAGCAACACTTGCAGAATGTTATTCGCGGGCTTCGGCGGACAGGGTATTCTGTTCGCAGGCAAATTCCTTGCATATAAAGGACTTATCGAGGGCAAGCAGGTAAGCTGGCTTCCTTCCTACGGTCCCGAAATGAGAGGCGGTACTGCTAACTGTTCGGTAATCATCAGCGACGAGCCGATAGGCTCTCCGATCGTTGACAAGCCGGACGTACTTGTTGCAATGAATCTTCCGTCACTTGAAAAATATGAAAACGAAGTGGTCAGCGGTGGAAAGATTTTTGTTGATTCTACAATGATTGACAAAAAGGTTGACAGAACGGACGTGGATGTATATTATATACCTGCAACGAAAATGGCGAACGATAACGGAACGCCAACGCTTGCCAATATGATTATCACGGGCAAAATTCTCAAAGAAGTGCCGCAGTTTTCAATTGACTACACCGATGACGCACTCAAAAAGGTTGTTTCCGCCCGTCACCTTGATCTCCTTGATGTAAACAAGGGTGCTGTCAAGGCAGGCTATGACTATGAATAATAAGATGAGAATTTCCTGTATTCAGCTTGATATGAAGCTCGGCGATGTTGAGTATAACTACGCCGAGGCTCTCAGGCTGATAAGAGAGACTGTTGAAAAAGAAAAATCCGACGTTGTTGTTCTTCCCGAAACATGGACAACGGGTTTCTATCCCAAGGAAAACCTTGCGGATTATTGCGACAGAGACGGCGAGAGGGTAAAAAAGACTTTCTCGGCTTTGGCAAAGGAGCTTAACGTAAACATCGTTGCGGGCAGTATTGCCAATGAGAAGAACGGCGGAATTTACAACACGGCTTTTGTTTTCAACCGTGAGGGTGAAGTCGTTGCCGAATATGACAAGACGCACCTTTTTACTCCGATGGACGAGCACAGGTTTTTCAGCTTCGGCAAAAATCTTGTGACATTTGAGCTTGACGGACATAAGTGCGGAATTGTTATCTGCTACGATATCCGATTCTGCGAGCTTATCAGAAGCCTTGCGCTCAAGGGCATCGACATGCTCTTTATGGTGTCCCAATGGCCGCTGGTCAGAACCTCTCATATTGTTACGCTCACAAGGGCGAGAGCGATTGAAAATCAGATGTTTGTTGTCTGCTGCAATTCCTGCGGCAAAACTCCGGACGCTGTATTCGGAGGCCATTCGCAGATAATCGACCCGTGGGGCGAGGTTCTCGGAGCGGCAGGCGAGCAACAGGAGGTTATAACAGCCGACTGCGATTTCGGAATAATTAAGGATATCAGAAATTCGATCAATGTTTTCAACGACAGAAAACCCGATCTCTACGAATTATAATAATGCTTTGAAAGGAGCGACAGAAATGTATAAATTTCCAGTAACAAGAACTACGCACCCAAAGGAGAAGCCGGATCAGAAGAAGCTCGGCTTCGGCAAGTATTTCACAGACCATATGTTTATGATCGACTATGATGAGGGTCAGGGCTGGCACGACGGAAGAATTGTTCCGCATGAACCGATCGCCATTGAGCCTGCATCATGCGTGCTCCACTATGCCCAGATGATGTTCGAGGGCATGAAGGCATATAAAACTCCGTCGGGCGACATTCAGCTTTTCAGACCGGATCAGAACTTTGAGCGTATGAACAGAACCAATGACCGTATGTGTATCCCTCATATGGAAAAGGACATCTTCTTTGACGCTATCAATCAGCTTATCTCCGTTGATAAGGACTGGGTTCCTTCTGAGCCGGGCACAGCTCTTTATATAAGACCGTTCATCTTCGGCGACGAGGTTTCGTTCAGCGTTCTTCCGGCAAAGCATTATCGTTTTATCATCATTCTTTGTCCGGTTGGTTCTTACTATGCCGCAAACGACGGCGGACTTCATACAACGAGGATTTATGTTGAGGACGAATTTATCCGTGCGGCTGTCGGCGGCACAGGCTTCGCAAAGTGCGGCGGCAACTATGCCGGCGGCATGAAGGCTTCGGCAAAGGCTATGGAGCATGATTGCAAGGACGTTCTTTGGCTCGATGCCGCAGAGCATAAATATGTTGAGGAAATCGGCACTTCAAACGCATTCTTCGTAATCGGCGACGAGGTTATCACCGCTCCGCTTATGGGTACGATTCTTCCCGGTATCACAAGAAAATCCGTTATTGAGCTTCTCAAGAAGTGGGGAGTAAAGGTTTCGGAGAGACGTCTTTCAATCGACGATGTATGCGCCGCTTCAAAAGCAGGTACTCTTAAAGAGGTATTCGCAAGCGGTACGGCTGCAGTTATCTCACCGATAGGAACTCTTTACTACATGGGATCGGATTACAAGGTTGCCGACGGCAATGTAGGTCCTATCGCTCAGAAGCTTTACGACACGCTTTACGGTATGCAGACAGGTCACGTTAAGGACGACATGGGCTGGACATACAAGGTACAGCTTGACTGATTCTTGATATAATAACGACGGAAATCGTTTATCGGTTTCCGTCATTTTTTATTGCCGTTTTCCATATATTATATAGGGAGTTATATGAGACAAAGGTTAGATGAAAATATGTTCGGTTCTTTTGTAGGGGAAGCCAGAATGTTTTTTACACCTAAATCAAATTTTATAAGATTTTTCACTGTAATGAGGTTCAGAAAACATACAATTCGTAGGGGTCGATGCCCACTCGACCCAAGGTTAGAATAAATCATTATTGAGCGTGGTTCTGTCTACAGAGGAGCTTTCACGGCTTGTCCGTGACTGAGGGAGTGTTTCAATGGGAAAGCTGAAGAAAAAATTCAGTATGTTCAATTACACGAAGAAGTGGACTTCGGTAATTCTTATATTTTGTCTGATATGGATTTCCGCAAGCTATATTCTTGCCGCTTTCGGAAGAAATGAGATCGCAGAAACGCTCGGTGGGGCGGTCATTGACCTTACGAAAGCAATTTTTTGCACCTATATTGTCAGAGCTTTTTTTGATACATACTGCGAAAAAAACTATTGCCTGAAAATGTACCGTGAATGTCAGGGGAAGAAATCCGATAATATTGAAAACAGCACAGAAAAAGTCGATTGTGACGGTGAAAAGAGTAATTTATAAACCTTAAACAGAAGTATAAAAAAGCATGGTCTTGTCAAAATCACAATATGGAATTGGGGTAAAATACCACAAAATGCATCTAATTGTGTCTAAATAACATATATATTGTGATGAAATTACTTTAAAAATTTGACAAAGTCTGCGAGTTATGATACCATGAACGCAACAGAAATGACGGATGTGAAGCAATGGCAGATGAGAATAAAAATTCTTGCGAAAACTGTAAATACTTTTCCGACGGATTGAGTGAAAAAGGCTATTGTAAGCTTTATCATCACAACCTAACCGAGCCGGAAAGAATTTGCAGCAGGTTCGAGCAAAAAGAGGAAAAACGGAAAGACTCGCCGAATGAGGCGGATTATACAAAAAACGCACCCGAAACGGGTCGGCTTAAATATAAGAACAATAAGCGGCTGTTATATCTTATAGGTATAGTCAGTATTTTTGTTTTGAGTATCGCACTTTTGCTTGTTGATATTGTCTTTGCCGTTGAGCTTTACCCTCACTTAATTCCGTTGCCTGTAAAGATAGGCACACTTGCCGTTGTTCTTGCCGTATATTTGTTCTTTGTATGGCACAACATGATGCTTCTGAGGAAATACAGATGGACGGCTGTTCTGTATTTTATCTTGGCATTGGCGGTTATCGTTCTTGTAATCTTCGATTTCGGCAATGTATGGATTACGCTGAACAACTGGCTGAACGGAATTATTGATTACATTTTCTATAATATGCATATGAGATAATTGAAAAAGAATTGCAACGTCGGAGATTTCCGGCGTTTTTCTTTAAATTTTTTGAAAAAACTATTGGAAGATTGCAATAAATATTGTATAATAAACCATGTATGGAACAAATATGCTTTATGGAGTGGTCTTATGGCGGCTAAATATACCATATCACTTAAAAAGATAATAGAAGTCATCGGATTTGATATTGAATACACACCCGTTGATCCGGCAGAGATTCTTGTTTCTTCGTTGGAAATTAACCGACCGGGTCTTATGCTTTCCGGATTTACAAAATATTTTGACCCGGAGCGTATTCAAATTATGGGCGTTTCCGAGATTGAATATCTTAATTCATTCAAGCCTGAGGACAGGTTCAGAAAGGTTAAAAGACTTCTTTCAAAAAAACCCGTTGCAATCATTCTGACTCGTGGCCAGAATTATCACGATGATACTATCGAGCTGGCTAAGAAATACGGCGTTGCGTTGCTCAAAACAACCGACGGAACGTCAAGCTGCATGTCAACTTTGATATCCTATCTGAGCGTTGAGCTTGCGCCGAGAATCACACGTCACGGCGTTTTTGTTGAGGTCTACGGCGAGGGCGTTCTGATAATGGGCGAGAGCGGCATGGGTAAGAGTGAAACGGCGCTTGAGCTTATCAAGCGAGGACACAGACTGGTTGCCGACGACGCTGTTGAAATTCGAAAGGTGTCGCATAAAACATTAGTCGGATCGGCACCGGAAAACATACGGCATTTTATTGAGCTGAGGGGAGTAGGCGTCGTCAACGCAAGGCGGCTTTTCGGCATCGGTTCGGTTAAGGTTTCCGAGAAAATAAACATGGTCATTCAGCTTGAACCGTGGAACGCCGAGAAAAATTACGAGCGTCTCGGACTTGATAACGAAACGATTGATATACTCGGAATTGATATTCCGATATGCGTTGTTCCCGTCACCCCGGGCCGTAACATCTCAATCATCATTGAAGCGGCGGCTATGAACAACAGGCAGAAGAAAATGGGTTACAATGCAGCAAAGCAGCTCCTTCACAACCTCGGTATGACAGACGACATCAAGGTTGAGGAAAATGAGCTTGAAATTTGGCATAACTTTTAAAGCGCAAATTGCTTAAATAACGGAGGAATTTACAATGTACAAGGTTGGAGTTGACCTCGGCGGAACAAATATTGCCGTCGGAGTTGTTGATGAAAAATACAGTATTATAGGCAAGGGCAAGGTTAAAACAAATGCGCCCCGTCCGGCAGAGGAAATTTTTGCCGACATAAAAAAGGCTATTGATATGGCTGTAGCCGACGCAGGACTTACTATGGCTGATATTGAAAGCGTAGGCGTCGGAACGCCGGGTTCGGTTAATCAGGACACGGGCATGATCGAGTTCTCGAACAATCTTGCTTTTAACAATGTTCCTGCCAAGAAGATGCTGGAGGAGCTCACGGGCAAGCCGTGTTATTTTGAGAACGACGCCAATGCCGCTGCTCTCGGCGAGGCATACGCAGGTGCCGGTAACGGCGCAAAGAACTTTGTTGCCGTAACGCTCGGAACAGGCGTCGGCAGCGGAATTATTGTGGACGGCAAGATTGTCAGCGGCATGAACTTTGCCGGCGGCGAGATGGGTCACACAGTTATCGTTGTTGACGGAATTCCCTGCAACTGCGGACGTAACGGTTGTTGGGAGAGCTACGCTTCGGCAACCGCTCTCATTGCTCAGACAAAGGCAAAGATGAAGGAGTGTCCGGACAGTAAGATGTGGGAGATTTGCGGCGGAGATATTAACAAGGTCAGCGGCAGAACCTCATTCAACGCTATGTATGCAGGCGACGAAGCAGGCAGGGAGGTTGTTGAAAGATACCAATATTATGTAGCTGTCGGCATTATCAATATAATCAATATTTTCCAGCCCGAGGTACTTTGCGTCGGCGGCGGAATCAGCAACGAGGGCGATAACCTTCTTGACCCGATCAGAGAATATGTTAAAAAAGAAAGATACAGCAAGCATGCCAAGAAGCAGACTGAAATCTGCAAGGCGGTTCTCGGCAATGATGCCGGAATCATCGGCGCAGCGTTGTTGGGATAAAAGCAAAGAAGATTTGAGATTTATTGTGAGTCTAAAGTCTAACATCTAAAATCTAAGGTCTATCTTGGGTGACATTATGAGCTTCGATAAGATTTTTGAATACGCTGTGAGCATCGGCTGTAAAGCCGAGCGTGAAGTTCCGATGAGCAAGTACACGACATTCCGTATCGGCGGAAATGCGTCGGTTATGCTCACTCCGCTGAACGACGGGCAGCTCGCTTTGATTATCAAGGAATGTAAAAAAGAGAATATCAAGCCGTTCATTCTCGGCAACGGAAGTAATATGCTTATCTGCGATGCCGGTCTGAAAACGGTTGTTGTAAATATGTGCCGCCCCGAGCCGGAAATCAAGCTTGTGAACGGCGATACAATAGTTTGCGACGCAGGCATGACTATGAGTAAGGTCTGCAATTTTGCGCTTGAAAACGGTCTTACGGGCTTGGAATTCGCATTCGGAATCCCCGGCAGTGCAGGCGGCGCGGCATATATGAACGCAGGCGCTTACGGCGGAGAAATGAAGGACGTGCTCGTTGAGTGCCGCCACATTGACCCCGACGGAAATCTCGGCTCGCTCAAGGGTGATGAGCTCGGACTTGCCTACAGAACGAGCGCATATGAGCATAACGGCTTTATTATAACAACGCTTGTTATGAAACTGAAAAAGGGTGACAAATCGGAAATCAAATCCAAAATGCAGGAGCTTTTGCAGCGCCGTAAGGATAAACAGCCTCTTGAATTTCCGAGCGCAGGCAGTACATTCAAGCGACCTGTAGGTTATTTTGCAGGCGGTTTGATCGAGGAATGCGGTCTCAAGGGCTTTTCTGTCGGCGGAGCTCAGGTCAGCGAGAAGCACGCAGGCTTTATCATAAACAAGGGCGGAGCGACCGCTCAAGACGTTCTTGACCTCATTAAATATGTACAGGACAGGGTTTATGAAGAGAAGGGTGTACATCTCGAACCCGAAGTCAGACTCATTACGGTTGGCTAAAATCGCCCACAGCACATTTTTCGATTGGGGCAGTACACAAGTACAGCTCCCAATCTGCAAAATGCACTGTGAACAATTTTATCACAACCTCAGACTGAGTATTGGTTGGCACAATGTCCAAAGCACGTTTTTCGATTGGGGCAGTACACAAGTACAGCTCCCAATCTGCAAAATGCACTGTGAACAATTTTATCACAACCTCAGACTGAGTATTGGTTGGCACAATGTCCAAAGCACGTTTTTCGCTTGGAACAGCGCAAAAGTACAGCTCTCAATCTGCAAAATGCACTGTGAACAATTTTATCACAACCTCAGACTGTGTATTGGTTGGCGCAATGTCCAAAGCACGTTTTTCGCTTGGAACAGCGCAAAAGTACAACTCTCAATCTGCAAAATGCACTGTGAACAATTTTATCACAACCTCAGACTGAGTATTGGTTGGCACAATGCTCACGGTAAATTTTAAAATGCAGAAGAAATTTTTCAAGGCTTCCCCTTGAGGGGAAGCTCCGTCGTAAGACGGTGATGAGGTGGAAAAGTTCGGGCTTTATGTTATTATAATAATGAGATGAAAATTTGCCACCTCATCCGAGCGGCGCAATCCGCCGCCCACCTTCCCCTCAAGGGGAAGGCTGATGAATGACTGCAAAATTTGCTTTTTGTTTTGTAGAAATTGCTTTAAGCAAAAGCACAACCACCACTGTTTACACCTTGAAAGGAATGGTTTTATGGAATTATTGATTGTTACGGGAATGTCAGGCGCAGGTAAATCTGCCGTTGTTGACGCTTTGGAGGATCTCGGCTATTTCTGCGCCGATAATCTTCCGCCTGCAATTATTCCGACCATTGCTCAGCTTGTAAGCAAGACGGATAACGCGCAGAAGATCGCAACGGTTACGGATATCCGTGTCGGCGAAAAAATGTTTAACGAGTTCCCGAATGTTCTTAAAACTCTTGAGGAACAGGGCTATAAATACAAGGTGCTTTTTGTTGATGCTTCTGAGGAGGTTCTTGTCAGAAGATATAAGGAAACAAGAAGAAAGCATCCCTTGCTTGACAAATGTGACGGCTCGCTTCATGCTGCTATAGCAATGGAGCATGAAAAGCTTCTCAATATCAGAATGAAGGCCGATTATATTATTGATACATCAAAGTCGAGCGTTGCCGAGTGTAAGCAGAGGGTAAACGAGCTTTTCCTTGACGATCCGGACAGTGCATTGAAAATTCGCTGTATGTCCTTTGGCTTCAAATACGGAATTCCGAACGACGCCGACTTGGTTTTTGACGTTCGCTGTCTGCCTAATCCGTTCTATGTGCCGTCGATGAAATACAGGACAGGTCTTGAACCAGACGTCAGTGAGTATGTCATGAATTCCGATCATTCGGTTAACGTGCTTAACAAGCTCAACGATCTTATTGATTACACTGTTCCTCTTTATATCGAGGAGGGCAAGAGTCAGCTTGTTATCGCAATCGGCTGCACGGGCGGACGGCACCGTTCTGTCTGCTTCGCCGAGAAAATAAGAGAAAATCTGCTGAAGCTCGGCTACAGCGTCAGCGTTAAACACAGAGATATAGAAAAATAACAGGGGTATAAGCAGATGTCATTCACCGCAGGAGTGAAAAATGAATTAGCAACGCTTGCGTTCGAGTCCGAATGCTGCAAGCGTTCCTTTGCGTACGGTTTTTTACTGTACGGAAAGAGCTTTACGACACGTTCGGTAAGCTGTGCGACGGATTACGCCGAGGTTATGCAGGCTTTTGAAAGAACAATTGCCGAAACTTCCGGAGTCAAAACGACGGTTACTCGGCTTAGAAGCGGAAAATATGTTCTGAAAATTCCGGCAGTTGAGGACAGAAAGCGCATTATTGAGTATTTCGACCATGCCGTCAATTCAATCTCACTCAGGATCAACAGAGGAGTTTTTGAGGATGACGAGTGCTACGGGTCATTCCTGCGCGGGGCTTTTCTCTCGTGCGGTTCAATTGCCAACCCCGATAAGAATTATCACCTTGAATTTGTTATCCCTTTCCATAATCTCAGTCTTGACCTTTTGAAAATACTTACCGATTTCGGGCTTAAAGCGAAGCTTATACTCAGAAAGTATTCATACGTTGTTTATCTAAAGGACAGCGAGAGCATTGAGGATCTGCTGACCCTTATGGGTGCGGTCAATTCAAGCCTTGAACTTATGGGAATTAAAATTCAAAAGGACGTAAGAAACAAGATAAACAGACAGATGAACTTTGAGTCTGCCAACATGAGCCGCTCAATCGAAGCCGGATTGGCACAGGTTGAAGCGATAGAGATTATTGAGAAAAAGCAGGGGCTTGACTCGCTGTCGGACGAGCTGAAGGAGGTTGCGATTTTACGCAGAGAAAACCCCGATATGTCGCTCAAACAGCTCGGAGAGAACCTTACGGTGCCGATTTCACGTTCGGGCGTTAATCACAGGCTTATGAAAATCATGGAAATTGCGGATAAGTACAGGTAAGAAGCAAATATAACTTTTATAATAAAGGAGGCGGCGCGTTGAGCTTCACTCATCTTCATTTACATACGGAATACAGCTTGCTTGACGGAGCATGCCGTCTTGATGACCTGCTTGACCGTGCGGTTGAGTTGGGCATGGATTCCATTGCAATTACCGACCACGGCGTTATGTACGGCGCTGTGGATTTTTACAAAAAGGCGAAGGCGAGGGGTATCAAGCCGATCATCGGCTGCGAGTGTTACCTTGCCTCAAGAGGCCGCAAGGATAAGGTTCACGCTCTCGACAATGAGAGATACCATCTTGTTCTTCTCTGTGAGAATGCAACGGGTTATCAGAATCTTATTTCAATGGTTTCAAAGGCGTGGACGGAGGGCTTTTACACAAAGCCGAGAATCGACCGTGAGCTTTTGGAGCAGTATCACGAGGGTATAATCGCTCTTTCGGCTTGCCTTGCAGGTGAAATTCCGAGAGCGCTGATAGCTGATGATTATGAGAGAGCGAAGGAAAAGGCTCTTTGGTACAACAAAGTTTTCGGTCAGGGTAATTTCTATCTTGAGCTTCAGAATCACGGAATCCGCGAGCAGAAGCAGATTGAGCCGATGCTCATAAGACTTTCAAAGGAGACCGGTATTCCGCTCGTTGCGACGAATGATACGCACTATGTCCGCAAGGAGGACAGCAAGATTCAGCAGGTTCTCATCTGCATTGCAACCAATACGACCCTGGGTCAGGGCAACGGTCTTGAATTTGACAGCGACGAGTTCTATTTAAAGAGTGAGGAGGAAATGCACGAGCTTTTCTCACACGTTCCCGAGGCGATAGAAAATACGCAGATTATCGCCGATCGGTGCAATTACGACTTTGAATTCGGCAATACCAAGCTTCCTCATTTTGAAGTGCCCGACGGCAGAGATCATTTTGAATGGTTCAGGGAGCAGTGCTACGCCGGAATGTACAGGAACTACGGCGATAATCCTCCGAAAGAGTATTTTGACAGGCTGAATTACGAGCTTGATGTTATTAACAAAATGGGCTATGTTGATTATTTCCTGATAGTCCATGATTTTATAAGATATGCAAAATCCAAGGGAATTCCCGTCGGTCCGGGCAGAGGCTCCGGAGCAGGCAGCATTGCCGCATATTGCATCGGCATAACGGGAATCGACCCGATGAAATATAATCTTCTGTTTGAACGTTTTCTCAATCCCGAGCGTGTAAGTATGCCGGATTTTGATGTTGACTTCTGCTACGAGCGCAGGGGAGAGGTAATAGACTATGTTATCGAAAAGTACGGCGCAGACCATGTTGCACAGATCGTTACCTTCGGAACGCTTGCGGCGAGAGCGGCTATTCGTGATGTCGGCAGAGCTATGGGAATACCTTATAACATCGTCGATAACGTTTCTAAGCAGGTTCCCAGAGAGCTGAATATTACAATTCAAAAGGCGCTTAAAAAGTCGCCCGAATTCCGTTCACTGTATGAAAGCAGCGACGAGATAAAGAGTCTGATTGATACATCTATGAAGGTTGAGGGTATGCCGAGACATACCTCGACCCATGCGGCGGGTGTTGTTATAACAAGAGACCCCGTGGCGAGCTATGTGCCGCTTGCGCTCAACGATAATTCGCCCGTCACTCAGTATACGATGACGACGCTTGAGGAGCTGGGACTGCTCAAGATGGACTTCCTCGGGCTGAGGACGCTGACCGTTATAAACGATGCGGTCAAGATGATAAGACTTAAAGACAATAGCTTTGATATCAACAGGATAGACATAGCAGACAAGGCGACCTATGAGATGATGGCTTCGGGTCAGACCGAGGGCGTGTTCCAGTTTGAATCGGCAGGCATGAAAAGCGTGCTCATAGGGCTGAAACCTGTCAATATTGAGGATTTGATAGCTGTTATCTCGCTCTACCGTCCGGGTCCGATGGATTCGATAAATACTTATATCGAAAACAGGCATCATCCGGAAAAGACAGTTTACAAGACGGAAAAGCTCCGTGAGATTCTTGAAGTCACCTACGGCTGTATGATCTATCAGGAGCAGGTTATGCAGATATTCCGCTCTCTTGCCGGTTATTCCTACGGCAGAGCCGATATTGTCCGCCGTGCAATGTCTAAGAAAAAACACGATGTCATGGAAAAGGAGCGTAAAAACTTCATCTACGGTATTGTGCGTGAGGACGGAACGGTTGAATGTGACGGCTGCGTTAAAAGGGGAATTCCCGCCGAGGTTGCCAACGATATATTCGATGATATGTCATCGTTTGCCTCATATGCATTCAACAAATCACACGCAACGGCATATGCCTATGTCGCATACCAGACAGCGTATCTCAAATGCCATTATCCTTGCGAGTTTATGGCGGCGCTTCTTTCAAGCGTCCTTGACAATACGGACAAGGTAACGGAATATACTGATGAATGTAACAGGATAGGCATTAAAATCCTGCCGCCGAACGTCAATGAGAGCAATGACAATTTCACCGTTTCAAACGGAAATATCCGTTTCGGTATGCTTGCAATAAAAAATCTCGGCAGGAGCTTTATCAGAAATATAATTTCTGAAAGAAACGCAGGTAAATTTACATCCTTTTATAATTTTTGCTCGAGAATGCACGGCTCGGATTTTAATAAAAGAGCGGTTGAAAGTCTCATTAAAAGCGGTGCACTTGACGGCTTGGGAGCAAACCGCCGTCAGATGCTCATGGCGATGAATGAGATAATCGACGAGCTTGACTCAAAGAAACGCAGAAATGTTGAGGGTCAGATCGGTCTGTTTGATTCGGTCGGCGGCGAATCTCACTCGGAATCGGCATTGAAATTCTTTGACGAATTTCCGCAGAGTGAGCTTTTAGCAATGGAAAAATCGACAACGGGTTTATATCTATCGGGTCATCCGATGGCATCTCATGCCGAGCTTGCGGCTTCAATGGGTTGTGTGAGAATTGCCGAGCTTGCAAACAGCGGCGAAAATATACATTCTTCGCATAAGGACGGAGAAAGAACCAAGATAATGGGTATAATAACCGAGGTGAAGAAAAAAATTACAAAGAGCGACACAACGATGGCATTTGTCGACGTTGAGGATACCTCTGGATCAATTGAGATTATTGTTTTCCCGAAAGTTTTGACAGAAAATGCAATGATACTTGAGACGGGCAGGGTTCTTGTCTTTTACGGACGGCTCGATGTCAGGGACGAAGAACCGTCAAAGCTTATTTGCGAGCATATTTATACGCTTGAAGCGGCAAAGGATTATTTCATGAAAAAGGGCGCACAAAGTCTGTCACAGCCTGCCGCACAGGTAAAGAAAAGGCGCAGCGGACTGTTCCTGAAATTTCCGACGGAGGGCACTCCGGAACAGGTTCAGGCGGAAAAACTCCTTGCAATTTTCGACGGCAGGGTTCCGCTTTATTATTATTTTGCCGATACCGGAAAATACGTTCATCAGCCGTATGAACACAGTGTTGATGTAAATGAACCGCTGATAAATGAGCTTAAACGTGTTCTTGGTGAAGAAAATGTGGTTTTTCAGTAGTTTTCGGCAAATATTTTTCTGTTTTATTTGACATTTTTTTTATTTAGGTGTATCATCATATAGTATTTTTAGAGAATCCTTAGGAGGAAGTTATAATGAAGACAATCGGAGTTTTGACAAGCGGCGGAGACGCCCCGGGAATGAATGCTGCCGTTCGTGCAGTTGTTCGTACAGCGTGTGAGAACCATATTAAGGTTTATGGCATTGACCGTGGCTATAAGGGCCTTATGGAGGGCTCTCTCATCCCGATGGAGATACGCACTGTTTGCGATATTATCCACAGAGGCGGCACAATGCTTCATTCCGCAAGAAGCAAGGAGTTTGCAACCGAGGAAGGTATGCAGAAGGCTATTGAAATCTGCCACGCATACGGCATAGAGGGTATCGTTGTTATCGGCGGTGACGGTTCATTCAGAGGTGCAAGAGACCTTTCCGAGCGAGGAATTCCCTGCGTAGGTATTCCCGGCACAATCGATAACGATATTGCTTGCTGCGACTATACAATAGGCTATGACACTTGTCTTAACACAATTATGGAAATGGTTGACAGAATCCGTGATACATCGGCTTCCCATGACCGCTGCTCTGTTATCGAGGTTATGGGCAGACGCGCAGGATATCTTGCTCTTAATGCAGGTATCGCAGTCGGCGCAACGGCTATCCTTATCCCCGAGATTGAGTTTGACCTCAAGAGGGACGTATTTGACAGAATCCGCCGTACTCAGAAGACAGGTAAGAAGCATTTCCTTGTTATCGTTGCAGAGGGCGTAACGGCTGACGGAAACATCACCGTTGATGAGCTTGCAAAGGCAATTGAGGAGGAAACAGGCGTTGAGTCAAGAGCAATGGTTCTCGCTCATGTTCAGCGAGGCGGCTCACCGACAGTAAGAGACCGCGTTGTTGCAAGCCAGATGGGCTACAGAGCGGTTGAGCTTCTCATGGACGGCATCGGCAACCGTGTTGTTGCAATGCAGAAGGATCAGATCGTTGATTATGACATCTTCGAGGCTCTCAACATGAAGAAGCATATTGACATGAATCTTTACAAGATGGCAAATATAATTTCAATCTAAAGGAAATCAAATTATGCTTAAAGACGAATTTTTAGAACTTCGCCGCCGTATAATTGCAAAAGATTTTGAAAGAATGAATGACAGGCAGCAAGAGGCTATCTATGCAGTAAATGGCCCCTTGCTGCTTCTTGCAGGTGCAGGCAGCGGAAAAACCACGGTTCTTGTTAACAGGATTGCCAACCTTATCAAGTACGGCAACGCTTATAATTCGGACTATTCCGAATTTGAACCGAGCGAGAACGATATTGCCGTTATGAAGCATTACCTTGATGATCCGACGACGGATCTGTTCGAGGTCTATGACCTTTTGACGGTTAATGCTCCTGCTCCTTGGGAGATACTTGCCATTACTTTCACAAATAAGGCGGCCTCGGAGCTCAAGGGCAGACTTGCCGCAAAGCTCGGCGACGCCGCAAACGATATATGGGCGAGTACTTTTCATTCCTGCTGTGCAAGAATTCTCAGACGTTACGGTGATTTAATCGGCTACACGAATCGCTTCACGATTTATGACACGGACGATTCAAAGCGAGTTATGAAGGAGGCACAAAGACTCCTTGATATCAACGACAAGATGCTTCCGCACAAGACTATTCTCAAAGAGATAAGCCGTGCCAAGGATCAGCTCATAACGCCGGACGAGTACATTGCCCGGGCGGGCGGAGATGTTCGCTTAAAGGCGATAGGTGAGGCGTACAAGTGCTATCAAAAGCTTCTTAAAAATGCCGACGCAATGGATTTCGACGATATGATTTTCAGAACCGTCGAGCTTTTGCAAAAGAACGAAGAGGTCAGAAATTATTATCAGAATAAATTCAAATACATACTGGTTGACGAGTATCAGGATACCAACCATGCGCAGTATGTGCTGACAAGCCTGCTTGCCGAAAAATACAGAAATATTTGCGTTGTCGGCGATGATGACCAGAGTATTTATAAGTTCCGCGGAGCTACGATTCAGAACATTCTGAGCTTTGAGGAGCGCTATCCCGACGCAAAGACGATAAGACTTGAACAAAACTACCGTTCGACTCAGACTATCCTTGACGCGGCAAACGCCGTTATTGCCAACAACAGTCAGCGCAAGGGCAAAAACCTTTGGACGGCTAACGGCAAGGGCAACAAGATTAACGTCAACACCTCATATGACGAGAGAGAGGAAGCACGCTTTGTTGCCGACACGATAATGAAGGACGTTGCGTCAGGCAGAAAGATGTCCGACCATGCCGTACTTTACAGAATGAATGCACAGTCGAGCACGATTGAAAATGCGTTTGTCCGTGCAGGTATTCCGTACAGGATCATCGGCGGTCTGCGCTTCTATGAGCGTAAGGAAATCAAAGACGCTTTGGCATACCTTACACTTATCAACAACACGGCGGACAATGTCCGGCTTCGCCGTATAATAAACGAACCCAAGAGGGGAATAGGCGATACAACGCTCAACAATGCGTCGGAAATCGCCGCAGGACTGGGCGTCAGTATGTTTGAGGTCATTTCAAATGCCGACTCCTATCCGTCTCTCAGCCGCGCAGCTTCGAAGCTTTTGCAGTTCACTGCAATGATTAAGGAGCTTATAGAAGCGGCACAGGAGCTGAAGCCTCACGAGCTGCTTGAAAAAACATTAAGCATGGCGGGCTATTATCAGTTCCTTGACCTCGATAAGGACACGGCGCAGGACAGAAAAGAGAACCTCAACGAGCTTAAAGCTAACCTCATGCGTTATGAGGAGGAGAGCGACGAGCCTACGCTCAACGGCTTTCTTGAGGAAATTGCCCTCATGACCGATATTGACAACTACAATGCCGATTCCGATACGGTAGTTATGATGACGCTTCACTCGGCAAAGGGACTTGAATTCCCCGTTGTTTTTATAATCGGCATGGAGGACGGAGTTTTCCCGGGAAATCAGTCGATCTATAATCCCGACGATATGGAGGAGGAACGCCGCCTTGCATATGTCGGTATAACAAGAGCAAAGCAGGAACTCTACCTGACAAACACAAGAACACGCCTTATGTTCGGTTCAACGACCCACAATGCACCGTCGCGCTTTCTCGGTGAGATTCCGGACGATTTGACGGAAAAGACGGGTGTAACCTCGTATTCTTCATACAGAAGAAGTGCGGAGGACGAGCCTTACAGAGATTTCGGCGAGGATTTCACAAGCGGCAGACCGATCAAACGAGGCTTCACGGCTCAGACAACGGCGAGAAAACCACAGCCTGCCGCCGCAAGCAGGGAAACCTACAAAATCGGCGATACAGTCACACACAAGGTGTTTGGACAGGGTGTTATACTTTCGGCCAAGAGCATGGGCAATGATACACTTTTGGAAATTGCCTTTGAAAAATCGGGCACAAAGAAGCTCATGGCAAATTTTGCTAAGCTTACAAAATAATAAAATTTAATCAAAACTTAAGATTTGAAGTATTGATTTATTCTGTGACTGATGATATAATCTCAATGAAGAAAATAAGTTTGAGGTGATTATCATGACAAAAACAGCAAACAAATTTTTAGCCGTTTTTCTTGCGATTGCAATGATTTTCAGCTTTTCCGTTATCGGCTTTGCCGAGGAAGGGAAGTTTAATCTGAAATCCGGAGAAGCGGTTGCCGCATCGGGAAACTTTAAAGACAAATATGTCAGTGATCTCAAAATTACGGTTAAGTCGAACAGTGAGTTTGTGCTTGCGGACGGCTTTTCGGTAAATGTGAGCGGAACAGACGGACAGAATAAAACATACAATGCTTCAACTGTAAAAAATATTGAAATGAAGGGCAAGAGTGCGGTTATTACCGTTTCATATGAGTCGGGAATGACTCATGAGGCGGAGTACAAGATCACTTTTGCAGAGGGCTCATTCAAGACGGCTGACGGAAAGATAAGCTCGAATTATTCGTTCACGACAACGGGAAATCTCATTCTCGAAAAGCTGAACGGTGACCGTCCGACAACTACGATGCAGAAGTTTATCAGATGGCTTTCGGGCTGGAAGTATGCAGATATCATAAAGCCGTTAATTGATCTTCTCAAGTGGTTTGATTCACTTTAATATCAACGATTTAAGCCTCTCCTTGATTTTTAAGGGGAGGCAAATTTAATTTTTAGGCATCGGATAATTTATATGCAAAAAATAAAAGATATGAAAAACATTGATTACGCGATTTTTGACATGGACGGCACACTGCTTGATTCCATGCACATATGGGACACAGCCTCGGGCGCTTTCCTCATGATGAGGGGCATTATCCCGAGGGAATTTGACCTTTTCCGCAAGCAGGGCTATAAAACGGGAATAAGCTATATGATTAAGGAGTACAACCTCGATATGAGCTTTGACGAAGTGCTCGAAAGCTTGCAGGAGATCCTGTGGTTCTACTATTCAAACATTGCTCCTATCAAGGACGGAGTAAAGGATTTTTTGCAGTCGCTCAAGGATAACGGCGTCAAAATGGTCGTTGCAACTGCGACTGAGAGCAGAATGGCAAAAAAGGCGCTTGAGCGCAACGGCATACTCGGCTATTTTGAGGATGTTATCTCAATGCATGAGATAGGTATTCATAAGAATGACCCTGCTGCATTTGAATATGTCAAAAATGCCATTCATGCCGAGGGTGTCGGCTATGTATTTGAGGACGCTCTCTACGCAATAGAAACCGCCAAATCGGCAGGCTATAAGGTGATCGGCATTGAGGATTATTCCAATGAGGACGACAGGGACGAGATAAAGAAAATCGTCGATTTCTATGCCGAAAATTACGAACAGGTTAAGGAATACTTTAATCTTTAATACAATTTAATCTAATTAACCGAACGAAAAATCCGACCCTTGAAATTCAAAGGTCGGATTTTTTTATTGAATTAAAACAATCAATATTTGTATGTATTCTGCTGAGTCCATGCGCCGTGAACGGTTGCCGACGGCTTAAGACCGATAACGTTTGCCGTGCCTGTGCCGTTGAGCGGCTGGTCAATCGAGCTGCTTACAAGCATTCCGTTTGCGCCTACCGTTGCTTTAAGAGTTACGCCGGGATAGTTGATATCTGCCTGGGTAATCTTGATCGGTCCAAGGTCAACGCTTGCAAGATCAAGCGGAGCTGCACACTGATCGGCATACTTCGGCTTCGGATTCTCAAGAGTTGTCTTTTCTGCGATTGTAACAATTGTTACAAGGTAATTTGAACCGCTCTTTGTAATGCTTGCCGACTTAACGCCTGCAGCCTGAAGTCTTGTTCTCGGGAGGTAGTCGCTTGCCTTTGTCTTATCGGCAGCAACACCGTTTGTGAATGTCTTTGAATCTGTTGACGGCTTTGCATACTTTGAAAGAACATGCTCATTGATAATCTTTTTAAGTGCATTACTGTTAGGCTTCATTGTATCAACAACGATTGAAATGACCTCTTTCTTTGTAACGGAAAGCTTCGGAGCCTTGGCTGTGGCCTTGATAGAATTGTTGTAGTAAGCAACTATCTGCTCCTTGGAATACTTCGTCGGGTCTGTTGACTTTGCTGAGCTGCCGCCCGATGAGGCAGAGCCACCGGTTGATGTACCTGCCGAAGAGCCCGAACTCGGTGTGCTTGCGTCAGGTGTTGCCGCGTCCGTTGTGCCGGCATCCGGTGCTGTTGCGTCGGGTGTTGCCGACGGGTCAACCGTTGAACCGCCCGAGGTGCCGCCGGTCGCTGAGCTTCCGCCGCCGGATGTGCTTGCGGATGCAGGTGTGTGTTTTGCCGTTTCAACCATAGCGTCACCGTATTTGCCGATGGCAAGCACGGAAGAAACACAGACTGCAATAACGCAGATAACGGCTGTCACCGATTTGATGATGGTTTCTTTCATGTTTTTGTAACCCCCATTTTTTATTTTTAGCTTACGCTAAAAAGCTGCATTACATATTCATAACTATGACCGCACAGATGATGCACAGAACAAACATTATGAAATTGAGATTTCCGGAAATGTAGTTTTCTTTCTTTTTGTGGATTCCGTCAAGCAACACCACGGAGGCGATTGCAAGAATAAAAACTCCGAAAAAGATTGAAGTGAATTTTCCGAAAAACATTGAGATAAGAAAAGCGAGAAAGGAAATCATTGAAAAGATTGTGACTATAAGCCACGGAACGGTTATCTTTTCAGTGAAAAATCCAGAGTCCGGTTTCTTCTTGTTGTTATCGCTCAACATTTATCACTCCTGTCTATAAAATGATATCAAAAATTCCGCTTTTCGTCAAGGTTCTTTTACAATTGACAAGGTGTACAAATTGCACAAATTTTAGCTTTAAATTATGTTTAACTTTAAGAATTAAATCTGTGACTTTTTTATAAAACTGTGTTATAATACTAAGGGACTGAATAAATTTTATTTACTTTCAATAAAATATCAGTCGGAAGTCGGAGGTAATCGGTTGTTTGAGCAGATTATAAATTTTGAAAGAATGGAACAGGCTGTCAGTCTTTTCGGCAGCTTCGACGAAAATATTAAATACATAGAAAAGAAATACTCCGTCTCGGTCGTGTGCCGAGGTGCGGAAATGAAGATAAGCGGCGAAGCCGAGAATGTCTCGCTTGCCGTCAGAGCGGTGAACGGCTTGCTTGATTTAATCAATAAGGGTGAGTCGCTCAATGAGCAGAATGTCAGATACGTCACCTCTCTCGTTGACGAGGGCGGCGAGGATCAGCTCAAAAGCATGAACGGCAACTGCATCTGCATGACGACGAAGGGTAAACCCGTTAAGCCGAAAACGCTCGGCCAGGAGAAATACGTTCAGGCGATCCGTGACAACACGATAGTTATCGGCGTAGGCCCTGCCGGTACGGGTAAAACATATCTTGCCGTTGCGATGGCGGTCAGCGCATTCAGAGCCAAGGAGGTCAACAGAATTATCCTGACACGTCCTGCGGTCGAAGCCGGCGAAAAGCTTGGATTTCTCCCGGGTGATTTGCAGCAGAAGGTTGACCCGTATTTAAGACCGCTTTACGATGCGCTTTTCGATATGCTCGGCGCCGAGAATTTTCAGCGATATCAGGAAAAGGGAAATATCGAGGTTGCACCGCTTGCATACATGAGGGGACGAACCCTTGACGACAGCTTTATTATTCTTGATGAGGCGCAGAACACGACGACGGAGCAGATGAAAATGTTCCTGACCCGTCTCGGCTTCAATTCGAAAATGGTCGTCACGGGAGACATAACGCAGATCGATCTGCCCGACGGCAAGCGTTCGGGACTGGTCGAGATAACCAAAATACTCAAAAATATTGAGGATATAAAAACCGTTAAATTTTCAGAGAAGGATGTTGTACGTCATAAGCTGGTGCAGGATATCATCAAGGCGTACGAAAAGTATGAGGAGGCAAAGAAAAGACGATGAGCGATAAGATTAAGGTTATTATCACAAACGATCAGAAGGAAATTAAGATACCCACAGGTGTCAGAATGTTGATTCGCCGCTGCTGCAATGCGGTGCTTGTTAACGAGAATTTTGAAGGCTCGGCGGAGATAAGCGTTCGATTTGTCGATGACGAGATCATCCATGAGCTTAACCGTGAGTACAGACACGTTGACAGAAGCACGGACGTGCTCTCTTTCCCACTCGGCGAGAACGGCGTTTACGACATCAACCATGACACGGGCGCAAAAATCCTCGGCGATATTGTGATTTCAATGCAGCACGCCGTTATGCAGGCCGACCTTTACGGCCACTCGCTTCAGCGTGAAATTGCTTTCCTTACTGTACATTCCATGCTTCACCTTCTCGGCTACGACCACGAGGCCGAGGGACTTGAAAGAGTCCGTATGCGTGAAAAGGAAGAGGCTGTTCTCACTCAGCTCGGACTTAAAAGAAACGACAGCTACTATTCGGAGGACAACTGATGACAAAAACCGCATTTATTGCCATTGTCGGCTGCCCGAATGTCGGAAAATCGTCGATTCTTAACCGTCTGCTCGGTCAGAAGATAGCCATTGTTTCGGACAAGCCGCAGACGACGAGAACCAAAATTATGGGCGTTCTGACCGAGGGCGACACTCAGCTTGTTTTCACCGATACTCCCGGCTTTCACAGACCGAGGACGAAGCTCGGCGAAAAAATGGTTCAGGCCGTTTCGGACAGCGTTTCGGGCGTTGACGCCTGCCTTTTTGTCGTTGAACCGGAGGGTGAGCTGAGACCTGCCGAGCTTGAGCTTATAGAAAAATTCAAGAAGCTGAAAATGCCTGTTATCCTTGCGATAAACAAGGTCGATACGCTTCCCGACAAGGAAGTTTTGATGGCGAGAATTCTTGAAATTTCCAAAACCTACGATTTTGAAGCGGTCGTTCCCGTTTCCGCTCTCAGGGGAATCAACATGGACGAGCTTCTTTCGGAAATGAAAAAGCTTGCCGAGGAAAGCGTGTTCTTCTTCCCGGAGGACACTTTGACGGATCAGCCCGAGCGTGTTATTGCGGCGGAGATCATCCGTGAAAAGCTTTTGAGAAATCTTGACAGAGAGATTCCGCACGGCGTTGCGGTCAGCATTGAAAAAATGCGTGAACGTGAGGACTCCGACATCATGGATATCGAGGCGGTTATTTATTGCGAAAAGGACAGCCATAAGGGAATAATAATCGGCAAGAACGGAGCAATGCTCAAGCGCATTTCCACAAGAGCGAGAGAGGACATGGAAAAGTTTTTCCAGTGTCACATCAACCTTAGATGTTGGGTCAAGGTCAAGGAAGGCTGGCGCAACAGAGAGGGGTTTATTCATAATTTCGGACTTGACTGATAAAAAACGGGCATCAAAATGACGGTGGATTTTTTTACCGCCGTGAAAAATAAATAAACATCTGATCCCTGCAAATAATTTTATTTGGAGGGATTTTATATGAATAACAGCTTTAAGGATCTTGCCGCATGGGATAAATTCGCATCGAGCGGAAAGATTTGCGACTATCTTCAATACAAGCATATTTCAACACAGGAGAACAAGGATGAAGTTTCGGACGGAAGGACTGATAATCAGGGAGCAGCAGACGGGAGAAGATGACCGTCTGGTGACTCTGCTTACCCGTGACCACGGCGTTATCAGAGCCTTTGTAAGAGGAGCCAAGAGGATAAAAAGCAGGTCGCAGAGCGCAACCGGACTTTTTGCCTACGGAAGCTATTCTATTTACAGGGGCAGGGACGCCTATTCGGTCGATGAGGCTCAGCCGAAGGAGATATTCTTTGATTTAAGAAACGACATTGAAGCTCTCGCACTGGCGCAGTATTTCTGCGAGTTGGCGGGGGAGCTTGCTCCGGTTGAGGACGACGCCGACGAATTTCTGCGGCTCATCCTCAACGCCCTACATATGCTGATGAACAAAAAAAGACCGCAGGCTCAGCTCAAATCCGTTGTTGAACTGAGGCTTCTCTGCCTTTCGGGTTACATGCCAGACCTCGTTGTTTGCGGCGACTGCGGCGAGGAATACGACGGTAATTTTCTTTTCAGTCCCGTTGAAGGTCTTATCTTCTGCGAAAAATGCAGACACAAGCACTCGGGTGTAATGCTTACGCCGGGAGTACTCCGTGCAATGAGACACATTTGCTACAGCGAGGACGAAAAGCTGTTTTCTTTCACCCTCGGCGAGGATAGCATGAAGATGCTCGGCGAGGTGACGGAAAGATTTCTGCTGACGCAGACATCGAAAAAGTTTAAAACACTTGATTTTTATAAAGCAATGGCAATATCGCAAAATTAAGGTGTTGCCTTAAGAAAGGATGAGCAAAATGAACCGACAGTATCCGGCACTTGAGCTGGATAAGGTGCTTGAGCTACTGGCTCAGCATACCTCATGCGAGGATGCTCGGCTTGCTGCTCTGAACCTTGAACCGCAGACTGACCTTGCGTCGGCGCAGGCACTTATGAATCAGACGAGGGACGCACACATGCTCCTTGCACGCTTCGGTGGTCCTGCATTCGGCGGTCTTATAAATGTTAATAACGCACTTTACCGTGCCGATGCGGGAAGCACGCTCAGTCTCAAGGAGCTTCTCAACGTTGCGTCCGTGCTTCATGTAATAAGAACGATTTCGCAGTGGAGAAGCACCAACGAAGGCGTTGCAACTGTGCTTGACGTGTATTTTAATGCACTCATGCCTAACAGATTCCTTGAGGATTCAATTACGACGGCGATCATATCCGAGGAGGAGATTGCCGACAACGCTTCGCCGACACTTGCCGATATCAGAAGAAAGATTCGTGTGCAGGAATCCAAGGTCAGAGATCAGCTCGGTAAATATACGCACAATTCAAATTTCTCGAAGTATCTTCAGGATAATATCATAACAATGAGAAACGGCCGCTACGTTATACCCGTCAGGAACGAGTACAGGGGAGAGGTGCCCGGTCTTGTGCATGACACCTCGTCGAGCGGTGCAACGGTTTTCATTGAGCCGATGCCGATAGTTGAGGCGAATAACCAGATTAAGCTCCTTAAAAATAAGGAGGAGGACGAGATCGACCGTATTCTTGCCGAGCTTTCGGCCAACGTCGGCAGCTTCGCGGATTCGATTAAGAATAGCTACGAATGTGCTGTCGAGCTGAACCTTATTTTTGCAAAGGCTCAGCTTGCCTATGCCATGAGAGCAAGCGTTCCTCAGCTCAATAACGAGGGCATAATCGAATTAAGACGTGCAAGACATCCGCTGATTGACAAAAATAAGGTTGTGCCGGTTGATATCAGTCTCGGCACGGACTTTGATACGATAGTAATCACCGGTCCGAACACGGGCGGCAAAACCGTTTCGATAAAGACGATCGGTCTTATGTCGCTGATGGCGATGTGCGGACTCATGCTCCCTGTTGACGACAGAAGCAGAATATCGGTCTTTGACCATGTGCTTGCCGATATCGGCGACGAGCAGAGCATTGAGCAGTCGCTTTCAACGTTTTCGTCGCACATGACTAAGATAGTTAAAATTCTTGAGCTTGCCGATGATAAGAGCCTTGTGCTTATCGACGAACTTGGAGCAGGTACAGACCCGATCGAGGGTGCGGCGCTTGCTGTTTCGATTCTTGAACAGCTTCGTAAGCAAGGCGCAAAGATTGCGGCGACAACTCACTACGCCGAGCTTAAATCCTATGCCTTGCAGACCTCGGGCGTTATCAACGGAAGCTGTGAATTTGACGTTCAGTCACTCAAGCCTACCTACAGGCTTCTTATCGGTATTCCCGGCAGGTCAAATGCTTTTGCAATTTCAAAAAGGCTCGGGATAAGTGACGAAATAATCGAGCACGCCCAAGAACTTGTTTCAAATGAAAATGTTCGCTTTGAGGACGTTGTGGACAGGCTTGAACAGAGCCGTGCAAAGATGGAAAAAGAGCGTGAGGAAGCGAGAAGGATTCGTGAGGAGGCCGACCGTGAGCTTGAAAAGGCTCAGAAGCTGAAGGCGGATATCGAAACGCTCAGGCAAAAAGAGCTTGATGACGCAAAGAGTCGGGCGGTAAGAATAACAGAACAGGCTAAGCGTGAAGCTTATCAACTGCTTAACGATCTTGAGATGCTAAAAAAACAGCAGGCAAAGGAGAAAAACGCCGCCGAGATGGCTCGCCGTGCAAGGGCAGTTATCAAAAAGGATCTCAATGCAATAGACACTGCCTCCGATCCGATAGTTTCTCTCGGCAATGACGAGGACTATGTTTTGCCCAGACCGCTGAAAATCGGCGATACGGTAATAATTGCAGATATCGGAAATGAAGCGACCGTTGTTACTCTCAAGGATAAAAAAGGACTTGTCACCGTTCAGATGGGAACGATGAAAACAAGAGTCAAGGAAGAAAATCTGCGGCTTATCGAGAAGAAAAAGATCGCTGAAAAGAAACGTACCGTTGCCACGGGCAGAATGGAAAGCCGCATGAATATGAAGGCTCAGACCAGCGTTGACCTTCGGGGAATGACGGTCGAGGAGGGCATATTGGAGCTTGACCGCTACATTGACCATGCGTTGAGAATGGGAATAAATGAATTCACGGTAATTCACGGCAAGGGCACAGGTGTTCTGCGCTCGGCGGTAAGGGATTATCTGAAAAAATCAAAGTATGTTAAAACTTCACGTCTCGGCACGTTCGGAGAAGGAGAGGACGGAGTAAGCATTGTCACACTCAAATAGCAGAGATAAATTATTCATGGCGTTCACAATGCTTGTTTTCGGCACCTTAGGACCATTCATAAACAATATAAGCTTTCCGTCGTCTTTCATTTCCTTTGCAAGGGCGATTATAGGAAGTCTTTTCATCGGAATTTTTATGGCTGTCAGCGGTCACGGCTTTGACGGAAAGGCGATAGTGAAAAATTTGAAGCTGTTGATTCCGTCGGGAGTAGCTATGGCTTTTAACTGGATTTGCCTTTTTGAAGCCTATAGATTCACGGGCGTAACGGTCGCAACGCTGTGCTATTATATGGCGCCTGTAATTGTTGTTGCGGCATCGCCTTTTATTCTCAAGGAACGTCTGACGGCCGTAAAGGGCTTAAGTGTCGCTGTTGCGGTTATCGGAGCGGTGCTCATATCGGGAATTGTTACGGGCGCAACAAAAAGCTTCAAGGGAATTCTTTTCGGGCTTGCCGCCGCTGCTTTATACAGCACGGTTATTGTTATAAACAAGTTCGTTCGAGAGCTTTCGCCCGTTGAAACGACTTTCGTTCAGCTTTCGGTCGCCGCAGTCACGATGATTCCGTACGTCCTGCTGACCGAGGATGTGACAGGCTTCAGCTTTGATACGAAGTCGGTTATACTTACCTTGATTATCGGCTTGTTTCACACCGGATTTGCTTATGTGATTTATTTTTCGTCCGTGCAGAAAATTCCTGCACAGACTACCGCTGTTTTCAGCTACATAGACCCCGTAACGGCGATTATCATTTCCGCCGCATTCCTCGGAGAAAGACTGGATGCCGTTCAGATAGTCGGCACGGTCCTTATCCTTGCCGCAACGCTTTTCAACGAGCTTGCCCCGATGATAAGGGAAAAGCTCAGGAAGGGCTGAGAGTATATGGACTCCTCCTCCGGCGGAGCTGTCACGGCTTGTCCGTGACTGAGCATGCAAGTCGGTAAATAAATCAACAACCACATACCGAATAATTTCATCACGAAAGGAATGTTCTTTATGAAAGACCTTATAATTATCGGCTCGGGCGGTCTCGGACGAGAGAGCGTATGGACGGCTGAGAGAATTAACGCTGTCAATCCCGAATGGAATATTCTCGGATTTATTGACGATAATATTCAGGTACAGGGTAAGCTTATCGACGGATACAGGGTCATCGGAACGACTGCCGCGGTGGTTAAATATCCGGATGCGTACTATGTTTGCGCTGTTGGAAGTGCCAAGATAAGAAACAGAATCATAAAAAAAATAAAGAGCATTGCCGATGTGAAGTTTGCAACGCTTATTGACCCTGCCGCTGTGTTCGGCAAGGACAGAGTGCAGATAGGCGAGGGCTGTATTATTTGCGCCAATACTTATATTACGCTTGATATCAAAATCGGCAGTCATGTTTATATCGGCGCAAATTCAACGGTGGGCCATGATTCGAGAATTGACGATTTTGTTACAGTCTATCCCGGAGCAAATGTTTCCGGAAGCACGTATCTCGGCTCCGGGTGTGAAATAGGAACAGGGTCAAAAGTTATTCAAGGTCTTTCGATAGGAATGAACTCCATCATCGGTGCAGGTGCGGTCGTTATAAAGAATATTCCGCAGGATTGTACGGCTGTCGGAGTTCCGGCAAGAATCATAAAGATGAATCGAAATATATAAAAAAGGACGGTATCAAAACTCATTAGTTAAGATACCGTCGTTATTATTTATTGTGAAACTCAGAAGCCGATGATGTGACCTACAAGATCACGGATAATTTTCAGAAGATTAAGAAGAACGTTTTTGAGACCTGCAAAGAAAGAATGACTGTCAGCGCCCTCGTCGCAGTTGAATTTCATTTCAACCGTTAATGTACCGTCCTGAATACGAACGCTTGACGGATCTTGACCGTTAACTGTTACCGTAATAGAATCGTCAAGCTTGTAACCGTCCTTAGGAGCTATTGTAATTTTTGCCGTGTATTCTCTGCCGTCCTCGTAGACATAGTCCGAATCCGCTGCCGAAACAATTCCGTTTGTCTTGGTGTCATACCATGTGAAAGCCGTTACGGTGATGTTTTCGCTGCTTGCAATGTAGTCTATGCTCGGCTTCTGACCGGCAACCGGAGTGTTGATTGTGAGATCAATGCTGCCGGCGATAATGTAAACGGGTTTGTCGTCAGCCGATACGGCAACGCTCATTATACCGAAAACGGTTATGACGGCAATGAGAATTGCCAAAATCTTTTTTGTTGTTTTCATACTGATTCTCCTTTATTTTTTTGACGGCAAATAAGCCTTGACCGTCTGTAATTTATTTTATTATAACATAAAAAATTTTTTTGTCTATATACAGTATCAAAAAATGTCGATTTTGATGCAGTGCGTCTTGATATAAATATGTATTTATGATATAATCGAGCGGTAATTTGTAAGAAGGTGAGTAAATGTTAAAGGAAAGAGCATCGGGAGTTTTGATGCATATTTCTTCTCTTCCGTCACGGTACGGAATAGGCGTTTTTGATGATAATTGCAGGCATTTTGCCGACAGGCTCAGTCAGATGAATTTCGGCTATTGGCAGGTGTTGCCGTTCAATCCGGTTGACGGGTCGAATTCGCCGTATTGTTCCTCATCCGCTTTCGCAGGCAATTTTATGTTTATTGACCCTGAAAAGCTTTATTCCGACGGACTTTGTACAAAAGAGGAGTTTGAAAGTAATATTTACGGCGGCAGTCCGTATACGGCGGACTATGAATTTGCCGCAGAGAAAAGACTCGCCCTTTTAAAAGAGGCTTTTCTGCGTATCACTCCAGAGACGGCGCAGAATATCAAGTCTTTCGAAAAGGAAAATCAGTGGCTTACGGATTTTTCACTTTATATGGCGCTCAAAGAAGCAAACGGCATGAAACCGTGGTGGCAATGGGAGCCTGAGCAGGCGAGGTATGAGATTTTCATGCAGAAGCACAGGTACGATTTTGAGGAGCGTTCGGCATTCTGGCGCTTCGTTCAGTATATTTTCTATTCACAGTGGTATGACGTGAAGAAATATATCAATTCAAAAGGAATTGCCGTAATCGGAGATATGCCTATTTATGTTTCATTGGACAGCGCCGATGTGTGGGCAAACCGCGGAATGTTCCTTATTGACGATAAAACGCTCAAACCGCAGAAAATAGCCGGAGTTCCGCCAGATTATTTTTCAAAGGACGGTCAGCTTTGGGGCAATCCTCTTTACGATTGGAAAGCGATGGAGAAAGACGGCTACTCGTGGTGGCTCGATCGGATAGGATCGGCGATAAGCACCTATGATGTTGTTCGCATTGACCATTTCAGAGCGTTTGCGAGCTTTTGGCAGGTTCCTGCCGAGAGTGAGACGGCAAGAATAGGCGAATGGGCAAAAGGACCGGGAATGAAGCTTTTCGACAAGGTTTTTGAGAAATATCCCGATACGCCGATTATTGCCGAGGATCTCGGAGTTTTCGGTGATGATGTTGTGAAGCTTCTTGAGGATACCGGTTTTCCGGGAATGAAGGTCATTCAGTTCGGTTTTGACGAAAGCTCGGATTCCTCACATCTTCCGCACAATGCCGTCAGAAATTCGGTCAACTACGTCGGTACACATGATAATAATACTCTTTTGGGCTGGCTCTGGGAGGCAAACGAAAGCTCGCGCCGTTTTGCGCTTGACTATTGCGGCTTCAAGGGTGAAAATTGGGGCGAAGGCGGCTACAAATCGGAAAGCTGCCGTGCAATAATCGAAACGGTGTGGAAATCCGTTTCAAATACAGCAATTATTTCTTTCCAGGATCTTTGCGGCTTCGGAAGCGACGCAAGAATGAATATTCCGGGTGTTGCGGATAAGAACTGGCGCTTCAGAACGACAGCCGAAACCGTTGACGCTGTTGACACTGCTTATTATAAAAAGATAAATCGCATCTTTAAACGTGATTATATAGTAATATAAAATTTAAAAAAAGCTTCAGGTCTCCTCTTGTTTGCTGCAGAGGAGGCATGATTTTTTATCGAAAATCGGGCTTTTACGGTGTCGGTTTGCATCGCACCGGTATTGGCTGAAAAAGTGATATTCAACAGATGTGCGGAAAGAAAAGCATTGAGCATAAACCCTCCTCGGAAAGAGCTAAGATTAAATCATTTAAGCATAAAAAATTCTTAATAAGAACATACAGGCAAATAATTATCTCAATTAGTTACAAAAGGTTACAACGTTAACAAAAAAGACATATTTGCACAACATTTTCGTGGTATAAGAATAAGTGTTGAAAAATTCTGTAAGGAAGGTATTTTATGAAAAAAACCACTTTGATAAAGAGGATTACACTTGTTTTTCTCAGCGTTGTTATGGTTGTATGCTGTATCCCGTTTTCTGCTTCGGCAGCTTCGGCAAACGCAAAAACCATTTACGAATTTTGCATAAAGGAGCTTAAGCTCAATAACGCAAGCGCATGCGGCGTTCTTGCAAATATCGAGGCAGAGTCAAACTTTAACCCGAACCTTTACGGTGACGGCGGTGACAGCTACGGCATATGTCAGTGGAACCTTTCAAGATTTGATAATCTTATAAGCTTCTGCAACAAGAACGGATACAACTGGAAAACGCTTAACGGCCAGCTTTATTTCCTTAAATATGAGCTTACCTACAATAAGAGCGACACAGGCTATATTCTTGATAAACTCAAGAATGTTTCAAACACCGCAAGCGGTGCATATACCGCAGGCTATGACTGGTGTTACTATTTCGAGAGACCGGCTAACAAGGCTGCAAAGTCGGAGAGCAGGGGATATAAGGCGCAGAACACCTACTGGCCCGAATTCAAGAATTATAAAATGCCTAACGAAGAAAAACCGACTCCGGCTCCTTCATATAAGCTCGGAGATGTTAATTCCGACGGAAAGGTCAATTCCTCGGATGCACTTGAAATCCTCCGCTATTCTGTAGGCATCGTTAATTTCAATGCCAACCAGCTCAAAGCCGGCGACCTTGACAGAAGCGGCATTGTAAATGCAAACGACGCACGTATCGTCCTTTTGATTGCAACGGGCAGTACAGGTGCCGACTTAAAGTAAAAAAATATGGGTCTGTGTTCAATCGCACAGGCCCTTTTTTTAGCTTCACTGTTATATCTGAAAATAATAATTAACTTTTTTGAAAAACCGCAGCGAAGCCCGGCGATGTAAAAGCTTTGCAGAAAAATCTCATTGAGCTTCTAACACAAAATTCTATAATCTAAATAGAAAAAAACCACACAAAAGTGTGGCTTTTCTTTATTGTTACATTATTATGTATGGTGCCGGTGACCGGGGTCGAACCGGTACGGTATCGCTACCACCGGATTTTGAGTCCGGCACGTCTGCCAATTCCATCACACCGGCACATAACGCTGTTTATTATACAGTAATGTTACAAGAAAATCAAGTCTTTTTGAACAATTTATAAAATTTTATTCGCTATATTTCAACATAATGTCTATTGAAATAATTATTAAAAGTAGTATAATGTATTTTAATGGATTACTATAGGAGTTGATTTGGATGAAAAAGGCAAAAAGTATTCTCAGCGTGCTTTTGTGTGCTGCTATTCTTCTGTCTTGTGCACCTGTATTTAATTTGAATTTGTTCAGTACACAGGCTTCTGCCGCTTCGTATACAAAGAAGCATGAGAAGGAGTATTATTTACCCTCCGGAACTACTTTTATTTCGTATATTGCTACAGGTTATGGAAAGAAAGCAGCTAATGCTAAAGGACCCTTAACAAACTCGGGTTATACTGTAATTGACCATGATCTTAATGGCGGAGCCGGTGGTAAATATATATATTGTGGATATAAGACCACTACTGATGTTAATATTTCTTTGAAGGATTTAAGAATTTCAATAGGTAGGGATGCCGATACATATACTGCACCTGAGAACAGCAGTCTATACACCGTTGCCGGTGTTAGTCCGACTTCTCAAAATACAGGTGATGCAGATGGTATTGTAGACCTTAATAAAGATGCGGGTGGAGACTATCTTTATTACTTTGCAACCAAAGATGCAAAAGCGGGTGACCCTATTCTTGAAATAATAGTAGATAATTCTGTTAATGCAAACGGCTATGATACAGTTAAATATTTGAATTCTGCAAATTTTAACGAAAACGCAGATGCCAACAGGGGAACAAAAAACGCTACTTATACTCACGTTAAGCGACTTCCGCAGGTTGACACAACAAAGCTTCGTGCGTCTATGGAAACTGCGTCAAACGCTTATGCAAGCTCGACATTTACGGATGATTCAAAGGCTGCGGTAAAGAGTGCCCTTGACGCGGCAAAGGTTATTACCGACGCTTACGATAATTACAGAGCAGGAACGGATTCCTACAGCACTGTTTACAACCAGACAAAGATTGACAACGCAAAAAAAGCTGTTGATGAAGCTGTTGCAAATCTTGTTGAAAAGGTTGACACATCAAACGCACCGAAGATTAAGTTCTATGTTCCCGAAACAATTTATCTTAATCCGGATAACGGAACGGCCTTCCAGTACATGGCAGGCGTAGATACAAACGGCTTGGCATATCAGCCGAAAGCTACCCCGGCATCAAGCGCAAAGATTTACTTTGACGGAATCGACTGTGAGCCTTCCAGTGTTAAGATTACATGCGAGGCGTCAACGGCCGATAACTCGAGCGCATGGAAATCCGTCGGTACGTCTGCAATCGGCAGCATTACTTTTGGCGGCACAAGCTTTAACGGAACGACGGCAAACAGCACAGGTAAGACATACACCTCGTTCCCGGTTGATACTGATTGCTCGGCAGGTTCGCTTTCTTCGGCCGTTGCTTCGGGCAATATCCGCTTTATCCGTTGGAGAGCGGACTATGTTCTTGACGGTGTAACAAACACTGTATATGCATACTCGATATGCTACAGACAGCCGACATATACGGCATATTTCCGTCATTCTTCGAGACAGTATACTTCTAAAACACATTCTCCTGCATTCATAAATGCCGCATTGACCGTAACGGGACTCAATGTTGAAAACATAAGCGGTGAGGACGGAACAACAAGCTCCGGCAGCGGCGGTACCGGATCGAATAACAACAACAGCACCGAGACAAGAGACACCTCGATTATTGTCGATTCATCACGTTTTACAAATTACATGCAGCTTCCCTATTTCGGCGCACAATACAGTATTTTGGGAAGCAGACAAAACGGAACGGCTATCGTTACGGCTTACAACAGCAATGCGACAGCGACTGCAAAGACAATAGGAACAACGAAGACCCTGATCGATCTTCCCATTACAAGCTCGGCTCTCGTCGTTTATATGCATGCATCTGCGAGTTATCGAGATGATACGGCTCAAAACGATACATATATAAATATTACGCCGACATTGGTTAACAAAGCTGAACTCAGAAAAACATATAACAACGCAATTTCCGAAATGCGTCAGGAAAAGATGTTCACTATGGGCTTCGATGCATATCAGAATTCAATTCTTGATGCGGCTGTTAAGCTCGGAAATCCCATAAATAAAAATCTCAAGGTTAAGATAAATACCGCTGAGATGGAAAGAAAGACAGGTACTGTTACAACATCTTATGTTCGTGATACGGCGGTCGGAGCTGACTATGACGGAAAGCTCGGCGAAGCGATTAAGGGCACATCATCAAGCACTCAGAGCTTCACTCTCGGCGAAGATGTTTATGTAAAGTATCAGGATATATTCGGTTACACCTTGAGCGGATATTCAATCTCCGACGCTACGGGAGTGTTGACAACAGGAACGCCGAAAGCGGATGCTAATGACTACTTCATCAGAAATGCCGGCAGTACGGCTATGAAATGGAAATTTATTTACACTCCGAATTCATACCCTGTCAGCTATGACCCGAACGGCGGCAGCTTTAACGGTTCTTCGACAGTTACAAACACTACTGCATATTATCAGTCAAAGTATTCCGTCGGTTCGGTTGACGGAACAACAATTGCAGAGCCGACAAGAGAGGGATACACCTTCACGGGCTGGGTATGTGATGCTGACGGTGCTACATATAACACAGATGCTAAGATCAATTGGGATTACACAAAGACGGTTAAATTCACCGCTCAATGGTCAATCAAGTCCTACACTGTAACCTTCAAGAACGGAGATGATGTTCTTCAGGAGAGCAAGT